>Ga0209369_1000010_pt1 | contig 626882 bp, 677 predicted proteins | sample EBPBio142010_DNA_FD_185865 | JGI IMG/M metagenome (GOLD analysis project Ga0209369, IMG submission 185865) | Wastewater treatment Type I Accumulibacter community from EBPR Bioreactor in Madison, WI, USA - Reactor 1_10/4/2010_ DNA (SPAdes)... | ecosystem: Engineered > Bioreactor > EBPR >... | reverse complement strand
CCGACGCTCGCACGCGGAATCGCCGTCGGGGCGGAGGCTGACCTGCTGAAGGCGGTCGATCTGGTCAAGGCTGTCGGGGCGTTGCAGCGGCTTGGGTGATCGGCGAAACGCCTGCTGCCCAGAAGGGCGGATAGCCGACATAGTAAACGTTGAAAACGTCGACATTGATGTCGTGGCAAGTCAAGTGGAGACATAGCTACATGCTTGCGGCCGCGATGTTCCCAAGTATTGAGCGTTCGGCCATATTGATGGGGAATATAGTGCGCTAAGGTGTTGCGATGGCGATTTTCGATATCGAAAAGGATGACTTGCTTCGGCTGTCTGACGCTCTTCTGGAAGAGTTGATTGCAAGGTTGGCCGAAGCAGAGATTGCTACACATGGGCATAGTCCAGCAGGTGTCAGTTGGTCGGGCTCGATCAAGGCGCCTGACGAGGGCATTGACATCCATGTGCAAGTAAATACTCCCGAACTGGACACAGGCTTCCTCAGTCGCCCAAACACGATCCTCCAATCCAAGAAGGACACGATGCCAAAATCTGCAATCTCAAAAGAGATGCAGAAGGATGGCAAACTCAATGCAGCCATCTCAAACCAAGCGAAGATCGGCGGCAGCTATATCATGGTGAGCCTTGCTGACGATTGCTCACCGCCCATGAAGAAGGATCGCCTTGATGCGATGCGGGCAGCTGTCGCAAGTGATCCGAACAAAGACCAGATCCACTTGGACTTCTTTGACCGCTCGAAACTGGCTCAGTGGATACGACAGCACGCATCGGTTCTGCTCTGGGTGAAAGGCAAACTCGGCCAAGGCTATTCAGGTTGGCAACCATATGGAGCCTGGAGCAACCCACCGAAAGGGTCACAGGACACGCTCATCTCGGCCCCGGGTGTTATTGTCCACCTGCCGACGGAACGTGACCAAAAGTTTTCAATCGAAGACGCCATCGAACCAATGCGTCGTCTCATACGCACATCGAACAAGGCAATCCGCGTCACGGGACTTTCCGGTGTCGGAAAGACAAGGATTGTTCAAGCACTCTTCGAAGAAAACGTGGGAAGCGACCCTCTCGACAGAACGATTGCCGTCTACGTCGACACCGGAGAGGCCCCAGACCCTTCAGCATCCGCGATGCTGGATCGGCTGATTGCTGAAGGGCGTCGGGCGGTGATGGTCCTCGATAACTGCCGTTCCGATCTGCACTCTGCATTAGCAAGCAAGGTGTCGGCTGGAAGTGGTGATGTCAGCCTGATCACAGTTGAATATGATATCAGGGACGACAAGCCACAGACCACAGAGGTCATTCACATCGAAGCTCACGGACCAGACGTTGCCGAGGAGCTATTGTTGCGACGGTTTCCAGAAATCGGCCAGGGAAACGCACGAAAGGTAGCTGAATTTGCTGATGGAAATGCCAGAGTAGCCTTGGCCATCGCAGAGCAGGTTGAACACGGCGAAAGCCTTGCTCAGCTAACAGCCGCCGACTTGTTTGACCGAATTTTCCAACAGCGGAAAGGGCAAGATGGCGATCTGCGCGAACAGGCCGAAACACTTGCTCTAGTATATTCCTTCTCAGTGTCTGATCCCGAGGTCGGTCAGAATGAGTTGGATATCATGGGCACACTTTCAGGCCACTCGAGGGCGCAATTGTATCGAACTGTGACGAAGCTTGCAGAGCGCCATGTAGTGCAAAAGAGAGCGCATTGGAGGGCAATCCTTCCGCATGCTGTTGCCAACAGGCTTGCTGGTTCGGCGCTTGAAAGCATTCCTGTTGACACTCTGAGATCGACGTTTGAAGCGCCCGGGAACAGTCGGCTTCTTGTGTCGTTCGCACACAGGCTTGGCCTTATGCACGATCATCCTGTGGCAGAGAAAATTGTCAAATCATGGCTCCAGCCTGACAGCCTCTTAGGGAGTATCTTGGACCTTGATGACAACGGATCGAAAATACTCGGTTATGTCGGCCCCGTCGCGCCAGATATGCTGCTAGACCGGATCGAAGCCGAGCTTATGGTTCCAGATTTCCGGGGCCTAGAGCCGAAATATAACCCTCGAAGAACCACTATCCTCAATCTGCTTCGCTCCTTGGCATATGAACCAAATGCGTTTGATCGCTGCATGTCGCTTTTGCTCCACATTGCAGACCATGAAGACGAAAACAACAACTATGATGCCGTCAGGAACAAGATTGCAGAGTTCTTCCAACCCTATCTATCCGGCACGCACGCTTCATTGCAACAGCGCCTTGCCATTGTTGAGAAGTGCTTGAGTGCTCATGATTTGGCGCGGCGCTCTTTGGGAAGCAAATTGCTCTCAAGCGCACTGGATGGCCCCCCTTGGACTAGCCGCGGGCTCAATGAGTTCGGGGCGCGTCCAAGGGACTACGGTTATCGACCAGATCATGATCAACTTGTCGAGTGGCGCAATGCCTTTATTGGTCTGGCTGTGCGACTTGCAAATTCAGATGACAATGACCTCAAAGGCCGAGCACGGTTAGCTCTGGCCAACAAGTTTCGTGGGTTGTGGCGCGATGAGGCAATACGTGACCAGTTGATCGAAGCAGCAAGAAAAATCAATGATCACCAGTCATGGGTTGAAGGTTGGAAAGCCGTCCGGTCTGCAATCTATTTCGATCATACTAGGCAGAAGGACGAACTTGAGCCCGAGCCGCTTCCTCAATGCCTCGCCGATTTAAACCGGGACTTGGAGCCTCGTAACCTGATCGCAAAGATCAAAACATATGTTCTGGATAAAAGGCATGACTGCTGGACGCTTGATGATGATTTCGACGATAGCAGCGACCAAAAATATAGCAATGCTTTCGAGCGGCTAGTAGCCAAGGCTTCGGACTTAGGCGCGAGCTTCGCAGCGTCAGAACATCAACTTGAAGAATTGGGTTCCGAGATTTTCTCTAGTGAACATATGAGTTATCGCAAGGCCTTCGGGGTCGGCCTTGCGAAGGGAGCCCTCAACCATCGTGAGTGTTGGAGAGATTTACTCGAACACCTCGCTAGGTCATCCGATTCGAACCATGACTTTTCGGTCATTGGAGGCTTCATCGAGGGGGTTGCTATCCATGACACTCAGCTGTCGAGAGAGCTACTAGATGAATGTGCGGAACATTCGAAGCTGCAGAATGTTCTGGTGGGCCTGCATCCACGTGATGACTTCACGGAGGCCGATCTAAATAGATGTGCGGCGCTGCTTGACGAAGAAGGCACACAACCTCGGATGTTCGGACCTATCCTCTGGCAGGACAACTATGCACACCTACCGTCCGAACGATTGTTGGAGCTTGCGAGAAAACTACTAACCAAGGCAAACGGCAGCGACACGCTGCTCGAAGCCTTGAGTATGAAATTGCACGGGAAAGATCCCTTGGAAGATGCTTTGGGACCAGAATTAAGAAAACTTGGTTTGAAAGCGGCGGCTAAATTACTGTTGGGGGATTACGAAGATCCCGGGGGCAGCAAAGACTACAGTATGGAATGTGTAATAAAGTCCGCACTTAGTTTCGATGGCAATGACGCTGAAAAGACTGAGTGGGTGGATGCCATTTTCTCTCACATAGACGAGAAATACGGCTTCATTCATTCATTCGAGGAAGCCATTGAGACGACAGCGGGGCTTATGCCGGAAGCCTTCTTAAATCGTGTCTTTCAGGGGACGGATGATCAGCATCATCGACGCATCTATTTTATTAAAAAAGGAGGAATACGGCGCAGCCCACTCGCTAAGATCAGTGTGGCCAACCTAATTGCGTGGTGCCAGCAGCGAGATCCTCCTGCTATCTGGGGACTGGTTTCTTCTGGCATCGAACTTTGGGAGAAATTTGATGGGAACAGGGGCGGCACATCCATGAGTACGGTCGCTGTTGAGTTTCTTGAAGCAGCGCCTGAGCCTGAGGTCGTCCTTCACGCCTATGCGGATCGTGTTAGCCCGTCTTCGTGGTCCGGGAGTCGTGCAGATGTCATGCAGCCGAGAGCAGATGCCATCGCAGAACTGACCCAGCACAAGCGGGAAGAGATAGCCCGAGCTGCTCGGACAGTATCAGATCGACTGACAAAGGAAATCGAAAGTGAACGGGCGCGTGAGAGACAAGAAGACGAGGAATGGGAACAGCGGTTTGAGTGACTTCCCGCAACGACCCCGGCAGATTTTATGTAAAGCGCGGACTTGAGAGGTTACAATTGGTTCACCTTCATCGAATGGCAGAAATCCACACTACAGCTGCAGAGTCCGGGCAGCATATCGAGAGACCGTCGATAGGCCATCTTCAACGCCGCGCATAACCTGAGAAAGGGGGCGAATTGAGTGTCGAGACATGCACTTGGAGCATAGCTCTACCTTCAGCTGCTGGCCCCTTAATTTTGTCGTTTTGGCCACTTATTTTTGTCGCGCTACACCTGCAACACCCCGCCAATCACCCTTGGCAAACCCACCACAACCCGCTAGGAAAACACCCGGAACAGTGGCCGAGTGGTCTAAGGCAACCGACTTGAAATCGGTCGGGCCAGAGATGGCCCCGTGGGTTCGAATCCCACCTGTTCCGCCACTTCAGTCCGCCTCTGGGCACGCCAATCGCCGCCGATAGCCGCCCTTCGCCAGCAATAAGCGTCCTTAGCAGCTCCGTCTTTGATCCCATGATGCGAATTGCGTCGTCGGCGACCTCGACGCGCTGCGCCAAGGCGCGCAGATGATCCCGCCGATAGCCGCCTTCCGTGCCCCGGATGCGCTCGCGCGCTCGGCGGGCGAAACCTTGGATCATGACGGGGCTGATGGAACTATGGCCGGGGCTTTCGAGCAGCGCCTGCGCCCGGTCGGCATCGACCTTCGCCTGATCGCGGATCACCTTGAGGCCGGCGATGCGCTCGGCAAGCGCCGGGTCGTCCAGATCGGCGACGCCGGCCTCAATGGCGTCGTAGAGACGCTTGAGGCGCAATTCCGATTCGGCCGCCCGGCGCTGCAATTCGGCGATGTGCTGGCGGCGGCGCTCAGCCTGATCGGAGCGACGGCCGAGAACGCTGCCAAGCAGCTTCTCCAGCCGGTCGGGATCGAGCAGCCGTTCCTCGATATGACTGACCACCATGTTGTCGAGCTTGTCCATGGGGATCGCCCGGCCCTTGCAGCCGGTTTCGCCCTGCCGCGCCTTCATCGAGCAGGCATAGTAGCGATAGCGGCCGCTCTTGCCGGTGCGGATGGTCATGGCCCCGCCGCACTTCTCGCAAAAGCAGATGCCGGTCAGCAGCGTCGGCCCGATCACGACGCGGGCGGGAAGCTCGGTCTTGGGGTTGCGGGCCTGTAGGAGCTTCTGCACCGCGTCGAACGTCTCCCGCTCGATGATCGGCGGAACCGGGACGATGACGATGTTGTCGGGCGATTGCGGGTCGCCGTGCTTGCTCCGCTTTCCCCACTCGCGCTCGCCGATATAGGTGCGCCGCGTGAGGACACGGTGAACCTGCCCGATGCCCCAACGCCCGCCGTCGCGGGTGAAAATGCCCTTGCGATTGAGATATGTGACGATGGCCTTGACGCCCATCTGGCCGCTGTCGCCCTCGCCCTCAAGGGCGAGACGGTAGATGAGCCGGATCGTGTCGGCGTGCAGCGGGTCGATTTCCAGCTTCTTCTTGGTCTTCGCGCCACGTTGTTCTGCGGCAGCGATGCGATAGCCGATAGGCGGAAGCGCGCCGTTCCAGAAGCCTTGGCGCGCATTCTCCTTCAAGGCGCGCGTGACGTGCTTGGCGTTCTCCTTGGACTGGTATTCGTCGAACAGCGCCATGATCCGGCGCATCATGTCATGGATCGGATCGTCCCCAAGTTCCTAGGTGATCGAAACGAGCCGGACCCCGTTCTTGGCGAGCTTCCGGTAGTAGTATTCCATGTCGAAGGCGTCGCGGAAGAAGCGCGAGAAGCTGTGGACCAGCACCACGTCGAACGGTGCGGGCTTGGAGGTGCCGGCCTCAATCATACGCTGAAACTCGGGCCGGCGATCGTTGGTGGCGGTGTTGCCCGGCTCCACGAAGGTTTCGACAAGCTGATAACCGCGCGAGGCGCACCACGCTTCGCCCTGCTTGCGCTGATCGGGGATCGACACGTCATGCTCGGCCTGACGCGGGGTCGAAACGCGCAGATAGAGGGCGGCCCGCAAGGCGACGGTGGGCGATTGTGCGTTCATTTGCGGGTTCCTTTCTTTTTGCGGCGGTCGAACAAGGGCAGAACCAGCTCCACACGGTCATGGATGACCTTGGGGACCAGCTTGAGGCCCTTGCCTTTCTCCATGCGGACCAGGCCGTAGCCGGCCATGGCCTTGAGGGTTCGGGAAAGGTTGGATTTCGCGCGGCCGGTGATCTGCGCCAGTTCCTCCAGCGATTCCGGCTCCTGCTCATGGATGATGCGGAGCAAGTCGCAATTGCCGGGCGAAAGGAACTTGGCGAACGACATTGTGGACGCGAACCAGACGGTCGGATCGCCGGGCGCGGGTTTTTCCTCGCCGCGCGCAATCCGCATGGTGCGGGCCTTCATTTCCTCGGGATCGGCAATGCCGATCTTCAGCGTTGACATGGCGTAGCTCGATTTTCTTTCAAGGCTTATCGTTATCATACTTCGATAACGATTTCAAGTCCTCGGGAAGATCGAGCGAGCCGAACATTTCATCGAAAACATCGGCGAACCACCGCTCGAACACCTGAATCTCGGCCTCGGTGATCGGCACTTCATCGGGCCAGTCGTCTATGACGGGCAGCTTCTCCACATCGAAGACATGGGACGGGCTTCCGCGCGGCGGGCTGATGCGCGGCGCGGGATCGTCGTCATAGTCATAGAGATCGTCGGGAAGCGTTTTCGGCACCGGCTGTCGCGGGCGGCCGCGTAGCGGAAAGCGGGGCTTGGCGCACATGAAATCCTCCGTGGTTCGCTGGATTCCGGGCTGCTGGAAGCCCCGGAATTAGGCGAAGCATGGAGGGAGATCGGCGGTCTGTAGCGTGCCGCATTTGAGGGGATGCGCAGGCGGCACCCCCCTTGCGGGGATGCCGCCGACAGGTCAGCCGGCCGAGCGGCGAGCCTTTGCGAAGCCGCGATCCGTGGCGATGAATCGCTCCAGCATCGGCACGATGAGCTTGACGGCATCGGCGACGGGCTGGCCGGACTCGCGGGCCAGCACCTCGGCATAGACGACAAGATCGCGGTGGAGCGGCCCAGGCAGCTCCACCGTGACTTTCACCGGCTTGTCCTCCACGATGGGACCGAGTTTCAGCTTGGTCATGGTCAGCCTCCGGCGTTCTCGAATACGAGGTCGCGGGTGACGATGACCCTGACCGGGAAGCCCGGCCGAATGGTCAGCGTCGGCGCGACCTGCAACTGGCGCTGGACGATCTGTTGCCCGGCCTGATTGACGGTATCCTGCGCCCCGTCGCGGATGGCGCGGATCAGCCGGTCCTCGTCGCTGGTCGCCAGCTCCGTGCCGACCGCGAGCAGCGTGGACAGCCCGGCGGCTTTCATCAGATCCCACCAGTGGTAATCAACACCATCCTCAAGGCCGGCGTAGCCGCTGGCGTCCGCGCCCGGCAGGCGCTCCAGCACGATAGAGCGGCCGCCCGGCAGGATAAGGCGATTCCACACCAAGAGGACACGGCGCTGGCCGAAGGTCACGCCGTCGTCGTATTGGCCGATGATGCGGGTTGCGGTTCATGCAAACCGCCCGGAGATAGAAAGAGGCGATGCCGAGCGTCTTGCTCCCCACTTCGCTATTCCAGCAATAGAAGCCCCGGAAATAGAGGTCGGGGTCGCCGTTCGGCAGGCGTCCGGCTTCGATGGGGTGCGTATCGTCCGCCAGAAACAGGAAAACGTCGCGGTCGCTGGCGTAAAGAGTGGTCGTGTCCTTGGTCACGTCCACGAATGGGTTGTGCGTCATGGTCGCCCAATCCAGAACGCCCGGCACCTTCCACATGGTATCGTCCAGCTTGACGCTGAGATATTCGCGCTGCGTCTCGCGGGCGATCTTCTTCCAGGCCGCGCCGAACTCGGTGGCGCCGGCGAAGATTCGGAAGTCGGGGCCGCGCTCGCTATCGCCCTCGGTGGCGGTGAACTTGGCCTTGACGTTGAGGGTCAGGGTCTTGACCGCGCCGGTGAAGCCCGCGCCGTTCTCGTTCTTGGTGAAGGTGCCGATGGTCGCCATTGTCGTATTCCTTTTTCCTATCGGGCCGCACCATTGCGACCTCGATGGCGGTCGTGAGACCGGGGACGGTCGGCCCCGCACCCCTTGGGGCTGGAACGAAGTGGAAGGCGGCCGGCGACGGCTTTTTTGTTTCGCGCTGCAAAGCCGAAGGCGGCGGAAAAAAGCTGGTGACGGGCGTTGCGGGAAGACGAGCGAGACGCCGCTTCAGCGGCGGCGGTCTTCGGTCAGACCATGCCAAATCGAGGCCGCGAATGGAGCGCCCGTAACAGGAAATCAGGTGGAATACGGCGATGGCGGCCGTCCTGCGCCGCGCCGAGATCGGGGACGGAACTGCGCGGGTTCACGGGCTGCGGTCTTCCCTGACCCGACCGGCAAGGCCGTTCATCCATCGCCAGCGAGGGTCTGCGGGTGTGGCCTCGTCTGACCTTCGCGGGCGCTGCCGTGTCCGGTGTGGCCGGAAGATCGCTTGCGGGGCGTTGCGCCGTGGCTCTGCAAGCGGATGGTCCGAGCTTCCCGGCCTCGATCCGCCTGCCGGTTGAAGCGGACGGAAAGCCCAACCTCATGGGCCTGCCGTGGCGACCGAGACCGGCCCCCGAACTGCCCCGCTCAACCGGATGGGTCTTCCCGCGAAATGGCCGCTGCCGTCCTCCGCGTTATGGGATTGAAGCCGAATGGCGGAAACGCGCCCTCGGCGTGGTTCCGGCGCGGCCGAAAGCCCGGCCCGTAGGGCAACGCCATCACCTTTCCCACATCTTTATCAGAGAAGGCGAAGCGTCCTGATGTTCAGTGCTGTGCCGTCCAAGGGTCGATTACGGGAACGCCTGCCGCGTTGAAGGCGCTGGCATCGCGTGTCGCCACCGCGAAACCATGGGCGGCTGCGGTAGCTGCGATATAGCCGTCCGGCGTGGGAAAGCCCTTGCCCGCCTTGCGGGCTGCAACGGCAAGGTCGGCATAGCGGCGGGCGGCATCGGTATCGAAGGCGAGGATTCTGCCCTCGAACAGCGGAAGCATCCCGTCGAGCGTCGTGGCGAGCTTCTGCTTGCGCCGGCCTTCCGGCATAGCGCCGATGCCGAATAGCAACTCCGCGACAGTCACGCTGGATATGTAAAGCGTTTCGGCAACCTGCTCGTCCAGCCAGTCGCGCACGGCGGGGTCCGGCTCGGGCTTCATCGCCTCGGAGACGACGTTCGTATCCAGAACGATCATTCAAAGCTCATCGGCGAGGCGGGAGTCTTGTCGCGGGTCTGTTCCAGCGCCTCGAAATCGGCATTGGTCAGCCCGGCCTTGCGGCTCAACGCCGACAGGGCGGAACCGAGGCGCAGGCGTTCGGCGGGGCGCACCGCCGCTTCCAGAATGTCGCGCATTTCGGCTTCGGCGCTGCGGCCATGATGGATCGCGCGCACCTTGAGGGCGCGGTGGGCCTCGTCGGAAAGGTTGCGAATGGTGACGGCGGGCATCTGATGGCGTCTCCGGTCAAGTGATGGCTGTGCTATCAATATAGAGAATGTGCTATCGACCGACAAGATGCGCCCGTTATCGGGCCGGTTGGTCGACGCCCGCCGCCAGTCGCGCAAGGGCGGACAGGCCGACGAAACCGCCGCCGACGATGCAGAAGATTTGCCGCCAGATTTCGGACGGGACGGCTTCCTTGGTGATGCCATAGACCAGCGCATAGCCTGCGACGGCGGCGGGCGCGGCGAAGACAAGCGCCACGATCAGACGGATGACGGGCGAGCGGATCGTCTCGAACAGCACGGCCAGGATGCCGAAGGCGACGCCAGCGGAGAATAGGCCGACCAATCCCGCGCCGACCAGCCCGGAGCCGGTCTGATAGGCGAACTGCGCAGCGGCCAGTCCGACGAAAAAGGGCAGCGCGTATATGGCGAGCGTGTAGGCGAGAACGCAGACAAGCGCGACCAGCGCAACGCTCATGAACATTACCGCGACCATGATCCTTCACCTTCTACTTGTCGCACCGCCTTTCGTGCCGTCATGGTTCCGACGACTGCCTCCCGGCATGGTGCCAATGCTTGCCTGTCCTGTCGAGCCTGTGGGGCTTGACCATTATTGAACTGTCGAGGTCCGGCCGCGCGGGGAAGCCGCGCGGCCGGGATTTTTCGGGTGGAAGGCCGGGACCGCCTGCGCGATCCCGGCCCGCCATTCATTCCGCCGCGACGGGGAAAGGCTCGTCCTCTATTGTCCCGGCGTTCTCGGGTTCGGCCATGGCGAGAGCCTGCGGCTGCTCGTCGGCCAGCCATGCGGGCGGCTCGGTGCGCAGCGGGAGCGGAAGCCAGCCGGTTCCGGCCAGAAGCTGCTCGGCCTTTTCCGCCATTTCCATCTTCTTCTTGTCCTTGATGCGCTCGGCGACTTCGAGGCTTACCCCGACCACGACAGCCTCAAGGATATGAGCCTTGCTGACGCGCCCGAGATATCGGTGTCGAAGCCCGCTGGCTTGCTTTGCGGCTTCGGAGACGTGCGCGGGGCGTTTTCGGTCGGGGGCATCTGGATATCCCCCACACCCATGGGCGTGCCGGTGGTGACGCCAGCCGCTTCGCCTCCCGCCCCCGCCGCCGCTTTCAGCCAGGCATAAAGCTGCTGCGCCTTGTCCGTGACTGTAGCGATGGTTCGGCGGCGAGGCGGGCCGGGCCTATGTCGCTGGCGCCGCCGGTGGCCTCATGCGCTGGTGGATGAGCGAGAGGCGCAGGCTGCGCGATGGCATTCCCGCCGCGATCACCGGCGCGATCTTCGCCCGGTATATGTCGCCGGTGGTGCTGGCGATCATCGAGGGCAACGTCGGAGAGCTTGGCGCAGGAGCCACCGATACCGCGACCTTTGCCACCGGCCTGCTGGGCATGGGGGCCGCCAAGGTGGTTCTCGCCGCCGTAGAACGGCGCGCCGAAGGTAAGGGAGGTGACGATGGCCGGGGTTAAAGCGCGCATCGCGCATGCCACCAAGAAGGAGTTGCGAGTCTGGGCAGCCGCCATACCGCTGATGATCGTCTATGTCGCGGTCATCGCCCCGATGGTCAGCCGTCTCGATGAATCCCGCATCTGGCGCGACCTGACGGGCAAGACGCCTTTTCGGAGCGTCATCATCACCAGCGTCACCGCAACCTCGCTGGAGATCACCTTGGCGGGAACGCTGGTGAAGTCGCGGGACTGCCTCGCCCTCGGCGCCCCGATCGCTCAGGTGATGAAGGATGATCATCACCGCGGCCGTCAGCCCGCGCGTCATCATCGCGAAAGCACTGTACGAAGGCCGTCAGAAATGGGCGACCCAGCTTTGTGATGGTTACAACTTCCCGATTGTTATCAGATATCAAGCCCCGATTTTGCCGTGAATCCGTATTGACAGAAAGGCCAGCCTGCACCGTCTTGATATGCGAGATTTCAATTAGGGAGAGCTACTTGCGGCATTCATTCAAAGGCATAGGCGCAGGGCGCAACATTGTGTTACCCGCAACGGCCATATTCGCCGCCTTCGCCACAAATGCGCTAGCGCAGGATGTCACCCGTGCAGACTGGCGCATGAACAGGACGAGCGAGATCGTGACCGTGCCCGGCGTATCCTCCCCGGCCAACGGGGATCCGCTGGCCTTTGTCTATGCCCCGCCGATCCCCGACGCCAACGCCCCCGGCTGGGAGCCTGCACCCGATCCGCAGATCATTGCGTTCAAGGGCCATAACGGCGACGAGATCTCGCGTCTGGCCGAGGGGACCTGCTTGCAGGCCTTTGACTATGTGTTCTTCGACACGGTGGTGACTGTCCCCCAAGGCGCGCAGGTCTCGGATTTTTCGATCGGCTTTACCGGAATGGATGACGGCTCGCGCATCACCATCTTCAACGAGGCTTACCCGAGCGGCACGCCGGACATGCCCAATGGCGTCAACAATTTCGTGGCCTATGACCAGAACGTCACCATGGATCTGGCGCAGTTCCTGCGGACCGGCCAGAACCGTGTCGTCATCACACAGGTTGACGATTGCCCCGCAGGCAACAAGTTGCGCGCGGCGGAAGTCGTGCTGAACGGCAGCGTGATCGCGGCACCGGCGACAGCCACCCCTGAACCTGCGCTTAGGGCGGGGTCAGAGGGTGTTCAGATTCTGGCCTATGGCGACGTTCATATTCGTTCTCTTGACGGGCTCAGCTATGATTTTCAGGTGCCAGGTGATTTCATTGCCACGTCATCAGCCGACCGCCAGTTCATGTCGCAGATACGCACCGAACCTTCGACAGGGGATCCGGCAGTCTCCGTCGCCATCGCTTTCGCAGCCTATGTAGATGGCGACGTGGTCGAGGTCTATGACGGCGGCACGTTGGTGGTGGTGAACGGGATTGATGTTGAACTGACCAGAAGCGAGATAGAAAACGGCCCCCGTTATTACAAACTTCCGCAGGGGGGCATCATTCAATCCTCGCCCCCCACCGCCCAGGATCCCTGGGAATGGGTGAGTATCGATCGTTATCCGCCAGGCCATCCTCTTCCGATTGAGGACAACATGCGCTTTATGGGGTTCGCGTTCATGCCCGGCGGGTCTTTTGCCTCCGTGGGGATCGTTCCAATGCCAAAGCAGCCGAACGCATTCGGCCTGTCTGGTCTTCAGGACGGTGATCCCGCCAATGACATGACGCTGCGCAGCGGCGAGGTGATCGCCCAGCCCGCTTCGCAGGCTGAGATCAACCGCTTTGGCGAATCCTGGCGTGTGACGGCCGACGAGAGCCTGTTCCGCCATCGCCCACCTGCGCCGCTGGTCCCGCCGCCTGCGCCCGTTGTCATGGCCGAACTGCCCGAAGAAACCCGCACCATCGCAGCGACCACCTGTCTGCAAAACGGGGTGACCGAGGTCGACCTGCTGCGCGACTGCACCTATGACGTGGCGATGACCGGGCGATCCGACCTTTGCGGATGCAGCCGCTGCCGTGCAGGCGGCGGACGTAACCGTCGCTGACCTGCCGCCCCCGGAGCGTGCCGACGGTTCCAACCCGGTTGACGATATCGGTCAGGCCGCGCTGGCGGCGGCACTGGCTGCAACCGGCGTTCAGCTTGTGCTGCCCGAAACGAAAGCAGAGCCAGTTGCTGCGCCGGTTGCTGAACCTGTCGCCCAGGCCGAAGCTGACATACAATTTGTCGATGGCGGCCTTGTAGGCGATCTCATCCGCGAAAAACACTACGGGTTGTTTGGCTATTACCTCATGTTCCAAGCCGACGGCAATCTTTGCAGCTATCACGAAACCAATCACACCCTTACCTGGTGTGTCTCCGATTATCGCAAGGTCCGCTATCAGGACACGGCCAGGATCACCTTCACCAAAGGCGGCCAGCTGGTGGGTCTTGATGCGGCTGGCGGGGTCATTTACGCCTATCCGCCCGAGCCGACGGGCGGACCAAGCTTTCCCCGACACATTGACGGCACCCTCATATTGGTCAACGGAGGCGGTGGCCTCGTCTGGTCCTTCGAAAATCCGCCCCACGACGAAAACAGCGACCAGAGCGCGTTGGCGGTGACCGATGTTCAGTCCGAGCAGCCCGAAGCCACGCCAGAGCCCGAAGCAACCCCGGAGCCTGAAGCAGAGCCGGTTGCGCAGCCTGATCCTGCCTCCGAAACACTCAGGGAAGGCGTTGCAGGCGTCATCACCCGCGAGAAGCGCTTTGCGATGGATGGCTATTACATGATCTTCCAGGCCGACGGCAATCTTTGCATCTACACCGAGGCCGACAACCGCTTCATCTGGTGTGTGAACAATGACCCCAGCATCCGCTATGCCGATACGGCCGAGGTCGTGATGACCACCGGCGGCCAGCTGATGGGTCTGGATGCGGCGGGCGGGGTTCTTTACGCCTATCCGCCAGAACCGACGGGGATGCTGAGTGACATCTATGTTTCTTCGGAAGGCAAGGTCACCATGGCCAACGAAACCGGCACCATCTGGACCTTCAACTGATCTGATGCCCGGACCGGGCCGCCCAATGCTGCGGCCCGGTTCAGGCGCAATTCCATCCATATCCCGTCTCAAGGAAGGGCGCCCCTCCAGCCTCCACCTGTGGATTGCGGGCAGAAAAGACTTCAACCATTGAAAAGAAGGATACTACCCATGACCGGAATTATCGGACGGCACAGAGATGTGGCACGCGCTGCCTGCCTTACGGCTACCTTGATGACCGCCGCGCAACAAGCCCAGGCGTCCAGCGATGACGCCTGGGCAGAGCTTGAGGTCGCCGTCCGGCAGGCCTGCCTGAACGCCGTTGGCGGGATGATCACGGTGAACACCATCAACGTTGATCCCTACGGTTCGGAATCCTACGCATTTGCCGTCATGGTCGGGCCAGAACAGGGCGCAACGGCCGACCGCGTCGTGGTCTGCGCCTATGACAAGCGCAAGCAGACCGCCGAAGTCAGCAGCCTTTTCTGAGTGTTAAGGACGGGGCGCTCCCGGCATGCCGACGACAGGCGCGCGTCGTGCCGGGGACGTTTCACGTCAAGGGGATGTTCTATCTCGACGCGCCGAGACTGGCGATGGCTGGCCTTTTGCAATCGGGGGAAGGTATGCCGCAGGCCCACTGATCCAGCGCTGCCATTGCGGTGTCCGGACTGGCACATGCCGATCAATGGAGCCATCAAGCAGGGTCCCGTCTTGCGGCTTTGCAGCACCTTGGTGGCTGTCTATTCCAAGGTCAGAGTCTGTTAGCGCGTCAGGAGACTGCATTCGCGCGCATGTCAACACATCCGCCAGCCAGACCTCAGAATCGGCATTGTTCATCTTCGCTGGGACCAACAGGGAAGATGTCTGAGTTGAGCCAAGAATATCAGTGCCTTCTCGACGAAATGGCATCTTCGTCAAGGGCTCCAGTGGACGATCAGCAGATGGCCTGATGCACCGCACGTGCCACGCATACCTCGTTGCAGTTCCGTATTTGAAAGCAGATCAGCTCACCCCGAATGTCGAGTTTGTTCAAATCAAAACAATGTCGGTCTCATGTTTTGCTGCAGCACATCTCGAAAGGCGGCTTTGGTGAGTGGCGCATTGCAACATCTCGGTCAGCAGAGTGGCAGCTATGGCCGACGTTACTCTGTCAGATCATCCAGACTCACGCCAAGCGCATCGGCCAAGGCGCGCAATGTTGCGACCGAGCCCTGCTTTCGGCCGGTCTCGATCTCGGCCACGGTGACCCGCTTCACGCCCGATTTTTCGGCCAGCGCCGCTTGGGTCAGGCCGCGCAGATCACGGTAGACGCGCAGGGCGCTTTCGCCATTCAGAAGGCGGTTCGCATACTCTGCCGGTATCAATTCGTCCTCTCCCGCCGCGAGACACGCCCTGGCGCGGTCATAGCTTTGCAGGTCGGCCAGATCCTCCGCAGCGGCCCGCAGGCGGTCATATTCTTCGCGCGGGATCGTCACCATCTCGTTCATGTCAAACCCTTTCAGTCGTAGACGCCGCCCCGCGGCCCGATATCGAGAACGGCCAGAACATTGCCCTGATCATCCATGATCACCCGCCAATCCCCTACCCTCAGCCGGATACCCTCACGGCCTTTCAAGGGCTTCACGTTATTGGCCTGCGCGCTTGGGTCCTGCGCATAGGCTTCGATCTTGGCGCGGATCAGCGCAGCGGTATTCGAGGGCATCCGCCGCAAGGCCTTGATCGCGGCTTTGGTGTAGCTGATCTGCTTCATGGTGTAGCTTTAGGCGACATTTCGGCGAAAGTCAAGTGCAATGTCGCCCTGCGCGACATGCCTGGCCGGCAGACGCCGGCCAGGCAAAGGTCAAAGATCAATCCCCTCCGATAGCGTCAGCGCATCCTCCAGATCGACACCCAGATACCGTACCGTGCTGTCCATCTTTGTGTGGCCCAAGAGCAGCTGCACGGCGCGCAGATTTCCGGTCTTCTTGTAGATCTGCGCAACCTTCGTTCGCCGCATCGAATGCGTACCATAGGCACTGGGCTCGAGCCCGATCGAAGGAACCAAGTCGCGCATGATCCGGGCATACACCCGAGCCCCGTACAAACACCAATGAACGCGGGCCTTCCGACCGGACACCGCGTTAGCCGCTGGACCCCGCTTGGAGTCCGGCCCAGCATCCGGAGTCCGGAAGCCAACGGCATCACCACCGAAGGCATGCCGATCACCTCGGTCGGCACAGTCTCACACCCGACGCTCGCCGCTACGAACCTAGCGGCCTCAATGCGGCGCTGGCGTCTGACGTCGGCCGCAGTGGTGGACTCGGTGGCCGACCAGCGCTCCGCAGGCTGGGCCTGCTGGCGCGGCAGTGCGGCGGGCCTCGGCGGCTGGACCTTCGTCACGCGGATTTCGCTGACGACATTACAGGCAACCGTAATGGGCTTCTTCGGCCTGTACGGATCGACGGCCGCGCTGGCCACCACCCTGACGCTCGCCGCAGCCATTAACTGCATTGGCATCGGCTTCCAGCGCGGGACGTACACCCGTTGGCAACTGGTCGCAAACGACGGCACCGGGACGCCGCCCCTGACCGACATGGGATGAGTTTCGCCATAGCGACGGGCGGCGTGCTGACCTTGTTCATCGCCGCACCGCCGAACGGATCATCCGTCTGGGTGCGCGTGGTGGACGAGGTTTGGCGCTGATCAAAAAGGCCGAACTGCCGTCGGCAACGGCCACTTTCGCGTGAACCCGTCCTTCGGCGAAGGGTGCCGGCCGGTCGGTCCAGACATACAGCGCTGCCGAGGGAACACAGCGCCGCATCATAGCAATAGGATCGACGGACAGACTCCCGCCGTGGCTCGTAGAGGTTTCCAACAGAATTCGGATGTCGATGCCGCGACTGCATGCAGCATTCAATGCATCGACCACCGAGGAGACGTCGTATGCAACGAAGCTGACGAGAAAGAGGTCGCTTTGCGCGTGACCGATGAGATCCAAAAGTACCTGCTCCGTGCGGCGAGTGGCGACGAATGGTGTCGTCGGGCTCGTCCAAACGAGCTCGACACGGTTTTCGCGCTGCGCTTGTTGGTGGGCGAAGGCTGCACCGACCAAGGTCCCGGCCAGCACATCGCCTGATATTTCCGTCTGCTTCCAGGCGGTGATCAAGAGATCGAGCACTTTGCGAGCAGCCGACGTGTTCACGAGCTGATGCAGGCTTCCTTCTCGTTCGATCGGCATCGAACCGCGAACACGATCTGCGAGTGCTCCGATCCTCGACGGTGACAACAGCGCCACGACCAGCGCGGGTCTGGCCGCAGCAGGACCGGCATTGGCGTTAGGCTGCCTCGCGCCCGCTTGCGACCACGACGGCGGCGCACAGACAGGCCCTCTTCCCGGTAGATGCGATAGAGCGTCTTTCGTTCATGATCATGCCCTAGCGCCCCAGCGTGCTACCCACGCGCCGGTGGCTGAAGCGACGGCGCTTCTCGGCGATCCTGTGCATCTCCTCACGAACTTCGCTGCTGCCCGCTGCCGCCTTGCGCGGCAAGATCCTGCCGGAACCTGTGCCGGCAGCCGGGTTGCTGATCTTGTGCGACGGCGAACACGGCGAGCCAGAAGCAACCCTTTCGCTACACCGCATGACCAAATGCAAAAGGGCCCCCGAAGGGAGCCCTTTCGAAAAACCGAGGCCATGGCCTCTGGCAACGCCTGCCTCAGACAGCGCCCGAGATGAACTTCACGGCATCGCCGAAAGTCTGAATCGTTTCGGCGGCGTCATCCGGAATCTCGATGCCGAAGGCCTCTTCGAAGGCCATGACCAGCTCGACGGTGTCGAGGCTGTCCGCGCCCAGATCGTCGATGAACGAGGCGTTCTCGGTCACCTTGTCCTCTTCGACGCCGAGATGCTCGACGACGATCTTCTTCACGCGATCGGCGATATCGCTCATGTCACTTCCTCATCGTTGCGGGGTGGCCCCCGGTCTGGTGTCCCTGCCGCGGGCCAGGCCCTTGGCTGTTTTCCCCGCGTCAGGCAGGGCACCAGAGCCTTCCGGCGCTGGTGGTTCCGTTCGCGGCTATAGCAAGCGCACCGGCACTTGGCAAACGCTTTCCCGCGCGCCCGTGCCGCCGCGCCCCGCGTCAGATCATCGCCATGCCACCGTTGACATGCAAGGTGGTTCCGGTGACGTAACCCGCTTCCGGGCTCGCCAGATAAAGCACGGCAGCGGCAATCTCGCCCGCTTCGCCCATGCGCCCGGCGGGAACCTGCGTCAGGATGCGCGCCTTCTGCTCGTCATTCAGCTTTTCGGTCATCGCGGTGGTGATGAAACCCGGCGCCACACAATTGACGGTGATTCCCCGGCTCGCCACTTCGGCCGCCAGCGATTTGGACATGCCGACCATCCCGGCCTTGGAGGCGGCATAATTGCCCTGCCCCGGATTGCCGGTGGCGCCAACGACCGAACTGATATTCACGATCCGCCCCCAGCGCGCCTTCATCATGCTGCGCAGTACACCCCGGCACAGCCGGAAGGTCGAGGTCAGGTTCACATCCAGCACAGACTGCCATTCGTCATCCGACATCCGCATGAACAGATTGTCACGGGTAATACCGGCATTGTTCACCAGCACATCGACAGAGCCCATCTTCGCGGCAGCGGCCTTCGGCAGCGCCTCGACACTGGCCGCATCCGACAGATCACAGGTCTCGACGAAGACCCGCTCCCCCAGTTCCGCCGCCAGCGCCTCCAGCGGCGCGAGGCGCGTCCCCGACAGCGTGACAGTCGCCCCCGCCGCATGCAGTGCGCGGGCAATCTCGCCGCCGATGCCCCCGGAAGCCCCGGTCACCAGCGCATTCTTGCCACCCAGATCGAACATTGTTTCCATCCTTTTCCCGGCCCGGCTTTTACCCTGGGCCAAATATCTTCGGGGGAAGGCCGAAGGCCGCGGGGGCAGACAGCCCCCGTCCACAGCCCCCGCCCCACGAAAACCGCGCCGGTCAGCGCCCAAAATTCTTGTCCAAGAATTTTGGTCCCGGCTCAGCCCTTCGCCGCCAGCACATCCTCGGGCGCACCCACGGCACGGGTTTCCGCGCCCTTGACGATGCGCTTGATCATGCCCGACAGCGCCTTGCCCGCGCCGATTTCCCAGTATTCGGTCACCCCCGCAGCCTCCATCCACAGCACGCTTTCGCGCCAGCGGACAGAGCCCGTCACCTGCGCCACCAGCAGGTCGCGGATGCGGTCGGCCTCCATTACCGCCTCGGCGCGGACGTTCACCACCACCGGCACCACCGGATTGTCTACCACTACGGCTGCCAGCGCCTCGGCCATCACATGTGCAGCGGGCTGCATCAGCGCGCAGTGAAAAGGCGCGCTGACCGGCAGCATCAGCGCCCGCCTGGCACCCCTGGCCTTGGCGATCTCTACCGCGCGCTCCACCGCCGCCTTGTGACCCGAAACCACCACCTGCGCCGGATCATTGTCATTGGCGGCCTGACAGATCTCGCCCTGCGCAGCCTCCGCCGCAACCTCGGTCGCCGCCTCGAAATCAAGACCCAGCAGCGCGGCCATCGCGCCCACGCCCACCGGCACCGCCTCCTGCATCGCCTGCCCCCGGATGCGCAGCAGCCGCGCGGTATCCGACAGCGCCAGCGATTTCGCCGCGCAGAGCGCCGAATATTCGCCAAGGCTGTGGCCCGCCACGAAATCCGCCGTCTCGATCCCGATGCCTTCGGTTTCCAGCGCGCGCAGGGCGGCGATCGACGTTGCCATCAGCGCGGGCTGGGCGTTCTGCGTCAGCGTCAGTTCGGCGATATCGCCTTCCCAGATCAGCGTGGACAGCTTTTCGCCCAAAGCCTCGTCCACCTCGTCAAAGACGGCTTTCGCGGCGGGGTAAGCTTCGGCCAGGGCACGGCCCATTCCGATGGTCTGCGCCCCCTGACCAGGGAATACGAATGCGCGGGACATGGTTCCTCCAAGCGTTTTTACCGGCTTACCGCGTGCGGGCGGGCCATGCAATCGCTGCTGCGCACAGCCGCGCAACCCTTCGCGGATGCACAGAGCCTGTGCCCGCCCTCGCATTTCCGCACTGCAGCATGCGTGCTAGACCACCAAAAACCGAAAGACCGGAGAGAGCATGAGCACCCGCAACACCCCGCAAAGCTATGGCAGCGCCGCCCGCCTGCTGCACTGGCTGACCGCCGCGCTGATCCTGACCGCCATCGGCCTTGGCCTTTACGCCGAGGACATGCCCGCCGACACCTCTGCCGCCGTCGCAGCCAAGGCGCTGGTCTATTCGCTGCACAAGACGCTGGGCGTGGCTGCGTTCTTCAGCGCGCTGGCCCGCATCCTCTGGGCACTGACCCAGCCGCATCCGGCACCGCTGCACCCCGAGCGGCGGCTGGAAACATGGATCGCCACCCTGATCCACTGGTCGCTTTACGTCGCCATGATCGCCATGCCGCTCAGCGGCTGGGTGCATCACGCGGCACTGGACGGCTTCGCCCCGATCCTCTGGCCCTTCGGCCAGGGCCTGCCCTTCGTGCCGAAATCGCAGGGCGTGGCCGAGGCGGCGGGGGCGCTGCACGGGCTGTTCTCCAAGCTGCTGATCGGTTCGGTGCTGCTGCATGTTGCAGGCGCGCTGAAACACGCGCTGATCGACCGCGACCATACCCTGTCCCGGATGTTGCGGGGCACGTCGGCAGGCAAGGGAAGCGCCCCGCGCGCGCCCGCATTCGCCGCCGGGCTGGTCTATGCGGCCGTCGGCACGCTTGCCCTGATCCTCGCCACCGGCGGCGATGAACCGGCGCGCGCCGCCATCGCTCCCACCCCCGCTGCAACCGCAGGCAACTGGCAGGTCCAAAGCGGGAGCCTTGGCTTCACGGTGCGCCAGATGGGAGCAGAGGTCAGCGGCCAGTTGCCGGACTGGCATGCCACGATCACCTTCGACGAAACCCCGGTCAATGGCGTGAACGGACATGTCACAGTCGCCATAGACCTGACCAGGCTGACGCTCGGTTCGGTCACCGATCAGGCGAAAGGGCCGGAGTTCTTCGATACCGCAACCCACCCGACCGCGACCTTCGACGCCGATATTCTGCCCGCCGATACAGGCTATGAGGCGAAAGGCACCCTGACCCTGCGCGGCGCCACCGTGCCGGTCACCCTGCCCTTCACGCTGACCACAGCGGACAATACTGCCACAATGACCGGCGCCACCACGCTCGACCGCCGCGCCTTTGGCATGGGGGCGAGCTATAGCGACGAGGCCACCGTGGGCTTCGTGGTCGAGGTTACCACGACCCTCACCGCGCGGCGTCCCGAATAAATCGGCGCAGGGGGCTTTCCGCCCCCTCTTGCCTTCGGCAATTCACCCCCGGAGGATATTTGGACCAAGATGAAACCCCGCACCTTCATCTTGGTAAAAAATATCCTCGGGGGTGAGCCCCGCAGGGGCGAGGGGGCAGACAGCCCCCTGATCCGTCAGCACCGCTTGCGGACACCCAGATCTTCGTGAAACCGCAACAGATAGCCGTCGGGGTCGGCCACAACGAATTGCCGGTTGCCGAGTTCCTCGTCATCCCGGCGATACCAGCGGTCTTCGGGCGGCAGGATCAGCGGGTGGCCCGCCCCTGCCAGCGCATGCAGCAAGGGGGCGATGGCGCTGACCTCGACTTGCAGGTTGACGCCACGGCCCAGCGGGCGCGGGGCTTCACCAAGACCGGGGTCGAAATCACGGCCCAGCCCGATCTGGTCAAGCATCAGCTCCGCCCCCTCGCGCCCGAGGTAGCAAAAACCCTCTTCAGGCCGCTCGTAAAGGACCGAGAAGCCCAGCAACCCGGTATAGAAGGCGCGGGAAGCACGCCAGTCGGTGACCGAAAGCTCGGGGACGATCACCGCCATCTCAGCGCGCCAGCGCGCGCATCAGCCGCGCCTTATCGCCGGTATCGGCACTGTCGGATATGACGGCGGCCAGCGCCTCCAGCGAGGCAATGGAATGCCCGGCGCGGAAGGCATCGACATGGGGCAGCATCGCGCGAATGCCGGTGGCGCGCGGAGCAAAGCCCTCCCAGCGCAGCAGGGGGTTGAGCCAGATCAGCCGCCGCGCGGACAGATGCAGCCGCTGCGTTTCGCGCGCAAGCTGGCCGCTGTCGTCGCGATCCAGCCCGTCGGTGATCAGAAGCACCACCGCCCCCTGCCCCAGAACCCGGCGCGACCAGTCGCGGTTGAAGGTATGGAGACAGGCACCGATGCGGGTGCCCCCTGACCAGTCCTGCGCCTCGCGCCCTGCCGCGGCCAGCGCCGCATCGACATCGCGGGTCGCAAGATGGCGGGTGATATTGGTCAGTCGCGTGCCGAAGGTGAAGCCATGCACCCGCGCCCAGCCCTGACCCTTGCGATTGGCCACCGCATGCAGAAAATGCAGCACCATCCGGCTATATTGCGACATGGAGCCGGAAATGTCGCACAGCACCACCAGATTGGGCCAGCGCAGCGCCGGGTCGCGGCGGGCCAGCCGCGTGATCTCGCCGCCCCGGCGCATCGCCAGCCGCAATGTGGCGCGCGGGTCGATGGCCTGCCCCAGCGGGGCCGCAGTCTGACGACGCGAGGGCAAGGGCTGCACCGGCAGGCTGAGGCGGGCAAGCATGCGCTTTGCCTCGGCAATCTCGGCCACCGACATCTGCTCGAAGTCCAGAGTCTTCAGCCGTTCTTCGCGCGCCATGGTGGCGGAGGCGTCGATTTCCACCTGTTCCTCGCCCTGAGGGCTTTCCGCCTCGGGCAGATCGCGGTTGGCACCGTCCAGCAGCGCCTCGGCCGCACGTTTCTCGGCAGCCTGTGCCAGCCTCTCCTCCTGCACGCCGCGAATGGCGGGCAGCATGAGGGACATCATCTGTTCCATGTAACGCGGGTCGCGCCAGTAGAGCCGGAACACCTGATCGAAGACCGCACGATGTTCGGGGCGGTTGACGAAACAGGCATGCAGCGTCCAGTAGAAATCACGCCGTTCGGTAAAGCCCACCGCCTCTACCGCGCGGATGGCGTCGATCACCCGGCCCGATCCGATGGGCAGCCCCGCCTTGCGCAGGGCGCGGGCGAACCACAGGATGTTGCGGCTGATCTTGCCGTCTTCCGGCAGGGTGAGTTCAGCGTAGCTGGCCATGCGATGCGCCGGGGGCGCTGCCCCCGGACCCCCGGGATATTTTTGCCAAGATGAAAGCGGGAAATGAGCGGGCCGTCATGCGGGCACCGTTTCCTTGCGGATTTCATCGAGCAGGCGCTTGGCTTCGGAGCCCTGGATCTTCTGGATGTCGTCCTGATATTTCAGGATGGCGCCCAGCGTGTCGGCGATGACTTCGGGGGTGAGGCTGATGACGTCGAGCGCCAGCAGGCATTTCGCCCAGTCGATCGTTTCGGCAACGCCGGGTTTCTTGAACAGGTCTTCGGTGCGCAGTCGCTGCACGAAGGCCACGATTTCGCGGCTGAGCGTTTCCTGCGCCTCGGGGCAGCGCGCGGCGAGGATCTGCATTTCACGATCCGCCGTCGGGTAATCGACCCAATGATAAAGGCATCGGCGTTTCAGCGCGTCATGCACCTCGCGCGTGCGGTTGGAAGTGAGGATGACGATGGGCGGTTCGGGCGCCCGGATGGTGCCGAGCTCGGGGATCGTGACCTGAAAATCCGACAGCGCCTCCAGCAGATAGGCCTCGAAGGGTTCGTCGGTGCGGTCAAGCTCGTCGATCAGCAGCACGGGGGCGCCGCCGGGCTGCGGGCGCATGGCCGCCAGCAGCGGCCGTTCGATCAGATAGTCTTCGGTGAAAAGTTCGGATTTCAGCGCGTCGCGGTCGGTGTCCCCCGCCGCCTCTGCGGTGCGGATGGCGACCATCTGGGCGGCGAAGTTCCATTCGGCCACGGCCGAGGCGGCATCCAGCCCCTCGTAGCATTGCAGGCGGATCAGCCGACGGTCCAGCGCCCTGGCGATGACCTTGGCGATTTCGGTCTTGCCCACCCCGGCCTCGCCTTCCAGAAACAGCGGGCGCCCCAGTTTCAGCGACAGGAAGGTCACCGTCGACAGCGCGCGCGCCGCCACATAGCCCTGGGCGGCGAGCATCTGCTCCACCCCGTCGATCGACGTCGGAATTCCGCTCACAGGCTCCCCCCTCTTTTGCGCCATGCTGGCGGCGTGGCGGCAGAGGGTCAAGGGTGAAGGCGGGTCTTGCGACCTTTGGACAGGGGGCGTAAGCGGGGATCATCATGCGCGCGATGATCACCCGTCCCCGACTTGTCACCCTTGCTGCTGCGGCCCTTGGGGCGGCGGCCTTTGTTCTGCTGTCCCTGCCGCTGCCATTGCTGCTGGGACCGATGCTGGGCTGCCTGCTGGCGGCGCTGGCCGGGGCGCCGTTGCAGGGGATGGGGGTACTGGGCACGGCCTTGCGCACCTGGCTGGGGGTTGCCATCGGATCGACCGTGACGCCCGCCCTGCTGCATGATCTGCCACGCATGGGGGCGACGCTGGCGCTGGTGCCATTATTCGTGGGGCTGATCGGGCTGGTGGGCTATCCGTTCTTCCGGCGCGTCATGGGCTATGACCATCCGACCGCCTTCTATTCCGCCATGCCCGGTGGCTTGCAGGATATGCTGATCTTCGGCGAGGAGGCCGGCGGCAATGTGCGCAGCATGTCGCTGATCCATGCGACACGGGTTCTGGTGATCGTGACCGCCACACCCTTCCTGCTGGCGCTGCTGTATGATGTGGATCTGTCGCAGGCACCGGGGCGGCCCGCGTCGGAAGTGCCGCTGTCGCAGATTGCGCTGATGGTCTTTTCCGGCATCGCGGGCTGGAAGATCGCCGAGCGCATCGGGATGTTCGGTGCCTCGATCCTTGGGCCCCTGATCCTGACAGCCTGCCTGAGCCTTGCGGGCGTCATCCAGGGCCGCCCGCCGGCCGAGATGATCTGGGCCGCGCAGTTCTTCATCGGCATCGCGGTCGGGTCGAAATACGCGGGCATCACCCCGCGCGAATTGCGCCATGACGTGACGGCGGGCCTTGGCTATGCGCTGTTGCTGGCCATCCTGTCACTGGGCTTCATCGAGGCGGCGGCACTGCTGTCCGGCCGTCCGGCGCTGGAAGTGGCGCTAAGCTTCCTGCCCGGCGGACAGGCGGAAATGGCGGTGATCGCACTGATGACCGGGGCGGATGTGGCCTTCGTTGTGGCCCACCACCTGACCCGGATCTTCCTTGTGATCACCGCAGCACCGCTGATCGCCCGCTGGATGGCGCGGCGTTAAAGCAACGCCAGTTCCTTTCGGATATAGCGGTTGTCACCACGCGTCAGCACATAACGGCCAAGCTTGCGCGCCAGATCCTTGCGCCCCTTGCCGACCACCCGCTTGAACAGCTCTTTCTGATAGCGGGTCGAGGCCTTGCGGGCGCGGATCAGCCGGTAGAACTCCAGTTCGGTCAGCGTGCCGTTCAGCGCGCCAAGAGTGATCGGCGACAGCACGCCCATCTGTTGCAGGCTGGACCCCAGCCGGTGCCCGAGGAGCGGCGCGCGCAGTTTCAGCACATTGTCATGGGTAAAGCGGTCGACATGACCGGAATCCAGCGGCTCGTAAGGGTCATAGAGGATGAATACCTTACCCGCCGCCTTCGATACCTCTGCCGCATCGCCGTAATGGCCGCTGAAATCGCGGTCCCACGCCGCCTTGTAGCGGGTTTCCCAGGGCACGATGGAACGGTCCAGCGTCGATTGCGGGCTGATCGCCACCACATCTGCGCCCGGACAGGCCGCGACGAAGGCACAGGCGGCATAGCCGCCCATCGAGGCGCCATAGAACACCACGCGCCTGAACTGGTCGAAGAAATCCGAGGTGGCGAGATCGTCGAACTGATCCCAGACCCATGGGTCACGATACCACGTCCAGCCGTTCGCCATGACGCCCAGCATCGACCAGCCCTGTTTCTCGATGAAGGAAAAGCCCCAGGGCCGCCGGTCCTCGCGCTTTTCCATCGCGATGTCGAGATTGTCGAAGGTCACCACCAGCGTATCGCTGCCGCGCGGGATATAGAGGAAAGAGTGGCTGTCGCTTTCGCGGAAAAAGCCATCCTTGCCCGCCAGATCGCGGGCGATTTCGGACCAGCCCGGTTCGGGCGCCGGGACAGCGGTTGCGAGCTGAAGCGCATCACCTGCGCGGAACAGCACCCGCGCCACCTTCACCCCGTCGCTTTCGCGTTCAGACAGCACCTCGTTCGTGCCCAGCGGACGCAGCACGCCAAACCCGCCCGAGCCACCGCGGATATCGGTGAACATGCGCGCGCCGGGTTTCAGCACGCGCCCGAAGACCGGCAGGAAATCCTTCAGCTTGCCGTCTTTTTCAAAGCCCGGAAGATGGGCAATGACATCGGCGGGCTGCACTGCTTCCAGGCTGCGGGCGATGGTCACGCGGTCTTCCGGCATGCCCAGCCCGATCAGATAGTCGCGGTATTCCGCGATGGCCCGGCTTGGCTGGTCGGGGAACTGGCCATGCGCGTCGACATCGACGATCTGCACGGCAGCGCCCCAGCGCTTCCAGATCTCATAGGCCAGCGGGCGCGAGCGGCCACCGATATCGGTGAAAGTCTCCACCGTCTCAAGATCGACACTCTCGACCAGTTCGCCATCCAGCAGCCGCCAGCCGCGCGCGCGCAGCGGCGCGTCCTCGGCCCGCAGCCCGTGCTTTTCCATCAGTTCATAAATGAAACTGCCCTTGCTGGGCACGCCATTGTGGCGCAGCGAAAGTTCGCGCTTGTTCGAGGCCCAGAGATGCATGCCGGTGGTATTTTCGGTGATCTTCGGATGCACGCGGCGCGCGGCGCGGATCACGTCCAGCCGTTCGGGAAAGGTCACCGGATAGAAGGCGTCAACAGGCTGGGCCAGATCGGTCAGCCCCAGCTTGCGGGCGAAATAGGACACCATGGTTGGGCCCCAGACCCCCCATTTCTGTTGGCTGACATGCAGCGGCGTGCCTGCGGCGGCCAGCGCCCGGTATTCCGCCTTGACGCGGGGTTTCAGGAATTCGGGGATCGCATACTGATCCGAGGTGAAGTCCAGCATCTCATCCAGCATCGCGCTGTCTGCGGGCAGACCCAGCACGGCATTGTTGATGCGCGGGCTGCCCTGGCTGACCTCGCGCAGCTCCAGCCCGAAGACATAGTCGCTGTCATAGTCGAGAGGACGCCAGCAATAGACATCAGTATCGACCCAGATCATGCCCGGACATTTCTTCATCATGTGCAGGCGGAACAGATCGGCGAACAGCGCATAGCTGTCCTTCCCTTCGTATTTGATGAAATTGTCGGTATCAATGATCTCGCGCCCGTCGCGGCGGATCACGCCTTCGGGCACATTCGGGATGTCGTCATAAGAGAAGAGCGTGATCTTCTGGCCCTGATCGACGAAGGATTTCAGGCAAAGCTGCTCCATCCAGCTCAGGCTGCCCCCGATCCAAAGCGTTCCGACCTCGCGCACTCGTGCCATGCCCTTACCCTTCGTCACAAAATCCGGCCCGTCTGCAGGATCAAACCGCGATTTTCTTGCTGCCCGCCCCGATACTTCGGGGATTATTGTAGTTTTTTCGTCAACAGTGTGACCAAGTTCCGCTGATTTGCCAATAGAACCCATAAAATTCCCCTGCCGCAGCTTTGCCCGACTGTGGCCATTATGCTAGCCTAACCTGAAGTCGCGACACGACGACGCGAGGCGAAGGACAGGCGGCTTATGCCGAAAGACCAGACAGAACCGCGGCCGCTGCGCCGCAGGCGGGCCAAGGGGCCCGGCGCGGTGGTGCTGCGCCGGCAACTGGCCGCGCATGCGACAGGGCTGGAGGGGTTGCCGCTGGTGCTGGATGCCGTCGATCTGGGCGATCATTTCCGCGTCTTTCTGGGCCATGGCACCGATACCGCGCGCGTCCTGCCTGACGGGGCGGAAGGCTGCGCGCTGCCGCTGGAAATCCGGGCGCTGTCGGGATCGGCGCTGATCGCGGCCCGGCGCGATCCGGCGGGCGGTGCCGATCTGGCGCTGACTGAAGGCGACCGGCTTGCCCTGTCCCCTTCCCCGGCGGAGCATGACCTGTTCCGCGACCTGAACACGATCTTCGGTTTCCGGCTGGAGGAAAGCGCCGCGCAACTGGCCGAGGGGCTGATCTATCATCACCGCCATCACGGGCTGCAAGCCGCGCTGATCGTCAACCGGCTGCCCGGCGCCGACCCCGAGGGGTTCGCCACGCAATTGCGTGCCGCGCTGGGGGACGTGCCGGTGACAGTGGTGCTGCTTGACTGCCCGGTGCCGCTGGGCAAGCCCGATCTGGGGCCAGAAAACCATTTGTTCCTCGCCCCCGATGCGCCGGGCAAGGACCGGATGGAACAGCCCGCGCCGGACCCCTGGCGCAGCCCGCTGGGCGAGGGCATCCTCTACGAGGCTGTCAAATGGCGGTTTTTGGCGGAGGCGCGGGCGGTGCTGACCCTGGATGTGACCGACATCCTTGCCCCTCCGCCCCCCGGCACGCCAACCGCGTTCGAGCTTTGTACCCGGTCGAAGAACGGGGTGATCCTGCTGATCGGGCACCGTATCTACCCGTGGCGGGTGCGCGCGAACCGCGAGGCGCGCTTTGGCGATCACATCTGCCGTCAGTTCGACCAGCGGCGCGGTCTCGCCCGCTGGGGTGTGGCCCCGGCACAGGCCGGGCTGGAGAACAGCTGGCGCATGGTGCGCGTCAGCTATGCCAAGCCGGAAGAAGGCGGCATCGCGCATTTCTGGCGGGCCATGGCCATCCGCGTGCCGGGCGCGCCGTCTGGTGCGCTGGCCCCCAAGACCTCGCTGATAGAGGATGAGGCGTTGCTCGCGCTGGCCGAAGGCCCGCTGGGTCATGCCCCCGTGCGTGCGCCGGTGTCGAAAGCCCGCCCCGCCCCGGCCCGTGCCGTCGAAGGCGGGCGCACCGCCATCGTCACCACGATGAAGAACGAGGGGCCCTTCATTCTGGAATGGCTGGCTTATCACCGTGCCATCGGGGTGGATGATTTCCTGATCTACACCAATGATTGCACCGACGGCACCGATACGATGCTGGAACTGCTGACCGCCAAGGGCATCGTGCAGCACCGTATCAACCCCTATGTGCCGGGGGGCGAGCTGAAGCCGCAACATGCCGCGCTGCAAGCCGCCGAGAAAGAGCCGGTGATGCAGGATTGCGGCTGGGGCATCTGCATGGATGTCGATGAATTCATCGACATCAAGATCGGTGACGGCACGCTGAAGGCGCTGTATCACGCCATGGGCGAAGCCAACATGATCTCGCTCACATGGCGGCTGTTCGGCAATGCCGAGGTGCATCGCTATGAAGACCGCTTTCTGATCGAGCAGTTCGACCGTTGCGCGCCCGAACTGATCCGCAAACCGCATCAGGCCTGGGGCTTCAAGACCCTGTTCCGCAATATCGACATCTACAAGAAGCTGGGCGTCCACCGTCCCAAGGGGCTGAAACCCGATCTGTGGTCCGAAGTGCGCTGGCTGAACGGCTCGGGTCGGCCCATGCCGCACGAGGCCTACCGCAATGCCTGGCGCTCCACCACCGACACCTATGGCTATGACTGGGTGCAGCTGAACCATTATGCCGTGCGCAGCGCCGAAAGCTTTCTGGTCAAGCGTGACCGGGGCCGGGTGAACCATGTCGACCGCGATCAGGGGCTGAACTACTGGTTCCGCATGAACCACAATCTCGACCGCGACACCTCGATCCAGCGGATGATCCCGGCGGCGCGGGCCGAATATGACCGTCTGCTGTCCGACCCCGAGATCCGCGCCGCGCATGATCATTCCGTCGCCTGCCACCGCGAGAAGATCACCGCCCTGATGCAGACGGAAAACTACCGCGCCTTTTACGCCGAACTGACCGGCCCGCGGATGGAGCGGCTCTGCCGCTTGCAGCATCATTTCGGATCGGCCGTCTTTGCTGCCGGACCGGGCGTCATCCCGCCCGACCTGCACGAACGCGACCTGCCCGCCGACTATTTCTTCACCGTGGAACACCACGGCGAAGCCGAGCATTGACAGGAGAGTATATGGGTAACGATGTCTACACGCTCATCACCACGATGAAGAACGAAGGGGCTTTTCTCGTGGAATGGGTGGCGCATCACAAGGTGCTCGGGTTCGACAATCTGGTGATCTGTCACAACGATTGCGAGGATACGACGGCGCAGATGATCAAGCGCCTGTCGAAAATGGGCCTGTGCCAGGGTCATCCCACACGCTACCGGCCCGGCCAGTCGATCCAGCGCCGTGCCCTGCGTCAGGCGCTGCAATATGATGCGGTGAAGACCGCGGACTGGATCTATGTCTGCGACGCGGACGAGTTTCTGGCCTCGCGTATCGGCGACGGCTCTGCCCGCGATCTGGTGGCAGCGGCGACGCCCGAGGTGGAGGCGATCTGCGTGCCCTGGCGGACCTTTGGCACCGGCGGGCAGAAAGAGTTCAGGCCCGGCCGCATCACCCCGCAATTCACGCAGGCCAATGCGACGACCGGACCGAAGGCCATCGAATACGCCTTTCCGAAAACCCTGTTCCGGGGCGATGTGGTGCAGCACATGCGGCGGCTGGGCGTCCACACGCCAGTGGTGAAACACGATCTGGGCCGCGAGCTGCGCCGTGAGGTGCCGGGCGGCATCCCGGTCGAGCAGGGCAAGTCGATCCTGCATGTGCAGGCCGATTACTCCAGGGCGCAGGTGAACCATTACCAGTTGCGCTCGATGGACAGTTTTCTGGTCAAATCGGCGCGCGGCAAGGTGAACCACGTCAATGACAAGATGGAATTCGGCTATTGGGTGCGCAATGACACCAACGAGGAAGCCTGCGACCTGATCCGCCGCTATGACGAGGCGGTGGAGAAGTGGATGGCCGATCTGCTGTCCGACCAGCGGCTCAACACGCTGCACAACCGGGCCGTCCGCTGGCACGAAAACAAGATCGCCGAACTGCACGCCGATCCCGACTTCGGCCAGATGATCGGCCGGATCGAAGGCCACCGCGCCCGCATGGCCGCCGGCGATGCGGCAGAGGTCGAGGGCAAGGCCTATGACGGCGACGCCGATGTCGGCGACGAGGACGAGGCTGACGCCGCCTGATGCGCGCGCTGGCCGTCACCTCGGTGAAGAACGAGGGCGCCTTCCTTCTGGAATGGCTCGCCCATCACCGGGCTGTGGGCTTCACCGACTTTCTGGTGTTTTCCAATGATTGCGAGGACGGCACGGATGCGATGCTCGACCGGCTGCACGCGCTGGGCTGGCTGACCCATGTGCGCAATCCCGGCCCCTGGGAGGAAGGCCCGCAATGGGCGGCGCTGAAAGCGGCGGATCGTCACCCGCTGAAGGCGCAGGCGGATTGGGTGATGTTTCTCGATGTCGATGAATTCGTGAACATCCACACGGGTGACCGCACCCTGTCTGCGCTGCTGGCGGCCCTGCCCGAGGCCACTGCGATCCCGCTCACCTGGCGGATGTTCGGCAATTGCGGCGTGATCGGACCGCTGGAGGGCCGGGTCACCGAAAGCTTTACCCACGCGGCACCTGCGGTGCTGCACTGGCCCTGGCGGGCCGCGATGTTCAAGACGCTGTTTCGCAACGACGGAACCTATCGCAAGATGGGGGTGCATCGCCCGCGCGCACCGGATCGCGAGCGGCTGGCGTCGGCACGCTGGTTTGATGGCGCGGGACGACCGCTGCCCCCGGCCTTTGCCACCGGGCGGGTCTTTTCCGACTTCGGACAGGACAATTACACCCTCGCGCAACTGAACCACTATGCTCTTGGAAGCATGGCAGATTATCTGGTGAAATGCGACCGGGGCCGCGCCAACCGCGCGGCAGAGCCGTTTGATATGGGCTACTGGATCGAACGGAATTTCTGCGCGGTCGAAGATCGGTCGATCCTTGCCCTCGACAGCCGGGACCTGCGTGACACACTGTTGGGTGATGCCGTGCTGGCCGGTCTTGATGCGCAGGCGCGCGACTGGCGGCGCCATCGCTTCACCACGCTGATGGAACAGGAGCCGTGGCGGGCGCTGTTCGGACGGTTGCTGCTGGCCCCGCCCAGCCGGGTGCTGAGCCGTGCGGAAGCCATGCAGATCCTGCGCCATGCCCGCGCGGCGCCGGAGGTTGCGGGCGGATCTGAAAAACGGTCTGTTTCCACTTAGAGGCGAGATGTCACTTGGCTGCCCACTTGTCTGCCCGCTTTGGCCACGCGAGATTGGCATAATAAGTGGAATGACCTGAATTCTTGTGATTGGACTCCATGGCTATGACAGTGACCGCGACAGACCGCAGTGCCCGTTACGACGCTTCGGCCGCGACCAGTCACGCCGCATGGATGGCGCGTCTGGAGGAAATCACCGAGGAAGAGGGCTATTTCGAACCGCTGGGCACCCGGCATTTCGCTTTCTTCGCCGATGAGGGGCCGACGCTGCTGGTCACGTTCGAGACGCTCGAATCGATCCGCGCGCGTCCCGAGCAGATGCCAGAGGGCTGTCAGGCGGTGGCGCGCAACGGCTGGTCGCATCTTTGTGTCATCGCCGACGGCGACACCTGGTATCGCGACCCGGCGGTCTGGCGCTATTTCGACCGGCTGGTCGACGACGCCTTCTTCGAGGATTTCGACCGCGTGGTGTTCTATGGCGCCGGGATGGGCGGCTACGCGGCCTGCGCCTTCTCGGTCTGTGCCCCCGGCGCAACCGTGCTGACGATCAACCCGCGCGCCACGCTGGACCCGTCCATCGCGCCCTGGGACCGCCGCGACCTGGCGAAGCGTCGGCTCGATTTCACCTCACGCTATGGCTATGCCCCCGACATGATTGAGGGCACCGGCGAGGTTTTCGTCATCCACGATCCGCACAGCCTTGAGGATTCGATGCATGCGGCGCTGTTCACCAAGCCTTTCGTGCAAAAGCTCCGCACGCCCTGGCTTGGGGATCGGGTGCAGGACAGCCTGATCACCACCGGCATCCTGCCCGGCCTGATCGACGCGGCGGGTGAAGGGCGGCTGACCCCGGCCCTGTTCGCCCGCGAATGGCGCAAGCGCCGCGAACACGGGCCGTATCTGAAGGCCCTGCTGCACCAGACCGAAACCCGTGGTCAGACCCGGCGGTCGCTGGCGATCTGCCGGTCTGTCGCAGAACGGATGAGCGCCCCGCGCTTCCGGCGGCATGTCGCCACGCTGGAGGCCCGGCTGGCGGACGGGGCGGACTGACCGCCCCGGCGCTGTTCAGAGCGTATCGGCCAGCGCCCGCAGATCGGCGCTGCGCTGTTCGGTCAGTCGCGCGCGGCAGGAATAGATGACCATTGGCTCCGCCGAGCCGCCGTGCATCGTATAGCCTTCGGCCGCGCAGGCGGCATCGCGAAACTCGATCCAGGCGCGCTGCGCCTGTTTCAGATATTCGGCCGCCCCGCGCTGATCTGCGGGCAGGCCGGCATCCAGCGCCTGCATCCGGGCGCGCGCCTCTTTATAGGCCGCATTCAACTCGGCATCGGCGCGATTCCAGTCCTGTTCCGCGCAATAGGTCATTTCCATCTGGAAGGTCGGATTGGCACAATCGACTTCCTGCGCACTGGCGGGCACCGCCAGCAGCACCAGTAAAGCAGAGAGTTTCATGCTCATACGGCCTTTCCGTCATAGGCATAGGCACGCGCCGCCAGTTCACGCGGGTCCACCCCGTCCAGGCAATTGACGTTCACCGCCACCATTTCCGCCCCGTCCGGGCCCTTGCCGGTCGAAAAGCTCTGGATGCCGCAGGTCTTGCAGAACAGATGATGGATGACATGCTTGTTGAACTGGTATTCGGCCAGATTGTCACCACCCCGCTCCAGCACGAAATTCGCAGCCGGGGCAAAGACCAGCACTGAACCCAGTTTCTGACACCGCGAGCAGTTGCAGGTCACCGGCTGGTCAAGGCTCGCCTCGACATGATACCGCACCGCGCCGCACTGGCAGCCCCCTTCGTAACGCATCGCAATCTCCTCATCCGCTGCTGCCCGACTCTAGGCCCGGCGGCGGCCCCGAATCCACTGGAAAATCGGCGCCGCTTGCGGTAGCGCGAAGACATGACCCAGAGCCTCACCCTCCGCCGCCCCGATGACTGGCACCTGCACCTGCGCGATGGCGCGATGCTGCAAGGCGTGCTGCCCGAAACCGCCCGCCATTTCGGCCGCGCGATCATCATGCCGAACCTTGTACCGCCGGTGGTAACCGGCGCGCAGGCCGCCGCCTACCGCGACCGGATCCTCGCCGCCCTGCCCGAAGGCGCCGCGTTCGAGCCGCTGATGACGCTCTACCTCACGGAAGACACCGAGGCCGCCGACGTGCGTGCGGCAGCGGCAAGCGGGCTGGTGAAGGCGGTGAAGCTCTACCCCGCCGGGGCCACCACCAACAGCCATGGCGGCGTGCGCAACTTTGAGAATGTTCGCGCGGTGCTGGAAACCATGGCCGAGATCGGCCTGCCGCTTTGCGTCCATGGCGAGGTGACGACGGCAGAGGTCGACATCTTCGACCGCGAGGCGGTGTTCATCGACACGGTGCTGGACCCGCTGCGCCGCGCGACGCCCGGTCTGCGCGTGGTGATGGAACATATCACCACCGAGGAAGGCGTGGCCTATGCCCGTGCCGGTGGCCCCGATCTGGGTGCCACGATCACCACCCATCACCTGATCATCAACCGCAACCACATCCTCGTGGGCGGGATCAAGCCGCATTACTACTGCCTGCCGGTGGCCAAGCGCGAAAAGCACCGTCTGGCGCTGCGCGCGGCGGCAACCAGTGGCGAGGGCTGCTTCTTCCTTGGCACCGACAGCGCGCCGCATGTCGATGCGCTGAAGGAACATGCCTGTGGCTGCGCCGGATGTTTTACGGCGACCAATACCATGTCGATCCTCGCCCATGTGTTCGAGGAAGAGGGTGCGCTGGACCGGCTGGAGGCTTTCACCTCGCGGAACGGCCCGGCCTTCTACCGCCTGCCGGTCAATCCGGGCACGATCCGGCTGGTGAAGCACGAAACCGCCCATGCCTATCCGTCAAAGATCATCACCGAGGCCGGGCCGGTCACGGTCTTCGATCCGGGCTTCCCGCTGTTCTGGGGTGTCGCCTGACGCAAGCCCGACAGGCGCCGGGCCGGGTTCGGCGCCTGTTTCCTGACGGCGCGCAGACCGACCGGCGGTCTTTTCTTTCGGCGCAGGCTCGGCTAAGCCGCAGCCACCCCGCCCTCCCGCCGAAAGGACCGCCATGATCCCCGCCGCCTTCCCCCCGAAAGAAGAAATCGCCCGCCTCACCGCCCGCGCCTTCCTGGAAATCGGCGCGGTGCATTTCAACGCACGCGAGCCTTTCACGCTGGCCTCCGGCCTGCCTTCGCCCACCTATATCGACTGTCGCAAACTGATCTCCTATCCGCGCGTCCGGTCGATGCTGATGGATTTCATGGCCGTCACCGTGATGCGCGACGCCGGATTCGAGGCTTTCGACAATGTGGCGGGTGGTGAAACCGCTGGCATCCCCTTTGCCGCGCTGGTGGCCGAACGTCTGGCGCTGCCGATGACCTATGTGCGGAAGAAGCCCAAGGGCTATGGCCGCAATGCCCGCATCGAGGGCGCGATGACCGAGGGGCAACGCGTCCTGCTGGTCGAGGATCTGACCACCGATGGCGGATCGAAACTGTCCTTCGTCGATGCGATCCGCGAAACCGGCGCGACCTGCGGCTGGACCTCGGTGATCTTCTACTACGGCATCTTCAGGGAAACCGAGGAGCGGCTGGCCGAACATGGCGTGCGGCTGAGCTATCTCTGCACCTGGTGGGACATGCTGGCCGAGGCGCGTGCGCAGGGCAGTTTCGACGCCGAGACCCTGGCCGGGGTGGAGGAGTTCCTCAACGATCCGCGCGCCTGGCAGGAAGCGCGCAAGGGCTGAGCCGCATCGGCGGAACCACGCCGAGGCGGAACCACCGCCTGTGGGTAGATCGGGGATAAAACCGGAGCCGAATCGCGCGGGCTGCGGTTTTTCCGCCCCTCGCACCGCATCATGTGGTAGGATTAGGCTGGCGCCCCACTAGGGGGCGTCGGCGGGCCGAATCCGTCCACAGGCTTATCCCGCCACTTATGCGCCTTGCCCCACGGCCTTCCGACAGGCTATCGCAGGGGCCGGGCGCGGGGACCGGGGCACGCGCCGCACAGAAGAAACGACAGGCCAGAGGGCCGGGGCACGGGGTTCATGAACGAGATCACGGCAGTCAAATCGGCCGAGACCGAAGACACGCTTCCGCACAACATCGAAGCCGAACAACAGCTTCTGGGCGCGATCCTGACCAACAACGATGTCTATGACCGCATCGCCAGTCTGGTGAAATCGGAACATTTCTATGATCCGGTCCATGCCCGCATCTTTGAAATCGCGGCCGCCCGCATCCAGAAGAATGCGCTGGCCTCGCCGGTGACGCTGAAGGCGTTTCTGGAAGATGACGCGGGTCTGAAGGAGTTGGGTGGCCCCGCCTATCTGGTGCGCCTTGCCGGTGCCGCGATCAGCGCCTTTGCCGCGCGCGACTATGCGCAGATGATCTACGACCTTGCGGTGCGGCGCGAACTGATCGGTCTGGGCCGCGACATTTCCGCCAAGGCGGCCAAGGTCGATCTGTCCTCGGAACCGCGCGAACAGATCACCGAAGCGGAACAGCGGCTGTACAAGCTGGGCGAACAGGGTGTGGCCGAACGCGGCTTCCAGTCCTTCCTGAAGGCGGTGACCGAGGCGGTGAACAGCGCAAACGCCGCCTATCAGCGCGGCGGCGGTCTGGCGGGCATTTCCACCGGGCTGATCGACCTCGACAAGAAGCTGGGCGGCCTGCATGAAAGCGACCTGATCATCCTCGCCGGGCGCCCCTCGATGGGGAAAACCTCGCTGGCGACCAACATCGCCTTCAACGTGGCCAAAGCCTATCGCCGGGGCCGCAAGACCGATGGTCAGGAAGGTGCGGTCGACGGCGGTGTCGTGGGCTTCTTCAGCCTCGAGATGAGTGCCGAGCAGTTGGCGGCGCGGATTCTCTCGGAAGCCTCGGAAGTGCCGTCGGAAAAGATCCGCCGGGGCGACATGGAGGAATTCGAGTTCCGCAAATTCGTCGACGCCGCGAAAGAGCTGGAAGCCTGCCCCCTGTACATCGACGACACGCCCGCCCTGCCGATCAGCCAGGTCGCCGCCCGCGCCCGCCGCCTGAAGCGGACACACGGGCTGGATGTTCTGATGATCGACTACCTTCAGCTTCTGAAAGGCTCGTCCAAAGGCTCCGAGGCGAACCGGGTGCAGGAGGTCAGCGAGATCACGCAAGGTCTGAAGGCCATTGCGAAAGAGCTGAACATCCCGGTGATTGCCCTGTCACAGCTTTCGCGTCAGGTGGAAAGCCGCGAGGACAAGCGCCCGCAATTGAGCGACCTGCGCGAATCCGGCTCCATCGAACAGGATGCCGATGTGGTGATGTTCGTGTTCCGCGAGGAATATTATCGTGAACGCGAGAAGCCCGCAGATCACGAGCTTGAGAAGATGGCCGCCTGGCAGGACATGATGTCGAAATGTCATGGCAAGGCCGAGGTCATCATCGGCAAGCAGCGTCACGGGCCGATCGGCACGGTGGAGCTGAGTTTCGAGGGCCGTTTTACCCGCTTCGGCAATCTGGAGAAGCACTGGGAGCCGCGTGGCGACGAAGGGTTCTGAGGCTCAGGCCCGCCGCCCCGCGCGGCCGCAGATTTCCTCAGGGAAATTTGCAAATCCGCTGGAACGGATCTGGTGCGCCGGGCGGCCGCCATTTCCCCTTGACCTTCCCGCCCGCCCTGTCAAAACCGCTTCATGGCTACTGCGACCCTGACCATTGACCTTGATGCCATCGCCGCCAACTGGCGCGCGCTGGACCGGATGAGTGACCCGACCACCCAGACTGCTGCGGTGGTGAAAGCCGATGCTTACGGGCTTGGCGCCAAACGCGTTGTGCGTGCGCTGGCCGAGGCCGGGGCGCGGCGGTTCTTCGTGGCCGTGGCCGAGGAAGGCGCCGCCGTGCGGCAGGCACTTGGCCCCGGCCCGCAGATTTGCGTGCTGTCCGGCCATATGGCGGGCGACACCGAGATGGTGCATGACCTCGACCTGACGCCAATGCTCAATTCGGTGGAACAGATCACCCGGCATCTGGAAAGCCTGCCCGGCCATCCGTTCGGGGTGCAGCTCGATACCGGGATGAACCGTCTGGGGCTGGAAGCCCCGGAATGGGAGGCGGTGGCAGCGCTGGTGCTGGAACAGGGCCCGGAACTGGTGATGAGCCATCTGGCCTGCGCCGACGAGCCGGGCCATCCGCTGAACGAGGCGCAACTGGCCGAATTTCACGCCATGACCGACGGGATCGGCGTGCCACGCAGCCTTGCGGCGACCGGCGGCATCCTGCTGGGGGCGGATTACCATTTCGAACTGACCCGCCCCGGTGTGGGCCTCTATGGCGGGCGGCCGTGGGAAAGCGCGCAGCCTGTGGTGGCGCTGGCCCTGCCGGTCATCCAGATCCGCGAAGTCGCGGCGGGCGAGGTCGTGGGCTATTCCTGCGGATATACCGCGCCCGAACCGCGCCTGATCGCCACGGTTGCCGCTGGCTATGCCGACGGGCTGACCCGGCGCTACTCCAATGCTGCGACGCTGTGGGATGGTGAGGTGCCCTGCCCCATCGTCGGCCGTGTTTCGATGGACCTCATCACCGTCGATGTCAGCCATCTGCGCGACATCCCCCGCACGCTGGACCTGCTGGGACCGATGCAGGGGGTGGATGATCTGGCCGATATTGCCGGGACCATCGGCTATGAAGTTCTGACATCGCTCGGGCACCGCTATACCCGCCGCTACGCAACGACCACCACGCGGGGGCAGGTGTGAGCCTTCTGTCGCCGGTTGCCGCGCTGGGGCGCGTGACGCTGGGCCTGCTGGCGCATCTGGGCCGGGTGGCCATCTTTGCCGCGCAGGTGGTCAGCCACATCTTCCGCCCGCCATGGTATCCGCGCGAGTTCTTTCATGCGCTGATGCAGATCGGCTGGTTTTCCCTGCCCGTGGTCGGCCTGACCGCCCTTTTCACCGGCGGCGCGCTGGCCTTGCAGATCTATGCCGGGGGCGCGCGCTTCAGCGCCGAGGCGGTGGTGCCCGCCATCGTGGCCATCGGCATGGTGCGCGAGCTGGGGCCGGTGCTGGGCGGTCTGATGGTGGCGGCGCGCGTCGCCTCCTCCATCGCGGCGGAAATCGGCACGATGAAGGTGACCGAACAGATTGACGCGCTGGTCACCCTGTCCACCAACCCGCTGAAATACCTTGCCGTGCCGCGCGTCGTCGCCGCCACGCTGGCGGTGCCGGTGCTGGTGGGCGTGGGCGATGCCATCGGCATCATGGGCGGCTGGCTGGTCGGGGTGAACCGGCTGCATTTCAATTCGGCTGCCTATCTGAAGAACACCATGGATTTCCTTGAGGTCTGGGACGTGTCGTCGGGCCTGGTCAAGGGCGCGGCCTTCGGATTTCTGGTGGCGCTGATGGGCTGCTATCACGGCATGCATTCGGGTCGTGGCGCGCAGGGTGTGGGGGCTGCGACCAAGGCCGCCGTGGTGTCTGCCTCGGTGCTGATCTTCGCGGCAAACTACCTGCTGACGGAGCTGTTCTTCTCATGATCGAGCTTTCCGGCGTCCACAAGACCTTCGGCAGCAACAAGGTGTTGCGCGGCGTGGATCTGACCATTGCCAGCGGCACCTCCATGGTCATCATCGGTGGCTCGGGCACCGGCAAGTCGGTGCTGCTGAAATGCATTCTCGGGCTGGTGACGCCGGATGCGGGGCAGATTACGCTGGACGGGCAGGATGTGACGCGGGGCGACCGCGATGCCTTTCTCGCGCGGTTCGGCATGTTGTTTCAGGGCGGCGCGCTGTTCGACAGCATGCGCATCTGGGAAAATGTCGCCTTCCGCCTGCTGCGCGGCACGCTGAAACGCTCCAAGACCGAGGCGCGCGAGATCGCCATTGAAAAGCTGCGCCGCGTCGGGCTTGGTTCGCATGTGGCCGACCTCTACCCCGCCGAGCTTTCGGGCGGCATGCAGAAGCGTGTCAGCCTTGCCCGCGCCATCGCAGCCGAGCCGGAGATCATCTTCTTCGACGAGCCAACCACCGGGCTGGACCCGATCATGTCGGGTGTCATCAATGATCTGATCCGCGAGATCGTGACCGAGATGGGTGCGACCGCCATGACGATCACACACGATATGTCCTCGGTCCGGGCCATCGCCGACAATGTGGCAATGCTGCATGGCGGCAAAGTACGATGGACCGGGCCTGTATCGGAAATGGACGCGACGCCAGACCCTTACGTCCAGCAATTCATCCATGGCCGCGCCGAAGGCCCCATCGAATCGCTGCGCTGAGCCAGCACTCCTCCGGCAAATTTCCCGCCCAGGTTGCGGCGCACGTTTCCGGCATGGAAACAATACATGCGATCCACTGGATTTTTCAGGCGTTTTCCGCAATCATGGCGAAAATGTGTTGCCTTTGAGGCATTGAGCGGAATTCTGGAACAAATTCGTTAACGGGGGTTTCGCATGTTCGACAGTCACGGTCCTCTGGTCCGGCAGGCCCAGGGCGTTGCGCAATCCCTCGCCTTCGGGGCCATCGTCTCGGTCACCGCTTTCCTCTGCCTTTCCAGCCTGCTGGCGGCGCTTGGCCAGATGCCATGGCCGAGCATGACACTGGCATGGGGAGATGTGCCCCTGCCCGATGCCGGCATGTGGGTGCAACTGGCGCTGACCCTCCTGATGCTCTGCGTCTGCTTCTTCATCCCGGCCAATACCCGGATGCTGCGGCTGGAGAGGAGCCACCGCTCTTTCCAGATCGGGATGGAGGATGTGAAGCGCGCCTACAGCCTTGCCCATGCCGCCGACCGGACAGGCGTGTTCAGCCTGTCGAACGAGTTCGAATCCATGCGACAGCGGATGGAACTGCTGCGCAAGCACCCCGATCTGCGCCATGTTGAACCCGAACTTCTGGAACTGGCGGCGCAGATGTCCTTCCAGTCGCGCGATCTGGCCCGCGCCTATTCCGACGACAAGGTGAACCGTGCCCGCGAATTCCTGAAGGCGCGGCAGTCCGATGCCGACCTGCTGTCCGAACGCATCAAGCTGGCGCGCATGACCTGCGATGAGCTGAAGCGCTGGCTGACCGATGTGGAGGCCGAGGAACGCCGCAACCATACCCAGATTCGCCGGCTGGAGGCCGATCTGCGCGAGGTGCTGCCCTCTCTCGGCTATGATTTCGACGAACCGCGCGAGGCGAATGTGGTGCCGCTGGCGCTGCACAACGGCAAGACCGACGGGCCGAAGAGCGACGGGCTGCACTGACCGCATCTTGCGGCGGGTTGCATTTGCCCCCATGGTCGCGGCCATGTCGCGCGCCCTCAACCTTGCCCTTGCCCTGCTGTTTCCGGTGTCGTGGTTCGCGCCCCTTCTGCGGGCCGGCCTGTTGCCGGTCTTCGGCCTTTCGGAAATCTCGGTCATTTCCGGCCTGCAATCGCTGTGGAAAAGCGATGCGGTTCTGGCACTTGTGGTCACTTTCTGCGCGGTCTTCGCGCCCATGATGAAGGTTCTCGGGCGGGCCCTTCGCGATTTCGGCCTGCTGGACGTGCGCGCCGAACCGGCACTGGCCGTGCTGGGAAAGCTGGCCATGGCCGATGTGTTCCTGATCGCGCTTTATGTCGTGATCGTGAAGGGCGTGGGGCTTGCCACGGTCGAGGTGGCATGGGGACTTTACCTGTTCACCGCCCTCATCCTGATCTCGCTGTTTCTACGGAGCCCGAAATGACCCGTCCCCCGCTGTCGCTGCTCGATCTGACCCGTGTGCGCGAGGATCAGGGGCCTGCACAGGCGTTGCGCAATGCGGCGGAAATCGCGGCGCATGTCGAGTCGCTCGGGTTTGATCGTTACTGGGTGGCAGAGCACCACAATATGGTCGGCGTCGCCTCGGCCGCGACGCCCGTGGTTATCGCCCATGTCGGCGCCGCGACCTCGCGCATCCGCATCGGCGCCGGGGGCGTCATGCTGCCCAACCACGCGCCATATGTGGTGGCCGAACAATTCGGCACGCTGGCGCAACTGTTCCCCGGCCGGATCGACCTTGGCCTTGGCCGCGCGCCGGGCACCGATGGCGCGACGCTGATCCGCGCGCTGCGCCGCGATCCGCACGGGGCCGATCATTTCCCGCAGGATGTGGTGGAGCTGATGGGCTGGTTCGCCGCCGAAAACAACCTGGGCATCACCGCCGTGCCCGCCGCCGGGACCGAAGTGCGGACCATCATCCTCGGCTCGTCGCATTTCGGCGCCATGCTGGCCGCCGAACTGGGCCTGCCCTATGCTTTCGCCTCGCATTTCGCCCCCGCCGCGCTGCACGAGGCGCTGCATCTTTACCGCGCGCATTTCAAACCCTCGGACCGGCTGAAGGCGCCGCACGCCATCGTTGCTGCCAATGTGGTCTGTGCGGAAACCGAGACCGAGGCGCGGCATCTGTTCACCACGATGCAGAAGGGCTTTCTGGGCCTGATCCGCAACAACCGCCGCTATCAGATGCCGCCCGGCGATCTGGACTGGACGCCGCGCGAAGAGGCGCATCTGGCAGCGATGCTCAGCAGCCATGCCGTCGGCACCCCGGATCAGGTGCGCGCGGGGCTGGAAGGGATCGTCGCCGCCACGCAGGCGGATGAGCTGATCCTCGTCACCGACACCTGGGATTTCGAGGCGCGCAAGCGCTCGCTGACCCTGACCGCCGAGGCGTGGTTCTGATGGCGAAGGCAACGGTCAGCTACGTCTGTTCCGCCTGCGGGGCGGCCTATACCAAATGGGCGGGCAAATGCGACGCCTGCGGGGCGTGGAACTCCATCGCCGAGGAAGCGGCCCTCTCCGCCGGGCCAAAACCCACGGCGCGCGGCCGCACCATCCCCCTGACCGATCTGGCGACCGAGGAGGCCCCGCCGCCCCGCGCCCAAAGCGGCATTGGCGAGCTGGACCGCGTGCTGGGCGGTGGCCTTGTCCCCGCCTCGGCCATTCTGGTCGGTGGCGATCCGGGCATCGGCAAATCGACACTGCTTCTGCAAGCCGCCGCCAGTTTCGCCCGCAAGGGTCTGAAATGCCTGTATATCTCGGGCGAGGAAGCGGCGGCGCAGGTGCGCATGCGGGCGCAACGCCTTGGCCTGCAACAGGCGCCTGTCGGCCTTGGAGCCGAAACCAACCTGCGCGACATCCTGACCACGCTGGATACCGAACGCCCTGCGCTGGCGATCATCGATTCGATCCAGACCATGTGGCTCGATAATGTCGAAAGCGCCCCCGGATCTGTCAGCCAGGTCCGTGCCGCCGCGCATGAGTTGGTAAACTTCGCCAAACGCCGCGGCACGGCGGTGGTGATCGTGGGCCATGTGACGAAGGAAGGCGCCATTGCCGGCCCCCGTGTTCTGGAACATATGGTCGACACCGTGCTTTACTTCGAGGGCGAGCGCGGCCACCAGTTCCGCATCCTGCGCGCGGTGAAGAACCGCTTTGGTCCCGCCGATGAAATCGGCGTGTTCGAAATGGCAGGCGACGGGCTGACCGAAGTGCTGAACCCCTCGGCCCTGTTCCTGTCAGACCGCGAGGCCGCCACCCCCGGTTCCGCCGTTTTCGCCGGGATCGAGGGCACACGCCCGGTGCTGACCGAAATTCAGGCACTGGTCGCGCCCTCCAACCTCGGCACGCCGCGCCGCACGGTGGTCGGGCTTGATTCGGGGCGGCTTTCCACGATCCTCGCGGTGCTGGAGGCGCGCTGTGGCATCCCCTTCGCCGGGCTGGATGTGTTTCTCAACGTCGCGGGCGGCATGCGCGTCACAGAACCCGCCGCCGATATGGCCGTGGCCGCAGCGCTTCTGAGCGCGCGCGAGGATGTGGCAATTCCGCCCGACATGGTGCTTTTCGGGGAAATCTCGCTGTCAGGTGCCCTGCGCCCGGTGGGCCAGACCGAAAACAGGTTGAAAGAAGCGGCGAAACTTGGTTTTTCACAGGCGACACTGCCCGCCCGGTCGAAATCCGGGCAGGCCGAGGGAATGCGCCTGCGCGAGATGGCCGATCTGACGGCGCTTGTCGGCGAAATGTTCGGGGCGGGATAAGCCCCGAGGGGAGACGGGAATGGAAGGTTTCACCATCATTGACGGCGTGGTGGCCGGGGTCATCGTGCTGTCGGCGATCCTCGCCTATTCGCGCGGCCTGATCCGCGAGGCCATGGCCATCCTAGGCTGGATTGGCGCGGCGCTGCTGGCCTATCTGTTTGCCGCCGAGGCACAACCGCTGGTCAAGGAACTGCCGGTCGTCGGCCAGATGCTGGCGGACAGCTGCGAACTTTCGGTCATCGCCGCCTTCGCCGCCGTCTTCGCCGTTGGCCTTGTGGTCGCCGCGATCTTCACGCCGCTGCTGTCGGGCTGGGTGAACCAGACGATGCTGGGCGGCCTTGACCAGGGCCTCGGCTTCCTGTTCGGCGTGGTGCGGGGTGTCGTGCTGGTCGCCATCGCCTTCATCGTCTACGACCGCGCGGTGGCCTCCAATTCCATCCCCATGGTCGACAACTCGCGCTCGGCCAAGGTCTTTGCCTCGTTCCAGGGCAATATCGACGATCAGATCCCCTCGGACGCGCCGGGCTGGATCGTCAGCAAATACGAAGGGCTGGTGAGTATCTGTGCGGCACCGGCGGAACCCGCCGCGCCAGAGGCCCCGGCGACGAACAACTGAATGTGTAAGGGGCGTGACACTCACGCCCCTTCGCATTACATGGGGCGCGAAAGCCCCCCTCGGATTCGGAGAGCCACCATGCGCGCCATCCCCGGCACCCCTTTCGACCCCGTCGAGGACGGCGACAAGCTCAAGGAAGAATGCGGCGTCTTCGGCGTGACCGGCGTCAGCGATGCCGCGAATTTCGTGGCGCTCGGCCTGCATGCCCTGCAACATCGCGGGCAGGAGGCCGGTGGCATCGTCACCTATGACCCGGAACAGGGCTTCAACTCGGCCCGTCGCTTCGGCTATGTGCGCGATAACTTCACCCGCGCTGATGTCATGGCCACCCTGCCCGGCGCCATAGGCATCGGCCATGTGCGCTATTCCACCGCCGGGTCGAAAGGCGCGACCGCGATCCGCGATGTGCAGCCCTTCTTTGGCGAATTTTCCATGGGCGGCGCGGCCATCGCGCATAACGGCAACCTGACCAATGCCGCGCAACTGCGCAAGGAACTGATCGAGCGCGGCTCCATCTTCCAGTCTTCCTCGGACAGCGAATGCATCATTCACCTGATGGCGCGCTCGATCCAGAAGAACATCGCCGAACGCATCAAGGATGCGCTGCGCCGGGTGGAGGGCGCCTTCTCGGTGGTCGCCATGACGCGGACCAAGCTGATCGGCGTGCGCGACCCGCATGGCGTGCGCCCGCTGGTGCTGGGCCGGATCGGGGACAGCGGCTGGGCCCTCTCGTCCGAAACCTGCGCGCTTGACATCATCGGCGCCGAATTCGTGCGCGAGATCGAGCCGGGTGAGATGGTGGTGATCGAGGGCAACAAGGTCGAAAGCACCCGCCCCTTCAATCAGGCCCCCTCGCGCTTCTGCATCTTCGAACAGGTGTATTTCTCGCGCCCCGATTCGATCCTGCAAGGCCGCTCGGTTTATGAAACCCGCCGCCAGATCGGCGTGGAGCTGGCCAAGGAAGCCCCGGTCGAGGCCGATCTGGTCTGCCCGGTCCCGGACAGCGGCACCCCCGCCGCCATCGGCTATTCGCAGCAATCCGGCATCCCCTACGCCATGGGGATCATCCGCAATCAATACATGGGCCGGACCTTCATCGAGCCGACGGACGCCATCCGCAACATGGGTGTGCGGCTGAAGCTGAACGTGAACCGCGCCCTGATCCGGGGCAAGCGGGTAATTCTGGTTGACGATTCGGTGGTGCGCGGCACCACCTCGCGCAAGATCAAGGACATGATCCTCGACGCAGGCGCCGCCGAGGTGCATTTCCGCATCGCCTCGCCGCCGACCGCCTGGCCGTGCTTCTACGGTGTCGACACGCCCGAGCGTTCGAAGCTACTTGCCGCCACCATGACGGAAGACGAGATGCGCGACTGGATCGGCGTCGACAGCCTGAAGTTCATCTCGCTCGACGGGCTTTATCGCGCGGCGGGCGAGGCCGCGGGCCGCGATCCGAAATCGCCGAAATTCTGTGACGCCTGCTTCTCGGGCGAGTATCCCATCGCACCCTCGGACAAAATCGCCGAAGGCTTCGAGATGAAGGCCGCCGAATAAGCCCTGCGCGGCCGCGTCGCAGCCGCCGCTCTTGTCCTTTCATCTTGGCTCAAATATCCCACGGGGGTCCGGGGGTGTGAAACCCCCGGGGGCAAACGCATTCCCCCGGCTGGAGGTCATCCCGATGAGCCAACGCATCGCAATCGTCACCGGCGCCTCGCGCGGCCTCGGCGCCGCCATCGCCGAGGAACTGGCCTGCCGGGGCTGGCATGTCGTCGCCGTGGCCCGCACCACCGGCGGGCTGGAAGAGGTGGATGACCGGGTGAAAGCCGCCCGCCAGCCCGGCGCGGGCGAGCTGACCCTTGCCCCCATGGACATCACCAATGACGACGCCATGGCCCATCTGTGCCGCGCGGTCTATGACCGCTGGGGCCATGCCGATCTCTGGGTCCATACCGCCATCCATGCGGCCCCGCTGGCCCCGGCGAACTTCCTTGATGTGAAGGACTGGGACAAATCCATCGCCACCAATGTGCGGGCGACCGGCGTTCTGATTCCGATGATGGAGCCGCTGCTGCGCGGCTCCGACCGGGCAACGGCGCTGTTCCTTGACGATCCGCATGGCGGCGAGATGTATTACGGCGCTTATGGTGCCACCAAGGCGGCGCAGATCGCGCTGGCGCGGTCCTGGCAGGCCGAGGCCGCCAAGGTCGGGCCGCGCGTGCTGATCGAAACGCCCGCACCGATGGCCACCGCCACCCGCGCGCGTTTCCACCCCGGCGAGGACCGCAGCCCGCTGGCCGATGTGCGGGCCGAGGCGGCGCGTCTGGTCGCGCTGATCTGACCGTAGTGCCCTCGGAAACCGCAGAGCGGGGGCTGTTTGCCCCCGTCGCCTGCGGCGACTCCCCCGAGGATATTTTCAGACAGAAAATGCCTATTCCAGCCGAGCCGGGAAGCCTTCGGCGCGCAGGCCGGTGCCCAGCAGATCTTCCAGCAGCTTGACGATCTGCGACGATTGCGCGCTGCCGCCATAGGCGGCCTTGCCCTTCAGGAAGGTCTGGTTCACCAGCGAGGCCAGATCCAGCGGCACGCCAAATTCGCGGCCGAAGCCCATGGCAAAGCCCAGATCCTTCAGCGCCAGATCCATGGTGAAGGCGATGTCATAGCTGCCGTTCAGGATCAGCTGGCCCTCGGTCTCATGCACGAAACTGTTGCCGGATGAGGCCCGGATCGCCTCCCACGCGGTTTTCAGGTCCAGCCCGCCGCGTTTGGCCAGCATCAGCGCCTCGCCATCGGCGACCAGATGGATGAAAGCCAGCATATTGGTGATGACCTTGATCACCGCCGCGCTGCCCAGCGGCCCCATGTGGAAATGCTGCCCGCCGATGGCATCCAGCGCAGGCTTGTGCGTCTCGTAAAGCGCAGGCTCGCCCCCCACCAGAACGGTGATCTGGCCGCGCGCCGCCAGATGCACGCCGCCGGTGACCGGCGCCTCCAGCATGGCGACGCCCTGGTCCGCCGCCAGCTGGCCCAGCCGCAGCACATCGTCGCGGCCGAGCGTGGAATTCTCGATCCAGTGCGCGCCGGGCTTCATCACCGGCAGGATCTGCGCCAGCACGGTCTCGCTGATCTGCGGCGATGGCAGGCAGGTGAAAACGTGATCCACCTCTGCCGCCAGTTCCGCCGCCGAGGTGGCCACCCGCGCGCCCATCGCGCGGTGGCGTTCGGACAGCGCCGGGTTACGGTCGTAGACCGTCACATCGAAGCCCGCGCCGATCAGGCTGGCCGCAAGATGCCCGCCCAGATTGCCCAGTCCGACATAACCGTAGCGCATCATGCCTCTCCGTATCCGACCAGCGCCTTGACCTCGCAGAAGTCATGGATGCCCCAGCCCGCATATTCGCGGCCATTGCCCGATTGCTTGTAGCCGCCGAAGGGCGCGAACGTGTCCCAGTCGGGGTAGTTGAGGCTCACCTGCCCTGCCCGCAGCCGACGCCCAACGGCGCGCGCCTCGGCCTCGGGCCCCTGCACATAGGCGGCAAGGCCATAGGGCGTGTCATTGGCCATGGCGACGGCCTCATCGACCGTATCATAGGGCAGAATGGCCAGCACCGGGCCAAAGATCTCCTCGCGCGCGATGGTCATGTCATTGGTGACATTGCCAAAGATCGTCGGCCGGGCAAACCAGCCGCGATTGACACCTTCGGGCCGCCCCGGCCCGCCGCAGACCAGCGTGGCACCTTCGGCGATGCCCTTTTCGATCAGCGCCTGCACCTTGTCGAATTGCATGCGGCTGACCAGCGGCCCCATCGTGGTGGCACTGTCGCGCGGGTCGCCGACGACAACGGCCGCCGCCGCCCCCGCCGCGATCTCCAGCGCCGCGTCATGCTGCACGCGCGGCACGAACATCCGGGTCGGTGCGTCGCAGCTTTGTCCGGTATTGCCAAAGCAGCCCTCGACCCCACCGCTGACCGCCGCCGCCAGATCGGCGCCGGGCAGGATGATATTGGCCGATTTGCCGCCGAGTTCCTGCGCCACGCGTTTCACCGTGGGCGCCGCCGCCGCCGCGACAGCCGTGCCCGCGCGCGTGGACCCCGTGAAGCTGACCATATCCACCTCGGGGTGGCTGCTCATCCGCGCACCGACCACCGGGCCGTTGCCGTTCACCATGTTGAACACGCCCTTCGGCACGCCCGCCTCGTGGCAAACCTCGGCAAACAGCGTGCCAGACAGCGGTGCGATTTCCGAGGGCTTCAGCACCATGGTGCAACCGGCGATCAGCGCGGGCGCCACCTTGCAGGCGATCTGGTTCATCGGCCAGTTCCACGGCGTGATCAGCGCGCAGACCCCGATGCCTTCGTAAATGATCCGCGTATTGCCGCGCGAATATTCCCAGACCATTTCCTCGGCGGCGGTGATGGTGCTTTCGATATGCACCTGCCCCGCCCAGGCCTGCGCGCCGCGCGCCCATTCGATCGGCGCGCCCATCTCAAGGCTCATCGCCTGCGCGAAATCCTCGTAGCGGCTGTTGTAGACCTCCAGCACGCGGCGAACCAAAGCAATACGATCCGCCAGCGGCGTGGCGGTATAGCTGTCGAAAGCTGCGCGCGCGGCCAGAATGGCACGGTCGGCATCCGCCTCGGAGCCCAGCGCCACCTCGGCCATGATCTCTTCGGTCGCCGGGTTTTCCACCCCGATACGCTCGCCCCCCAGAGGGTCGACCCATGCACCGTCGATATAGAATTTCAGCAGGTTCGCAGGGATCATGGCATCACCGGAAATGGATGTTGAAACGAGCGCGGATGGCGGCATCAACCTCTGGGGCGATCTGGCAACCGGCCTTGGCGAGGATGTCATTCTTGCGCGCAATCGCCCGGTCGAGCAACACCGGCTTGCCTGCCTCGTTCCATTCCTTCGGAGACATGCGATTGCCGACGACCGGATAGACATATTCTGTCTGCATCAGACTCAGCGTCTGGCCAGAGCCGAGGTAATGCCCCGGCCCGCCCAGACAGGCCTCTTTCATCGCGTCGATCGAGGTGGAATCCTCGGTCACGTCGATGCCGCGCACCAGCCGCATGACCTGCCCCAGAATGTCATCCCCCATGATCAGGCTTTCCAGACAGAAGCCCAGCAGCGAGGCATGCATCCCGACCGATTCGTAGCACATGTTCAGCCCGGACAGGCCCGCCAGCGTATTGGTGATGCCCTGTTCCCATCCCGCCTGCATGTCGGGCAGCTTGCTGTCGGTGATGCCCGAGGCGGCACCGCCGGGAAGGTTGTAGAAGCGGTGCATCTGCGCGCAGCCCGCTGTCAGCAGCGCCTGTTCTGCGCTACCGCCCGACATGGCGCCGGTGCGCAGATCGCTGACAAAGGGCCAGGTGCCGAAGATCGCGGGCGCGCCCTTCTGGATGGCGTTGACATAGACCACCCCGGCCAGACATTCCGCCATGGCCTGCACGATGGCCAGCGCGATGGGGGCGGGCGCTGTCGCCCCGGCCTGCCCGGCAGACAGCAGCAGGACCGGCATCCCCCGCCGCACGCAATCCTCCATCACCATGCAGCTTTCTTCGGCGAATTTCATCGGCGGTACGACAAAGCAATTGGAATTGCTGACAAAAGGCCGCGCGCGCCACGCCTCCTCGCCGCCTGCCACCATATGCAGCAGGTCGAAACAGCCCGCCACATGGCTCGGGTCGCTGAACGAGGTGCCGACATGCTTGCGCGTACCCGCAAGACAGCCATAGAGCGTGTTCACATCCATGTCGAAATTGTCCACCACATCGCGGCAGACCATGGTGCGCTGGTAGAAATGGATGTTGTCGAGGTTCTGTACCAGCCGCGCAGCATCATACAGATCCTGCGCCGTCGACTCGCGATAGTCCAAAGTCACCGGATCGACGATATGCACCGCCGCCCCCGCCGTGCCGAAATGCACGTTGGAGCCGCTCAGATGCAGGTCGTATTTCTCATCCCGGCCATACAGCGTCAGGTCGCGCGCGGCGACCGCCAGCATATCCTCGACCAGCGCGCGCGGGAAACGGATGCGCCCGTCATCGCCCAGCACCGCCCCGGCCCCGGTCAGGATCTCGACCCCGCTGGCGGGCGCATTGGCCAGCCCGATGACCTCCAGCGCCTCCAGCGCCTGCGCATGGATCTTCGCCACACCGGCATCGCTCAGCGGCCGGTAACGCCCACCCGGCATCCCGGCCCGCACCGGCCGCAGCGCCTCGGCCAGCGGCGCCGCCCGCACCGCCACCCGCGCCGCCCGCCCACCTGACCGCCGCGCCCGCGACGGTTCGCAAACTTCGCCCGGTTCACTCATCGCACGCTCCTGCCCTGCCTTCATCTTGGCAAAAATATCCTCGGGGGGTCCGGGGGGCAGACAGCCCCCCGGCTTTTGTTCCGTCCGGCGGGGTAAAAAGCCCTCCGGTTTCTGTCCGTCCCTACATCCGCACCCGCGCGGCCTTCGGGTCATACATCGGCACCAGCGAGGCCTCGGCCGCATGCCGCACCCCCGCCACCTCGATCTCGTAGCGCGAAGCCAGAACCTCCGCCTCGCTCTCACCCGCGCAGGGCACATAGCCCATGCCGATGGCCCCACCGAGCGCATGGCCATAGTTGCCGCTGGTCACCGGCCCGACGATCCGGCCATCCCGCACGATGGCTTCGTTATGGAACAGCAGCGGTTCGGGGTCTTTCAGGCGAAACTGAACCATGCGGCGCGAAAGCCCGGCCTCTTCTTTCCGCAGCACCGCCTCGCGCCCGATGAAACCGGGTTTCGAGGTCCGCACTGCAAAGCCAAGGCCCGCTTCCAGCACATGATCCTCGTCGGTGATATCGTGGCCGAAGTGGCGGAACGCCTTTTCGATGCGGCAACTGTCGAGCGTATGCAGGCCACACAGCTTCATCTCCGGCGCGGCTTCCTCCAGCGCCTCGAAGACATGCGCGGCCTGATCGGTCGGCACATAGATCTCCCAGCCCAGTTCGCCCACATAAGTCACCCGATGCGCGCGGGCGAGGCCCATGCCGATCTCGATTTCGCGCGCAGTGCCGAAGGGATGCGCGGCGTTGGAAAAATCGTTCGGGCTGACCCGCTCAATCACCGCCCGCGCTTGCGGCCCCATCAGGCACAGCACCGCCTCAGCCGCCGTCACATCGGTGATGACCGCGAAATCCTCGCCCAGATGCCGCCGCAGCCAGGCCAGATCGCGTCGCAGCGTCGCCCCCGGCACCACCAGCAGGAAGGCGGTTTCCGAAAGCCGCGTCACCGTCAGGTCGCTTTCGATGCCGCCGCGTTCATTCAGCATCTGGGTATAGACGATCCGCCCCGGCGCCACGTCGATCTGATTGGCGCAGACCCGGTTGAGGAAAGCCGCCGCATCACGCCCCTCGACCCGGATCTTGCCGAAGCTCGTCATGTCGAAAAGGCCGACGCCGGTCCGCACCGCCATATGTTCGGTGCGCTGGTTGTCGAACCAGTTCTGCCGCTTCCACGAATAGCGGTAGTCCCGTTCCTGCCCCTCAGCCGCGAACCAGTTCGCCCGCTCCCATCCCGCGACCTCGCCAAAGACCGCGCCGCGCGCCTTCAGGTGCTCGTGCAGCGGTGATCGCCGCACCCCGCGCGCGGTGGCCATCTGGCGATAGGGGAAGTGATCGGCGTAAAGCAGGCCCAGCGTCTCGCTCACCCGCTCTTTCAGGTAGCGGCGGTTCTTCTGGAACGGCTGGGCGCGGCGGATGTCCACCTCCCACAGGTCAAACGGCGCCTCGCCCTCGGTGATCCAATGCGCCAGCGCCATGCCCGCCCCACCGGAGGAGGCGATGCCGACCGAGTTATAGCCCGCCGCAATCCAGTAACCGCCCAGTTCCGGCGCCTCCCCCAGATAATAGCGGTCATCGGGGGTAAAGCTTTCCGGCCCGTTGAAGAAGGTATGGATGCCCGCCGTTTCAAACAGCGGCATACGATTGGTCGCCATCTCAAGGATCGGCGCGAAATGGTCCCAGTCCTCTGGCAGGGTGTCGAATTCGAAATCCTCGCGGATGCCGCCCATGCCCCAGGGTTTCGCCTTCGGCTCAAACGCACCGACCATCATCTTGCCCGCGTCCGATTTGTAATAGGCGCATTCGTCCGGCACCCGCAGCACCGGCAGATGGCCGAGGCCGTCAATGCCTTCCGTCACCAGATAGAAATGCTCGCAGGCATGCAGGGGCAGCGTGACACCGCTGGAGGCCGCCAGATCACGCCCCCACATGCCGCCGCAGTTGATGACGACATCGGCAGCGATATGACCCTGCGCCTCGCCCCGTTGCCAGGACACGCCGGTCACGCGACGGCGGCCATTCTCGGCCGCCTCGGTCACGCCGGTAACCTTGACGTTCTCGGCAATCGTCGCGCCCTGCATCCGCGCGCCTTTGGCCAGCGCCATGGCGATATTGGCCGGGTCGCATTGCCCGTCCAGCGGCAGATGCACCGCGCCCACCACGCCATCGGTGTTCAGATGCGGATACATCGCCTTGACCTCGGCGGGCGAGATCTCGTGCACCGCCACGTCGAAGATGCGCGCCACCGTCGCCTGACGCAGCAGTTCCTCATGCCGTTCCTTCGTCAGCGCGACCGAGATCGAGCCGACCTGCCGCATCCCCGTCTCCACCCCGGTTTCCTGCGCCAGCCGGACGTAAAGATCGGCCGAATATTTCGCCAGCCGCGTCATGTTGGCGGAACCGCGCAACTGCCCGATCAGCCCTGCCGCATGCCATGTGGTGCCTGAAGTCAGCCGCTTGCGCTCCAGCAGCACGATGTCGCGCCACCCGGCCTTCGCCAGATGATAGGCGACCGAACAACCCGAGACCCCGCCGCCGATGATCACCGCCCGCGCCTTTTGCGGAAGTTCCGTCATGTCACCGCTCCTGCGCCCGCCACCTGCGGGCAAAAGTTTTCCGAAAACTTTTGCAAATTTCTTTGCAAGAAATTTGCGTCACGCCCGGATCCGCGCATTCGCCGGATCCCAGAGCGGTTCATCCTTCTGCACCCGCGCTTTCAGCCGCTCGCCGAAGATTTCCACCTCGACATCGGTGCCCGGCACCGCCAGATCGGCGCGGATCATACCCAGCCCGATGCAGGCACCGACGCGGTGGCCCCAGTAGCCACTGGTCAGTTCGCCCACCACCTGCCCCTCGTGCCAGATCGTCGACATATAGGGCGGGTCGAAATCGCCGGTCTCGATCACCAGCGTGGCAAAGCGCTTGCTGACCCCCGCCTGCTTTTCCGCCTCCAGAGCCGCCTTGCCGCGGAACGCAGGTTTCGACCAGTCGATGAAGCGCTCCAGCCCGCCTTGCAGCAGGGTGTAATCGGTCGAAAGATCGCCTTTCCAGGCACGATAGCCCTTTTCCACCCGCAGGCTGTTGAGCGCAAACATGCCAAAGGGTTTCAGCCCATGCCCTTGGCCGGCGGCCATCACTGCCTCCCAGATGCGCGGCGTATCGGCGTTGCGGGAATGGATTTCCCAGCCAAGTTCGCCCGCGAAGCTGACCCGCATCAGCAGGCAATCCGCCCCGGCGATCACCGCCGTCTGCCAGGTCAGCCAGGGGCGGGAAAGATCTGCCTCCGCCACCCCGGCAAGGATGGCGCGCGCATTCGGCCCGGTCAGGATCTGCGTCGCCCAATCGGCGCTTTCATCGGTGAGGCGCAGTCCCGGTTCGAGATGGCGTTCCAGCCATTCGCGGTCATGCGCCTGCGCCGTGGCGGCGGTGATGAGCCAAAGCTCGTCCTCCGCCAGCCGCGCCACCGACATTTCGGTGACGATGCGGCCCTTGTCATCGGCGAAATAGGCCAGCCCCAGCCGACCGACCGACGGCACCTTGCCGCTGATCTGCCGTGCGAGCCACCCGGCCGCGCCCGGCCCCGTCAGGCGGAAGCGCGAGAAGCCCGGCAGGTCGAGTATCCCCGCCGCGTCGCGCACCGCCGCGCATTCCTCGGCCACCGCGCCGAACCAGGGGCCCTCGCGACGCCAGGTCTGGGTGCCTGCTTCGGATATGTCATCGCCCGGCCGCGCATACCACAGCGCACGTTCCCAGCCGTTATAGGCGCCATACTGCGCGCCCAGCGCCATGGTCTGCGCATGCACCGGGCTGAGACGGCGGTCGCGCGCCGCAGGCCAGGCATGATGCGGGAAGTGGATGGCATATTCGTGGCCGTAAACCTCCATCCCTTTCTGCACGCAATAGTCGCGATCTTCCCAGCCGGTAAAGCGGCGCGGGTCGCAGGACCACATGTCCCATTCGGTCGCGCCCTCGGTCACCCATTCCGCCAGCACCTTGCCCGCGCCCCCGGCCTGACAGATGCCGAAGGTGAAAACGCAGGCCTCGAAGGCATTGGGCACCCCCGGCATCGGCCCGATCAGCGGATTGCCGTCCGGCGTATAAGGGATCGGCCCGTTGATCACCTTGGTCAGCGCCGCCTTTTCCAGCAGGGGCACCCGCGCCATGGCATCGGCGATATACCATTCCAGCCGCTCCAGATCGTCGGGGAAAAGCTGGAAGCTGAAATCCTCGGGGAAGGGATCGTCCTTCGTCACCCAATGCGCCTTGCAGTTCCGCTCATAGGGGCCAAGGTTGAAGCCGTATTTTTCCTGCCGCAGGTAATAGCTGCTGTCCACGTCGCGCAGCAGCGGCAGCTTGTGGCCCACCTCTTTCGACCAGCTTTCGATCTCGGGGATGGTGTCGAACAGCATATACTGATGGCTCATCACCATCATCGGCACGTCGCGGCCAAACCATTTGCCGACCTCGCGGGCATAGTAACCCGCAGCATTCACCACGAATTCACAGCGGATCTCGCCCTTCGGCGTTGAAACCACCCAGTCGTCGCCCTCGCGCCGCACGCCGGTCGCCGGGCAGAAGCGCTCGATCCGCGCACCCATCGACCGCGCGCCCTTGGCCAAAGCCTGCGTCAGCTGCGCCGGGTCGATGTCGCCGTCATAGGGATCGTAAAGCGCCCCGGTCAGGTCATGCGTTTCAAGGAAGGGATAGCGCGTGCGGATCTCGTCAGGCGACAGGATATCAAGGTCCATCCCCTGATAGCGCCCCATGCCGACGACACGCTTGAACTCCTGCAACCGTTCCGCCGTATGCGCCAGCCGGACCGAGCCGGTGACATGGTAGTTCATCGGATAATCGACCTCGGCCCCAAGGCCGCGATAGAGTTGCGCCGAATAGCGCTGCATGTTCATGATCGACCAGCTTGAGGAAAAGGTCGGCACATTGCCCGCCGCATGCCAGGTGGACCCGGCGGTCAGTTCGTTCTTCTCCAGCAGCACGCAATCGCTCCATCCCGCCTTCGCCAGATGGTAAAGCGCCGAGGCCCCGACCGCCCCACCCCCGATGATCACAACCCGCGCCGTCGTCGGAAAATCCGCCATGATCCACTCCCTGTTTGGGCGGAGTATCGGCCCGCATCTTCGCGCTTTCAATTCACCCGGACGCGCCCTATTGATCGGAAAACCCGATCACGGTGCCGCCATGCAGATCGACCTTCTGGACACGTTTCTCGACCTTTGCGAGACGCGCAGCTTCAACCGCACCGCCGAACGGCTGGACGTAACGCAAAGCACCGTCTCGGCCCGGATCGCGGCGCTGGAAGCGGCGTTGGGCGCCCGGCTTTTTGCCCGGTCCCGCGCAGGCACCGATCTGACGATGGAAGGGCGGCGCTTCGAATCCCATGCCCGCAGCCTGCGCCATGAATGGAACGAGGCGCGCCGCCGCATCCGGCTGCCCGACCGCGCGGCACAGCTGATCCGGCTGGGCATCCAGAATGACCTTGCCGCCCAGCATATCGGCGAATGGGTTGCCGATTTCCGCCGCGCCTTGCCGGAAACCGCCTTTTATATCGAGCCCGATTACTCCAATCAGATGTGCGCCGACCTGCTGACCGGGGTGCAGGATTTCGCGGTGATGTTCTCGCCCAAGCCCCACCCCGACCTGCATTTCGAAACCGTGGGCGAAGTGCCCTATGTCATGGTCTCGTCCGAGGCCGAGACGCTGGAGCAAGTCAGCCCCGACAGTTTTGTCTTCGCGCATTTCTCGCCCGCATTCGAACGGATGCACCGCGAGGTGACGCCGCAACTCGCAGGCTCCGCCATTTCGGTGGGCCAAAGCGCCACCGTCGCCAGCCTGCTGACCGCGATGGGCGGCGCGGGCTATGTGCTGGAGAAAACCGCGACCGGGCTTGTTGCCAGCGGCCATTTCCGCCGGGTGAGCGATGCGCCGGTGCTGCGCCAGCCGGTCTATGCCGCATTGCACCTGCGGCACCGCATCTCGCCGCTGCACCGCCGCCTCACCCGCATCGTGCGCCGCCGCCTCGCCGCCGCAGGCCCGGAGCCACTGGACAGCCCGCCCCGCGCCGCCTAGCCTCGCCCTGCAACCCATGCAGGAGGCCCCGATGCCCGTCACCCTCGTTCAGGTCGATTTTCCCCATTCCGGCCCCTGGGGTGCCGAAATGGCCTCCGCTTTCGAAGGGCTGGCGCAATCCATCGCAGCCGAACCGGGCTTCCTGTTCAAATACTGGACCGAGGATCAGGCGCAAAGCATCGCGGGCGGCATCTACGGCTTCGCCAGCCGGGCCGAGGCCGAAGCCTATCTGACCATGCATACCGCCCGGCTTCAGGGCTTCGGCATCACCGGCATCCGTGGCCTGATCCTTGATGTGAATGAACCGCTGTCCCGCATCGACAAGGCGCCGGTCCTCTGAGACGCGGCTCTTTCACTCTGACAAAATATCCCGGAGGGTGGCCGGAGACCGGGGGGCAGCCACCCTTGTACCGCTTCCCAGCCGGAACCCAGACCTGAACCCAGTCGCTCGCGCTCGCCGGACCTTTGAGGCCCGAAGCCGTTACATGACCCCCACCAGCCGCCGCATGACCGCGCGGTAGCGTGTCTCGATACTGTCGCGCGCCACATGGCGCCCGCCCCGCACCACATGACGCCCTGCGGACCACAGATCGGCCACGCACCGATCATCGCCCGCGAAGATCCAGGCATCGAGGATCGCATCCTCGCGCCGCCCCTCCAGCATCAGCGCGCCGGTGTCCAGCGCAAGAAGATCGGCCCACAGCCCTGGCGCAATCGCCCCGGCGGCCCGACCGCCCGCCTGCGCCCCGCCCCGCGCCGCACTTTCCACCAGCACCCGCCCGTTCGAGGCATCGGCGGTCGCCAGCATCGCCCGGCCCCGATCACGCAGACGCTGCGAATATTCGTAGGACCGCAGTTCCTCGGCCTGCGAGATGCGGATATTGCTGTCCGAGCCCACGCCGAACACACCGCCCGCCGCCTGCCAGCGCATTCCGTCAAAAATGCCGTCGCCCAGATTGGCCTCGGTGATCGGGCACAGCCCCGCCACCGCGCCCGTGCGTGCCAGCGCCTCTGTCTCGGCGGGCAGCATCTGCGTCGCATGGATCAGGCACCAGCGCGTATCCACGGGCGCATGCGCCAGCAGCCATTCGGTCGGCCGTGCGCCGTAAGCTGCCTGCACTTCCTCCACCTCGGCCACCTGTTCGGCCAGATGCAGATGCACCGGCCCACCGAAGCCCGGCATCGCGGCCAGGGTTTCCGGGCGCACCGCGCGCAGCGAATGCGGCGCCACGCCGATCACGCCGTCCGGCAGCGTCGCGACCGCCTTAGCGGCGGCCTCATGCAGCCGGGCGAAGCGATCAGGCGCATTGCCAAAACGCAACTGCCCCGTGGTCAGCGCCCGCCCGTCACAGCCGCCGCGTTCGTAAGCGACCGGCAAGAGCGTCAGCCCGATGCCGGTCTCTGCCGCCGCCGCGACGATACGCGCCGACATTTCGGCCAGATCGGCATAGGGGGCACCGCCCGGCTGATGATGCAGGTAATGAAACTCGCTGACCCCGGCAAAACCGGCCTCCAGCATCTCCACCTGCACCAGCGCGGCGATGGCCTGCACATCCTCGGGCGTCAGATGGTCGAGGAAGCGATACATCAGGGTCCGCCAGGTCCAGAACGAATCCTGCCCTGCGCCGCGCCGCTCTGTCATCCCCGCCATGGCGCGCTGGAATGCGTGCGAATGCAGGTTCTGCCCGGCGGGCAGCAGGCAGCCGACCCGCTGCCCTTCGGGCGCAGTGCCCGGCGTGACGGACGTAATGCGCCCCTCCGCCATCTCCACGCGTACCGCTTCGGCCCAGCCATTCGGCAGCAATGCCGTCTCCGCCCAGATCACCGTCATCGCATCCTCTTGACAGATGTTATTATGTGCAGAAATAATTACATCAAGCGCAGACAAAATCAAGCGGGGAGCGCGATGATTCTGACCAATGCCACAGTAGCGACGATGACGGGGGGCTATGGCCTGATTCCCGAGGCCGCCATTGTCCTTGAAGGCGACCGCATTGCCTGGGTCGGCCCGATGGGCGACCTGCCTGCCTCGGCCGCACCTGTCACCGATCTGGGCGGACGGCTGGTGACGCCGGGCCTGATCGACTGTCACACCCATCTGGTGTTTGGCGGCAATCGCGCACGGGAATTCGAGATGCGGCTGACCGGCGCCTCTTACGAAGAAATCGCCCGCGCCGGCGGTGGCATTGTCTCGACCGTAAGCGCAACCCGCGCGGCATCAGAGGACAGCCTGCTCGCGCAGGCTCTGCCCCGGCTGGACCAGATGCTGACCGAGGGCGTGACGCGGATCGAGGTCAAATCGGGCTATGGCCTGGACATCGAGACCGAGCTTCGGATGCTGCGCGTGGCGCGGCGGCTGGCCACCCTGCGCCCGGTGCGGATCAGCACCACCTTCCTTGGTGCTCATGCCATTCCGGCCGAATACAAAGGTCGCGCCGATGATTACATCACCGAACAGGTGATCCCCGCCCTGCGCCGCGCCCATGCCGAAGGATTGGTCGATGCGGTGGACGGTTTCTGCGAGGGTATCGCCTTTTCCCCCGACCAGATCGCCCGCGTCTTTGCCGAGGCACGCGCATTGAACCTGCCCGTCAAGCTTCATGCCGAACAATTGTCGAACCTGCATGGCGCGGCGCTGGCGGCGCGGCACGGGGCGCTGAGTGCCGACCATCTGGAGTATCTGGATTCCGAAGGCGCGCAGGCCATGGCGGCGGCGGGTACGGTGGCGGTGATCCTGCCCGGCGCCTTCTACGCCCTGCGCGAAACGCAGCTTCCGCCCGTGGCGGCGCTGCGCGCGGCAGGGGTCGACATGGCAGTCGCGACAGATTGCAACCCCGGCACCGCGCCGATGACCTCGCTCTGCCTTGCCATGAACATGGCCTGCACCCTGTTCCGCCTGACACCGGAAGAGGCGCTGTCCGGCGCCACCCGCATCGCCGCCCGCGCACTGGGTCAGACCGAGGAAGGCCGGATCGCGCCCGGCTTCCGCGCCGATCTGGCGATCTGGCAGGCCCGGCACCCGGCAGAACTCGCCTATCGCATCGGGGCCACGCCCCTTCACGCCCGCATCTTCGGAGGCCAACTTGACGCCTGAAATCCTGATCCCCGGCCAGACCACGCTTGACCAGCTTGAACGGCTGTGGCGCACCGAAGCCCCGGCGCGTCTGGCACCCGAGGCCCGCGCAGGCGTCGAAGCCGCCGCAGCCAGAATCGCCGCCGCCGCCGCGGGCGACGTGCCGGTCTATGGGGTGAACACCGGCTTCGGCAAGCTGGCGAGCCTGAAGATTGCCGCACAAGATACTGCAACGCTTCAGAAAAACCTGATCCTCAGCCATTGCTGCGGCGTGGGCGACCCGATGCCCCGCGCCACCGCGCGGCTGATGATGGCGCTGAAGCTGTTGTCACTGGGCCGTGGTGCCTCGGGCGTGCGGTGGGAGGTCGTGGCGATGCTGGAGGCGATGCTCGACAAGGGCGTGACCCCGGTGATCCCGGCGCAGGGCTCGGTCGGCGCCTCGGGTGATCTGGCACCGCTGGCACATATGGCCGCCGCCATGCTGGGCGCGGGCGAGGCAGAGTTCGCAGGCCAGGTCAAACCCGCCGCCGAAGCCCTTGCCGATGCTGGTCTTTCGCCGATCACACTTGGCCCGAAAGAAGGGCTGGCGCTGATCAACGGCACGCAGTTTTCCACCGCCTATGCGCTGGCCGGTCTGTTTGGCGCCTGGCGCGCGGCGACGACCGCGCTGACTGTCTCGGCCCTCTCCACCGACGCGATCATGGGATCGACCGCGCCCCTGCGGCCGGAAATCCATTCGCTGCGCGGTCACGTCGGACAGATCGAAGCCGCCGCCTTCATGCGCGCGCTGCTGGACGGGTCGGAGATCCGCGAAAGCCACCGCGAGGGCGACAGCCGGGTGCAGGACCCTTACTGCATCCGCTGCCAGCCGCAGGTGACCGGCGCCGCGATGGACATCCTGCGCCAGGCCGCCCGCACGCTGGAGATCGAGGCCAATGCCGCCACCGACAATCCGCTTGTGCTCAGCGACGGGGCCATTGTCTCGGGTGGGAACTTCCACGCGGAACCCGTTGGTTTTGCAGCAGATATGATCGCTCTCGCGCTCAGCGAGACCGGCGCCATCGCGCAACGCCGCGTGGCGCTGATGGTAGACCCGACGCTCAGCTTCGACCTGCCGCCTTTCCTGACGCCGAACCCCGGCCTCAATTCGGGCCTGATGATCGCCGAAGTCACCACCGCGGCGCTGATGAGCGAGAACAAGCATCTGGCCCACCCTTGCGTCACCGACAGCACGCCGACCTCCGCCAATCAGGAGGATCACGTCTCCATGGCTGCGCACGGCGCGCGACGGCTGGGGCGCATGGTCGAGAACCTGAACGTCATTCTGGGGGTCGAGGCGCTGTGTGCCGCGCAGGGCGTGGAATTCCGCGCACCGCTGGCGACCTCTGCACCGCTGGCGGGGGTGGTGGCGCGGCTGCGGGCGGAGGTTCCGTCGCTGAAAGACGACCGCTACATGGCGCCCGATCTGGCTACCGCCGCGCGTCTGGCCGGCAGCGGCGCACTGGTGGAGGCGGCGGGCATTGCGCCCCCGGCGCTGGCATGAAGCCGCTGGACGGCCTGCGTGTGCTCGATCTGACCCGCGTTCTGGCGGGTCCGTTCTGCACCGCGCTGCTGGCCGATCTGGGCGCTGAAATTATCAAGCTGGAGCCGCCCGCAGGCGATGACTACCGCCATATCGGCCCCTTCGTGCAGGGTGAAAGCGCGCTGTTCACGCTGGTGAACCGGGGGAAGCAATCCATCGTTCTGGATCTGAAATCCCCGGCGGATCAGGCGCTTGCCCGCGACATTGCGCTGCAGTGCGATGTGGTGGTGGAAAACTTCCGCCCCGGCGTCGCTTCACGTCTGGGGCTGGGCGCCGAGGATCTGCGCGCGGCGAAACCGGGGCTGATCTATGCCTCGATCTCCGGCTTCGGCCAGTCTGGCCCGGCAGCACACCTTCCGGCCTATGATCTTGTGGCGCAGGCCATGTCCGGCCTGATGGCCGCAACGGGCGAGGAAGGCGGCGCGGCCCTGAAGGTGGGCGAAAGCTACGGCGATCTGATGGCCGGTCTTTACGCAAGCTGGGCCATCCTCGCCGCGCTGCACCAGCGTGACCGCACTGGCGAAGGCGCCATGATCGACGTGGCAATGTTTGACGCGCTGTTCTCCCTGCTGCCCACCAGCCATGCACTGCATTTCTATGCCGGGAAGGCGCCCGCGCGCACCGGCAACCGCCACCCGCTGTCCACCCCCTTCGGATGCTTCGCCTGCGCCGACGGGCAGGCGGTGATCGCGGTGCTGGGCGATGGTCAGTGGCAGCGGCTTTGCGCCCTGATCGGCGTGACGCCCGTACCGCATCTGGCAACGGATGAGGCCCGCACCGCGCATGAACCCGAGGTCCGCGCGATGATCGAAGCCTGGACCAGCCCGCGCCCGATGGCCGAAGTGGTCGCCGCCCTTGCTGGCGCGGGCATCCCCACAGCCGAGGTGCAAACGCTGGCGCAGGCGGCGGAAAGCCCCCATGCGCAGGCGCGCGGGCTGGTCAGCGACCTGCCGCATCCGGTGCTGGGCCACGCCAGGACCATCGGGCAACCCGTTCGCTTCAATGGCGAAAAGCCGATCTCCCCCACCTCCGCGCCGCAGCTTGGCGCCGACCGCGCCGCGATCCTGCACCGCCTTGGACTTGCCGACCATGACTGACCTTTTCCATATGCTCAGCGACGAGGAACGCGCCTTCCTCGACATGCTCGCCCGCTTCTGCGCGCAGGAACTGGCGCCGAAAGCCGCCGCGACAGATGAAAGCGGCGCCTTCGTCCATGACCAGCTCGCGGCGCTGGCCGCGACCGGCATGATGGGTGCCAACCTGCCAGAGCCCTGGGGCGCCGGGATCAGCGCGCAGGCGCTGCTCAGGGCGGTCGAACTGGTGGCGGGCGGCTGCGGATCGACCGTCTCGGCGCTGACCGCGCATTACCTTGCTACCGATTCCATCCTGATCGGCGGCACCGGAGCTCAGCGCGATCACTGGCTGCCCATGGCCGCCGAAGGCACCACGCTGGGGGCCTTTGCGCTGACCGAACGCAACGCCGGGTCCGACCCCGCCGATATGCGCACCCGTGCCAGCCGCACCGCGACCGGCTGGCACCTCAAGGGCGCCAAATGCTTCATCTCCAACGGCGGCGTGGCCGATTTCATCATCGTCTACGCCGTCACTGATCCGGCCAAAGCCCACAGGGGCATCAGCGCCTTCCTCGTGCCGAAAGGCACTCCCGGCCTGACGCCCGGCCGCGCCGAACGCACCATGGGCCTGCGCGGCGGCCATGTGTGGGAACTGGATCTGGATTGCCACCTGCCGCCAGAGGCGTTGCTGGGTGACGAAGGCACCGGCTTTCGCACCGCGATGAAGGTGCTCGACAATGGCCGGGTCGAGGTCGCCGCCATGTGCATCGGCATCGCACAGGCAACGCTGGACGCCGCCGTGGAGTGGAGCAAGACCCGCATCATCGGCGGCGAGCCGCTGGCCAATCGTCAGGGCATCCGCTGGCAACTGGCCGACATGGCGCTGGACCTGCGTTCTGCCCGCCTTCTGGCGCTGGAGGCCGCGCGCCAACGCGCCCTCGGCCTGCGCTTCAGCGAGGCCGCCAGCATGGCCAAACTCGCTGCCTCCGAAATGGCCGGGCGCGTCACCGATGGCGCGCTGCAACTGCATGGCGGCTATGGCTACACCGCCGATTTCCCGCTTGAACGCCACGCCCGCGATGTCCGCATCATGCGGATCTACGAAGGCTCTTCCGAAATCCAGCGCGGCATCATCGCCGCTCATCTGCTCGCCTGAGGATCTCTTCCATGAACAGCCGTCACAACACCCGCGACATCTATCCGCCCACCGGCACCACGCTGAATGCAAAGAACTGGCAGGCCGAAGCGGCGCTGCGCATGCTGATGAACAACCTCCACCCCGATGTGGCGGAAAACCCGCATGAGCTGGTGGTCTATGGCGGCATCGGCCGCGCCGCCCGGACGTGGGAGGATTTCGACCGCATCTGCGCCGCGCTGAAGGATCTGGAGGCCGATGAAACCCTGCTGGTGCAATCGGGCAAACCCGTCGCCATCGTGCGCACCCATGCCGATGCCCCCCGCGTGCTGATCGCCAATTCGAACCTTGTGCCGCATTGGGCGACATGGGAACATTTCAACGAATTGGATCGCAAGGGCCTGATGATGTACGGCCAGATGACCGCCGGGTCCTGGATCTATATCGGCACCCAAGGCATCGTGCAGGGCACCTACGAGACCTTCGCCGAGGCCGGACGCCAGCATTACGCAGGCGATCTGACCGGGAAATGGGTGCTGACCGGCGGTCTTGGCGGCATGGGCGGCGCGCAGCCGCTGGCCGCCGTGATGGCCGGGGCCTGCTGCCTCGCGGTCGAGGTGGACGAGACCCGCATCGACTTCCGCCTGCGCACCCGCTACGTTGATGCCAAGGCGAAAACGCTGGATGAGGCGCTGGCGCTGATCGCCGACTGGACGGCGAAGGGCGAAGCCAAATCGGTGGGCCTGCTGGGCAACGCCGCCGAGGTATTCCCCGAACTCCTGAAGCGCATGAAGGAGGGCGGCCCCCGTCCCGACATCGTGACCGACCAGACCTCCGCCCATGACCCGCTGCATGGTTACTGCCCGGCGGGGTGGAGCGTGGGCGACTGGCGTGCCAAACAGGAAGCCGCGCCTGTCGAAGTCGAACGCGCCGCCCGCGCTTCGATGAAACAGCATGTCGCCGCCATGGTCGGCTTCCATGAGGCCGGCGTGCCCACCCTCGATTACGGCAACAACATCCGCCAGGTGGCCAGGGACGAGGGGCTGGAAAACGCCTTCGCCTTCCCCGGCTTCGTCCCCGCCTATATCCGCCCGCTGTTCTGCAAGGGCATCGGCCCGTTCCGCTGGGCCGCCCTTTCCGGCGACCCCGAGGATATCGCGAAAACCGATGCCGCGATGAAGAAACTCTTCCCGGAAAACAAGCATCTGCACCGCTGGCTCGACATGGCGGGCGAGCGCATCGCCTTCCAGGGCCTGCCCGCGCGCATCTGCTGGATCGGCCTTGGCGACCGCCACCGCGCCGGGTTGATGTTCAACGAGATGGTTGCCAGCGGAGAACTCAAGGCCCCCGTGGTCATCGGCCGCGACCACCTCGATTCGGGCTCCGTCGCCTCGCCCAACCGCGAGACCGAAGCCATGCGCGACGGCTCGGATGCCGTGTCGGACTGGCCGCTTCTGAACGCGCTGACCAATACCGCCTCGGGCGCCACCTGGGTCAGCCTGCATCACGGCGGCGGCGTCGGCATGGGCTTCTCGCAGCATTCGGGGGTGGTGATCGTGGCCGACGGCACGCCCGAGGCCGCGAAACGCCTCGAACGCGTGCTTTGGAACGATCCGGCCTCCGGCGTCATGCGCCATGCCGATGCGGGCTATGATATCGCGCTGGATTGCGCGCGCGATCACGGGCTGCGCCTGCCCGGCATCCTCGGCAATTGAGCTTCCTGCTTCTTGCCGAAATACTCCACGGGGGACCGGGGGTGTGAACCCCCCGGTCCGCACCGGAAAACCCGCGCCAACGGAAGGAACCTTACATGCATTACGCTCCGGGGTCCGAACCCTGCCCGCTGCCCTATTCCCCGTTCAAGGCCTGCACCGTGCCGCGTCCGATCGGCTGGCTGTCCACCATCTCGAAAGCCGGGGTCGCCAATCTCGCCCCCTACAGCCAGTGGCAGAACCTGACCTTCGATCCGCCGATGGTGATGTTCGCCGCCAATCAGTATTCCGACGGCCGCCGCAAACATACCGTGATCAATGCCGAGGAAACCGGCTGGTTCGTCTGGAACATGTGCACCTATGACCTGCGCGAGGCAATGAACCAGAGCGCGGTGGAATGGCCCGAGGGTGACGATGAATTCCTGCGCGCGGGCGTCACCGCCGCGCCCTGCATCGACGCGCCGGGGCCGCGCGTGGCCGAAAGCCCGGCGCATTTCGAATGCCGTTACCTCTCCACCCACCGCCTGCGCGGCAATTCAGGGCACGGCTGGGTCGATGTGGTGTTCGGCGAGGTCGTGCGCATCCATGTCGCCGATCATGTGCTGACACCGGATGGCAAGCTGGATTACGCGAAAATCCGGCCGCTCGCCCGCGTCGGCTATCACGATTACACCAGCTTCGCGGAGACCTTCACCATGCCCATCCCCGGCGCGACCGGCGCCGCAGCGGCGGGGCTGGAAGGCAAAGCCTGATCAGCCCGCGACCGGCTTCATCCCGGCCCGGAACCGCGCCGCATTGGCGCGGTAGCCTTCCGCAGATTTCAAGAGCCGCGCCCGCGCGGCCTCGTCCAGTTGCCGCACCACCTTGCCCGGCGCGCCCATTACCAGACTGCCATCGGGGATTTCCTTCCCCTCGGTGATCAGCGCCCCGGCGCCGATCAGGCAGCCCTTGCCGATCTTCGCGCCATTCAGCACGGTGGCCCCCATCCCGATCAGGCTGCCCTCGCCGATGATGCAGCCATGCAACATCGCCTTGTGCCCAATCGTGCAGTTGGCGCCAATGATCAGCGGATAGCCCATATCGGTATGCAGCACGCAGTTTTCCTGCACATTCGACCCTGCGCCGACGCGGATTTCCTCGTTGTCGCCGCGCATGGTCACGCCGAACCAGACCGAGGCGCGGGCTTCCAGAACCACCTTGCCGATCAGATTGGCATCCGGCGCCACCCAGGCATCCGGGGCGATCTGCGGCGCCACACCGTCAAGCTCATAGATCATCGCGCATCAAACTCCCTGTTAAGGCCGCGAACGAACTCCGGCAGGCCGGGCTGGCGGTCGCGGCGCATGCGTTCGGCCCTGAGGATCGTCACCAGTTCCCCGAAGGCCGTGTCGATGTCATGGTTGACGATGACATAATCATATTCCGCCCAATGGCTGATTTCGTCGCGGCTTTTCGCCATGCGGCCCGCGATCACCTCGTCGCTGTCCTGCGCGCGGCCGCGCAGGCGGCGGTCAAGTTCGGCAATCGAGGGCGGCAGCACGAAGATCGACACCACATCACGGCCAAGGCTGGAGTTGCGGATCTGCTGCCCGCCCTGCCAGTCGATGTCAAAGAGCGTATCGCGCCCCTCGGCCATCGCAGTTTCCACCGGCCCCTTGGGCGAACCGTAGAAATTGCCGAACACCTCGGCATGTTCGAGCATTTCGCCCGCCGCCGCCATCGCCTCGAATTCAGCGCGCGATTTGAAGTAATATTCGCGCCCGTCCACCTCGCCCGGACGCGGCGCGCGGGTGGTGGCGGAAACCGAAAACCGCAGCGTTGGATCCCAGTCCATCAGCCGCCGCGCCAGCGTCGATTTGCCCGCCCCCGAGGGCGACGAGAGGATAAGCAGCAAACCCTTGCGCGTCATGGTCATTCCACATTCTGAACCTGTTCCCGCATCTGGTCGATCACCGTCTTGAGGTCAAGCCCGATGCGGGTCAGCCCGATATCCTGCGCCTTGGAGCACAGCGTATTGGCCTCGCGCATGAATTCCTGCATCAGGAAATCGAACTTGCGCCCGACGCTGCCGGGTTCCGCCAGCAGCTTGCGCGCGGCCTCCACATGGGCGGAAAGGCGGTCCAGTTCCTCGGTCACATCGGTTTTCACAACGATCAGCGCCAGTTCCTGCGCGAGTCGCGTCTCATCCGCCGCCTCGGCGGCCTCCAGCAGGCGCCCGACCTGCGCGCGCAGCGCCTCGGCCTGACGGGTGCCACGCAGGCCCGCCTGGGCTGCGGCCTCGGCGCGCAATTCCGCGATGCGGTCGATCTGGCCCGCGATCACCGTATGCAGCGCAGCCCCTTCTGCCGCACGCGAGGCGGCGAAATCGGCCAGAAGCGGCGGCAGATCGGCCAGGATCGCGGCGCGCAGCGGTGCGGTATCTTCCTCTGCCCCGCCGCTTTCCACCACGCCGCGCCAGGTCAGCACATCGGCGGGTGACGGCTGCGTCAGCGTCACGCCGGTTTCCATCGCCGCTGCCTCCACCGTCGCCAGCGCGCCCAGCACCGCACGCAGCGTCGCCTGATTGAGCCTCAGCGCCTCGGCTTCCGGCGCGTCGCGGGTGACGCGCAGGCTGAGGCTCACGTTGCCACGCCCCAGTGCCCGGCCCAGTTCGGCGCGCAGCGCCTGTTCCAGACCGTCGATCCAGTCCGGCACGCGCAGCCGCAGATCCAGCCCCTTCCCGTTGACCGAGCGCAGATCCCAGATCCAGCCCGCCCCCGCGCCCTGCCCTCTGCGGGTGGCAAAGCCCGTCATGGAATGCGTCATCATCTTTCTCCGATCGGCCCTTCGCGGGCGGTGCATTTAACCATTTGTATAGATTCCCGCTCCGAAGGCCACAAATCCCTGTATGTTAATTCCCGGGTAAGCAATTTGGCCCGCAGCACGCACTGGCGGAGGAAAGGCGATGGCATTGCGGTTTTTCGGGAATGGTCCGGGCGGATCGGGCGAGGACAGCCAGCCCCCCGGCGCCGGTTGCGCCGCGATGATTGCCGAAGTCCGGGGCTACTGGCAGGCTTTGCGCCGCGACGGGGCGCTGCCGCTCCGCGCCGAGATCGACCCGCGCGGCATTGCCGGGGCGCTGAGCGGCGCCTTTCTGGTGGAACGCATCGCACCCGGCGTCGGGCGTCTGCGCATCGCGGGCAGCAGCTTCACCGAGCTTCTGGGCATGGATGCGCGTGGCATGCCGCTGTCGGCGGTGTTCGATCCGGTGGCCCGCAACCGGCTGGCGGTGGCGCTGGATCAGTGCTTCCTGCGCCCCGCTATCCTTGACGCGCCGCTGACCGCGGAAACCGGGCTGGGCCGCCCTGCCCTGACCGGAAGGATGATCCTGCTGCCGCTGGCCAGCGATGGCACCCGCGCCGAAACGGCGCTGGGATGCCTTGCGCTGTCGGGCACGGTGGGGCGGCAGCCGCGCCGCCTGATCCCCGGTGCCCTGTCCCCCGAGCCGGTGGACCCCGGCACCCCCGACCTGCGCGCGCCCGCACTGCGGATGCTGGAGGCCGCCGGGCCGCAATTCTCGGTCAGGCCCACGCGCAGCGGCACCTCCTATCTGCAACTGGTCGATCTGGACGAGACCTCAGCGCCGCACCGGGTTTGACCAGGCCCGCCGCCCGGCCGCGTCAATCACCGTGACGCGCAGCCAGGGCGAGGCGCCCAGCCGCTCAAGCGGCACTTCGGCGCGGGTCATCGACTGGCCATGTACCGCCTTCGCCCCCGTTCCCGCGCCCTGCACGATGACCGAGACAACGGCAGAGCTTTCCACGATCACCCGGTTGCCTTCGACCACCACATCACGCAGTTCCGGGCCTTGTGAACTGTAGAACTGTCCCGACTTCAGCGCCGCCAGCAGCGCCTCGGGCGTGTTCTCGGTGGCCTTCACCATGACCCAGCCGCCAAAGTGATCGGGTTCGGAAAAATGCGCATCATCGGTTGCTATCAGGCTGAGGTCACGCCCCTCGGTCAGCAACAGATCGGCGATGGCAAAGCCGTCCGGCCGGTCGCAGCCCATGGCGCAACCGTGGTTGTAGACCTCGACCGCATGGGCCGCCGTCAGGCTGCGCGCATCCGCCAGCGTCAGGCCCGACCATTGCGGATGAGCGATGGCGACGAAGGCCCCCGCCGCCACGGCGCGGGCGGCAATCTCCGGCCCCGTCTCCATCCCCGGCTGCACACGGAAGTCCGGCGCATTGCCCGGCGCGAAATCCGGCGGCAGGCCAACGGCGAGGATATGCCACAGCTCGCCGTTGGACATCGGGCCGGAATGCAGCTCCGCCCCGATCAGCGTGGTGAAGCCCTCGGCCCGGAACGGCACAGTGTCAGCAACGGGATAGCCGAAGCAGCCGACGAAGTGATCGGTCAACGCCATGAAATCATAGCCTTCCGCCCGATAGCGGCGGCAAACTTCCTCTGGTGGCAGAGCCCCGTCCGACAGGTTGGAATGGGTGTGCAGATTGCCGCGCCAGAAACGGCCGGGGGTGGAAAAGGCGGAAAGACGCATCGAAACCTCCATGTTGCCGCCGATCCTGCCACCGTTTCGTGGCAGGCGCATGACCGGAGGCGACATCGGCTCAGGCCACACGCTGCCCCGCGACCCAGGTGCCGCGCAGCAACACCGTGGCGCCATGGCGGCGGAAGCGGACCAGATCGGCCCGCAACCCCGGCACCAGCCGCCCGCGATCCGTCAGGCCCACCGCAGCTGCCGGCGCCGCCGTCACCGTGGCAACCCCGCGTGGCAGATCAGACCACAGATCCCCCAGCCGCAGCGCCGCCAGCAGCAGGGCCGCAGGAACATAATCAGACGACAGAATGTCCAGACAACCCGCAACCGCCAGCGTTTCGGCGGCCACATTGCCCGAATGCGACCCGCCCCGGATCACGTTCGGCGCCCCCATCATCACCGCGATTCCCGCCGCCTGACAGGCCCGTGCGGCCTCTGGCGTGGTCGGAAATTCGGCAAAGCGCGCACCATGTGCGGCGGACTGCGCAACATCCGTGCCGGTGGTATCATCATGGCTCGCCAGATGCGCGCCCAGCCGCCGCGCCGCCGCAACCGCCGCAGCCTCATGCGCCGCGCCCACCTCGGCCGAAAGCGCCAGACGGTCGGCGACATGGGCGTCAAACTCGGCCTCGGTGAAGCCATGCTTGCCCATCAGGTAATGGCGCAGTTGAGTCAGGTCGCGGAACTGCCGCTGGCCCGGCGTGTGATCCATCAGGCTGACAATGCCCACACCATCGGCCGCGCCGAACTTGGCCAGTTCCTCCGGCAGGGTTTCCGAACAGATCTCGGCCCGCAGATGCAGCAGGTGGTCGATCTTCAGCACGCCCGCCATGCGCAGGCCCAGAATGTCATCGGCCAGCGCGCGGGCATATTCGCCATACCTCCCCTTCTTGCGCGAGGGCAAAGACCCCACCCGCAAGGCATCGAAAACCGTGGTGATCCCGCAGCCCGCAAGCTCGGCATCATGGGCCAGAATCGCCGCCTCATGCGGCCACGGCACTTTGGGGCGCGGCTCGGTGTGGCGTTCCAGATTGTCGGTATGCAGTTCAATCAGACCCGGTGCCAGAAAATCGCCGCCGCAATCCAGCGCACCGGGCGGCAGATCGGCGCCTTCGCGGATTTCGGCGATGCGCCCTTCCGCAACCACCAGTGCGCCGCGCACCAGCCGGTCGGGCAGAACCAGAACCGCATTGCCCAGAATGAAATCACCCATCGTTGCCCTCGTCCGCCGCCTGTGCCCCTGCCTACCCTGCCGCGCCCGGCAGGAAAAGACCGCCGCCCGGCCTTGCTCTGCCCGCTGCAATGCCGCAAAACGGGACCATCATGTCCGAGGCAGGAAACCGCAGCATGACGGCAGAGCTTACCGACCCGGTGCTGGTTCCCGGCCCCGAAACCGCGCGCAGTTTCCGCGATGCGCTGGGACGCTTCGCCACCGGGGTGACACTCGTCACCACCGAAGGGCCGAACGGGCCGCTGGGCTTTACCGCCAACAGCTTTGCCTCTGTCTCGCTCGACCCGGCGCTGGTGCTGTGGTCACCCGCCCGCAGCGCGAGCCGCTTTCCCGCTTTCGCCGCCGCCCGGCACTATGCCATCCATATCCTCGGGGTGGATCAGTTCGACCGGATCGCCGCGTTCGGGCGCGGTGGTCCCGGCTTCGCCGACACCCTGCCCGACCGCAATCCCGAGGGCGTGCCGCTGATCCCCGGCGCGCTGGCGCGGTTCGACTGTGAACAGCATGCTACCCATGACGGGGGGGATCACCTGATCATCGTCGGGCGCGTGCTGCGCTTCAGCCTGCGCGACGGCGCGCCGCTGGTGTTCAGCCAGGGAGCCTGGGGCGGTTTCGCCCATGGTGGCTGAGTGCCGCATTTGCAAAATGGACCACATCTGCATATCTTGATGCGAGCGACTGGTCCGAGGTGAACATGAACGCATCCGCACTGACCCCTGTGGAACCCGAAGGCGGGATGGAGCCGCTTGAAGGCTGCGGCGGGCTTTCGGCCGAAGAGATGATGGTGCAGGCCACGGCAGCAGCCGGGTTCCTGAAGGCGCTGGCACATGAGGGCCGGCTGATGATCCTGTGCCACCTGCAAGCGGGCGAGAAATCGGTGACCGAGCTGGAGCACCTTCTGTCCTCGCGGCAGGCCGCCGTCAGCCAGCAGCTTGCCCGGTTGCGGCTGGAGGGGCTGGTCAGTTGCCGGCGCGAGGGGAAGGTCATGTACTACTCGATCCAGGACCCCAAGGTCGCCACTGCCATCGGCATGGTCTATGAGCTGTTCTGCCAGCCGCCGGTCGTCCCGGCAGGCTGATCCCCGCACAGACGGCGTTTGACTTTTCGCTGGCCGCACCCGACAAGGTGTTAGCGCCAACGGGGAGGGAAGCGCCATGTTCCAGCGATTTGTCGCCATGATGATGCTGTGTGCGGGGCTGCTGTTGCCCGCAACAGCCCGCGCCGAGCCGCCATCTGCCGCCGAGGTGATGACAGGCTGGTATCGTCTGGTTCTGGAGCTTGTCCGCCACACCCCGACCTATTCCCCCCCTGTCGCCGCCCGCGCCTTCGGCTATCTGGGCGTCACGACCTGGGAGGTCCAGGTCGCCACCGCTGACAGCGGAGCCAGCCTTGCGGGGCAGCTGAACGGGTTGTCACCGCTGCCTGATCTGCCCGCCGGACTGGACCCGGCCATCACCATGCAGGGTGCCCTTGCCCGCGCCGTGCCCTATTTCTTTGGCAATACCGGCCCGACCGGGCAGCGCGCCATGGCAGCGATGGAAAAGCGGCTGACTGACCGGCTGGGCGCGGACCGCGATGCCGCGCTTGTGGCCGAAAGCCTGGCCGCCGGGCAGCGCATCGCCGATCACATCATCGCCTGGTCCGAAGGCGACGGCGGCGCCAGGGTCGAGAACATGGGTTTCCCCGAAACCTATACGCTGCCCCCCGGTCCCGCGCATTGGGTGCCGACTTCGGCCATTGTGCAGCAACAGAAACCGCTGCTGCCCGACTGGGGCCGCAACCGGCCCTTTGCCATGCCGGAAGGCAATGCCTGCCCGCTGCCCGCGCCACCCGCCTATAGCGAGGCGCCGGGATCTGCTTTCCACGCCGAGGCGCAGGAGGTCTATGACACCTCGCGCAGCCTGACGCCCGAACAGCTTGCCATCGCGCGCTTCTGGTCGGACGATCCGATGCTGTCACCCACCCCGCCCGGCCACTGGCTGACCATCCTGCTGGATCAGGCGGAGGCTGCCAATCTGTCCGATGACCGGCTGGCTGAAGGGCTGGCACGGCTGGGCATCGGCATGGCCGATGCGTTCATCGGCTGCTGGCACAGCAAGTTCGAATTCGATCTGGTGCGCCCCGTGACCTATATCCGCCGCGTGATCGACCCGGCATGGGAGCCGCAGCTGATCACCCCGCCTTTCCCCGAATACCCGTCAGGCCACAGCACCCTGTCCGGCGCGGCGGCGGAGGTGATGACGGCAATCTTCGGGGAGGATCACGCCTTCGACGATGGCACGCATGAGGATGATGGCCTGCCCGCCCGCCATTTCGCCGATTTCCGCGCGGCAGCGCAGGAGGCGGCAATCTCGCGCCTGTATGGCGGCATTCACTTCCGCGCTGCCATCGAACGCGGTCTGGCACAGGGCGCCTGCATCGCAACCCATGCCAATGCGCTGAGGATGCGGCAATGACCGCCCGCGCCCTGCTGGTGCTGGCTCTGGGTACCCTGCCCGCACAGGCCGAAACCCCGGCGGTGCCCCGGTTCGAAGCCTACACCGGCGGCCCGGAACACAGCTTCACCGGCGAATGGCAATATATGGTCGGCGGCGGCGTCGCGGCTTTTGACTGTTCAGGCGACGGGCGGCCCGAGTTGTTCATGGCAGGCGGCACCGCCCCCGCGAGCCTCTGGCGCAATGACAGCACGCCCGGCAAGCTGGCCTTCACCCCGCTCGATAGCCTCGAAACCGCGCTGGAAGGTGTGACAGGCGCATGGCCCGTCGACATCGACAGCGACGGCATCACCGACCTGGCGGTGCTGCGCGTTGGCGAAAATCGCCTGTTGCGGGGCTTGGGCGGCTGCCGGTTTGAACCGGCCAGCGCGCTATGGGGCTTCGACGGGGGCGACGCCTGGTCCACCGCCTTCGCCGCAACATGGGAGGCAGGCAGCGCCTTCCCCACGCTTGCCATCGGCAATTACATTGACCGTGCGGAAGAGGCTTTCCCCTGGGGAAGCTGCACCGACAACTGGCTGCACCGTGGCACCGCCACCGGCTTTGCCCCGCCGCTGGCGCTGACGCCATCCTATTGCAGCCTGTCCATGCTGTTCACCGACTGGAACCGCAGCGGACGACCCAGCCTGCGGGTGTCGAATGACCGTGAATATTACAAGGGCGGGCAGGAACAGCTCTGGCATCTCGACCCCGGCGCGGCGCCCCGGCTTTACACGCCGGACGAGGGCTGGCAGCGGCTGCGGATCTGGGGCATGGGCATCGCTGGCGCCGATCTGGATGGCGACGGCTATCCGGAGTTTTACCTCACCTCGATGGCTGACAACAAGTTGCAGGTGCTGGTGCAGCCCGGACCTGACGCCCCGCCGCGCTACCGTGACGATGCCTTCCCGCGCGGTGCCCATGCCCAGCGGCCCTATACGGGCGGGGATGTGCGGCCCTCGACAGCCTGGCACCCCGAGTTTGCCGATGTGAACAACGATGGCCTTGCCGATCTGTTCGTGGCCAAGGGCAATGTCTCGGCCATGCCGGATTTTGCGGCGGACGACCCGAACAACCTGCTGCTGCAACGCGCCGACGGCACGTTTTACGAGGCCGGGGCTGCGGCGGGTGTGGCGTCGATGAAGGTGGCGCGTGGCGGCGCCGTTACAGATCTGGATGGCGACGGCTGGCTGGATCTGGTGGTGGTAAACCGCAATGCCCCGGCAGAGATCTGGCGTAACACCGGCACCGGGGCGCCCGGCACCTGGATCGCGCTGCGCCCGGAACAGCCCGCACCGAACCGCGACGCCGTAAATGGCTGGGTGGAAGTGCGGAGCGGAGGCAAAACCCAAAGGCAGGAAATCACCGTGGGCGGCGGCCATGGCGGCGGGCAACTTGGCCCGCGCCATTTCGGCCTTGGCACCGCATCAGAGGCCGAAGTGCGGGTGATCTGGCCTGATGGCACGGCGGGCGACTGGACGACACTGGCCGCCGGTCAGGTCTGGCACCTGCCGCGCGGCGGCAGCCCCGCCCCGGCGCCGTAAGACTGCCCCGCCGGACAGGCGGGGCCGGTCATCACTGCATGCCCAGAGCCTGCTTGTAGATTTCCAGCACCGCTTCTTCCTCGGCCAGCTGGTCCTTGTCCTTCTTGCGCATGGAAATGATCGACCGCAGCGCCTTGGTGTCATAGCCCCGGCCCTTGGCCTCGGCATAGACTTCCTTGATCTGCTCGGCGATGTCCTTCTTTTCCTGCTCCAGATGCTCGATCCGTTCGACGAACTGGCGCAGTTCGTCGGCGGTCACCTCATACGAGTCTTGTTGGCTCATCTTGCTCTTCCTCTTGCGCGGGATCGCGACCCCGCCCTCCCTAGCGCCCGTGCGGGGGCGGATCAAGCGCAGCGTCAGACGATCTCGGCCATGCGGGCAAAAGGCAGCCGTGGCGCGCGCGGGTTCACCTTTTCCGGCAGGCCATAGCCAAGGTTCATCAGGAAATTCACCTCCCACGGCCGCCCTTGCAGGAAGGCATCGGCCACCTTCGCCTTATCGAAACCCGACATCGGCCCGCAATCCAGCCCCAAAGCCCGCGCCGCCATCAGGAAATAGCCCGCCTGCAATGTGCCGTTGCGCTGCGCACTTTCCCGCGCCGCATCAAGGGACTTGTTGTAATAGCCCTGCACATCGGCCTGCGGCCAAAGCTCGGGCAGATTGCGCCAGAACTCCAGATCGTAGCACAGGATCGCCGTCGCGGGCGCTGCCATGGTCTTGTCATGGTTGCCCCGGCTCATTGCCGGGGACAACCGGGCCTTGCCTTCGGCTGTAGTGACGAAGATCACCCGCAGCGGTTGCTGGTTGAAGGCGGTCGGCCCCATCTTCGCCAGATCAAGCACCTGTTCCAGCAACTGCGCCGGAACGGGGCGGTCCTGCCAGCCGTGATGGGTCTGCGCTGCGCGGAACAGAAGGTCCAGCCCCGCTTCCGGCAGGTCGGACATGGCCGCCCGCGCCGCCTCGATCCGCTTGACCGTCGACATTTCCGTCATTCCCGCATCTCCCTTAATGCCATTGCAGACTTGCAAGCGCCCTGCCGCTTCGGTTAGGCCGGAACTCGGCCTGCGGCCAGCCTGCACAGATTCCCGCCCCCGGCAAGGGAGCGCAAGGGAACAGCGGGCGCGACAGACGAAGGGGACATCCACGATGCAACTGCTGATCCTGCTGGGAGCCGCCGTATCGCTTGCCGGAATCGGAGGGCTGATCTGGTGCATCCTGCTGGCCGTGAAGGCGCGCAGCACCTCTGCCAATGACGATGAACTGCGGGTCCGGCTTCAGCGCGTGGTTGTGCTGAACATGGGCGCGCTTGGCGTTTCGGCCATCGGGCTGATGATGGTGGTCAGCGGCATCCTGCTGACCTGAGCCTCAGCGGTTGCGGTCAGAGAAGTGACCGCCCCGCGCCCCCAGCTCTGCGATCAGCGGCGCGGGTGACCACAGGTCGGGCCGCTCCTCGGCCCAGCGTTCAAGGTCATGCCGCAGCAGAATCGGCCCGCGCTGGTCGGCCCAGAACATCGGCCCGCCCTGCCAGCGCGCAAATCCGCTGCCCGCCAGCAGAGCGAAATCCACATCAGACGGCCGCGCGACCAGCCCCTCGCCCAGAAGGCGGGCGCCCTCGTTCGCCATGGCGCCCAGCACGCGCCCGGCAAGGCGTGCGGCCGCCGGAGTCGGCGGGGCATTTTCCGGCGCCTCGGGCACAAGTGATTGCAACCCGTAATCGGCAAGGGCACCGGCCAGCGCCGCCGGTGTTTCGCCCTGCGCCAGCATGTAGGCCACCGCCGCGCGCCCCCTGGCCATGACGCTGGCACCAATCCCGCCCGGAGCGGCGCAGCGCAGCGCCTCCATCCCAAGCCCGCGCGCCAGCGCAATGGCCCGTGCCTGCGCCATGCCCGAGGTCTGCGGCCCGGCCACCACCTCGATCAGGCGCCGCCCCGCCGGGCGGAAACCCAGAACATCGGCCAGCCGCGCCCCGCTTTCCGCCACCTCGGCCCGGACGATCAGCGCAAGGGTCGTGCCGGGGGCGGTCGCCTCCATCGCTTCGGCCAGAAACCCCGCCTCGCCCAGCAAAACAAGCTCGCATTCCGCCAGTGCCGCCGCGCCCAGCGCCGGGCTCAGCCGCGCCCATTGCGCATCGCGCACCGCAGGCTGGATCTGCCCTTCCGTCACCTGCCGCTCCTGCGCCGTGGCGATCCGCTCCAGCGCCTCGACCAGAAGCGGGCGATTGGGGTCGACCAGCACGACATCCAGCCCCGCCATCAGGGCAGGCAATGCCAGATCCGCCGTCCGCGCACCGAAAATGCCGATGCGCTGCGGCATCCGGGCCAGTGGTGTGCCCGGCGGCGGCCGTTGCGCCCCACGTTCAGCAAAGAAGGCATGGCGCAGCGCGGCGGATTCGGGGGTCGAGACCAGATCGTCAAAGGCGGCACGTTCGAATGCCTGCCCCATGTCAAAGGGCAAAAGCTGCGCCGCTTCAACACAATCCACGATCCGGGCCGGGGCGGGCAGGCGCCCCCCCTCGACCTGCGTGCGTGCCTGCGCGACCGCCCGGTGATAGGCGATGCCGTCCCGGACGCCCTCGGTCCGGTCCTGGCTGCGCAGCGGCGGCTGCCCGGCCAGCGCCTGCGCCCGCCGCAGGGCCGCAGCTTCCAGACCGTCTTCCACCACCTCGTCCAGAATGCCGAGGGCCAGCGCCTCTGCCGCAGAAACCGGTTTGCCGTCGAGCATCATCCGCAGCGCGTGTTCCGCGCCGATCAGACGTGGCAGCCGTTGCGTGCCACCCGCCCCCGGCAGAATGCCCAGCGTCACCTCGGGGAAGCCGACCCGCGCCGAGGCCAGCGCCACCCGTGAATGCGCGGCCAGCGCGAGTTCCAGCCCCCCCCCGAGCGCCGTGCCATGGATGGCGGCAATCACCGGCTTGGGACAGGCTTCGATCCGGTCACAAAGGTCCGGCAAGGCAGGCTCTGCCGGTGGCAGGCCAAATTCCGTGATATCGGCCCCGACCGGAAAACTGCGCCCCTCGGCCCGCAGGACCAGAGCACTGACATCGGGATTGGTCTCTGCATCATGCAGCGCCGCAAGGATCGCGCGGCGCAGGCCTGCACCCAGCGCATTGACCGGGGCAGCATCCAGCACCAGAACCGCCACCGAACCCTCAAGCTCCAGCCGCACCGGATGTCCGCTGTCCGTCATACCTGCCCCCTTGCGATTAGGGGCAGTAAGCCCCCAAACGGGGCGTTTGACAATCCCGCCAGCCGCGTTTTGCTGTCAAACCAAGCTGTTGGCCCTGCTTTCGGCATCAGACCGCCCGCGCGGCGGCGGCGCGGCGCGTCAAACCGGCATATTGTCGAAACCGGCCTCTATCTCTTCCTGCTCGGCCGCGCGCTCGGCTGCGGTTTTCGGTGTGATCGGCGCCAGCGGCATCATAGCCGTGGGCAAGACCCCGATCAGCGCCTGCATTTCGGCGAAAAGCCCCATCAGCCCCTGTTCACGGGCGGCCTGTTGCTGCTTGTCAGTCATTGCTTCCTCCCTCGGGTCACACCGCGCAAGCGCGGCAGAAAGGCGTGAAGGGCACCACATCCAGCCGCTCCTGCCCGATCTCGGCGCCGCATTTCACGCAATATCCATATTCACCGGCCTCAATGCGGTGCAGCGCGGCCTCGATCATCCGCATTTCCTGCTGACCGGACAGACCGATGCCCTCCAGCACCTCATCCCCTTCCCGCTCGGTCGCCATTTCCTCCCAGTCGCGGGCATCATGGCTGTCGAGTTCAGTTTCGATGGCGGCAAGCCGCGCCTGCAATTGTGCCAGCCGACGTTCAAGCTGGGTCTTCCGGGTGGTGACAGGGATCATGGCAAGGCCTCCTCTTCGCGTAAGGTCAGTTTACGCCGCGAGCGCCCGCGCACCTTGATGCAAGTCAACAGAAATCACATTCAAATCTTGCAATGTATCAGTGCTGCGTTATATCCTCCGTACAGACGCAGGAGACAGGCCGATGACCACACCGATGCAGCCGAAGGTGCATGCCTTCTTCGATGAGGCAACCAATACGATCACCTATGTCGTGCAGGAACCCGAGGGGCGGGCCTGTGCCGTGATCGACAGCGTTCTGGACTTCGACTATCCCTCCGGCCGGACCGATACCCGATCGGCGGATGCGGTGATCGCCTTCATCCGGGAACAAGGCCTTGATCTGAAGTGGGTTCTGGAAACCCATGTCCATGCCGACCACCTGTCGGCCGCGCCCTATATCCAGGAAGCTCTGGGCGGCCAGATCGGTATTGGCGACCGTATCACCGTGGTGCAGGAGACCTTTGGCAAGATCTTCAACGAAGGCACGCGCTTCCAGCGTGACGGGTCGCAGTTCGACCGGCTGTTCGTCGAGGGCGATACCTTCATGATCGGCCAGCTGCGCGGCGAAGTGCTGCATACCCCTGGCCATACGCCTGCCTGTCTGACCTATGTGATCGGCGACACGGCCTTCGTCGGCGACACGCTGTTCATGCCCGATTTCGGTACGGCGCGCTGCGATTTTCCCGGCGGATCGGCCGAAACGATGTACGATTCGGTGCAGAAGATTCTGAGCCTGCCGGATGCGACCCGCATCTTCGTCGGGCATGATTACAAGGCCCCCGGACGCGACGTCTATGCCTGGGAAAGCACGGTCGGTGCGCAGAAGGCGCTGAACATCCATGTCGGCGCCGGGAAAAGCCGCGAAGATTTCGTGCGAATGCGCACGACGCGCGATGCGACGCTGGCGATGCCGCGGCTGATCATCCCCTCGCTTCAGGTCAATATGCGGGCGGGCCAGATGCCGGAACCGGAAGACAACGGCGTCAGCTATCTGAAAGTGCCGGTCAACGGGCTGTAACCGGCCAGACCGCCAACTGATCGTTGCATGCAGGGAGTTTCGATGATTCCGACGGATTGGATATGGGGCCTGGTCGGCGGCCTTATGATCGGCAGCGCGGCCGGACTGTATCTGCTGGTGAACGGGCGCATCATGGGGGCGTCGGGCATTCTGGGTGGGCTGGTGGACGGCACCGGCCGCGACAGTATGGTCGAACGGCTGGCCTTCCTGTTCGGCGTGCTGGCCGTGCCGCCGCTGCTGGTGCCACTGTATCGGAGCGTGGACACCCATATTACCAGCAATCCGATGGTCATCGTTGCGGCGGGCCTTCTGGTCGGCATCGGTACCCGGCTGGCGAATGGCTGCACCTCCGGGCACGGGGTCTGCGGCATCTCGCGTCTGGCGCCGCGCGGGCTGGCAGCGACAGCTTTCTACCTGCTGGGCGGGGCTGTCACCGTCTATCTTTTCCGGCATATTCTGGGGGTGATCTGAATGGCGCGCATTCCCGCGATGCCCGAACCGCGCGAGGTGGTGGCCTTTCTGGCGGGCGGGTTGTTCGGCTCGGGCCTGCTGGTTTCGGGCATGATCGACACGACCAAGGTGCAGGGCTGGCTGGATTTCTTCGGGGACTGGGATCCGACGCTGGCCTTCGTCCTGGGCGGGGCGGTGCTGCCGATGTTCTTCGTCTGGCGCATCGCAGAACGACGGGGCGTCTCGGTCTTCGGCGATCTGATTCCGGCACGCACACCGCCCCGGCTGGACGGGCCACTGATCTGGGGCTCGCTGCTGTTCGGGGCGGGCTGGGGTCTGGCGGGCCTTTGCCCCGGCCCGGCACTGGCCTCTTTTGCCCTCGGCGGCTGGGGCGGAGCACTCTTCTTTCTGGCGATGGTCTCGGGTATGGTCGTCACGCCTGCCATTCGCGCGTGGCTGTTTCGCCCCGCCGTCACCGACTGAGGACCGACCATGGATATCCGTGCCCTGACCCCGACCTATGCCGTCTCGCCGCAGATCAGCCCCGACGACCTGCCTGCGATCAAGGCGGCGGGCTATGTGACCGTGGTCGACAACCGCCCCGATGCCGAGATCCCTTCGGACCTGCATACTGATAACATGCGCGCGGCAGCCGAGGCGCTGGGGCTGGAGTTCATCGCAAATCCGGTGATCGGCGGCGCGATCACCGAAGAGAACATCTCGGCCCAGCGTGACGCCATCGATGCGGCCAAGGGCCCGGTCTTTGCCTATTGCGCTTCGGGCAACCGTTCGTCGGTGGTCTGGGCGCTGGCTCATGCCGGGCGTCTGCCCGCAGATGAGCTGATCGGGATTCCCGCACGCTTCGGCTATACGCTGGAATGGCTGCGCCCGACGCTGGAAAACGCCTGAGCCTGCTTTGCCTGGACCGGCGTAAAGACGGTGCAGGTATCGCAGAATCGCAAGAACCCCGATCAGCATGGCTAGCCTGTCCCGGTCAGGGGCAGGACGGATGCTGCGGATTCCTGAGGGAGTGAGGCGGCAAGCGGTGCGGCTCCGCCTTCGCTGAGCGCGGTCAGGCGCACGGCCCGCATACCCCGGTTCTGCCCCAGACGGCCCTGCCCGGCCACCTGGCCATTACCACCCTCCAGACGGATCTGGTCGATCTGTGCGCCGGGCAGAGGCAAAACCCCGCCGGGCGCAAGGCGCAGCACCTCGTTCAGGGGCAGGGTCACCCGGCAAAGGACAGCCTCAACCACCGCTTCGGCTTCGGCCAGACGGTCCGCCAGCGCCGCGGTGAAACCCGGCCCCTCCATCGGGTCGGGCGCGGGCAGCGGCGTCTTGCGCTGCGGGCGACGGCCATGCCCTTCGGCCGGAAGGGCAAGGATCACCCGCCCCTCGCGCCCGGCGGCAAAACGCAGATCACAGGTCAGCACCTTGAACGGCGCATCCTCCAGCATCAGGGCCAGAGGCCGTGCCTCATCCAGATAGGAGGCGTAGCGAAACCCGTCCGTCCAGACCAGATCCTCTTCCGTCAGCAGCGCCTCTTCCAGCACGGCCAGCGCGGCATCGACCCAGTCCGCCACCATGGCGGCATCGGTCCGTGTCGGGCGGCGCGGCGCAGCCGACTGGGGCGCGACATGCCCCAGCGTCTGCACCTCGATCAGCGCGGCCAGCAGGCCGGAATCCAGCACCATCACCCCTGTGGCCTCGCGCGGGCCTTCCAGAATCGCGATCAGGGCCAGATCAGGCGGCTGCTCCAGCAGTTCCGCCAGAGAGAACCGATGCGCGGCCAGACCCGACACGGTCAGGTCGCAGCCCAGCCTTTCGCGCGCGGCCCGCGCCAGCGCCAGCGGCAGCGCACGTTCCACACCGCCATCGGGCAGCCGCGCCGCCTGCGCCCCTGCCAGTTTGCGCCTGATGACCCCCTGATCCACGGTTGTTCCCCTTGTCTTCCGCCTCTACCCTCGCAGCAGAGGCTTACCAAAGGGTTACGCCGCCTCGGCCAGTGGCGGTTTTTCCAGGCGCAGCGGCATGGAGACACGGAAGGCCGCCCCGCCCTGCCCCGGCAGATAGGTAATGGTGCCGCCCAGATTGGCCATAACCTCGCGGCAGATCGCAAGGCCAAGCCCCGCGCCGCCCGCGCGGGTCTGATCGGTCAGGCGGGCGAACTTCTCGAAGATCAGCGCCTGCTTGTCTTTCGGGATGCCCGAGCCGTTGTCGATGAAATCCACCAGCACCCGCCCGCCGCGCTGGCGCACCACGATCCGCAGTTCAGGGCGCATGGCGTCACAGTATTTGCGGCTGTTGGAGATCAGGTTGATGAACACCTGCGCCAGCCGGTCAGGATCGGTGCGCAGGAAGATCGCCTCGGCGGGCAGGTCGCGGTGAATGAGGAATTCACGCTCCGGCCGGGTCTGGGCGGCGGCGCGCAGCGAACGGTCCAGAAGCTCCGACAAATTGGCCAGCTTCAGGTCAAGCTGCACGGTGCCGTTTTCCAGCACACTCAGATCCAGCAGGTCATCCAGCAACCGGGTCAGGCGGATCGCCTCTTCATGGATGATGCCCGCGTATTTCTCGGGCATGCCCTCGGGCATGCCGCCTTCCATCATGATTTCGGAAAATGCCCGGATCGAGGTCATCGGCGTGCGGAGTTCATGGCTGATCTGGCTGAGGAAAGCATCTTTCTGCACGGAAAGCTGGGTCAGCTTCTCGTTCGCCTCGCGCAATTGCCGGGCAGTGCGTTCCAGTTCGGCGCGCTGCGATTCCAGCTGACTGGAATATTCCATGATCTGCGCGGTTTCATCGGCCACCCGCATCAGATCATCCACTGTCACCCGCGCCCGCCCCGCGAGTTCGGAAATCATCGCATGGGCTGCCGCCGCACCGACGGACCCCGCCAGTTGCCGCTCCAGCGCGGCCAGAAAGGCGGGCGAAGGGTCGGGCAGATAACCGGCCTTGCCCTGCGCGCGGGCCTGTTCCTCGAAGAAAGTCAGTGCGGGTTCGTCGCCCAGAATGCGCTGCGCCATGATCAGCAGCGATTCCGGCTCGGCCAGACCATCGCCCCATCCGCGCAGTTCCGCCCGTTCGGTGTCAAAGACATAGACGAAGGCCAGACCCTGCGCCCGCTCGATGGGGGTCGGGAAGCTGAGCAGTGAGCCGATGGTGAAGGCGGCAGTGTTAAAGGACAGGCTCCAGAACAGGGCATGGATCAGCGGGTCCATGCCCTCCACCCCGAACAGCGCGCGGGGGCGCAGCCAGCCGATACCGAACGGACCATTGAGAAACACATCCAGCGGCAGGATGGCGCCGGGGCCGAAGCTGGGCAGAAACAGCGTATAGGCCCAGACCACGAAGCCGATCAGCAGCCCCGCCGCCGCCCCGATCCGCGTGGCGCCCCGCCAGAAGATGCCGCCCAGCATGGCAGGCAGCATCTGCGCCACGCCAACGAAGGAGATCAGCCCGATGGCGGCCAGGGCAGCAGACCCGCCGGACAGCGCGAAATACAGATAGCCCAGCCCCAGCACAGCCGCGATGGACAGCCGCCGCGACATCAGCACCAGCCGCCGCACATCGCCGGAGACGGATTTCGCAGGCCGCAGCCGCAGCCAGAGCGGCATGACGATATGGTTCGACACCATGGTCGCCAGCGCGATGGAAGCGACGATCACCATGGAGGTGGCCGAGGAAAATCCGCCAAGGAAGGCCAGCATGGCAAGCCCGCCCTGACCCTGGCTCAGCGGCACGGTCAGCACGAAAAGATCGGGATTCGCTCCCACCGGCAGCAGACCGAGGCCCACCACCGCGATCGGCACGACAAACAGGCTCATCGCCAGCAGATACAGCGGGAAGGCCCAGCTTGCGGTGCCAAGGAACCGCTCGTCACTGTTTTCGACCACCAGCACCTGAAACATGCGCGGCAGGGTAATGACGGCGGCGGCCGACAGGAAGGTCAGCCCTGCCCAGCGCGAGGGCACCAGATCCCAGTCGGCAATGGCCGACGCATTGATGCGGGCGGCGATATCCACCGGCCCGTCCGCCACGACCCAGACGACGAAAATGCCCACCGTCACCAGCGCCACCAGCTTCACCACCGCCTCGACCGCGATGGCGGCCACGACGCCGGTATGCTGTTCATTGGCATCAAGGTTGCGGGTGCCGAACAGGATGGTGAACAGCGCAAGCCCTCCCGCGACCCACAGCGCGGTGGAGTTGGTGTCGGGGATCATCCAGGCATAGGTGCCAGGCTGCGCGAAGACACCGAAGCTGAGCGTCACCGATTGCAGTTGCAGTGCGATATAGGGCGTGGCCGCGACCACGCAGATCATGGTGACGATCACCCCGAGCGCGTTCGACTTGCCATAACGGCTGGAAATCATGTCGGCGATGGAGGTCACGCGCTCGGTCCGGCCGATGCGCACCAGCTTGCGCAGCACCCACCACCAGCCGACGAAGACCAGCGTCGGGCCAAGGTAGATCGTCAGATACTCGAGCCCCGACCGCGCCGCATAGCCGACGGCGCCATAAAAGGTCCAGGCCGTACAGTAGATGCTGAGCGACAGCGTGTAGACCAGCGGAGACCGCAGCCAGCGGGCGCGGCCCCGCTCGGCCCGCCGTTCGGCCAGAAAAGCCACAAGAAACAGGAAGATCACATAGGTGAGGCAGGCCAGGACCAGCAGGTTGAAGGGCATCAGCCGCGCCCCTCGCCGCCTTCGGTGCCCGGCTCTTCCTCCTGCGCGCCAAGGCCGCGCGCCATCAGCGCCGCCACCACGATCAGCCCGAACCAGACGACAAACAGATAGGCGCCGTCCACCGCCGTATCCCGCGCCTCGGTCTCTGCCGGAGCCCAGAGGATCGGCAGCAGGAACAGGAAGGCCCCGGCCACCGGCAGCAGCCGGGCCGCATCGCGCATCCGCCGCAGGCGATAGCTGCGCCGCGCCAGAAAGACCGGGCCGCGCGGTCTCATGCCACGCCCAGCAGGGACCGGGCCGCCGCCACGAATTCGGTATTGGAGAAAGGTTTCGCCATGAACAGGCTGGCCCCCGCGCGCTCGGCCGCCTCCCGGTCGCGGCCCTGCCCCTTGGCGGTCAGCATCATCACCGGCAGTTCCGCCGTTTCCGGATCGGCACGCAGGGACTGAAGGATTTCCAGCCCTGACCGGCCCGGCAGCATGAGATCGAGGATCACCAGATCCGGTCTGCGGGCGCGCACCTCAGCCTCGGCCACGCCACCGTCTCCCAGGGTCGTTACCTGCCAGCCCTCGCGGTTCAGCAGGAAGCGGATCGCCTCGGCGATATTCGGCTCGTCCTCGATCAGCATGGCGTGATGAGTCACGGCACCTCCCCCGGTCGCGCTGGCGCCTCCCCGCGCCTGCCCCGACTATCGGCGGAAATCCCCGCCGTGTCAAAAGCCGCGACGGGAAAGCGGCTATGACTTTGGCATCGGTCAGCCGCGCAGGCCGGTCACTTCGCTGACGATGGGCGCCTCGCGCCGGGCAGGGCAGCCGGGCTCGGGGCAGATGCGGCAGGTGGCCCCCACCCGGCGCACGGACCCGCCCGCATCGGGCACCGGGCTGAGCAGCATCGCCGCCTGCCGCACCTCGACCCCGCCAAAGCCCTCGGGCCAGCTTGCCTCGCCCCAGGCGCGGGCGGCAAAGCGGGCGCGCCGCCGCCCTGCCATCTCGATCTCGGCCAGCACGGGCATCATGGGGCGGGCCAGCGCCTCGAACAGCGGCCAGAGCGCACAGGCCGCACCAAACCGCGGCGGCACGAATCCCGGTACGGGTTTGCGGAACACCAGCGCCCCCGCCGCATCCGCGATCACCAGCCCGAGGTCCGAACCGGGCCGCAGCGCCAGCCGCCGCATCGCGACCAGAACCCCTGCCCCGGTCCGTGTGCCGATCAGAACCGGGTCCGGCCCCCATTCGGTCAGCGCGGCCTCCAGCCGCGGCAGCGGCAGCGCCGCCATATCGGCCCGCATCCGCGCGACCCAGACCGTTGCCAGATCCCGCGCCGCCACAGAGGCCAGCGCCGACAGATCGACCTCGCCGCCCGGCGCCTCCAGTTCCGGCAGATACCAGCCGCGCGCGGCGAGCCAGTCGTCCAGTTCCTCCTGCGGCGACACCGCGCCCGGCATCTCGGTCCGGTCCGATCCGTCGAGATAGGCCACCAGCGCCTCGGCCCCGGTGGCCAGCCGCTCGCTGTCATGGTGCAGGTTGGCGTGGAACCGCGCGCGCCATTCCGGCTCGATATCCTCGGTTTCGGCAAGGATGGCCGCCGTGGAGCGCACGGAACTGACTGCCGACAACACCTCGTGCAGCGACAGGCTCAGGTGCGGGTCATGGGCAATCCGGTCGTTCAGCGCCGCCACGGCCTGTTCCAGCTGACCGATACGCCGCTGCAGGCCCCCGGACAGCCGCGCCCAGCCCGGATAGCGCCCGATGAATTCCTCGATCCGCTCCAGCTCGGCGGCGGCCTCCGGCTCGGCGGTGGCGGCAGTGCGCAGCACCTCGGCCAGCGCGCCCTCACTGCCCTGCTCCAGTTCTGCCGACTCGATGCCCAGCACCGTGGCCAGACGCACCAGAACATCACCCGTCACCCGGCGGCGGCCATGTTCGATCAGGTTCAGATAGGCGGCAGAAATCCCGGCGGCCCGCGCCACATCGGCCTGACGCAACCCCAGCGCCAGACGGCGCTCGCGCACACGGCTTCCGGTCAGGGCGCTCAGCGGCATGGGTCACCTCCGCCGACAATTTACACAAATCTGTAAACTTTACAAATACACAGAAATGAAAAAGGCGGAGCCGGTTCGCACCAGCCCCGCCCCTGTCGCAATGTCGCGTGCCGATCAGGCCAGCGCGATATTGGTCGCCGATTCGCGGCCATCACGGCCTTTTTCGATGTCGAAGGTCACAGCCTGACCGTCATTCAGTTGACGGATGCCTGCGCGCTCCAGCGCCGAGATGTGCACGAACACGTCGCGCGAACCACCCTCGGGGGCGATGAAACCGAAACCTTTGGTGGCGTTGAACCATTTCACGGTGCCGTTGGCCATCGTGATATCTCCTTTTGTTTGCCGCCCGCGGAGTGCGGCGGCCCGGCTCAGTGTCGTCGTCGGATCCACTGAAGCCATAAGGAAACAGAAGGTCGAGAGAAGAAGCTTAGCCGCTTTTGAATACCACTTCGTCGGCTTCCGCACAAGCACCGGCAGCGGTCTCAAAAAAAGCGCGCGGAGATCCGCCCCCGCGCGCCTTCAGATTTATTGCAGGGCCTTGTCGGTGATCTGATGCGTCCAGGCGCCTTCGGGGGCCTTGGTGATCACCGGGTCCGAACCGCCCGACATCAGCGCCTCGACCGTGCGGGTATAATCCGCCTCGTCCAGCGCACCGTTCGAACCGGCGGTGAGCTTTGCCACCTCGCCCATCATGCGTTTCTGGTGGCTTTCGGTCTGGGCGCCCGTTTCGTCATTTTCCAGCACGATCATCGCGGCTTCGTCAGGGTTTGCCTCGGCGTATTTCCAACCCTTCATCGAGGCGCGGACGAATTTCACCATCTTTTCGTCGAAGGCCGCGTCCTTGAGGTTATCCTCCAGCACATAAAGCCCGTCCTCCAGCGTGGCGACGCCCTCGTCCTCGTATTTGAAGGTCACGAGGTCTTCAGGCTTCACACCGGCATCAATGACCTGCCAGTATTCGTTATAGGTCATGGTCGAGATGCAGGCCGCCTGTTTCTGCAACAGCGGATCGACGTTGAAACCCTGTTTCAGCACGGTGACATCGGTGCCGTCGGTCTTCAGCCCCAGCTTGTTCATCCAGTTGAGGAACGGATATTCGTTGCCCCCGAACCAGACGCCCAGCGTCTTGCCCTTGAAATCGGCCGGGGTCGCCACACCCGATTCCTTCAGGCAGGTCAGCATCATCCCCGAGGATTTGAACGGCTGCGCGATATTGACCAGCGGCAGCCCCTTCTCCCGCGCGGCCAGGGCCGAAGGCATCCAGTCCACCACCACATCGGCGCCGCCACCCGCGATGACCTGCGTCGGTGCCACATCCGGGCCGCCGGGCAGAATGGTGACGTTCAGCCCTTCCTCGTCGTAGAACCCCTTGTCCTTGGCAACGTAATAGCCCGCGAACTGCGCCTGGGTGACCCATTTCAGTTGCAGCGTCACATCCTCGGCCTGAACCGCGCCCGCCATGAAGGCCAGCGCCGCCGCACTCGTCATCAGATATTTCATAGTCAAACCTCCATGTTGCCGGTTTTCCCGGTTTTTCACTGTCGTCTCTGCGACGGATGCCAGAAGGTCATCCGTTTCTCGATCAGCGCGACCAGCCCGTAGAAGGCCGATCCCGCCAAAGCCGCCACCGCAATCTCGGCCCAGATCATCGGCAGGCCAAGCCGCCCGATCTCTGCCGTGATGCGAAAGCCCATGCCCACGATGGGGCTGCCGAAGAATTCGGCAACGATCGCCCCGATCAGCGCAAGGGTGGTGGCAATCTTCAACCCGTTGAACAGGAAGGGCAAGGCGGCAGGCAGGCGCAGCTTCATCAGCGTCTGCCAGTAGCTTGCGCTGTAGGTTGCCATCAGGTCGCGCTGCATCGGCTCGGTCGCCTTAAGCCCTGCCACCATGTTCACCAGCACGGGAAAGAACACCATGACCACCACGACCGCCGCCTTGGAATGCCAGTCAAAGCCGAACCACATGACCATGATCGGCGCGATGCCGACAATGGGAAGGGCGGCCACGAAATTCCCCACCGGCAGCAACCCGCGTTGCAGGAAGGGAGAGCGGTCAATCAGGATCGCCGTACCGATGGCAGCACCACAGCCCAGCACATAGCCGGTCAGCGCACCCTTCACGAAGGTCTGCACGAAATCGGCCCAGAGCGTCGGGAGACTGCTGATCAGCTGCGCCCAGATTGCCGAGGGCGCGGGCAGGATCACAGGGTTCACCCCGAACAGATCCACTGTCATTTCCCACAGCACCAGCAGTGTGATGCCAAAGATCAGCGGAACGACCCGCCGCACCCAGGAGCCGCGCCCCTCGGCCAGGCCGGCGTTCAGCGTCCAGGCGCCGAACCAGACCGCCAGCACCAGCCCAAGCCGCCAGTCGGCCACAAACCCCGCCGCCGCGATGGCGGCCATCATTGCCAGCCCCATCATCGCACCAGCCCCATCCGTTGCAGCACGATCCGCTCCGCCAGCCCGATGATCGCCACCAGCGAAGCCGCCAGCAGCGCCGCCGCGAACAGCGCCGCCCAGATCTGCACCGTCTGTCCGTAGTAGGACCCGCTCAGGAGCCGCGAGCCAAGCCCTGCCACCGCCCCGGTCGGCAGTTCGCCGACGATCGTGCCCACAAGCGAGGCCGCCACCCCCACCTTCAGCGAGGCGAACAGATACGGCATCGACGACGGCAGCCGCAGCTTGGCAAAGGTCTGCGCCCCGCTGGCATTATAGGTGCGCAACAGGTCCAGTTGCATCCCGTCGGGCGCCCGCAGCCCCTTTACCATGCCCACGACCACCGGGAAGAACGAAAGATAGGCCGAGATGATGGCCTTCGGCACAATCCCCTGCACCCCCATGCTGTTCAGAACGACAATGATCATGGGTGCAATGGCAAGGATCGGGATGGTCTGGCTGGCAATAGCCCATGGCATGACACTCATGTCCATCGCCCGGTTATAGACGATGCCGACCGCCAGCAGGATGCCCAGACCGGACCCCATCACAAAGCCCAGAAGCGTCGCCGACAGCGTGACCCAGCCGTGATAGACCAGACTGCGTTTCGACGTCACCTTCTGGCCGAAGAACCCGTCATACAGCCCCTTCGCCACCTGATGCGGTGCGGGCAGCACCGGACGCTCCTGATGCAGCGTCTCGGTCACCAGATCGACCAGCATGACCTCACGCCCCTCGCGCGCCGCCTGATCGTAAACCCAGGTCGCATTCATCCAGATCGCCGCCAGATACCACAAGCCGACAATCGCCAGAACAACGGTCAGAACCGGGACGAGACTACGCAGCATACCCGCCCCGCTCATTTTCTGTCGAAAAATATCCTCGGGGGGTGAATTGCGCCGCAGGCGCAAGAGGGGGGCAGACAGCCCCCCTGCCTTTCGCGCCCTCACATCTCATCGCCATGCCCCGCCCTGAGGCCCTCGCGCACACGATGGGCGATCTCGATGAACGCGCGGCTGTCGCGGATGTCCAGCGGTCGCTCCCTCGGCAAGGGGCTTTCGATCACATCGGTAATCCGCCCCGGACGCGGACTCATCACCACGATCTTCGTGGAAAGATAAACCGCCTCGGGGATGGAATGGGTGACGAACCCGATGGTCTTGCCGGTCCGCGCCCAGAGCTTCAGCAATTCCTCGTTCAGCCGGTCGCGGACGATCTCGTCCAGCGCACCGAAGGGTTCGTCCATCAGCAGGATGTCGGCATCGAAAGCCAGCGCGCGCGCAATGCTGGCGCGCTGCTGCATGCCGCCCGAAAGCTGCCAGGGAAACTTGCCGCCAAACCCTTCCAGGTCAACCAGTTGCAGCACGTCCTTCACGCGCCGGTTCTGTTCATCCCGCGCAAATCCCATGATCTCCAGCGGCAGGCGGATATTGCCTGCGATGGTGCGCCAGGGGTAAAGCCCCGCTGCCTGAAACACATAGCCATAGGCGCGTTTGCGCCGCGCCTCGTCCGGCGTCATGCCGTTCACCGTCAGGCTGCCGCCGGTGGGATGCTCCAACGCCGCGATGCAGCGCAGGAAGGTGGTCTTGCCGCAGCCCGAAGGGCCGATGAAGCTGACGAAATCGCCCTTGTCGATGGTCAGGTTGACATCTTTCAAGGCCTGCACCGGCCCGTCGGCGGTCTGGAACACCAGATCCAGCCCCCGCGCCTCGATCACCGGCCCCGCCTTCTCTGCGCTGTCCTTCATCCATCCCCGCATCCGGCCACTCCGTGCCGGTTCATATTCCGTTTACCGATTCCCCGCATGCTCGGACATTCAGGGAGGATACCATGATCACAACGCTCGCCTTCGCACCGACGGAGGAGGATCTGGAGGAGTATTTCTTCGCCCCTCCGGTCCTGACCTTCGCCCCGCCGCCACCGCCGGACCCGGTACCGCCTCAGACCCCCGTCGCAGGCACGCCTGAACGCTGAACCGGCCGCGGCGCGGTCAGCTCTTTCCACGCGCTCAGCGCCCGGTTCACCGCCGGGCGCGGCGCGCGACCGACAAACTGGCCATGGCCTTCCTCGGTCCGCATCTCGCCGTCATGCACCACGACCTTGCCGCGCGACAGGGTGAACCGCGGCAGGCCTTTCACTGCCTGCCCCTCGAACACGTTGTAATCAATGCTCGACTGCTGGCTGCCCGCCGAGATCACCTTTTCCTTCGCCGGGTCCCAGACCACCAGATCGGCATCGGCACCAACCAGAACCGCCCCCTTCTTCGGGTAAAGGTTCAGGATCTTGGCGATATTGGTCGAGGTCACCGCGACAAACTCGTTCGGCGTCAGCCGCCCCGTGTTCACCCCATGGGTCCAGAGCATCGGCAGCCGGTCCTCCAGCCCGCCGGTGCCATTGGGGATCTTCGAGAAATCGCCCACCCCGAACCGTTTCTGTTCGGTCGTGAAAGCACAGTGATCTGTCGCCACGCAGGACAGGCTGCCCGCCTGCAACCCGGCCCAGAGGCTCGCCTGATGCGCCTTGTTGCGGAAGGGCGGCGACATGACGCGCCGCGCGGCATGATCCCAGTCAGGGTTGAAATATTCGCTCTCATCCAGCGTCAGATGCTGGATCAGCGGCTCGCCCCAGACCCGCTTGCCGGCCTGCCGTGCCCGGCGGATCGCTTCATGCGCCTCTTCACAGGAGGTATGCACCACATAAAGCGGCACCCCTGCCATATCGGCGATCATGATGGCGCGGTTCGTGGCCTCGCCCTCCACCTGCGGCGGGCGGGAATAGGCATGCGCCTCGGGGCCGGAATTGCCCTCGGCCAGCAGCTTCGCCGTCAGTTCGGCCACCACATCGCCGTTTTCGGCATGAACCATGGCAAGCCCGCCCAGATCGCCCACCCGGCGGAATGACGCGAACAACTCGTCATCATTCACCATCAGCGCGCCCTTGTAGGCCATGAAATGCTTGAAGGAGGTGATGCCTGCCTTCACGCTGTCCTCCATCCCCTCCCAGACTTTCTCACCCCACCAGGTGATCGCCATGTGATAGGAGTAATCGCAATTCGCCCGGCCCGACTTGTTGTGCCACATCTGCGCGGCATCCATCAGCCCCTGCCCCTGCCCCGGCAGCACGAAATCCACCACCATCGTGGTGCCGCCCGCCAGCGCCGCGCGCGTGCCGCTTTCGAAATCATCGGCGGAATAGGTGCCCATGAAGGGCATTTCCAGATGGGTATGCGGGTCGATCCCGCCCGGCATGATGTAGCAGCCTGCGGCATCCAGCACCGTGTCGCCCTTCAGCCCGGTACCGATTTCGGTGATCACCCCACCCTCGATGCGGACATCCGCCTCATAGGACAGATCCGCCGTGACAACCGTCCCGCCCTTGATCACCGTCGATGCCATGCCGCTCTCTCCCGATCCGCTTTTGCTTCTTGTCCAAATACTCCGGGGGTCCGGGGGCAGCGCCCCCGGCCTTCCCGTCATTCGACGACTTCGGCCACCTGCAACACCGCATGCAGCAGCACATCGGTGCCTGCCGCCGCCCATTCCGGGCTGATTTCCTCGGCCTCGTTATGGCTCAACCCGTCCACACAGGGGCACATAACCATGGTGGTCGGCGCCACGCGGTTGATCCAGCAGGCATCATGTCCGGCGCCGGAAACGATATCCATGTGGCTGTAGCCCAGCTTTTCCGCACTCGCCCGCACGATGCCCACCAGTTCGGGGTCAAAGGTCACCGGGTCGAAATGGCCTACCGGCTCGATGCTGCATCCAAGGCCCAGTTCGGCCGCAACCGCATGCGCCGCGCGCTCCACCTCGCCGCGCATGGCGTCGAGCTTGGCCTGTTCGGGGCTGCGGATGTCCACGGTGAACACCACCTTGCCGGAGATCACGTTGCGCGAATTCGGATGCACGAAAACCTGCCCGACCGCGCCCACGGCATTGGGCTGGTGGCTCATGGCGATCTGATGCACGCGCTCGGTAATCCGCGCCATGCCGAGGCCGGCATTCACCCGCATCGCCATGGGGGTCGAGCCGGTATGCGCATCCTTGCCCGTCAGGGTGATTTCAAGCCACCACAGGCCTTGCCCGTGGGTGACGACGCCGATGCTTTTTCCTTCCGCCTCAAGGATCGGCCCCTGTTCGATATGCAGTTCGAACATCGCCTTCATCTTGCGGGCGCCGACAACCTCGTCCCCGACCCAGCCGATGCGGGCGAGTTCGTCGCCAAAGCGTTTGCCCTCGGGGTCGGTGCGATTATAGGCGTAATCCTGCGTATGGATGCCAGCGAACACGCCAGAGGCCAGCATGGCCGGCGCGAACCGCGCGCCCTCCTCGTTGGTCCAGTTGGTCACGACGATCGGGTGCTTCGTCTTCAGCCCCATGTCATTGATCGTGCGCACCACCTCCAGCGCGCCCAGAACGCCCAGCACACCATCATATCGGCCGCCCGTCGGCTGGGTATCCAGATGGCTGCCCATATAGACCGGCAGCGCGTCGGGGTCGGTGCCAGGCCGCGTCGCGAACATGTTGCCCATGGTATCGACACCCATGGTCATACCCGCCGCCTCGCACCAGCGCTTGAACAGGTGGCGGCCGTCGCCATCGGCATCGGTCAGTGTCTGCCGGTTGCAGCCGCCCGCCACGCCGGGGCCGATCAGGGCCATCTCGTTCAGGCTGTCCCACAGCCGCGCCGAATTGATGCGAAGGTTCTCTCCGGGTGCTGGCATCAGCTTGCTCTCCCTGTCTGCCGCCCGTCTGCTGCGGGCTTGCGGCGAATCTCTTCCTGACCGTATGGTCAGATTGCAGGCTATAGAAGCTGACTATCCGGTCAACGAAAATCTCCGTTCCCCGCAAGCCCCCTGCGATCCGAGGCCCGATGAACGAAACGCCCCGCCCGATGCGCCGCAACGAGATCCGCGCGATGAATGAAACGCTCATTCTTCAGGCAGCGGAAAAAGTCTTTGCCGAGGCGGGGTTTGGTGGTGCGACCATGCAGCTGATCGCCGATCTGGCGGGGCTGCCGAAAGCCAATCTGCACTATTATTTCGCAACGAAGGAAGAGCTGTACCGCCGCGTGGTGCAGAATATCTTTGAAATCTGGCTGCATGCCGCCGACAGCATGGATGGCGCCGAAACCCCGGCGGAAGGCATCGGCGCCTATATCGACGCCAAGATGGATATTTCCCGCCGCCACCCGGAAGGCTCGAAGGTCTGGGCATCAGAGGTGATGCATGGCGCGCCGGTGATCCAGGATTATCTGGAAACCACGTTGCGCGACTGGACGGCGGGGCGGGCCGCGCTGATCCAGCGCTGGATCGACGAGGGCAGGATGGCCCCCGTCGATCCGCAGCACCTGCTTTACATGCTCTGGGCCACGACCCAGCACTATGCCGATTTCAGCCACCAGATCGAAACGCTGAACGGCGGCAAACCACTGTCCGAAACCCAGTGGAATGCCGCCAAGGCCAATGTCAAACAGATCATCCTGCGCGGGATCGGGGTGCTGTGAGGCGTCAGATCACCTCGAAATCGGCGGCCCCCAGCGTCTGAACCGAGATCAGCCGCGCAAAGACCACCGCTTCGCCCTCACCGCTGCCGTCCGCATCGTAAAGCAGCCGCCCCGTCGTGGTGTCGAACAGGATACGATCATCGGCATCCCGCGCCACGCCCCCGGCATTCGCGGCGAAAGCCGTGACCGGCAGCGCCCCGTCTGCTTTGGCGACGAGGCCGCCGAAAGCCGATGCCGAAAGCTGGATGCGGTCCTTGCCCCGGCTGAAATCGACAATCAGGTCGGTGCCGCCCAGTTCCGGTGCCAGGTCGAAGACGAAACGATCCTGCCCCGCCCCGCCGCTGAGCGTATCGTTCCCCGCGCCGCCCGCCAGCGTATCCGCGCCGCGCCGGCCTTCCAGCAGGTTGTGGCCCTCGTTCCCGAGCAGGCTGTTGGCAAAACGGTTGCCGATCCCGACCGCATCGGCGCTGCCCGTCAGTTCCAGGCGCTCCACCCCGCCCCTGGCCTGCGGGCCGGAGAGGCGGAAATCCAGATGCGTCCGCACCGTATCGACCCCGCCGGACAGGCCACCCGCGAATACCCGGTCCCCGGCATCATCGACGACAAAGATGTCATCCCCAGCCCCGCCGAACATCCGGTCCGCCCCGGCGCCACCGTCGATCACATCATCGCCCGTGCCGCCGCGCAGCAGATCGTCGCCCAGACCACCGGAAAGCGTATCGGCCTCGCCAGATCCGATCAGCAGGTCAATGCCCTCCCCCCCGGTCAGACTGCCCGAGGTGGCAAGCCAGCCTGCGGAAAATGCGAAGCGCCAGCCAGAGGCATCAATATTGTCCAGCCCGAACAGCACCGAGAAGCCGGCGATTTCCCCGGCGGCAACCTGAAGCGGCGCCGTGACGAAAATCCACCCGTCATCATCGCCGCCCGCCGAATCGTAAAATTCCAGCCCGCCGATTTCCAGCACCAGAAAACCGCCGTCATACTGGTAGTAGCCGGTTTCCTCGATCAGCCAGCCATCGGTCTGGTAGGTGGCGGAAATCGTGAACACATCGCCTTCAAATGTCGCCGAAACCAGGGGCGACACGTCCCGAATCTCTTGCAGGATACGCATGTCAGAGTCCGATTTTGCACAATGATGAAGCAGAAAGCCCAATCACTGTGCGCCTGGCCCGACAACCTGTCAATCAGCGTGTACGGGTGGCTTGCGGCACAACCTCAGCCTGCCAGAGCGTCCGCCACCAGCCCTTGCAGCAGATCATTCACAGGGGCCATCGTCGGCTCGTCCCGGTGCATGAAGCCGACTGTCACCGCCTCGCCCGGCCGCTGGTAGACGGTGATGGCGTAGGGGCAATACCGGATGTTGGTCGGGTCCGCCTCCATCACCTTGCGCGACACCTCGGCCGAGCAGAACAGGAAGATCTCGGCCCCGTCGAACAGCACAACGTCCGACCCGACATCGGCGCGTGTGCGTTCCAGCATGTCGCCGGTATGGGTGTGGCTGTCGATCACCAGCCCGCGCCCGACAATGGCGCTTTCGACCGCGAAGGTCACATCCTCGAATGCCTCCTCGCTGGTCGCCGTGACAAATTCATCGGCAACCGCAGGGGTCGTGGCGCAGATCAGCGCGGCAACGCTCAGAACGCGGGTCATCAGGGTCATGCGGGGCTCCGTCTGGACAGGGCCAGTCTGCGGCAGACAGCGCCGGGGCGCAAGTCAGGCGTCTTTCAGCTCCACCTCGACGAAGCTCATCGGCGCAGGACCGCCATTGATGACATTGTGTTCGGTTCCCTGCGGACGGGAATAGGCGCTGCCCGAGGGAATGAAGCTTTCGCGCCGCTCGCCATCCGGCAGTTCCAGCACCAGCGCGCAATCGGTCAGCGTGGTGATGACATATTCATGGCCGTGAACATGCCAGCCGGTTTCGGCACCCGGTTCGAAATCATATCGCCAGACCCGAACGCGGTCGTTTTCCATCAGCAGCGTGGCCATGGCCTGAAGCCGCATCGCACCTTCCGTCATCCCGCTTCCCCCAAAAGCAGGGACGCGGGGGGCATCCCCCGCGTCCGGGCCGCCTTACGGCAGCGTTTTCAGCACTTCGGCCAGCTTGCCGATCAGTTCGTCGATTTCCGCCTTCGAGATGATCAGCGGCGGCGACATGGCAATGATGTCGCCGGTGGTGCGGATCAGGATGCCCTTTTCATAAGCATTCAGGAAGGCCGTGAAGGCGCGTTTGGTGGGTTCACCCGCCATCGGCTCCAGCTCCACCGCGCCGATCAGGCCCATGTTGCGGATGTCGATGACATGCGGCAGGCCCTTGAGGCTGTGGAGCGCATCCTCCCAGTAGGGAGCAAGGTCGTTCGCGCGTTCGAACAGCCCCTCCTCCTTGTAGGTGTCCAGCGTGGCGATGCCGGCGGCGCTGGCGATCGGGTTGCCGGAATAGGTGTAGCCATGGAACAGTTCGATCATATGTTCCGGGCCCTGCATGAAGGCATCATGCACCTCGGCCGTGGTCAGCACCGCGCCCATCGGGATCACGCCGTTGGTCAGGCCCTTGGCGGTGGTCATCATGTCGGGCAGCACGTCGAAATGCTGCGCCGCGAAGGCCGATCCAAGCCGCCCGAAGCCCGTGATCACCTCGTCGAAGATCAGCAGGATGCCATGTTTCTTGGTGATCGCCCGCAGCTTTTCCAGATAGCCCTTCGGCGGCATCAGCACGCCGGTCGAACCCGCCATCGGCTCCACGATCACCGCTGCGATGGTTTCGGCGCCATGCAGCGCCACGATGCGTTCCAGATCATCGGCGAGGTTGGCGCCATGCTCCGGCTGGCCGCGGGTAAAGGCGTTCTGACCCGGCAGATGGGTATGCGGCAGGTGATCGACGCCGCCCAGCAGGGTGCCGAACATCTTGCGGTTGTTGACGATACCGCCGACCGAGATGCCGCCGAAGTTCACGCCATGATAGCCACGCTCGCGCCCGATCAGACGGGTGCGCGCGCCCTCGCCTCGTGCCCGGTGATAGGCAATGGCGATCTTCAGCGCGGTTTCCACCGACTCCGACCCGGAGTTGGTATAGAACACATGCTCGATCCCCTTGGGGGCGATATCGACCAGACGGTTGGCCAGTTCAAAGGCCACCGGATGTCCCATCTGGAAGGCAGGCGCGTAATCCAGCTCGGCCGCCTGCTTCTGGATCGCCTCGGTGATTTTCGGGCGACAGTGACCGGCGTTGCAGCACCACAGGCCCGCGGTGCCATCCAGCACCTGCCGACCGTCCGAAGTGGTGTAATGCATGTCCTTCGACGCCACGAACATGCGCGGCGTCTTCTTGAACTGCCGGTTCGCCGTGAAGGGCATCCAGAAGGCATTCAGGTCGTTCGGCGTCGGCTTACGGTCAAGCGCCATGATCATCTCCGCATTTATCCGTCACGAGACTTCGCGCGACGGCTTGAGTTTCCTTGACCCCGAGGTCAAAATTCAACGCGACAGCACCCGGAAGACCGGGCGTGGCTGTCGGCATATTGACGGGTTTGCCACCGCCGCTCAATCGGGTTTGGCCGTTCCCGCGGCACATTTCCGACACTTTGATCAAATGTTTCACCCGGGAGGTCCGATGACCCGTGCCAAGCCGAAGACCCGCATCCAGCAAAAGAACTCCGAGGCCATCCTGGAGGCCGCGCTGGAGGTGTTTTCGCAGGCCGGGTTTCGTGGCGCGACGCTGGACCAGATTGCGGATCGCGCCGGGCTGTCGAAGCCCAACCTGCTGTATTATTTCCCCTCGAAAGAGGCGATTCATGCCGAGCTGATCGCCGGGCTTCTGAAGGTCTGGCTCGATCCGTTGCGGGCGCTGGACGCGGGCGGCGATCCGGTGGCCGAGATTCTGGGCTATGTCCGCCGCAAGCTGGAACTGAGCCGCGATTTCCCCCGCGAAAGCCGGCTGTTCGCCAATGAGGTGCTGCAAGGCGCGCCGCGTATCGACGCGGCGCTTCAGGGCGAGCTGAAACCTCTGGTCGATGACAAGGCGGCGGTAATCGCGGCCTGGGTGGCCGAGGGGCGCCTGGCTCCGGTGGACCCTTACCATCTGATCTTCTCGATCTGGGCCACAACTCAGCATTACGCCGATTTCGACGTGCAGGTCCGCGCCGTGCTGGGCCCCGGCCATGATCCTTTTGCCGAGGCCGGGGCGTTTCTGGAGACGCTCTACCGGCGGATGCTGGCGGTCTGACGGATCGTTCAAATGCCCCGCATTCGCCCCGCCCCGACGCGGCGGCTGCGTGGTACGATACGACGGGGGCGTTCTGACCGAAAGGGAAGAGACGATGACATTCGTGTCCACCATTGGCGCGCAGCTTGCGCGCGCCCTGCCCCAGCCTGACCCCGGCATACCCTCTGCACGCGGCAGCCAGCCCTCCGAGCCGCCCGCCAGCCTGCGGGTCGCCCCCACGGAACTGGCCGCCGCGGTGCAACCCGCCGCCGCCAGCGTGACCGTGGTGCTGCAATGCGCGGGCAGGCCCGACCCTGACACGTTCGACAACGTGCCGCAGCCCGGAGACGAAAGCATTCTGGTCGATGACTGGGAAAGGCCGGGCCCGCCGCAGGATACGGCCGACCCCGAGGCGGGGCCAACCCCGGCTGCCCCGATGCCGTCGGAAGATGCGCAGCCTGCCATGATCGCATGGCAACACAGTCTGCGCATCCTGCGCGGCGGCTGAGCCGCGATCATTCTGCCGCGCGCACCGAAGGGTTGTTGGGGTGTTGCGTCCAGTTGGCGTAATCCCCCACTGTCGCCCCGGTGCGCGGGTCCACCTGACCTTTCGGCAGTTGCACCATGGTGATGCAATTCTCCACCGGGCAGACATTGACACACAGGTTGCAGGCCACGCATTCCTCGTCCTTCACCGTGAAGGTGCGGTCCGCGCCCATTTCGATGGCCTGATGGCTGGTATCCTCGCAGGCGATATAGCAGCGGCCGCATTTGATGCAGTCGTCCTGGCTGATATGCGCCTTGGTGACATAGTTCAGGTTCAGGAACTGCCAGTCGGTGACATTCGGCACCGCGCGGCCCACCAGCTCCGTCGTATCGGTGAACCCCTTGCGGTCCATGTAATCCGACAGGCCCGAGATCATCTCCTGCACCACCTTGAAGCCATAGGTCATGGCGGCGGTGCAGACCTGCACATTGCCCGCGCCCAGAGCCATGAACTCTGCCGCATCGCGCCAGGTCGTGACGCCACCGATGCCGCTGATGGGGATACCGGCGGTTTCGCGCGAGCGCGCGATTTCCGCCACCATGTTCAGCGCGATGGGCTTCACCGCCGGGCCGCAATAGCCGCCATGGGTGCCCTTGCCGTCAATTGTCGGCTCCGGTGCGAAATCGTCGAGGTCGACCGATGTGATCGAGTTGATGGTGTTGATCAGGCTCACCGCATCCGCCCCGCCGCGCTTCGCCGCCTCGGCCGGTTTGCGGATGTCGGTGATGTTGGGGGTCAGTTTCACGATGCAGGGCATGCGGGAATATTGCTTCACCCAGCGGGTGACCATTTCAATATATTCCGGCACTTGCCCCACGGCGCTGCCCATACCGCGCTCGGCCATGCCATGCGGGCAGCCGAAATTCAGCTCTACCCCGTCGGCCTCGGTATCCTCGATCCGGGCGAGGATGTCTTTCCAGCTTTCCTCGTCACAGGGCACCATCAGCGAGATGATCAGGGCGCGGTCGCGCCATTTGCGCTTGACCTCCTTGATCTCTTGCAGGTTCACCTCCAGCGGGCGGTCGGTGATCAGTTCGATATTGTTCAGCCCCAGCAGCCGGCGGTCTGCGCCCCAGATCGCGCCGTAGCGCGGGCCCGAGACGTTGACGACCGGCGGCCCTTCCGAGCCAAGGGTCTTCCAGACCACGCCGCCCCAGCCCGCCTCATAGGCGCGTTCGACGTTGACCTTCTTGTCGGTGGGCGGGGCCGAGGCCAGCCAGAACGGGTTGGGGGATTTGATGCCGATGAAATTCGATGCGAGATTGGCCATATGCTTGTCTCCTGATGCGGGCGCTCAGCCCGCCGCCCCCGTCAGTGCCGCGTGGATTTCCTCGGCGGCGTCGCGGCCCTCGGCCACGGCGGTGACCGTCAGATCCTCGCCCCCCAGCGCACAGTCGCCGCCACACCAGAGCTTGTCACCGGCGCGTTTCGGCAGCTTGCCCGCCGCCACGGTGAGGCCCTCCGGCACACCCGCAAGGGTCTGGCCGATGGCCTTGAACACCTGATCGGCCTTGAGCGTGAAGCCCTCCCCCAGCAGTTTCAGCCCCTCGGGGCTGTCCTGGGTATAGGCAAACTCCACCGCCTCGGCCCGCGCGCCGCCCGTCACCTTCACCGGCGCGGCACCGTAGATGATGCGGACGCCGGTCTGCGTGGCATGTTCCTGCTCGTAACCCGAAGCGCTCATCTTCTCCTTGCCGCGGCGATAGACGATGGTCACATTCTCGGCGCCCAGCAGCTTCGATTGCACGGCGGCATCCACAGCCGTCATGCCACCGCCGATCACCACCACGTCGCGCCCGACAGCGACGCCGGAACGGTCCGCCGCCTGCCGCAGCCCGGCGATGAAATCGACCGCATTCTCCACCCCCGGCAGATCCTCGCCCGCCGCGCGCAGGGCATTCACCCCCGCAAGCCCGATCCCCAGGAATACCGCGTCATAATCGGCCAGCAGATCAGCCAGCGCGATATCTTTGCCCAGCGTCACTCCGGTTTTCAGGGTGATACCACCGATCTTCAGCAGCCAGTCCACCTCGCGCGCCGCGAAATCATGGGTCGATTTGTAGGTGGCGATGCCATATTCGTTGAGGCCCCCGGCCTTGGGACGGCGTTCAAGCACCGTCACCTCATGGCCCTTCATCGCCAGACGATGCGCGCAGGCCAGACCCGCAGGCCCGGCGCCCACCACGGCCACACGCTTGCCAGTCGCCACTGCGCGGGTGAAGGGGTGCACGCCCTTCGCCATCAGCGTATCGGTCGCAAAGCGCTGCAACCGGCCGATCTCCACCGGCTTGCCCTCGGCCACCTCGCGCACGCAGACCTCTTCGCAGAGCGTCTCGGTCGGACAGACGCGGGCGCACATGCCCCCCATGATGTTCTGACTGAGGATCGTCTTCGCCGCCGCATCCGGCGTGCCGGTGGCGATCTGGCGGATGAACAGCGGAATGTCGATCGAGGTCGGGCACGCCGTCATGCAGGGCGCGTCATGGCAGAAATAGCAGCGGTCGGCGGCCACCTGCGCCTCATGCCGGTCAAGCGGCGGCGTGTGGTCGGCGAAATTCGCCTCATAGCTGGCGGCGGGCAGACGCGCGGGCACGATGCCGGGCGTAAGCTGGCTGTTGGACAAGGCGCAAACCTCCCGTTGTTTTATTGATTGACCTCACTCTGCCACAGGCAAAAATTTTATCAATCGGTAAATTTTAGCGCAGCGTCGATTTTTCCCGGCGGCCCGCAAGGCAGGCGCGATCCGGGGGGACTGCGGGGAAAATGGGCGCCAGCTTCCCCTTGCCCCCGCCCGAAGCGACGCCCCCGCCGCCCATGGCGCCTGCCCAGGTTACGCGAAGGCTTTTCACCCCTGCCCGCCTCGCGTATAACCGCGTCAGCCACGGCAGGGCTGCTTGCGCTATCACGCGCCGCTCATCGCCCGCCGACAGAACAAACGAGGATGGCATGAGCAAACATTCCCCCGACGCCGACGTTGCCTTCATCCAGGCCCTGGCAGAGCTTCTGAACAAGAACGAACTGACCGAGCTTTCGGTGAAACGCGAATATGGCGAGGATGACAGCCTTGACGTGCGCGTGGTGAAACAGGCGAATATCGTGACCACCACGGTCGCCGCCGCACCGATGGCCATGGCCGCCCCGGCAGCCGCACCCGCTGCTGCTGCTGCTGCAGCCCCGGCCGCCGCGCCGGAAGATCCGGCCCAGCATCCGGGTGCCGTGACCTCGCCCATGGTCGGCACCGCCTATCTGGCCGCCGAGCCGGGCGCCGCGCCCTTCGTGACAGTGGGCGCCACCGTCACCGAAGGCCAGACCGTGCTCATCATCGAGGCGATGAAAACCATGAACCACATCCCCGCGCCGAAAGCCGGCACGGTGAAGCGCATTCTGGTCGCCGATGGCACTCCCGTCGAATTCGGCGCGCCGCTGATGATCGTCGAGTGAGGTCCGCCCGGTGACCCAGATGTTCGAGAAAATCCTGATCGCCAACCGGGGCGAGATCGCGCTGCGCGTCATCCGCGCCTGCCGCGAAATGGGCATCAAATCGGTCGCGGTGCATTCCACCGCCGATTCCGATGCGATGCACGTCCGCATGGCCGATGAGAGCGTCTGCATCGGCCCGGCGCCCTCGGGGCAGAGCTACCTGAACAAGGCGGCCATCATCTCGGCCTGCGAGATCACCGGCGCGCAGGCGGTGCATCCGGGCTATGGCTTCCTGTCGGAAAACGCGGGTTTCGCGCAGGCGCTGGAAGATCACGGGCTCACCTTCATCGGGCCGACCGCGGATCATATCCGCATCATGGGTGACAAGATCACCGCGAAAGAGACCGCGAAGGCGCTGGGGATTCCGGTGGTTCCGGGCTCTGACGGCGGCGTGCCAGATCTGGAAACCGCGCTGAAAGTGGCCGAAGAGATCGTCTATCCGGTCATCATCAAGGCCACCGCAGGTGGCGGCGGGCGCGGAATGAAGGTCGCCCGCAGCGCTGAGGAGCTGGAGATCGCCTTCCGCACCGCCCGCAGCGAGGCGAAGGCCGCTTTCGGCAATGACGAGGTCTATATCGAGAAATACCTCCAGAAGCCGCGGCATATCGAAATCCAGGTCTTCGGCGACGGCAAGGGCAATGCCGTGCATCTGGGCGAACGCGACTGTTCCCTGCAGCGCCGCCACCAGAAGGTTTTCGAGGAAGCCCCCGGCCCCTGCATCACCCCCAAACTGCGCGCCGAAATCGGCGAGGTTTGCGCTGCCGCCATGCGCAAGCTGAAATACATCGGCGCGGGCACGATCGAATTCCTTTATGAGGACGGCGAGTTCTATTTCATCGAAATGAACACCCGGCTTCAGGTCGAACATCCGGTGACCGAAGGCATCTTCGGCGTGGACCTCGTGCGCGAACAGATCCGCGTTGCAGCGGGTCTGCCGATGTCCTTCACGCAAAGCGATCTGGAGATCAACGGCCACTGCATCGAGGTGCGGATCAACGCCGAACGCCTGCCGAATTTCGCGCCCTGCCCTGGCAAGGTGAAGGTGTTCCACGCACCGGGCGGTCTGGGTGTGCGGATGGATTCGGCGCTGTATGGCGGCTATTCCATTCCGCCCTATTACGACAGCCTGATCGGCAAGCTGATCGTTCACGGCCGCGACCGGCCCGAAGCGCTGGCCCGGCTGAAACGCGCGCTGAGCGAGCTGATCATCGACGGGGTGGAAACCTCGGTCCCGCTGTTCCACATGCTGCTGGCCGAGCCGGACATCCAGAACGGCGAATACAACATTCACTGGCTGGAAAAATGGCTGGCGGAGCAATTCGCCTGAGGCACTGTCGCGGCCTTGTGTTGACGGGGTATCCGGGGGTTTCTCACTCCCGGACCCCTTTGCGATATTTCTGCCAGGAAACAAGCCAGACGCCGGGAGCGGGATCATACGCATGATTACGCCCGAGCTTTTGTTGCGTGCCTATGCGGCCGGGGTGTTTCCGATGGCCGAAAGCGCGGAAAGCGATGCGATCCACTGGGTCGATCCGCGCAGGCGGGGCATCCTGCCGCTGGACGGGTTTCACATCTCGCGCAGTCTGGCAAAGGACATCCGGCGCGGCGGGTTCGAGATCTGCGCCGACCGCGATTTCGCGGGCGTCGTGGCGGGCTGCGCCGACCGGGAAACCACCTGGATCAACGCCGACATCTTCGCGCTGTATCTTGATCTGCACCGCATGGGCCATGCCCACAGCCTTGAGATGTGGGAAAATGGCGCGCTGGTCGGCGGCACCTATGGCGTGGTGCTGGGGGCCGCCTTTTTTGCCGAAAGCATGTTCTCGCGCCGCCGCTCTGCCTCGAAGATCGTGCTGGCGCATCTGGTGACGCGGCTGCGGGACGGCGGCTTCACGTTGTGCGACACCCAGTTCCTGACGCCGCATCTGGCAAGCCTTGGCGGCATCGAGATCAGCCGCGCGGAATATCACGCGCGGCTGGCCGAAGCGCTGGAGCGCGAGGGCCGGTTCTAGCCCTCTTGCGGTGCCTCTTGCAACTCGTCGTCGGGCTGATCGTCCGGCGTCGGCTCCGGCCCGAGGTCCAGCGGCTGCTGGCCCGGGATGACGCAGCGCAGCACCCAGACATCATAGCGCGGATGTTCCAGCGCCGACAGCGCCGGGCTGGAGGCCAGCATCCAGCCGGAAAACACAGGCGTCTCGCGCCCCTTTTCCATGATGGTCAGATGGGCATAGGCGTCGGAGGCGGGGTTCGCCGAAGGATAACGGCACTCATCAAGCTGGATGGTCAGCCGCCCGGAAACCGCCGCCTGCCCCCGGCTGAGTTCAATATCCGCCGTTTCGCCGGTCATCTTGTCGAGCCAGCGCAGAATGCCACCGGGCGCCGAAGTCACCTCTTCCGCCGCGACGGGCGTCGCCGCCAGTGCGAGGGCAAGAAGCCACTTCATTCGGTCGCCCCGGCATCACCCGACATGGCGTCACTGGCGCTTTTTCCGACAAACTTCATCAGCAGGCCGACGAGACTGACCGAGCCTTGCGTATCCTCGATCTCGTCCCCCGCCGCCAGATTGTCGGGCAGGCCACCGGGGCGCAGTTCGATGAAATTACCGCCCAGCAGCCCTTCGGAGGACACCAGCGCCGCGGAATCCGTCGGCAGGTCAACCCCGTTGCGGATGCTGAACACCGCATCGGCATAGAAAGTCTGCGGGTTCAGGTCGAGCTTCGAGACAGTGCCAACCTTCACGCCCGCCAGCCGCACATCGGTGCCGACAGAGATGCCTTCGGCCGACTGGAACGAGGCGCGCAGGTCATAGCTGCCGCCGGTGCGGGCAAAGCCCGTGCCCTGCGCGGCATAGATCAGGAACCCGAGAGCGACGGCTAGAACGGCGCCGCCCGCGATGACTTCAGTGGTGCTTTCGGCCATGATATCGCGCCCCTTATTCGGGTTGCCACGCCTCATAATCGCGCCGTTCGACCGGCGCGGCGCGGCGGATGGAACCTGCGGGCGCATAGGCGGCCAGCGTGCCGGTCAGGTTTTCCTGATGCGGCTTTTCCCAGGTCTTGTGGGCCAGCGGCGCCCTGGTCGGCGGCTGATCCCAGGTGAAATGCAGCCAGCCATGCCAGTCGGGCGACACGCGGCTGGCCTCGGCCTCGCCGTTGAAGATCACCCAGCGGCGCTTGCCGTCACGGGTTTCGTAATAGATGTTGCCCTGATCGTCCTCGCCCACCTTCACGCCCTTGCGCGCGGTGAAAATCTGGGTGCCGAGCGTCTGGCTGTTCCACCAGGTGACGAGACGCTTGAGGAATTCCATGGGCCGATCTCCGAAGGTGTTTGCCTTCATATGGACCAAGGGCCTTCCGGCGTCCAGTGCCAAGTTCCGCAAAAGAAAAAGGCGGGCGAATGCCCGCCTTTCACAGCCGTTTGCGGGGCGGTCAACCCGCCGCCGCCGGCTCTTTCTTCTTGGCGTCGGTATGGACCAGCAGGGGTTTCGCCCCGGCGTTCACCGCCTCGTCCTTCACCACTACCTCGGAGACATCGCCCATGCCCGGCAGTTCGAACATCGTGTCCAGCAGGATGTCTTCCATGATGGACCGCAGGCCGCGCGCGCCGGTCTTGCGCTTGATCGCGCGTTTGGCGATGGCGGTCAGCGCCTCATCGGTGAAGGTCAGCTTCACGCCCTCGATGTCAAACAACCGCTGGTACTGCTTGACCAGCGCGTTCTTCGGCTCGGTCAGGATGGTGACCAGCGCAGGCTCGTCCAGATCGGTCAGCGTGGCAATGACCGGCAGACGGCCGACAAACTCGGGGATCAGGCCGAATTTCAGCAGATCCTCGGGTTCCAGTTCCTTGAACAGCTCGCCCACGCTGCGTTCGTCCGGCCCCTGCACCGCAGCGCCGAAGCCCATGGCCGTGCCCTTGTTGCGCTGCGCGATGATGCGTTCCAGCCCGGCGAAAGCACCGCCACAGATGAACAGGATGTTCGTCGTATCCACTTGCAGGAATTCCTGCTGCGGATGCTTGCGCCCGCCCTGCGGCGGCACCGAGGCAACCGTGCCCTCCATGATCTTCAGAAGCGCCTGCTGCACGCCCTCGCCCGACACGTCGCGGGTGATCGAGGGGTTGTCGGACTTGCGGGTGATCTTGTCGACCTCGTCGATATAGACGATTCCGCGCTGCGCCCGTTCGACGTTGTATTCCGAAGCCTGGAGCAGCTTGAGGATGATATTCTCCACATCCTCGCCGACATAGCCCGCCTCGGTCAGCGTGGTCGCATCAGCCATCGTGAAGGGCACATCCAGAATCCGCGCCAGCGTCTGCGCCAGCAGCGTCTTGCCGCAGCCGGTGGGGCCGATCAGCAGGATGTTCGACTTCGCAAGTTCAATATCCTGCTTCGAGGAATGGTTGAGCCGCTTGTAATGGTTGTGCACCGCGACCGAAAGCACGCGCTTGGCATGCTCCTGGCCGATGACATAATCGTCCAGCACCTTGCAGATCTCGCGCGGGGTGGGAACACCATCGGAGCTTTTCAGCCCCGAGGATTTGGTTTCCTCGCGGATGATATCCATGCACAGCTCGACGCATTCGTCGCAGATGAACACGGTCGGGCCTGCGATCAGCTTGCGCACCTCGTGCTGGCTCTTGCCGCAGAACGAGCAGTAGAGGGTGTTCTTGCTGTCGCTGCCGGAATTCGTCGCCATTGTCGTCCTCTGCCGTGCGCGCCTTGCGGCGCAATCTGGAAAGCTTAGGCCAAGCCTTTCGCCTTCACAATCCGAAAACGCCCCCGACGGTCGAGCCGCCGGGGGCCGCAGATCACTTGTCTTCCGGTTCGGCCTTGCCGCGATTTTCCAGAATCGCGTCGATCAGGCCCCAGGCCTTCGCATCCTCGGCGGACATGAAATTGTCGCGCTCCAGCGCGGCTTCGACGGTTTCGTAATCGTTGCCGGTGTGACGGACGTAGATTTCGTTCAGCCGGCGTTTCAGCTTCTCGGTCTCGCGGGCGTGAATCATGATGTCCGTCGCCTGCCCCTGATAGCCGCCCGAGGGCTGGTGCACCATCACGCGGCTGTTGGGCAGCGAGAAACGCATCCCCGGATGACCGGCGGTCAGCAGGAGCGAACCCATCGAGGCCGCCTGGCCGACCACGAGGGTCGAGACCTTGGGCTTGATGTATTGCATCGTGTCGTAGATCGACAGGCCCGAGGTCACGACGCCACCGGGGCTGTTGATATACATGCTGATTTCCTTCGACGGGTTTTCCGCCTCAAGGAACAGCAGCTGGGCGCAGATCAGGCTCGACATGCCGTCATGCACCGGGCCGGACAGGAAAATGATGCGCTCTTTCAGCAGGCGCGAATAGATGTCGTAGGCACGTTCGCCCCGGCTGGTCTGTTCGACGACCATGGGGACAAGGGTATTCATGTAGGTGTCGATCGGGTCTCTCATCTTCGCCTGCCTGTTGTCTATGTTCCGAGCAATATCGTCGTCCAGTTACCCGAGTCTTAGTGTCGCGCGCCGGGGGCTGCAAGGGCGCAAGGGTAAACAGGATGTGGTGCGCGGATGGATGGACCGCGCCTTCCCGGCAGGCTAACCAAGGCAGCGAATGCGTTGACGGAGCCGATATGACACAGACCCCTCTCCGCCCCGCCCTGGCCGTGCTGGCCGCTGCCCTGCTCGCGGGCTGCGTGGTGATTCCGGTCCCCGCCTCCCGCGGGAAGACAACTGTCGTGGCAGGCCCTGCCCCGGCCAGCGCCAGTTGTCCCCGACCACAGGGCGCCACTGCCGACGAGGCGCGGATTCTGGCGCAGGTCAATGCCCTGCGCGCGGCGCGTGGTCTGGGCCGTCTGAAGCCTTCCTCCCGGCTGCGGCAGGTCGCGCAGGCCCATGCCTGTGACAATGCCGCGCGTGGAAGCTATTCGCATACCGGATCGGATGGCGCGACGCTTCAGACCCGGCTGCACCGCTATGGCTATGCACCGAGGCGCGCATCGGAAAATACCGGCTACGGCTTTGATGAGGCGCCCGACCGGCTGGTGGCCTTCTGGATGAACTCGCCCGGCCATCGCGCCAATCTGCTGGACCCGCGCGTGACCGAGGCCGCTTTGGGGCTGGCGCAGGGCACACGTTCGGCCTGGGTGCTGGAGCTTGCCCTGCCGCGCTGAGCCTCAGCGCGCCAGCGCGAGTTCGGCCTTCAGCCCGCCCAGATCCTCGCTTTCTCCCAGACGCAGCGCGCCGCCATGGCTGCGCGCGACATCGGCGGCAATCGACAGGCCAAGACCCACGCCGCCGCCGCGATTGGGGTCGCGCGCGCCGTCCAGCCGGGCGAAGGGCTGCACCGCCTCGTCACGCCGCTCCATCGGAATGCCCGGCCCGTCATCCTCGACCACGATGCGCGCGCTGCGCTCGCCAACAAGCAGGCTCAGCCGCGCACGGGTGCCAAAGCGGGCGGCATTGCTCAACAGGTTCTCGATAGCCCGCGTCACCGCCTGCGGCCGCAGCCGAAGCGTCAGCGAGCCGTCGCATCCCCGCAGTTCCACCCGCTGCCCGCCGCGTTCAGCATTGTCGGCCACACGCCGCAGCAGGGCCGGCAGGTCAACCGCCTCGGTCTCTTCGGTGGCATCGCCCCGCGCGAAGGCCAGAAACTCATCCACCAGCCGCTGCATCTCGGCCACATCGCCCAGCAGCGCATCGGTCTCGTCATCTTCGGGCAGCATCGACAGGCCCAGCTTCAGCCGCGTAAGCGGCGTGCGCAGGTCGTGGCTGACCCCCGACAGCATCCGCGTCCGGCTTTCGATCGAGCGTTCGATCCGCGCCCGCATATCCAGAAACGCCGCCCCCGCCGCCCGCACCTCGGTCGCCCCGCGCGGACGATAGGGGATGTGCTGGCCCTTGCCGAACGCCTCAGCCGCCTGCGCCAGCCGCTTGATCGGTGCGATCTGGTTGCGCAGGAACAGATAGGAAATCAGTGTCATCACAGCCGAGGTGACGATCATCAGCACCAGAAGCTGATGCGGATTGGTGGCCGAGGTGCGGCGCCGGTCGATCACCACTCGCACCGGCCCGTCAGGCGTGGCGAAATCTGCGATCACGCGGCCGCTTTCGCGCGTCAGATCGGCGCCCAGAAACCCCGGCACCTCATCACGCAGGGTTTCGGCCACCACGCGCCCGGAAAGATCCAGCGCATCGTAGCGCAGCCCCTCCAGCGGCGGTGCCGCCGGACCCAGACCAAACCCCAGTTCCGACGCCACCATTTCGGCCCCGGCCCGGTCACCTGCGGCCATCCGGTCCAGCACCAGACGCAGCTCCACGGCGATCCCGCCGGTCATCTGCAAAGTCACCCGTTCGAAATGCCGCTGGATGAAGGCTATGGACACGACAAGCTGGATCGTGACGATGGGCACGATCAGGATCAGCAGCGTGCGGCCGTAAAGGCCACGGGGCAGGATGGATTTCAGGCGAAAGCTCATGCCGCCCAGCCTAGCCGCAGCCCGCGCCCCGCGAAAGAGGAGAGCAACAATGCAGCCATGGACACCCGGCGAGGTAATCCGCCCCGAGGCCGGGGTCAGGATGGTGCTGGCCCCCAACCCCTCGCCCATGACGCATTGGGGAACCAATACCTACATTATCGGTGAGGGCGCGGTGGCGGTGATCGACCCCGGCCCCGCCCTGCCCGAACATCTGACGGCGATTCTGGGCGCCCTCGCCCCCGGCGAGCGGGTCAGCCATATCCTCGTGACCCATCCGCACCTTGACCATTCGCCGCTGGCGCGGCCGCTGGCCGAGGCGACAGGCGCCCCGGTGCTGGGATTCGGCCCGGCTGGTACCGGCCTGTCGCCCCGCATGGCGGGAATCACCGGATTGGGCGGCGGCGAGGGCATCGACACCGGCTTTACTCCCGACGTGCAACTGGCGGATGGTGACTTCATCCCGGGCGGAGACTGGCAGCTGGAGGTTCTGCATACGCCCGGCCATATGGCGGGCCACCTGGCCTTCGCGCTGGACGCGCTGCTGTTCACCGGCGATCACGTCATGGGCTGGGCGCCCTCGCTGGTCTCGCCCCCCGAAGGCGATATGACCGATTACATGGCTTCGCTCGACCGTCTAGCCGCGCGGCCCTGGCGGCGGTTTCTGTCGGCGCATGGCCTGCCCGTCGAGACCCCCGCCGCGCGCCTTTCCGAACTGACCACCCATCGCCGCGCCCGCGAAACCGCCATTCTGGAGGCCCTGACCCAGGGTCCCGCGGGTCTCGATGCGCTGACGGCACGGGTCTACAGCGACGTATCCCCCGCCCTCCAGCCCGCAGCCCGCCGCAACCTTCTGGCGCATCTCATTGATCTGTCTCACAGAAAGCAGATCACAGCCGACCGGCCCACGCTGCATTCCGCGACCTTCACCCGCTCCTGACCAGCGCTTGACCCACCCGAGAACGCCACACATCGGCCCTGGAAAACTTTCTGCTCCAACCCCGTCATTTTTCTGCAATACCCCTCTTGCGACCCCCGAAACCCGAAGCTATACACCGCCTCGTGTTCCGGCGTAGCTCAGCGGTAGAGCAGTTGACTGTTAATCAATTGGTCGTAGGTTCGATCCCTACCGCCGGAGCCAAAAATCCCTAGGATTTCAGCTACATACAAAGCACCCGCAAGGGGGCTTTTGTGACTCTGAAGGCTGCGGAAGTTAGGCTTAAGGGCCTGCAGTGCCAGGCCAGCAGGATTGATGCCGTCGGGCGCGATCACATCATCTGCGCCGTCCGATGCGGCTGTAGGCGCCTCCAGCCTCCGGCCCCTCGCGCAAGATGCCCCGGAGGACTCCCTGCGCCCATCGGCCCACGGGGTTGCCGGGGCAGTCCGGCGAGCTGTGCGTCAGAACAGGCTGCCCTGATCCGGCCCCTCCTCGCGGGAACGGGGCTTGCGGGGGGTGCGCAGGGGGCCTTCGGCGGATGGCGCCACGGAGGTGCCGGGGCCGGTCGTGACGCGGCCGTCGCGGAACTCGATCTCCAGCGCGGCGGCCTCGCGGGCAAGTTCGGCACTGGTGATGACGGCGCCTCCGGCCCGTACGACGGCATAGCCCCGCGCCAGTGTCGCCTGATAGCCCAGCGTCTTCCGCATCCGCTCCAGCCCGTCCAGCCGTTCTGTGGCGCGGGCCAACCGTTGTGCAGGTGCGGTTTCCAGCCGGCTTGCCAGAACGCCCAGACGATCCCGGTCGCGGGCAATCTGGGTTTTGGCTCCGGACAGCAGACGCGCCAGCGCGGGCGCGAGCCGTGAGGCCCATTTATCGAGGCCCGCATGGCTGCGCTCCTGCCGCCGCTCCATTGCCGTATCCGCGCGGGCGGTCAGCACCTGCAGCCGCTCGGCCCGGCCCGCGATCAGGGCGCGCAGCGCCTCGGGACGCAGGCGCCCGGCACGCGCCTCGTAGGCGCCCCGCTTGCGGGTGACCATCAGCCCCAGCGCACCGCCCAGCCGTTGCACCACCGCGTCGAATCGCTGGCCCGGCCCGCCCAGCAGCATGTCGAGCCGGGGCAGCGCCCGGCCCAGATCGGACAGCCGCACCCGCCGCCGCTCGGCCTCCTGCGCCATCGCCCGGCTGAGACGCGCCCCGAAGCCATCGACAGCGGCCAGCAGGTCCAGCCGCACCGGCACCGCCATCTCTGCGGCGGCGGTCGGCGTTGGCGCCCGGCGGTCCGACGCAAAGTCGATCAGCGTCGTATCGGTTTCGTGCCCCACAGCGGAAATCAGCGGAATGCGGCTGGCCGCCGCCGCCCGCACCACGATTTCCTCGTTGAAGCCCCACAAATCCTCCAGCGAGCCGCCACCCCGCGCAACGATCAGCAGATCAGGGCGCGGCACCGGGCCACCGGGTTCGATGGCGTTGAAGCCACGAATGGCCGCCGCCACCTCGGCTGCGCATTTCTCGCCCTGCACCGCCACCGGCCAGATCAGCACATGGCGGGGAAAGCGGTCGCGCAGCCGATGCAGGATGTCACGGATCACCGCACCCGAGGGCGAGGTGACCACCCCGATCACGCCGGACAGATAGGGGATCGGCTTTTTGCGCGCGGGGTCGAACAGCCCTTCGGCCTGCAAGGCGGCGCGGCGCTTTTCCAGCATGGCCATCAGGGCGCCGGCCCCTGCGGGGGCCACATCCTCGACGATCAGCTGATATTTCGACTGGCCCGGAAAGGTGGTCATCCGGCCGGTGGCCACGACCTCCATCCCCTCTTCGGGGCGCACCTGCATCCGTGCCACCTGCCCCTTCCAGGAGACGGCGGCAATGACCGAACGGTCATCCTTCAGGTCGAAATACATATGCCCCGAGGACGGGCGCGAGACTCGCCCGATCTCGCCCCGCACGCGGACAAGGCCAAATTCGCCTTCAATCATGCGTTTCACTGCGCCGGAAAGCTCCGACACGGTATATTCGGGCTGGTTGCCCTGCTGGGGCTGGGGGTCTTCGAACAGGTCCATGACACCGTTTTGCCCCAAGCCCGCGCGGCCCGCAACCGCCCCGGCCCCGCCCGCCCGTCGCAAAGCGCACCAGACCGTCGCAAAGCCCGCTTGACGCAAGCGCCCTTTCGCCACAGAACGAGGCGGCAAGGTGTCCATCAGGTGCCAAGCACCGGACTCAATCGGGAACGGGGAAGGGCGAACCCAGTCAGGCGCCCGAAGCCCCGGCCGCCCCCGCGACTGTGAGCGGAGAGCGCCCCCATCCGCCACTGGTGTCCCTGCGGCACCGGGAAGGCCGGGACGCGCCACGACCCGCAAGCCAGGAGACCGGCCTTGCATGAACCGAAACCACGGCCGTCGGGTGTGACGGCCAGAGGAGACAGATCATGCATATCGAACCGGGCCTCGTTTCCGGGGCCAAGCTGATGCTTGGTGCCGCCACCGCCGCCACCGCCGGGCTTTACACGCTGAAAACCGCCTTTGCCGCGATCCGCGAACAGGGTGCAGTGTCGCTGCTGGCGCGCAGCGTGCTGGCCACCGCCGCCACCTTCACCTTCTTCGAGGTGCTTCCCCATGTGCCCGTCGGCGTATCCGAGGTGCATCTCATCCTTGGCTCGACCCTGTTCCTGCTGTTCGGCGCCGCTCCGGCGGCCATCGGGCTGGCGCTTGGCCTGCTGATCCAGGGGATGTTCTTCGCCCCCTTCGACCTGCCGCAATACGGGATGAACGTCACCACCCTGCTGGTGCCACTGTTCGGCCTTCAGGCACTGGCGCGGCGCGTCATCGCCCCCGGCACCGCCTATGTCGATCTGCGCTACGGGCAGGCGCTGGCGCTGTCGACCGCCTATCAGGCGGGCATCGTCGCCTGGGTCGCCTTCTGGGCTTTCTACGGCATGGGCTTCAGCGCCGAGGCCATGGCGCAGGTCTCGACCTTCGGGGCCGCCTACATGCTGGTCGTCGCGGTGGAACCGCTGGTGGATCTGGCTGTTCTGGCAGCCGCCAAGGCCATCAAGGGCCTTGCGGGTTCCGGCCTTGTGACCCAACGCCTGCACGCCGCCGCCTGATCTTTCTGCCGCCGCCCAAAGCCGGGCGGCGGCCTCTTTGACCGAGCGACCATGACCCTTCACCTCAGCCTCGTCGGAATTGGCAGCGGCAATCCCGACCACCTGACGCGCCAAGCCATCCGCGCGCTGAACCGCGCTGATCTGATCCTCTTGCCGCGCAAGGGCAGCGCGAAGGCCGATCTGGCCGACCTCCGGCGCGAGATCCTCGCCGAGGTGCTGGAAAACCCCGCGACCCGCATTGCCGAATTCGACTATCCGACGCGAGACGCCGCAACTGCCGATTACCGCCAAAGGGTCGAAGACTGGCATGATGCCATCGCCGCCCGCTGGGTGGACAGTATCGCGGCCCACCCCGGCGCGACGCGCGTCGCGCTGCTGGTCTGGGGTGACCCCTCGCTTTACGACAGCACCCTGCGCATCGCCACCCGGCTGAACCCGCGCCCGGACATCGAGGTCATCCCCGGCATTACCTCAATCCAGGCGCTGACCGCCGCCCATGCCATCCCGCTGAACGAGATCGACGGCCCCGTCACCATCACCACCGGGCGCCAATTGCGCGAAACCGGCTTTCCGGCTGGCGTCGATACCTGTGTGGTGATGCTGGACGGCGAATGTTCCTTCCAGAGCCTGCCACCGGAAGGCATACAGATCTGGTGGGCGGGTTATGCCGGCATGCGCCTTCAGATTACCGACCATGGCCCGCTGATTGACGCTGGCCCACGCATCATTGCCGCCCGCGCCGAGGCCCGCGCCACCCATGGCTGGATCATGGATATTTACCTGCTGCGTCGCCGGGGCGAGGCGCAAATTTCTTCCTGAAGAAATTTGCAAATCTTTTGAGGAAAAGATTTGCGCGCGGCCCCCGGAGGGGCCGCGAAACCGTTCAGAACACCGAATGCGCAGCGGTGTCCAGCGCGTGCCACAGGGCGGCGGCCGAAGAGCGCGCCCCGATCACGCTGACCTGCGCGGCGCCCCGCTTCACCACATAGACGCCCATATGCTCCAGAATGGTGCGGGTCGCGGCACCTTCCGGCGCGGTGGCCAGATCGACGTTGCACAGCCGCTCAAACAGCGCGGGCAGCCCTTCGCCCGTGACGTCGATCCGCACCCAGGCGTCGGTCTGTTCGGTGATCGAGGCCGCATCGCCGAACACCGGCAGCAGCGCCGCGCGGCTGTCTTCATGCGTGGCAAAGGGTGCCTCGACCATCCAGCTGTCGGGCGACAGCCAGAAAGCCGCGAAAGGCGCGCGGGCCTCGAACCGGCCCGGACCGGGCAGCGGGATGCCGGCCGCAGCAGCAGACGCCGCCACTTCCGCCGTGCGCCCCAGGCGGGCCGAGACGGAGGCCAGCGCCACATCAACAACCTCGGTCAGCGTGACCGGGCCGATGCTGGCCCGCGCCGGGCTGGTGCCCCCCAGCGGGCAGAGGGGTTTCAGACGATGCTCAGCCACGGAGACGCTCTCCTTCCGGGTCAAAGAAATGCGGGCTCACGATTTCGACCTCGACCTCGGCCCCCGCCAGCAGGTTGGCCGAGCGCAGGCGCTGGCCGCGCCGCTCGTCGCCCTTCTTCAGGTAGCCAAGCGCGATGGAACAGCCCAAGTGCGGCGAATGGACCACCGAGGTGAGCCAGCCCAGATCATTGGCAATCACCGGCGCCGCGCCTTTCTCAAGGAAATGGCTGCCAGCGGTCAGCTTCTGTGCCGGATCGACGGGCTTCACACCAACCAGACGATAGCCGTTCGGGTCATTCATGCCCTCGCGCTGGCTCAGCACCATGCCGATGCTGTCTTTCTTCTTCGACACCATCTTGCCCAGACCCATGTTCAGCGCGGTGGACTGGCCGTTCAGCTCGTTCCCTGCGACGTGGCCCTTTTCGACCCGCATGACACCGAGCGCCTCGGTGCCATAGACAACGGCGTCGAATTCGCGGCCCTGTTCCACCAGCTCACGGATCAGCGCATCGCCATAACGGGTCGGCACCGCGATTTCATAGGCCAGTTCCCCGGAGAAGCTGATGCGGAAGATCCGCGCCCGCAGCCCGCCACAGACAGTGATCTCGCGGCAGCCCATATAGGGCAGTTCCGCATCCGAGATGTCCTGATCCACCAGCTTTTGCAGCAGCTTCCGCGCATTCGGCCCGGCGACCGAGAACTGCGCCCAGGCCTCGGTGGTGGAAATCAGCTGCACATCCATGTCGGGATAGAGGCACTGCCGGGCATATTCGAGATTGCGGAACACCAGAACCGCATTGGCGGTGGTGGTGGTCATCACATATTCATTCCGCCCCAGCCGCGCCGTGGTGCCGTCGTCATAGACGATGCCATCCTCGCGCAGCATCAGCCCATAGCGACATTTGCCGACGGCCAGCGTGCTGAAGGTATTGGCATAGACCTTGTCGAGAAAGGCCCCGGCATCGGTGCCCTGAATGTCGATCTTGCCGAGCGTGGTCACGTCGCAGATGCCGACCGATTTGCGCGTCGCCAGAACCTCGCGGTCCACGCTTTCGCGCCATTGGGTTTCGCCTGCACGCGGCAGCCATTGCGCGCGCAGCCATTGGCCGACCTCGACAAAGACCGCGCCCTGTTCGCTGGCCCATTTGTGGCTGGGGGTCAGACGCTTGGGCTTGAACTCCTGCCCGCGAGAGCGGCCCGCCAGAGTGCCCATGGCAACCGGCGTATAGGGTGGGCGATAGACCGTGGTCCCGGTCTGCGGGATCGACTTGCCGGTGAGGCTCGCCATCACCGCAAGGCCCAGCACATTGCCGGTCTTGCCCTGATCGGTCGCCATGCCCAGCGTGGTATAGCGCTTCAGATGCTCGACCGAGGTGTAGTTTTCCTGATGCGCGAGCTTCACATCTTTCAGCGTCACATCGTTCTGCTGGTCGATCCATGCCCGGCCCTTGCCACCGCCGACATACCATTTCGGCGTGATGGCATAGGGGCCGTCCTCGGCCGTCGGCAAATCACGGGCGGGGGCGCTGCGGCCCAGATCGGCCAGCGCGCCTTCGGCCGCCGCTGCGCCGGTTTCCAGCGCCGCGCGGGTCGAGAAGCGGCCTGCGGCGGCGCCTGCCGCCTCCAGCCCCGGAATATCGCCCTGCCCCGGCACGAAGGCCGCGATGGTGTCATTCCAGACCGGGCGACCGCGATGGTGCGAAGCGATGTTGACGTTGGGGTTCCAGCCCCCCGAAACCGCCAGCGCCTCGCAGGCGAAGGTTTCGGTCCGCCCGCCGCTGCGGATAGTGACCGAGGAAAGCCCCAGACGACCGGCGGTATCGACCACCTCTTCGCCCTTGCGGGCGTCGATCACGCGGACCTCCATCCCCTTGGCCTTGAGGTCAGAGGCCGTGCGCAGCCCGTCATCATTGTTGGTGAAGACAGCGACCCGTCGCCCGACGGCGACACCCCAGCGGTTCGCATAAGCGCGCAGCGATCCGGCCAGCAGGATGCCGGGGCGGTCGTTATTCTCAAACGCGATGGGGCGTTCGGTGGCGCCGCCTGCAAGAATGGCGCGACGCGAATAGATCCGCCAAAGGATCTGGCGCGGCTTGCCCGGCAGCGGCACGGGCAGGTGATCCGACACGCGTTCCACCGCCGCATAGATACCGTGGTCCATGGCGCCGATGATCGTGGTGCGCGGCATCATGCGCACATTCGCCATGCTGCGCAGTTCCGCCACCGCCTGCGCGGCCCAGTCGGCACCCGTAAGCCCGCCAACCTCATGCGTTTCGGCATTCAGGCGGCCGCCCATGCGGAAATCCTCATCCGCAAGGATAACCCGCGCGCCTGCGCGACCGGCGGTCAGCGCGGCCATCAGACCGGCAGGCCCGGCACCGATGATCAGCAGATCGCAATGCAGGAAGCCCTTGTCATATTGATCAGGGTCTTCCTCACGCGACAGACTGCCCAGACCGGCGGCACGGCGGATGATCGGCTCGTAAAGCTTTTCCCAGAACGCCTTGGGCCACATGAAGGTCTTGTAATAGAACCCGGCGGTGAAGAAATTCGACAGCCGGTCATTCACCGCCATGGCGTCGAATTTCAGGCTGGGCCAGCGGTTCTGGCTCTCGGCACTCAGGCCGTCGAACAGTTCCACCACCGTGGCACGGGTGTTCGGCTCGCGACGGGCACCGCCGCGCAGTTCCACCAGCGCGTTGGGTTCTTCGGAACCGGCCGAGATGGGACCGCGCGGACGGTGATATTTGAAGCTGCGCCCCATGAGGCGCTGGCCATTGGCCAGCAGGGCCGAGGCCAGCGTGTCGCCGGGGTGGCCCTGATAGGTCACGCCGTCGAAGGTGAAGCTCAGGCTGCGCGAGCGGTCGATCTGACCGCCGGGAATGCGGTTCGATTGGGTCATTTGCTGCGCCCCCGCGCGCGGGCCACATCGCGGGCCAGTTCCACTTGCGTGATCTCATGCGTCAGCGTGTTGCGCGTGACCACAAGCCACGAACGGTCGCCCTGTTCGTGATACCAGAGCTCACGATGCAGCCCTGCCGGGTTGTCGCGCAGGTAAAGATAGTCGTGGAAGGTATCCAGCGCGCCTTCGGCCAGCCCATCAGGCCGGTCGATCAGCGCCGCATCCCCCAGATAGACGAATTCCTGCGAGTCGCGTGGCCCGAGGATCGGATGGTTGATGATCATGGATCGGTCCTCAGTGCAGGTTCGGCTGGGCGCCCTGGCCCTTTTCGTCAATCATCAGCCCCTTGCGGAAGCGATCAAACCGATAGGCCGTGGCGGTTTCATGCGGGCGGTCGGTTGCCAGCAGATGCGCGAAGCACCAGCCCGAGGCCGGCGTGGCCTTGAAGCCGCCGTAGCACCAGCCACCGTTGAAATAGAGCCCCTCGATGTCGGTCTTGTCGATGATGGGCGAGCCGTCCATTGACATGTCCATGATGCCACCCCAGGTGCGCAACAGCCGCGCCCGGCCGATCATCGGGATCAGGCTCATGCCGCCTTCGGCCACATCCTCGACCACGGGCATGTTGCCGCGCTGCGCATAGGTGTTGTAGCCGTCGATGTCGCCGCCGAAGACCAGACCGCCCTTGTCGGACTGGCTGACATAGAAATGCCCGGCGCCATAGGTCATCACCCCGTCGATCAGCGGTTTCAGCCCCTCCGACACAAAGGCTTGCAGCACATGGCTTTCCATCGGCAGCCGCATCCCCACATGCGCCATCACGCGCGAGGAATTGCCGGCAACCGCCACACCCACCTTTTTCGCGCCAATGAAGCCGCGGGTGGTGTCGACGCCGGTCACGCGGCCATGTTCGGTGCGGATGCCGGTGACCTCGCAGTTCTGGATGAGGTCGACGCCGCGTGAATCCGCCCCGCGGGCATAACCCCAGGCGACCGCGTCATGGCGCACCGTGCCGCCCCGGCGCTGCATCAGCGCACCCTTGATGGGGAAGCGGGCATTGTTGAAGTTCAGGAACGGATACATGGCGCGGACCTGTTCGCGGTCCAGCAGCTCCGCATCGGCGCCGTTCAGGATCATCGCATTGCCGCGCCGGGTGAAGGCATCGCGCTGCGCATCGGTGTGGATCAGGTTGATGATCCCGCGCTGGCTGACCATGGCGTTGAAGTTGAAGTCCTGCTCCAGCCCCTCCCACAGTTTCAGGCTGAACTCATAGAAGGGTTCGTTGCCGTCCAGCAGATAATTCGACCGGATGATCGTGGTGTTCCGCCCGACGTTGCCGCCGCCCAGATAGCCCTTTTCCAGCACGGCAATGCGCGCCTGCCGGAACTCCTTGGCCAGATAATAGGCTGTGGCAAGGCCATGCCCGCCGCCGCCGATGATGATGTAGTCATATGCGGCCTGCGGTTCCGGGTCGCGCCATGCCGGCCCCCAACCCTTGTGACCCGTCAAGGCTTCTTTCACCACGCGCCAGCCCGAATAGCGCCCTGTTCCGAACATTGGGATCTCCTTGGTGCCTGCCGCAACTATCGCGCCGCACGCGCCGAATACCTCATCCGTTTCCGACATCGGCCCTTTCAGAATAGACAGGCGATCACCCCGCCCCCAAAAGGGCTATTCCGGCGAAGACCACCGCCACCCCTGCGCCCTGCACCGGGCCAAGCCTTTCCCCGAGGAAGCGCCAGGCCAGCAGGATGGTGACCACCCCGAACAGCGACGAGGACACCGCCGCATATTCAGGATGCGTCAGGCCGCCCGACGCCAGCACCAGCCCCAGCGCCGCCACATCCAGCGCGCCCATCAGGGCCAGGACAGGCCATTTCGGCAAGGCGGGCGCGAGGCTCTGGCGTTGTACGACCAGCGCCGCCGACACCAGCACCAGCGCCACGATACGCGCGATCAGCGTCGCACTCAGTTCCCCCATCACGCGCGCGGCGGTCTGGCCCAGATGAAAGGTCAGCGCGAATCCGGCCGCCCCCATCAGCGCCCAGAGAATCGCCTGCCTCCGCCCGCCTGCCGCAGCCGCGCCATGGCTGCCGCCCTGCCCTGCCACCAGTGCGATTCCCGCCACCACCAGCAGCACCGCCAGCCATTCCGACCCCGAAACCGTGCGCCCCCCGGCCATGGCCAGCGCCAGACTGCCCAAAGGATAGGCACCACAGATCGGCGCCACGAGCCCGACCGGCCCGATGGCAAAGGCACGATACAGCCCCAGCGAGGCCATGACGAAAGCTGCCCCCGACCCGATGGCAAAGCCCATTCCGCGCATCGCCCCCGCCGGATGCGACTCGATCATGGCGAAAGGCGCCAGAAACAGCGTGCCAAACAGCAGAACCAGCACCAGAAGCGTGGTCGCCGGGGCGGTCTGGCTGACCTTGCGGACCAGAAAATCATGCAGGCCCCAGCACAGGGCTGCGACCAGACCGAACAGAAGTGACGCCATCCCCGCCTCCGGCTATGGTGGAAAAAGCTGCGAACCGGCAGATGCAGGCTTGCGAAAAGATTTCCTCAGGATAAACTTATTTTCCAGAACGGCAATCGCCCCCGCGAGACAGGAGGCTCTCATGCTCGACACCTATCCGCAAGTCCACCCCGGCCCGCCGCGCCCCTCGCGCATCCTGACACCCCTGAACGTGCGGGCGCAAAGCGGCGAGGAACGGCACGAAATTCCGGGCATGGGCGCATGGCTCATCCCCGTCGCCACCGGCGACCGGATCACGGTGCAGAACCCCGAGGGCGGTCAGGTCGCCGAACTGGTGGCGGCTGACAGCCGTGGCCGCATCGACGCGGGCCTGATCGGCGCCACCGCCAATTCGGATGCGCGCGGGCTGAAGGCGCTGCTGACCGGCGGCGGCTCGGGCATGGGCGGGCTGCGGCTGGGGATCGAACGCCGTGGCATCGACCTGACGAAAGCCGGTGCCGTGCAACTTTTCGGCACCGACACCCCGGCAGGAACCGAGGAAACCTTTACGGCACAGGCCGACGGTGTGCTGATCGTCGCAGCCCCCGGCACCGCGATGGTTCCGGGCGAACAGGATACCGCGACGCCCATTGTCGTCACCCTGCGCCGCAGCAGCCTGAAACGTGCACCGGGATTTGACCTGCCCGATCCGCTGGCCGATCCGGTGCTGGACCTTCGGGTGAAATCCGCGACCGCGCAGGCCTATTTCGTGAAGGCAGGCGACTATATCCAGATCCTTGATGTCGATGGCCGCCAATGCACGGATTTCCAGTGCTTTTCTGCCCGCAAGCTCGACAAGGGGCTGGAACATGCGCTTGACGTGACCACCTCGCGCACGCTGATGGGCCACGCCTATTCGATGCCCGGCCTGCATGCCAAATACTACGATCAGGACTGGCTGCCGCTGATCGAGGTGGTGCAGGATACCTGCGGCCGCCACGACGCCTTCGCCATGGCCTGCGCCTCGAAATACTATGACGACATCGGCTATCCGGGCCATGTGAACTGCTCTGACAATTTCAACGGCGCGCTTTCGCCCCATGGCGTGACGGCGCGCCCCGGCTGGATGGCGGTGAACCTGTTCTTCAACACCGCGATCGACGCCCATGGCGTGCTGATATCGGACGAACCGTGGAGCCGTCCGGGCGACTACGTCCTGTTCCGGGCGCTGACCGATATCGTCTGCGTCTCGTCCGCCTGCCCCGATGATACCTCCCCCGCAAATGGCTGGAACCTGACCGACATCCATGTCCGTACCTATGACGGCAAGGAAAAGTTCAGCCGCGCCATCGCCTATCGACCGACCCCCGACGCGGAGCCGCGCATGACCAAGGAAACCGCCTTCCACGCCCGCACCGAGGCGAAAACCCGGCACATGATCGAATACAAGGGCTACTGGCTGCCGCAGGTATTCTCGTCCAACGGCACGCTGGAAGAATACTGGGCCTGCCGCGAAAAGGCGGTGGTGCTGGATCTGTCGCCGCTCCGCAAGTTTGAGGTCACCGGCCCCGACGCCGAGGCGCTGATGCAGTGGACGCTGACGCGCGACGTGAAGAAACTCAGCGTCGGTCAGGTGGTCTATTCCGCCATGTGCTATGAACATGGCGGCATGATCGACGACGGCACCCTGTTCCGTCTGGGCCGCGATCAGTTCCGCTGGATCGGCGGCGATGATTACGGTGGGGTCTGGCTGCGTGAACAGGCCGAAAAGCTGGGCCTTCAGGTCATGATCCGGTCCTCAACCGACCAGTTGCACAACCTCGCCGTTCAGGGCCCGAACAGCCGCGAAATCCTCAGCCGCTTCATCTGGACCCCGCCGCATCAGCCGACGGTGCAGGAACTCGGCTGGTTCCGCTTCACGGTCGCCCGGATCGGCGGCCCCGACGGCGCCCCGGTCGTGGTTTCGCGTACCGGCTATACGGGCGAGCTCGGCTTTGAAATCTTCTGCCACCCGAAAGACGGCGCCGCCGTCTGGGATGCGGTCTGGGAACATGGCGCCGACCTCGGCCTGCGTCCCATGGGCCTTGGCGCGCTGGATATGGTGCGCATCGAGGCCGGGCTGATCTTCGCCGGCTATGATTTCAGCGACCAGACGGACCCGTTCGAAGCCGGGATCGGCTTCACCGTGCCGCTGAAATCCAAACAGGATGATTTCATCGGCCGCGAGGCGCTGATCCGCCGCAAGGAGCACCCGATCCACAAATTCGTCGGTCTCGACATCGACTCGAATGTCGATGTCGGCCATGGCGACTGCATCCATGTTGGCCGCGCGCAGGTCGGTGTCGTCACCTCGTCCATGCGTTCACCACTCTTGGGCAAGAACATCGCCCTCGCCCGCGTCGATGTCGCTCATGCGGCGGTCGGCACCGAGGTCGAGGTCGGCAAGCTCGACGGGCAGCAGAAGCGCCTGCCCGCGGTGATCGTGCCGCTGAGCCATTACGACCCCAAGAAAACCCGCCCGCAAAGCTGACGGCGATGCGCACGCCCCTGGATGATCTTGGCGGAGAGGAGGCGCTCAAGCGCCTCGTCAACCGCTTCTACGATCTGATCGAAACCGATCCCCAGGGTGCGCGCATCATGTCGATGCACTTTCAGGGCCATGGCCTTGCACATGTGCGCGAGGAACAGGTGAACTTCCTGTCCGGCTTCCTCGGGGGTCGGAAACATTACATGGAAAAGCACGGCCACATGAACCTGCGGCTTTTGCATGACCATGTGCCGATCACGGCGGGCGATGCCGAAGACTGGCTGGCGCTGATGGACCGCGCCCTTGCCGATTGCGGCCATGGCGGCGCAGGCGTGGACCGCATCCGTGCAGCCTTGCGCCGCGCGGCCACGGCGCTGGTCAACCGCACCCCACAGTGACCTTTATCCTGGCATAAATATCCCCGCCGGAGGCACGCCCGAGCCGATCCGGGCGCAGCCCGGTCGGCGAGACGCAGGCGCGCGCGGCCCACCGGGCCGCGCTCAATTTAACAACCTTCAGTCGCGCGGCGGCATGGCCCCTGCCAGACCGCGCAGCCCGTTCAGCCGCCGCCGCTCGTCATGCGGGTTCACCCCGAAAGCCTCGGCATAATGCCGCGCCATGGGGGTGGAACTGGCGTAGCCCACACTCTGCGCAATCTCGGTGATGGTATCGGTAGAATAAAGCACCCGCTGCCGCGCCTTCTTCAGCCGCATCAGGCGATAGTATTTCAGCGGGCTTTGCCCCGTCGCCTGTTTGAAGCAACGTTCCAGATGCCGTTCCGACAGATCGACCGCCGAAGCCACATCGGAAATCTGGATCGGATCTTCGATATGTTCCGCGAAGATGCGGATCGCCTCGCGGATCGGGCCGGGCAGCATGTCATCGGTGCCGCCAAGCTTCGCCACCGGCACCTTCTGGCTGGCGTCCTCGTCGCGCACGAAGGGATGCTGGAACCAGCAAGCCACCTCGGTCATCGCGTCACGGCCCAGCCGTTCCTCGATCAGCCGCAGCATCAGGTCGAACACCGCCCCCGCGCCCGATACGGTATAGCGGCGCCGGTCGCGCAGGATGGCGCTGCCGCTGGCTGTGATCTCGGGGAATTCCGCCTTGAACGCCGCCTCGTAGCACCAGTGGACCGAACAGCGGTAGCCCTCCATCAACCCGGACCTTGCCAGCGGAAAGATCCCGCCGGAAAAGCCACCCAGCACGATCCCCGACCGATCCAGCCAGCGCAGCTGCCCGTAGGCCCGGCGCGGATTTTCAAACCGCGAAGTGGGGCTTGCCAGCACCATCAGGTAATCTAAGCCCTCGGCATCGGCCAGCGCCATGTCGGGATCAAACCGCACCTCGGCCGATGACCGGACGGGCGTCCCATCCTCGCCCACCAGCCGCCACTGGAACTCGCGCCGCCCGGTGATTTCATTCGCCGCGCGCAGGGGTTCAATGGCCGAGGTCAGGCAGGCCATCGGAAAGCCCTCCATCAGCAGAAAGCCCAGTCGGGCCGGAACCGCAGCTTGTGCCATCATGCCCTCATTATTTTCGTTGAACCCATGATTTTTTCACTATAGTGAAACCAGCCGTTATTCGTAGAAGGTGCCTGATGACTGACAGTTCCACGGAAACCCCCGACGAACACGCCCTGCCCGACAGCAACGGTGCTGCGGCCTTGGCCCGGCTGAAGCCCGCCTTCGAACAAGACCCGCACCGTCTGCGCGAAGTGGCCGACCGCAACCTTGAGGCCGCCATCGGCCGCGAGGTCCGCGCCTTCCGCCGCCAGCAGGGGATGACCGTCGCCGATCTGGCTCAGGTCACCGGGTTGTCCATCGGCATGCTGTCGAAGATCGAGAATGGCATCACCTCGCCCTCTCTGACTACGCTGCAAATTCTCAGCCACGCCTTTTCCACCCCGATCACCAGCTTCTTCCGCCGGTTCGAGGAACGCCGCGAGGTCCAGCATGTGAAGGCCGGCGACCATATCGAGATCGAGCGGCGCGGCACCCGTGCGGGGCATCAGTACAATCTCCTCGGCCATATCGGCTCCAATTCCTCGGGGGTTCTGGTCGAACCCTATCTGATCACGCTGACCGAGGAATCCGACACCTTCCCCACTTTCCAGCATGACGGCGTGGAGCTGCTGTACATGCTGGAAGGCGAGGTGATGTATCGCCACGGCGACCAGCTGTTCCACATGCAGCCCGGCGACAGTCTGTTCTTCGATGCCGATGCCCCACACGGGCCGGAGGTTCTGGTGAAACTGCCGGCCCGCTATCTGTCGGTCATCTCTTACCCGCAGCCCTGAGACAGCCTTACTCGTCGGGCCACCAGCCCGGCGAGGTCGGAGCGCCGTCGTCGAACTGCGACAGGTAATCCACCATCAGCGGCCGGTTGCGGATGAAGCCCTTGTAGGTCGCCAGCTCATCCGGCAGGTCACGCACGACGCGGTGCAGGCGGCGCGCCCATTTCGGCTGCGTCACCAGATCCTCGAAGCTGCACAGATAGCAGCGGATCGGGAAGGCAATGGCATTCGAGCGCGGCAGCCTGAACAGCGTCTGCAATTCCACCCGCAGATGCTGACGCTGGCCGATGTTTTCCTTCGTCAGCGTCGTCTTGCCCGGCCCCCATTTGGGATAGTTCTCGGGGCTGGTGTCCAGCAGCGGATCGACCGTCATGGTCCAGTTGAAGCGCCGCACCGGCGCGCCATGCTGAAGTTGCAGCAGGAATTTCAGCGCCCGGTCGAACACGCCCATCTCATGCGCCTTCGGAACCGGCGCGTGCCATTCGTGAAAGCTCATCCCGATGTCGAAATCCAGGCTCCAGTCGGCCTGGGTCGTCACCATGCCCGCCTCGATCCACAGATTGTCGTTGCGCTGGTCCTGAAGCGTGAAATCGCCCTGCGCCTGCCGGGTGATGTATTCCATCGGCCCACAGGGCAGCGTGGCTTCGTCGAGGAAGGTGAACTTCTGGTCGATGTTCAGCGGCCGGTTGATCCAGTGCCACTGATTGCCGTTCTTCGTCAGCGAAAACCACTGCGGATAATCCCGCGCGAAGCTTTCCATGATCAGCTCCAGCAGATCCCAGCCCGCCAGCGTCATATGCAGCAGCGACTGGCAGCGCAGCGGATCGTCGCGCAGCACGCGGGCGCGGTCGCGCATCTCGGCCACATAATGCTCGTCCACATCGAACGTATGTTCGAAGACCGAGCCGGGACGGCCCGGCACATGCGGCTCCATGTTCACCGAATACATGTAGTCGTCTTCGGGGAACGGGAAGGGAAAGCGCTTGATGGCGCGCGGCGAGTTCCTGAAGGTGTAATCGCCGAAGAAGGTCTCATCGTGGAAGAAATCGTCGAGGCTCATCGCGGTCTCCTAGCGTTCCAGCACAAGCTTCGCGCCCTTGAAGCGCGAGACGCAGGGCATGATATGGCGGCAGCCCGCCTTCTGGTCATCGGTCAGCCAATGGTCGTTGTGCTCGATCTCGCCCTCGCAGGCGATGACATGGGTTTCACACTGGCCACAGGCTCCGCCCCGGCACAGATAGGGTGCATCGACCCCGGCCGCCTCGATGGCTTCCAGCAGTGATTGCGCGGCGCCGACGGTGATGGTCTTGCCGCTGACCGCCAGTTCCACGGTGAAAGGCACGCCGACGGGCGGGGCGAGGAATTCCTCGGAATGCACCGCCCCGGCAGGCCAGCCCAGATCGGCGGCGGTTTTCAGAACCCAGCCGATCATGCCCTTCGGGCCGCAGACGTAAAGATGCGTGCCCAGCGGCTGCCCGGCCAGCAATGTGGTCAGGTCAATCGCCTGCCCCTCGGCATCATAATAGCGGTGCACCCGGTCGCCATAGCGCGCCGAAAGCTCCGGCATATAGGCGCCCAGCTCGCGGTCGCGGGCGGCGTAATGCAGTTCGAACCGCGCGCCCATCGCATCAAGCTGCGCCATCTGCGCGAGGAACGGCGTGATACCGATGCCGCCCGCGATCATCAGATGTTTCTTCGCCCGCAGATCCAGCCCGAACAGGTTCACCGGCGGGGAAATCAGCATCTTCATCCCCGGCCGCACCTCGCGGTGCATATAGGCCGAACCGCCCCGCCCCGTATCGTCGCGCCGGACCGAGATTTCATAGCCCGAACGGTCGCCCGGATCGGACATCAGCGAATAGGGGTTCAGACGCCGGGTTCCGGCATCATCCATTTCCACCACCGTATGCGCGCCGCCGGAAAAGCCGGGCATCTGCCCGCCGTCCTCGCGCACGAAGCGGAAGCGTTTGATCAGGCTGTTGACCTCGACCACCTCGGTCACGACGACCGGAATTTTCGCTGCCCCCACACTCATTTGAAACGCTCCTCGGCAGGCGGAACCTCACCGGGGTCTTCCGCGTCGATGTTCACGCCCTGAAAGGCGGCCAGACGGCGCGAGTAATGGTCGCGCACGAAAAGGTTCAGCCCGCAATGCGAACAGACGAAGGGATCGGTCGTCACATTCTCGGTGATGCCCTTGCAATGCACGCATTGCACCCGCCGCGCCAGCGACCCGCGATGTTCGGTCTGCACCGCGTCATGCGGCAGCCCGGCCTCCATCGCGTCGCGCTGCACCTGCCCCATCAGGCTTTCGGTGCCGGTCGCATAGACCTGCAGGCCCATATGGCCGTCGCCCAGCACCTTGACGATGCGGGACCGGACCGAGGCATAGGTCGGCGCGCGGTTATACTGTCCGGCGCCCAGGGCGGCCATCGCCGTGCTCATGTCGGTGCCATTGGCGCCGGGGATATAGATCAGATGCGCTTTCGCTTTCATCTCGGGCGCCTGCGCGAACAGCGCCTCCACCGCCGCACCGCCCTCGCCGTCCGCCACGATCAGATGGCTGGAGCCGGGACGCGGCGACAGCACGCCATAGACGGGGCGTGACTTGATCGAAGGTCCGAAATCGGTCTTGCTCATGTGTGTCTTCACCTGCTGCTTTTACCTTGGGCCAAATATCCCCGCCGGAGGCTCCGCCGGCGCCGTTCGCGCCTGACGCCGGAGGAGCCGGGGGGATACCGGGGTTCAGCCCTTCGCGGTGCGGCGCTTCTTGTCGGGATCGAAGAACGGCATCGAATGGGTCGTCGCCCCGATCTCGCCATGGGTGGCGCAGTTGACGGTCAGCTTCGTCCCTTCATTGGCGCAATCGACCGGCAGACGGGCGATGGCCACCGTCCAGTCGTTCAGCGGCGAATACATCGCCTGCGTCACGACACCAACCTTCTGGCTGCCACGATAGACCGGCGCACCATTGCCGGGGACGTTCTTGCCTTCCAGCTTCAGACCCCAGATCTTGAAGCGCTCCTTGCCCTTCAGGCGGTAATGTTCTTCCGCCCCCCGGAAGCCCTGCTTTCCCGGCGAGACGGTGAAGTCCAGCCCCAGTTCCCACAGTGTATCACCGCCCGGCTGGTCGTCGAACGGATACATCTCGGAATTGTCATAGGGGAAGAACAGCAGGTAGCTTTCGGTCCGCAGCATATCCAGCGTGGTGAACCGGCAGGGGATGATCCCCATGTCGGCGCCTTCTTCCAGAATGCGATCCCAGACCATCGGCGCATCCTGCCCGCGCACGAACAGCTCATACCCGCGCTCGCCGGTGTAGCCGGTGCGCGAGATCATCGCGGGCTTGCCGAACAGCGAGGTCTGCATATGGCTGAAGTAGCCAAGCTGGCGAATACCCGGCACATGCTTTTCCAGATAGTCCACCGCCAGCGGGCCCTGCAGCGACAGGTCGTGCAGGTTGTCATCAAAGCGGATCGCGACATCGCGGCCGGTGGCGGCCATGGTCAGCTGTTCGTGCCCCTGACCGGAGCCATGCACCACCATGAAGGCATTCGGGCCGGTGCGGTAGATCACGCAGTCGTCGACGAACTTGCCGCCGTCGTTCAGCATGGTCGCATAGACGGACCGGCCGGGCATGATCTTTTCGACGTTCCGGGTGGTCGCGCGTTCGATCACATGGCTGGCTGCCGAGCCGGTGATATGGACCTTCTTCAGGCCCGACACATCCATGAGTCCGGCCTTGGTGCGGATGGCCATGTATTCGGCATCCGGGTCGCCTTTTTCATAGGACCAGGCGGTGCCCATCCCGCTCCAGTCTTCAAGGTTGGAGCCGAGCGCGCGGTGCCGGTCGGCGAGCGTCGAGAAACGCCACGAATTGGTCATGCAGTCCTCCTGTCAGAGCCTGTTCTTGATGGTTGGCAACAGTTGAAACCGACTCGCCCCCAAAATCAACAATCTTGTGCAAAAAAATTTCCTGCTAGGTAATTTTCCTGTCGGCTGCCCCTGAACAGGTCGGAAATGGAAAAGGCGGGGCAACCGCCCCGCCTTCCCGCAGACATGCCTGCCGCTTATTCAGGCAGCTGGAAGAACCAGTTGGCCCACAGCACCACGCAGACCCCGGCGATCAGGGCGACATAGGGCAGTATCCCCGCCTTGCGTTCGCCCAGTTCGCCCTCGGCCAGACCCAGATCCTCGTAGGCTTCCTTCGGGAACTTGCCGCCGTCCTGAACGTAATGGCGGAACCAGAACACCGGCAGAATCAGCGCCGCGAAGATGGCACCCGAGATCAGGGCGTTGGAGTAACCCCAGACCTTCGCCCCGGCCCCAAGGAACAGCGCGTTCACGAAGGCAAGGCAGGTGTTCACCCCGATCAGCAGGGTCGGCGCCTTCCACGGGCGTTCCATGTGGCCCGAGTCGATCCGGTGAATCCAGCCCGCGTTCAGGTTCAGGAAGTTGAAGGTGATGTAGCCCACGTTCGAGATGGCGAGGACATAGAAATAGCCCGTCGCATCCGAGGCCAGCGCCAGAAGGAAGACATTGAAGCCAAGGTCGGTCCACATCGCGCTGGTCGGCGCGCCGTGCTCGTTCACATGCCCCAGATAGCGCGGCAGCCAGCCATCGCGCGAGCCCTGATAGAGCGTCCGCGAAGACCCCGCCATGGCGGTCATGATGGCCAGGAACAGCGCGAGGATCATCAGGATCACGAAGATCTGCGTCACCACGCGGCCCCCGCCGACCATGCCCCCCAGCGCCTCGCCGATGCCGGTGCCATCCACGATCCCCGGTGCCAGCATGCCACTGGTGCCCAGGACGCCCTGGAAGGCGAAGGGGATCATGAAGAAGAACACGATGCACAGCAGGCCGGAATAGAAGATCGCGCGGAAGGTATCGGTCCTCGGGTCCTTGAACTCGGCCGTGTAGCAGACGGCGGTTTCAAAGCCGTAGGTCGACCAGGCGGCGATATACATGGCCCCCAGGAACAGCGTCCAGCCACCGATATCCCAGGCGCCATCCTCGCCCGAATAGGCGGCGGTCGGCGGCACGATGTTGGTGACGTTCATGCTGTCGATCGCGCCGGTCAGGATCGGCACAAGGCCCACCAGCAGAAGCGGGATCAGCACGATCAGCGCCATCACCTTCTGCGATTTCGCAGTCGAGGCGATGCCCTTGTGCTGGATCGCGAAGATGATCAGCATGAGGATCACACCGATCACGAAGGTCGAGTTGAAGTGCAGATTGCCCAGCCCCGGAATGCCGATGCTGAAGGCTTCCCAGTTGCGGAGCGCAGGCGTCAGTGCGGCAACCGCATCTTCCGCCGTCTTGCCCGCATTCGCGGCCATCCAGTCCAGCACGACCTGGCTGTCTGCCGCGGGAATGGGGAACAGCGCGTTGAGGATGTAGCCTGCCGCGATGGCACAGCCCAGCGACAGCACCGGCGACCATGCAAACCAGTTGCACCACACCGACAAGGGCGCAATCAGCTTGGAATAGCGCAGCCAGGCCGTTGCCCCGTAGACGGAGGCCCCGCCCGATTTGTTGCCGAACATGCCGGCCATTTCCGCGTAGGTGAAGCTTTGCAGAAAGCCCATCACCATCGAGATCATCCAGACGACGAAAGCCGCCTTACCGGCCACGCCTGCAATCCCGCCGATGGAAAACAGCACCAGCGGCGGCACACCTGCCGCCACCCAGAAGGCGCCTTTCCAGTCAAGTGCCCGAACGAGTTCGCCCGAGCCTTTCTCCTGAGCCATGAGAATACTCCCTGTTCCCTGTTTCGCCCCGGCGCCTCGCATCTTGCGTGCGATCCTTCGGCCGGTTCCTGTAAGCAGCCGCCCCGGTGCGGGGCGGTATCGACTTTCGTCCGATCCGGCGGGCAGCTCCCTGCCCGACCGCGCGGTTTGCACAGATTGTCGCACCCCGACCGCCGCACAAAGTGTTTTTTGCTTTAGATGAAAATTTTTTTCTTCGACTCGCCAAGCGCGTGAGGCGCGCAGCAATGGCACGCCCGAAAAAACGGCAGCGGGATTGTCCTAGGATGCGGTTTCGGCACCTGCGCGCGCGGCGGTAGCCTGCCGGTTGGCATGGCGCCAGATCTCGAATCGAATCCGCGCGCGGCGATAGGCATCCATGATCGCCATGGCCCAGACGAAAAACCCGCCGGCAAAACGGCCGACAAAGGAGATGTCGGGTCCGGCGGTGAAGGCCGTGAAACCGCCCAGAAGAAAGATGAAGAACAGAAAGATCAGCCCGCGCTGCGGCTCGCCGTTCCAGACCTGCCCCGCGCCCGGAAGCACGATGGCGGCGGCCAGCACCTTGCGCGGATCGGGCGGCGGCGAGGTCAGGCGCATTTCCGCATCCCTTCGCGCAGGATATCGGCCCGGATTGCCCGCAGCCGCGCCACAAGGGGCGAGAGGGCGTGCGGCGCCAGCGGCTCCTGCCCGAGTTCGGCCTCGCGGAACAGCAGATAGCGCCCACGCTCCGCCTCGTCGGCCAGCCAGACGATCCGCAGCCCCTCCGGCGCGAGAACCAGTTCCTTCACACGCGGATCATCGAACAGATCCAGATGCAGGCGCAGCAGGGCGGCCTCGTCCGCGGTCAGCGGTGCCTCGCTTTTCAGCATGGCATCGGCCGGAAATCCGGGCGGCAGAGCCGTCTGCACCGGAAGGCGCGCGATGTTTGAGAAAGGCTCCACCCCGCGCGGACGGGTCATCAGATGGATGCGCTGCGACAGCGGCAGCGGCTCCAGCGCGGTAACCAGAAGCCACAGCGCGGGCAGTTTGCGGAAGGTCAGGCTGTCGGGCACGACCTGAAGATCCAGCTCCAGCCCGCCCATCCGGCCTGCCACACGGGGAAAGCCGGTGGGTGCCCTGCCCTGCCGCGCGCCCTCAAGCCCCGGCAGGACGGCATCGAAATACCCTGCCCGCGTGGCTGCGCGGACAGGGGCGGCGGCGCGCAGACGGAGGGCCAGCCAGACCAGCCCCCCGCCCAGTGCCAGAACCAGAAGTCCCAGCGCCATCAGTACCCCCGCGGCTTCGGCCAGGGCATGGTGAACTGCGCCCCCCGGTTGACGAAGCGGTAGCGCCAGAAGTGGAACCACAGCGACACGACGATATAGAACACGATCATCGCCACCAGCTGCGTACCATAGCCAAGGAACACCGCGAAGAAGGCCAGACCGCAAAGCCCCAGCAGCACCATGGCAGGCAGCGGGTGGAACGGATGTTCATAGCCCCGCTTGATGGTGTCGAGCGGCCATTTGCGGCGGAACAGGATGATGTTCAGCGGCATGAAGGTGTATTCCAGCAGCCCCGACAGGATCGAGAAGGTGATCACCTGATCCAGCGGTGCCCCCAGCGCGAAGATCAGCGCGATGGGCACAAGGAAGATGATCGCGCGATAGGGCGTGCGGTATTTCGGATGCACCGCGCCGAACCAGCCCGGCAGATACTTGTCGCGCCCCATGGCGAACCATGCGCGGCTGGCATCATTGATGCAGCCGTTGGCCGAGGCCAGCGTGGCAAACAGCGTGCCGATTCCCAGAAGCACCATCAGGAAGGTCGACCCCGACAGTCGCGCCGCGTCGAACAGCGGCACGCCCGACTGGCCAAGGTATTCCCACGGCATCAGACCCGCGCAGACATACCATGTCAGCGTGGCGGCGATGGCCAGCGTCATCACCCCCGCCAGCGTGCCGAAGGGCAGCGCACGTGCGGGGCTGCGCACTTCCTCGGCGGCCTGGGTGGTGCCCTCGATCCCGAGGTAATACCACAGGCCGAAGTGCATCGCCGCCAGCACGCCAAGCCAGCCATAGGGCATGGCCGCCTGCCCCGACATCAGCGCCGCGTGATTCATCTCGCCCACACCCAGAATGCCCGAGGTGCTGAGGAAGAGGATGATAATGGCGGTGAAAGCGATGGCGGTGATGACAAGGTTGAAGGTCAGCGTCGCCAGCACGCCGCGATAGTTCAGCCATGCAAGGAACATGATCGCGAGAATGATGAAGGGCCGCTGATCCAGCCCGCCCTCGTGCCCGCTCATCGTGGCGACGGTATCGACGAGGAAACCCACCGTGATCGCATTCGCGGCTTCCAGCATCGTATAGGCGAAGACGAGGTAAAGGCCGACGTTGAAGGCCATCAGCGGCCCGACGATGTGTTTCGCCTGAGTATACTGCCCGCCGGCAGCGGCGACGGTCGATGTCACCTCCGAATCGATCATGGCGACACAGGTATAAAGAATGCCCGCGAACCAGCAGGCCATCAGCGCCGCATAGGCCCCGCCTTTGCCGACGGCAAAGTTCCAGCCCATGTATTCGCCGACGAGAACGATGCCGACCCCCAGCGCCCAGACATGGGCCGGGCCCAGCACCCGGGCAAGGCCAACGTGTTCGGTTGTATCCGTCTGTGCCATGTTACCCCCGGTGGCTTTCTTCGGTCATGGCCTCCAGCTCGCCTTCGCGGGAGGAAGTCAGCATGTCTTCCGAATAGGTACTGTCGGTCCTGATCCAGTCGATCACGATGAACAGCCCGAACAGCGCCGAGGCGCCCCAGGCTGCAAGTTCAAGAACGTCCCAAAGATCCATCGCTTATTCCTCGAACTTCTCGGCGATCACCTCGCGGTATTCCTTTTCGGAAAACCGCAGCAGGATCGCGTAATAGCCCACGATGACCACGATCATCGCCAGCAGCGCCCCGACGGAGAAGCTGTAGTCGAATCGTGCGGTGATCATCTCGGCGGCAGAGGCGGCATCGGCGAAGCCGAGCTTTTCCCACTGCGCCACCATGGTCTCGTTCTGGCCAAGGCTTTCCCAGGTCGGATTCTCGACTGCCGTCGAGGTCACGGCAGATCCGGCCAGCCCCATCCACAGCGGGATGTAAAGCGCACCGATGGCCATGATCAGCAGCACGATCACGTCGATGATCTGGCCAAGCTTGCCCTGCGTCGGGGGGGTATAACGCGCCATGTTCTAACGCCCCTTCGCATCGCGGGCGGCATCAAGGAACTTGATGTCCAGCCCGTACATGAAATCGCGGTCCTCGCGGTAATGGCGCAGCATGGCGAGGATGGCAGCGGTATTGAACAGCAGCACGATGGCACCGCCGATCAGAAGAGTGATACGCGCACCGCCCGTGGGGGCCAGCGCCCAGGTGGCCAGCGCCACAAAGATGATGGAGAACCAAAGTCCCAGAACGAAAGCCCAGGCAACCATCACGTCGCGACGGTGCATGGTCTCGATCCGTCTCGTCAGATCAGACACGTCAATTCCTCCCTGTTTTTCCCCTTTCAAACGCCGGTCGCGCGGGGCGAGCTTTTCTGTCCGGCAATTATTTTTTCCACGAGGAAACACTCCCTGCGACATTCTGTCAAGAAAACCATCGACAGATGCGAACAACGCCCAAAAATTGATCAATCACTGGATTTCAGGGCGGTGAATACGACGACAATCTTGCCATTTCCGCCCTTCATTCCCCCGGATGAAAATTTGTTTCTTACCAGTTGAAAGGTGAAAAATCCGGTGCTAGCGTGATGGAAATTCGCCCATCAAGGAGTCGACACCATGTGCGGTATTGTCGGACTGTTCCTGAAGGACCCCAAGCTGGAGCCCCGGCTTGGCGAACTCCTGACGGATATGCTCATCACCATGACGGATCGCGGGCCTGACAGCGCCGGCATCGCGATCTATTCGCGCGGGAAGGATGGCCATGCCAAACTCACCGTGCAATCGGCCGATCCCGACCGCGATTTCGCGGATCTGGCCGACAAGCTGGGCAAGGCCATCGGAAGCCATGTCCGGCTTGCGCAGAAAGACACCCATGCGGTGCTGGATCTGCCTTCCGACCGGCTGGAAGCGGCGCGCCATGCAATCCGCGACATCGCCCCGAATGTGAAGGTGATGAGCGCCGGTGAAGGCATTGAAATCTACAAGGAAGTCGGCCTGCCCAAGGATGTGGCCGCCCGCTTCGACGTGGCCCACATGCAGGGCACCCATGGCATCGGGCACACCCGCATGGCCACCGAATCGGCCGTGACCACCATGGGCGCGCACCCGTTCTCGACCGGGTCTGACCAGTGCCTCGTGCACAATGGCTCGCTGTCCAACCACAACGGCCTGCGCCGCGAGCTGATCCGCCAGGGCATGACCTTCGAGACGCAGAACGACACCGAAGTCGCCGCCGCCTATGTCAGCCACAAGCTGAAGGAAGGCCAGAACCTCGGTCAGGCGCTGGAATCGGGTCTCGACGATCTGGACGGCTTCTTCACCTTCGTCGTGGGCACCAAGGACGGTTTCGGCGTCGTGCGCGACCCGATTGCCTGCAAACCCGCCGTCATGGCCGAAACCGATCAGTATGTCGCTTTCGGTTCCGAATATCGCGCGCTGGTCAACCTGCCGGGCATCGACAATGCCCGTGTCTGGGAACCGGAGCCCGCCACCGTCTACTTCTGGGAACGCTGAACATGCAGACATTCGACCTCGCCGCGCAGGGCCTGCGCGCGCTGAACCAGACGCTTCACGGCCTGAACGGCACCACCAACCAGACCGCGTGGGAAATCGTGAACCCCAAGGGTTCACATGCCATCGCGGTGGGGCTGGATGCCCCCATCGACGTGACGGTGAAAGGTTCGACCGGCTATTACTGTGCCGGTATGAACAAGCAGGCGACCGTGCGGGTGAAGGGCTCTGTCGGCCCCGGCGTTGCCGAAAACATGATGTCGGGCACCGTCATCGTGGATGGCGACGCCTCGCAATATGCCGGTGCCACCGGCCGCGGCGGCCTGCTGGTCATCAAGGGCAATGCGGCCTCGCGCTGCGGCATCTCGATGAAAGGCATCGACATCGTGGTGCATGGCAACATCGGCCACATGTCCTGCTTCATGGCGCAATCGGGCAATCTGGTCGTGCTGGGCGATGCCGGGGACGCGCTGGGAGACTCGCTCTACGAGGCCCGTCTTTTCGTGCGCGGCAGTGTGAAATCACTGGGCGCCGACTGCATCGAGAAAGAGATGCGCCCCGAACATCTGGAGCTTCTGGCCGACCTGCTGAAGCGCGGCGAGGCCGATCATCTGGCCAAACCCGAAGAGTTCAAGCGCTACGGCTCTGCTCGCAAGCTCTACAATTTCAACGTCGACAATGCGTCGGCCTACTGAGGCGCCAGAATGACCGATTTTCCGCATACCCCGCCCAAGCAGAGCTGGACCTTCTCCAACGATGTGAACGCCGAAATCCGCCGCGCCGCGGCCACCGGCATCTATGACATCCGGGGCGGCGGCTCCAAACGGCGCCTGCCGCATTTCGACGACCTGCTGTTCCTCGGCGCTTCGATCTCGCGCTATCCGCTGGAAGGCTACCGCGAGAAATGCGCCACCGACATCTGGCTCGGCACCCGTTTCGCCAAGAAGCCGATCCACCTCGACATCCCGATCACCATTGCGGGCATGAGCTTCGGCGCCCTGTCGGGTCCGGCGAAAGAGGCGCTTGGCCGTGGCGCCAGCGAGGCCGGCACCTCGACCACCACCGGCGACGGTGGCATGACGGAGGAAGAGCGCGGGCATTCGAAAACGCTGGTTTATCAATACCTGCCCTCGCGCTATGGCATGAACCCCGACGACCTGCGCCGCGCCGATGCGATCGAGGTCGTGGTGGGTCAGGGCGCGAAGCCCGGCGGCGGCGGCATGCTGCTGGGCCAGAAAATCTCCGACCGCGTGGCCATGATGCGCAACCTGCCCAAGGGCATCGATCAGCGCTCGGCCTGCCGCCACCCCGACTGGACCGGGCCGGATGACCTGGAGATCAAGATCCTTGAGATCCGCGAGATCACCGAATGGGAGAAACCGATCTATGTGAAGGTCGGCGGCGCCCGCCCCTATTATGACACCGCGCTGGCCGTGAAGGCCGGGGCCGATGTCGTGGTGCTGGACGGCATGCAGGGCGGCACCGCCGCCACCCAGGACGTGTTCATCGAAAACGTCGGCATGCCGATCCTCGCCTGCATCCCGCAGGCGGTGAAGGCCCTGCAAGACCTCGGCATGCACCGCAAGGTGCAGCTCATCGTCTCGGGCGGCATCCGCACCGGCGCCGATGTGGCCAAGGCCATGGCGCTGGGCGCTGATGCCGTCGCCATCGGCACCGCGGCCCTTGTGGCCCTGGGCGACAACGACCCGGCGCTGGAGGCCGAATACCAGAAGCTCGGCACCACCGCCGGTGCCTATGACGACTGGCACGAGGGCAAGGATCCCGCCGGGATCACCACCCAGGACCCGGACCTCTTCAAGCGGTTCGACCCGATCCTCGGGGGGCGCCGGCTTAAGAACTATCTCAAGGTGATGACACTGGAAGCCCAGACCATCGCCCGCGCCTGCGGCAAGAACCATCTGCACAACCTCGAACCCGAGGATCTCTGTGCACTGACGATCGAATCCGCCGCCATGGCAGGCGTGCCGCTGGCGGGGACCAGCTGGATCCCCGGCCGCAACGGCGGCTTCTGAGAATAAAAAGATAGAACAGGGAGTTAAATGATGGTGAAAGACCTTGCCAAATGGGCAAAGGACAAGGGCGTCAAGTATTTCATGATCTCCTACACCGACCTCTTCGGAGGGCAACGGGCCAAGCTCGTTCCGGCGCAGGCGATCAATGACATGGCTGAAGACGGAGCCGGCTTTGCCGGCTTCGCCACTTGGCTGGACCTGACTCCCGCCCATCCCGACATGATGGCGGTCCCCGACCCCGAGGCGGTCATCCAGTTGCCCTGGCGGCGCGAAGTCGCCTGGGTTCCCGCCAATTGCGTGATGGAAGGCAAGCCGCTTGCCCAGGCCCCGCGCAACGTGCTGCGCCGCTTGGTCGACGAGGCCGCCAAGGAAGGCCTGCGCGTCAAGACCGGGGTCGAGCCGGAGTTCTTCCTGCTGACCCCGGAAGGCGACCAGATCTCGGACCCGTGGGATACCGCGGAAAAGCCCTGCTACGACCAGCAGGCGGTCATGCGCCGCTACGATGTGATCGCCGAAGTCTGCGACTACATGCTGGAACTCGGCTGGGAAGCCTACCAGAACGACCACGAGGATGCGATCGGCCAGTTCGAGATGAACTGGAAATACGATGACGTGCTCGCCACCGCCGACAAGCACAGCTTCTTCAAGTTCATGCTGAAGTCGGTGGCCGAAAAGCACGGTCTGCGCGCCACCTTCATGCCGAAACCCTTCAAGGGCCTGACCGGCTCGGGCTGCCATGCCCATATCTCGGTCTGGAGCCTCGACGGCAAGAAGAACGCCTTCGCTGATAACAGCAAGGAACTGGGCCTCAGCGATCAGGGCCGCCACTTCCTCGGCGGCATCATGAAGCACGCCTCGGCGCTGGCCGCGATCTGCAACCCGACGGTGAACAGCTACAAACGCATCAACGCGCCGCGCACCTCCTCGGGCGCGACCTGGGCGCCAAATACCGTCACCTGGACCGGCAACAACCGCACCCATATGGTGCGTGTCCCCGGCCCCGGCCGGTTCGAGCTGCGCCTGCCCGATGGCGCCGCCAACCCCTATCTGATGCAGGCGATCATCCTTGCCGCCGGTCTGGACGGTGTGCGCACCAATGCCGATCCGGGGCGTCGCTACGACATCGACATGTATCAGCAGGGCCATACCGTGAAAGGCGCGCCGAAACTGCCGCTGAACCTGCTCGATGCGCTGCGCGAATACGATAAGGACAAGACGCTGAAATCGATGATGGGCGAGGAGTTTTCTTCCGCCTATCTGAAGCTGAAGCAGCAGGAATGGAACAGCTTCGTCTCGCATTTCTCGCGCTGGGAACACGAGAACACGCTGGACGTCTGATCCCGCGCAAAACCTGTCTCCGGCCCCGGCACCCTGCCGGGGCCGCAGTCATTTCCACAGCCCGGCCAAACGCCCCGCCAGACGCCCCCGCCCCTTGCTTCTTGCCCAAATACTCAAAACGCCTCCCTCCCCACCACCACACCGGCCGGATTACCGCACCGCCGGCTCCGCAGGCCATGGCAATGCCGGTTTCAGGGCAGCGCAAAAGAAAACCCCGGAGCTGCCTCCGGGGTCCAGTTCTGCGGGTGAAAGGGGGTTCAGTTCCGCAGATAACTTTCCATGCTGTCCTCCAGCGCATCCTTCCAGGGCGTATGATGGACAGGCGCCATGGAGCCGGTGATGACCGAGCGATAGGCGTGATTGCGGAAGCCCATGATGTCTTCCTTCTTGTGGTCCTTCCACTCAAAGAAGGCCTCGCAGGCGCCATCCACATCAAAGGACGGGTAATCGGTCTCGGCGATCAGTTCCTTAACGTAATCGCCCTGATAATGGATCGCGTCATGCGCATCCTGACCGGCATCCTCGCCCGCCACGCGCGCCTCGACATCCTTCAGCATCGTGGCCTTGTCGGTCGGCACCGCGATGCGGCCCATGATGGCATCGCGCACCCACCAGGCCTGGGCGTCGAACATATTGAAGGTGAACCACTGGTCCTGCATGCCGATGTAGAACATCTTCGGATTGTTCACCCAGACCACGCCCTTGTAGAGGTCAGCCGCCGCCAGCCGGTTCGCGGTTTTCAGGCGCAGGTCATCCGGCAGGAACGGGAAGTGGTGCTTGTAGCCGGTGCAGAGGATGATCGCATCGACCTTCTTCTAGGTGCCATCGGCGAAATAGGCGGTGGTTTCATCCACCCGCTCCAGCTTCGGCACTTCCTTCCAGTTATCAGGCCATTTGAAGCCCATCGGCGCGTTGCGATAGGCGACCGTGATCGACTTCGCACCATATTTCCAGCATTGCGAACCGATATCCTCGGCCGAATAGCTCGACCCCAGCAGCAGAAGATCCTTGCCCGCGAATTCGCGCGCGTCGCGGAAGTCATGGGCATGCAGAACGCGGCCGTTGAACTTGTCGAACCCCGGATATTCCGGCACATTCGGCACCGAGAAATGGCCCGAGGCCACGACCACATTGTCGAATTCCTCGTCATACATCCGGTCGTTTTCCAGATCATGCGCGGTGACGGTAAAGGTGCCCTTCGCCTCGTCATAGCGCACCATGCGGATCGTGGTGTTGAAGCGGATCCAGTCGCGCACGCCAGCCTTCTTCACCCGGCCCTCGATATAGTCGAACAGCACGGCGCGCGGCGGATAGCTGGCGATCTGCTTGCCGAAATGTTCCTCAAAGGAATAGTCGGCGAATTCGAGACCCTCTTTCGGGCCGTTCGACCAGAGGTAGCGATACATCGAGCAATGCACCGGCTCGCCATGCTCATCAAGTCCCGTGCGCCAGGTGTAGTTCCACAGCCCGCCCCAGTTGCCCTGCTTCTCGAAACAGACGACTTCGGGGATATCCGCCCCTTTGGCCTTGGCGGACTGGAAGGCGCGGAGCATGGCAAGACCCGAAGGCCCGGCTCCGATCACGGCGACACGTTTGGACATATGGCTCTCCTTGCTGGTGCGCGGGGCCGCTCTGGCCCTCGTTGCCTGATAGCTAAAGAGATTCTGCCCTATGTGTCAAATATTCTTCCTGTCAGGAAATTCAAATCTGTCGCATCGCCCAAGTTTTCGGCAATATTTGACCGCTGCCGGCAAGGGGCCCGGCCCTCGGGGGCATCGGGCCCCCTCGTGCCGGCTGCCGCGGATCTGGCCCCGACGACCGAGTCAATATGCCCAGGGGGACTGCCCGTCCCCTCCCGCCTGCGAGGCTCACCCCCGAGACATTTTCGCCAAGATGAAAGCTCAGGCAAGGCCCTTGAGGAAGGCGGTCAGATTGGCGCCCAGCTTCGGTTGCAGGTAGCCGCCTTCCTGCACCACGAGCAGGCGCAGGCCGGTGGCGGCGATGTCGGCCGCGATGCTGGTGAAGCCTTCGGTGGTGATCTTCAGGCCCTGAAAAGGGTCATCCTCATGGGCGTCGAGGCCCAGGGCAATAACGATGACATCCGCGCCGAAGGCGTGGATGCGGGCCAGCGCCGTGGCAAGGGCCGCGCGGTAATCGGCGTCGCCCGTGCCGCGCGGAAGCGGAAGGTTGAGATTGTAGCCCAGCCCCTCGCCTTCGCCGCGTTCCTGCGCGGCGCCCCAGAAGAACGGATAGAAGCGGTCAGGGTCGGCGTGCAGGCTGACGGTCAGCACATCGCGGCGGTGATAGAACATGCCCTGGGTGCCATTGCCATGGTGCACGTCAACATCAAGGATCGCCGGGCGCAGGCCCTTGCGCAGCAGCCATTCAGCGGCAATGCCGGAATTGTTGAGGAAACAAAAGCCCCCCGCCAGATCGGCAAAGGCGTGATGCCCCGGCGGGCGGCAGAGCGCATAGGCGGTTTCACCTGCGAGCACGGATTCAGCACCGCTCAGCGCGGTCTGGGCCGACCAATAGGCCGCCCCCCATGTGCCAGCGGCGATGGGACAGGCGGTATCGGCCTGATGCCATCCAGCTTGCCCCACGGCGGATTTCGGATAATTGGCGCTGCGGCGGTCAGGGTGGATATTCGGAATGACCTCGTCCGCCGCACCCTCGATCCGTTTCCAGCGCGGGTGGATGGTTTGCAGGAAGGCGAGGTATTCGGCCGTATGCACCGCAGCCAGCGGCCCCATGCCGAAATCGCGCGGTGGCGCGAAGCGGGCGCCTGCCGCTTCGGCCCCGGCTTTCAGCACTGCGATGCGTTCGGGCTTTTCCGGGTTCGGCAGGCGCGTGCCGTTTGCCATGAACATCTGCGGGTCATGCCCGACCTGCCGGTCATCGAGAAACGCTTTCATACTGCCTCCAGGGCCGCGCCTTCCAGCGTCAGCCAGATTTCATCGGCTTTCGGGGTGAACCCCAGCCGGTCATAGAAGACCCGCGCACGCGGATTATCGTCATAGACGGCAAGGCGCAGGAAGCTGGCCCCGAATTCTGCCTCGGCCCGGTTGCGCACGGCGGCAAGGAGCTGGCGGCCCAGCCCTTGCCCGCGCGCCTCTGCCCCGACCCAGAGGTCAGAGACATAGGCCCCGATCCGCCCCCGCGTGGTGGAAAGGAACGGCGACCAGAGCGCTAGGCCGTGATCGGCCAGCTCGGCACGGATCGCGCCACTGGCAAGGGCGGTAGCCACCTGCGTCCTGGTCGTGCGGAACGGATCGCCCATATCGGCGGCCAGGGCTTGCAGACCCGCCATGACCCTTGCAGCATCGTCAACCGTCGCGGCGCGGATCATGCGTAGACCTGCCGTCCCTTCAGGCCCAGCAGCGCGCGCGCCTCGTCAGCCGCAGCGGGGCTGCGGCCCAGCGCCTCGACAATACCTCGCACCTTTTCAACCTGTTCGGCGTTGGATTTCGCCAGCACGCCTTTGGAGAGGTAAAGGTTGTCCTCCAGCCCGACGCGGACATGGCCGCCCATCGCCGCCGCGATGGCGGCGAATTCCATCTGCCGCCGTCCCGCCGCCAGCACCGACCATTCGAACTTCGGAAACAGTTTCTGCGCCGTCTGGTGCAGGTGGATGAGATGCTCGGGTTCTGCCGCGATACCACCCAGAACGCCCATGACGAATTGCAGGAAGATCGGCCCGTCAACCAGCCCGCGGTCAACGAAGTGGCGCAGCATGTGAAGGTGGCTCACGTCATAGCATTCGAACTCGAACCGCGCACCGCGTTCGGTGCCCATGCGCTGCAAGACGCCTGCGATGTCGCGCGGGGTATTCTTGAACACCAGATCGTCGGAGTCGCGCAGGAACGGCTCTTCCCAGTCGAACCGCCAGTCGCGGGGTTTGGCCGCCATGGGATAGAGCGCGAAATTCATCGACCCCATGTTAAGGCTGCACATCTCCGGCGCGAAAGTCAGCGGCGCCTCCAGCCGCTGATCCAGCGTCATCACCGCCGATCCGCCGGTGGTCATGTTGAGAACGGCATCGCAGGCGTTTGAAATCGCAGGCAGAAAGCCTTGCCAATGCACCGGGGAGGCAGAGGGCCGGCCCGTCTCGGGGTCACGGGCGTGCAGGTGCAGGATCGCAGCACCCGCCTTGGCCGCGCCGATTGCCTCCGCCGCAATATCCTCGGCCCGGAACGGCAGATAGGGCGACATGCTGGGTGTGTGGATCGAGCCGGTGATAGCGCAGGAGATGATGATCTTCATGCCAATGCTCCCGCATGAGCATCCGCGAACCCATCCAGCGCACGGGTCAGTTTCTCCATGATCTCGTCCACCTGTGCCTCGGTCGTGATCATCGGCGGGCAGACGAGGAAATGGTCACCCTCATAACCACCGCGCGTGCGGCGGGAATAGATGATCAGCCCCTCGGCATAGGCACGTTCGACCAGATCATCGAAGGCCTTCATTTCGCGCGGCAGTGGCGCCATTGTTTCGCGACCGGCAACAAACTCGAAGGCCAGCAACAGCCCCTCACCCCGCACATCACCAATGAAGCCATAGCGTTGCATCAGGTTCTTCAGGCGTTGTTTCAGAACAGCCCCCACCTTGCGCGCGTTGCCCATCATATCCTGCCGCTCAATCTCGGTCAGCACGGCAAGGCCCGCCGTGCAGGCCAGCGGATTGCCGGCATAGGTATGGCCGTGCAGGAAACCGCCCGCATCCTGCACCGCCTGCACGATGCGATCCTGCGCGATCATGGCACCAAGCGGCGCATAGCCCGCACCGAAACCCTTTGAAATCGCAATGATATCCGGGGCCACGCCCCAAAGGTCGCCGCCAAGGAAGGTGCCGACGCGGCCGCCGCCGCTCATCACCTCGTCATGGATCAGCAGCACGCCGTATTTGTCGCAGATCGCGCGCACCGCCTGCATATAGCCCGCGGGCGGCACCAGCGCCCCGGTCGAAGCGCCGCCGACGGGTTCGTGGATGAAGGCCAGCACTGTCTCTGGCCCCTCGGACAGAATGCGGTCCTCCAGCATCGCCGCGTAATGCGCGCCGGTGGCGGGGTTATCCATGTCCAGACCGTCAAGATAGGCGCGCGGCGCGGGGATCTTCGGCATCTCCACCATCATCGGGCGGAAAGGATCGGTCAGCGGATCGTAACCCGTCACCGACAGCGCCCCCAGCGTCGATCCGTGATAGGACGGGAAACGCGAGATCACTTTCCACCGGCTTGCCTGCCCGGTGACCACCGCATATTGCCGGGCGAGCTTCATCGCGCTTTCCACAGCCTCCGACCCGCCGGAGACGAAGAATACCTTCTCCATCCCCTCCGGGCTGAGCGCGGCAACCTTTGCGGCCAGTTGCTCACCCGGTTCGGTTTCGAAATGCAGCCGGTAGCCGAAGGTGGATCTGTCCATCTGCGCCCGCATCGCGGCCAGAACGGCAGGGTTGGAATGGCCGATATTGCTGACCATCGCGCCCGACGATCCGTCGATGAACCGCCGCCCCGAAGTATCCCACATGTAGATCCCTTCGGCACGGTCCAGCACGGGCCGCGCAGCAGTGGAAAGGTAGAACAGGTGGCTCATCATCAGTCTCCGGGCGAGGTTCACCCTGAGGATGGCGCATGGCACCGCATTCTCCAAATGGATTGTTTTAATCCACATCATTGATACAGTGAATGACATGCGTCTCAGCCCCGCCGAAAAGCTCGCCCGTGACCTCGATTGGAACCTGCTGCGGGTCTTTCTCGCGCTGGCAGAGGCCGGGTCGGTAACGCGGGCGGGCGAAAGGCTGGGGCTGAAGCAACCCTCGGTCAGCCAGGCGCTGAAACGGCTGGAGGAACGCACCGGCCACCGGCTGATCGACCGCAGCGCGGGCAGTTTCACCCTGACGCCCGAGGGCATGGCCCTGCTGGCCGAGGCGCAGGCCGTGCGCGCCGCCATCCTGCGCGGGGCCGAGGCGATGGCAGAAGCCTCGGGCGCAGTGTCGGGCGAGGTCACGCTGGCACTGGCATCGCATGTTGTCTCGCCCCTGCTGGACGCGTCGTTGCGCCGGTTTCACGCGGCCCACCCCAGGGCCACGCTGTCCATCGACATCCTGCCCTCACGCGAGGCGCTGACACGACTGGCCGAGGGTCAGGCCAGCCTTGCCATCTGTCTGATGACCGATCCGCGCAGCGACCTGCAAACCGAAGTGTTCTACCGCGAGTTCTTCGGTCTGTTCTGCGGCCCGCCGCACCCGCTTTATGCCCGGTCCGGCCTGACACTGGCGGACCTCGCGGGCCACACCGCCGTCAGTTTCCAGACCGATCGGATGGGCGATGCGCTGGCCGCCGTGACTGAACTGCGCCAGCGGGCCGGGCTTTCCGGCCCGGTCGGCCAGTCCACCCACCTGGAGGAGGTGCGGCGGATGATCCTTGCGGGCCTCGGTATCGGGCCTTTGCCGTTGCATGTGGTGGAGGAGGATCTGCGCGCCGGGCGCCTGTGGCGCCTGCCGCCGCAGGACGATCCGCCCGCCATCGACGTCTATCTGGCCCGCAACCCGCGCGCACGACGGAACCGGGCCGAGGCGGCGTTTCTGGCCATCCTCGATACACTTCTGGCGGAAACCCCGCCCGAGCAGCGCATCTACGGCCCCTGATCCGCCACCGGGCTAAGCCCCGCGCAGCCGCGCCCTTTCGCGCTGCAACCAAAGCGCCGTCACCAGCAGCGGCCCGTTGTCCACCTCACCCGAGGTGATCAACGCCATGAATTCCTTGAAGCTGACCAGATGCCCGCGGATATCTTCCGCCTCGCCCTCGACGCCAAACACGCCCTCCACCCCGTCGGGCAGATCGCAAAGCGCAACATAGGAATAGAGGTATTCGCTTTTTGCCCCCGGCGAAGGGTAATAGGCGCCCACTTTCTCCAGCGCGCCCAGATGCAGGCCCGCTTCTTCCACCGCCTCACGCCGGGCGGCCTGTTCCGGCGTCTCGTCCGGGTCGATGCGGCCCGCGATGGCCTCCAGCAGCCAGGGCTGCGGATCGCCCCGCCCGCAGGGACCGGCGCGGAACTGTTCGATCAGCAGCACCCGGTCGCGCACGGGATCATAGGGCAGCACCGTCACCGCATCGCCCGAGACAAAGACCGCGCGGTTGATCTGTTCACTCATGCGACCGTCAAAGCGGCGATAACGCAGATCGTATTCTTCGATGGCGAAGAAATTGGCATAGGGCTGGCGAAAGCGGTCAACCACCACATCGCCCGCCGTCGCCCGATGCCGCCGCGTGACCGGCGGCGCCTCGACGGCCCGCAACCGGCTGGCGCCCCGCACCAGCATCAGCCGGTAACGCCGCACCACCTCGGCCGCCTCGCGCTGGCCCATCAGCGCCATCACGTCACGCGCCGTCGCCACCGCCACCGCGCCCCAGTCCCGCACCCAGTTCGCCAGCGACCACGGCCCCGCCACGGGCGCCGCATCGGGTGGCAGATAGACCAGCGCGGTCGAGGCCCCCGCCGCCGCGACCGGCAGCGCAGCGGTGCGATAGCCGAAGCCGCCTTCGTAGAAATCCAGCCGCGCAACATCTTCGGCGGTGGCATTGCGCATCAGCCGACCCTCCGCCGCGCCTGCGCCGCGCCGGATCACCGGCCACGCCCCCTCGGCGGACCAGAGCACCTCATAACCAGGCAGAGTGGCAGGTTCAGTAACCACAGCGCGGCCCAGAACCGCCTCCAACAGTGGCGGGTGGCACAGCGTGCCGTAAAAGAACAAATCCATCAGCGCCGCCGTACCAGCTTATGCACTGCAATGCCGCACAGCGGGCCACCCACCAGCAGGGCCGCCATGACCTGCGGCGACGTCAGCACCAGAAACAGGTTTTCCACCATCAGTTCGAACACGCCGGTAATCGCCTCGAAGGGGCCCTTGTACATCTTGCGCAGCGCCTTGCCGAGCATGAGGTAGATGCCGAAGCCCAGCAGCGCAAAGAAAGCCGTCGTCAGCGCCGCCTGCAAACCCGCGCTGATCGCCTGTGCCATGCCCCCCTCCGGCGCGCGCGGCCCCATAACAAACCAGCCACTGCCAAGCCCGATTGCCGCGACATACAGGCTGAAATGACCGAAAGAGGTGCCTTCTGGCACCGAGGGTTTGAACAGTTCGGCCGTCAGATAGGCCAGCGCCGCAAAGAATATCGCGCCCAGAAGCTTGCCTGCCGTCGGCATCTGTCCCTTTCCGCGCGGCCTCTAGCCGGGCCGCGTCACCGTGATCTGCGTCACGTCGCAGTTTCCGCCGTGAAAGGCGCCAGCGCAAGAGGTCAGGTAGAAGTTCCACATGCGGCGGAAGCGGTCATCGAAGCCCAGCGCCCGCACCTCGGGCCAGTGGGCATTGAACGTGTCATGCCAGCGCCGCAGCGTCTGGCTGTAGCTTTCGCCGAATTCGATATGGCCCTTCAGCGCCAGCCCCGCCGCCGCGACCTCTTGCGCCAGCGCGGCGGGTGAAGGCAGCATGCCGCCGGGGAAGATGTATTTCTGGATGAAATCCACGGTCTTGCGATAGGCCGCAAAGCGGGCATCGGGCACGGTGATGATTTGCAGCGTGGCATTGCACCCCGGTTTCAGCCGGTCGCGCACCGCACCGAAATAGACAGGCCAGTATTTCTCGCCCACCGCCTCGAACATCTCGATCGAGGCGATACCGTCATATTGGCCGCGTTCATCGCGGTAATCCTGAAGCCGGATCTCCACCCGGTCAGAGAGACCCGCGCGGGCAATCCGGGCCTGCGCGAAATCGTGCTGTTCCTTTGAAATGGTCAGGCAGGTCAGCCGCATGCCCGCCCGCGCCGCATGTTCGGCAAATCCGCCCCAGCCGCAGCCGATTTCCAGCAGGTGATCGCCGCGCCTTGCGCCCATCTGCTGCAACATCGAGGCGTATTTGGCCTCTTGCGCCGCCTCAAGGCTTTCCTGCCCGCTGCGGAACAGGGCGCTGGAATAGGTCATCGTATCGTCGAGCCATAGCCGGTAGAAATCATTCCCCAGATCGTAGTGATAGGCGATGTTACGTTTGGCCTGCCGTTTCGAATTTCCGCGCAGCCAGTGCCGCATCCGCTCATAGGACCGCACGAGGCCCATGCCCGGAAAACCGTCATTCACCCCGTTGTTCGGTGGCGCCTGCACCAGATCCATGAAGGCTTGCAGATCGGGCGTATCCCAGTCGCCGTCCAGATAGGCGTCACAAAAGCCCAGATCCCCCTCGCGGATCAGCCGGGCGAAAACATCCGGGTTCTTCACCTGCACCTCGGCCACCGGGCCGGGCGCGGCGCCTTCTGCCCGAAAGCGACGGCCATCGGGCAGGACAAACTCCATCCGCCCCACGCGCAGCTTTTCCAGCACCTTCATCACCTGACCGAAATAGCGCGGCAGGTCGGGCTGGCCTTCGGTCGTCAGCAAGGTGGTCATCCTTACATCTCCCCGGATCATACAGTGCCGATGATTCCCCAAGCGCGGCTGTCACTCAAGCCTTTCGTGCGGCATAGGCATCCAGCGCGCGCTGACGGCCTTTATCCAGCGCAATCAAGGGCTTCGGATAGGCAGAATCGGGTGAAAGCGCCCATGCTCGCGGCACCGCATCGAAATAGGACAGCGCGTCAGCCGGGGGTATGTGGCTGAGTTCGGCGATAAACCGGCGCCGATAGACGGCATTCGGGTCAAACTTTTCCGCCTGCGTCGCCGGGTTGAAGATGCGGAAATACGGCGCGGCATCCGGCCCTGACCCCGCCACCCATTGCCAGCCCATCGCGTTGGAGGCCGGGTCCCAGTCGGTCAGGCAATCGGCAAACCACGCCAGCCCCACCCGCCAGTCGGTCATCAGATGTTTGGTCAGGTAAGAGGCCGCAATCATCCGGGCTCGGTTGTGCATGGTGCCGGTCACATACATCTCGCGCATCGCGGCATCGACGAAGGGCTCGCCGGTCAGGCCCCGGCGCCAGCGTTCGGCATCGGCACTGTCGCCGCGCCAGGGGAAGCCATCCCACTCCTCGCGCCAGTTCTCGGTCGCAAGCGCCGGGAAGTGATAGATCAGATGCCAGGCGAAATCGCGCCAGCCCAGTTCCGACAGGAACTTGCCTGCGCCACTGTCTCCCGCATCCAGCCGGTGCATGGCGGCATGCCAGATGCGGGCGGGGGCGATTTCGCCATAGGTCAGGTTTTCCGACAGGCGCGAGGTGGCGGGCGTGGCCGGAAAATCCCGCGCCTCGGCATAGCGGCCAAGCCGCTGGTCCAGAAAATCGCCCAGCCGCGTCAGAGCTGCCGCCTCCCCCACGGCCTGATGCGGCAGGCAGACCGACGCACCGCGCCGCATGGCGGCCCCCATCCGCCAATCCTCCAGCCGGTCCGAGACGGGCCAGTTTTCGGGCGCGGGCAGTTGCTTTGGCGCGGGTAGGAGGGGTGCGATGTCGCGCTGGCGCAGCGCCTTCCAGAATGGGGTATAAACGCGGTAGGGGCCGCCCTGCCCGGTCTCCACCTGCCAGGGCTCGGCCAGCAGGAAACCCGGATGGCTTTCGGCACCGTACCCCGCCGCCCTCAGCGCGGTTTTCACCGCCGTATCGCGGGCGATGGAGGCCGGATCATAGGCCCGGCTCCACATCACTCCCGAGGCGCCGGTGTCCGCGATCAGCCGCGCCAGCGCCTCGGGCGCGGCCCCGCGCAGCAGGATCAGCCGGCTGCCCACGCCCTCCAGTCGCGCCGCAAAATCGGCGAGCGACAGGCCCAGCCGCCATTTCGCCGCAGCACCAATGGCGTCGGTCTCGGGGTCCAGCAGGAAGACCGGGATCAGCGGTCGCCCGGTGGCCCGTGCGGCGGTCAGCATCGGGTGATCGGCCAGCCGCAGGTCGCGGCGGAACCACAGGATCAGGGGGGTATCGGTCATGGCAGGTTAGGCTACTCCGTTTCCCTTGTCATACGGTATGACCTAGGGCAGCGGATCATCCTTGCCCAGTGCTGAAGCCTCCAGCCCTGACGCCCCCGGCCCTGACGCCCCTTGCATCGCGCGCGGTGATCTGGTCCTTGGGGCCATGCCCATCCTGCCGCCCCCCGCCCTGCCGATTGATGCCGTTCTGCCCGATCTGGTCGCGGCGCTGACCGCGCGCGGCATGGCGGTGGTGCAGGCACCGCCGGGTGCGGGCAAGACCACGCGGGTTCCGCTGGCTATGCTGGCCTCCGGCCTTTGCCCCGGTCGCATCGTCATTCTGGAGCCCCGCCGCCTTGCCGCCCGCGCCGCGGCAGAGCGCATGGCCGAAACGCTGGGCGAGCCGGTAGGCCAGACCGTCGGCTACCGTATCCGGGGCGAGGCGAAGGTTTCGAAAACCACCCGGATCGAGGTGGTGACCGAAGGTATCCTGACCCGGATGCTGCAAACCGATCCGGGGCTTGATGGTATCGGTGCGGTGATCTTCGACGAATTTCATGAACGCAGCCTGAATGCCGATCTGGGCCTTGCGCTGGTGCTGGAGGTGCGGGGCGCGCTGCGCGACGACCTGCATCTGGTGGTCATGTCGGCGACGCTGGATGCCGCGCCTGTCGCCGCGCTGATGAGCGATGCGCCGATGATCACCAGCGAAGGCCGCGCTTTTCCGGTGGAAACCCGCTGGCTGCCCCGGCCGCTGGACGCGCGCGCGCGCTTCGATCAGGCGCTGGCCGCACTGGTCGTGCAGGCGGTGGAGGAATGCCCCGAGGGCGGCGTGCTGGTCTTTCTGCCCGGCGAGGGTGAGATCCGGCGGGTCGAGGCCCTGCTGAAGGGCCTGAAGGGCTGCGACATCCGCCCGCTGTTCGGCGCGATGGAGTTCGCGGCCCAGCGCGCGGCACTGGCTCCGGCGGCGGCGGGTCTGCGCAAGGTGGTGCTGGCGACCTCGATCGCGGAAACCTCGCTGACCATCCCCGACGTCCGCGTGGTGGTCGATGGCGGGCGGGCGCGGCGGGCGCGGTTCGATGCGCCTTCGGGCATGGCGCGGCTGGTCACCGAACGGGTGACACGGGCCGAGGCCGAACAGCGCCGGGGCCGCGCCGGCCGGGTGGCGGAGGGGGTCTGCTACCGGCTGTGGTCGAAGGGCGAGGAAGGCGGGCTGCTGCCCTTCCCCCTGCCCGAAATCGCGGCGGGCGACCTGACCGGCCTCGCGCTGGAGCTTGCGGTCTGGGGATCGACCGACCTGCCCTTCCTCACCCCGCCGCATCCGGGCGTGCTGGGAGAGGCCCAGGCGCTTCTGACCGGGCTGGAGGCACTGAAGGACGGGCGCATCACCGACCACGGCCGCCAGATCGCCGCACTGCCCTTGCACCCGCGTCTGGCCCACATGCTGATCCGCGCGGGCGGCGGGATTGAGGCCGCAACACTGGCCGCCCTGCTGGCCGAACGCGACCCGCTGCGCGATGCCCCCGCCGATCTGGCGTTGCGCATGGCGGCGGTGAAAGACCCGGCCCGGATCGAGCGCGAGGGCCGCACCGTGCATCGCGGCACGGTGGAGCGCATCCGCACCGAGGCGAAGCGGCTGGCCCGTGCCGTCCCCGAGGCACCGAAGGGCCTGAGCCTTGGCCAGATGGCATCACTGGCCTATCCCGACCGGGTGGGCCTGCGCCGCAAGGGCGAGGCGCCGCGCTGGGTGCTGTCAGGTGGCAAGGGCGCGGCGATGGCTGCCGGTCAGCCGCTGTCGGGCGCACGGCTTCTGGTCGCCACCGATCTGGACGGCGACCTGCGCGAGGCGACGATCCGGCAGGCGGTCGCGTTGACCGAGGCGGAGTTGCGCGCGGTGCATGGCGATCAGATCGTGTGGCGCGACATCTGCGAATGGTCCAGACGCGAGGGCCGCGTGGTGGCGCGGCGGCAGGAGTGTTTCGGCGCCTGCGTGCTGGACGACCGGCACTGGACCGACGCGCCGCCGGAGGCGCTGGCGCGTGCGGCGCTCGACGGTTTGCGGTTGATCGGCCTCACGCCCTCTCCCGCCGCACGGCGGCTGATGGTGCGGGCGGCGCTCTGTCGCCGCGACGGGGCAGACCTGCCCGATGTCTCGGAACCCGCACTGCTGGCGGAGGAGGCGCTGCTGCCCTATCTGACCGGCAAGCGCACAGAGGCCGATCTGCGCGGCCTCGATCTGGTGGAGCCGATCCGCAGCGCGCTGGGATGGGAGGGGGTGCAGATGCTCGACCGCCTCGCCCCGCCGCATTTCGAGACGCCGCTGGGGCGGCGGGTGCCCATCGACTATGACGGCGAGGCACCGGGGATCGAGGTGCGCTTGCAGGAATTGTTCGGGGTGACGGTGCATCCGACGGCGGGGCCAAAACGGCTGCCGCTGAAGATCACATTGCTGTCGCCCGGTGGCAAGCCGGTGCAGGTTACGGCGGATCTGCCGGGGTTCTGGACCAATTCCTATGCCGATGTGCGGCGCGACATGCGCGGCCGTTACCCGCGCCACCCCTGGCCCGAAGACCCGCGCGAGGCGGATCCGACAACACGGGCAAAACCGCGCGGCACCTGAGCCGTCAGGCCGCCAGCCAGGGCGCAGGAACCGGCAACGGCCTGAGGCCCGGCCCGCGCAACCCTGCCCGCTGCATCACCAGCAGCCGGGCCTCGTGCCGGCGCAGCACCCGCCGCGCGGCGGGCTGGCGTGCCAGACGCTCCAGCTCCCACGGAAGGAAAGTTTCATGCAGGGCCGCCCGCGCCCGTTCTGGCAATGCGGCCATGGCCTGCGGACCCGGATGCAGGCTTTCCGCCCCGGTGCCTTCCGCCAGCAGCACCTGATGACGGTCCAGCAGCAGATGACAATAGCGCAAGCGGCGTGGCAGGGTTTCGCGGCTGACACCGGGCAGGCCCACCAGATCGCGCGCCGCTGCCAGCACCTCATATTCGCCGAACAGTAATTCGCAATCGGCCCCGTGCAGCAACAGCAGATGCAGCCCCGAAACGCTCAGGTCGCCGTCATTGTCCAGCGCCCAGGCCTCGATGCGCACCGGCAGCGCCTCGCCCTCGGCACAGACCATGCCGCCGCCGGTCCAGCGCAAGATCTGCGGCCCGTCATCCAGCGTCATCACGCGATCCCCGGCGCGCAGATTCTCGATCCGCCGCAGCCCACCGGGCGTGTGGATGCGGGTGCCCGCTTCGAAACACACCGGATTGCCGTTCAGGAAACGTGTCGACCAGACACCGTTCGGTTCGCCCGGGTCCAGCCCGGCATTCGGATAGTTCGTCAAAGCCGAGGAATTGCCCGAGCCGGGAACGATGTAATCGCGCGACCCGCCATCCGTCATGCCCACCTGCGCCACGCCGGTATACCCGTTGGTCCACTGGACCTTCTGGTAGATCATGTCGATCTCGAAATTGCCGTCGTGGGTATGTTGCAGCACCACCTGAAAGGTGTTCCGCGCCGAGGTGGCGCCGCTGTAGGCCCGCACATCCAGCCATGTGATCGTGACGCGGCCGCTGGACGGGTCCAGGTCCCAATAGATGTTGTTGGTGCCGTTGGCCGTGCCGCTGGTGATGTTCACATCACTCCAGAACGGCGCGATGGCCGGATAGGGCAGCGCGGACAGCGCCGAAGGCGTATAGGCAGTGACCGGCGCCTGAAAGGTGATCAGCCCGTTGGTGTTGATATAAAGGGACGTATAATTGGTCCCGAAATAGTTGATGCCCGACGCGCCGAAAACCGAGGTGATGTTCACCTGGATCGAGCCGTCATCATAATTTCCCGCCGTCAGGGCGCTGCCGCGAAAACTGCCTTCGCCCACGCCCTGCGGCCCGCCCAAACCTGTATTGATCGTGGCCATTTTCGGCCTCCGTCCGTTTCTGCCTCAGAAACGACAGGACAGCCGAAATCGGGCGGCCTGACGGATCGGATGCGGCGCATTCGGGGCAATTTTGCGCCAAGCCATCATAATCCGCAGCCAATGGCAGGAATTGTCGCGACCCGGAAACAATCCCCCCGGTCACTGGCGCAAACGGGGGGACAATGGCGCCGGTCAGACGCCCAGGCACCAGCGCATGACCGCCTTCTGCGCATGCAGCCGGTTTTCCGCCTCGTCGAAAATCACCGAATGCGGGCCGTCCATTACGGCGCTGGTCGCCTCGTCATTGCGGTGCGCGGGCAGGCAATGCATGAACAGTGCATCCGGTTTGGCCTTCGCCATCAGATCCTCATTCACCTGATAGGGGCGCAGCTGGTTGTGGCGGCGCTCTTTCGCGCTTTCGGGGTCATGCATGCTGACCCAGGTATCGGTGACCACCAGATCGGCGCCCGAGACCGCCTTGTAGGGGTCACGCTCCACCGTGACCGGATGACCTTTCGAGGCGGCGAAATCCAGCCAGACCCGCTCGGGGTCGAGTGTTTCAGGCCCGGTGAAGGCCAGATCGAAGCCGAACTGCCCGGCGGCATGAGCAAAGCTGGCAAAGACATTGTTGCCGTCGCCGCACCACACGACCTTCTTGCCGGCGATCGGGCCGCGATGTTCCTCATAGGTCATCACATCGGCCATGATCTGACAGGGGTGGGTGCGGTTGGTCAGCCCGTTGATGACCGGAACCGTGGCATGTTCCGCCATCTCCTGCAGCGTCGCCTCTTCAAAGGTGCGGATCATGATGAGATCGACATAGCGTGACAGCACCCGCGCGGTATCGGCGATGGTCTCGCCATGGCCAAGCTGCATTTCCTTGCCCGACAGCACCATCGTCTCGCCACCCATCTGGCGCACACCGACGTCAAAGCTGACGCGGGTGCGGGTCGAGGGCTTTTCGAAGATCAGCGCGACCATGCGGCCCTTCAGCGGCTGGTCATCGTCCGGCGTGCCCTTGGGACGCCCGGCGCGGGCGATCTTCATGGCACGCGCATTGTCGATCATCGCGCGCAGATCGGTGGCGGAGGTGGTGTGAATATCAAGGAAGTGGTTCATCTGTCGGTCTTTCTGACGGGCTTCCGCCCGCTTGCGTATCTTACCAAAGGGAAGGGAATGTCGGATCGAATGCCATGACAAGCACGGGCTTGCCCGTCTCGCCCGTCGTGGTGCGGATGGCACGGAAGCCCGCTCGTCGATACGCCCGCACGGCGCGCTCGTTCGACGGGTCGGGATCGATGACCACCGCCGGATAGCGCCGCCGCAGATCGGCTGCGCGCAGGTTCAGATAGCGCGCGGCATGGCCCTGCCCCAGCATCCCCGGATCGCCCAGAAAGGTATCCATCGCACGGGTGCCCGGCGGGAATTCCGCATATTGCGGCATCGGGTCGTGATGGGCGGGGTAATCCTGCACATAGGCGAAGGGCCTGCCCTGATAGGCCACCAGCCGCAGATCGGCGGTGTCGCCGTCGATTTCGGCGTCGATCAGCGCGATTTCAGTGTCGGGGTCGCCCCACCAGGCGCGGACATGCGGCTGGTCCAGCCAGCCGCGCATCCGCGCGTAATCCGACCGCGTCAGCGGCGGAAAGCTGTAATCCGCCTCAGCTTGCATGACCGGACAGCGCGGCCGCGGCCGCATCCAGCCGCTTCAGCGCCTCGGCAATATCGGCGTCGGGGATGTTCAGCGCAGGCAGCAGCCGCACCACATTGTCGGATGCGGCGACGGTCAGCAGATGTTCCGCCATGCCCGCCTTCACCAGATCCGCGACCGGCGCCCTGCATTTCAGGCCAAGCATCAGCCCCTGCCCGCGCACGCTTTCGAACACGTCGGGATGTTCCGCCACCAGCGCCTCAAGCCCCTGACGGAACAGGCCCGCCTTGCGGTTGACCTCGGCCAGGAACGCCGGGTCAGAGACGATGCGCATGACAGCCCCGCCCACCGCGCAGGCCAGCGGGTTGCCGCCATAGGTGGACCCATGGGTGCCCGCGACCATGCCGGAAGCGGCGTTTTCGGTGGCCAGTACCGCGCCCAGCGGGAAGCCGCCGCCGATGCCCTTGGCGACCATCATGATATCGGGGGTGACGCCCGCCCATTCATGCGCGAACAGCTTGCCGGTGCGGCCCATGCCACATTGCACCTCATCAAAGACCAGAAGCGCGCCGGTCTCTTCGCAGAGGTCACGCAGTCCTTTCAGGCAGCTGTCAGGCAGCGTGCGGATGCCGCCCTCGCCCTGAACCGGCTCGATCATCACCGCTGCCGTGCGGTCTGAAATCGCCGCCCGCAGCGCCTCGTGATCGCCGAAGGGCAGTTGCCGGAAGCCCGGCATCAGCGGGCCAAAGCCCTTGACCATCTTTTCCGAGCCCGCCGCCGCAATGGCGCCCGTCGACCGGCCGTGGAAGGCGCCATCAAAGCTCAGGATCTCGATCCGATCGGGCTGCCCCTTCTCGTACCAGTATTTGCGGACCATCTTGATCGCCAGTTCCGCCGCCTCGGTGCCGGAATTGGTGAAGAAAACGGTGTCGGCAAAGGTGTGCTCGACCAGTTGGTCGGCCAGCGCCTCCTGTTCCGGGATGCGATAGACGTTCGACACATGCCAGAGCTTTGCCGCCTGTTCGCTGATGGTTTTTACCAGCTCGGGATGGGCATGGCCCAGCGCATTGACGGCAATCCCCGAGCCCAGATCGAGGTAACGCCCCCCGTCCTCGGTGAAAAGCCAGCTGCCCTCGCCCTTCACGAAGGCAAGCGGCGCGCGGTTGTAGGTCGGCAGGACGGAGGTAATCATGGATAATCCTCAGGCGGATGCGAGGCCATAGGGGTGCCAAAGGCGCATGCCCATGTCAACGCAAGGGTGTCATGTAGGGAGAGGGGGGCCGGATTTTCCGGGTCACACCCGGAAGCAGAACGCGCGAAAGCGACGTCAGACGCGGTTGCGTCGGCGTCGGGGAAGCTGGAAAGGGCGAATCCGTGCATTCATGCCGTTGCGATAGCGCAAGGCCGGACGGCTGGCAAGCGTCTTGCAGCCACCACCACCGCAATCCCGGGTGGCCAGGCGCACAGGCCCCTGCGCTGCTGTCACCGTGCAGACTTTCTGCCAGCCCGCGACGGGCGCGAACACGGTTGCCCCGCGCCTTCTGATGAACGATAAGCTTCCCTGACGTTCCTCGGGGCCGAAGTCGGGACGGCAGGGTATGGGCCAGGCAGGCAGATATTTTGCGGGTATCGCGGCAGACGACCATGGAAGGAACCCAACGCGATACATGGGTTACGGCCGGATGCTGCTTCTGATCGACAACTACGACAGCTTTACCTACAATCTCGTGCATTATCTGGGCGAGCTTGGTGCCGATGTGGTGGTCAGGCGCAACGATGCGCTGGATGTGCAGGCCGCCATGGCGCTGCGCCCTGATCTGATTGTGCTGAGCCCCGGTCCCTGCGACCCGGCACAGGCGGGCATCTGCCTTGCGCTGACCGCCGCCGCCGCCGAGGCGAAGATCCCGCTGCTGGGTGTCTGCCTTGGACACCAGACCATTGGCGAGGCGTTCGGCGGCAAGGTCGTGCGCTGCCACGAGATCGTGCATGGCAAGATGGGCACCATGCATCACAGCGGGCAAGGCGTGTTCAGCGGCCTGCCCTCCCCCTTCCTTGCCACCCGCTATCACTCGCTGGTGGTGGAACGCGAGAGCCTGCCGGATTGTCTTGAGGTCACGGCCTGGCTGGAGGATGGCACCATCATGGGCCTGCGTCACAAGACACTGCCTATCGAAGGCGTGCAGTTCCACCCCGAAAGCATCGCCAGCGAGCACGGGCACCAGTTGCTGAAGAACTTCCTTGACCGCGCGCAGGTGTCGGCATGAGCGACCGGCTGAAGCCGCTGATCGGCACCGCCGCCACCCGCGCCCTGACGCGCGCCGAGGCCGAAACCGCCTTCGTCGCGCTGTTCGAGGGCGAGGCGACGCCCGCACAGATGGGCGGCTTCCTGATGGCGCTGCGCACGCGGGGCGAGACGGTGGATGAATATGCCGCCGCCGCCAGCGTGATGCGTGCCAAATGCCACAAGGTGAGCGCGCCCACGGGCGCCATGGATATCGTGGGCACCGGCGGCGATGGCAAGGGCACGCTGAACATCTCCACCGCGACGGCCTTTGTCGCGGCGGCGGCGGGGGTCGTCGTGGCCAAGCACGGCAACCGCAACCTTTCCTCCAAATCCGGCGCGGCGGATGCGCTTTCGGAAATGGGCCTCAACGTGATGATCGGCCCCGATGTGGTGGAACGCTGCCTGCATGAAGCCGGGATCGGCTTCATGATGGCGCCGATGCATCATCCGGCGATGCGCCATGTCGGGCCGGTGCGGGCCGAGCTGGGCACCCGCACCATCTTCAACATCCTCGGACCGCTGACCAACCCCGCCGGGGTGAAGCGGCAGTTGACGGGCACATTCAGCGCCGCGCTCTTACGCCCGATGGCGGAAACCCTGCTGACACTGGGGTCAGAGGCGGCCTGGCTGGTCCACGGTTCCGACGGGACCGATGAAATCTCCATTGCCGGGCCGACCTCTGTGGCCGCGCTGGAAAACGGTGCAATCCGCGAATTCGAGGTCAGCCCCGAGGATGCGGGCCTGCCGGTCCATCCGTTCGAGGCGATCCTCGGGGGCACGCCGCAGGAAAACGGCGCGGCCTTCCGTCGCCTGCTGGAGGGCGAGGAAGGCGCTTACCGCGATGCCGTTCTGCTGAACTCTGCCGCTGCGCTGGTGGTGGCTGGGCGCGCGACCGGCTTGCCCGCAGGCGTGGAAATGGCGCGCGAAGCCATCGACAGCGGCCGCGCACTGCAAAAGGTCGAGGCGCTGGTGGCGCTGACCAACGGGTGAGCGGCCTCGACATCCCTGCAAGCTGGGCGGATCTTCCGTTCTTTCGGGACGACTGGCCCGCCTTGGCCGCACGGCTCAGCGTCACGCCCGGCTGGCAGCCGCAATCACCGTTCCGCGCCCTGGATCTGACGCCGCGTGACAGGGTGCGTGTGGTGATCCTCGGGCAAGACCCCTACCCCACACCGGGCCGCGCCACCGGCCTTGCTTTCAGCTTTCCGCCCGGCGCGGCCCCGCAACATTCGCTGAAGAACATCCTGACCGAGTTGCACGACGATCTGGGCGTCGCAAAATGCGACGGCGATCTGACCGGCTGGGCCGAACAGGGTGTCCTGCTGCTGAACGCCGTACTGACCGTGCCGCAGGGGCAGGCCAATGGCCACAAGGGCTGGGGCTGGGAAGCGCTGGTGCAGCAGGTGCTGGCCACCACCGCTGCCGACGGGCCGCGCGCCTTTGTCCTTTGGGGTGCGCCTGCGCAAAAACTTTGTGCAAAGCTGCCGCGAGACGGGCACCTGTTCCTTGAAAGCGCGCACCCCTCGCCCCTGTCGGCCTATCGCGGCTTTTTCGGCTCGAAACCGTTCAGTCAGGTAAACTGCTGGCTCGCGTGCACCGGCGGCACGCCGGTCGACTGGTCGGCCTGAGCCGGGTTTTCAACGCCGCCACGGCGCGCTAAGTCACTGGGAAGGAGATCGCCATGACCACCATTCTCGACCGCATCAAAGCCTACAAGCTGGAAGATGTTGCCGCCCGCAAGATCGCGCAGCCTCTGGCCGAGGTGGAAGCCGCCGCCAAGGCCGCCCCGGCCCCGCGCGGTTTTGCCCGCGCTCTGCGCGATGCCGCGACTTCGGGCTATGGCCTGATCGCCGAAATCAAGAAGGCCAGCCCTTCCAAGGGTCTGATCCGCGCCGATTTCGACCCGCCCGCCCTTGCCCGCGCCTATGAAGAGGGTGGCGCCACCTGCCTTTCGGTGCTGACCGACGGCCCGTCCTTCCAGGGCGACGACAGCTATCTCGCCGCCGCGCGCGAGGCAGTAAAGCTGCCCTGTCTGCGCAAGGATTTCCTTTATGACCCCTACAGCGTCGTCGAATCCCGCGCGCTGGGGGCCGATTGCATTCTGATCATCATGGCCTCGCTGGATGATGCCGAAGCGGTGGATCTGGAACAGACCGCTTTCGACCTTGGCATGGATGTGCTGATCGAGGTGCATGACCGGACGGAGCTTGAACGTGCCACGCGGCTGAAATCGCCGCTGCTGGGTATCAACAACCGCAACCTGCACACCTTCGAAACCACGCTGGACACCACGCGCGATCTGGCGCGGCGCGTTCCGGCCGACCGGCTGATCGTGTCGGAAAGCGGGCTTTATACCGCCGAGGATCTGGCCGACATGGCCCGCTATGGCGCGCGTTGCTTCCTGATCGGCGAGGCGCTGATGCGACAGGAAGACGTGACCGCCGCGACGCGCGCGATCCTTGCCAATCCGCTGAAATCCGAAGGGGGGATGTGACATGTCCGGCCTGACGCATTTCGACGCCAAGGGCGATGCGCATATGGTCGACGTCTCCGACAAGGCGGTGACCTCGCGCCTTGCGGTGGCCCGCGGCGCGGTGCGGATGACGGCCGAAACACTGACACTGATCACCGAGGGCCGCGCGGCCAAGGGCGATGTTCTGGCCGTGGCGCGGCTGGCGGGCATCATGGGCGCGAAGAAAACCGCCGATCTGATCCCGCTGTGCCATCCTCTGCCCGTCACCAAGGTCGCGGTCGACCTGACCCCCGACCCCGCGCTGCCCGGCATTCAGGTCGAGGCGACGGTCAAGACCACCGGCCAGACCGGGGTGGAGATGGAGGCGCTGACCGCCGTTTCTGTCGCCTGCCTGACCGTCTATGACATGGTGAAGGCAGTCGAAAAGTCCATGCAGATTGAAGGCATACGCCTGATCCTCAAGGAAGGCGGAAAATCCGGCCGCTTCGAGGCCACGCCATGATTTCGGTCGAGGAAGCGCTGGCCCGCGTTCTGGCCCTTGCCACCCCGATGCCGGTGGAAACCGTGCCGCTGGCAGCAGCGGCAGGTCGCTGGATGGCCAAAGCTGCCGAGGCCCGACGCACCCAGCCGCCTTTCGCGTCCTCAGCCATGGATGGCTATGCAGTGCAGGGTCCGGCCGCAACAGGCGCGCGTTTCCGTGTGATCGGCGAATCCGCCGCTGGTCACGGGTTTGCGGGATCGGTGGGGCCGGGTGAGGCGGCGCGCATCTTCACCGGCGCCCCGGTGCCGGAAGGAGCCACGCAGGTGGTGCTGCAAGAGGATGTCACCCGCGACGGCAATGACATTGTAATCGCCACAGCCTCCGCCAATGCGAATATCCGGCAGGCAGGCGATGATTTCGCGGCGGGTTTCCGGCTGCAACCGCGCCGGATTTCTGCCTCTGACGTGGCGCTTCTGGCCGCAATGAACCTGGCCGAAGTGCCTGCCCACCGACGGCCAGTGGTGGCGATTATCGCCACCGGGGACGAGTTGGTCATGCCCGGTGACACCCCCGGCCCTGATCAGATCATTGCCTCGAACTCCTTTGCGATCAAAGCCTTGGCCGAAGGTGTTGGCGCCGAGGCACGGCTTCTGCCCATCGCCCGCGATACCGAGGCCAGCCTGCGGGCGGTTTTCGCGCTGGCGGAAGGCGCAGATCTGGTGGTGACCATCGGCGGTGCCTCGGTCGGGGACCATGACCTTGTGGCGAAGGTTGCCACCGATCTTGGCATGGAACGCGCCTTCTACAAGATCAGCATGCGCCCCGGAAAACCGCTGATGGCCGGGCGGCTGAACGGCATGCCGATGCTCGGGCTGCCCGGCAATCCGGTCTCTGCCATCGTCTGCGCGCATCTCTTCCTGCTGCCCTTGTTGCGGGCCATGCAGGGCGAGCCGGCACCGGCCCCCGCGCCGCGCCGCGCCGTGCTGGGCGCGGATGTCGCCCCGACCGGGCCGCGCACCCATTACATGCGTGCCCGCATCGAAGATGGGGTCGTCACCGCCTTCGACCGTCAGGATTCCGCTTTGCTGAGCGTACTGGCCGAAGCCAATGCGCTGCTGATCAGGCCCCTGGGAGACGGCGCCCGCAAGGCGGGAGAGGCTGCCGATTACCTGCCAATCTGACGGAAGGCCTTGACACAAATCGGGAACGCGGGCAGAACATAAGGCAAACACCCTTGACCCTGGTGGAAGGATTTGCCCGATGCTCACGCGCAAGCAACTGGAATTGCTGGATTTCATTCGCGTCCGCATGGATCGGGATGGCGTTCCGCCTTCCTTCGATGAAATGAAGGAGGCGCTGGACCTGCGGTCCAAGTCCGGCATTCACCGCCTGATCACCGCGCTGGAGGAACGGGGCTTCATCCGCCGCCTTGCCCATCGCGCCCGCGCCATCGAAATTGTCAAACTGCCCGAGGCGATGGAGAAGCCGGGTTTCACCCCCCGCGTGATTGTGGGTGACCGGCCTGCTGCCCCGCAACCCGCCACGGCCATTCCGGTTCAGGTGCACGCTGTAGAGCTGCCCGTGATGGGCCGCATCGCGGCGGGCGTTCCGATCGAGGCGATCTCTGAAATCTCGCATCACGTTGCTGTGCCCGGGGGGATGCTCTCCGGCAGCGCCCAGCATTACGCGCTGGAGGTCAAGGGCGATTCGATGATTGAAGCCGGGATCAACGATGGTGATATCGTTGTCATCCGCGAACAGGGCACGGCCGAGAATGGCGATATCGTGGTGGCGCTGGTTGAAGACAGCGAGGCGACGCTGAAACGCTTCCGCCGCAAGGGAAACATGATCGCGCTGGAAGCGGCAAACCCGCTTTATGAAACGCGTGTGTTTCCCGATCACATGGTCAAGGTGCAGGGCCGCCTTGTCGGGCTGATCCGCAGCTACTGACCCTTCGCCAGCGGGCGCACAGGCCGGTCCAACCAGCGCGCCGCCATCGTCTGCGCGTGTTTCCCGTGCCAGATGCGGGTGGTATCGCGGGCCGGTTGCAGGCGCAGCCGGTCGCCATCAGGCGAAAGCGCAATGCCTCCGCTGCGGCGCAGCTGCCCGAGGTCGATCACGATGCATCCCTCCGGCGGTGTGGCGATCTGCGCGGCAGTGATAACCAGATCATTGGCTGCGCAGGCAGCGGGCAGCTTTTCTTCCGCGCCCTTGCCGCGCAGATGAACCCCGCTCCATTCGCCCAGATAAAATCGCCGCTCTGACGCAGGGCCGGTAAAACCCACCCGTTTCGCCGCGATTGGCTGCGAGACATGATCGCCATCATTCTCCAGCCAGTTCTGCGCGGCAAAGCCCGCCCCGCGCGCAGCGGAAAGGGCCCTGCCCTGCGGCCCATAGAGGCCAACAAGCAATCCATCCGGTGAAATCAACAGCGCCGGACGCTCTGCCTGCGTCCAGACACCCAGGCCGAGCGCGATGGCAAGAACGCCGGGCAGCCGGAACCAGCGCCGCCCCACCGCCATCCCGATGCCGCCCAGAGCGATGAGCGGCAGGGCCAGCGGCCCCGGCGCCGGCACTGGCGTCACGGCCCCATCCAGGCCAGCAACCATATGGGATACATATAAAATCCAGCGCGCCCCCCACCCCATGACCATCAGCGGCAGATCCGCCAGACCGAAGGGGGCAAGCAGGGCCGCAATCGCACCGGCGGGCATCACCACCATGCCCATGACCGGCACGGTCAACACATTGGCCAGCAGCCCATAATCTGCGATTCTGTTAAAGTGAGCGGCGGCGAAGGGGGCCGTTGCGATCCCAGCCAGCGCCGAAGACAGGACCAGTGTAAGGACTGGCAGCGCCCATCGCGGGACCAGACCACCTGTCAGCGCGCTGTGCAGGGCGCCAAACCCCGCCACCAGCGCGGTGGTCGCGGCGAAGGACATCTGGAACCCCGGCGTCAGCAGAGTTTCCGGGCGAAGGCACAGCAGGATCGTTGCCGAGATCGCCACCGAGCGGAGCGACAGGGCTCGCCGATCCAACAGCACGGCGCCCAGCATGACGCAGATCATGATGCAGGCCCGCTCGGTTGCCACATTGGCGCCCGACAAAAGCAGGTAGAAGATCGCCACCGGCAGCGACAGGGCTGCGGCAACCTTCTTTGTGTTCAGCCGCAGGGCAATGTGCGGCACCAGCGCAAGCCCGCCCCGGATCAGCGCAAAGACAAATCCGATCAGAAAGGCCATATGCATGCCCGAGATCGCCAGAAGATGCGCAAGGCTGGAGGCGCGCAGATCCTCGATCGCCGCGCGGCTGAAGCCGGAGCGATCACCTGTCATCACCCCGGCGGCGAAAGCCCCCGGATCGCCCCGGATTCGCGCCTGAATGCCTGTCGACAGCGCCGCGCGCAGCCGGTTCAGCCCCTGCTCGCCTCGCCCCGGCGGGGCCAGCATCAGCAGCGGATGACGAGAATAGCCAATTGCGCCAAGCCGCTGAAACCACGCCACGCGGCGGAAATCGAAGCCGCCGGGTTCGACCGGATCGCCCGGCGGGGCAAGATGAGCGGTGATCTGCACCCATTGCCCGGGTGCGGGGGCAAACCGGGGCGCCACCTGCAAGGCGATGCGTACGCGCGCCGGTATGCGGCGCGGCGCCACCTCTGAAAGCTGCACATTGTCCAGCGTCAGCCGCAGCGCATCGGATTGCGAGCGGTCCAGCGCGACGATACGCCCCTCGATCGGACCATAATACCGGAACTCCAGCACCGGCGCGGCAACGAGATGCGCGCGCACGCCAGCCACGATGCCGCCAAGTGTCAGGCAGGCCACGGCCACCCAGAGCGGTTGCGCCGCCTCCGGCCCGAAGCGCCACAGACCGGCCATGAGCAGAACCAGACCGCCTGCCACGAGATAAGTTGCAAGCCCCGGCTCCACCGGCAGCGCGAACCAGAAGCCGATCCCGGCGCCAAGAAAGACCGGCACCCAGGGAAACAGGATACCCCGCGCATCGGCCACCGCCCCCGCCAGCCGCCCCAGGATGCCCCCGCGCACCGCCACCTTGTTTCCGGGCCTCCGCTCGCCTATCAGATGCCCAACGCTAGCGCGCCAATGGTTTCCGAAAGGTTAAGTCGCATGACCGGACACGTCGTCACCCGCTTTGCCCCCTCGCCCACGGGTTATCTGCACATCGGCGGCGGCAGGACGGCGCTGTTCAACTGGCTGTTTGCCCGTGGCCGGGGAGGCAAGTTCCTGCTGCGGATCGAGGATACTGACCGCGAACGCTCGACCCCCGAGGCGACGGCGGCGATCCTGCGCGGGCTGGAATGGCTTGGCCTCGACTGGGACGGCGACGTCATCAGCCAGTTCGAGCGGCGCGACCGCCATGCCGAGGTGGCGCATGCCATGCTTGCGCGCGGCACAGCCTACAAATGCTTCAGCACGAGGGAAGAAATTGAGGCCTTCCGCGCCGAAGCCGAAGCCAAGGGCAGCTATGCAGTGTTTCAAAGCCCCTGGCGTGACGCCGATCCGGCGACGTATCCCGAGCGGCCCTTCGCCATCCGCATGAAAGCACCGCGCGAAGGCGAGACGGTGATTGATGATCAGGTGCAGGGCCGCGTCGTCATCAAGAACGAGACGCTGGATGACATGATCGTCCTGCGCTCGGACGGGACGCCGACCTATATGCTGGCGGTGGTGGTCGACGATCACGACATGGGTGTGACCCATGTGATCCGGGGCGATGACCACCTTGTGAACGCGGCCCGCCAGCAGATGATCTATGACGCGATGGACTGGTCCGTTCCGGTCTGGGCGCATATTCCGCTGATCCACGGACCAGATGGCAAGAAACTGTCAAAACGTCACGGCGCACTTGGCGTCGAGGAATATCAGGTCATGGGTTACCCCGCTGCGGGCATGCGCAATTACCTGACCCGACTGGGCTGGGCGCATGGCGATGCCGAGTTCTTTACCAGCGAACAGGCGATGGAATGGTTTGACCTGAAGGGAATCGGCCGCGCCCCCGCCCGACTGGATTTCAAGAAGCTGGAGAATCTGTGCGGCCAGCATATCGCGGCCAGCGACGATGCTGCATTGCTGCATGAACTGGAGGCCTATCTGGCCGTCGCAAACCTTCCGGCGCTGTCCGAACACCAACGCGGCCTGATGCTGGCGGGTATGTCCAGCCTGAAAGAACGTGCCAAGACCTTCCCGGAACTTCTTGAAAAGGCGCGGTATATTCTGACCACCCGCCCTGTGGCGCGCGACGAGGCCGCCGAGAAGGCGCTTGATCCGGTATCCCGTGGTATACTGGCTTCATTGACGCCGCGCCTGCGAAATGCTAGCTGGACGAAGGAAGATCTTGAAGCCATTCTGACCGGGACCGCAGCCGAACACGGGCTGGGCTTCGGCAAGCTGGCTGCTCCGCTGCGTGCCGCCCTTGCCGGACGCACGGTCAGCCCCAGCGTCTATGACATGATGCTTGCCATCGGTCAGGACGAAACGATTGCGCGGCTGGAGGATGCCGCGGCCTGATTGCCGCACCCTCCCTGCCCGAAGATTTGGCCACGGCGCCCTCACGGCGCCGGGCAGCAACGCAGAGGGATGTAGAGATGGCAGAGACCAACAGGACCGCGACGCTGACATTCGACGACAAGGTCATCGACCTGCCGATCCATTCGGGCACGATTGGCCCCGATGTCATCGACATCCGCAAGCTGTACGGTGAAGGTGACGTGTTCACCTACGATCCGGGCTTCACCTCGACCGCCGCCTGTGACAGCGCCATCACCTATATCGACGGCGACAAGGGCGAGCTGCTGCATCGCGGCTATCCGATCGACCAGCTGGCCGAGAAATCGCATTACCTTGAAGTCTGCTATCTGCTGCTGAACGGCGAACTGCCGAATGCCGCACAGATGAAGGACTTCGAGACCCGCATCACCCGGCACACCATGGTGCACGAGCAGATGCACTATTTCTTCCGGGGTTTCCGCCGCGACAGTCACCCGATGGCGACCATGGTGGGTGTGGTCGGCGCGATGTCGGCCTTCTACCACGACTCGACCGACATCAATGACCCGTGGCAGCGCGAAGTGGCCGCGATGCGGCTTATCGCCAAACTGCCGACCATCGCCGCGATGGCCTACAAATATTCGGTGGGTCAGCCCTTCGTCTATCCGAAGAACAGCCTCGATTACGCCGCGAACTTCCTGCACATGTGCTTCGCTGTGCCCTGCGAGGATTATGTGGTGAACCCGGTGCTGTCGAAGGCGATGGACCGGATCATGATGCTGCATGCCGATCACGAACAGAACGCCTCGACCTCGACGGTGCGTCTGGCCGGGTCGTCGGGCGCCAACCCCTTTGCCTGCATCGCGGCGGGCATCGCCTGTCTGTGGGGGCCGGCCCATGGCGGCGCCAACCAGGCGTGCCTGGAAATGCTGCGCGAGATCGGCACCGTGGATCGCATCCCGGAATATGTGGCCCGCGCCAAGGACAAGAACGATCCGTTCCGTCTGATGGGCTTCGGCCACCGGGTTTACAAGAACTTTGACCCGCGCGCCAAAGTGATGAAGGAATCCGCCGACGAGGTGCTGGGCCTGCTGGGGATCGAGAACAACCCGACCCTGCAAGTCGCCAAGGAACTGGAGCGCATCGCGCTGGAAGACCCCTACTTCATCGAGAAGAAGCTTTACCCGAACGTCGACTTCTATTCGGGCATCATCCTCGATGCGATGGGTTTCCCGACCTCGATGTTCACCCCGATCTTCGCGCTGAGCCGCACCGTCGGCTGGATCAGCCAGTGGAAAGAGATGATCGGCGACCCGACGCAGAAGATCGGCCGCCCGCGTCAGCTCTATACCGGGCCGACCTTCCGCGACTATGTGGATGTGCATCACCGCTGAGACCGGCGAAACGCGAAACAGGGGCGGCCTTCGGGCCGCCCTTTCGCTTGCAGGTGGCGACACAGCAGGTGAAAAGAGGGGTATGACGCAGACACCCCGCCTCTGGCTGATCGACAGCGCCCGCACGCTCGCCCTGCTGGGGATGGCAGCCTTCCATCTGGTGTTCGACCTGCAAATGTTTGGCTTCGTGCCGCCCGGCACGGCGGTCAGCGGCTTTTTCTACTATCACGCACGGATCGTGGCGGGGTCATTCCTGTTCCTCGCCGGAATGGGATTGTGGCTGGCGCATGGGCAGGGCATCCGATGGCCCGCCTTCTGGCGCCGCTGGGGCAAGATCGCGGCGGCAGCGGCGCTGGTATCGCTGGCCACCCGTATCGCCATGCCTGATTTCTGGATCTTCTTCGGCATTCTGCACAGCATCGCGGTGGCCAGCCTGCTGGGCCTCGTGTTCCTGCGCCTGCCGGGGCTGGTCAACCTTGCGCTTGGCCTCGCCGTGGTCTGGGCCGCATGGCCCTTGCCGCCGCTGCTGGAATGGCAGGCGCCCGCCCTTCGGTTTCTGGGCCTGACGACATTGCCGACCTATACGATGGATTTCGAGCCGCTGGTGCCGTGGTTCGGCCCGTTCCTGGCCGGAATGGGTATTGCCCGGCTGATCGCCCCCGTCCTGCCCCGGCTGGCACAGATTTCACCCGAAGGGTTGGGCTGGCTTGCCTGGCCGGGGCGGCACAGTCTGGCGGTCTACCTGATCCATCAGCCGGTGCTGATCAGCCTTGTCTGGCTGGCGGCGCAGATCCTGCGCTAGCCGCGTCCGTCCAGCGACATCAGCGGCGCGTAAAGCCCGGGCCTGCGATCCCGGAACAGCCCCCAGCTGGCGCGCAGTGCAGCGATTTCCGCCAGATCTACCGTGGCCGTCAGGATTTCCTCGGTGTCACGGCTGGCCTTCACCAGCAATTGCCCACGATGATCGGAAATGAAGCTCGATCCATAGAAGGTCACATCCACGCCTTCCGGCGCCGTTTCCGTGCCGATGCGGTTAGAGGCGACCAGCGGCAGGATATTGGCCGCCGCATGGCCGCGCATGACCATTTCCCAATGCGGCTGGCTGTCATAGCCCGGCGCCGGCGGCTCAGAGCCGATGGCGGTCGGGTAAAGCAGCACCTCGGCGCCCATCAGCGCCATGGCGCGGGCGCATTCAGGGAACCACTGGTCCCAGCAGATGCCGACGCCCAGCCGCCCCGCCGCCGTCTCCCACACCCGGAAGCCGGTATCGCCGGGGGAGAAATAGAACTTCTCCTCATAGCCCGGACCCTGCGGAATATGGCTTTTGCGATAGATGCCCAGCACCCTGCCATCGGCGTCGATCAGCGCCAGCGAATTGAAGAAGGCCTGCCCTGCGCGTTCAAAAAACGACACCGGCAGCACCACGCCCAGCTCGCGCGCAAGGTCCGAAAACCGCGCGATCAGCGGATGCCCCTCAGCCTCGGCGGCGAGGGCAAAATATTCCGGCCGCTCCGTGATGCAGAAATATGGGGCGGCGAACAGCTCCTGAATCAGCACGACGCCGGCGCCCTGCCCGGCGGCCTGCCGCACCAGCGCCTCGGCCCGGTCGGCATTGGCAGGCAGATCCCAGGAACAGGCGAATTGCGTGGCGGCTAGGGTCAGCGCGGACATGACAGCCTCTTTGATCAAATTGCCATATCAAAGTGACGCAGCGTCTCGCAGCACGCAAGCCCTCTCGACAGGCGGCGTGCGGCTTGCAAGAAACCGGCTATGACCGACATGCCCCCCATCGCCCGCACCCCCGCCGATCTGCCCAGCCGCGACACGTTGCTGTCGATGTCGGGGCTGGAGTTCATGCAGAAGGTGCTGGCAGGCGATCTGCCACATCCCGCCATTGCCGGGGTGATGGGCTGCCGGATCACCGAGGTGGAGCCGGGCCGCGTGCTGGTGCGTGGCACGCCGGGTTTTCAGCACACCAATCCGTTCGGTGCCGTACACGGCGGCTGGTATGGCACGGTGCTGGATACCGTTCTGGGCTGCGCGGTGATGACCGGCGTGCCGCAGGGGCGCTGGTATACAACGCTGGAATACAAGGTGAATATCACCCGTGCCCTGCCCGTCGGGATGGAGGTCGAGGCTGAGGCGCTGCTGGATCACGCAGGCCGGTCCACCGCCGTGGCGCATGGCACCATCCGGGGTCTGGAGGACGGGAAGGTCTATGCCACCGGCTCGACCACCTGCATCATCATGGCGTGAAGGCGCGGCGCCAGAAGCCCGCGCGCTTTGGCACCGATGACAGCGCCGTCGGGTGAACCCTTTCCGATCTGTCGCGCCCGATGATCCGGGGGCGGCGCAACAGGAAGGCCCCGCCGAAGCCACGCCATGTGCCCACCATCGGTGCTGCCGGATCACAGGGAAACCGCGCACGCCAGCCGGGCGGCAGGCTCAGCCCGCAGGCCTCCGCCCGTTCCAGCATCCAGACCAGCGGGATATTGGCCAGTGGGCGCGCGGCCTCGAAATCGCCGATCTGGCCGCCGATATCGCCATGGCTGCCGCGAAACCAGACCTGTTCGACATTGCCCTCCCATCCCGGCGGGCAGGTCCAGAGCACCGGCTCAAACACCTCGCGCGTTTCATGCAGCGCCAGTGCGTGAAAGCCGTGGCGGACAGAGGCCCCGAGCTGATGGTTGTGGAAGGCGTGGCGGTGTTCGGTCAGCATCCAGAGGCCCGGCAGCCGCAGGCCCAGCGCCTTCACAGTATCCCAGACCCCGACCATCTGGATCGGAGCCACCGGATGGCAGAAGCGGGTCACGAAGGCGCGTGACGCCGCGCTGTCCGGTCCGCGTTCATAGTGGCGATAGGCCAGCGTCACATTGCGCTCGGTCGCGTTGTCATGGGTCAGCAGGCCCACCCGGTCGATCACCCCGGCAAGGCTGCGCACCGCATAGGCGCCACGGGAATAGCCCATCAGGAAGATGCGGTCGCCGGGGCGATAGTGGCTCGCCAGATAGCCATAGGCGCGGCGGATCTGCCGGTTGATGCCGCGCCCCTGCATCACATCCAGCGTCTGCCGCCAGTTCTGCCATTGCAGGCCGGGTTCATAATAGACTGATCGGCGATTGCCCGGCGCCGGTTCGCGCAGCAACAGGTAGGCAAAGCCCGCGTTGCTGTGGCTGTCCGGCTCCAGCGAGGCAAGCGTACCATCAAGGATGATTACATGATCCACCACGCCGCGTCGCGCACCGGGCGGCGGCGGGTCGGGCGGATCAGTCTGCACCACCGGATGACGACGCAGCCAGTGGCGCAGACGGTCAATCAGACGCATCGCGCGCCTCCGCCAGCGCGGCCCAGATCCGCGCCGGGGTGAAGGGCATTTCCACCCGCGCGCCCAGCGGAGCCAGCGCATCGGCCACCGCATTGGCGATCACCGGCAGGGCACCCACCGTTCCCGCCTCGCCACAGCCTTTCATGCCCAGGGGGTTGGTGGCGGTTGGCGAAGGTTCCGAGGCGAAGCGGATGAACGGCAGGTCCGAAGCGCGTGGCAGCGCGTAATCCATGAAACTGCCGGTCAGCAACTGCCCCTGTGCGTCGAAAACCGTCTCTTCCATCACCGCCTGACCGAAGCCCTGCGCCACCCCGCCCTGCACCTGCCCCTGCACCAGTTCCGGCGCAATCAGCGTGCCGAAATCATCGACCGCCGTATAGCGATCCAGCCGCAGAGCGCCGGTTTCGGGGTCGATCTCCACTTCGGCGGCATGGGCGCCATTGGGGAAGCTGCGCCCCTCCAGCCTGGTCGTCGCGGAATGGCGCCGCAGATCGGCCCGACCTGCGGCGCGCGCCTGATCGGCAACTTCGATCAGAGTGAAGGCAAGATTACGCCCCTCGGCTCTCAGCACGCCATCAGCATAGCGGAAAGGCACGCCTTCGCGTTCCGCCAGCCAGGACGCAAAGGCATCGGTCATGGTGGTGACCGTAGCCCGCATCGCCGTGCCCTGCACGGTGACCGAGCGGGAGCCGCCGGTGCCGCCCCCGTGTGCGATGCGGTCGCTGTCACCCTGCACCACGGTAATGGCGCTTTCCGGCAGGCCGGTCAGATCGGCCAGCATGCGGGTATAGACCGTCTCATGCCCCTGCCCGTTCGACTGTGTGCCAACGTAAAGGATCACCCCGGTTTCAGTAAATTCCACCGTGGCGGTTTCCTCGGGCGCGCCCATGATCGCCTCGACATAAAGCGCCATGCCCCGCCCGCGCAGCAAGCCGCGCGCCGCCGAATCCGCCCGTCGGGCGGCAAACCCTGCCGCATCCGATGCCGCCTCCAGCCGCGCCAGCAGACGCGGGAAATCGCCGCTGTCGATCACCTCGCCATTCCAGAAGCTGTAAGGGAACTGCCTGATCACATTGCGTGCGCGCAGGTCCTCGGGCGGCAGGCCAAGCTCCCGCGCGGCGGCATCCATGGCGCGTTCCAGCGTCAGGATCGCCTCGGGCCGCCCCGCACCGCGATAGGCATCAACCGGGGTGGTGTTGGTATAGACCCCCTCCGCCCGCAAATGCACCGCCTGCACGTCGTAGACCCCGCTCAGCACCTTGGCAAACATCTCCGATTGAACGCCCTGCCCGAATTGCGAGTTATAGGCGCCAAGGTTTGACACAAGATTGACACGGCAGGCCACCAGGCGGAAATCGGCGTCGAACCCCAGTTCCGAGGTCGCCTCCAGATCGCGGCCCGCATTGTCGGACAACATGGATTCGCCACGATCCGCCATCCAGCGCACAGGACGGCCCAGCATCCGCGCGGCGGCACCAAGGCAGATATATTCCGGGTAGGGCATGGCCTTCATGCCGAAGCCGCCGCCGACATCGGGGTTGGTCACCCGCACGGCATCCGCCGGCAGGCCAAGCTGGCGGGTAAGCTCGGCCTTCTGGCCCCAGACGCCCTGCCCGTTCACCGCCAGATGCAACCGGGTGCCATCCCATTCCGCCCAGCCACCGCGCGGCTCCATCGACGCAGGAGCAATGCGGTTGTGGCGGATGGCAAACCGGACGCGATGCGCGGCGGCAGCCAGCGCTGCCTCCACCGCCCCGCCATCGCCCTGCTCATGGGTGAAGGCATGATTGCCCGGTGCCTCGGGGTGGATGGTCGGCCCGCCCTCGGGGAAAAGCGCAACCGGCAGATCGCGCAGGTCGGCCTCGATCATCTCCACCGCGTCGCGCGCCTGATCGGGGGTTTCCGCAACCACCATGGCCAGCGCCTCGCCGACATGCCGCACCCGTCCCAGCGCCAGAACGGGCCGCTCCGGTCCGGCGCCCTTGCTGCCGTCAGGCTGCGTCACGCGATAGCCGCGCATGCCCAGAACGACCCCCGCCCCGGCCAGACGCTCTGCCGTCAGGACCAGCTGAACGCCCGGTGCCGCCTCTGCCGCCGTTACATCCAGCGACCGGATTTCGGCATGCGCCACCGGGCTGCGCAGGAAGGCCACCCACAAAGCGCCTTCCGGCACGATGTCCTCCACATAGCGCCCCTTGCCAGTCAGAAACCGTTGATCCTCCAGCCGCCCCTGCGCCTTGCCAAACATCGCCATCCCCTTGTCCTGTCAACGGAATGGTAAACGCCCGGCGGGACAAGTCCAGCCGGGCGCGCGATGTTTTGAAAGACTGCCCTGAAAGACAGAGGCCGCACTCAGACCTTCAGCGACAGCACCGTCGCGATGGTCAGTTCGCCAAAGCCGTTGAAGCGGGTGTTGGTGGCCAGCGAATAGGCACCCATGCCGTGAATTACCAGATAATCGCCCTCGGCAATGTCCTCGGCCAGCATCAGCTCGCCGGGAATCCGGTCTACCGAATCGCAGGTCGGGCCAAAGACGATGCGCGAGGCCAGTTCACTGTCACGGCGCTTGCCGACGGCATCCACCACCTCGATCCGGTCTATCACGCCCACCAGCGGCAACTCGGCCAGCGCGCCATAGACGCCATCGTTGAGGAACACATGCTGCCCGTCGCGCACCGCCTTGACCTTGGCGATATGTGTGAAGGCATCGCCGCAAAGGCCCCGGCCCGGCTCGCACACCAGCATCGGACGCTGGTCACCAAAGGCTTCGGTCGCCACGCGGTCGATCAGGTCAAAGGTTTCCTCGATCTGCGGCACCACGGCTTGCAGGCGGTGGTTCGGAAAACCGCCGCCGACGTTCAGCCGCGCCACGGTCACGCCCGCCTCCTGCGCGATGTCAGCGGCCGCGCGGATGTAAGCCTCCCAGGCATGCGGGTCGGTGCATTGCGTGCCGGGATGGAAAGTCAGCGAGGGAATGAACCCCGCCTCGGCCGCGCGTTTCAGCAGTTCCGCCGCCAGTTCCACCGTCGCACCGAACTTCGCGCCGAAGTTATAGGCCGCGCCCGCCACCGGCAGTTTGAAACGCACCGAGATTTCACAGCCCTCAGCCGGGACCATCTCGATCAGCTTTTCCAGCTCCGAGGCCGAATCGACGGAATAGCTTTTCACCCCCATCTCGACCGCCACCGCGATTTCGGCGCGGGCGCGCACGGGGTTGTTGTAATGCATCGCCGCATCCGGCGCGATACGCCGCACCAGCCGCATCTCATTCGGGCTGGCCACGTCAAAGCCACGCACCCCTGCGGCCGAGAGATTCTCGATCACCACATCAGCGGGGTTGGTTTTGACCGCATAGGTCACCATGCCCGGAAAGCCGTCGATGAAGCGGTGCGCTGCCGCCTGCAACACGGCAGGCGAGAAGAACAGCACCGGCTTCTCCGGCTGCACGGTACGGATATATTCGGTCGGGTTGGACCAGATCGTTTTGGAAAGTCCCATCGGCGTGTCCCTTCTGCCAACAGAACGCAAGCGGCCATTGCCCGGTTCCCACCGGGAGCCAGCACCTGCGCGGTCATTACAACCAGGCCAGGTGCGTATGAGCCGCCCTTTTCCTGAAAACGTGGAATGCGCATATGGGACACAACTTCACCGATGAAAACCACAAAAACTTAGTGTATCGGTGACAGAATGACGAAATAGCCGGGCGAATTGCATGGACGAACTGGATCGCAACATAATCGGGCTGCTGGGGGCGGATGCCCGCATGTCGGTGGCCACACTGGCCCGACGCATGAAGGTCGCCCGCTCCACCGTGCAGGCGCGGCTGGAGCGGCTGGAGACCACCGGCGTCATCGCCGGATACACGCTGAAACTGGGCGAGGCGGCGCGGCAGGGCCGGTTGCGGGCCAGCGTGCTGCTGACCATAGAACCCCGCGCCCAGGCGGCGATTCTGACGCGGCTGAAGTCGATTGCCGAGATCGAACGGGTCTTTACCACCTCGGGCCGCTATGACCTGCTGTTACAGGTGGCCGCGCCTTCGACGCAGGTGCTGGATCAGGTGCTGGACCAGATCGGGGCGCTGACTGGCGTGGTCAGTTCCGAAAGCCTGATCCATCTGTCGACGAAATTCGACCGGGCGGTGTGACTCCGGCGGCGCCCGACGCAAATTTCTTTCCAAAGAAATTTGCAAAAGTTTTCCTGAAAACTTTTGCACCCAGCCTCAGCGGAGTGAGAACAGGTCGAGGAAGGCCTGTCCTTCCTCCGGGTCGCCCTCGAACCCGATCAGACCCTGTGCCGTGACAGTCAGTGGCTGCGGGCCATAGATCGCCGCCGCCATCGCATTGGTGCCGCCGCTGAACTGCAAGGTGGCGGAGCCATTGCCGCGCTCCACCTTGAAGCGGCCCGGCCCGGTGCGGATGGTGAAGCTCTCCTCCCCCAGACGCATCGCCACCCGGTGCTCGCCTGCCCGCGCCCTTGCGCAGGTGGCGCGCATCGACAGCATCAGCGCGGTCGGGCTGATAAACCGTCGCGGGTCGTGCCCCGGCTGGCGCGCCCCCCAGATGCACAGCGCCCGCAGCACCGGCCAGAGGGCCAGCCCCGCTTCTGTCAGCCTGTAAAGCTGCACCTTGGCGGGTTCCGGCATCTGCTCGCGCGCGACCACGCCAGCCGCCTCCAGCCCTTCAAGCCGCTGCGTCAGCACATTTGCGCTGATCCCCGGCAGCCCCTCGCGCAAAGCGCCGAAACGGCGCGGGCCCAGCATCATCTCGCGCACCACAAGCAAGGCCCAGCGATCCCCGATCAGATCCAGCGCATGGGCCGCGATACAGCCTTCCTCATAGCTTCGCCCCGATGACATCGCGCCCCTTGGTTAGTTTATATAACTTTTAGTTGCTTTTGATAACTACACCCGGCACCCTTGGCCCTGCAAGTGTCTGGAGGGTGCACGCATGGCTTACATTGACGGTTTCGTCATTCCGGTCAAAACCGAAGACCGCGAGATCTACCGCGACCACGAAGCGAAATGGTGGCCTTACTTCCGCGATGAAGGCGCGCTGTCGCTGGTCGTCGGCTGGGGGGACGACGTCCCACCCGGCAAGCACACCGATTTCCTGCGCGCGGTCGAGGCCAAAGAGGATGAAACCGTGGTGCTGTGCTGGATGATCTGGCCCGACAAGGAGACCCGTGGCCGCGCCTACGAGAAGATGATGAAGCTGGCCGAGGAAGATCCGGCCGAATTCGCCAATATGCCCTTTGATGGCAAGCGCATGATCTTTGGCGGCTTTACCCCGCTGTTGATGGAAGGAGCCGCGAAATGAGCGCACATGGCGCCCCCTGCTGGTATGAGCTGACCACCGGCGCTGTTGCCCGGTCGCAGGCGTTTTATGGCCCGCTTCTGGGATGGGACTTTCAGGATGCCGGGATGGAAGGCTTTTCCTACATCCTGGCCCTGCGCGACGGCGCCATGGTGGCGGGCATGATGGACCCCGACACGCCGATGCCAGAGTTCTGGATGGTCTATTTCGCGGTCGGGGATTGCGCCGCTGCCTGCGACAAGGTGACCGCGCTGGGTGGCAAGGTTTTCCGCGCGCCCGAGCCGATCCCCGGCACCGGCATTTTTGCCATTGTTGTCGATCCGCAGGGCGCCGCCTTCGGCCTGCTTCAACCGCTGGAGGGGCAGCAGGGCGCGGCCTTTGACCAGATGAAACAGGGCCACGGCAACTGGCACGAATTGCACAGCACGGACCCCGAGGCAGGCCTTGCTTTCTATACCGCGCTGCTGGGCTGGACGCCTTCAACCGCCATGCCGATGGGCGAAATGGGCAATTACCAGCTTTTCGCCCGCGAGGGCCGCGACATTGGCGGCATGATGCGGTTGCAAAGCGAGGGGGTGCCCTCGCACTGGCTGCCCTATTTCGGTGCGCCCTCGATCAAGGCCGCGATGACACAGATTGCCGAACTGGGCGGCCAAGTGCTGCATGGTCCGCAAGAGGTGCCCGGCGGCGCTTTCATCTGCATGGCGCAGGACAGCCGCGGCGCGCATTTCGCGCTGGTCGGCGGCGCCTGAGCCACAGCCGGAAAACACGCGCGGCGGCCGGAACCGGCCGTCGCGCCCCTTCCCCTCGGGCGGCGCATTGGCTACATCCCTTGGCAACGAAAAGGGGAACGATCATGCCGATGGAAAAGACCTTCAACGCCACCGAGGCCGAAGCGCGCATTTCGAAGCAATGGATCGACGGCAAGGCCGGGCGGGCCGGTGCCAATGCCAAGCCGGGCGCGCCTGCCTTCTCCATCATGATCCCGCCGCCCAACGTGACCGGCAGCCTGCATATGGGCCATGCCTTCAACAATACGTTGCAGGACATCCTGACCCGCTGGCACCGCATGCGCGGCGATGACACGCTCTGGCAACCCGGCACCGATCACGCGGGCATCGCGACGCAGATGGTGACAGAACGGGAAATGGCGAAGAACCAGGAACCCTCGCGCGCCGAAATGGGGCGCGAGAAGTTCCTCGAACGGGTCTGGCAGCAAAAGGTCAAATCGCGCGGCACGATCATCGGCCAGTTGCAGCGGCTTGGCGCCTCGTGCGACTGGGACCGCGAAGCCTTTACGATGTCCGGCGCCCCCGGTGCGCCGGAAGGCGAGACCGGCAATTTCCATGATGCCGTGATCAAGGTCTTTGTCGATATGTATCGCAAGGGCCTGATCTATCGCGGCAAACGCCTCGTGAACTGGGACCCGCATTTTGAAACCGCGATTTCCGACCTTGAGGTCGAGAATATCGAGGTCGCGGGCCATATGTGGCATTTCAAATACGAACTCGCGGGCGGCGAGACCTATGAGTATGTCGAGAAGGACGAAGACGGCAATGTGACCTTCCGCGAGAAGCGAAACTACATTTCCATCGCGACAACCCGCCCTGAAACCATGCTGGGCGATGGCGCGGTGGCGGTGCATCCTTCGGATACGCGCTATGCCCCCATCGTCGGCAAGATGGTGAAGCTGCCGCTGTGCGACCGTCTGATCCCGATCATCACCGATGAATACCCCGATCCGAACTTCGGCTCGGGTGCGGTGAAGATCACCGGCGCGCATGATTTCAACGATTATCAGGTCGCAAAGCGTGCGAGCCTGCCCTGCTACCGGCTGATGGATACCCGTGGCCGCATGCGCGCCGACGGGGCACCCTATGCCGAGGCGGTGATCCGCGCCCGCGAAATCGCGGCCGGTTCCCCCACAAATGAATCCGAAGTGGACAGCCTGAACCTCGTCCCCGAGAAATATCGCGGCATGGACCGGTTCGAAGCGCGCAAGGCGGTGATCGCCGACATCAATGCCATCGGCCTTGCTGTCACCGTGATGATCAGGGAAACCGACCCGGAGACGGGATCGGAGCATCTGCGGCTGGAGCCGGTGGTCGAGAACAAACCGATCATGCAGCCTTTCGGGGATCGCTCGAAAGTCGTGATCGAGCCGATGCTGACGGACCAGTGGTTCGTCGATACCGCAAAGATCGTGGAACCCGCGCTGGAGGCTGTGCGCACCGGCCGGGTGAAGATCATCCCGGAGTCAGGCGAAAAGACCTATTACCACTGGCTTGAGAATATCGAGCCCTGGTGCATCTCGCGTCAGCTCTGGTGGGGGCACCAGATCCCGGTGTGGTATGGTCTGGATGTCTGGCCGACCGGCTTCCGCGATGACGAGGGCGACAATGCGCTGGATGAGGTGGAGCTGTTCCGCCTGCTCGCCGATGGCGCCTTTAACCATGCCGATCCGGTCTATCACTGTGCCCATGACCTTCAGGCTGTGGCCCAACGCTTCATGGATGACCTCGCGCCCCTGCCCGCGCCGCTGAGCCATGCCCGCGTGGTCGAGGTGGAAAACCGTGATGCGGCGGTCGAGGTGCTGGCGAAAGCTTTGGCCGATTACAACCTGACGCAAGACCCGACGCATCTGGTGTATCCGGTGTGGCGCGACGCCGATGTGCTCGACACCTGGTTCTCCTCGGGCCTCTGGCCCATCGGCACGCTGGGCTGGCCCGAACAGACCCCGGAACTGGCGCGGTATTTCCCGACCAGCGTTCTGGTCACCGGCCAGGACATCCTGTTCTTCTGGGTCGCCCGCATGATGATGATGCAATTGGCGGTGGTGGAGGATATCCCTTTCCACACCGTCTATCTGCATGGCCTCGTGCGCGACGCCAAGGGCAAGAAGATGTCCAAATCCTTGGGCAACGTCATTGACCCGCTGGAAATCATCGACGAATACGGCGCCGATGCGCTGCGCTTTGCCAATGCCGCCATGGCCTCGCTTGGTGGCGTTCTGAAGCTTGATACCCAGCGTATCGCCGGTTACCGCAACTTTGGCACGAAGCTCTGGAACGCCTGCCGCTTCGCCGAGATGAACGGCGTCTGGGAGGGCCACGCGACGCAAACCGCCGCCCCGCAGGCCAGTGCCACCGCGAACAAGTGGATCATCGGTGAAACCGCCAAGGCGCTGGCCGAGGTCAACGCGGCGCTGAATGATTTCCGCTTCGATCAGGCGGCAGACGTGCTTTACAAATTCGTCTGGGGCAAGGTCTGCGACTGGTATGTCGAATTCGCCAAACCGCTGTTCGACGGGGATCAGGCGGCCGAGACGCGCGCTACAATGGGCTGGGTGCTGGATCAGTGCATGATCCTGCTGCATCCGTTCATGCCTTTCATCACCGAGGAACTCTGGTCCACCACCGGCCTGCGCGACGGCATGCTGATCCATGCCGACTGGCCGTCCTTCGGTGCCGAACTGATCGACACAGAAGCCGACCGCGAGATGACCTGGGTCACCGGGCTGATCGACGATATCCGCTCGGCCCGCACGCAGATGCATGTGCCGGTCGGGCTGAAGCTCGACATGCTGGCGCTGACCATGGATACCGCCGCCCGCGCGGCCTGGGATCGCAACGAAGTGCTGATCAAGCGCCTCGCCCGCATCGAAAGCCTGACGGATGCGGCGACAGCCCCGAAAGGCGCACTGTCCATCGCGGCGGAAGGGGCCAGCTTTGCCATTCCGCTGGAAGGCATCATCGACATCGGCGCCGAAAAGGCGCGGCTGGTGAAGGCGCTTGAAAAGCTCGGGAAGGAAATTGCGGGGCTGAAAGGGCGGCTCGACAACCCGAAATTCATCGCCTCCGCCAAGGAAGAGGTGGTGGACGAAGCCCGCGCCAATCTGGAAGCGCGGGAGGAGGAGGCAGCCAAAGTCGCTGCCGCCGTCGCCCGTCTGGCAGAAATCGGCTGAGGCATTTTCTGTCAGAAAATATCATCAGCGGATGAATGTGCCGTAAGGCGCAAGGGGGGCAGACAGCCCCCCTTCCCTTTTCACCCCGCCGTCACGGCAGATCAGGCCCAGGTTTCAACACCATCTCACCCGGATGTGGGATGCTGTGCCGCTCGATCATGCGGTGCACCACGGGCTTGCCCGGCCCTCGGTGCAGGGCTTGCAGCCGCTCCAGATTAGCAAGATCGGCCTTCGTCCGCCGTTCGACATGTCGGATATATTCGACCCAGGTCGCGACGTGGTAGCTTTCGACCCAGATATCGGGGTCTTCCAGATCGCGCAGCAGCGCCCAGGCCCGCGCGCCATCACGGCGACGGATTCGGCGACGTTCCTGCATCACCTCCAGAAACGCAGGCACATCTTCCTCGGCGATGCGATAGTCGATCATCACCATGATCGGCCCCGACCGCCCCCGCAGATCCAGCCGCAGCGGCGGCGCATTGAACGGCCCCACCGGATCAAGGCTGAGGCCGCCGAACTCGCCCACCGCCAGCCACAGCCCCGACAGCGCGGCCAGCACCAGCGCGCCTGCGGCGAAGTAAAGCGCAAGGCTGACGCCGCCCGCATCCGCCACCGCGCCCCAGACCCAGGCGCCCACTGTCATGCCGCCAAAGGCCGCCGTCTGATAGAAGGACAGCGCCCGCCCGACCACCCAGCGCGGCGAGGATAATTGCACCGTCACGTTGAACAGCGACAGCGACATGACCCAGGCGCCGCCGCAGATCAGCAGCGCAGGCGCGGTCATCCACAGGCTGCGGCTCAGCCCCAGCGCGACCAGCCCCACGGCAAAGACCAGACAGCCGCCGCGCACGATGCTTTCATTCTTCAGCCGTGCCCGCAGCGGTCCGTTCAGCATCACCCCGCCGATGGCGCCAAAGCCGAAGGCGCCCAGCGTGATACCGTAGGTCAGCGCGGTGCCGTGCAGCAGATCGCGCGCCACCATCGGCAGCAGCGCCAGCACCGCGCAGGCCCCAAAGCCGAACAGCCCCGCCCGCGCCATGGCCCGCATCAGGTTCGGAGACATCGCCACATAGCGCAGCCCCGACGACAGCGCCGCCCGCAGGGATTCGCGCGGCAACCGCCGTTCGGGATAGGCCGGGCGCCAGCGCATCAGCGCGCCCAGCAGCGGCAGATAGCTCGCAGCATTGATGGCAAAGGCCGCAGCCGCACCGAACGCCGCCACCACCGCCCCCCCGATCGCCGGTCCGACCGAGCGCATCATATTGAACCCCATGGAGTTCAGGCTGACGGCCTGCGGCAGATCCTCGCGTTCCACGATATCGCCCATGCTGGCCTGCCAGGACGGATTGTAGAGCGCCGTGCCGCAACCGATCAGGAAGGTGAAAGACAGCAGAAGCCAGGGCGTCATCGTGCCCCAGAAGGCCACGACCGACAGCGCCACCGAGGCGGTAAACAGAAAGACCTGCGCCCAGATCAGGATGATGCGGCGCGGGAAATTGTCGGCCAGCGCGCCTGCGATCAGCGACAGCACCATGATCGGCAGCGTGTTCGAGGCCTGTACCAGCGCGATCAGCTGATGCGAGTCGGTCAGCGAGGTCATCAGCCACCCCGCCCCGACCGTCTGGATCAGTCCGCCAAGCTGCGAAATCACCGTTGCAGTCCAGAGCAGGCGGAAGTCGGGGTTGGCGAAGGGGGCGAAAGTCGGTCTGCGTTCGATCACTGTCAGGCCTCGGGCGACACGTTATCCGGGGATGCCGCCATATCGCGCCGTTTCGCCGCCGGGTGCAACCCTTTGTCGCAGGTCTTGCCTTTGCGTCCGGGCAGGCACAGAATCAGCGCATGACATGGCTGAACCGCATTGCCGAACGGATGATGATGAAAGCCCGCGCCGAGGGGCAGCTTTCGGGCCTGAAGGGTGAGGGGCAGCCTTTGCCTGATCGGCCCGGCGATGCCTTCGTTTCAGCAGGCGAGGCTGTGGGGTTTCGCATCATGGCCGAAGCCGGTGCGCTGCCCGAGGAAATCACCCTGAAAAAGCAGGTCCTCGCCCAGCAGGCGCATCTTGCCACGCTGGTGGACGAGGCCGAACGCAAGGCGGCAATGCGGGTTCTGGCCGATCTGCAAATGCGGCAGGCCATGGCCGAAGAGGCGCGGCGCGCCTTCATGAAAGGCTGATCTTGCAGGGCGGCCGTTTTCCGGCTGATATGCGGCCATGACCCAGTCCCCGCGTTACACCCCGCTCGTTCAGTCGCTGCCCGCCACCGTGCCCTTCGTCGGACCGGAAACCGCAGAACGCGCCTCGGGCCACCATTTCACCGCGCGGCTTGGCGCGAATGAAAACGCCTTCGGCCCCTCGCCCCGCGCCATCGCCGCAATGGCGGCAGCAGCGCAGGATGTCTGGATGTATGGCGACCCGGAAAACCACGATCTGCGGGGCGCGCTGGCGGCGCATCACGGCGTGACGCCGGATCATATCGTGGTGGGCGAAGGGATTGACGGGCTGCTGGGCTATCTGGTGCGACTGGTCGTGGAACCGGGCGATGCCGTGGTCACCTCGGATGGTGCCTATCCGACCTTCAACTTTCACGTCGCGGGCTTTGGCGGGGTGCTGCACAAGGAGCCGTATATCGGCAACCATGAAGACCCAGAGGCGCTGCTGGCCCGCGCGGCGGAGGTTCAGCCGAAACTGCTGTACGTCGCCAACCCGGACAACCCGATGGGCTCGCATCATCCCGGCACCGTGATCGCCGACATGGCGGCCCGGCTGCCCGAGGGCGTTCTGATGGTGCTGGACGAGGCCTATATCGACCTCGCGCCGCCGGGGACCGAGGCCCGGATCGACGCAGACGACCCGCGCGTGATCCGCTTCCGCACCTTTTCAAAGGGATATGGGATGGCGGGGCTGCGTGTCGGCTATGCCATCGCGGCACCGGGGCTGGTCTCGGCCTTCAACAAGGTGCGCAATCATTTCGGCATGGGGCGCATCGCGCAGGCCGGAGCACTCGCCGCGCTGGCCGATCAGGACTGGCTGGCCCATGTGCAGAACGAAGTCGCGACATCCCGCGACCGTCTCACCGTGATCGCGCACGACAACGGCCTGACACCCCTGCCCTCGGCCACGAATTTCGTGACCATCGACTGCGGTGCCAATGGCGATTTCGCGCGCGCGGTCGTGCGTGAGCTGGCGGCGCGCGGCATCTTCATCCGCATGCCCTTCGTTGCGCCACATGACCGCTGCATCCGCGTCAGCTGCGGCCCCGCCGCACTGATGGACAAGTTCGCGGCTGCCCTGCCCAAGGCATTGGCCGCCGCGCGTGGCTGATCACTCGGCGGCGATTTCAGGCTTGTCGGAAGGCTTTTCCTGCGGACGTGCCGGGCCAACGGCAGGCGCCCGGCCTTCCTCCGTATGCGTGGTCAGACGCGCGGGCATCGCCGCAGCAACTTCGGCCACCTCGGGCAGCGCCGCGACCGCTTCGGCCCGAACCGGACGGCGGAACACCAGCATGTTGTGGAAATTGGTGGCCTTACCCGTCAGACCCACCCGTTCATCACAGGGCAGGACATCAGCCCGGACATAATCCCAGCCCTCGGCCCCCAGCCGGTTCATCAGCTGCATCAGCGCATGGGCGAAACGGTCTTCGACCGATTTCAGACCCCGGACCTTTTCGGCCTTGCGCGGCGCCGGAATGACCTTGAATTCATACTGCTGCATGCGTGCCTCCCGCAAACTTCGCGCAGAATGTCAGATTCCGCGCGCAAGTCCAAGCGATTGAAAGATAATCCGGCACAAAGCGGCCGATGGGCAGGGATGAAATAGAAAAAGGGCGGATCTGGTGTCCGCCCCCTTCCTGTCTACCAGCCCTTGCGTCAGAGCCCGAGCTTTTTGGCCACCAACTCGTTTACCACCGCCGGATTGGCCTTGCCCCCGGTCGCCTTGAGCACCTGACCCGTGAACCACCCGGCGAGCTTGGCATTGACCTTGGCCTTTTCCACCTGCGCCGGATTGGCGGCAATCAGATCGTCCAGCGCCTTCTCGATGGCGCCGGTATCAGTGACCGCCTTCATGCCGCGCGCCGCCGCCACCTCGGCGGGGTCACCACCTTCGGTCCACAGGATTTCAAACAGATCCTTGGCCATTTTCGAGGTGATCTCGCCCTTCGAGAGCAGATCAAGCATGCCACCCAGTTGCGCAGCCGTGACCGGGCTGTCGCCGATGGCGTGACCTTCCTTGTTCAGCCGGCCGAACAGTTCGTTGATGACCCAGTTCGCCGCCAGCTTGCCATCGCGCCCCTGAGCCACGGCCTCAAAGAAGGCAGCCGAATCCAGCTCGGCGGTGAGGACGCTGGCATCGTAGTCAGTCAGGCCGAAATCGCCCATGAAGCGCGCTTTCTTGGCATCGGGCAGCTCGGGCATCCGCGCGGCGATGTCATCGACCCATGCCTGCTCGATCTCCAGCGGCAGCAGGTCCGGGCAGGGGAAATAGCGGTAGTCATGCGCCTCTTCCTTCGACCGCATCGACCGGGTTTCGCCCTTGTCAGGATCATAAAGCCGGGTTTCCTGCGTGATCGAACCGCCATCTTCCAGAATGGCAATCTGGCGCCGCGCCTCGTAGTCAATCGCGGCCTGAATGAAGCGCAGCGAGTTCATGTTCTTGATCTCGCAGCGCGTACCCAGATGCGAGAAATCCTGCGTTTCCTGATACTTCTCGTATTGGCCGGGGCGGCAGACCGACACGTTCACATCCGCGCGCAGGTTGCCGTTCTGCATGTTGCCGTCGCAGGTGCCCAGATAGCGCAGGATCTGCCGCAGCTTGGAGACATAGGCCGCCGCTTCCTCGGGGCCGCGAATGTCGGGGCGGCTGACGATCTCCATCAGGGCGACGCCGGTGCGGTTGAAATCGACGAAGGACATGTTCGGGTCCATGTCGTGAATCGACTTTCCGGCGTCCTGTTCCAGATGGATGCGTTCGATCCGCACCAGTCGCGCCACGCCAGGCCCCATCTCCACCAGCACCTCGCCCTCGCCCACGATCGGGTGGTAAAGCTGGCTGATCTGATAGCCCTGCGGCAGGTCCGGGTAGAAGTAATTCTTGCGGTCGAAGGCCGAGCGCAGGTTGATCGCGGCCTTCAGCCCCAGCCCCGAACGCACCGCCTGTTCGACGCAATATTCATTGATCACCGGCAGCATGCCCGGCATGGCGCAATCAACGAAGCTGACATTGCTGTTCGGCTCGGCCCCCACGGCGGTGGAGGCGCCGGAAAACAGCTTGGCGTTCGAGGAAACCTGGGCGTGAATCTCCATCCCGATCACCAGTTCCCAGTCGTGTTTCGCCCCGGCGATCACCTTCGGTTTCGGCGCTTCATAGGTCAGGTCGAGCATCGGTTTCCCCTTGCAAACTTGCCCCCTTCATAGGCAGCGCCACGCAGCGCGGCAAGGCGCTGCGGGCGGATTTTCGCGCATGTCCGTACAGCACGCTTGCCCGGAGGGCGGTTGCGCAGGCAAATAACGCCTGTCGCCGCTGGGGGCGATGCCACCTTGGGCAAGGGATGCTGGGGAAAACTGCGATCATCCGGGGTATGCAGGGCGCGTTCGTCGCACTGGCTCTGGCAGGCTGCACGACCGAGGCCGCACAATTGGTCTCGCGCGCGGCGGAACCGCCCCCGATGCGCTGGGACCACCGCCCGGAAGCCGCCGAATGGACAGCCAATACCCTGATGGCCGTGGCACAGGAAGATGAGGTTCTGGCCGATCGCGTTCCCGCAGATATCGACAGCTGGTGTCCGGCCTACAGCGACGCGCCCCTGCCGCAGCGCCGCGCCTTCTGGGCAGGGCTGATTTCAGCGGTCGGGAAATATGAAAGCAGCCACAACCCGGCAGCAGTCGGCGGTGGCGGCAAGTATATTGGAATCATGCAGATTTCGCCGCGTTCTGCCCGCAACTACGGCTGCGAGGCCACGTCGGCCTCGGCGCTGAAGAACGGGACTGCCAATCTGGACTGCGCGGTCGAGATGATGGCCTACCATGTGCAGCGGGACGGTATGGCCGTCGGCGGCGGCAATCGCGGAATCGGACGCGACTGGATGCCCTTCCGCAAGTCGAATACGCGCGCGGAAATGCGCAACTGGATCAGCCAGCAGATTTACTGCCAGAAAGGCTGATGACCCGGTCGGGGGGCATCCCCCCCCGGATGGACCTTTAGCTCAGCCCGCCATGCGCGTCGCCATCTCGCCCAGATCGCGGCTGAGACCGGAGGTGGCGAGGATGCGGGCCAGTTCAGCCCGGATCAGCCCCTGACGTCCCGAATCGTAGCGCCGCCAGGTTTCGAAGGCGGTAGACATACGCGCCGCCGTCTGCGGGTTCTTCGGGTCCAGCCGAAGCAGCCAGTCGGCCAACAGCCGGTAGCTGGCACCATCCTGATAATGGAACCCTGCGTGATTGGCGCTGAGCGCCCCGATGACCGACCGGAAGCGGTTGGGGTTCTTCCAGTCGAAATCGGCCCGCGCGGTCAGGCGTTCGACCGTTCGCGCGGTCTGGTCGGGGGCGGCATGCAGCACCTGAACCATGAACCATTTGTCCATGACCAGACGGTCCCCGCGCCAGCGCGCCTCGAAGGCGTCAAGCTGCGGCTGGCCACGCCCGATCTCCAGCAACGCCGCAAGTGCGGCAAGGCTGTCGGTCATGTTGGTCGCGGCGGCAAAGGCCGCCTCTGCGGCCGCGCCTCCGTCGCGCAGGCTGAGCAGCCCAAGACAGGCATTATGCAGCGCCCGCTTGCCCGCCTGAACCGCATCGGGCGAGAAGGCGCCAGTGATCTGCGTCGCCTCCATCAGCCCGGGCAAGGCCGGGGCCAGCGCCCCGGCCAACGCCGCCGCCATGCGCCGCCGGGCCGTATGAAGTGCTGCCGGGTCGGGCTGTTTGCCTGCGGCCGCCAGGGTCGCGGCCATGTCATCCTCCCCCGGCAGGCGCAGCGCCAGGGCGCGGAATGCGGGATCAAGGCTGTCGTCCTGCACCAGCCGCACCATCGCCTCCAGCCAGTCAGGACCCACGGTCGGGGCGCCTGCTGCCAGATCGGCCAGCACCTCTTTCGCCAGCGCGCGCCCCGCCTCCCACCTGTTGAACGGGTCGGTGTCATGCGCCAGCAGGAAGGCGCGCTCCGCCGCACTGACGGCGCGGTCCAGTACCACCGGCGCCGAGAAGCCGCGCAGGATTGAGGCAACGGGACGACTGGCAAGCCCCTCGAAGCGGAAGCTCTGCCGTGTTTCGGTCAGCTCCAGAACGGTGGTCGGCTGCACCTCGTCACCGTTCGGGTTCAGCAGGCCCACAGCCACCGGAATCACCTTCGGCGCTTTCACCGGTTGCCCCGGTGTCGGCGGCAGATGCTGTTCCAGCGTCAGTGAGTAAATACCGTCCTTCCACTCCTCCTCCACCGTCAGACGCGGGGTGCCTGCCTCGGTATACCAGCGCTTGAACTGCCCGAGGTCGCGGCCGGTCGCATCTTCGAACACCTTCAGCCAGTCCTCTATCGTCGCCGCCTCGCCATCGTGGCGCGCGAAGTAGAGATCCAGCGCACGGGCATATTCCGCATCGCCCACCAGACGCTTCAGCATGCCGATGACCTCGGCCCCTTTTTCGTAAACGGTGGCGGTGTAGAAATTGTTAATCTCGACAAAGCTGTCAGGCCGCACCGGATGGGCCAGCGGCCCCTGATCCTCGCGGAACTGCCGCGCGCGCAGCGCCTGCACATCCTCGATCCGCTTCACCGCATGCGACCGCATGTCGCCCGAGAACTGCTGATCGCGGAATACGGTGAGCCCTTCTTTCAGGCACAGCTGGAACCAGTCGCGGCAGGTGATGCGATTTCCAGTCCAGTTGTGGAAATATTCATGCGCGATCACCGCCTCGATCCGTTCATAATCGGTGTCGGTCGCAGTCTCGGGTGAGGCCAGAACCAGCTTGGAGTTGAAGATGTTCAGCCCCTTGTTCTCCATCGCGCCCATGTTGAAATCGTCCACGGCGACGATGTTGAACACATCCAGATCGTATTCGCGGCCGTAGACCTGCTCATCCCAGCGCATTGAACGTTTCAGCGCATCCATCGCATAGGCACAACGCGATTCGTCGCCCGCGCGCACCCAGATATTCAGCGCGACCTCGCGGCCCGAGGCCGTGAGGAAATGATCAGGCAGCGCTACCAGTTCCCCCGCGACCAGCGCAAACAGATAGGCTGGCTTCGGCCAGGGGTCATCCCATTCGGCCCATCCCGGCCCCTGCCCCGCCGGATTGCCGTTTGACAGCAGCACCGGCAGATCGCTTTCGATCCGCACATGAAACCGCGCCATGACATCCGGGCGGTCGGGGTAGTAGGTGATCTTGCGGAAACCTTCCGCCTCGCATTGCGTGCAATACATGCCGTTCGACATGTAAAGCCCCTCCAGCGCGGTATTGCCCACGGGGGCAATCTCGACCTCGGTTTCCAGAACGAAGGGCGAGCCAGGCAAAAGCGCGGCGGGCAGCGTCAGGCCGGTGTCGTCGGGCTGGCAATCCAGCGGGCTACCGTCCAGCGCAAGGCGGATCAGCCGCAGACCTTCGCCATCCAGCCGCAAATCCGCGCCGGGACTGCGCTCCGGATCAGGGCGGAAATGCAGCCGCGCGACAACCCACGTCGCCTGCGGCGCCAGCCGGAAGGTCAACTCTACCCGGTCGAGTGGATGGCTGTAGGGGCGGTAGTCGGCCAGGTAAACGGTGGTCTGCTGCGTCATGGTGGTCTCCTTCGTCGTGAAGGCTACCCGATGGCGCGGCAGGCGCAACCGTCAGCCGCGCTGCTGGTAATGCCGCAACACCGCAAGGCGGATCGCTGAAGCAAGGCCGATATCGCCCTCACGGCTCTCGTCGATTTCCACCGCCAACTCGTTCAGGCCCATCTCCCGCGCGGCGGCAAGTTCGCGGAACCCGTGCCAGAACTCGGCCTCCAGCGAAACACTGGTGCGATGGCCCCGCAGCGTCAGGGAATGCTTGGCAGGACGGGCGGACATCGCGGGCACCTCGGGGCTTGGGACAAATCTTTTGCGGCAAAAGATTTGCAAATTTCTTCGCAAGAAATTTGCGCCCGGCGGCGCGGTCAGTGCAAGAGCCGGATCGGGTCGCGGTTGCAAAAGATCACGAATTGCCCGGCGTTTTCCACCAGCCGGTAACCGCGTCGTCGCACCTCGTGCAGCAGGCGGTCACGGCCGATCAGCCGGTCCACATCGGCGGTACTGCGGCGGATGATGCCGCCTTCCGCCACCGCACGGGCCGAAAACAGCTTCACGATCCATCGGTCGGCGTCGGGGGCAATACGGGTCGGGATCATCGGGCACCTCCGCCACCGATCCTCTCAGACCTGATTTAATGCGAGGTTAATCCTGATCCGTCTCGCGCTTCTTGCCATCCAGTTCGGCCCGAGCCCGTTCGGCGTCCGCCGCCTCGCGCGCCTTCTGCGCCTTGCTGCGACCGAACTTCGCGGCATTGGCATCCGCCTCATCGCGCGCCTCTGCCCGCGCCTTTGCCTTGCGGAAACGATTGAGGTTCACGACTTCGGCCATGGCTTTCCTCCTGACGGGACCGGGGCATGGCCCCGGCTCCATTTTCTCGCGGTTCGTGCGCAATGCAAGCGCTTGGCCTGCAAATACCGAGACGATCCTCTCCCGGCCCGCGCAAGCGTGCGCGGGCGTTCGATGCTTGAAACGCTCCACCGGAGCGTTTCATCGGAGGCGCCTTACGCGCCCGACCTCATCTCACCCCTTCGGCGAGATCATGTCTTCGGGGCGCACCACGCGGTCGAAGGTTTCTTCGTCCACGAAGCCCAGCGCGATCGCCTCTTCCTTCAGCGTCGTGCCGTTTTTGTGCGCAGTCTTGGCAACCTTGGTGGCATTGTCGTAGCCGATGGTCGGCGCCAGCGCCGTCACCAGCATCAGGCTTTCCTTCATCAGCTTGTCGATGCGCGCCACATTCGCCTGCGTGCCCACCACCATATTGTCGGTGAAGGCAGAAGCCGAATCGCCCAGAAGCTGCATGGATTGCAGCACGTTGTAGGACATCATCGGGTTGTAGACGTTGAGCTCGAAATGGCCCTGCGAGCCAGCAAAGCCCACCGCCGCGTCATTGCCCATGACATGCGCACAGACCATGGTCAGCGCCTCGGCCTGTGTCGGGTTCACCTTGCCAGGCATGATTGACGAGCCCGGCTCGTTCTCCGGCAGGATCAGCTCGCCCAGACCCGAGCGCGGGCCGGAGCCCAGGAGGCGCAGGTCGTTGGCGATCTTGAACAGGCTCGCCGCCACCGTCTTCAGCGCGCCGGAGAACATGACCATGGCGTCATGCGCTGCCAGCGCCTCGAACTTGTTCGGCGCGGTGACAAAAGGCAGCCCGGTGATGTCGGCAATCTGCGCGGCCACACGGGTATCCCAGCCCACACGGGTGTTCAGCCCGGTGCCGACGGCGGTGCCGCCCTGCGCCAGTTCGTAGATATGCGGCAGGCACATCTTCACCCGCTCGATCCCGCGCTCCACCTGCTTGGCATAGCCCGAAAACTCCTGACCCAGCGTCAGCGGCGTCGCATCCTGCGTATGGGTGCGGCCGATCTTGATGATGTCCTTGAATTCCTCGGCCTTGGCAGCCAGCGCAGCATGCAGCTTTTCCAGCCCCGGCAGCAGCACGTCACGCGCCAGCATCCCGATGGCGACATGCATCGCGGTCGGGAAGGTGTCGTTCGAGGACTGGCCCATGTTGCAATGGTCGTTCGGGTGAACGGGTTTCTTCGACCCCATCACGCCGCCCAGCATCTCGATCGCGCGGTTCGAGATCACCTCGTTCGCGTTCATGTTCGACTGGGTACCCGAGCCGGTCTGCCAGACCACCAGCGGGAAGTTGTCGTCAAACTTGCCCTCGATCACTTCGGTCGCGGCGGCGGCAATGGCGTCGGCCAGCTCGGCAGGCATGTCGCCCTGCGCCTTGTTCACCAGAGCACAGGCCTTCTTGATAACGCCCAGCGCCCGGATGATCGGCACCGGCTGACGTTCCCAGCCGATCGGGAAGTTGATGATGGAACGCTGCGTCTGTGCGCCCCAGTATTTATCGGCAGGAACTTCCAGCGGGCCAAAGCTGTCGGTTTCGGTGCGGGTGGCGGTCATGGGCAAGCCTCCTTGAAAGGTTGGCTTCTTCTAGGCGGCACCGCGCGCGAAATCAATTGGTATACGGATGTATACCGCTAACAGGCCGGAAATTCCGGCCCGAAGAAGACCCGACAAAATGCCGGATTACTTGCGGAACTTGTCGAGGCTGACAACCTCGGCCTCGCGCGGGCGTTCTTCCGGCGCGGCGGCTTCTTCCTCGCCGTCTTCCTCATCCTCTTCGTCGTCTTCGTCCTCATGCGTTTCAAAACGCAGGCCGAATTCGACCGAAGGATCGACGAAAGTGCGCACGGCGTCGAAGGGGATAATCAGCGGTTCGGGGCTGTTGCCGAAGTTCAGCGTGACGGAAAACCCTTCGGGCGTGACCACAAGGTTTTCAAACCAGTGCTGGAGAACAACGGTCATTTCATCGGGGTAACGCGCACGCAGCCAGTCGGCGATCTCGACGCCCGGATGATTGGTGTCGAAGGTAATAAAGAAATGGTGCGCACCGGGCAGACCATGTTCGGCCACATCCTCCAGCACGGTCTGGATCAGACCCCGCATCGCGCGGTGCATCAGGTTGCCATAGTCGATCGTGCGCGCCATTCGGTCCCCTCTCGTCTTGCCCCCACCATAGGGCCGGGTCGCGCGGTTGGAAAGGGGCTTACCCGCCCCTTTCCACGCAAGGGTCAGAGCACGCGGTCCAGTGCGCCCATCAGTTTCTGCACTTCGGCGGCGGTGGTGTAATGCACGAAGCTGAGCCGGAGCACGCCGCGGGACAGATCGACGCCCAGGGCCTCCAGCGGCCGGACGGCATAGAAATCGCCGCCACCGGCCATGATGCCATGCGCAGCCAGCGCTGCCGCCACCGGCTCGGCCGGGCGGTCCAGCGCAACGGCGACTGTAGGTGCGCGGCCAGCCGCCTGACGCGGGCCGATCAGCCGCAGATCGTTGCGCGCGGCCAGATGATCCAGCAGCGGTTGCAGAACCTCTTCCTCATGCGCGCGCATGAGCGCGTGGACCGCATTGTTGCGCGCCAGTGGCGTGGCATGCGCCGCCTCGCCATGATGGTGGGTGTAAAGTGCGTCGATATAATCGGCCATCCCCGCACAGGCCGCGACCTGCGCATGATCCGGCCCGGCCGGGGTGAAGCGCTTGTAAAGCGTGCCGCCATTGAAGAAATGGGCCTGATTGGGCAGGGTTTCCCCGAACTTGCGGCGGATCACCATGATGCCCTGATGCGGGCCATAGGTCTTGTAGGCGGAAAACAGATAGACATCCGCCCCCAACGCCGCCATGTCAGGAAAGCCGTGCGGCGCGTAGCTGACGCCATCGACACAGGTGAAAGCCCCTGCCGCATGCGCCATGGCGCAGATTTCGGCCACAGGATTGATCTCGGCCACCACGTTGGAACAGTGCGGGAAGCAGACCAGCTTGACGCGGCCGTCCTCCAGCAGCGGCGCCAGCGCGGCCGGGTCCAGATGGCCGGTCTGCGGGTCGATCCGCCATTCCCGCACCTCGATGCCCTCGTCCGCCAGACGGCGCCAGACCCCGCTGTTGGCCTCGTGATCCTGGTTCGTCACGACGATAGCGGCCTTCTTGCCGCGCAGCCATTGCCGTACTGCATTGGCCAGCACGAAGGTATTTGCGCTGGTCGAGGGGCCGAAGGACAGTTCGTCCCGTTCTACCCCCATCATCGCGGCAAGCCGCGCACGGGCTTCATCCATCTCGGCCCCGCCCAGTTGGCTGGCCTCGTAGGGCGCATAGGGCTGCACCTTCCGGTCATGGTAAAAGCGGAACAGCCGGTCGATCACCGGCTTGCAGGTGTAGGAACCGCCCGCATTCTCGAAAAACGCCTGCCCCTGAAGCGCCGCGCTTTGAAACGCCGGAAACTGGCGGCGCACGAAATCAATATCCAGCGGCATATCACCCTCTTGCTGATGTTCCGGCGCGATCCTGACCCAGAGCCGCAGACACCGCAAGCGCCACAGCCTTCACCCGGCACCGCCTGCGCCGATTTTTTGATCAAAATGCGCATTTTTTCGCAACCCCAGACCCCGGAAGCGGAATTTCCGCTTGAGACACCGAATCCCCTCGCTTAGCTTCGTCCCCGACATGGCCGCTTGGGGGAGTGGGCCGTGACCAACAGCCGAGGAACACCCATGACCTTTCGCAGCCTTATCCTGTCCAGTGCCGCCGTCCTGCTGGCCGCGCCCGCCCTTGCCGCCGACCCGGAGTTCACCGTGCTCGACTGGGCCGGCTGGGAAATCGACGGCGTTCTGACCAGCTATGTCGCCAAGAATGGCGACAAACCCACCTACAGCTTCTTCGCCGATGATGACGAAGCGTTCCAGAAGGCCTCGTCCGGGTTCAAGACCGATGTCGTCCACCCCTGCGCCGCCCATGTCGGGCGCTATCGCGACGCCGGGCTGATCGAGCCGTGGGACCCGGCCAAGATCCCGGAATTCGGCAATATCGCGCCGCGCCTGCTGAACTCGCCCATCTTCAAGGATGACGCGGGCGTCTGGTTCATCCCGACCGATTACGCTTACACCGCCATCGCCTACAACACCAAGGAAGTGCCTGAGGCCGATGTGGCCTCGCTTCAGGTGTTCAAGGACCCGAAATACGCGGGCCGCATCTCGCTGCCGGACAGCACCGACGATGTGTGGTCTCTGGCCTTCCTCGCCACCGGCCTGACCCAGTGGGACAATGTGACGGACGAGCAGTTCAAGGCCGCTGCCGACTGGCTGCGCGAAGTGCATCCGAATGTCCGCGCCTACTGGTCCGACCCGGCCGAAATGGCACAACTGATGGCCACGGGCGAGGTTCTGGTGGCCTGGTCGTGGAACGACGGCGTGGCGACGCTGAAGGCCGAGGATTTCCCGGTCGGCTTCCAGCGCACCCCCACTGAGGGCGCGACGACCTGGTTCTGCGGCTACGTCAACATGAAGGACGCGCCCGGCAAGGAAGACAAGGCCTATGACTTCATCAACAGCCTGCTGGCGCCCTCGTCGGCTCCGGCACTGCTGGAAGAGCTGGGCTATGCGCTGTCGAACGACGCCGCGATGAAGGAAATCCCGGCCGAGGAGCTCAAGGCGGCTTACGTCGATCCGGTCGAGGGGCCGATTCTGGCTCAGACCCCGGTCCCGGCAGAGATGCGCGCCAAGATGATCGAGGAATTCGAGGCGATCAAGGCGGGCTTCTGATCCACGCCATCCTTGCGAAAGGCCCGGTGCATCCACCGGGCCTTTTTCATTGCGCCGCTTGCGCCCCCGCCCCGCCCCGCCTATATCTGGCGCGTTCGGGTTCGCCCGGACTATGGCGATAAACGCACCTGTAATAAACGGATCGGACCCGGGGGCGGTACCCGGCGGCTCCACCATTCACCGCTCGTTGGGCGTGGCGGGGGCCGAAACAGGATCGACGGACGTCTAAAGAGGCCAGCTTTCGCTCGGTGAGGTACCACCGTTATCGGTCCAAAAGTACAGTTGCCAACGACAACCGTGCTCCGGTCGCTCTGGCTGCGTAAGCAGCTCGGGTAACCGAAACTTAAGTCCTTACGCTTAGCCGCCTAAGGCGGGGCCCGCCGGAGCCTGGCAACAGAATCCGGCACCTTTCCCTTCTCATTTCCGCAGCATCCGCCCGCGAAGGGGCTGGAAGCGGCAGGGGCTTTGCGTTATGGGCTGCGCATCCTCGGCCGCCGCGCTTTTGCTGCCCTGCGGCCTGCCCCTGAAAGGATCGCCCGATGAAAGCCGCCGTCGTCACCTTCCCCGGTTCCAACTGCGACCGCGACCTTGCCGTCGCCTTCGAAAAGGCAGGGGCCGAGGTCGTGCGCATCTGGCACAAGGACAGCGAACTGCCTGCGGGCGTCGATGTCGTGGGCGTGCCGGGTGGCTTTTCCTTTGGTGACTATCTGCGCTGCGGCGCGATTGCCGCGCAATCGCCCATCGCCCCCGCGGTCAAGGCCCATGCCGACCGGGGCGGCTATGTTATCGGCATCTGCAACGGCTTTCAGGTGCTGACCGAAATGCACCTGCTGCCGGGCGCGCTGATGCGCAATGCGGGGCTGAAATTCATCTGCAAGCCGGTAGAGATGACCGTGGCCACCACCGACAGCGCCTTTACCGCAGGCTACAGCGCCGGCCAGAAGGTCAGCTTCCCGGTCGCGCATCACGATGGCAACTATACCGCCGATGTCGAAACGCTGGCGCGCCTGAAGGGCGAGGATCGCGTGGCCTTCCGCTACACCGCCAATCCCAACGGCTCGATGGAGGATATCGCGGGTATCCTTTCGGCCAACCGCCGCGTGCTGGGCATGATGCCCCACCCCGAACGCGCGGTCGAGGCCGCGCAGGGCGGGGCCGATGGCGCGGCGCTGTTTGCGGCGCTGGTCGGCAAGATGGCGCTGGCCTGACGCGCTGCGGCCTTGAGGCCCCCCGGCGCCGCGCCTAGACTGCGCCGATCATGCAGGACGCCGCACCCGAGCCCGAGATGAAAGCCGAAAACGCCGGGATTTCCTGGCGCCTGAAGCTTGTCGTGCTGCTGCTGGTCATCTTCGGCGCCGTTGTGGTTCTGGTCACCAACCGCTGGCTGTCGGAACGCTTTACCGAAGTCACCCGCAACCGGGCCGAACTGCGGCTGGCACTTTACTCCGGCAACATGATTTCGGAGTTGCAGCGCACCTCGGTGGTGCCGCTCTTGCTGGCGCGCGACCCCGAACTGATCGGCGCGCTGACGCGGAAGGAATATTCCGCCACCTCCGCCCGCCTCATCTCGTTTCAAAGCGAGATCGGCGCCGCCTCGATCATCCTTCTGGATGCCGAGGGACGGATCGTCGGCGCGACCAACCGCAACCAGCTTGGCGCCAACCTGCGCAGCGCGCCCCAGTATATCGAGGCGCAGCGGGCCAAGGACACGATCTTCACCGTGGCCCCGCGCGAAACGCCGGGCTTCGATTTCACCTATTCCCGCGCCGTCCGGTCTGACAATCAGGTTCTGGGCGTCATCGTCGTCGCGGTCGATCTGATGAAATATGAACGCGCCTGGGCCGGGTTGCAGGATGCGGTTCTGGTGACCGACAGCGAGGGCACGGTGCTTCTGGCCACCGAACCCCGCTGGCGTGGCCTGCCGCTGGCCCGCGCACTGGAGGCGCGGGATGCGCCCTCTGCCATCCGCCGCGCGCTCCAGGGCGCCGCCGACTGGGCGCAGGAACCGCCGGACGCCTATCTCAGCGGCGAGGCGGTGATGAAGACCGAAACCCGCGTCGCCTTCCGCGGCTGGCGCATCATCACCTATACCGCCTACGATTCGGTGCGCGAGCGGGTGAATGGCGTCATCGCGCTGGAAATCATGGGTTTTGCCATCCTGCTGGCCGTGACCTTCTACATGCTGTCACGCCGCGCCTGGTCGCGCAGCGTCACCTATCAGCGCGAAAGCGCGGAACTGCGGCTGCTGAACGCCCGGCTGCAACGCGAGATCGCGGAGCGCGAGAAGGTGCAGAAGAACCTTGCCGTGGCGGAACTGACGCTGGCACAATCTTCGAAACTCGCCGCCTTGGGCGAGATGTCGGCGGCCGTCAGTCACGAACTCAACCAGCCGCTTGCGGCGATGAAAACCTATCTGGCGGGCGCGCGGCTGCTCTTGCAACGCAAACGGCCGGAGGAGGCACTGTCTTCCTTCCAGCGCATCGACGATCTGATCGACCGCATGGGCGCGATCACCCGGCAGCTGAAATCCTATGCCCGCAAGGGCGGCGAGGCGTTCGAGCCGGTGGACCTGCGCAACTCTGTCTCCAACGCGCTGGCGATGATGGAACCGCAGCTGAAGGCGCGCACCGTGCGCATCACCCGGACCCTGCCCCGCACGCCCGTGATGGTGATGGCCGACCGGATCCGTCTGGAACAGGTCATCATCAACCTGCTGCGCAATGCGCTGGACGCCACGAAGGAAACGCGGCAGCCGCAGATCGACCTGCTGCTGTCGGCGGGGGAAACTGCGATCCTGAACGTGCGCGACAACGGGCACGGGATCAAGGAACTCGAAAACGTGTTCGAGCCTTTCTACACAACCAAGAAACCCGGCGAGGGGGTGGGGCTGGGCCTTGCCATCTCCTCGGGGATCGTCACCGACCTTGGCGGCCGGCTGACCGCGCGGAATGCGGACGGCGGGGGGGCTGTATTCGAAATGCAGCTTCCCATATTGACCGGCGAAGCCAGGGCAGCAGAATGAGGACCAAATGGCCCGTGCAATGAAGATCGCCATCGTGGATGACGAGGCGGACATGCGCCAGTCGATCAGCCAGTGGCTTGCCCTTTCGGGGTTCGACACCGAAACCTATGGCAGCGCCGAGGATGCCCTCGCCGCCATTACCGGCGATTTTCCGGGCGTGATCGTCTCAGACATCCGCATGCCCGGCATGGATGGCATGGCCTTCCTCAAACGCCTGATGGGGATGGACAGCGCGCTTCCGGTCATCATGATCACCGGCCATGGCGACGTGCCCATGGCGGTAGAGGCGATGCGTCTGGGCGCCTTCGACTTTCTGGAAAAGCCGTTCAATCCCGACCGGATGACCGAACTGGCAAAGCGCGCCACGCACGCGCGGCGCATGACGCTGGACAACCGGGCACTGCGCAAGGAACTGTCCGACGGCTCCACCATCATGAAGAAGCTGATCGGTGCCTCCCCCGCGATCGAACGGCTGCGCGAGGATATTCTCGATCTCGGTCAGGCCGACAGCCATGTGCTGATCGACGGCGAAACCGGCACCGGCAAGACGCTGGTCGCCCATGCGCTGCATGCCGTGGGGCCGCGGGCGTCGAAGAAATTCGTCACCGTCTCCTGTGCGGCCTGGTCCGAAGATCAGCTTGCCGCCAAGCTGTTCGGCCCGACCGAAGATGGCGTGCCGCTGGTGGAAGAGGCGCGCGGCGGGACGCTGTGTCTGGAAGATATCGAAAGCCTCAGCCACGCGCTGCAATCGCGCCTGCTGACCATGATCAACGATCAGGGCACGCCGCCGGAAACCCGCGTCATCGCCATCTGCAACGAACACGCCCCCGACAAGACGCTGGAGCAGCTTCTGCGCAGCGATCTGTTCTACCGGCTTGGCGCCATGACCATCGTGCTGCCGCCCTTGCGCGCGCGGGGCGAGGACATTCTGACGCTGTTCACCCGCATGTCGGAACAATTCGCCGAGGAATATGGCTGTGACGCCCCGCCGGTGACCGCGCAGGAGGCCGCGCAACTGTTGCAGGCCCCCTGGCCGGGCAATGTGCGCCAGCTGGTGAACATCGCAGAACGGGCGGTGCTGCAAAACCGGCGCGGCTCCGGCTCCATCGCCTCGCTTCTGATGGCGGATAACGAGGCGGCAGGCCCGGCGATGACCACAGAGGGCAAGCCGCTGAAGGAATATGTGGATGCTTTCGAGCGGATGCTGATCGACAACACCATGCGGCGCCACAAGGGCAGCATCGTCGCTGTGATGGAAGAGCTGTGCCTGCCGCGCCGAACCCTGAACGAGAAGATGGCGAAATACGGACTTCAGCGCTCGGATTACACCTGACCGCTACAGCAGCAGGTTGTCAGCCGTCAGGCCGCTGACGGAAAGCAGGCGGATCTCCAGATCCGCCACGCCGTCGCCGGTGACATCGGCGCGCAGCAGCGTGTCGGCGCCATCGGTATCGAACCAGACGGCGCCGGGCCCGAAATGCAAAGGCTGATTGCCTGACAGGTCGCTGTCAGCGTCGATCCGGCGCAGGTCGATGACGTCGCGGGAAGGGTCGAAGCCGCTCAGACTGTCCGCCGCCCCTGTCGCACTGTCCGACACCGCGCGCAGCAGCACGGTATCGCGCGCAACGTCGCGGCCAAGGCCGATCAGATCCGCCCCGGCGCCCCCCGTCACCATATCCGCTCCGCGCCCGGCACGCAGCACATCCTCCCCGGCCCCGCCCGACAGCGTATCGGCCCCGCCCGAGCCGACCAGCGTATCGTTCCCCGCCGCGCCTGACAGCCGGTCCCGCGCCAATCCGGCACGAATCACATCATTCCCGACAGTCCCGGTCACATCCAGCGACAGGCCACGCTGCCACTCGCCGTCAACCTCCACCCCGAACAGCACGTTACGGGCAAAGCCCGGAAAGGCGGTCAGCCCGACGTCCCCGAACTTCGCCGGCCAGTCGCGCCCGTCCCCGATGATGTATAGAAGCGTGCGAATGTAGGAATTGCTGTTCTGTTCGGTCAGGATGAAATCGGTCCCCGCGCCACTTTCAGCCAGCGCATCGCGCAGCCTGACCAGCAGTTCCCAGACATGCGCGCCATCCTGCGCGGGGCGCAACGGCAAGGGCAAACGCCCATAAAGCTCGCCCTCTTCCGGCAGGTTGTGCGGCTGTCCTGCCGGCCGGAAATCCCAGTTGCCCCAGGCCAGAAACCCCTGCGGCTGCACCTCGATTTCCACCCATTCCCCCGCCAGACGGCGCAGGATCTGCAAATGGCCATTGTTGGCGACCACCTGATCCCCCGCCACGAACAGTTGCACCATCGTCCACCCCCGCTGTCGCCCGGATCGAATCCCCGGCAATTTTGCCATTGTATTTTGAGGGCACCTCCCCTTATTGTCACGCGACGGGTGCCATTTCGTTACATGCGAAGCCCCGCAAACCAGTTTCGCTGCCGGAAGCGCGGGTGGGGCCAAGGGTCCGACAGCGCTGATCCCCGCAGAAATCACTGGCCGAAAGGCCGCCAATTCGCCGGTCGCCCTGGTGCCCGGCGCATCATTTGGGTGCTTCGTCACCCGGGACTACGAACCGCGATGAGCCGCGCGCCTGATGCACTGATGACCGACGGGGGGCTTTCGCGCCTGCCTGCGGCCTGCGCATGCCGCAGCCACGCCCTTACAAGCCGCCATCTGCCCGCCCGCATCTTCCACGGTACCCCCGACGGAGGGGTGGACGGGCCATGGCGCAATGGAACACCATGGCCAAGAAAATGCTCATCGACGCCACGCACCCGGAGGAGACCCGGGTTGTCGTGGTGGACGGAAACAAGGTCGAGGAATTCGACTTTGAGACGGTAAACAAGCGTCAGCTTCAGGGGAACATCTACCTCGCGAAAGTCACGCGGGTGGAACCCTCGCTTCAGGCGGCTTTCGTCGATTACGGCGGCAACCGCCACGGATTTCTGGCTTTCGCCGAAATCCACCCCGATTACTATCAGATCCCCGTCGCAGACCGGAAGGCGCTGATCGAGGAAGAGCGCGCCCTCGCCCGCGCCGAGGAAGAGGAAGAGAACCGCAGCCGCAAGCGGCCGTCCTCGCACAAACGCCCTGCCCCGAAAGCCGAAGCCGCTGTGGCTGATGCCGTTGTGCATGCCGAGGCCCCGCAGATCACGGGCATGGATGTCGTCGATCTGGGCGAGGAAACCGGCGCGGATGCACTGTTCAGCGCAGCGGAACCCGTTGCCGCTGAAAGCCGCGAAGCGGATGACCAACCCACCTTCGACACCGCCCCCGAAACCGACAGCGCGGAAACCGAGACCGCCGCCGAGGACGAGGCCGAAGCCCCCGTAGATGACGAGATTGAATCGGTTGCCGAAGAAGACGTGACCGAAGAAATCCGCGCGCCGCGTAAACCGCGCCAGCGCCGCTACAAGATCCAGGAAGTCATCAAGGTGCGCCAGATCATGCTGGTGCAGGTGGTGAAGGAAGAACGCGGCAACAAGGGCGCCGCGCTGACGACCTACCTCAGCCTCGCGGGCCGCTACTGCGTGCTCATGCCCAATACTGCGCGTGGCGGTGGCATCAGCCGCAAGATCACCAATGCCGCCGACCGCAAGAAGCTGAAGGAAATCGCGGGCGAGATGGAGGTGCCGGAAGGCGCCGGCCTGATCATCCGCACGGCGGGCGCCAAGCGCACCAAGCCGGAAATCCGCCGCGATTACGAATATCTCATGCGCCTGTGGGAACAGGTCCGCGAGTTGACGCTGAAATCCATCGCCCCCGCCCCGATCTACGAGGAAGGCGACCTGATCAAACGCTCGATCCGCGACCTTTATAACCGCGAGATCGAGGAAATCCTGGTCGAGGGCGAAACCGGCTACCGCACCGCCAAGGATTTCATGCGCATGATCATGCCCGCCCATGCGCGGGTGGTGCAGCGCTATACCGACCAGATGCCGCTGTTCGCGCGCTTCCAGGTGGAAAGCTACCTTTCGGGCATGTTCAACCCGGTCGTACAGCTGAAATCCGGCGGCTATATCGTGATTGGCGTCACCGAGGCGCTGGTGGCGATCGATGTGAACTCGGGCCGGGCCACCAAGGAAGGCTCGATCGAGGATACGGCGCTCAAGACCAACCTTGAAGCGGCGGACGAAGTGGCGCGCCAGCTGCGGCTGCGCGACCTTGCGGGCCTCATCGTGATCGACTTCATCGACATGGAAGAGCGGCGCAACAATGTCGCGGTCGAGAAGCGCCTGAAAGACAAGCTGAAAACCGACCGCGCGCGCATTCAGGTCGGTCGCATCTCGGGCTTCGGCCTGATGGAGATGAGCCGCCAGCGCCTGCGCCCCGGCATGCTGGAATCGACGACCCAGCCCTGCGCCCATTGCCACGGCACCGGCCTGATCCGGTCTGACGACAGCCTCGCGCTGACCATCCTGCGCGCGCTGGAGGAAGAAGGCACCCGCAAGCGCAGCCGCGAGGTGCTGCTGAAGGCGCCGGTCGCGGTGATCAACTATCTGATCAACCACAAGCGCGAACATATCGCGCTGATCGAGGCGCGCTATGGCATGGCGGTCCGGCTGGAGGCCGACCCGCATCTGATCTCGCCCGATTACAGCATCGAGAAGTTCAAAACCGCCACCCGCATAGTGCCCGAACCGTCTTCGGTGATCTCTGGTAATGCCGCACTGATGGGCGCCCCGGTGGATGAGGACGAGGACGATCCGGAACTGCCGCTGGACGAGGATCTGGACGAGGCGGAAGCCGAAGCCGAGACCGAGGCGCGGGAAGAAGGCGCGGGGAATGGCGAGGGTGGCTCGAAGAAGAAGCGCCGCCGCCGTTCGCGCCGTCGGGGTGGCTCCAAGTACAAGGAAGGCGGGTCCGAGGCAGATGCCGGGGACGACGCCGCCGATGAAGGCGCAGACGACGAAGGTGCCGAGGACGAAGCTGCCGCTTCGCAACCCGAGCCGCTGACCGAGACGCCGGAAGCTCCGGCTGAAACTCCTGCCCCCGTGGCCGCAGAGGCAACCGAAGCTGCCGAAACCGTTGCCACAGAGGCCCCGGCCGAGGCTGCACCGCAGAAGCCCAAGACCACGCGCAGCCGCAAGGCCCCTGCGAAAGACGGCGAGGCGAAGCCTGCTGCGAAGAAGACCACCAGCTCGCGCAGCAAGTCCAAGGCCAAGGCTGCCGAAGCGGAAGTGCCCTCAGAGGGTGAGGCTGCGGCACCGGCCGAGGCGGACGAACCCGTCAAGACCAAACCCGCCGCCAAGCCCCGCAGCACTGGCTCGCGCAGCACTGGCTCGCGCAGCAGCAGCGCCAAGGCAAAGGCCAAGGCCGCAACCGGGGAAGAGCCCGCGGTTGCCGAAGCGCCGCAGACCGAAGCTCCGGCTGTCGCAGAAGCCGCCGCTGCCGCAATCCCCGTCGCCGCCGTGTCGGTGACGAGCGAACCGGCTCGAACCGAACCGGCGCCGGTCGCCGCACCGGAGCATCCCGCGCTGCAAGCCGATCCCGGCGCGCTGGAAACCGCTGCCGCCGTTCAGGCGGATCCGGCCGAGGCAGAGGCGCCCGAAGCCGACGACGACCGGCCCAAGCGCAGCGGCTGGTGGTCGGTGAACCGCTGACACAACCGAAAAGACCAGAACGCCGGGCATCTGCCCGGCGTTTTTCATTCCGGTTCGTGCCGGTTCTCTCCTCGGCGGATGAAATGGGCGGTGGCGGCCCCCTCGGGCACCGCGCCAAGATAGGCATGCCCCGCGCCGGTGCAGAAATGCGGCAGGTCTACGGCGGCCATGCCATCGGTCGCCCGCACGCGCAGCACCTGTCCGGGCCGCAGCGCCATCAGCCGCTTGCGGGCCCGCAAGACCGGCAGCGGGCACAACAGCCCTTCGCAATCCAGATCGACATCATATTCCATGCGCCCGGCATAGACCCGCGCGCGCATCCGCACCAGATGAAACGCATCTGACGGCTTAGTGATGCACCGCGACGAGTCGCCCCGGTGACGACCGGGCGGCTTTGGTCTATCACCATCCCGACAGGACGGAGACCTCATGTTCGGCATCGACATATTTGACGCGGGCCTGTTGCCCGCCATGATCGTGGCGCTGGCCGGGGGCATCCTGTCCTTCCTCAGCCCCTGCGTGTTGCCAATCGTGCCGCCCTACCTTGCTTATATGGGCGGGATTTCCATGCCCGAGTTGCGCGACGGCCAGGCCGCCGCACGCCGCCGCATCATCCTGCCCGCGCTGTTCTTCGTGCTGGGCCTGTCGACCGTGTTCCTGTTTCTGGGCTTCACCGCCTCGGCCTTCGGTGCTTTCTTCCTGAAAAATCAGGAAATCTTCGCCCGCATCTCGGGCGCGGTGGTCATCGTGCTGGGCCTGCATTTCCTTGGCCTGTTCCGCATTCCGATCCTTGACCGCGAGGCACGGCTGGATGCTGGCGACCGGGGCGGCTCGGCCGCCGGGGCCTATCTTCTGGGTCTTGCCTTCGCCTTCGGCTGGACCCCCTGCATCGGCCCGCAACTGGGCGCCATCCTCTCTCTGGCCGCGAACGAGGCCAATCTGGCGCGCGGCACTGCGCTGCTGGCGGTCTATGCGCTGGGTCTGGGCCTGCCCTTCCTGTTGGCCGCCATTTTCATCGAGCGGGCGATGGGCGTGATGACCCGCCTGAAACCCTACATGAAGACCATCGAGCGGATGATGGGCCTGCTGCTGGTCCTCGTGGGGCTGGCACTGGTGACGGGCGCGCTGTCGGATTTCTCGTTCTGGCTGCTGGATACTTTCCCCTTCCTCGCCACGCTGGGCTGACCCGCCTGCCCCGCCGGGCTTGGCCTTTGCCCTCCCAGCCGCTACCCTATTTTCGCCAGATTGGCCCGGCAGGCTGCCCGCCGGAGGATGCGGATGCGCGATATGCAGGATGATCAGCCGAACGACCCGAAGGATGGTGGCACGTTCCGCCGTCGGGTTTTCTATATTCCCGGCTACGATCCCATCCACCCGCGCCGCTACCGCGAATTATACCGCAAGGAAGGCGCGGCACAGGCCACCCTCTCCGGCAATACGCTGGAACTGAAGCCCAAACGCGTGCGCGGCCCCTATGGCTGGCAGGTGCGGGCCACGGTCGAGGGGCAGCCGGTCGAAGCCGATATCGAGGTGCTGGTCTGGTCGGACATCGTGCGGCATTCGATGCGCAATTCGATCCCGGCGACCTATGTGCAGCTTGTACGCACCGCGTGGGCCTATATCGGCTCCGGCGCGCTGTTCCGGCTGATGCGGCTGCGCAAGGGGCCGATCATCGCGGCACTTTACCCCATCGTTGCGCTGCTGCTGCAACTGATGCTGGCGCTGGCCGTCGGGGGCGCTCTGTGGTGGATCACCCGCAGCGTGCTGCCCGGCTGGCCGGGGCGGATCGGCGGTTTTGCCCTGGGCCTCGCCGTGGCCGGGCTGATCCTGCGCTGGTTCAAGCGCAAGGACGGCAAGTTCTATGCTTATTACCTGATGCACGACTATGCTTTTTCGGCCCAGTCGAAAGGCGCCAACCCGCCGGAGCTTGAGGCCCGTATGACGGCCTTTCGCCACACCATTGCCGAGGCCCTGACCGGCCCCTATGATGAGGTGCTGGTGGTCGGCCATTCCTCAGGCGCGCATCTGGCGGTGTCGATCCTTGCCGACCTGATCCGCGAGGGGCTGCCGGAGCAGCGCCCTGTGCTGTCTTTCCTGTCACTGGGCCAGGTGGTGCCCATGGTCAGCTACCTGCCCGAGGCGAAGCGCCTGCGCGGCGATCTTGCCTTTCTTTCCACGCGCCCCGAACTCACATGGATCGACGTGACGGCCCCCGGCGACGGTTGCGCCTTCGCGCTCTGCGATCCGGTGGCGGTGTCGGGCGTGGCACCCGAAGAACAGATCTGGCCACGCATCTATTCCGCGGCTTTCACGCAGACCCTGAAGCCCGAAACCTGGGCGGCGTTGAAGCGGCGCTATTTCCGGCTGCACTTCCAGTACCTCTGCGCCTTCGACAACCTGCCCGGCGCCCCATGGGATTACGACTATTTCCGCGTTACCGCCGGGCCACTGACGCTGGCGGACAGGTTTGCCGGACGGCCTGAGTCGAAAAGCCGCATTGACCGTGCCGCCAACCGCTTTACCACGGTGGCATGACCGCAGCGCCGCCCCTGCCTCCGAAGCCGCCCGCCCGCCCCGACCGGGTGTCGCTGTGGCGCTATCTGCGGCTGTTCCGGCGTGACATCCTCTCGGCCCAGCCCGCCCGGCTTTACCGGGCATGGATGGCCGAATTCCGCACCCCGTTCTTTCGCAGCTACATGTGCAACGACCCGGCACTGGTCGATCTGGTGCTGAAAGAGCGTCCCCGCGATTTCCCGAAATCCAACCGCATCCGCGAGGGGTTGACCCCGCTTCTGGGCAATTCTGTCTTCGTTACCAATGGCGGGACATGGGAACGCCAGCGCCGCATCATCGACCCCGCCTTCGAAGGCGGCCGCCTGCGCGATACCTTCCCCGCCATGCGCGCCGCGGCCGAGGCGATGCTGGCCCGGCTCGCCCCCCGCGCCGATGGCAAGCCGGTAGAGATGGAGTTCGAGGCCAGCCACGCCGCCGCCGACGTCATTTTCCGCACGCTGTTTTCCATTCCCATCGAGGATGCGACCGCCAGTGCAGTGTTCCACGAGTTCCGCCGCCACCAGCAGGAGCAGCCGATCCTGAACCTCGCGGCCTTCCTGCCGCTGCCGCGCTGGATGCCGCGTTTTCACAGCCGTACCACCCGCCAAACGGCCGCCCGTATCCGCCAGCTCATCGAAAGCCTCACCGCGGCCCGCGCCGCCGAAATCGCCACGGGCACCGCGCCGGATGATCTGGCAACCAAGATCATGACCTTCCCAGACCCGCAGACCGGCGCGCGCTTTGATACCGCCGAAATGGTGGATCAGGTGGCGATCTTCTTTCTGGCGGGGCATGAGACCTCGGCCTCTGCCCTCGCCTGGGCTCTTTATCTGCTGGCGACACACCCCGACTGGCAGGAAAGACTGGCAGCCGAAGCACAGGAGCAACTGGGCGAAACCGCGGATTTCACCGTGATGGGGCGGCTGAAACTCGCCCGCGCCGTCTTCCGCGAGGCGATGCGACTTTACCCGCCGGTGCCGATGATGGTGCGGCAAACCCGCTGCCCGGTGCGCCTGCGTGACCGCGAGGCCCCGGCTGGCGCGCAGATCGTGCTGTCACCATGGCACCTGCACCGCCATGAACGGCTGTGGGACAATCCCGACGGTTTCGACCCCGCACGGTTTGAGACGGAAAACGGGCGCGAGGGGCTGCGCCATGCCTATATCCCCTTCTCAGCCGGGCCGCGCGTCTGCCCCGGCGCGGGCTTTGCCATGGTGGAAGGGCCGCTCCTGCTGGCAATGGTGCTGCGCGATTTCCGCCTGACCGCCCTGCCCGACCGCGTGCCGGTGCCCGCCGCGCATCTGACGGTACGGTCTGCCAATGGAATCTGGCTGAAACTGGAACGGCGCACGAGCTGACCGCCCGCGCGCCGCAAATCTTTTCCCGAAAAGGTTTGCAAATTTCTTCAGAAAGAAATTTGCACGTCCCTCCGGCGTCAGATCAATTCGACCGAATATTTCTCGATCACGGTATTGGCCAGCAGCTTCTCGCACATGGCCTTCACCTCTTCCTCGGCCCTGGCGCGATCCGTCGCGGTCAGATCCAGTTCGATCACCTTGCCCTGACGCACCGCCTCGACCCCTTCGAAGCCGAGCGTACCCAGCGCGCGGCGCACGGCCTCGCCCTGCACATCCAGAACGCCGGTTTTCAGCATCACGGTCACACGCGCTTTCATCGTCAGGGCCTTTCAGTTGATGAGGGTCGGCTTGGTGGTATGGGTCACGTTGGAGGGCAGAACGCCCAGCCGCCGTGCGAGTTCTGTATAGACATCATTCAGCGGACCGGGCTCGCGCACCTGTCCTTCGCGGTCCGGGGTTTCCAGCCCGCGCAGATCCCACAGGCGGCAATTGTCGGGGCTGATCTCATCGGCGACGATCAGGCGCATGTAATCGCCCTCCCAGATCCGGCCGACTTCGATGCGGAAATCCATCAGCCGAACGCCGACACCCAGCATCACGCCCGACAGGAAATCGTTCACCCGCAGTGCCAGCGCAACCATATCGTCCAGATCCTGCTGGTTGGCCCAGCCGAAGGCGACGATATGTTCTTCGGCGACCATGGGAGAGCCGAGCTTTTCGTCCTTGTAGTAATATTCCACGATCGGCCGCGGCAGCGCGGTGCCTTCGGGAATGCCAAGGCGCTGCGAGATATCGCCTGCGGCGAAGTTGCGCACCACCACATCCACCGGCAGGATTTCCGCCATGCGGACAAGCTGTTCGCGCATGTTCAGGCGCCGCATGAAATGCGTCGGCACGCCGATGGCATTGAGCCCGGCCATGAAGAATTCGGACAGGCGGTTGTTCAGCACCCCCTTGCCTTCCAGCCCCTTCCCTTCGGCCCCCTGAGCAGGTGCCTGTTCGGACTGGGCGGCATCATCCTTGAAATACTGGATCAGGGTGCCCGGCTCCGGCCCTTCGTAAAGGATCTTCGCCTTGCCTTCGTAGACCTTCTTCCGACGTGCCATGAACTTTCCCGAATCGCGCTGGGGCGGAAGGTATTGCACCCCCGCCCGTCTGCGCGCGTCATAGTGGAAGCGCCGCCCCGCCGCAAGGTTTAGCGCCATCGCCCGCCCGGTCCCTCCTCTCGGCCCTTGCGGCAGGGGCCACGGGCGGGCATATGGAAGGAAACCGGAACCAATTCATTCAGGGGGCCTTGCCATGACCACCTTCGACGACCGCGAACAGGCATTCGAAGCCAAATTCGCCCATGACGCCGACATGCAGTTCAGGGCCGAAGCCCGCCGCAACAAGCTGGCCGGCCTCTGGGCTGCCGGGCTGCTGGGCAAATCGGGTGACGAGGCTGCCGAATATGCGATGACCGTGGTCGCCGCCGATTTCGAGGAAGCGGGCTCCGAAGATGTGGTGCGCAAGCTGTCCGCAGATCTGGGCGACCGCGCCAGCGCCGATGCGATCCGCGCCAAGCTCGCCGAGCTGCTGCCGGTCGCCAAGGCGCAGCTGATGTCGGAACAGTAATTCCCTATCTCCGATTTCCCGGCTGCCCGGCGTTCGGGCAGCCTACCCTTGCGAGGCGATATGACCGACGCACTTTCCCGCCTTCTGGCGTCGCGCGACTGGCTGATGGCCGATGGCGCAACCGGCACCAACCTGTTCAACATGGGGCTGTCCTCGGGTGATGCCCCCGAATTGTGGAACACCGATCAGCCCGAGAACATCCGCGCGCTGTATCGTGGCGCGGTCGAAGCCGGGTCCGATATTTTTCTGACCAATACGTTCGGCGGCAATGCCAGCCGTCTGAAGCTGCACGGGGCGCAGGGCCGCGTGCGCGAGCTGAACCGCGTGGGTGCCGCCCTTGGCCGCGAGATCGCCGATGCCTCGGGCCGCACCGTTGTCGTCGCGGGTTCGGTCGGTCCGACCGGCGAGATCATGGCACCGATGGGCAGCCTGACGCATGAGCTGGCGGTGGAGATCTTCCACGAACAGGCCGCAGGCCTGAAGGAAGGCGGCGCCGATGTTCTGTGGGTGGAAACCATTTCGGCCCCCGAAGAATTCAAGGCCGCCGCAGAGGCAGCAGCGCGTGCCGATATGCCCTGGTGCGGCACCATGAGCTTTGACACCGCGGGCCGCACCATGATGGGCGTGACTTCGGCCGATCTGGCGACGCTGGTGGAAAAGCTGCCGAACCCGCCGCTGGCCTTCGGTGCCAATTGCGGCGTGGGGGCCTCCGACCTCATGCGCACCGTTCTGGGTTTCTTCGCCCAGGGCACCGAGCGTCCGGTGATCGCCAAAGGCAATGCCGGCATCCCGAAATACAAGGATGGCGCCATCGTCTATGACGGCACGCCCGAGTTGATGGCCGAATATGCCGTGCTGGCGCGCGATGCCGGTGTGCGCATCATCGGCGGCTGCTGCGGCACCATGCCCGAGCATCTGCGCGCCATGCGTGCCGCGCTGGAAAGCCGCCCCAAGGGCCCGCGCCCGACGCTGGAGGATATCTCTGCGCATCTGGGCGGCTTCTCCTCCGCGTCGGACGGCACGGGCGAGGATGCGGGCAGCGCGCGGCGAGAGCGGCGCGGGCGGCGTGGCTGACCGGCGCATCTGCGACCGGGGCACGATCCTTTGGCAGAAAGCCGAGGGCGCGGGGGTATTCCTCTGCGCCCTTCTGTTATATTTCACAGGGCCACAGCCGCTGCCCATGGTCACGCTGCTGCCGCTGTTCCTTGCCCCGGACCTGAGCTTTTTTGCCTATCTGGCCGGGCCGCGCATCGGGGCCTTCGGCTATAACTGCGTTCACAATTATGGGTTAGGGGCACTGCTGCTGGCTCTGGGCAACTGGTTCCAGACTGACCTGATGGCAAGTCTTGGGCTGCTCTGGCTCGCGCATGTCGGCTTCGACCGGATGCTGGGTTACGGGCTGAAAGAGACGCGGGGCTTTGGCTTCACCCATCTGGGGCGTATCGGCAAAGCCCGTCCCGTTCAGAACAGCGACAACTGATCACCCGCACGCGGTGGCGGGCGAAACAGGTCGCGGCGCAGCGGCGGTTGCGGCACGGTCAGCCCCAGCCGCGCCACCGCCTTGTCAAAACGCTGCGCCACAAGGTCGGACCAGATCCCCTCGCCCCGCATGCGGCGCCCCCATTGCGCATCGTAAAGCTTGCCGCCGTGCAATTCGCGGATGCGCGCCAGCACCTTTTCGGCCCGGCCCGGCACCCGCGCACGCAACCATTCCTCGACCAGAGGGGCCACCTCCAGCGGCAGGCGCAGCATGATCCAGCTTGCCGCCACGGCCCCGGCATCGCGGGCGGCGGACAGGATCGCCTCAAGCTCCGGGTCGGTCAGGCCCGGGATAACCGGCGCCACCATGACGCGCACCGGCACCCCCGCTGCGCTGAGACGGCGGATCGCCTCCAGCCGCCGGGCAGGTGTGGGTGCGCGCGGCTCCATCGCGCGGGCCAGGCCTGCATCCAGCGTGGTGACGGTGATCCCCACCCGCGCCAGCCCCAGCGCCGCCATGGGCGCCAGCAGGTCCAGGTCACGTTCGATCAGCGCGCCGCGCGTGGTGACCGCCAGAGGGTGCTGCCAGTCATGCATCACCTGCACCACCTCGCGCGTGACCCGATAGGTCTTTTCCACGGGCTGATAGGGGTCGGTATTGGTGCCAAGCGACAGCGGCGCCACGACATAGTCCTTGCGGCCGATCTCGCGTTCCAGCACCGCGCCAATACCGGGACGCGCGATCAACCGGGTCTCGAAATCCAGCCCGGGCGACAGGTTCAGATAGGCGTGGGTCGGACGGGCGAAACAATAGATGCAGCCATGCTCGCAGCCACGATAGGGGTTTACGCTGCGGTCAAAGGGCAGATCGGGCGACTTGTTCCAGTTCAGTGCCGAACGCGGCCGTTCCACCTGCACCTCGGTTTCCAGCAGCCGCTCCTCCTCGACCAGATCCCAGCCATCATCTTCCGCCACGCGGCGTCCGGGTTCAAACCGGCCGCTTTCATTCGCCAGGGCGCCACGCGCACGCAGACGCAGTTCCGGCCTGAGGGTGGTGTCTTTTCCGGTCATTTCCGAATTAGAACATAAAGCGAACAAATCGCAACCCCCCGTCCGACGATTCGGGCCGCTGTCGTCTTTGTTCAGCCCAATGTCGCAAAGCGAAAAGTCCCCGCGTCGCTTCCGTCGCATTGAAGCGATAACACTTTCCGCAGGAGCGCGCCGATGGCCGACGAAGACGATATCATCCTGTCCGAACTGAATGACGAAGAGCTTGTCCTTCAGATGCACGACGATCTCTACGACGGTCTGAAGGAAGAGATCGAAGAGGGCGTGAACATCCTGCTGGAACGCGGTTGGGCCCCCTATGACGTGCTGACCAAAGCGCTGGTCGCTGGCATGACCATTGTCGGTGCCGACTTCCGCGACGGTATCCTGTTCGTTCCCGAAGTGCTTCTGGCAGCCAACGCCATGAAGGCGGGCATGGCGATCCTCAAGCCGCTCTTGGCCGAAACCGGCGCGCCGCGCATGGGCAAGATGGTCATCGGCACCGTGAAGGGCGACATCCACGACATCGGCAAGAACCTTGTCGGCATGATGATGGAAGGCGCCGGGTTCGAGGTGCTGGATCTGGGCATCAACAACTCGGTCGAGAAATACCTCGAGGCGCTGGAAGCCGAACAGCCCGACATCCTCGGCATGTCGGCCCTGCTGACCACCACAATGCCCTACATGAAAGTCGTGATCGACACGATGAAGGAAAAGGGCATGCGCGAGGATTACATCGTTCTGGTCGGTGGCGCACCGCTGAACGAGGAATTCGGCAAGGCCATCGGTGCCGACGCCTATTGCCGCGACGCGGCCGTGGCGGTGGAAACCGCAAAGACCATGGTTGCGCGCAAGCACAACACGCTCTGATCCCGCAGTCACTGCGGATCAAGGCCCCGGCGTGCGAACGTCCGGGGCCTTTTCGTTTCGGGGCCAGTCCCCATATCTCTGTCAGATACGGAGCCCGCGATGACCGACACGCTGCCCGACGATATCACCCTGACCGAGGCCGGGCTTGCGCCAGAGGCGCACGCGGGCCGCGTGCTGCTGATCGCCTGTGGCGCACTGGCGCATGAGGTGCTGGCGGTGAAACGTGCGGGAGGCTGGGATCATCTGGATCTGCAATGCCTGCCCGCCAACCTGCATCTCTGGCCCGACCGCATTCCCGCCGCTGTGGAGCGCGCAGTCACCGAAGCAAAGGGCGCCTACCAGCAGGTCTTCATCCTGTACGCCGATTGCGGTACAGGCGGTCTCTTGCAGGAAAAGTGCAAGCAACTGGGTGTTGAGATGCTGGCAGGCCCGCATTGTTATTCGTTTTTTGAAGGCAACGCGCGGTTCGCCGAAATCGCCGAGACCGAGATCACCGCCTTTTACCTGACCGATTTCCTTGTCCGGCAGTTCGATGCCTTCGTCTGGCGGCCCATGGGCTTCGACAAACACCCCGAACTGATCCAGATGATGTTCGGCAATTACGACAAGCTGGTCTATCAGGCGCAGACAGACGACCCGGTTCTGGATGCCAGGGCGCAAGAGGCGGCGGAGCGGCTGGGTCTGGCCTATGAACGGCGCTTCACCGGATACGGTGATCTGGCCGTGGAAATCGAGCGGATTGCCGCGCGCTGAGGTGGCGCCCCCTTCCCCTCGCGGAGGCCCAGGCCTAATGTCGCGGCATGAATGACGCGCATTCCGAACTGTCCGCCCTGCTGGGCCCCCGCTACAGCCGCAGCGCCGCCGAGTGCGACGCCCATGCGCACAGTGAAACCCATGTCAGCGCCGGTCCGCCCGAGGGCGTGGCCTGGCCGGAAACCACCGGGGAGGTCGCGGCGATCCTGCGGATCTGCCACGCCCATCGCCTGCCCGTGGTGGGCTGGGGTGCTGGCACCTCGCTGGAGGGGCATGCGCTGGCCCTTCATGGCGGGATCTGCGTCGATTTCACCCGCATGACCCGCATCGTCGAGTTGCGCCCCGAAGATATGCTGGTGCGCGTGCAGCCCGGCATCACCCGCGAGGATCTGAACCGCGAACTCCGCGCGACGGGGCTGTTCTTTCCGGTCGATCCCGGCGCCAATGCAACGCTGGGCGGGATGGCGGCCACCCGCGCTTCGGGCACCACTGCGGTGCGCTATGGCACGATGCGACAAGCCGTGCTGGGGCTGGAGGCGGTGCTGGCCGATGGCACTGTCATTCGCACCGGCAGCGCCGCGCCGAAATCCAGCGCGGGCTATGACCTGACCGCCCTGCTGGTCGGGTCAGAAGGCACGCTGGCGCTGATCACCGAACTGACCCTGCGCCTGCACGGCCAGCCCGAAGCCGTCTCTGCCGCCGTCTGCGGCTTTGCCGATATGTCCGGCGCCGTCGATTGCGTGATCGAAACGATCCAGAGTGGCATTCCGATGGCGCGGATCGAATTTCTCGATACCGCAGCCGTTGCCGCCTGCAATGCCCATGCCAGGCAGGATCTGCCTGCGATGCCGCATCTGATGGTGGAGTTTCACGGCTCTGCCGCAGGCGTTGCCGAACAGGCGCAGCGCTTTGGCGAGATTGCGGCCAGCCACGGCTCTGCCGGTTTCCGCTGGGCGGAAAAGACCGAAGATCGCAATGCGCTGTGGAAGATGCGGCACAATGCCTATCCGGCCTGCCTTGCCGCCCGCCCCGGCGCCACGGCCATCGTCACCGATGTCTGCGTGCCGATCTCCCGTCTGGCCGAGGCCGTGGAGGAAACCCGCACCGACATCAAAGCCAGCGGCCTGCCCGGCCCGATTCTGGGCCATGTCGGCGACGGGAATTTCCATGCCATCCTCCTGATCGACCCGGCTTCGGCCGACGAACGCGCCACCGCGAAGGCGCTGGCCGCGCGCATGGCAGATCGTGCGTTACGACTGGGAGGCACGATCACCGGCGAACACGGGATCGGGATGGGCAAGCTTGATTACATGCCTGCCGAACACGGACCTGCCTGGGCGGCCATGGGCGCGGTGAAACGCGCGCTCGATCCGCTGAACCTGATGAACCCCGGAAAGCTGGTGCCGCCGCATGACCAAGGCTGAAACGACCACTGCCGATGATTTCGCCCGCGCCTTTGCCCGCGCCTGGACGGCCCAGGACGCCAAGGCGCTGGCCGATCTGATGGCCGAGGACGGCGATCTGGTCAGCCTGACCGGCCGCTGGGCGGAGGGCCGCAAGGATATCGCCGCGACCTTCGCCGCCGAATTTGCCGGAACGCTGGCCCGCGCCCGTCTGGTGACGGGGCGGGCCAAGCTGCGGCAACTGGGGCCGCAGATTGCCGTGCTGCATCAACGCTTCGTGCTGTCCGGCCTGATCGACCCGCAGGGCGCGGATCTGGGCCGCGTCGGCGTGGTTCTGGTGGCGACGCTGATCATCACCCCGCAAGGCTGGCGGGCCGCCGCGCTGCAATTCTGCGCGGCGGAGGGTTGATCAGTAATAGTAAGCGAAATTGCGGCGGAACTTACCGGCGTCGATCTCGTGCTGCCGGTATTCCAGATCGTAGCGATCGCGCGCGCCTTCCAGATAGGCCATCTCCAGCTCCTCGGTGCTGGGGATACGGAAAGACCGCAGGAAGCGGGACATCTTGTTCATCATGGCAAAACCCTTTTGATGGTTCGGCCTCCCTGATCTCAAGATAGGTCAGCACACCTGACGGAACAATTGCAAACGGCGCCCTGCCGCCCTGCACTTGCTGCAACGCAGCATCACCCGTCGAGCAGTGCCATCGCCGCCGCCCGCGCGGCATCGGACACGGTATCGCCCGCGAGCATGCGGCCAATTTCCTCAACCCGCGCTTCGGCGCCCAGCGGAGTGACGGTCGAAAGCGTCATGTCCCCCTCGACCCGCTTTTCCACCCGCCAGTGATGCGCCCCCAAAGCCGCCACCTGTGGACTGTGGGTGACGACCAGAACCTGAGCCCCCTCGGCCAGCGCCTTCAGCCGCCGCCCTACGGCATCGGCGGTCGCGCCTCCGACACCCCTGTCGATCTCATCAAAAATCAGCGTCATACCGGGAGCGTCGCCGGTCAGGCAAACTTTCAGCGCCAGCAGAAAGCGGCTGAGTTCCCCGCCACTGGCGATGCGGTTCAGCGGCCCGGCGGGCGCACCGGGATTGGTGGCGACGGTGAAAGCCACCGCATCCTGCCCCTCCGGCCCGGCCTCGCCCGGTCCGACCTCAGTCGCAAAGACCGCGCGTTCCATCTTCAGCGGTGCGAGTTCCGCCGCCATGGCGGCATCCAGCCGCCCCGCCGCCGCCTTGCGCGCTTCGGTCAGCCGCGCGGCCTCGGCCCCGTAGGCATCTTCTGCCAGCGTCACCTCGCGCGTCAGCCGCGCCACGGTTTCAGCCCCGCCATCCAGCGCCGCCAGACGATTGCGCAGGGTGATCGCGTGGGTGCCCAGATCGTCGGGCAACACGCCATGCTTGCGCGCCAGCGCACGAATGGCGAACAGCCGCTCCTCGATCGCCTCAAGCTCGGCAGGGTTGACGTCCAGCCCCGACAGGCAGCGTTCCACACCCTGCTGCGCTTCGGCCAATTCGTGCAGCGCCCGGTTCAGCGCCGCCAAGGGAGCCTCCAGCGCGCCCTCGGCCTGATCGGCGGCCCCTTCTAGACGGCGCAGCGCATCGAACAGCAGACCCTCGGCCCCCTGATCGGACAGTGCTTCATGCGCCCGCGCGACATCGGAGCGGATTTTCTCGGCCGCCTGCATGGTGCGGCGACGGACGTCCAGCGTCGCCTCTTCGCCCGGCTCGGGATCAAGCTTGTCAAGTTCCGCAACCGCGTGCCGCAAGAAATCCTCTTCCGCCTGCACGGCGGCAAGCGCCGCCTGCGCCTCGTCCAGCCGCTTCCGCGCCCGCCCCAGAGCGCCCCAGGCAGCGCGCGCGGACGCCAGATCCAGCCCGGCGAAAGCGTCCAGCATCTGCCGGTGCCCCCGCGGGTTCAGCAAACCCCGGTCGTCATGCTGGCCATGCAGTTCCACCAGCGTATCTGACAGCGCCCGCAGCACCTCGCCCGACACACGGCGGTCATTGACCCAGGCGGTCTTACGGCCATCGGCATGGTTCACACGGCGGAAGATCAGCTCGTCCTCGGCCTCGATGCCATATTCCTCCAGCACCGCATGGGCGGGATGGCCCGGCGCCAGATCGAAAACCGCCGTCACCTCGCCCTTTTCGGCACCTGCGCGCACCAGTTCGGCCCGGCCTCGCCAGCCAAGCACGAATCCCAGGCTGTCCAGCAGGATCGACTTGCCCGCGCCGGTTTCGCCGGTCAGCACGTTCAGGCCCGGCTGGAACGCCAGCGCGAGCCTGTCGATGATAAGCATGTCGCGGATGTCGAGCGAGCGGAGCATCGTCAGTTCCAAAGAAAGGCCCGAACCGGAAGAGGGGTGGGCCCCCTCCCCCTTACAGCCACTCGCCCTTGATCATCTGGCGATAGACCTTGGCCAGCCAGCTGTTGCCCTTGGCCTTCGGCTCCAGCCCCCGCTTGGTCAGCAGCTTGTAGCTGTCGTCATAGAACGGGCTGGACTGGTAGTTATGGCCCAGAATCGCGCCTGCCGTCTGCGCCTCGTCCGTCAGGCCAAGGCCCAGATAGGCTTCAACCAGACGATGCAGCGCCTCGGCGGTATGGGTGGTGGTCTGGAAATCCTGCACCACCACGCGGAAGCGGTTGATGGCAGCAGTGTAATGGCGCTGCTTCAGATAGTAGCGGCCGATTTCCATTTCCTTCGCCGCCAGATGGTCGAAGGCCAGATCGAATTTCAGCATCGCCGAACGGGCATATTCGCTGTCGGGATACTGCTCGATCACTTCGCGCAGCGCCTGAAGCGCCTGGAAGGTCAGGCCCTGATCGCGGCCGACTTCGTCGATCTGGTCATAATAGCTGAGCGCCATGAGGTATTTGGCATAGGCCGCATCCTCGTCACCCGGATAGAAATCAAGGAACCGCTGTGCCGCCTGCCGCGCCTCTTCGTAGTCGCGGTTCTTGTGATAGGTGAAAGCCTGCATGATCAGCGCACGGCGGGCCCAGTCGGAATAGGGATAGAGCCGCTCCACCTCGGTGAAATAGTGGATGGCATTCTTGGGATTGCGTTCGCCTTCCAGCGTCAGCTCGCCCTTCTTGTAAATCTGCTCGGCGCTGAGCGTATCAAGCGGCACTTCCTTGCTGGCAGCCCCGCCGCCCCCGCCGCAACCGGCAAGCATACCTACCAGAAGCAGGCCGCCCAGAACAGCCGCGCCCGATTTTCCGCCCGTCATCTCTTGCACATCTGCCTCGTCACTTCCGGCCCTTGCGGGCAAAAGTCCCGCGCGGCTTGGTCCCTGACGGCGGCCCGCCAAGGCTGTTCGGCTTGTCCTAGCATGAAAAACGGGAGAGGCAAAACGCCTTTCTTGCCACCAGCCCGCGGCATCCGCCCGGCGTCAGTGATGCACGGGCAGATCGCCCGGATGCACACCCATGCCCGGCAGCTTGCAACCCGTTACCGTGCCGCAATCCACCGGCATCCAGGCCGATGGATCGGCGAACAGGGCGCGCAGCAGGCGGTTCGTCATGGCGTGACCGGCCCGGATGCCGGTGTAGCGGCCAAGAATCGGCCCCCCGGCAAGCGCCAGATCCCCCAGCGCATCCAGCATCTTGTGGCGCACGGGTTCATCCGCGTGGCGCAGGCCACCGGGGCTCAGCACCTGGCCGTTTTCAAACACCACGGCATTTTCCAGCGTGCCACCCAGGGCCAGCCCGTTGGCGCGCATCCGGTCGACATCGGCCTGAAGGCAGAAGGTGCGGCTGTCGCACAATTCGCGCACGAAGGCCCCGTTCGCCATGTTCAGCATCTTGGTCTGCTTGCCGATCGCGGCTTCAGCAAAGTCGATGCGGAAATCGATTTCCAGCATGTCCGAGGGCTCAAGCCGTGCAACCGCATCCCCCTCGCGCACTTCGACCGGCTTCAGGACGCGGATCGCACGCACACGGGTGGCCTGTTCGACCAGACCGACCTCAAGGAACTTTTCAACAAAGGGCACGGCCGAACCGTCGAGGATCGGCACTTCCGGCCCGTCAATCTCGATCACGGCGTTGTGGATGGCACATCCCGCAAGAGCGGCCATGATATGCTCGATGGTCGAAACGCTGGACCCGGCCACATTGGCCACCAGTGTGCACAATTTCGACGGGACAACGGCATCCCAGCGCGCAGGAATGTCGGCCTCGGCGGCAGGCAGGTCGGTCCGGCGGAACAGAATCCCCGAATCCTCGGCCGCCGGGTGCACGATCATGCGCACCGGCTGGCCCGAATGCAGGCCAAGACCATCAAAGACAGCGGCGGATTTCAACGTGTTCTGCACGTCAGGTGACCCTTGATTATTCCCCTCGCGGCACTGCACCAAGGCTGGCACAAAACCGCTCAGTTTAGGTAGTTCCGATGGGATCAGACCTCAACTCACACATTGTGACGAGTTGTAACACTGGCCGTAACACAGCGGGACATTCCGCCGACACGGCACTAAGCTCATGCTTTAAATAGACAAAAGGCCCACTTGCGCGGGCCTTTTGTGTAAAAAATGTGACCTGCTTCCCCTGGGTCAGTTTGCCTGACGGCGCAGGAAAGCCGGGATCTCGATCCGCTCCTGATCGGCCGAAAGCTCGGGCTCGTCGTCATAGGCCTGCACCTGCGGCTGCTGACGCGGCGCCGGACGTTCGGCTGCCGGTTCCGCCGCATGGCCTGCCATGCGGTTGATCAGCGAGCCGATGCCGAAGCGCGGTTTTTCCTGCGCACGCGCCGGGGCGGCCGGGGCTTGCGGCGCAGCCGGGCGCTGTGCAGCGGGCGGTGCCTTGCTGACAGCGGCTTGCAGACGGGCCAGCGCCTCGGGCGAAGGCTGACCAGCGGCACGCGGACGCGGAGCAACAAAATTGCCCGCATCCGCATCATGGGCGGCAAAGCTGCGGGACTGCGGGGCCGGTTGCGGCGCGGCGGGCTGCGGACGGTAGGCGGGGGGAGGCATGTCGTCCACCGCCTCGTCCTCGTGCATCGGCTCGAACCCGGCGGCGGGTGTGTCGAACAGCGCGGCCTGTTGCGGCTGCGGGGCCGGAGCGACCGGCGCAGCGGCCTGCTGGGCGGGCACTACCTGCACCGTCACAGCCGGGCGAGCCTCGGCGGCACGGACTTCGACGCGCGGCTCCGGCTTCTGCTCCGGCGCCGGGGCGAAGCTGGGCGCAGCGCTGCCCATCGGGCGACGGGTCGGGGTTTCGGCGCGGTTCGAAGCCGAAGCGTCGATGCCGGTCGCCACGACCGACACGCGGATCGCGCCTTCCATTTCCGGGTCGAGCGTGGAGCCGACGATGATATTGGCGTCGGGGTCCACCTTTTCGCGGATGATGTTCGCGGCCTCATCCAGTTCGAACAGGGTCAGATCATAGCCGCCCGTGATATTGATCAGCACGCCTTTGGCGCCGTTCAGGCTGATCTCGTCCAGCAGCGGGTTGGCAATCGCCTTCTCGGCGGCCTGCACGGCGCGGTCTTCGCCGGTCGCCTCGCCGGTGCCCATCATCGCCTTGCCCATCTCGTCCATCACGGCACGCACATCAGCAAAGTCGAGGTTGATCAGGCCGGGCCGCACCATCAGATCGGTCACGCCCTTGACGCCCTGATACAGGACGTCATCGGCCATGGCGAAGGCTTCGGTAAAGGTGGTGCGTTCGTTGGCCAGGCGGAACAGGTTCTGGTTCGGAATGATGATCAGCGTGTCGACCACCTTCTGAAGCGCCTCGATTCCGTCCTCGGCCTGCTTCATCCGCTTGTTGCCCTCGAACTGGAAGGGCTTGGTCACAACGCCGACCGTCAGCACACCCAGTTCACGCGCGGCCTGCGCGATGATCGGCGCGGCGCCGGTGCCGGTGCCGCCACCCATGCCGGCGGTGATGAAGCACATGTGGACCCCGGCCAGATGATCCACGATCGCCTCGATCGTTTCCTCGGCGGCGGCGGCGCCGACCGAGGGACGCGCACCCGCGCCCAGACCTTCGGTCACCCGCGGCCCCATCTGGATGCGGGCCCCGGCGCGCGACTGTTGCAGCGCCTGAGCATCGGTATTGGCGACGACGAACTCCACACCCTCGAGGTTCTTCTCGATCATGTTGTCAACGGCATTGCCGCCTGCCCCGCCCACACCGAACACGGTGATGCGCGGCTTCAACTCTTCACTCTGGGAGGTCATCATCAGATTCAGTGCCATTGCAAATCCGCCTGCTTTTCTTGGGGCCGCCGTTTTCTCGTTCTTTATCAGGATTTTGCCCGTGCCTGTCCCGCACGCCTTGATCCTGAGTTATCCGCAATTCTATCCACAGTGGCTTGCGCCGTCACCTAAAAAACACACAAAACCCACAAAATATGGGGGATAACGCCGCCATTTCAGCGGGATTTCGCCATGACCGCAATTTGTTGCGGGTTACCAGTTGTCCCGGAACCATTTGATGGCCCTCTTGAGCGACCGCGCCGGATAGCGTTCCGCCGGAATGTCGAAGTCCCACCATTCGTCCTGCGGATGGGTGGCAAACAGGCAAAGCCCGACCGACGAGGAAAATGCAGGTCCGGTAACGGCCTGCGGCAGGCCCTGGATGCGCAGGGGCCGTCCCAGACGGACCCGCTGCCCCAGGATGCGCGCCGCCAGACCGTCCAGACCGGGGATCTGGCTCGCGCCGCCGGTCAGCACGATCTGCTGGCTTGGCAGATGCTCGAACCCGGCCGCATCCAGCCGCACGCGCGCCTCTTCGAGGATTTCCTCGACGCGCGGGCGGATAATGCCGATCAGCTCGGTCCGGCTGACCTGACGGCGATCCTTTTCCCAGTCGCCGCTGTCGCCGCCGATCTCGATCATCTCACGGTCATCCATGCTGGTGGCATGCACGCCGCCGTGTTTGGTCTTGATCCGCTCGGCCACCGTCATCGGCACCTGAAGGCCCTTGGCAATGTCGGAGGTGATGTGATCGCCGCCCATGCGGACCGAATCCGCATAGATCATGTGCTTCTTGATGAAGATGGAGATGCCGGTCGACCCGCCCCCCATGTCGATGCAGGCGGCACCCAGCTCCTGTTCGTCCTCGACGAGGCTGGAAATGCCCGAGACATAGGCCGAGGATGCGATGCCCGCGACCTCCAGATCGCAGCGGTTGATGCAATAGAACAGGTTCTGCACCACGCTCGCCTCGACCGACAGCAGGTGCATGTCGCAGGCCAGACGGTTGCCGATCTGTCCGCGCGGGTCGCCCATGCCGGTGCGATGATCCAGCGCGAAGTTCACAGGCTGGGCATGCAGCACCTCGCGCCCCTGCCCGATGTCGGGCATGTCGCAGGCGGCCAGCGCGCGCGCCACGTCATGTTCGGTGACAACACTGTCCGCCAGTTCGATCTCGCCCGCCAGACCATAGCTGCGCGGCTCTGCGCCCGAAAAACAGGCGATAACGTGATCGACCCGCACATTGGCCATTTTCTGTGCCGCCTGAACGGCGGTGCGGATGGCGCGCTCGGTTTCGTTCATCGCGTGGATCTCGCCAAAGCGCACCCCGCGTGACCGGGTTGTCGCCGCGCCGATGATGCGGAACTGCGACTGACCGGCCATGGACCCCACGCCATCGGTTTCGCGCCGCCGCTCCGGCCCGTCGAAGCGCAGGACCAGACAGGCGATCTTGCTCGACCCGATGTCGAGAATGGCGACGACGCCCCGCTGCATAGCGGCGCGGCGCATGTTCCGCATGGCACGTTGCGAATGATAGAGATCGGTCACAGGGCGTTCTCCACGGTCTCAAGCCCCTTGGCGCGGCGCAGGCTCCGCAGGGCATCGGCTGAAAGGCGAATGGTGGGGCGGGCCTGATTGCGCAGGTCCACGGCGATGATGTCACGGCCAAGCAGATCCTCGGCCTTGTCGAGCGCCAGAAGGCGTTCCAGCGCCCGCACCGGATTGTCGGCGGGCAGCAGGATGCGCTGGTCACGGTCCAGCACCAGATCCCAGCGACGTTCGCCAATCCGAACAAGACCGCGCAGACGCGGCAGCACAGGTTTGGCGGCGGCAACGATGGCCAGCGCCTCTGCGGCGGCCTTGTCGGCGCCAAGGCCGGTCACCACTGGCAGATCGGGACGGTCGGCCCGTTCCAGCACCTGCGCCACGCGGCGGCCCGAAGCATCGAGCAGGTCAAGCTCGGCTTCCTTGCGCCAGATCAGCGCGGGCTTGCGTTCGGTGATCTGCACCGACAGCACGCCCCCCGACCCCACCTTGACCTCGGCCTGCGCCACGGCATCCAGGGTGCGGATGCGGGTCGCCGCGGCCTCAAGGTCGATGGCAAAGCGCGAAACCGGCAGCTTCACATCCAGCATCTCGCGGATCGCGGCATCCAGCGAAGGCGAGGCGCCGGTGACCTGCAGAACCGAGACGCGAAATTCCGGGCGGTTCTCGATGGCCTGACGCCACTCGCCCACCTGGGCGAAAATCGCATTGCGCCGCGCTTCGGGACCGAAGGCAATCGCGCCAACGGCCGCCACGCACAGGACCGGCACCCCAACCCGCATAAGCACCCGGAACGCGGGCGTCAGCCACAGCCGCTGCATCCGGTAGGCCATGCGCGTCGGCGCAGGGTCCCGGCGCGGCGCGGGCGTATAGGCCGCCTGCGGAACATAAGCCTGCTGCGGCGCGCGCGGCGCATCGGGGTAGCGGCGGTCAGCAGTCAGCGGTCGCATGACGCATCCTCCACGATCCAGCGGCAGAGGTCCGGGAAGCTGATGCCGTGGAAGGCTGCCTGCTCGGGCGCGAGCGACGTGGGCGTCATCCCCGGCTGGGTATTGGTTTCCAGCAGGATCAGCCCGGCCAGCCCGCGACTTTCATCCCAGCGGAAATCCGACCGGCTGAGCCCCCGGCAGCCGAGCGCCCGGTGTGCGCGAAGCGCATAATCCAGACAGGCCGCCTCGATTTCGGCCGGGATATTGGCCGGAACCTCGTGCCGCGACCCGCCCGCCTTGTATTTGGCGTCATAGTCATACCAGCCAGAGGTGATGATATCAGTGACCGCCAGCGCGCGGTCGCCCATAACGGCGCAGGTAAATTCGCGCCCAGGCACATAGGTTTCGACCATAACCCGCTCGGGCATATTGTCGGAAAGCTGCGGCGGGCCGTTGGCGGCCTCATGCACCAGATAGACCCCGACCGAAGAGCCTTCGTTATAGGGTTTCACCACATAGGGCGGCTGCATCACATGGCGCGTGCGCACCTCGTCGCGGGGGGCGATCAGGCTTTCCGCCACCGGCAGCCCGGCGGCCCGGAAGGTCTGCTTCGAGCGTTCTTTATCCATGGCGAGCGCCGAGGCCAGCACACCCGAATGCGTGTAGGGGATACGCAGCCATTCCAGCAGACCCTGAACGCAACCATCCTCGCCCCAGCGGCCATGCAGGGCGTTGAACACGACGTCAGGAGAGATTTCATGCAGGCGCACGGCCAGATCGGGGCCAGCCTCGACCTCGACCACCTCAAACCCGGCTACCCGCAAAGCGTTGGCGCATTCACGCCCGGACGACAGCGACACCTCCCGCTCTGCGGAACGGCCGCCCATCAATACCGCTACACGGGAGCACGTCCTGCCCGACTTGCCCGCCATTTACTGCCTCTTCAGGGTCTTTGCCCCGATATTCTTCGTTATTTTGTCGCCGGTTCGCCGACGCGCATGATTTCCCACTCTAGCGTGATCCCGCTGTGTTGGAAAACCCTTTTTCGTACTTCCTCACCCAGATTTTCCAGATCGGCGGCTGTCGCCCCTCCAGCGTTGATCAGGAAGTTGGAATGCATCTCGCTCATTTGCGCGCCGCCGATGCGGGCGCCGCGCATGCCAGCCTCATCGATCACCTTCCAGGCTTTCAGCTCATGCGTGTCATCCGCCGCGCCGGTGGAGCTGCGCCCCAGCGGGTTGCGAAAGGTGGAACCGGCGCTGCGGTCCTTGGTGGGCTGGCTCGCGTCGCGTTTGGCCAACTGATCCTCCATCCGCGCCGCCAGCGCGGCAGGATCGCCCGCAGGCGCGTTGAAGGTGGCACCGATCACCACCGCGCCATCCGGCAGATCTGACTGGCGATAGCGCAGGTTCAGCGCAGCGGCGGGCAGGGTTTCAATCTGCCCCGACCGCGTGACAATGCGGATTTCCTTCAGAAAATCCGCGACGTAATGGCCGTAGCAGCCCGCGTTCATCCGCACCGCCCCGCCGATGGAACCGGGGATAGTGCGCAGGAAGGTCAGGTCGCGCCCGGCCTCGGCGGCTTTCCGCGCAACATGGGCGTCCAGCGCGGCGGCCCCCGCCGTGACGCGCCCACCCTCGACCGTGATACCGTTGAAACCGCGCCCGAGGCGGATCACCACCGCCCGGATACCGCCATCACGGACGATGAGGTTCGACCCCACGCCCATCGGAAACACCGGCACCCCGGGCGGCAACACCGCCAGAAATTCGGCCAGATCGGCCTCGTCGGCGGGCTGGAACAGCCAGTCGGCCGGGCCGCCGACGCGCAGCCAGGTCAGATCGGAAAGCGGACGGTCCGGCGTCAGCGCGCCGCGCGGGGTGGGAAGCGTGGTCATAGCTCTCTGGTAGCCGCCTGCCCTGCCCCGCGCAAGCCATGGCTACAGGCTCATGCTTCCCACGCTCGCGCCACCGCAGACATAAAGCGTCTGGCCGGTGACGAAGCCAGAGGCCGGATCACAGAAGAACAGGAAGGCGTTGCTGACATCATCGACCGTGCCCAGCCGACCGACCGGAATGCGTTTCGCCAGTTCCGCCTCGCGTTCGCTGCCCTTGGGCACAATGCCCCAGAAGTTGTCGGTCTGGATCGGTCCGGGCGCCACCACATTGACGGTGATGCCATGCGGCGCCAGTTCCAGCGCCCAGGTTCGCGCCATGCCGATCATCCCCGCCTTGCTGGCGGAATAGGCGGTGCGCGTCGGCACACCCAGCGCCGCGCGCGAGCCATTGAACAGGATACGCCCGAAGCGCCGCGCCTTCATCGCGGGCAAGGCCGCCTGCACCAGCGACAGCGCCGCGCCCAGATGCAGTTGCGCAAGGCCGGTGATATCGGAGGGCTGCGCCTCCTCCACCAGCTTCGGCCAGACCAGCCCGGCGTTGTGGATGACATGTGTCACCTCATGCCGGGCGGCGATGGCGGCGGCGGCCTCGGTCACAGCCGCGCTGTCCAGCAGATCAACCGACACATTCTCCAACTGGTCATGGCTGAATTCGGCCGGGCCGCGCGACAGGTTGATCACCCGGTAGCCGCGCGCCAGTAGACGCCCGGCCAGATCGGCGCCGATGCCCTTGCTGGCGCCGGTGATGACGGCGGTGAAATCCGCGCTCATGGCAGCAACTGGATATTGCCGAAGGCGGCGTCGCAATTGAGGATGTCGACCCGTTTGTTGGCAATGCGCAACCGCCCGTCGATCAGCGCCAGATCATGCTGCGCGGTCAGCGCCAGCAGCATCTGCTCATCCAGCCGCGTCTCGATATAGTGCATCTGCGTCGTGGTGCGGATGCGCCCGCTCTCAAGGTCGATCTCGTCCACCCAGGGGCGTTGCAACACATGATGACAGCGGCTTTTCGGTTTCTGGCTGAAGGTGCGCGCGCCGTTCAGACGCTCCACCCGGACCTTGAGCATGAAGATATCCTCATACATCAGCGAGGTCACGTTCAGCGGATCGGTCTGCTTGTAGTCGAGCGGCATCCAGTAATGCCCGTCCTTCAGCCAGAGCGCCAGCCAGTCGTCATAGCGCCCCTCGTCCAGCATCCGCGCCTCGTCATAGAGGAAGTCGATGATGTCGTCCTTCGTCACGCTCATTCCGCGGCCTCCCGTGCCGGCATGTCATGGGTCATGAACTTCACCCAGGCATGGAACTGGTTGCGCATCTGTTTTTCCGTGGTGCCGTTCAGCACGCTTTCCTGTTCGAAATCCTCGTCCGGGTCGTAAAGGCGCTGGATGTTCACCCATTCCATTCCATCGGCCTGCAAGCCTTCCTGCGCACGCTCATACATCTCCAGATCGTCATGCCCGACGATTGAGGTGGGGGCGTTGATCATGCGGTTATACATGGCGGTGCGCGCGGTCAGCTCCTCGGGCGCATCGACCAGCCGGTAGATATAGCTTTCCACCAGCGTCTTGTCGGCGGCCAGCGGGATGAACACGCGCAGCTGCTGGATCGGGCCCTTGATCATGATGTTCGGGAAATACACCGTATTGTGCCGGTTCTCGCCCAGAATGGCGCGGGCCTTTTCCTCGCCATGGGTGGCCGACAGCTTGTCCAGATAGCCCGGAATCTCGGTGTAGTTCGAATGGATCGAATGATGCACGCCGGTATGGCCATGGCCATTGGGCCAGGTACGGATGCCCATATTCTCAAAGAATTCATAGGGCGACGTGAAGGGGGCGATGATCTCCATCGCCGGGGGCAGCGGCGTGCCCTCGGGCATGTCGAGTTCCTTCCACAGCCGCACCGCCGTCCCGGCCGAGCTTTCATGCGCGACCATCGGGTGACAGGTGTCGGTCTGGTTCTCGACCAGCATCTTCCAGTTGCACTTGTGCATGTAGCGGAGCGGCGGCCCCGCCACCTCCAGCCGCTGTGCGGGCGAGCGGTCCACCATATTGTCGATGGAAGACAGCGAGCCGCCGAAGAAATCCTCGAAGGAAATCCCCTCTTCCGCCAGACGGCAGAAGATGAAGCCCCGGTAGTTCATCACCGCGCCCACGGATTTCATGCCATGGCCGGCGTCGGTCTGGTCGAACCCGGTGTTTTCGTAACCCTTCTTCAGCGGGATCGCCAGAAGACAGCCATCGGTCTTGAACGACCAGGCGTGATAGGGGCAGCGGAAGAACTTGCCGGTATTGCCGGTGCGGTCGATCACCAGCTTGGTGCCCTTGTGCGGGCAGCGGTTGTAAAGAACGTAGATCTCGCCATCCGTATGCCGCACCTGAATGACGGGCTGGTCACCGACCATGGTGGTGAAGTAATCGCCCTTGTTCGGGGTCTGGCTGTCATGGCCCACGAAGATCCAGGCATTGGCAAAGAGATGCTTCATCTCCAGCCGGTAGACTTCGGGGTCGATATAGACGTCGCGATGCACCTGATGCCCCTGCACCAGAGCCGCGACCGCCGCCTTGTCGCCGGTATAACGTGTCATGGCTTCCTCCCTCAGAGATCAAGCACCAGCCGCAGCGATTTCGCCCGGCTGACGCAGATTTGCATGAGCTTCCCGGCCGCGCGCTCGGCCTCGGACAGCACCACGTCGCGGTGATCGGGTTCGCCCGAGATCACGCCGCACTGACAGATGCCGCAATCGCCGCGCTGGCAGTCGTAGACCAGATCGACGCCGCCTTCCTCCAGCACCTCGATGATGCTGCGGTCGGGCGGGATGGTGAAGGTCTGGCCGGTGGAGGCAAGCTCCACCTCGAAGGCGGTGTCGCCCGCCTCGGCCTGCGGGGCGTCGAACAGTTCGAAATGTACACGGCTGGCCGGGATGCCCGCCGCCTCGGCCTTCTGGCGCAGCGCGTCGAGCATGCCGCGCGGTCCGCAGGCATAGATGTGCCGGTCGCCCAGTGCGGCAAGCAGCGCGTCCAGATTCAGCGCGGTGGCCGGATCGTCGTCGCAATGCGCGGTGAAGGCCGGGCCGAAGGTTTCCGCCAGAGCGGACGCATAGGCCATCAGCCCGGCACTGCGCCCGGCGTAATGGAATTCAAAGGGCGTGCCCGCCGCCTTCAGCGCGGTGGCCATGGAAATCATCGGCGTCACGCCGATGCCACCCGCCAGCAGAGCAGCAGGCGCCCCGGCCACCAGCGGAAAATCGCATTTTGGCAGGCTGAGCGTGACCTCCACCCCTTCCGCCAGCCCGTGCATGAAGCGCGAGCCACCTTTGCCCTCGGGTTCCAGTTGCACCGCGATGCGATACTCCGCCGGTGCCTCCGGCACGGGGGCCAGCGCGATCAGCGAATAGGCCCGGCTGTCGCCATCGGGCAGCGAGACGCGGACATGGGCGCCCGGCTCCCATCCCGGCAACTGGCGCTCGGCCACGCCGGTCAGGCGGAACTCGCGAATACGGTCGGTCAGTGGCTGGATGGCCGTAATTCTGGCTTTGATGCTGTGCACGTTTCGTCCTCCCCTCCACAAAACATGAAATTTCATGTAAATTTCGTCAAGCGTTTTTTTCACCGCCCGGCGCGACGCTGACCGCCCTTCGCATTGACAACCCGCCCCGCCCCGGCGTTCTTCTGCCAGACCGGAGGACTGCATGACCGACACCACCCCCGCGCCCGAGACAGAGACCGGACTGAAAGACACTTTCGTTTCGGGCTATCTGCTGTATTTGCTGGCCGCCGCGAGCGAAGCCGCCAGCGCGCAGTTTCACGCGCGGGTGCGCGAAGAAGGTCTTCGCGTGCCCGAATGGCGGGTGCTGGCCTGCCTGCATGACCGGGACGGCGCCATGGTGACCCGGCTGGCACAATTCGCGCTGATCGAACAGTCGCGCCTGACCAAGATCATCGCGCAGATGGAGGATCGCGGCCTCGTCACCCGGCGCGGCGACCCCGAGGATCGCCGCCGCACGCGGGTTTACCTGTCGCCCGAAGGCCGCGCGCTGGCCGAGGCGCTGGTGATCGAGGCCCGTCGGCACGAAGCCGATCTGCTGAATATCCTCGCAGGCAGCGACGGCGCCCGAATCAAACAAGCCCTGCGCGCGCTGATCGACCGGCTGGCCCCGGCCGAGACGCTGGACGCCTGACCCACGCCGCAGATGCCCCGAAAATCCCTGTGCCACAAGAAATTGCGGCGCATCGCATCCTCACATGAAAAATCAGTTCACAACTGGCTGATTCTGTGGATACATGAAATTGCATATAATGAGCCCGCCGGAAGAGGAGCTGTCGGGCCGCACAACAGGGAGACCACCGTGACCAGGATTGCACGCCTTCTTGCCAGCGCCGCCGTTGCCGTCTGCACCGCCGCCGCCGCCCATGCCACCGAGACGCTGACCATCTCGAGCTGGCTGCCGCCGACCCACCCGATCAACACCGGCATGCTGGAAGGGCTGGTGAAGATGATGGAAGAGGCCACCGACGGCCAGGTCACCGGCGAGATCAAGCTTGGCCTCGCCCCGCCGCCCGCCCAGATGGATCTGGTGATGGATGGTGCTGCCGACATGACGGTGATCTTCCACGGCTACCAGCCGGGCCGGTTCATCGGCACTCAGCTCATTGAACTGCCGGGCTATCCGGGCAATGCGGAGGCCGCCTCGGTTGCCTACTGGCATGTGCAGAAGGCTTTCCTTGACAAGTTGGACGAACATCGTGGCGTCAAGCTGATCGCGCTGACCACCCATGGTCCGGGCCAGATCCACTCCAGCAAGGAAATCAATACGCTGGCCGATCTGAAGGGTCTGAAAACCCGCCTTGGCGGCGGCGTTTCGGCCGAAGTGGGCGCCGAACTTGGCCTCGTCGGCATTCAGGTGCCCGCGCCCAAGGTCTATGAGACGCTGGCCTCCGGCGCCGCGGACGCGGTGGCGATGAACATGGGCGAACGTGTCAGCTTCAAGCTGAACGAAGTGGCGAAGAACGTCTATGAAATGCCCGGCGGCTTCTATCGCGGCTCCTTCGCGGTGCTGATGAGCCAGGAACGTTTCGACAGCCTGCCCGAGGATGTGCAGAAGGCGCTGGACGAAAAGGTGTTCGGCGAACCGGCCAGCCGCATGATGGGCGCCGTCTGGGACCAGAGCGACAATGACGCCCGCGCCGCGACCGAAGCGGCGGCCGACAACAAGATCGTCACGGCCAGCGCGGAAGATCAGGCCGCCTTCGCCGAAATGGCCGCGCGGGTGCGCGAAAAGGTTCTGGCGCAGATTTCTGCCGCAGGCATCGACGCACAGGCAGCCTATGATATGGTCATGACAGAGATGACCGCCGCCGCCGGCAACTGACGCGACCCAAGGGCGCGCCGGACCGGCGCGCCCCACGCCTGCGGGAGCCCCTGATGATACCCTTGATCCGCCTCATGCGGCGCCTTTCGGTGCTGCCTGTCCTTCTTGCTTCTGTCACTCTGTTCGCGCTCATGGTGCTGACCTTCTGCGATGTGGTGCTGCGGTCGGCCTTCAGCGCGCCCATTGAGGCCGCCACCGAACTGACCCGCATCGCCATCGCCATCATCGTCTTCGCCTCGCTGCCCGTTCTTTCGGGGCGCGGCGGCCATATCGCGGTGGACCTGCTGGACCCGATCTTCGCCCGGCTGCATCTGGAACGTCTGCGCGACGGCATCGTCACCACCCTTTCGGGCTTCATGCTGTTGTGGCCTGCCTGGCGCATCGTCGATCTGGCCGAACGCGCCCGCAGCTATGGCGACGTGACCGAATACCTCGCCATTCCCGTTTCCACCGTCACATGGTTCATCGCAATTATGACCTTTCTCACCGCTGCCGTGCTGATTGTACGCGGCCTGATGATCTGGCTGGCCCCGCGCCTGCTGTGGGAGGCCGGGCATGACTGACTCTCTCATCGGTTTTGCCGCCGTTCTGGTTCTGGTGCTGCTGCGCATGCCCATCGCCTTTGCCATGGGCCTGGTCGGTCTTGTGGGCTATGCGCTGGAAACCAACTTTCGCGGCGCCATCTCCATAGCGGCCCGGCTGGTGATCGACACCAGCCAGGATTATGGCCTGTCGGTGGTGCCACTGTTCATCCTGATGGGGCTGTTCGTCAACAAGGGCGGCATCAGCCGCGAGCTTTATCAGGTCTCGAACGCCTTCCTGGGCCATTTCCGGGGTGGCCTTGCCATGGCGACCATCGTGGCCTGCGGCGGGTTCGCCGCAATCTGCGGCTCGTCTCTGGCGACCGCCGCCACCATGTCGAAGGTCGCCATGCCCGAGATGCGGAAATACGGCTATGCCGACAGCCTTTCCACCGCCTCCATCGCGGCCGGCGGCACGCTGGGCATCCTGATCCCGCCCTCGGTCATCCTCGTGATCTACGGGCTGCTGACCGAAACCTCTATCGGGCAGTTGTTCATCGCCGGGATCATCCCCGGCGCACTGGGTATCCTGTTTTACCTGGCTGCCGTCTATATCTCGGTCCTGCGCAATCCTGCTGCCGGTCCGGCGGGACCGCGCGCGACCTGGGGGCAACGTCTGGCGGCGCTGCGCGGTGTCTGGTCGGTGCTGCTCTTGTTCGGGCTGGTGATTGGCGGGCTCTACGGCGCGCTGGATGTCTGGCCGATCCATCTGACCTTCTCGCCGACCGAAGCGGCGGGCATGGGGGCGATGGGCGCCTTCCTGATCGCGCTGGCGCGCGGCGGTCTGACGCTCGCCGACATCCGCGAGGTGCTGGAGGAAACCGCGCTGACCACCGCTTCGCTGTTCGCGGTACTGATCGGGGCGTGGATCTTCTCGAACTTCGTCAATATCGCGGGCCTGCCCGAGGCGCTGGCCAATGGCGTGATGGAGATGGGCCTCGCCCCCTGGATGGTCATGGCGCTGATCGTGCTGATCTATGTGGCGCTTGGCTGCGTGTTCGAAAGCCTGTCGATGCTGCTGCTGACGGTGCCGATCTTCTTTCCGCTGGTCACCGGCATGGGCTTCAACCCGGTATGGTTCGGCATCATCGTGGTGGTGGTGACGGAAATCAGCCTGATCACCCCGCCGGTCGGGCTGAACGTGTTCATTCTGAAAGGTGTGGTCGGCAATGTGTCCACCGCAACGATCTTCCGCGGGGTGACGCCCTTCTGGATGATGGACATCCTGCGCCTGCTGCTTCTGCTGCTGATCCCGGGGCTGACACTGTTCCTGCCCTCGCAGATGCTGCCATGAGCGGGCTGCCGCCCCTGCCCCACCAGACGGCGCGGCTTTCGCTGCGCCGTTTTGTCCCCGAGGATTTCGCGGCCTATGCCGATTGTCACCGACGGGCCGAGGTTTATCGCCATCTTTACACCGCCCCGCCCGAGGGCGAGGCGCTGGCCCAGCAATTCGCCCGCGCCTGCGATCCGCGGTTCGAGGACGAGGGCGATGCCTTCCGGCTGGCGGTCTGCCGCCAGACGGACGGGGCTCTGCTGGGTGAGGTGGTGCTGAAATATGCCAACCGCATCGCGCGTCAGGGCGAGCTTGGCTATATCTTCCACCCCGATTACGCCGGACAGGGCTACGCGACCGAGGCCGCCGGGGCCATGCTGGCGCTTGGCTTCGGTCCCTGCGGCCTGCATCGCATCTTCGCCCGCATCGCCAGCCGCAACGAGGCTTCCTGGCGCCTTGCCGACCGTCTTGGCCTGCGCCGCGAGGCGCATCTGGTGGAGAACGACTTCTTCGAAGGCGTCTGGGGCGACGAGTTCATCTATGCCCTGTTGGGGCGCGAGTGGCGCAACCGGGGCTGAGCGCTGCCCCGCATCGGGACAGCGCGCAAGGCTCAAAGCTTGCTGATCGAATTGCCCCCATCCGCCAGCATCGCCGTGCCGGTCACGAAAGACGCCTTGTCAGACAGCAGAAACAGCGCCGCATTGGCGATTTCCGCAGGCTCCGCCATCCGCTTCAGCGCGTGCAGGCCGCGCACGAAGTCATGGAATCCGGCATCCTCTCCGGCCATGGGCGTCATCGTCCCGCCGGGCAGCAGCGCGTTGACACGGATGTTCTCGGCCCCGTGCTCTGCCGCCAGAACCTGCGTCATGCCGATCAGCCCGGCTTTCGCTGCCGCATAGGCCGCCATACCCGGCAATCCGACCGTGTGCCCGACAAAGGTCGAGGTAAAGACGATGGAGCCAGCGCCACGTCGGCGCAGCGCCGGGATCTGGGCCCTGGCCGCATGAAAGCCGCTGGTCAGATTGACGGCGATGACCTTGTGCCAGTTTTCCTCGGTCATGTCGGGCACCGGCCCCAGCTCTCCGGTCATGCCGGCATTGTTGAATGCACCGTCAAGCCCGCCAAACCGGGTTTCCGCCAGCGCCACCAGATCAGCGGCATAGGCACCGTTTTCGACATCCCCGGCCAGAAAGGCAGCCTCGCCCCCCTTCTCCGCGATCTCGGCCACAAGATCGGCCAGCAGATCGCCACGCCGCGCGCCCAGCACCAGCCTTGCCCCTTCGGCAGCGAAAATCCGCGCCGCAGCCGCCCCGATCCCGCTGCTCGCGCCGGTGACAATGATGATCTTTCCATCCAGTAGCATTTCCGTCTTCCTTTCCTGAAGCTCAGAACTGTCTAGGAAAACGGGATGTGCCGACCGACCCGGTTCTTGCGCAAAGGCCGGACTGCCAGGCCAGCGCGCTTCTGGTGCGGGTGGCGGGGCTCGAACCCGCACGGGATACCCCTGGCGATTTTAAGTCGCCTGTGTCTACCATTCCACCACACCCGCACTGGCCTGCAACTTACATGGCGGCGCGGCGTGGTAAAGGGCACATCCCGCACGGCCCCATGCTTTCCGTGCGGCCCTGCTGCAATGCGGCACGGGTTCGATTGACTTGGGCCGTTGCAATCGCCACAACTTGACCCCGGAGAGTTTGCGGGGAGAGACGCATGGACAAGACATATGCGAGCGCCGGAGCGGCGCTGGAGGGGTTGCTGTTCGACGGCATGACGATGGCGGCGGGAGGCTTCGGCCTTTGCGGCATCCCCGAACTGCTGATCGACGCGATCAAGGCGGCGGGAACGAAGGACATCACCATCGCCTCGAACAACTGTGGCGTGGATGATTTCGGTCTGGGCGTACTGCTCAAGACCCGGCAGATCAGGAAGATGATCTCGTCCTATGTCGGCGAGAATGCCGAATTCATGCGCCAGTATCTGTCGGGCGAACTGGAGCTGGAATTCAACCCGCAAGGCACGCTGGCCGAACGGATGCGGGCGGGCGGCGCGGGCATTCCCGGCTTCTACACCGCCACCGGCGTCGGCACGGTGATCGCGGAAGGCAAGGATGTGAAGGTCTTCAACGGCCGCGAATACATCCTTGAAACCGGCATCGTGGCGGATGTGTCCATCGTGAAGGCATGGAAGGCCGATCCCTCGGGCAACCTGGTGTTCCGCAAGACCGCGCGCAACTTCAACGTGCCCGCCGCCACCTGCGGCAAGGTCTGCGTGGCCGAGGTCGAGGAAATCGTGCCGCTGGGCAGCCTTGACCCCGATCACATCCACCTGCCGGGCATCTATGTCCACCGCATCGTGCAGGGCCAGCACGAGAAGCGCATCGAACAGCGCACTACCCGCAAGAAGGAGCAAGCCTGATGCCCTGGGATCGCAATCAGATGGCGGCACGCGCCGCGCAGGAGCTTCAGGACGGCTGGTATGTGAACCTCGGTATCGGCATTCCGACGCTGGTGTCGAACTACATCCCCGAAGGCGTCAACGTCACGCTGCAATCGGAAAACGGCATGCTGGGCATGGGCCCCTTCCCCTATGAGGGCGAAGAGGACGCGGACCTCATCAACGCCGGCAAGCAGACCATCACCGAACTGCCGCAGACCGCCTATTTCGACAGCGCGACCTCCTTCGCCATGATCCGTGGTGGCAAGATCGCCATGGCGATCCTCGGCGCGATGGAAGTGGCGGAAAACGGCGATCTGGCGAACTGGATGATCCCCGGCAAGCTGGTGAAGGGCATGGGCGGCGCAATGGATCTTGTGGCGGGCGTCGGCCGCGTGGTGGTGGTGATGGACCACACCTCCAAGCATGGTGAGTCGAAGGTGCTGAAAGCCTGCACCCTGCCGCTGACCGGCAAGGCGGTGGTGGATCGTATCATCACAAATCTGGGCGTGCTGGACGTGGTGCCGGGCGGCCTGAAGATCGTCGAACTGGCCGATGGCGTGACCGAGGCCGATCTGCGCGCCGCCACCGAGGCGACGCTGGTCGGCTGACCTTGCAAGAACCTGGCTGCCCCGCCCTGTGCGGGGCGCCTGCGACCATCAGGAGGATTGCATGAGCGACTTCGAGATCACACGCGAAACCACGGGCTCGAAGGGCCGCTATGTCATTCGTCAGGGCGGCGAGGAGGCCGAACTGACCTATTCCATCACCTCGCCCCAGCTTGTCATCGCCGATCACACCGGCGTGCCCGACAGCTTTCGCGGCACCGGCGCCGGGTTGGCGCTGGTCCTGCGTCTGGTCGCGGATGCCCGGGCCGAGGGGTTCAAGGTCATGCCGCTTTGCCCCTTCGTCAATGCACAGCGCAAGCGCCACCCCGAATGGGCGGATGTCTTCGCGGTCTAACCCCCCGCCGCGATCACCTTGAAGACGCAGGGGTCCGAAAACAGCTCTGGCGGGGTCAGGCACAGCCCCTGTGCCACCTGCCAGGCTGCCAGTACCTTGGGCACATAATCCCGCGTTTCCGCATAGGGCGGGATGCCGCCATTGGCCTCCACCGCCCCCTCGCCCGCGTTATAGGCGGCCAGCACCATCAACGGGTCGCGGTCGAACCGCTTCATCAGCCAGTCGAGATAGGCGACCCCGCCCTTGATGTTCTGCGCGGGCACCTTGGAATCCGTCACACCGAACCGCTCGGCTGTTGCGGGGATCAACTGCATCAGCCCCTGCGCGCCCGCTGAACTGACCGCATCCGGGCGGCCCGCGCTTTCGATCCCGATTACGGCCAGCGCGAGCGCGGGCGAAACCTCGGTGCCGATGGTGGCTTTCAGGATGTCAGTGCCATAGGCCGAGGCGATATTCTGCATCGCTTGCAGACGCGGCGCGGCGACAGCCTTGCCGCCCGGCCCCTGCGACAACGCCGCCAGAGCCTGCGGGAAACGCCCCTGCACGGCCGCCCTGTCCGCAGGCACCTGTTCCCAGAACCATGCATAGGAAGACGCGGGTTTCGCCACCGGATCAGCCAGCGGCGAGGGCGGCGGCGCATCGGCCACCGACTGCGCCTCTTTCTCGCGGTCGACCTTGGGCGAGGCGGCGAGGCGGCGCGCCTGTTCCTCGGGGTCGATCTGCACGGTGATGCGCTTGCCAGCCCCCGAGCCGGGCGCCTTGATTCGCCGGAATGTGAAATCCTCGAACGCCGGAGGCGTCTGGGCACCCGCCGGATGCCAGTGAAAGGGCAGAATCGCCCCCGTCAGAATCGTGACCAATACTGCCCGCCTCATGCGGATGCCTGCCCGTTTCCCGGTTTCTAGCCCCCCTACTGTCGCAGAAACCCGTGAATCGCTCCAGCAAGGGACGAATCCCCCGGTCAGATCGTGGCAGTTTTGCCGCAATCCTGCCCAACTTGGCAGGGCGCGGCTGTGGGGCCCTTCGTTCGGCATGAAAAATTCAAAAACATATCCTCTAATTTCAATGCATTACGATTTTATTTTCGGTTTTACGCAGATTTCCCGAGCGGTCAAATTGCCTCCCAACTCCCGCCACCTTCGGGGGGCTATATACACCCATGCCGCAACGAAGCGGATCGGAACAGAGGCCGGTCAGACGCAACGGCGGCGAGTAGTGAGCAACACCTGAACCAAGGGACCAAGACCATGAAACTGCTGAACATCTTCAAATCCTTCAAAAACGACGAATCGGGCGCCGTGACCGTTGACTGGGTCGTGCTGACCGCCGCCATCGTGGGCCTGGGCCTCGTCGTGATGCAAACCATCTCGCCGTCGCTCGACGCGACCGCCGCGAACATCGCGGACAAGCTGGACACCGCAGCCTCGTACTGATCCGGGCGTCTTCGGACACTTCGAGACTTCATGGGCTGCGGCTTGGTCACAAGCCGCAGCCTGTTTCGTTGCAAGGCTCAACGTGACGCTTCAGGGACCGCGAGGACCGACATGGACAAGATCACCGGCTTCCTGCGCGCCGAAGATGCCGCAGCCACCGTCGACTGGGTCGTCCTGGTCACGGCAGTCATTGTCATGACGATGGGTATTTTCATGATCGTGACGCAGGCGCTTTACGAAAACGCCGCCGAAAGCATCAGCGACAAGGTTCTGGAGGCGCGCAGCTAGTCTTGCGGCGATCTGCTGCCCGAACAGGCAGAAAATGAGAGAGGAACGAGAATGCGCATGATTTTTGCCGGTGTTCTGGTGCTCGGGCTGGCTCTCGCCGGGTTCGCGGTTTACATGGCCCAGAATTTCATCGGACATACCCAGGCCCAGCTTGCGAAAGAGCGCGAGATGCGGGCCAAAACCGGACCTCTGGTCGAGGTCTATGTGGTGAACAGGGCGGTCAACTATGGTGACGCGCTGACCCGCGACGACGTGCAACTGATCTACTGGCCGCAAAGCGCCCTGCCCGAAGGCATCTTCAAGGCGGGCGATCCGCTGTTCCCCGAAGGCGAAACGCGGCCGCGCTTCGTGCTGCGCCAGATGGAGAAATTCGAGCCGGTTCTGGGTGTCAAAATCACCGAACCCGGCGAAGTGGCGGGGCTGACCGGCATGCTGGCTGCGGGAGAGCGCGCCTTTACCATCAAATTCGATGACGCCTCGGGCGCCTCGCGCTATCTGCAACCGGGCAACCGCGTCGATGTCTACTGGACCGGCGTCAGCAGCATGGGCGGTGAGGTCACGCAGATGATCGAAACTTCGCTGGCGATTATCGCCGTGGACCGCCCGCCGACCAAATCCGGCAAGGAAGATGCCCGTGCAACCGACGTGTCGGCCCCCAAGGCCATGACGGTCGCCGCAAGCCCGCAGCAGGTCGCGCGCCTGGCCCAGGGGCAGGCCACCGGCCAGCTTTCGGTCTCGCTGGTCGCCAAAAGCGATGACAACACACCGCTGGCCGGCCCGATCGAGGTCAATAACGATCAGCTTCTGGGCATCCAGAAAGAGGCGGCGGCCCCGAAAGTCGAGGAAAAGGTCTGCACCATCAAGACCCGCAAGGGCGCAGATGTGCTGGAAATCCCGATCCCCTGCACCAACTGACCATCCACACCTTCGACGGCAGCACAATTAATGGTGCTGCCGTAAGTGTTTACGGCTACGGCTTGTGGGTTGTTGCAGGTTATCCACAGCAGAAACGCCGCACAAGCGTTTGATTCTTGCAATAAAATGTCGCTTGCGGCATCTTGAATGCGAATAAAGGGCGAAAAGACCCGGTTCCCGAGGCGTGATCGGAAAGGCAGGTCACATGCAGTTGAACAAGTTTATCGCGGCGGTTCTGGCAGGCTTGTGCCTCGCCGCCGCCGGATCGAGTACGGCAGATGCCCAGAACCTGCGCGTCATGACCGGCAGCGCCTCGGCGCCGCTGAACGTCCCGATGAACCGCGCCGTGGTGGTGGAAAGTGATACGCCTTTCGCGGAACTCTCGATCGCCAACCCCGGCATTGCCGATATCTCGACCCTGTCGGACAAATCGATCTATGTGCTGGGCAAGGCACCCGGCCGCACAACGCTGACGCTGCTGACCGGCGACGGCAAGCTGATCTCCAACGTCGAGGTGCAGGTGGCCCCCGATGTGGCCGAGTTCAAGGAACGCCTGCGCCAGATCCTGCCGGGTGAGAATATCGAGGTCCGCACCGCCAATGACGGCATCGTGCTGTCGGGCACCGTTTCTTCGACCGCGAAACTGGATCGCGCGCTGGACCTCGCAGAACGCTATGCGCCTGAGCGGGTGTCGAACCTGATGTCCGTCGGCGGGGCGCAGCAGGTGATGCTCAAGGTCCGCTTCGCCGAGATGCAGCGCTCGGTCGCCAAGAACCTGTCTTCCTCTCTGGCCATCTCCGGCGGCAACAAGGTGGGCGTCAAGGGTGAGACGGGCACCTGGCTCAATGGCGACAACGGGATCTCCAACGGCAATATCGCGGCGCGGGAAAACGCAAATTCCGCGCTGGCCCTCGGGTTTTCCGCAGGTTCTCTGCAATTTGCGGTGCTGCTGGAAGCCCTTGAATCCAAAGGGGTGGTCCGCACTCTGGCGGAACCGAACCTGACTGCCCTGTCGGGACAGGAAGCAAAGTTCCTCGCGGGTGGCGAATATCCGATCCCGGTGGTGTCGAAAGATGGTATCTCGGTCGAGTACAAGCCCTTCGGCGTGGAGATGAACTTCACCCCGGTGGTGGTCGACGGGGACAACATCAACCTGACGATCAACGCCGCCGTGTCCTCCATCGACAGCACGGTGACGGTGGAAAACGAAGGCTTCAGCGTCAATGCTTTCCGGCGCCGCGAAACCTCAACCACGGTCGAGATGCGCGACGGGGAAAGCTTTGCCATTGCAGGTCTGCTGCAAGATGACTTTCGCGACCTGAACGGCCAAGTGCCATGGCTGGGCGACATCCCGATCATTGGCGCGCTGTTCCGCAGCGCCGAATACCAGCGCCAGCAATCGGAGCTGGTGATCATCGTGACGCCGCATCTGGTAACGCCCACCCGCGGCGAAGCACTGGCGTTGCCGACCGACCGCGTGCGCATTCCGACCGAGAAAGAGCTGTTCCTGTTCGGCAAGGTCGCGGGGGCCAAAGGCCCTGCTGGCGAGGTCGCGCGGCAGGATTTCACCAGCCCCTACGGCTATGTGATGGAGTAAGCGATGCGGGGGCATATGCGGATCATCCTTTCGGCGGCAGTGTTGCTGGCACTGTCGGCCTGCGGCGACATGAACAAGGAACTGGGCGCCGAGGTCGACAACGGCCATTTCGGCGAAGCGACGATGAACAATTCGCTGATCCAGACCGGCGCTGTCGACTACCGGATTCAGCTTGGGCGGCGCTTTGCCAGCGAAGTGCCCTCGACCATAACCTTCCCGTTCAACTCTGCCGCGCTGACACCAGAGGCGCGCAGCGTGCTGGATCATCAGGCCAACTGGATGCGCCAGTTCCCCGAACTGCGCTTCTCGGTCTATGGTCATACCGATCTCGTGGGCTCGCCGGGCTATAACAAATCGCTTGGCAAGAAACGGGCCCAGGCTGTTGTCGCCTATCTGGGCAGCCGCGGCATCTCGCGGTCGCGTCTTGATGCGCTTGTCTCTTATGGCGAGACGCGGCCGGTCGTGATGACCCAAAGCCCGGAAGAACGGAACCGCCGCACCGTGACCGAGGTCGCGGGCTTCGTGCAGAAGGGCAAATCCGCGCCGCTGAACGGCAAATATGCCGCCGTGATCATGCGCGAATATGTCAAGCTGGCGGAACGCAAGCATCCGCCAAACGTCGAGATGACGCCGGTTCTGGTGCCGGTCGGCACCGGCGGCTGACCTTTGAAACGGAATGCGGAACAGGCCCTTCGGGGCCTGTTTCCATTTTGGGCACCGCGCCGGATTCGCCCGTCCAAATGCCCCGGATTGACGGCTTTTCGGCCCAATTGTCGCCAATATTGACCCCCAGTTTCGGGGCAATCGAACCAATGGCGCGGTCCATACGCGCCCCGGGGACGGCTACGGGATTCGCGGCGCGGGGCGCCCTTCCCTGCCTGCCCGGTCAAGGAAGGACAGAGGCAATGACGAGTGTGGCAAATCTTCAGCCCGATCCTGCGCCCGTTGTGGCATGCACGATCTCGCGCGATGTTCAGAATTTCGAACTGCTCATCGACGACATGGAGCAGGAGCTGGGTGAAAACTGGGGCGATCTGTCATTCGAGGACGCCGCGATCTTCCTTGAACAGCCGGATGCGGGCAGCCTGCAATTCGTGGCAGTCGCCGTAGATGACAAGGACGAGGCCGATCTGACCCGGATCACCGAGATCATCCGCACCGCCAAGGGGCGCGGGATCCGCGTGGTCCTGATTGCCGATCAGGTCAGCCCGGTCGCGCTGCATCAGCTGCTGCGCCTCGGTGCCGATGACTTCGTCCCCTATCCGCTGCCGGAAGGTGCCCTGCACGAAGCAATCGAACGCATTCGCCAGCCCGCCCCAGCCCCGGCGGCCGAACAGCCTGCCGAGCCCGAGGAGCCGCACCAGACGCCCAGCTTCAAGGCCAAGGGCGACCGCGACGCGGTGCTGTTGCCGGTGCATGGCCTGGCCGGGGGCACCGGCGCCTCGACCTTTGCCGCGAATCTTGCCTGGGAACTCGCGACCATCGACAAGCAGAACCCGCCCCGGGTCTGCTTGCTGGACCTCGACCTGCAATTCGGCGCCATCGCCACCTATCTGGACCTGCCGCGCCGCGAGGCGGTGTTTGAAATCCTTCAGGATACCGAACATGCCGACAGCGATTCCTTCCTGCAGGCGATGATCACCTTCAATGATCGCCTGCATGTCTTCACCGCGCCTTCCGACATGCTGCCGCTGGACATCATCGGCCCCGAGGATGTGTCGCGCCTGCTGGACATGGCGATGGCGAATTTCGATTTCGTGATCGTCGACATGCCCAAGACCATCGTGGCCTGGACCGAGACGGTGCTGTCGCGCGCCCATGTCTATTTCGGTCTGATGGAGCTGGACCTGCGCTCGGCGCAGAATGTGCTGCGCCTGACCCGCGCGCTGAAAGCCGAAGGGCTGCCGCATGAAAAGCTGCGCTTCGTGCTGAACCGCGCGCCCAAGTTCACCGATCTGACCGCGAAAAGCCGGGTAAAGCGGATGGCCGAAAGTCTGGATATCAGCATCGAGGTGCAACTGCCTGACGGCGGCGCACAGGTGACGCAATCCAACGATCACGGCCTGCCGCTGTCGGAAACCGCCGCGAAAAACCCGCTGCGCAAGGAAATCGGCAAGCTGGCCAAGCAGCTTTTCGAGGTGAACAAGGCCGCCGAGACCAGCCGCGGCTAAGCTGTCGCCGAGTGGAGTAACGAGATGTTTTCAAGGTTCAAGAAGCCTGAGGGCACAAGCCCGAAGCCCGCCCCCCTGGCGCCCGTAGGCGCGGCAACCGCCGCGCCCAAAGCCGTTGGGCAGCCGGCGAAACCGGCGGCTCCGGGGCTTGCCCCCGCGCGCAACGCGCCGCGTGCCCCGGCCGAGGCGGCTGCCGCCGACAAGGAACGCAAGCGCAAGGACCGGCTTCAGGAGTTGAAGGTCGAACTGCACAAGCGGCTTCTGGAAAACCTCAATCTCGCGGCACTGGAAAAGGCGTCGGAATCCAACCTCAAGGCCGAGATCGCTGCGATTTCCTCCGAAGCGCTGGACGAGATGGCAGTGGCGCTGAACGCGCATGATCGCGCCACGCTGAACCAGGAGCTTTATGACGAGGTGATGGGCCTTGGCCCGCTGGAGCCGTTGCTGAAAGACGAAACGGTCAGCGATATCCTCGTAAACGGACCCCAGCGCATCTTCGTGGAACGCGGCGGCAAGCTGACCCTGACCGACATCACGTTCAAGGACGAACGCCACCTGCTGCGCATCATCGACAAGATCGTGAGCGCAGTGGGCCGCCGCGTCGATGAATCGAACCCCTATTGCGACGCGCGCCTTGCCGACGGCTCGCGTTTCAACTGCATGGTGCCGCCGGTGGCGGTCGACGGCTCGCTGGTGTCGATCCGGAAGTTCAAGAAGGAAAAGCTGGGCATCAACGATCTGGTGAAGTTCGGCGCCTTCACCGAGGAGATGGCGCTTTATCTGGAAGCCGCCGTGTCGACCCGGCTGAACGTCATCGTCTCGGGCGGGACGGGTTCGGGGAAAACCACGACGCTGAACGCGCTGTCCTCCTTCATCGACAATACCGAGCGCGTGCTGACCATTGAGGATACGGCAGAACTCCAACTGCAACAGATCCACGTCGGCCGGATGGAAAGCCGCCCCGCCAACGTCGAGGGCAAGGGCGCGGTGACCCAGCGCGATTGCTTGCGCAACGCGCTGCGGATGCGCCCCGACCGCATCATCGTGGGCGAAACCCGCGGCGAGGAGGTCATCGACATGCTTCAGGCGATGAACACCGGCCACGATGGCTCGATGACCACGATCCACGCCAACAACCCGCGCGACGGTATCAGCCGTCTGGAAAACATGGTGGCCATGGCTGGGATCGAAATGCCGCTGAAAGCCGTGCGCAGCCAGATCGCCAGCGCCGTCAACCTGATCGTGCAGGCCAGCCGCCTGCAAGACGGTTCGCGCCGCATGATCTCGATCACCGAGATCACCGGGATGGAAGGCGAAGTCATCTCGATGCAGGAAATCTTTCGCTACGAGCGTCTGGGCATGGCCCCGGACGGCAAGATCATCGGCCGCTTCAATGCGACCGGCGTGCGCTCGCACTATTCCGAGCGATTCAAACAATGGGGCTTCAACCTGCCCCCGTCGATCTACGAACCGATTGCCTGAGGTGCGCCCATGACGATCAATCCCGCCGTTATCGTCTATGTCCTGATCTTCGTCGCGGTGCTGGCGCTGGTCGAAGGTCTGTATCTGACCGTCTTCGGCAAGTCGATCAGCCTCAGCAGCCGCATGTCGCGGCGGCTTGCGCTGATGGAAAAGAACCAGAACCGCGAAGAGGTTCTGGCCCAGCTCCGCAAGGAGATGAGCCAGCACATGCGGGCACGGTCAATCCCGATCTATTCGATCCTCGCCTCAAAGGCGCAGAAAGCGAATATCGCCTTCTCGCCGATCCAGCTCATCGGGATCATGGCCGGGTTGTCGGTGTTTGCCTATCTCGGCCTTGCTATCGGCACACCCGCCGAAGGCCCGGTCCGGGCGCTGATTGCCGTGGTGATGGGCGTCGGCGGCGTCTACATGTGGGTGAATAAGAAGGCCAAGAAGCGCGTGGCGCTGATGGAGGAACAGCTTCCCGACGCGGTGGAGCTGATGGTGCGCTCGCTCCGGGTGGGGCACCCCTTTGCCTCAGCCATGGGGATCGTCGCCAAGGAAGTCCCCGATCCACTGGGCACCGAATTCGGCCTGATCGGTGACGAGGCCGCCTATGGCCGCGACGTGGCCGAAAGCCTGAAAGCCTTCGCCGAACGGATGGACAATCAGGATCTGCGCTTCCTTGCGGTGGCGGTGACGATCCAGCAGCAATCCGGCGGCAACCTGGCCGAGATCCTGGAAGGGCTGTCAAAGGTCATCCGCTCGCGGTTCAAGCTGTTCCGCCGGGTCAAGGCCATCACCGCCGAGGCGAAATGGTCGGGGATGTTCCTGTCGTCCTTCCCCATCCTGGCGCTGGTGATGATCCTGATGCTGAAGCCCGACTATTTTGACGAAGTTCAGGAAACCTCGGTCTTCATTCCCGCAGCGCTGGCGGTCGGCGTCTTCCTGATCCTGAACATCATTTACATGCGCATCATGGTCAATATCAAAGTCTGAGGCCCGGTCATGTTCGACAATATCAATGCGATGCTGGTCGAGGCTTTCGGGCCGCTGGGCCCGGTGATCGTGCTTCTGGCGCTGGGTATCCTGCTGGCCGCCGCCACGCTGCCCACTCTGATGAAGAAGCGCAGCGATCCGCTGGACAAGCTGCGAGAGCAGCGGACCCAGCGCGCGAGCGAAACCAAGGCCGAGGCGCTGCGGCAACGCGACGCTGCCGACAAGCTGGAGAAATACGCGGCCTTCCTGGAACCACAGGATGCCGAAACGATGACGGCCTCGCGGCTCAAGATGATGCGCGCGGGCTATCGGCAGAAGAATGCGGTGCGGATGTTCCACTTCGCGCAGTTCTCGCTGGGCATCGGTATGCTGGTGCTGGGCTTTGCCTATGCGATGATGCTGAAAACGCAGCATGGCAACCTGTCTACGCAGACGCTGATCCTTTACACGATCCTGCCCGCAGCGGCGGGCTATTATCTGCCGCAATACTGGGTGCAGCGCCGGTTGCAGACCCGCCAGCAGGAAATCGTGCAGGGCTTTGCCGATGCGCTGGACCTGATGCTGGTCTGCGTCGAGGCCGGTCAGTCGCTGGACCAGTGCATCAACCGCGTCGCCAAGGAAACCCGTGCGGGCTACCCCGCCCTGTCGGAGGAGTTCGAAATCGTCAGCCAGGAGGTCAAGGCCGGCAAGGAACGGGTGCAGGTGCTGAAAGACATGGCCGAACGGGTCGGCGTGCCGGATGTCGCCTCCTTCGTCACGACGCTCGTGCAATCGGCCACTTTCGGCACCTCGATCGCCGAGGCGCTGCGGGTCTATTCCGCTGAAATGCGTGACAAGCGCGTGATGCGGGCGGAAGAAAAGGCAAACGTCTTGCCGACCAAGCTGACACTGGGCACAATGCTGTTCACCCTGCCGCCCCTGATGATCATTCTGATCGGCCCGTCGATCTATGGCATCGCAACCCAGCTTGGCGGGGGCTGAGACCGGACCCGAATGAAACCCGCACTTGTGATGTGTCTGTTGATGCTGGCCGCCTGCCAAACGGGCGGCCAGACTGCTTTGAACCCCGCGCTGAACGCCCCCCCTGCCGCCGATGGCAGTGAAAAGGGGGTGGACGGCCTGCTGGTCGGCCACCGCCTGATGGCCGCAAATGAACCGGAACTGGCGCTGAAGGCCTATCTTCGTGCCGCAGCCGAGGATGGAATGAGCGTCGATGTCCTGTCTGCGCTGGGGTCAGCCAATCTCTCGCTCGGGCGGCTGGGTCAGGCCGAACAGCTTCTGCGCCGCGCGGTGGAACTCGACCCTTCCTTTGTGCCCGCTCAGAACAACCTTGGTGTCGTGCTGATGGAGCGCGGCAAGGTGCCCGAGGCCCGCGTGGTGTTCCAGCAGGCCTTCGCGCAGGACAGTGGCAAGACGGACTCGATCCGCGACAATCTGAAACGCGCAATAGCCATGACCGAGAATTCCATCTATTCTGAACCGAACGAGAAAGAAGAACCGCACCGCTTCAATCTGGTGCGGCGGGGTCAGGGCGAATTCGTCCTGCTGTCGTCGCTCTAGGCTGCGGGCCGGACCGAGCAGTAAAAAGGACGCGAAATGCGCCACCCTGTCACCGTTGCGCTGTGCCTTGGCGGCATGGTCTTGCTTTCCGCCTGCGGACGCGGCACCTCGGATGCCGAGGTCCAGAAGGCGCTGAAGGATGTGAACGTCATCGACGAAAGCAACCTCAGCGATATCATGCTGACGGTGGGCGATCCGAACGAGGCGGTGACCTATTTCACCAACACTCTGCAACAAAACCCCGACCGGCCCGATCTGAAACGCGGCCTCGCAAAATCGCTGGTGCGCGCCAATCGCCCGGCCGAGGCGGCGAAGGTCTGGGCGTCGCTGGTCAATTCCGGTCAGGGGACCAATGACGACCGCGTGGGCTATGCCGATGCGCTGATCCGGGCGAATGACTGGGCGCAGGCCGAGGCACAGCTGAATCTCATCCCGCCAACCCACGAAACCTACGAACGCTACCGGCTGGAAGCGATGGTCGCCGACAGCAAGAAGCAGTGGAAGAAGGCTGACAGTTTCTATGAAATCGCGGCCGGCCTGACGACGAAGCCCGCCAGCGTGCTGAACAACTGGGGCTTTTCCAAGCTGACGCGCGGCGAATATGCCGGGGCGGAGAAGCTGTTTCTTGAGGCGCTGACCCACGACCCGACCATGTTCACCGCCAAGAACAACCTCGTTCTGGCGCGCGGCGCGCAGCGCAAATACGATCTGCCTGTCGTGCAGATGACCCAGAAGGAACGGGCGGAACTGCTGTATACTCTTGGCCTTGCCGCCGTGAAGCAGGGGGATGTGAAAGCGGGCCGCAACCTTTTGCAGGATGCCGTCGAAACCCATCCGCAGTATTTCGAGGCCGCCGCCCGCAGCCTTGCCGCGCTGGAAGGCTAGCTCCGTGATGATCGCTCCCACCGCCGCGCTGTGGTTCCTGCCGTTCTGCTTGCCCGTCGCCGTCTGGGTGGCCTGGTCCGACATGAAGTTCATGAAGATCCCCAACAAGGCGGTGATGGTGATGGCCGCTGTCTGGGCTGTGGTGGGGTTTCTGGCCTTCCCGATGAACGCCTACCTTTGGGGCGGGGCGGTACTGGGCATCGTGCTGGTGGCGGGGTTCCTTGCCAATGCCATCGGTCTGGTGGGCGCAGGGGATGCGAAATTTGCCGCCGCCATGGCCCCGGTTTTTGCCACCGGCGATCCGCGCCTGATCTTCGCCCTGTTCGCGGCCTGTCTGCTGGGCGCCTTCGCCACCCACCGCCTTGCGCGTGCCGTGCCGCCACTGCGTCGCGCGCTTCCCGATTGGGAAAGCTGGAACCGTAAGGATTTTCCCATGGGCCTTGCCCTTGCAGGAACGCTGATTTTCTACCTTCTCGCCCCATTTCTGGCCAAATGATCGGCTTTCCTCGGTGACATCCGCGCCGGACTCCGGCGCCCGTTTGCCAAGCCGAGGAACGCCATGAACGTGCAGGTCGCGCCCAATGTGATCGCCCCACCAGCCCCCCGCACGCTGGCTGATACCGGGCTTTCCATCGTGATGATGCGGGATATCCTGCTGAAAACGATCTTCCGCACGAATACCAATCTGGTATCGGACCTGGCCCGCCTCGTCTGCCTGCCGATCCCGGCCACACAGGAACTGATCGACCTCGCCCGCAGCCAGCGTCTGCTGGAGGCCACGGGCACCCTGCATGCCACCAGCGGCAACGAGATGGGCTATCAGCTGACCGACGGCGGCAAGGCCCGCGCGCTGGATGCGCTGGCGCAGTCGGAATATTATGGCGCCATGCCTGTGCCGCTGGAGACCTATTCCCAGCAGGTCAAGCGCCAGTCGGTCCGTAACATGAAACTGACCCGCGACCAGCTGATGAGCGGGATGGGCCATCTGATCCTGCCGGAGAACCTGATCGGCAACCTTGGTCCCGCCGTCGGCTCGGGCCGGTCGATCCTGATGTATGGCCCGCCCGGCAACGGCAAATCCTCGATCTCCAACGGCATCCGCGACGCGCTGGGGGACAAGATCTATATCCCTCGCGCGGTGGAATATTCGGGTCAGGTCATCACCGTCTATGATCCGATTGTCCATTCCGCCGCCGAAGAGGCGCTGGACGATCCGAACAGCCTGCGTCGCACCTCGAACCGCTTCGACCAGCGCTATGTCTATTGCCAGCGCCCCTCGGTCATCACCGGCGGCGAACTGACGCTCGACATGCTCGACCTCACCTATAACCCGGTCGCCCGCACCTATCAGGCGCCGCTTCAGATGAAATCGAATGGCGGCATCTTCATCGTCGACGACCTTGGCCGCCAGTCCGAACCGCCGCAGAAGCTCGTCAACCGCTGGATCGTGCCGCTGGAAGAAAGCCGCGACATCCTGCAACTGCAATCGGGCGAAAAGTTCACCGTGCCTTTCGACACGCTGGTGATCTTTTCCACCAACTTCCACCCGAACGAGATCTTCGACGGCGCGGCGCTGCGCCGGATCTTCTTCAAGATCAAGATCGACGGGCCGAACCAGGAAAACTTCCTGAAGATCTTTGCCATGGTCGCCCGCAAGAAGAAGATGCCATTGGACGAAAAGGCGCTGATTCACCTGCTGAAAGTGAAATACCCGACCATCGAGATGAATTTCGCCAATTACCAGCCGGTGTTCCTGATCGACCAGATGATCGCGATCTGCGAATTCGAGGGCATCCCCTACCAGATGACCCCGGAGCTGATCGACCGCGCCTGGGCGAACATGTTCGTGCGTGACGAAAAGATCGCCAAGTAACACAGGCGGATGCGCAGTGGTGGGCTTGTTCGAGTATTTGGACAAGAAGCAAGAGGCAAAGGCGCAAGGGGGCGGAGAACGGCTCTCTGCCCTTGTGCTTGCTTCTTGCAAAAATACTCAAATTCCAGCCTGGCCGCCTGTGCAGCCTTGGGTCAGGTGAGCCGCAGCACCCCGGTTTCGGTCACGATGATATCAAGCCGCTGATCGGTCGGCTCGATCGGCACTTCGGGCAGTTCCTGCGCGGCGAAGGCAAAGCCGATGGCCAGTGTCGGGCGTTTGGCGCGCAGGCCCTCCAGCGTGCGGTCGTAGAAACCGCCACCATAACCCAGACGATAACCGCGCCGGTCCCAGCCGACCAGCGGCACGATCAGCACCTCGGGTTCGATCCAGTCACCCGTCGCGGGGATCATCGCACCGAACTCGCCCGGCACCAGATCACAGCCCGGATGCCAAGCGCGGAAGCGCAGCGGCAGCCCCTTTCCCAGGATCACCGGAACGCCGACCGGGCCAGTATGCGCAGCCATTGCCGGCGCGGGGTCGATTTCCGTCCGCATCGCCATATAGCCCGCCAGTGGCTTCCCGGCATGGGGCGCCAGCACATCGGCCAGAAGCGCAGCCGCGCGGCCCTGCCCCGCGGCATGGGCCAGTTTGCGCGCGGCAAAGGCCGCCGCCCGCGCCTCGGTCTTGATTTCGGTGATCGTCACAGCAGCACCAGGGTTGCGAGACCGAGGAAGGCAAAGAAGCCGATCACATCGGTCATCGTGGTCACGAAGGTTCCCGATGATAGAGCCGGATCAAGCCCCATGCGGTGCAGCAAAAGCGGCACGATGACACCCGCGAGCGCCGCGACCAGCAGATTGACGATCAGCGCCGCCCCGATCACCGCGCCCAGCAGGGGCGTCCCGAACAAAGCCCAGGCCACACCGCCCATGATCAGCGCGAAGACCGCACCGTTGATGAGGCCCACGCCCGCCTCGCGTCGCACCACCCGGAGCGCGTTCGAGCCGGTGAGGTCGCGCGTCGCCAGCGCCCGCACCGCCACGGTCAGCGATTGCGTCCCAGCGTTCCCCCCCATCGAAGCGACAATCGGCATCAGCGCCGCAAGCGCCACCAGCGCCGAAATCGTGCCCTCGAACAGCGAAATCACCCCGGCCGCGATATTGGCCGTGACAAGGTTGACCAGCAGCCATGGGATACGGCTTTTCACCGTATCCAGCACCCCGTCCGAGATCGAACTTTCATCGCCCACGCCCGCAAGGCGCAGCATGTCTTCCTCGTGTTCCTCATCTAGCACATTCATCGCATCGTCGATGGTGATGACACCGACTAGGCGGTCGTTTTCGTCCACCACCGGGCAGGAGATCAGGTGATACTGGTTGAAGATATAGGCGACTTCGGCCTCTTCCTCGGTCGCCTCGATGGTCCGGAAACTGTCTTCGGCGATGTCACGCAGCTTCACGTCGCGCCGCGAGGCCAGCATCCGGCCCAGCGTGACATACCCCACCGGGTTCATCCGCGGGTTCACCAGAATGACATGATAGAACTGGTCGGGCAGCCATTCGGCACTGCGCAAGTGGTCGATGGTTTCGCCCACCGTCCAGTGTTCTGGCGCCACCACCACCTCGCGCTGCATCAGGCGTCCGGCGGAATACTCCGGGTAGGCCATCGCCTGTTCGACCGCCACACGGTCGGAATCGGCCAGTGCGCTGAGGATGATGGCCTGCTGCGGTTCCTCCAGATCCTCAAGGATGTCGACGACATCATCGGTTTCCAGCTCGCGGACCGCCTCGGCCAGAACCTCTTTCGGCAGCGCCTCGATCACCTCTTCGCGGATCGATTCGTCCAGTTCCGACAGGATGTCGCCGTCGATCTCGGGCGAGTAGAGATGCAGGAAGTCGCGGCGGGCGGACGGGCCGATCTGTTCGAGAAGGTCGGCGATGTCGGCAGCGTGCAGCGGATCGACCAGTTCGCGCAATCGCGCACTGTCCCCGGCCTCCACCGCATCCAGAATCGCTGACACGCGCCGCGTGTCCAGCTCTTCCTCATCCTCTGCCGGGATCGCCTCGTGTTCCGCCATCATGCCTCCGCGCCGATTGCCGCGACCTTATGATAAGCTGTTTCAAAGAAACAGGGTGGTGGCGGAAATTTACCTGCGAGCGGAAAGACTTTAGGCTGATCCGGCTGAACAGGAGGCCCGAGATGACCGAACTGCTGCTGGGACAGGTGCTGAGCTTCGCCGCCGATCCGTTCGAGGCGGGGCCAGAGGCCGCGCGACTGCACGAGGCACTGGTGATCGAGGCAGGCCGCATCGTGGCGGTGGGCGCGGCGGATGGGCTGCGCCGCGCCTGGCCGCAAGCGCGCGTCACCGATTACGGGCGCGACCTGATTTCGGCCGGGTTCATCGACGCCCACGCGCATTACCCGCAGACCGCCATCATCGCCAGCTGGGGCAAGAGGCTGATCGACTGGCTGAACAGCTATACGTTCCCCGAGGAAATGCGCTTTGCCGATCCCGCCTATGCAGCCGAGGTTGCAGGCCGGTATCTTGACCTGACACTGGCCAATGGCACAACCTCGGTCTGTTCCTATTGCACCATCCATCCGGCTTCCGTCGATGCACTGATGTCAGAGGCACAGGCGCGCGGGCAGCGGATCTGGGCAGGCAAGACCTGCATGGATCGCAACGCCCCCGAAGGCCTGCGTGATACCGCGCAATCGGCGCATGACGACAGCGCCGCCCTCCTGGCGAAATGGCACGGGGTGGACCGGCTGTCCTATGTCATCACGCCGCGCTTTTCGCCCACCTCGACCCCCGAACAGCTTGAGGCGCTTGGGGCGCTCTGGGCCGCCAACCCGTCCTGCCTGATGCAGACGCATCTGAGCGAGCAACTGGACGAAATCGACTGGGTAAAGGGGCTTTACCCCAATGCCCGCGATTATCTGGATACCTACGAGGCGCATGGCCTGCTGGGCCGGGGCGGGCTTTACGGCCATGCCATCCATCTGGAGCCGCGCGAGAAAGCCCGGCTGGCCGAGGTGGATGCGAGCCTGATCCATTGCCCGACCTCGAACACGTTCATCGGCTCGGGCCTCTTCGACATGGGCGGGCTGAAGGCGGCAGGTCACCGGATCGGCCTTGCCACCGATACCGGCGGCGGGTCGTCCTTTTCCATGCTGCGCACCATGGCGGCGGCCTACGAGATCGGGCAGTTGCGCGGCCGCGCCCTGCATCCGGCCGAACTCTGGTGGCTCGCCACCCAAGGGTCCGCCCGCAGCCTGCTGGCCGATGATCGCATCGGCAATATCGCGCCGGGGATGGAGGCGGATCTCGTGGTGATAGACCTCGGCTCCACACCCGCCATCGCACAGGCCACCACACGCGCCGAAACGATCTGGCAGGCACTGTTCCCCACCATCATGCTGGGTGACGACCGCGCCATCCGTGCCGTCTGGATCAATGGCACGCCGCGCGGCTGAGCCTTCATCTTGGCAAAAATATCCTCGGGGGTGAGCCCCACAGGGGCGAGGGGACGGAAAGCCCCCTGCCGTCATTCCTCCAGCAGGCCCCAGCCATCCGGGGTGAAATCGAATTCCAGCGCGATTTCGGTGGCGAGCTTCTCGAACTTCCAGATCGTCTCGGCGTCGATCTTCACCGGACCGACCAGCGCATCCAGCAACTCGTCCTCGTCATCCCGGTTGGTGCGGAAGCCCTTGGCCTGCAAGGCTTTCTGCACCCCATCCCAGTTCGCGTCCACATCCTCGGGATAGAACTGATAGGTGATGACCGCCTCGGCCGGCGCATCCGCCGAGAAAGCCTCGAAACTTTCAAAGGTCTCGGCCTGCTGGGATTTGTAATCGTGGCGCATGGAACCCTCCGCTTTTCCCGGTGATGCCTCAGGCCGCGGCAGGCCGCAAGCGGCTTCGTTCACAGCCCCGCCAGACGCCGCGCCAGCCGGTTCTGCTGCTCGATGGCCCGCGGCAGGTCCAGCGTTGCCATCTGACCGTCGCGCACAACCTGCCGCCCCTCGACGAACAGGTCGCGCACCCGCGTCGGCCCACAAAGCATCAGCGCCGCCACCGGGTCCCAGGCGCCCGCCGCCTCGATCCCGCGCATGTCCCAGATCGCGAGATCCGCGCGCTTGCCCGGCTCCAGCGAGCCGCAATCGCCGCGCCCCAGCACCTTCGCGCCGCCCAGCGTGGCAATCTCCAGCGCCTCGCGCGCGCTCATCGCATCAGCCCCGCGCGCAACCCGCTGCAACAAAAGCGCCTGCCGCGCCTCTGCCACCAGATTGCCCGCGTCATTCGAGGCGGAACCATCGACGCCCAGCCCAACCTTCACGCCCGCATCCCGCATCGCCCGCACCGGCGCGATACCGCTGCCCAGTCGGCAGTTGGAACAGGGGCAATGCGCGACCCCGGTGGCGCTGCGCGCAAACAGCCCGATCTCGTCGCCATCCAGCTTCACGCAATGCGCATGCCAGACATCGGGGCCGGTCCAGCCCAGATCCTCGGCATATGGGCCGGGGCGGCAGCCGAACTGCGCGAGGCTATAGGCGATATCCTCGTCATTCTCGGCCAGATGGGTGTGCAACATCACCCCCTTGTCGCGCGCCAAGACCGCCGCCTCACGCATCAGATCACGACTGACCGAGAAGGGAGAACAGGGCGCCAGCCCCACACGCACCATCGCGCCCTCGCGCGGATCGTGGAAAGCATCGACGACGCGGATGCTGTCCTCCAGGATAGCGGCCTCGCGCTCCACCAGACTGTCGGGCGGCAGGCCGCCTGCGCTTTCCCCAATGCTCATGGCGCCGCGCGTGGGGTGGAAACGCAGCCCGACCTCTTGGGCGGCGGCAATCGTGTCATCCAGCCGCGCGCCGTTGGGGTACAGATACAGGTGATCCGAGGTCAGCGTGCAACCTGAAAGCGCCAGTTCCGCAAGCCCGATCCGGGCAGAGACGAACATCTCCTCCGGCCCGAAACGCGCCCAGATCGGGTACAGCGTCTTCAGCCAGCCGAACAGCAGCGCATCCTGCCCGCCCGGCACCACCCGCGTCAGCGTCTGATAAAGGTGATGATGCGTGTTCACCAGACCGGGCGTCACCACACAGCCCCGCGCCTCGACAACCATGCCTGAGGTGGTCAACCCCTGCCCGACGGCAACGATCACACCGTCCCGCATCAACAGATCACCGCCCGCGATCTCGCGGCGGGTGCCGTCCATGGTCACAAGGACATCGGCATTGCGAACAAGAATTTCAGGCATGATGGCGCCTCCCCTTCTGGCGCCCCTTCGGTACAGACGAGGACGTGCGACAGAAGGGGGGAAGGACTCGCGACGTCGCCCGAAACCTAGCGCAGATTGTGCAGATGCAGCAAGCGGCTTTTCAACCTCTGAGTGCAGCGAGCGCCGCCGCATGGACCTCGGGAGATGAGGCCGCCAGCAGCCGCCCGCCCATATCGGCGCGTGCCCCCGTCCAGTCGGTGACGACCCCGCCAGCGGCCTCGATCACCGCGATCGGGGCCTGGACATCATAGGTTTGCAACCCGGCCTCGACCACAAGGTCGATATGCCCCGCCGCCAGCAGGGCATAGGCGTAGCAATCCGCCCCATAGCGCGTCAGGCGGCACTGTGAGGCAAGACGATGGAAGGCGGCCCCCTCCTCCGCGCTGCCAACTTCGGGGAAAGTCGACATGATGATGCATTCGTCCAGCGGCCGGGCCGGGCGCGTGGCCAGCGCACGGCTGCCGCCCGGCCCCTGCATCCGGGCCAGGCCAAGCCCGCCCTCGAAACGTTCCGCGATATAGGGCTGGTCGATCAGGCCATAAAGCGGCCGCATGCCCGCGCCCGCCACCGCGATCAGAACACCCCAGGTGGGCATCCCCGCCAGAAAGGCACGGGTTCCATCAATGGGGTCCAGCACCCAGGTCAGCCCGCTGCTGCCGGCCTGCTGCCCCATCTCCTCTCCGAGGATCGCATCCTGCGGTCGCCGCTGTGCCAGCACCGCGCGCATCGCGACCTCTGCCGCCCGGTCAGCCACCGTAACTGGATCAAATCGCACGGTTTCCTTGCTGTCCGCTGTCAAACCGACACTGCGGAAATGCGGCAGGATCGCCTTGCGCCCGGCCTCCGCCATCTCATGCGCAACCGAAACCAGGTCGGCCGAAAGATCGGGGGCTATCACGGTCATCATCGCTCTCCTGCCTCGGATGCCAAGGCGCTACCCCGCGGTCCTGCTCCGGTCAAGCCACGCCAAAGCAAAACGCCCCGCAAGCGGGGCGTCGCGTCAGCGCGGAAGGGGCAGCTAGGCAGCGTCGCTCAGCACGCGGGCCAGATCGAACAGCCGACGGCGCTGCGCCTCGGGGATCGCATAGTAAGACCGCACCAGCTCCAGCGCTTCCTTGTCGGCCAGGATGTCGCCTTCGACCGGAGTGGGCACCTCGCGCGCTTCGTCGATCCCTTCGAAGAAGAAGCTGATGTTCACGCCCAGCGTTTCCGCGATGTCCCACAGGCGGGACGCGCTGACGCGGTTCATGCCGGTTTCATACTTCTGGATTTGCTGGAACTTGATGCCAACCCGCTCCGCCAGTTGCTGTTGCGTCATTCCCACCATCCAGCGGCGGTGACGGATGCGCTTGCCAACATGCGCGTCCACGGGATGCTTCATCTTCGTACTCCCCTAGCAATTACAAAGCCGCGTTTTTCGGGCCCACCCTTCGCGGTATGATTGAACACGATACGCGAAGACCTGATTTTTTTCTACCACGCTTATGATCACAAATCGTGCCTTTTGTATATGGATTGCTATACGAATGGATAGGTATATTGTGAATTTCCTCGCTTTTGTTGGGCGGAAATCACGGCCAGGACACCAATGCGCAATATTATTGCGCAACGTGCGGCAGACCTGTACCGCTCAACCGGAAAAAGGGAATCATCCGGGCAAGGGCCGCGCAGGGGCGCGCCGCCGGGACCGGGACAGGACAGGAGCATACCGATGCGTGCATGGCGCCTTGCCGAAACCGGCACCCCACCCCGGCTTGTAACCCTTCCGCGCCCCGTGCCCGGTCCCGGCGAAGTGCTGATCCGCACTGCGGCCTGCGGGCTCAATTTCGCGGATCTGCTGACAATAGAGGGCAAGTACCAGGAAAAGCCCGCCCTGCCCTGCACGCTCGGGATGGAGATTGCAGGAGAAGTGGCCGAGGTCGGCGCCGATGTGACCGGCTTTGCCCCAGGTGACCGTGTGGCAGCCTTTCCCGGCATCGGCGGGCTGGCCGATTATACACTCTGCGCGGCCGGGCGCTGCCTGAAGCTGCCCGACGCGATGGATGCCATTACTGGCGCCGCGTTCCAGATCGCCTATGGCACCTCGCATCTGGCACTGGACCACAAGGCTCGGCTTCAGCCCGGTGAAACCCTGTTCGTCACCGGCGCGGCGGGTGGCGTCGGGCTGACGGCGGTCGAGATCGGCAAACGGATGGGCGCGCGGGTGATCGCCTCGGCGCGGGGCGCCGCGAAATGCGCGGCGGCGGCGCAGGCCGGGGCGGATGTCGTCATCGACAGCGAAGCGCCGGGCCTGCGGGACCACCTGAAGGAACTGGGCGGCGTCGATGTGGTCTATGACAGCGTCGGCGGCCCCGCCTTCATGGAGGCCCTGCGCGCCACCCGCCCCGAAGGCCGCCTGCTGGCCATCGGCTTTGCCGGGGGCGAGGTGCCACAGGTGCCCGCCAACCTGCTGCTGGTGAAGAACCTGAGCGTGATGGGCCTGTACTGGGGCGGCTATCTGCGCTTCCGCCCCGATGTGCTGACGGCGAGCCTTGCCACGCTGGCCGGCTGGATCGCCGCTGGCGAGTTGCACCCCCATGTCAGCCAGTGTTTCCCGATGGAGCAACTGCCCGAGGCGCTGACCAGCCTGCGCGAGCGCAAGTCCACCGGCAAGATCGTGGTCACCATGGGCTGATGCCTCAGGGGTCTTTGCCCCCCCGAGGATAGCGGGACCAAGGGAAAACGGGCCTGCTTTCATCTTGGTAAAAATATCCTCGGGGGTGAATTGCCGCAGGCAAGAGGGGGCGGAAAGCCCCCTGCGCGGTCAGATTTCTGTGGCCACCGCAAAGACCTGATCGATCATGCCCTGCGTCCCGCGCGAGAACTCCAGCGGGCAGGCGTAGGGCGCGGCCTCATGCAGGCTGCGACCGAAGGCCTCCACCTGGAGCACATACTGGTTTACGGCAGGGAAGCGCCAGCATTCGCTGCTGTTGCCGCTGCGGTGCAATTCCACCTGCGCTTCGCCGAACAGCCCGGCATTGAAAGGCGCGGTGACGCGGATCAGGCCGGTTTCGCCCTGAAACACCACCTCCTGCCGGGGGAACAACCGCATCGAGGTGATGGAGGACCAGGTGAAGCGGCCTGTCGGCCCCTCCATTTCGCCCACCACCTGAGCCCATGTATCAACACCGTTTTCCAGCTTCACCCGTGCGCTCAGCGCAAGAGGCTCTGCCCCGGTGGCAAAGCGGGTGCAGCCAAAGGTATAGACGCCGATGTCACGCAAGCCGCCACCGCCGGTTTCCGGGCGGTTGCGGATATTGCCGGGATCGGCGCGGTTGTCATAGCTGAAGGCGGTATCGACATGCTCGATCCGCCCGATGGCGCCTTCCGCGATCAGGGCGCGGACCTTCTGCCATTGCGGGTGATGGACGATCATATAGGCCTCGGCCACCAGAAGCCCCGACGCATCGCGCGCCGCGATCAGCCGGTCGAACTCGCCCGCCCGCATCGCCATCGGCTTCTCGGTCAGCACATGCTTGCCCGCCGCGATGGCGCGCAAACTCCACTCCAGATGCAGGTGATTGGGCAGCGGAATGTAGACCGCATCAATGCCCGGATCGGCCAGCAGCGCATCATAGCTGTCATGCTGGCGCAGGCCGGGGGCAAAAGCCGCGAAGGGCGCGGCCCGGTCAGCCGAGCTGCTGGCCAGCGCCACCAGTTCGGCATTGCGGGCAGCATGGATCGCCGGCCCCATATGTTCGCGCGCGAATTTCGCCGCACCCAGAATGCCCCAGCGGGTGATCGCCATTGCCCTGCCCTTTCGATGTTTTCGCTAACATCATAAAGACAGGGTCGCCGCGCGACAACGCCCGCGACAGAGTCAACGGCGGCGCAGACGCAGATAGGTCATCAGGCCCAGCGGCGGCAGGCCGTCTTCTTCCACCAGTTCCAGCCGGGCATCGCCCAGCACGCGGGCGCGCGCAAAATCGCTGTGCCAGCCCAGCAGATCCGACAGCGGCGCGAACAGCCGCTCTAACCGTGCCATCGCGCCCTTGCCCTCGGCCGCGAAATGGTTGGTGATCAGCACATGGCCACCGGGACGGCAGACCCGCGCCATTTCCGAAAGGACATGTTCAGGTTCCGGCACCACCGACATGATATGCATGGCGCAGACCGTGTCGAAACTGGCATCCGGGAAATCCAGTTCGCGCGCATCCATCTGCCGCAGGCTGCGCACCTGGGTCAGATGCTGTTCGGCTACTTTCGACCGCGCCTTGGCCAGCATGGCCTCAGAGAAATCCACCCCCGTCACCGCCAGATGTGACGCATAGAACGGCAGGGCCAGGCCGGTGCCCACGCCCACCTCCAGCACCTCGCCACCGACGGCATTGGCAAAGCCGGTGGCCCGGCGGCGCCCGGCATTGGTCACTGCACCGAAAGTCCGGTCATAGACCGGCGCCCAGCGGGCATAGGATTTTGCGATGGCCTCAAGCTCCATCCGTGGGCTCCTCCAGCGGTTCGGGGTCAGAGGGGCGGCGGAACAGGCTGAACACCACCACTCCGATATAAACGAGATCCAGAGCCACCAGCGTGGCCCAGGGATAGGCCAGCAAGGCGGCCAGCAGACCGGCGAAGCCAACGACGACATAGCGCACATATTGCGCCTCGAAGGTGACTTTCTTGAACGAGGGCGTGCGGAAGCGACCGATCATCGCCGCGCCGACCAGCGCCATGTAGCAGGCGACGACCCCGCCGGGCAGGCTTTCGCCACTGCCGCCGAAGGAAAAGGCCGCGAACATCGGCAGGAAGGCCAGCATGGCCCCGGCGGGCGAAGGCACGCCCTGAAAGCCCGATTTCTCGGCCACCTTGTCGATGGCGCGATTGCCCAGATTGAAGCGCGCCAGCCGCAGGAGACACGAAACCACATAGATCAGCACCGCGATCCAGCCGGCCGCCTTCACATCCTGCAAGGCCCAGAGCCAGAGGATCAGCCCCGGCGCCACACCGAAATTCACGAAATCACACAGGCTGTCCAGTTCGGCGCCGATCTGGCTTTCACTGCGCAGCAGTCGGGCAATGCGCCCGTCCAGACCATCCAGAACCGCCGCCAGCAGGATCAGCAGCAACGCAGTGCGATACCAGCCTTCGATAGCGAAGCGGATCGCCGTCACGCCCGCACACAGCGCGCCGACGGTCAACATGTTGGGCAAAAGCCCGGCGATGGACAGGCGGCGCGGTGTGGCCATGGCTTACACCATCTTTGCCAGGCGCTGCGGCAGGTCGCGGCCCAGTTCCGCGATCACCGTCTCGCCCGCGACGCAGGTCTGGCCCAGCGCCACCAGCGGCGCCACGCCCTCCGGCAGGTAGGTATCAACCCGGCTGCCGAAGCGGATCAGCCCGAAACGCTCGCCGGTCTTGAGGCCCTGCCCCTCGCTGACGAAGGGCACGATGCGGCGCGCGACCAGCCCGGCGATCTGCACCACCGCGATGCGACGGCCATCCGCCAGTTCAAAGCACAGCGAATTGCGCTCGTTATCCTCGCTGGCCTTGTCGAGCGAGGCATTGAGGAATTTGCCGGGGCGGTAGGCCATCTTCACCACCCGTCCGGCAACCGGCGCACGGTTCACATGGCAGTTGAACACCGACATGAAGACCGAGACACGCAGCATCGGCGTATCCCCCATGCCCAGTTCCGGCGGCGGAACGGCGCGTTCGATCAGCGAGACCATGCCGTCAGCAGGCGAAACCATCAGCCCCTCCCCCTGCGGCACGGCGCGTTTGGGATCGCGGAAGAAGTAATAGCACCAGACAGTCAGGCCGGTGCCGATCCAGCCCAGCGGTTCCCAGATCCAGAACAGCACCAGAGTCACCACGGCGAAGGCCGCGACGAACTTGTAGCCCTCCGGGTGCATCGGCTTGAGGAAGGTCTTGAGCATTTCCGAGGGCATCGACATGGGTCCGGTCCTTGTTCGTTTGCGCCCTAGGTAATGACACGCGCCCCCGCACGCAACGCCCAGCCGCAGCGGGCCCCGCGTCCTGCGGCATCAGAGTCGTATTGCGACGCTTTGAACGGGAAAAGCGACGCGATGTAAAGCCCCCGCATCGCTGCCCTGCCGACTTAGGCGCTGCACCGCCGCATCACGCTACCGCCGGGACAGTTGCACAAGGGCCCCGATCACTCCGGCAAGGCCAAGAGCACAGAAAAGATATTGCAGCGTCCGCAACGCGGGACTCGCACCGTCGGAACCGAAGAGGATCATCGCGCCGGAAATGGCCACGGCTGCCATGCCGATCACCAGCGTCTGTTTCGGATTGTTCATGATAATAAAAATCCTGGAAAAAGGCGCACCCACCAGCGCCTTCAGGATCGTGCCATCAGCCCGTGATTTGGTCCAGCGGGTTTAATGCATTCTGGATGCGGGAAATTCCCGAAATCAGCGGGAATGTAGCAGAGTAGCGCCCAGGCCACAGCGGATCGGACCGCAGCGGTTGAAGGGGCGGCCCGAGGGTCGCCCGACAGAAGTTCACGCGTCGATCAGCATGCCCTTGCCACGGGCCAGATCCTTCATGCGCGACTGAAGCTTCTCGAAGGCGCGCACCTCGATCTGACGGATGCGCTCGCGGCTGACGCCGTAGCTTTCCGACAGATCCTCCAGCGTCACCGGCTCGTCGGTCAGGCGGCGCTGCACGAGGATGTCCTTTTCACGGTCGTTCAGCACAGCCATGGCCTGCGCCAGCAACTCGCGCCGGGCGTCCAGCTCGTCACGTTCCTCATAGGCGCCGGCCTGATCGCTGTCTTCATCCTCCAGCCAGTCCTGCCACTGCGTCGTTCCATCGCCGTCCGACCCGACCGTCGCATTGAGCGAGGCATCCGAGCCCGAAAGGCGGCGGTTCATCGCGATGACCTCTTCCTCGGTCACCGACAGATCCTTGGCGATCTGGGCCACGTTTTCGGGGCGCAGATCCCCCTCCTCCAGCGCACCAAGCTTGGCCTTGGCCTTGCGCAGATTGAAGAACAGCTTCTTCTGCGCCGAGGTGGTGCCCAGTTTTACAAGGCTCCAAGATCGCAGGATGTATTCCTGGATGGCCGCGCGAATCCACCACATCGCATAGGTGGCAAGGCGGAAGCCCTTTTCGGGATCGAAGCGCTTCACCGCCTGCATCAGGCCCACATTCGCCTCGGAAATCACTTCTGCCTGCGGCAGGCCATAGCCGCGATAACCCATGGCAATCTTGGCGGCGAGCCGCAGGTGGCTGGTCACCAGCCTGTGCGCCGCCGTCGAATCCTGACGGTCGACCCAGGCCTTCGCCAGCATGTATTCCTCTTCGGGTTCCAGCAGCGGAAACTTGCGGATTTCCTGAAGATAGCGGTTCAGCCCCTGTTCGGGGCTGGGTGCGGGAAGGTTGGTATAGGTGCTCATCGTCTGACCCCCTTGGCCCCTGCGGAATGTCATCCCCCGCACGGGGCAGCAAAATCTAGGCGGCATGCGGTGCTGTCGCAAGGCAATGCCATACTTTTTACGTCAGATGTTCATGTTCCGTCGTGATTTCGAGCTTTGTGTCAGCTCTTCACACAACTGTGTCGTGCGCGACAGGTTCCGTGATTGCGCTACCGATCAGCGCCGCCGCAGGCGGATCACCACATCGACACGCGCGATCTCGGCCCCTTCCGGTGCATCGGGCAGTCGGGTGATCTCAAGCTGATCGGCGGGCGCATCGGTCAGCCGGCCGTCGTCTTCCCAATAGAAATGCGGGTGATCGTCCATGCGGGTATCGAAATAGCTTTTCGAACCGTCGACCACGACCTCCTGCATGATCCCGGCCTCGCAGAAAGCCCGCAGGGTGTTGTAGACAGTGGCGAGGCTGACCTTCTCCTCGCCCGACATCGAGGCGGCAAACAGGCTTTCGGCGGTGACATGGCGATCCGCGCCATCCCCCACCAGAAGCGAGGCCAGCGCCAGCCGCTGCCGCGTCGGCCGCAAGCCCCCCTGCGCAAGCCAGCCGGTTGCGCGCGCCATCACCATATCGTCTGCGGTCTCGGTCATCTTGCCTTCCGGTCCAATGATCCTTGCAGTCTAAGCCCGCCGGGCGGGGATTTCAAACCCATTCCCCGTCCTGCGCCCCCGACCGTCACTTTTGCAACAATGCCTGCGGGAGATAGGTGCCAAGCGGCCGCCAGACAAGCAGCGTCAGGATCAGCGTGCCTGCGGCGGCCAGCCAGAGCGAAGCCTCCAGCGCGGCGATGCGGCCCAGCGGTGCTTCGGCAAGGCCGATGACAAGCCCGGCCAACGCCGAGCCGACCGGCATCATGCCCCAGGCCATCAGGCGATAAAGGCTGTTCACCCGCCCCCGGATCGCATCCGGCACCAGCCGCTGCCGGGTCGAGACCGAGACGATGTTCCAGGTCAGGCCCCAGAACCACGCCATTCCCAGCGCCAGCCCCACGGTTACCGGGCCGGGGGCTACCGCCATGGCGGCAAAGCAGGGTGCGCCGGAAAACAGCGCGACCCGCATCAGCCGCACCGCCCCCATGGCGCGGACCACGCGGTCCCCGATCAGGCCAGAAACGATCCCCCCGACCGCCGCCGCTGCCAGCACAAGCCCGTATTGCCCGGCAGGCAGACCCAGCTTCTCCTGCGCCAGCAGCACAAGTGCGAACATCACCATGCTGTCGAACATGTTCCAGAACCCGGTCGCCACCGCGAGCATCCGCAGCAGCGGCGAGCCGCGCAGGAAAACCCAGCCCTCGGCCAGTTCGCGCCGCCAGTTGCGCTCCGCTGCCGCGCGCGGGGATGCAGGGCCTCCGGCGATCCCCGCGATGATCAGCCCCGCCAGAGCGTAAGCCAGCGCATTACCCGCGAAAGGCAGGGCCAGCATCAGCCCCAGCGCCGCCGCCCCCAGCGCCGGGCCGACCAGTGCATTGCCGACGCTCTCAACCAGCCAGAGCCGGGCATTGGCGCGTTCCAGCCCCTCCGAGGGGACAAGGGCGGGCAGATAGGATTGTGCGGCATTGTCGCGAAACACCTCGGCCACGCCGACGATCAGCGCCGACAGGCACAGCGCGACAAACAGCGGCAGCGAGGTCACACCGCTGTCCGGGGCGGGCGGCAGCGGGGCGGCCAGCCAGAGGGCAATCGCAGCGGCCCCAAAACCCGCCGCGCGCAGGCCATCCATCGCCACGATCAGCCTGCGCCGGTCCATCCGGTCCGCGACGATCCCCGCAGGCAACGCGAACAGCGCCCAGGGCAACCGCAAGGCCACCGGGACAAGCGCGATCAGCGCCGCATCCCGTGTCAGCAGCGTGGCGACCCACAGCCAGGCCACCGTCGCCACCCCATCCGCAAGGTTGGCCAGCCCGGAAGCCGCCAGAAACATCCGATAACTGCGCATTTCCCGCACCCGCACCACAAACCGCCTGCCCGGCCGCGGCGATCCCGGCGGAACCCACGCAGGCAGGGTCCGCCACCCTTGCCACGGCAGAGACCGGGGTGATAGAGGGGTCCAGGGATAAAAGGAGAAAAGGGCCAGATGGCGGCATTTCCGACGAGCTTCACCAAGGACGATCTGCTGAAATGCGCACGGGGCGAGTTGTTCGGACCGGGCAATGCGCAGCTTCCGGCGCCGCCCATGCTGATGATGGATCGCATCACCGACATCTCGGAAGATCGCGGCGAACACGGCAAGGGCCATGTTGTTGCCGAATTCGACATCACGCCCGACCTGTGGTTCTTCGACTGTCACTTCCCCGGCAACCCGATCATGCCCGGCTGCCTTGGCCTTGACGGCCTCTGGCAGCTTACCGGCTTCAACCTCGGCTGGCGCGGCTGGCAGGGGCGCGGCTATGCGCTGGGCGTGGGCGAGGTGAAGCTCACCGGCATGGTGCGGCCCGACCGCAAACTGTTGACCTACAAGGTCGATTTCACTAAGGCGATCCAGACCCGCCGCCTGACCATGGGCGTGGCCAACGGCATCGTCGAGGCCGATGGCGAGGTCATCTATCAGGTCACCGACATGAAAGTCGCGCTCAGCGCAAACTGAACATCAGTCAGATCGCGCGTGTTGTGCCGGGCCTGAAGCAAAGGCCCGGCATTTTAGTTCCGAAGCCGCATCCTGACATGCGTCAGTTCAGGGCCTTGGGCAGGTCAAAGCCCGGTCCGTGCACGCCCCGGCCACCCCCGGTACGATGCCCTTATACGGGAGCAATATCGGCAGGGCGCTCCTGCAACAGGCCCTGCCCCGCCCCCGGAAGCCCCCTTCCCGCTTGCCCCTTCCGGCCCGCTGCCCTAAACAGGCTTGAGATTTTGAGGGAGGCCCCATGCGTCGCGTCGTCATCACCGGGATCGGAATCGTCTCGCCGATCGGCAACAATGCCGCCGAGGTGGAAGCCAGCCTGCGCGCCGGGAAATCCGGCATCGTCTTTGCGCCGGAATATGCCGAGCACGGGTTCCGCAGCCAGGTTCATGGCATGCCGCAGATCGTGCTGGAAGACCATATCGACAAGCGCGACCTGCGCTTCATGGGGCCGGGTGCAGCCTATAACTTCCTCGCCATGCAGCAGGCCATCGCGGATAGCGGGCTGGAGGCGGGCGACGTGTCGAACGAGCGCACCGGGATCATCGTGGGCTCCGGCGGGCCCTCGACCTCCAACTTCTTCCAGGCGCATCAGATCGTGATAGAGAAGGGCGCGCCCAAGCGCATGGGCCCCTTCATGGTCACGCGCTGCATGTCCTCGACCAACTCGGCTTGCCTCGCCACGCCGTTCAAGATCAAGGGCGTGAACTATTCGATCACCTCGGCCTGCTCGACCTCAGCCCATTGCATCGGCAATGGCACCGAACTGATCCAGATGGGCAAGCAGGACATCGTGTTCGCCGGTGGCGGCGAGGAACTTGACTGGACGCTGAGCTGCCTGTTCGACGCCATGGGCGCCATGTCGTCGAAATACAATGACAGCCCCGCCACCGCGAGCCGCGCCTTTGATGCCACCCGTGACGGTTTCGTCATTGCAGGCGGCGGCGGCGTCGTGGTGCTGGAAGAACTGAACCACGCTCTTGCGCGTGGCGCGAAGATTTATGCCGAAGTTACCGGCTATGGCGCCACTTCCGACGGTCACGACATGGTGGCGCCCTCGGGCGAAGGTGGCGAACGCTCGATGCGCCTCGCGGTCGCCACGCTGCCGGAAGGCCGCAAGGTCGACTATATCAACGCCCACGGCACCTCGACCCCGGCGGGCGACGTGACCGAGGTGAAGGCGATCCGCCGCGTCTTTGGCGAAGGCAATGTGCCGCCGATCTCGTCGACCAAATCTCTGACCGGGCACAGCCTCGGCGCGACCGGCGTGCATGAGGCGATCTATTCGCTGCTGATGCTGGACGGCAATTTCATCGCGGCCTCGGCCAATGTCACCCAGCTTGACCCCGAACTGAAGCCCGAGGAAATCGCCACCACCTACCGCGAAGGGGTGGAACTGGATTCCGTGTTGTCCAACAGCTTCGGCTTCGGCGGCACCAATGCCACGCTGGTCATGAGCAAATATCGGGGCTGAATGCCCCCGTTTCAGGGAGAGCCGGCATGGCGGAACTGATGAAAGGCAAACGCGGCCTCGTTATGGGTGTCGCGAACGAACGCTCTATTGCCTGGGGCATCGCGAAGGCGCTGGCCGATGAAGGCGCAGAACTGGCGTTTTCGTATCAGGGTGAAGCCTTCGGCAAGCGGGTCGAACCGCTGGCTGCCTCGGTCAGCAGCGATTTCCTTGTGGATGTCGATGTGACCGACGATGAAAGTCTGGAGGCCTGTTTCGGCGCGCTGAAGGATCGCTGGGGCACGATGGATTTCCTCGTCCATGCCATCGCCTTCTCCGACAAGAACGAGCTGACGGGCCGGTTCATCAATACCAGCCGCGGCAATTTCAAGCATTCGCTTGATATTTCGTGCTTCTCCTTCATCGACGTCAGCCGGCGCGCGGCTGAAATGATGCCGGATGGCGGCAGCCTGATCACCCTGACCTTCCAGGGGTCGAACCGCGTCACGCCGAATTATAACGTGATGGGCGTGGCCAAGGCCGCGCTGGAAAGCGCCACGCGCTATCTGGCGAATGACCTTGGTCCGCAGAAGATCCGCGTCAATGCCATTTCGCCCGGCCCGATGAAGACGCTGGCGGGTGCGGCCATCGGGGGCGCCCGCGCGACCTACCGGCACACCGAACAGAACGCGCCGCTGCGGTCGAATGCGACGCTGGAGGCGGTGGGCGGCACGGCGGTCTGGCTGTGTTCGGATTACGGCGCCTTCACCACGGGCGAGGTGGTGCGGGTCGATGGCGGCTTCCACGTTCTCGGCATGCCGCAGGCCGACAATCTCTGACGCGAAAGCAGGGCCATCCGGCATGGTCCTGCGTAAGACTTCTGCGGCCCGTAAGGCGCGGAAAATCATCATATTTTAGGAAAACTGGAGCGGGTAGCGGGAATCGAACCCGCCCCATCAGCTTGGAAGGCTGAGGCGCTACCACTACACCATACCCGCCGCTCTGCTGACCGATTAACACCGGCACGGGGCGCTTCGCAACCCCGAAAACCGCAGCTTACTTCAGCTTCGCTTCCAGCGCCGCGATCCGGGCAGAAAGCGCCTCGTTTTCCTCGCGGGCTTTCTGGGCCATGGCGCGCACGGCGTCAAATTCCTCGCGGCTGACGAAATCACGGTCGGCCATCCAGCGATCCATCAGGCTTTTCATCGCCGTCTCCGCCTCGGTCTTCGCACCCTGAGCCACGCCCATGGCGTTGGTCATCAGCTGCGACATGTCGTCCAGAAACTTGCTGCGCGTCTGCATCGGGCTACTCCTGTTCTTCGGCCCTATATGCGGCCTGTCGCCCGGCGCATCAAGGGCCGGGGCGGGCGCGGTTGACAATGCCGCAGCCCCGCAACACAAGCGAAAGGCCCCGCCTGCGCCGGGGTCACGGAGGCCGGTATGAGCTACATTCCATTCCCCGACCTGTCACCCGAGGTATTCTCGGTCGATCTGTTCGGGGTCACCTTCGCGCTGCGCTGGTACGCGCTGGCCTATATCGCCGGTCTGCTGATCGGCTGGCGGCTTGTGACACGGGCGCTGGCCACGCCGCGTTTCTGGCCCGTCTCCCCGCCGATGACCGCAGAGCAGCTGGACCGCCTGCTGACCTGGATCATCCTTGGCGTCGTGCTGGGCGGGCGGCTGGGTTATGTGCTGTTCTACCAGCCGGGTTTCTACCTCCAGCATCCCGCGCAGATCCTGCGGGTCTGGGAAGGCGGCATGTCCTTCCACGGCGGATTTCTGGGCGTCATCGTCGCTGCGGCACTGTTCTGCCGGCGCGAAGGCATCCCGATGTTGCCCACCGCTGATCTGCTGGCGCTGGCCACCCCGCCGGGCTTGCTGCTTGGGCGGCTGGCGAATTTCGTCAACGCCGAGCTTTGGGGCCGCCCGACCACCCTGCCCTGGGGCGTGGCCTTTCCCGGTGAGGCCGCACAATCCTGCGCCACGCTGGAGATGCCCTGTGTCCGCCACCCCAGCCAGCTTTACGAAGCAGGGATGGAGGGTCTGATCCTTGGCGCGCTGCTGCTGTGGCTGGCATTCCGCGCCGCCAGCGCGTTTCGCCGCCCCGGCCTGATCGCAGGCACCTTCATTGCGGGCTATGGTCTTGCACGCTTTCTGGTGGAATTCGTCCGCCAGCCCGATGCGCAATTCGTCACCGCTGACAATCCTCTGGGTCTTTACCTCCATCTGGGGGGTTACGGTCTGACGGCCGGTCAGTTGCTTTCGCTGCCCATGATCCTCGCCGGAGCTTACTTTATCGTTAAAGCCCGCCGGTCCGCCGATGACCCCGCTTGAGCCGATCCTGCGCGCCCGCATCGCTGCGACCGGGCCAATGACGCTTGCCGATTACATGGCCGAATGCCTGCTGCACCCCGAGCACGGCTATTACACCACGCACGAGCCCTTCGGGCAGGCGGGGGATTTCATCACGGCGCCAGAGATCAGCCAGATGTTTGGCGAATTGCTGGGCCTGTGCCTCGCCCAAAGCTGGCTGGACCTGGGCGCACCCAGCCCCTTCACACTGGCCGAGCTTGGGCCTGGCAGAGGCACGCTGATGGCCGATGTTCTGCGCGCCACCGCACGGGTGCCGGGCTTTCATGCGGCGGCACAGGTCACACTGGTCGAGGCCTCACCCGCTCTGCGCGCGCGCCAGCGTGTCACGCTGGGCGCGCATCCGGTCACATGGCTGGACAGCGCCGCCGATCTGCCGGAGACGCCGCTGTTCCTGCTGGCCAACGAATTCTTCGATGCGCTGCCGATCCGCCAGTTCACCCGCGCAACGGGCGGCTGGGAGGAAACCGTTGTCACCCTGCGCGACGGGCGGCTGGCACTGGCGCGCGGCCCTGCCCTGCCGATTGCGGCGCTGGATCACCGTCTGGCCGACACGGCCCCTGGCGAGGTGGTGGAGATTTGCCCCGCCGCCATCCCGGTGATGTCAATGCTTGGAGAGCGTATCACGCGGCATGGCGGCGTGGCGTTGATCCTTGACTATGGCGACTGGCACTCGCGAGGCGACACGTTTCAGGCGCTGCGCAACCATGCTTTCACCGATCCGCTGGCCGATCCGGGTGCAGCAGACCTGACCGCCCATGTCGATTTCGCGGCGCTGGCGCGGGCCACAGCCTGCCCCGCCGCCTATACCACGCAAGGCGCGCTGCTTGTGGCGCTCGGGATTGAGGCACGCGCGGCCACGCTGGCGCAAAGGCTGGACGGCACGGCGCTTCAGGCCCATATCGCCGCAACTCGGCGCTTGACCCACCCCGAAGAAATGGGAACGCTGTTCAAGGCGCTGGCCCTGCACCGCCCCGGCACCGCGCCGCCGCCGGGCTTTCCGCCGCAATCGCCCCGAGACATGCCATGATCGAGATCATCACCTCCCCGACCCTCGCCCCCATCCGGCACGGCTTTTTCACCCGCAAAGGTGGGGCTTCCTCCGGTATCTTCGCAGGCCTGAACTGCGGCAACGGCTCCTCTGATCTGGCCGAGGCGGTTGCGATCAACCGCTGCCGCGTGGCGCAGGCCATGGGCGCCGAACCCGAGGCGCTGGTCAGTGTCCATCAGGTGCATTCGCCGGATGTGATCACGGTCACCGGCCCCCATGAGGGGCCGCTGCCACGCGCCGATGCAATGGTGACCCGCCAGCCGGGGCTGGTGCTGGGCGTGCTGACCGCCGATTGCCAGCCGGTGCTGTTTGCCGACCCGGAGGCCCAGGTCATCGGGGCGGCCCATGCGGGCTGGCGTGGCACGAAAGACGGCGTGCTGGAGGCGACGCTGGACGCGATGGAGGCCCTGGGAGCGAGCCGCACACGCATCCGCGCCGTAATCGGACCGACCATCAGCCAGGCGGCCTATGAGGTTGGCCCCGAATTCGTCGAAAGCTTCATCGACGATGATCGCGAGACCGCCCGTTTCTTCGCCAATGGCAAGGGCGACCGCGCCCTGTTCGATCTGCCGGGCTATGCGCTGTGGCGCCTGCGCGCGGCGGGCGTGGGCGAGGCCGAATGGACGCGACACTGTACCTACAGCGACGCCGAGCGATTCTACTCCTACCGCCGCACGACCCACCGCGGCGAGGCAGATTACGGGCGGCTGATCTCCTGTATCCGGTTGTGATTGCGGCAGAACGGCCCGCGATTTGCCGCAATTTGTGAAACAGTCGGTATTGGCTGTTTCCGGGATACGGAAAATAACAAAATTCCCCACAATCTCTCCGCTGGCCCGGCGCGGCCAATCAGAGAAAATGCCACAATCCTCCCGCAAGCCCGCCGCAAATTTACGGCATCTTCGCAGCATCAAAGGCCCACAGGTTCGGGCACATGCAGGATGCAGGAGCTGCACATGAAGAAAGAACGTCGCTGGCTGAAATCGGTGATCGCCGCTTCGGAAACCGCGCAACCCGCGATGCCGTGGCAGCGCGGCGCCCGTCGCAAACCCGCCGCGGTGAAAGCGACCACCCCGGCCCCGCGGGCTCAGGCCGCGCGCTGAACCACGCGTTCCAGCCGTAAACCCCTCTCAGATCGAAAAGGCCGCGCCCTGTCGGGTGCGGCCTTTCGTTTTGAGTGATTCGGGCGGGATATCCGCTTCAAGGGGAAAGATCTGCCCGATGCCTCCCCGTTTGCGGCGAGATTGCGAAACAATCCCGTGTGCCTCTTCACAACCTTTGCCGAAGCCGCCACAAAAGCGCTGGAACTTTGACAAGACGCCAGAATTCAGCCACCTTTGCCTTAGTCCTCGAGAACGGATGGTGGCGGGTAAGTCCTTGCCCCAATTTGGCTCCCAGCCATCCGCAACAGGTTGTGTAGCTCAGTACGGGCGGCCCCGCTGCGAACCTCTGCGCAGCATCAGGGGCCGCCTGAGTGTTTCAGCTGCCACCTGTCGGCTGGAACATCCGGCCAATCCTCAAAGTGCGGTCGGATGCTCCGGTTGGGGCGACCAAGGCCTCCCCCCGGAACAACTTATGCCCCGGCTTCAGGCGCTCTTGCTCAGACGTGCTTCCAGAACGTCGAACGGCAGGCCCGGCTCGTCCTTCGCACAGCGGATGACAAGGCTGGTCTTCACGCTGGCCACATTGTCAGCGGCGGTCAGTTCGGCCGTCAGGAAACTCTGAAACGTCGACAGATCCGGTGCGACGCATTTCAGGATGAAGTCGATCTCACCGTTCAGCATGTGGCATTCGCGCACGAGCGGCCAGGCACGACAGCGCGCCTCGAAGGCGCTCAGATCCGCCTCGGCCTGGCTTTGCAGCCGCACCATGGCAAAAACCTGCACCTCGAACCCCAGTTCGCGCGCATCCACATCGGCATGATAGCCCTTGATGTAGCCCGATTCCTCCAGCGTCCGCACCCGGCGCAGACAGGGCGGCGCCGATATGCCCACGCGCTTGGCCAGCTCGACATTGGTCATCCGCCCGTCGGCCTGAAGTTCGGCCAGAATGTGACGGTCGATTGGGTCCAGTTTGGAGCCGGCCATGTACAGATATCCTTGCTGCGCGGGCCATCGTGGCATGTGGTCCGACGTTTTGCGCGGACATTAGGATTTTGCAGCCTCAGACGCAATATTATTTCGCCACATCACTGAAATTCGATCCACGCCTCTGGCCCTGCGGGTTTGCCACCCCGGCATGGCGCACTTATATGAGGGGAACGCTTTCAACGAGGTTTCCATGAGCGACTCCCGGCATACCCGCCTCCTCATCATCGGTTCCGGCCCGGCAGGATATACCGCCGCCGTTTATGCCGCGCGCGCCATGCTGGAGCCGGTTCTGGTCCAGGGCCTTCAGCCCGGCGGACAACTCACCATCACCACCGAGGTCGAGAACTGGCCCGGCGATACCGAGGTCCAGGGCCCCGATCTGATGGTCCGCATGGAATCCCACGCCCGCGCCATGGGGGCCGACATCGTCAGCGACTATATCGCGACGCTTGACCTGTCCAAACGCCCCTTCGTGGCCCATGCCGACAGCGGCACCACCTTCACCGCCGATGCTGTGATCCTGGCGACCGGCGCGCAGGCCAAATGGCTGGGCCTGCCCAGCGAGGAGAAATTCAAGGGCTTCGGCGTCTCGGCCTGTGCCACCTGCGACGGCTTCTTCTATCGCGGGAAAGAGGTCGTGGTGATCGGTGGCGGCAATACCGCTGTGGAAGAGGCGCTGTTCCTGACCAATTTCGCCAGCAAGGTAACGCTGATCCACCGGCGCGACTCCCTGCGGGCCGAAAAGATCCTGCAAGACCGCCTGTTCAAGAACCCCAAGGTCGAACTCCTGTGGCATCACGAGGTGACCGAGGTTCTGGGCACCGAAGCGCCGCTGGGCGTCACTGCCGTCCGCGCGCGGAATGTGCAGACGGGTGAAACCACCGATGTGCCCTGCGCAGGCTTCTTCGTCGCCATCGGGCACGCCCCGGCTTCGGAACTCGTCAAGGATCAGCTGGAACTGCACAACGGCGGCTATGTGAAGGTCGAACCCGGCTCGACCCGCACCTCGATCCCCGGTGTCTTCGCGGCGGGCGACCTGACCGATCACGTTTATCGCCAGGCCGTCACCAGCGCAGGCATGGGCTGCATGGCCGCGCTGGACGCCGAACGCTGGCTTGCGGGACACTGAAACGACACAGGGGCGGCCCGGCCGCCGCCCCTTCCCGTCTTCCTGTTTTGCTTCTTGCAAAAATACTCAACTCCGCCGCGCCCCATCCGGCACCGGCGCCAGGTCTTGCGCACAGCGGTCAATGCGCGCTGACGGGGGCCAGATCGTTCTGCCGCGCCAGGGCAAAAGCCAGTGCCCGGTCACGCACAAGGGCCAGTCTTTCGCCATCCGGGCGATGCACCGCATAGAGGGTTTCAATCCCTCCTGCCTGATTGCGGATTTCCACTGGCAGTTCCGCCACGGCAACCGGACGCACATAGACGATGCGATCTGCGGTTTCCGGGAAAAGATCAACTTTCGCATCCATGACCCGTCTCCTTCACTTCGCCTCGATCCGCTTCACCGGCGCCTCGGCGGCGCTGCGGGAGGTGCGGATCGGGATGGTTTGCACGACCGCCTCGGGCACGACACGGCGCAGATCGACATGCAGCAGGCCGTGTTCCATATGGGCACCCGAAACTTCAACCCCATCTGCCAGCACGAAACTGCGCTGGAAGGCCCGGCTGGCGATGCCCCGGTGCAGGAACACGCGGTCCCCCTCATCCTCGGCCTGGCGTCCGCGAATGACGAGCTGGCGGTCCTCGACGGTAATGGCGAGCTCATCCTCGCGGAAACCGGCAACGGCCAGCGTGATGCGATAGGCGTTTTCCGACACCGCCTCGATATTGAACGGCGGATAGCCCTCGCCTGACCCCTTGGCGGTGCGTTCGACCAGCCGTTCAAGCTGTTCGAAGCCCAGAAGATAGGGATGCGATCCGAAACTGATCTTGGTCATCGACTTGCCCTTGAATGAAGCGACATATCGCGCCGGCCCCTGTCAGGCATCCGGCCCAGACCTGAATATGGGGCGCCACCGCCTCCGGCGCAAGCCCGCGCGCCCGGATCGGTCCGCGCAGTTTTCTTCCCCTCGAGCAGGAAAAAGACTATACTTCTCAAACCCGAAGCCCACGACTCAAACCAGAGCGACGCCAGGATTGCCATGAACGCCTCGATGGAACTCAACCTCGACGAGATGCTGCGCATCAAGCTTGAGGTGCTGCGGCGTGAGCACCGCGATCTCGATGAGGCGATTGCCGCGCTGGAGGCGACGGGCCGCCCCGATCAGCTGACCCTGCGGCGGCTGAAGAAGCAGAAACTGGCGCTGAAGGATCAGATCGTGAAGATCGAGGATCAGCTGATCCCCGACATCATCGCCTGAGCCCGGCTTCGGTGCTTGCCCCTTGGCACGCCGCACGCTAAAGCCCCTGCAAACCAAGGGGGAAGCTGATGGCGACCGAAGTCGGAATCATCATGGGCAGCCAGTCCGACTGGCCGACGATGCGCGAGGCAGCGGCGATTCTGGACGAGCTGGGCATCCCTTATGAGGCAAAGATCGTCTCGGCCCATCGCACCCCCGACCGGCTTTGGAGCTATGGCAAGACCGCCGCAGAGCGCGGGCTGAAGGTCATCATCGCGGGCGCCGGTGGCGCGGCGCATCTGCCGGGCATGATGGCGTCGAAAACCCGCGTGCCGGTGATCGGCGTGCCCGTGCAGACCCGCGCGCTTTCGGGCGTGGACAGCCTTTATTCCATCGTCCAGATGCCCAGGGGCTTTCCGGTGGCGACCATGGCGATCGGCGCGGCCGGGGCGGCCAATGCCGGGCTGATGGCAGCGGGCATCCTCGCGCTGAACGACCCGGCACTGGCCGCGCGACTGGACGCGTGGCGCGACGCGCTTTCGGCCTCCATTCCCGACGAACCCGCCGACGAATAACCCCGTCCGGGGGCCGCGCCTCGGGTTGTCAGGGGCAGGTGACCGCATGACCTCTTCCCTTCCGCAAGGCGCCACCATCGGCATTCTGGGCGGTGGCCAGCTTGGCCGGATGCTTTCCGTCGCGGCAGCGCGGCTGGGGTTCCGCAGCCATGTGTTCGAACCCGCCGCCAATCCGCCCGCCGCCCATGTGGCGGACCGGGTGACGACGGCGGGCTATGACGACGCAGCGGCGCTGGCGGCCTTTGCGGCCTCCGTCGATGTCATCACCTATGAATTCGAGAACATCCCCACCGCCGCGCTGGATCTGCTGGAGGCGGCGAAACCGATCCGCCCGAACCGCCGGGCGCTGGCCGTCAGCCAGGACCGGATTGCGGAAAAGGATTTTCTGACCGGCCTCGGCCTCAGCGTCGCGCCCTATGGGGCGGTGGACAGCCTGGATGATCTGCACGCCGCGCTGGGGCGGATCGGCGCACCGGCAATCCTTAAGACCACGCGGCTGGGCTATGACGGCAAGGGCCAGGCGCGGCTCCGCACGGCGGAGGATGCCGAGGCGGCCTTTGCCGCCATGGGCGGCGCTGCGGCGGTGCTGGAGGGGTTCGTCAACTTCAGCCACGAGGTTTCGGTGATTGCCGCGCGCGGCATCGACGGGGCGGTGGCCTGCTATGATCCGGGCGAGAATGTCCATCGCGACGGCATCCTGCACACCACGACCGTGCCCGCCCGGCTGAGTGCCGCGCAGCGCGCCGACGCGGTGCTGATCGCGGCCCGTATCCTCAACGCACTGGACTATGTCGGCGTGATGGGGGTGGAGCTGTTCGTGACACCGCAGGGCCTGCTGGTGAACGAGATCGCACCGCGGGTCCATAACTCGGGCCACTGGACGCAGAATGGCTGCGCGGTCGACCAGTTCGAGCAGCATATCCGCGCGGTGGCTGGCTGGCCGCTGGGCGATGGCAACCGCTATGCCGATGTGGTGATGGAGAACCTGATCGGCGATGACGTGCTGCGGGTGCCGCAGATCGCGGGGGAACGCAACGCGGCGCTGCATCTCTATGGCAAGGCCGAGGCACGGCCGGGCCGCAAGATGGGCCATGTGAACCGGATCAAGGGCTAAGCAGCGCCGGTCTCAGGGGCATCGAGCCCCCTCGCCCGGCATTGCCATGGCCTACGGTGAACGCATGCCTGCGCCCGGCACCGGAATGGCGGCACCGGCGGCTTGAGTATTTGGCCAAGAAGCAAAAGCCTCAGCGGCGTGGCAGGGTGGCGAGGGCGACGCCCGCCATCACGATGGCCGATGCCGCCAGTGCGGGGAGGCCAGGAACCTCGCCCAGAAATGCGACGCCTCCCAGCAGCGCGATCACGGGAACCGCCATCTGCGCCACCGCCGCGCGTCCTGCGCCAAGTTGGGGCACCAGTGCGTACCAGAGGGCATAGCCGAGGCCGGAGGTGACCGCGCCTGAAACAAGTGCCAGCAGCCAGCCCTGCGCATTCGGCAGCGTGGCGCCGGGCCAGATCAACGGCAACGCGGCCAATGGCAGGCACCAGAGGAAATTCGCGGCTGTTGAGGCCAGCGGATCAGCCACGCGACGCCCGGCCAGCGAATAAATCCCCCACCCCAGCGCGGCGACGAGCATCAGGGCTGCGGCGCGGAAGGACGGCACCGCGCCAGCCGAGGGCAACATCAGCCAGACCAGCCCGGCAAAGGCCAGCGCGGCACCGAGGCTGCGCCTGGGCGGCACCTTCTCTCCTGACAGGAGCGCACCTGCGAACATGGTGATCTGCACGCCGCCGAACAGGATCAGCGCGCCGGTTCCCGCCGCAAGTTCCAGATAGGACAGCGAGAAGCCCAGCATATAAGCGGCCAGCGCCAGCACCGGCACCGGGCGCAATGCGGGCAGCCGCTTGCCCCGCACCTGCACCAGCGTCAGAAGCGTCGCGGCCCCTGCCGCAACCCGGATCGCGGCGAAGGCAAGGGGATCGGCGCCGCCAGCGGCCAGTGCTGCCCGGTTCAGGAGTGAGTTCGCCGCGAAGGCGCAGAGTGTGAGCAGGGTCAACCAGAAGAGCCGCATGGCGCCACGCTACGCGCGCGGCGGCGCCGCCTGCAAGGGATGTTCGGCGCGGCAGCGGTCTTTCCTCCCGCAGCGAAGGGTGCGGCGCAGGCGGGACAGGCAGCGTTTCGGTGCCGGAATAGAAAAGGGCGCCCCCAAAGGGCGCCCTTCCCCGAACCGATGGTCCGGCAGATTACATCATACCGTCCATGCCGCCCATGCCGCCCGGCATTGCCGGTGCCGACTTGTCGGCGGGCTTGTCAGCGATCATGGCTTCGGTGGTGATCAGCAGCGACGCGACCGAAGCCGCATCTTCCAGCGCGGTGCGGGTCACTTTGGCCGGGTCGATCACGCCGAAGGTGAACATGTCACCATATTCTTCGGTCTGAGCGTTGAAGCCGAAGTTCTTGTCGCTCGATTCGCGGACCTTGCCAGCCACCACGGCGCCGTCGACACCGGCGTTTTCGGCGATCTGACGCAGCGGCGCTTCCAGAGCGCGCTTCACGATGGCGATACCGGCGTTCTGGTCGCTGTTCTGGCCGGTGAGGCCGTCCAGCGATTTGCCAGCCTGAACCAGCGCCACGCCACCGCCGACAACGATGCCTTCCTGAACGGCGGCACGAGTCGCGTTCAGCGCGTCATCCACGCGGTCCTTGCGCTCTTTCACTTCGACTTCGGTCGCACCGCCGACGCGGATCACCGCAACGCCGCCAGCCAGTTTGGCCACGCGCTCTTGCAGCTTCTCACGGTCGTAGTCCGAGGTGGTTTCCTCGATCTGGGTGCGGATCTGGGCCACGCGGGCTTCGATCTCGGACTTGTCACCGGCGCCATCAACGATGGTGGTGTTGTCCTTGCTGATCGAGACTTTCTTGGCGCGGCCGAGCATGTCGATGGTGACATTTTCGAGCTTCATGCCCAGATCGTCGGAGATCACCTGACCGCCGGTCAGGATGGCGATGTCTTGCAGCATGGCCTTGCGACGGTCGCCGAAGCCCGGCGCCTTCACGGCAGCGATTTTCAGACCGCCACGCAGCTTGTTCACGACGAGCGTGGCCAGAGCCTCGCCTTCCACGTCTTCAGCCACGATGATCAGCGGCTTTTGCGACTGGATCACCGCTTCCAGCAACGGGACCATCGGTTGCAGCGACGAGAGTTTCTTCTCGTGCAGCAGGATCAGTGCGTCTTCCAGTTCCGCGACCATCTTGTCGGGATTGGTGACGAAGTAGGGGGACAGGTAGCCGCGGTCGAACTGCATGCCTTCGACGACTTCGACTTCGGTGTCCATGCCCTTGTTTTCTTCGACGGTGATCACACCCTCGTTGCCGACCTTCTGCATCGCGTCAGCGATGAAGCGGCCGATCTGGGCTTCGCCGTTGGCCGAAATGGTGCCGACCTGAGCGACCTCGTCCGAGTCCTTCACCGGACGCGCGGCGCCCTTGATGGTCTCGACGACCTTGGTGGTGGCCATGTCGATGCCACGCTTCAGGTCCATCGGGTTCATGCCCGCGGCGACAGCCTTCAGGCCTTCCTTGATGATGGCCTGCGCCAGCACGGTCGCGGTGGTGGTGCCGTCGCCGGCCTCGTCATTGGTGCGCGAGGCGACTTCTTTCACCATCTGCGCGCCCATGTTCTCGAACTTGTCCTGAAGTTCGATTTCCTTGGCGACGGAAACGCCGTCCTTGGTGATGCGCGGGGCACCGAACGACTTTTCGATGACCACGTTGCGGCCTTTCGGGCCGAGGGTCACTTTCACGGCATCGGCGAGGATGTTCACGCCGCGCAGCATGCGGTCGCGGGCATCGGTATCGAACTTGACGTCCTTGGCAGCCATGTGCTTGCTCCAGTTGTCTTGAATTTCAGAAAGTGGGGTCCGTCACCGGCCCCCGGATCAGGAAGACCGACCTCAGGCGATGACGCCGAGGATGTCGCTTTCCTTCATGATCAGAAGCTCTTCGCCTTCCAGCGTCACTTCGGTGCCCGACCATTTGCCGAACAGGATGCGGTCGCCCGCCTTCACCGTCATGGGGATCAGCTCGCCCGAATCCTTGCGGGCGCCTTCGCCGCAGGAGACGACTTCACCCTCTGCGGGCTTTTCCTTGGCGCTGTCGGGGATGATCAGACCGCCCTTGGTCTTTTCGTCGCTCTGGACGCGCTTGACCAGAACACGGTCATGAAGCGGTTTGAAAGCCATCTGGATACACTCCCTAGGTTCCAGTTAGAAATCCGGTTAGCACTCACCGTCAGCGAGTGCCAACGTCGCGAGAGTTAGGCATGGTCCGCCGGGCTGTCAACGCCTGCATCCGAAATTTTCGACGAAAAATTTTACCCCGCGCTGCCTTCCCGAGACCGGCCCCCCTGTGCAAGGCTGCGCATATGTTGAAGCTTTCCCTGTTCCGCTCCGCCGCGCTTGCGCTGGCCCTTTTCGCCCTGCCCCAGGATGCGGTCGCCCGCTGTGCCGGGCAGAACCTGCTGGCCGACCTGCCCGCCGCCGAATCGGCGGAACTGGCCGATGCGACCGCGGCGCAGCCCTATGCGCAGGGCAATCTGTGGCAGGCCACCAAAGGCGACCGTCAGATCTATCTGCTGGGCACCTATCACATGCCCGATGCCCGGCACGCCGCCACCCTGGCCGAGGTTACGCCACTACTGGCCGGGATCGATACCCTGCTGGTCGAGGCAGGGCCAGAGGAGGAGCGTGCGCTGAAGCGCGAGATTGCCAGCAATCCGGGGCTGCTGTTCCTGACCGAGGGGCCAAGCCTGCTGGAACGCTTTGGCCCCGAGGAATGGGCCGGTGTTGCCGCAGCACTGGAGGCGCGCAAGATTCCCGCCGTCATGGCGGCCAAGATGCGCCCCTGGTATCTGGCGACCATGCTGGGCATCGCGCCCTGCGACATGGCCGAGGCGCAGGCGGGCCGCGGGCTGGATCATCTGGTGATGGAACAGGCGGCAGAAACCGGGGTGCCGGTGCGGGCGCTGGAACCCTACACCACGCTGTTCGCCATCTTCGACGAATTGTCGATGGAGGAACAGATCGACATGCTGCGCGCCACGCTTCAGATGGAGCCGCAGATCGCCGATTTCGCCACCACCATGGCCGACGGCTATTTCGCCGGCGACACCCGCCGCATCTGGGAATACATGCGGCTGTCGAGCCACGATGCCCCCGGCTACACGCCGGAAAAGGCCGAGGCGGAATTTGCCCGGATGGAAGACATCCTGATGACCCGCCGCAACAAGGCGTGGATCCCGGTGATCGAGGAAGCCACCGCGACCGGCCCCACCTTCGCGGCCTTCGGCGCCCTGCATCTGGCAGGCAAGACCGGCGTTTTGAACCTGCTGACCGAACAGGGCTGGACGGTGGAGCGGATCGCGCTGCCGTCGGAGGGTTAATACCCTCATACGAACGTTGAGATAGCTATGTTGACGTCAGTCGTGGTTAGAATGCTATGAGGTTTCAGCATTAAAGTTAGTGATATTAAAGTCTGAAACTTTATCAGACAGTCAGATTTGCTAAATCACCATATTAGCGCATTTCCCTTACTTCAAATCACTAACCGCGAAAAGACACATACCCGCGGCCCGATCTCCCGTTTCGAGACCTCTTTCAAATTTCCACTCAGATTCACTAAAAAAATGAACCCGCAATCGAATAAATTGCACGCCTCTCACATCTTCGTAGCTGCCACAGACAGCCATTCGACCCTCAAAGCTTTTGTAGACCCACCAGCTATCGAAATTATATCCTCGCGCTTGAGGATCATACTTGCCAATTTCCTGCAACGCATCATCAATGACCCTCGGGGACGCAGGAAGAGATCTGTGCGCGGCCCTGCCCACCAAAACTCTGTGTATTGCTTCCCTGCGAACAGGAATATTGTTGCGCTCCGCAAAGGCCGCAATAAGACCGGGCAAATCTTTCGGTGAGAATACATCAGGTATCTCTCCTGCCTGCCTCAAAGCCTCGATTGCATATTTTGAAAGCTTGACCTCATCAGCGAACAGAGGATTTACCGAGAAGGATACCGCATACAGTATTGCAATCCGCAACTTATTTTTCAACATAATCAAAACTCGTGGCACGCCCTTCCCCTTTTAATGCCGGACTACGTTTTTGTCCATTATGCATCGTCAATCTTTCGGCCTATCGCCCAATGTAGTATGCTGCGACACTGCAGGCTGACAGCCAACACAAACCTGCCCCCTTCCAACCAAACGGAGCCAACCTAATGCCCTCCATCACCGGCGGATGCCTTTGCGGGGCCTTGCGGATCGAGGCGCGGGGGCGGCCGTTGCGGGTGGGGGTTTGTCATTGCCTTGACTGCCGCAAGCATCATGGGGCGCTGTTTCATGCCTCGGCGATCTTTCCCGAAACGGCGATCACCGTGACCGGCACGGCGCACAGCTTTGCCGGGCGGTTCTTCTGCCCGACCTGCGGTTCGCCGGTATTTTCGCGCACGGGGGCCGAGGTAGAGGTGCATCTGGGCACGCTGGATGCCCCCGACCAGTTCGTGCCCGGCTATGAGCTTTGGACCATCCGCCGCGAAAGCTGGCTGCCGCCCTTCCCCGGCACGCGGCTTTATCCGCAGGACCGCGACGAGTGACCCATCGGCGGCAAGCTGTCACCCCACCCCCGGCCTCCCGTGACAAGCGCGCTTTCCTTCCCTATAAGGCGCGCGAAACCATTCCATCCACGGGTTAGATTCATGATCAAGGTCTTCGGCCACAAATCCCCCGACACCGATTCCACCGGCTCGCCCATCGCCTGGGCCTGGTATCTGACCGAGGTGAAAGGCACCCCGGCCGAGGCCGTGCTGCTGGGAGAACCCAATACCGAGGCGGCCTTCGTGCTCCGGCACTGGGATCTGCCGAAACCCGCGATCATCACCGATGTGGCGGCGAGCGAAGAAGTGGTGATCGTCGACACCAACAACCCCGCCGAACTGCCGCCCTCGGTGAACGAGGCGAAGATCCTTGGCATCATCGACCATCACATGCTGGTCGGCGGCATCAAGACCAAGACGCCGATCGACATTACCATGCGGCCCCTGGCCTGCACCTCGACCATCCTCTACGATCTGATGGGCGCCGACGTGGCGCGCGCGCCGCGCGGCATCAAGGGTGCCATGCTGTCCTGCATCCTGTCGGACACGCTGGAATTCCGCAGCCCGACCACCACCGACCATGACCGTAAGGTGGCTGAGGCGCTGGCCGCAGATCTGGGTGTCTCGATCCCCGAATTCGCCGCCGCCATGTTCGAAGCGAAATCCGATGTCTCTGCCTTCTCGGATGCCGAACTGCTGCGGATGGATTCGAAAGAATACAATGTCGCCGGCAAGGAACTGCGCGTCAGCGTGCTGGAAACCACCGCGCCGAAGATCCTGCTGGACCGCAAGGACAGTCTGATGGCCTCGATGCCTGCCGTCGCGCAGGAAGATGGCGCCGATCAGGTACTGCTGTTCATCATCGACATCCTGAAGGAAGAAGCGACGCTGCTGGTGCCGAACGATCTGGTGAAACAACTGGCCGAAGCCTCGTTTGGCTGCGCTGTGTCCGGTGACAGCGTGGTGCTGCCGGGCATCATGAGCCGCAAGAAGCAGATCATCCCGTCGCTGACGCTCTGATCGCCTGCCGATTCACGACGGGCCGGGGAACCCTCCCCGGCCCGTCGCCGTTCCGCCCCTGCTGTCACAAAGCTGTCGGACCCCTGCGCCAGACTGCGCCCGATCCGCCCCTGAAAGGCCTGCCATGACCCAGATGATCGCCTCGCTTTCCGAAATTTCCGGCCGTTACCGTGCGGTGTTCTGCGATCTCTGGGGCTGCCTGCACAATGGCAAGACCCCCTTCCCCACCGCCGTCGCCGCCTTGCAACAATTCCGTGCAAGCGGTGGCTTCGTCGTCCTGATGACCAATGCACCGCGCCCTTTCGGCTCGGTCGCGGCACAGCTTGACCGGATCGGGGCGCCGCGTGACTGCTATGATATGATCGTCTCCTCGGGTGATGCCGCGCAGCAGGCGCTGGTCAGCGGCGCGGTCGGGCGCCGCGTGGCCTTCCTTGGCGCGGAAAAGGACATGCCCTTCTTCACCGACCTGCCGCCCGAATTGCAGGGCAATGACCCTATAACCTTTGTGCCGATGGCCGAGGCCGAGGGCATCGTCTGCACCGGCCTGCGCGACGATCTGACCGAGACGCCTGAAGACTACCGGACCGAACTGGCACTCGGCAAGGCGCGCGGGCTGACCATGCTCTGCGCCAACCCCGATATCGTGGTCGATATGGGCGACAAGCGGGTCTATTGCGCCGGGGCGCTGGCGAAGGATTACGAGGAACGCGGTGGCACCGCGCTGTATTTCGGCAAGCCGCATCCGCCGATCTACGATCTCGCCCGCCGGAAAATGGCCGAAACCGCCGAACCTCTGTCCAATGACGACATCCTGTGCATTGGCGACGGACCCTGGACCGATATTCTGGGTGGCCAGAACGAAGGGATCGACACGCTGTTCATCACCGGCGGGATTGTGGCAGATCGGTTCGGCGCGGATTCTGCCAATCCTGACAAGGCTTTACTGGAAAGCTGGCTGGAGGCGGAGGGGCTGGCACCTACCTATGCCATGCCGCACCTGGCCTGACAGCGCAGCAACATTATTACCGCTTTTGTCGTACCTGCGCCAAATAATTACCCGCGCAATTGCGCTGCGACGCAGCATATGCTACGTTGCAGCGCAGGAACCGGAGGATTCGCAGGATGCTCGACAACATGCCCCGCGGGACGATCTGCATTGAAGACATCGAAATCGGCATGAGCCGCCATCTGCGGAAAACCGTGACCGACCGGGATATCGAACTCTTCGCCGAGGTCTCGACCGACAGGAACCCGGTGCATCTGGACGATGCCTATGCGCAGGACACCATCTTTGAAGGCCGGATTGCTCACGGGATGCTGACCGCCGGGCTGATTTCGGCGGTGATCGGCGAACAGCTTCCCGGTCATGGTACGGTTTATCTGGGCCAGTCGCTGAAGTTCATGGCGCCCGTGCGCCCCGGCGATACCGTCTATGCCGAGGTCAAGGTGACGGCCATTGACCATGCGAAGCGCCGTGTGACCCTTGAAACCCATTGCGCCGTGGGTAATACCGTGGTGCTGAAGGGCGAGGCGCTGGTTCTGGCGCCAAGCCGCAAGTTCGACTGAGGGCAGGACGGCCCTCGCCACGGGGTCGCATGAAGATAGTCAGGCACTGGCAGGGGCTGGCACCGCAGGATCGCGGCGCGTCGATTGCCATGGGCAATTTCGATGGCGTGCATCTGGGGCACCGCTCGGTGATCGAGGCGGCGGCTGCGCACGGACCGCTGGGCGTGCTGACTTTCGAGCCTCACCCGCGCGAGTTTTTCGCCCCCGCCGCCCCGCCCTTCCGGCTGATGAATGCCGAGGCGCGGGCCAACCGGCTGGCCAAGCTGGGCGTAGCCCATCTTTATGAACTGCCGTTCAACGCCACCATGGCGGCCTTTACCCCGGCGGAATTCGCCGAAGAGGTGCTGGCGCGCGGTCTGGGTGCCGCCCATGTCACCGTTGGCGCTGATTTCTGTTTTGGCAAAGGTCGCAGCGGCACGGTCGCGGATATGAAGGCAGAGGGCGCGCGGCTGGGCTTTGGCGTCACCGTCGCACCGCTGCTGAAGATCGGTGCGCAGGAAGTCTCCTCCACCGCCATCCGCACCGCCTTGGCCGAAGGCCGCCCGCGCGATGCCGCCGACATGCTGGGCCACCTGCATCGGATCGACGGCGAAGTGTTGCATGGCGAAAAGCGCGGCCGCGAACTGGGCTTTCCCACCGCGAACATGAGCGTGGCGGGCCTGCATCTGCCCAAGCTTGGCGTCTATGCGGTGAAAGTCGATGTGCTGACCGGGCAGCAGGCTGGCAGTTATGGCGGTGCGGCAAGCCTCGGCGTGCGGCCGATGTTCGGGGAAAACACCCCGAACCTTGAAACCTATATCTTTGATTTCAAGGGCAATCTTTACGGACAGCACATTTCCGTCGCGCTGGTCGATTACCTGCGACCGGAGATGAAATTCGACGGCCTGCCCGCGCTCATCGACCAGATGAACACCGATTGCGCCCGCGCGCGCGACATTCTGGCGAGGGCATGATGCGCCCGCGTTTCTGGGAAACCGTGCCGCTGGACCGGATGCGCCCCGATGAATGGGAAGCGCTGTGCGACGGCTGCGGCAAGTGCTGTCTGAACAAGATCGAATATGAAGACACCGGCGAGGTGGAATTCACCCGCATCGCCTGTCGCCTGCTGGACGGCGAGTCCTGCCGCTGCACGCAATATCCGATCCGCAAGCAATTCGTGCCCGATTGCGTGCAGCTGACACCCGCAACGCTGCCGAATATCGCCTACTGGATGCCCCGAACCTGCGCCTACCGCCTGCTCTATGAAGGCAAGCCGCTGCCCGACTGGCACCCGCTGCTGACTGGCAACCCGGAATCGGTGCACGAGGCTGGGGCCAGCGTGCGCGGCTGGACGGTACCGGAATTTGAAGTTCCCGAAGAAGACTGGGACGATTACGTCATCGACGAAACGCCCTGACCCTGCCAGCGGAGGCCACCCGATGTATTTCACCTCTGACAATGCCGCCGGGGTGCCGCCCGAGGTTCTGGCCGCGCTGACTAGGGCGAACAACGGATATACCAAGGGCTACGGCGCTGAAGACCTGTCACTGGCGGTAGAGGCGCGGCTGCGCGAGGTGCTCGAAGCGCCCGAAGCGCGGGTATTCCTTGTTGCCACCGGCACGGCGGCCAATGCGCTGGCGCTGGCCTGCCTTTGCCCGCCCTGGGGCACGGTGCTGTGTCATCCGCAGGCCCATATCGCCGAGGATGAATGCGGCGCGCCCGAGTTTTTCACCCATGGCGCGAAGCTGGTGCATTGCGCGGGCGCGCATGGCCGCATCGCGCCCGAGGCACTGGTGCAGGCGTTGGGTGCCACAGGGGCGAGCGTCCACAACAGCCAGCGCGGTGCGCTGTCGCTGACCAATGTGACAGAGGCGGGCACTGTTTACTCCGCGGCGCAGACCGCGCAACTGGCCGGAATGGCGCGCGACGCCGGGATGCCGGTTCATCTCGATGGCGCGCGCTTTGCCAATGCGGTTGTGGCCACAGGCGCCAGCCCCGCCGATCTGACATGGCGCGCCGGGGTCGATGCGCTGTCCTTCGGCGGCACCAAGAACGGGCTTATGGGGGTAGAGGCGGTGGTGATCTTCGACCCCGCCCGCGCCTGGGAATTTGAGCTGCGCCGCAAGCGCGGCGGGCATCTGCTGTCGAAAGGCCGCTATCTGGCGGCGCAGATGGCAGCGATGCTGGAAGGGCGGCGCTGGCTCGAATGGGCCGTGCAGGCCAATGCCATGGGCGCCCGGCTGGCCGAAGGGCTGGTGGCGCGCGGCGCCGCACTGCGCCACCCGGTCGAGGCCAATATCCTGTTCCCGCTCTGGCCCAAGGGAACCTCGGCCCGGCTGCGCGCGGGCGGGGCGATGTTCTATGACATGCCCGCGCCCGAGGGGCAGGAGGGCGCCCGTCTGGTGACAAGCTGGGCCACGACCGAGGCGGAGGTGGATCGTTTTCTTGCGCTGATCTAGCCCCGGATCGCCGCGACCACAGCGGCGGAATGGGTGATCGGCACCATATGCGCCGCTCCCGGCACCGAGACCCGCCGCGCGCCCGGAATGCGTGCTGCCAGCGCGCCATGGATCGCACCGATCACAGCCGGGCTTTCCGCCCCTTCCAACAGCAGAACCGGCACGTTGATCGCCTCCAGCCGCCCCGGCGCTGTCAGACCCGGACGGTCCTCCAGCAGCACAGGATTCTGTGCCCGCACCAGCGGCATGCGATCCGCCATGTAGCGGCGCTGCATTTCCGGCAGGCTGGCGAAATCGCCGACACCCCAGTGTTTGTGGAACAATGCGGCAGCAGCGAAAGGATCGCCATCCATCTGTGCGTCAACCGCCATATAGACCCGCGCGAAGTCGTCAAACTCCGGCGTGCCGCGCACGATGGCGAACAGCACCGGCTCGATCAGCACCAGACGGCGGACCAGATCGGGTCGTTCCACCGTCAGACGCAGCGCCACGGTCGCCCCGAAACTATGCCCGAACAGATCGACCGGGCCATCCGCACGCTCTGCCAGTTCGGCGGCAATCGCCGTGGCAAGGCCATGCAGATCCCCCCCTGGCGGCAAGTCGGCGCTGCGGCCATGGCCCGGCAGATCCGGAGCAGTCAGCGAAAGCTCAGGCAACCCGGTCGCCACACCCGACCACGCCCCCGCATGGGCCAGCGAGCAATGCAGCGCCAGGGTCGGGCGCCCGCCCTGCCCCCAGTGCCGATAGGCCGTCGGATGGCCTGCGATGGTCTCCGGCATCAGAGCTTGCCCGACAGATGCAGATCAAGGTCTTGCAGATGATCCTGCCCCCAGAAGCCTTCGCCATCCACCAGATAGAAGGGCACGCCGAAAACGCCGCGCGATACCGCCTCTTCCAGGTTGACGGCATAGGTTTCCGCCGCCGCCAGCATACCGCGCTGCGCCACAGCCGGGTCGAAACCCGCCTGTTCCATGACCGAAGCGATGACCGCGTCATCGGCAATGTCACGGTTCTCGGCCCAGCAGGCACGGGCCAGCCCATGCGTCAGTGCCCCCAGATCGCCACCGCCCGCCGCCTGCGCCGCGATGATCGCATAGCCCGAGGGCGCCGGGTTGACCGGCCAGAACAGCGGTTGTTCGTTCAGCATCAGCCCATGCTTGCGCGACTGGCGGCGCAACTCCTGCAAGCGATAGGCACGGCGGCTTTCATGCCGCTGCGCCAGCGGCTGCCCGCCGGTCCGCGCGAACAGCCCCGCCGGGTCCAGCGGCTTGTAGCTGATCGAGGCACCGTGTCGCGCGGCAATCTCTTCCAGCCGCTGCCCCGCCAGGTAGACGAAGGGCGATACGGCGGCAAAGTAATAGTCGATATGCGGCATGGCGGCCTCCCCGAGGGCGTGAAGATTTGCGCCGACCGTAACCCGGTGGTAAGCGGTGTCAACGCTACCGGACGGTCGCGAATCCGCCGCTCTTTACAGGACCCCTCCCATGGCTGCCACCACCGAACCCAAGCTGATCGCCGGAAATGCCAACCGCGCGCTTGCGAAATCCATCGCGCGGCGCATGTCGATGCACCGCGGCATGCAGGTCGGACTGGTGGATGCACGGGTTGAACGCTTCAATGACGGCGAAGTCTTCGTCGAGGTGTTCGAGAATGTGCGCGGCGAGGATATGTATATCATCCAGCCGACCTCGCGCCCGGCCAATGACAATCTGATGGAGCTGCTGATCATCGCCGATGCGCTGCGCCGCTCCTCCGCCGACCGCATCACCGCGGTGATCCCCTACTTCGGCTATGCCCGCCAGGACCGCCGCGCCAAGGCCCGCACCCCCATCAGCGCCAAGCTGGTGGCCAACCTGCTGACCGAAGCCGGGATCGACCGTATCCTGACGCTGGACCTGCATGCGGCGCAGATCCAAGGCTTCTTCGACATTCCGGTCGACAACCTTTATGCCAGCCCGATCTTCGCGCTGGATATCGAGCACCATTTCAAGGGCCAGATGGACGATCTGATGATCGTCTCGCCCGACGTGGGCGGTGTGGCCCGGGCGCGCGAGCTGGCCAAGCGCATCAATGCGCCGCTGTCGATCGTGGACAAGCGGCGGGAAAAGGCGGGCGAAGTCGCCGGGATGACCGTGATCGGCGACGTGAAGGGCCGCAAGTGCATCATCGTCGATGACATCTGCGATACCGCCGGAACGCTGTGCAAAGCCGCCGAGGTGCTGCTGGAGAACGGCGCGACCGAGGTCCACAGCTACATCACCCATGGCGTGCTGTCCGGCCCCGCCGTCGAACGGGTTCAGAACTCGGTCATGAAATCGCTGGTCATCACCGATTCCATCGAACCGACCGAGGCGGTGAAGAACTGCCCCAATATCCGCATCGTGCCGACAGCGCCGATGTTCGCGCAGGCAATCCTCAATATCTGGCACGGCACCAGCGTGTCGTCGCTGTTTGAAACCGAAACGCTGGTCCCGATCTACGAGGGGCTTTACCAGCGCGGCTGAGACAGACCGAAAGGCCGCCCCACCGGGCGGCCTTTTCAGTAAAGCTGCCAGTTATCTTCGTCCTGCACCGGACCAATGGCCATCCAGTCGGCCCGCACCCGTGCCACGCGCGTATCACCCCAGGTGCGAAAGACGATGTGAAATCCGGTCTCTGTCACGTTCTCGGCCGTCAGGTCCGCGCGGGAATTGTGCTTGTGGTCCATATCCCACATCGACACGCCCAGCGAGACCACGGGCGGATCAAGGAACGGCTCCTTGAAGGTGACGATGAACCGGCTTTCACGCGGCCCCTGCCCCGTCCACATCACACCGCCATCGGCAAAATCCGAGAAAAGCACGCGGCTGCCCTGATCGACCCCGAATGATCCGGTGTTGAAACGTCGCATCTGGCCTCCTTTTCGCGGCCATGCTCCGCGAGAATCTCGTCAAAAAATTGGTAACATAATGAAAAAGGCCCCGAAAGATCGGGGCCTTTCGATTGATGCCGGTTCCGCGATCAGTGGGTCGCGGCGTAGCGCAGGGCCTGAAGATCATTGACGATCTTGTCAGCGGCATCCTTGTCGTCGGCCATAGCCGCAAGGTCGCGCGCTTCCTGGATCATCTCATCCAGCAGGGTGCCGGTCAGGTCGCTGACCGGGATCGCCCGCTCTGCCAGAACCGTCACGCCCGAGGCGGTGATTTCGGCGAAGCCGCCGGTGACCGCGAAGGCCAGCGTGGCTTGCGGCGAAACCGCCTTCAGGATGCCGGGGCGCAGGGTGGTGATGGTGGCCGCATGGCCTTCCATCGCCGTCATGTCGCCATCGGCCCCCGGGATCTGCACCTCGGTCACCTGGGCGGAAGCAAGCTTCCGCTCGGGCGACACCAGGTCGAATTGCAGGGTGTTGGCCATTTACGCCCCCTTACGCCGCAGCCGCGGCGAGCTTCTGGGCCTTGGCCTTCACCTCTTCAATGTCGCCGACCATGTAGAAGGCGGCTTCCGGCAGGTGGTCGTATTCGCCATTCACCACAGCCTTGAACGAGGCGATGGTTTTTTCCAGCGGCACCTGAACGCCGTCCGAGCCGGTGAAGACCTTCGCCACGTCGAAGGGCTGCGACAGGAAGCGCTGGATTTTCCGGGCGCGGGCCACGGTCAGCTTGTCCTCTTCCGAAAGTTCGTCCATCCCGAGGATGGCGATGATGTCCTGAAGCGACTTGTAGCGCTGAAGGATACCCTGCACCTGACGGGCGACGTTGTAGTGCTCTTCGCCGATCACGGACGGGTCCAGCAGACGCGAGGTCGAGTCGAGCGGGTCAACGGCCGGGTAGATGCCAAGCTCCGAGATGGCACGCGACAGCACCGTGGTGGCGTCGAGGTGGGCGAAGGAGGTAGCGGGCGCCGGGTCGGTAAGGTCGTCGGCCGGAACGTAGATCGCCTGCACCGAGGTGATCGAGCCGTTCTTGGTCGAGGTGATGCGCTCCTGCAGGGCGCCCATGTCGGTCGCCAGCGTCGGCTGGTAGCCCACGGCCGAAGGAATACGGCCCAGCAGAGCCGACACTTCCGAACCGGCCTGGGTGAAGCGGAAGATGTTGTCCACGAAGAACAGCACGTCCGTCCCCGACTGGTCGCGGAACTGTTCGGCCAGCGTCAGGCCGGTCAGCGCCACGCGGGCACGCGCGCCCGGCGGTTCGTTCATCTGGCCGTAGACCAGCGCCACTTTCGAGGCGGTCAGGTCGTCGGTCTTGATAACGCCCGATTCGATCATCTCGTGATACAGGTCGTTGCCTTCACGGGTCCGCTCACCCACGCCGGCGAACACGGAGTAGCCCGAGTGCACCTTGGCGATGTTGTTGATGAGTTCCATGATGAGAACGGTCTTGCCCACGCCGGCGCCGCCGAACAGGCCGATCTTGCCGCCCTTGGCATAGGGGGCCAGCAGGTCGATGACCTTGATGCCGGTCACCAGAACCTGGCTTTCGGTCGCCTGCGACGCGAAATCCGGGGCTTTCTGGTGGATGGCCCGCTTTTCGGTCGCCACGACCGGGCCCTTTTCGTCCACCGGCTCGCCGATGACGTTCAGGATGCGGCCGAGGGTGGCGTCACCCACCGGCACCGAGATCGGCGCGCCGGTGTCGCTCACCTTGGCTCCGCGGACGAGACCTTCGGTCGCGTCCATGGCGATGGTGCGGACAGTGTTTTCACCCAGGTGCTGGGCAACTTCCAGAACCAGCGGCTTGCCGTTGTTGTCGGTTTCAAGGGCGTTCAGAATGGCCGGCAGGGCGCCATCGAACTGAACGTCCACAACGGCGCCGATGACCTGCGTCACTTTGCCTTGTGCTTGTGCCATGTCGTTTCTCCGTTCGGGTCGTCAGAGCGCCTCGGCGCCCGAGATGATTTCGATAAGCTCTTTGGTGATCGCGGCCTGACGGCTCCGGTTGTACTGGATCGTCAGCTTGTTGATCATGTCGCCCGCGTTGCGGGTCGCATTGTCCATCGCGCTCATCCGGGCCCCCTGTTCGGAAGCCCCGTTTTCCAGAAGGGCGGTGAAGATCTGCGTCGCGACACCGCGCGGCAGCAGGTCGGCGAGGATCGCCTCTTCGCCCGGCTCGTAATCGTAGAGCGTGTTCGTGACCACCGCCTCGCCCGGCTGGGCGGGGATGATCTGCTGGGCGGTCGGGATCTGCGAGATCACCGACTGGAAGCGGTTGAAGAAGATCGTCGCCACATCGAACTCACCCGCGTCATAGCGGTTGAGGATGTCGCGGGCGATTTCCTGGGCATTGACATAGCCCACACGCTTCACGTCCGACAGATCGACATGGCCGACGAAATGATCGCCGAGATCGCGGCGCAGCTGTTCGCGGCCTTTCTTGCCGACGGTCAGGATCTTGACGACCTTGCCCTGGGCCAGAAGCTCGTTGGCCCGCGCGCGGGCAAGCCGCACGATGGTCGTGTTGAAACCGCCGCAGAGACCGCGTTCCGCCGTCATCACCACCAGCAGATGCACCTTGTCGGCACCCGTCCCGGCCAGAAGCCGGGGCGCGCCGTCAGAGCTGCCAACCGAAGTAGCCAGCCCGGCGATGACCGCATTCATGCGATCCGCATAGGGGCGGGCGGCCTCGGCGGCCTCTTGCGCGCGGCGAAGTTTCGCCGCGGCAACCATCTGCATGGCCTTCGTGATCTTCCGCGTATTCTTGACGCTTCCGATCCGGTTTTTCAGGTCCTTAAGGCTGGGCATATCCCTGTCCTCTCAGCCCGCGCTTACGCGAAGGTCTTGGCGAAGTCGGCGATAGCGGCCTTCAGTTTCTCTTCATCCGCGCCCTTGATCTTCGGGTCGGCCGAGGTCAGCCATTCCAGGATGTCCTTGCGCTGGCCGCGCAGATAGGACAGCAGACCGGCCTCGAACCGGCCCACATCCTTGACGGCAACCTTGTCGAGGAAGCCCGCGGTGCCCGCGTAGATCACGCAGACGATTTCCGCGTTGGTCAGCGGCGAATATTGCGGCTGCTTCATCAGCTCGGTCAGGCGCGCACCACGGTTCAGCAGGGCTTGCGTCGAGGCGTCAAGGTCCGAACCGAACTGGGCGAAAGCGGCCATCTCGCGATACTGGGCGAGCGACAGTTTCACCGGGCCTGCCACGGTTTTCATGGCGTTGGTCTGCGCCGACGAACCCACGCGCGACACCGAGAGACCGGTGTTCACGGCCGGGCGGATGCCCTGGTAGAACAGTTCGGTTTCAAGGAAGATCTGGCCGTCGGTGATCGAGATCACGTTGGTCGGGATGAAGGCCGACACGTCGCCGCCCTGGGTTTCGATGATCGGCAGCGCGGTCAGCGAACCGGCACCGAAGTCTTCGTTCAGCTTGGCCGAACGCTCCAGCAGGCGCGAGTGGAGGTAGAACACGTCGCCCGGATAGGCTTCGCGCCCCGGCGGACGGCGCAGCAGCAGCGACATCTGACGGTAGGACACGGCCTGTTTCGACAGGTCATCATAGATGATCAGCGCATGACGGCCGTTGTCGCGGAAGTATTCCGCCATGGCAGTCGCCGAATAGGGGGCGAGGAACTGCATCGGCGCCGGGTCCGAGGCGGTAGCGGCCACGACGATGGTGTAGTCGATGGCGCCGGTTTCTTCGAGCTTCTTCACCAGCTGCGCCACGGTCGAGCGCTTCTGGCCGACGGCGACGTAGATGCAGTAGAGCTTCTTCGACTCGTCCGAACCGGCGGCCTCGTTGTACGATTTCTGGTTCAGAATGGCGTCCAGCGCGACAGCGGTCTTGCCGGTCTGACGGTCACCGATGATCAGCTCGCGCTGGCCACGGCCAATCGGGATCATGGCGTCAACGGCTTTCAGGCCGGTCGCCATCGGCTCGTGCACCGATTTCCGCGGAATGATGCCGGGCGCTTTCACGTCGGCGATGCGACGCTCGGTCGCCACGATCGGGCCCTTGCCGTCGATCGGGTTGCCAAGGCCATCAACCACGCGGCCCAGCAGGCCCTCGCCCGCCGGCACGTCCACGATGGACTTGGTGCGCTTGACGGTGTCGCCTTCCTTGATGTCCTGGTCGGAGCCGAAGATCACGACGCCGACGTTGTCGACTTCGAGGTTCAGCGCCATCCCGCGGATGCCGCCGGGGAATTCCACCATTTCACCGGCCTGGACGTTGTCCAGCCCGTGCACACGCGCAATACCGTCGCCAACCGACAGCACGCGGCCGACTTCAGCCACGGCAGCGTCAGTGCCGAAGTTCTTGATCTGCTCCTTGAGGATCGCAGAGATCTCAGCAGCCTGGATTCCCATCACCCAACCTCTTTCATTGCATTCTGGAGAGCCGCGAGCTTGGACTTGATCGAGGTGTCGATCATGGTCGAGCCCAGGCGGACAACAAGACCGCCGATGAGGCTTTCATCGACGGCGACTTTGACTTTCACTTCCTTGCCCACACGCGCTTTCAGCGTGGCGGCCAGCTTGGCGGCCTGCTCCGACGACAGGGCGGCGGCAGAGGTGACCTCGGCGGTCATCTCGCCCTTTTCGGCGGCGATGGCATCGCGCAGGTTCGCCACCAGTTGCGGCAGAACGAACAGACGGCGCTTGGACGCCATCAGGGCAAGCGTATTCGCGGTCAGGGTCGACAGACCCATCTTGGCGGCAAGGGCCGCAATGGCATTGCCCTGATCTTCGCGCGAGTAAAGCGGCGAGCCGATCAGGTCACGCAGGTCAGCGCTGGACTGGAGCGCGGCGTCGAGCTCATCGACATCCCCCTCCAGAGCCTTCAGGCCCTTCGCCTCTTTCGCGAGGTCGAACAGGGCAGTTGCGTAACGCGCGGCAATGCCGGAGGAGATCGAAGCTGTTTCGGACACGTCAACCCTTCCGCTGGCTGTGCCCCATGCCGGCGCGGGAGGGCGCAGGCCAGAGGCTTCCTGTGGCGCATGTTTGCACATGCGTCTCAAATTCGACGCGTCTCTAACAGAGGTGCCCTAATGCCGCAACCGTGAACAGCGCCAGAATCGGGCTTGTTTGTCGCAAACATACCGGGCTTTCGCAGCCGGTCCTTCGTTTGTGTCGCTACAATGACAGCCCGGCCAGAATCGCCACTTCTTTCGGCACCTCCGACACGGACTCGCAGCTATAGACCGCGCGCCCGCGCGAGGGGCGATTCAGGCCCCTCCCCCGTGCGCATCGCGGGTTCCGGCGCGGCGGCCCCCGCCCCCTCCCAGACCCGCAGCGGCTTCTTCACCACAGCCCCCAGCCCCCCGCGCGTCGGGGCATAGATCTGTTTCGAGGCCTCCACCATCAGCACGCCGCCGGCGATCCAGGGCGCAAAGCGGCGGCCCGTGCGTTCCCAGAAATTCGCGGTCCGCAGCCAGAAGCGTTTGGTTGACGGCGGGGCGTAAAGCGCCGCGACATGCCGTTCCGGCGTGAAACCCGCGCGGCGCAGCTGCGCCTCCACCTGACCCAGCGAGTAGGGACGGCCAAAGCCGAAGGGCGTGCCATCGCCCCGCGCCCAGAGACCGGAGCGGTTGGGCACCACGAACAGCACCTTCCCCCCCGGCCCCAGCACGCGATGCGCTTCTTCCAGCACGGCAGAGGGTTGTTCCGAGGTTTCCAGCCCATGCATCAGGACAAGCCGGTCGACAAAGCCGGTCGACAGCGGCCATGCGGTTTCCTCGCACAGCACACTTACATTCTCCATTCCGGCAGGCCAGGGCATGACGCCCTGCGGCCCGGGCATCAGGCCGATCACCCGCCGGGCCTCTGTGAGATAGGGGCGCAGCAGGGGCACCGCGAAGCCGAATCCCGCCACGGTCTGCCCCGCCATCGGCGGCCACATCGCCACCACCTGATCGCGGATGGCCCGCTGCGCCACCCGGCCCAAAGCGGTACGGTAGTAAAAGTTGCGCAGGTCGAGCACGTCGAGATGCATTGCGGGCAGGTCCGTTCACGGCCAATCTGGACCACGACCTTAGCCGATCAGACAGGAAACGCCATGCTGCAACTCGTCACCGTCCCCTGCCTTGCGGACAACTATGCCTTTCTTCTGCATGATTCCGTCACCGGCCAGACCGCGCTGGTCGATGCGCCGGACGCCGAGCCCATCCTGACCGCGTTGCGCCAGCATGGCTGGGGGCTGGACGACATCCTGCTGACGCACCACCACTGGGACCATATCGACGGCACTGCCGCCCTGGTCGCGGCGACGGGCGCCCGAGTCACCGGGGCCGCCGCGGATGCCCACCGCCTGCCACCGCTGGACCGCGCGGTCAGCCCCGGTGACCGCATCACCATCTGCGGAGAATCCGTCGATGTGATCGACGTGCCCGGCCATACCGTCGGTCATGTCGCGTTCCACTTTCCGGACAGCAAGATGGCCTTTACCGGCGACAGCCTGATGGCGCTGGGATGCGGCCGCCTGTTCGAGGGCACCCCCGCCCAGATGTGGGACAGCCTGACCCGGCTGGCCGCCTTGCCGACCGATACGCTGATCTGTTCGGGCCATGAATATACCACGTCCAACGGCCGTTTCGCGCTGAGCCTTGAAGATGTGCCGCCGGCACTTATCTTGCGGATGGAAGGGGTCGAACGCGCCCGCGCCGCCAGCCAGCCCACCGTGCCCTCCACCCTTGCCGAAGAGCTTGCCACCAACCCGTTTCTGCGCGCCCGTGACCCGGCGATGAAAGCCGCGCTGGGGATGACTGATGCACAAGATGCTGCGGTTTTCGCGGAAATCAGGGCGCGAAAGGACAAATTCTGACCTCCCGCCGGAAGCCGCCACCCCGGGCCGATCACATTTTGCAACCACCTCCGGGGAAACGGACGTTTTTGTCAAATAGCACTTGAAGCCTCGCGCAGAAAACCGAACTTTAATCTTATGAGGCCACGGTCGGACCGGGTGTCGCACCCTCCGGCCCGCAGGACAGGAGCACCGAACAGTGCCATCATTCTCGACCACACTCGAACAGGCCATTCATGCCGCCCTGGCGATCGCCAATGCGCGCCGTCACGAGCTGGCCACGCTGGAACACCTGCTGCTCGCCCTGATCGACGAGCCCGAGGCCGCCCGCGTGATGAAAGCCTGTTCCGTCGATCTGGACGACCTGCGCAAGACGCTGACCGATTTCATCGACGATGACCTTTCGACGCTCGTGACCTCGGTCGAAGGGTCCGAGGCGGTGCCGACCGCCGCCTTCCAGCGCGTGATCCAGCGCGCGGCGATCCATGTGCAAAGTTCGGGCCGCAGCGAGGTGACGGGGGCAAATGTTCTGGTCGCCATCTTCGCCGAACGGGAATCGAATGCCGCCTATTTCCTGCAAGAGCAGGACATGACCCGCTATGACGCGGTGAACTTCATCGCGCATGGCGTGGCAAAAGACCCGAGCTATGGCGAAAGCCGCCCGGTCAGCGGATCGGAAGAGCATCAGCACGAAACGCCCAAGGGCGAGGCGGGCGAGGCGAAGGAATCCGCCCTGTCCAAATACTGCGTTGATCTGAACGTGAAGGCGCGGATGGGGGATGTGGACCCGCTGATCGGCCGAGAGGGCGAGGTGGAACGCTGCATCCAGGTGCTGTGCCGCCGCCGCAAGAACAACCCGCTGCTGGTGGGCGATCCGGGCGTCGGCAAGACCGCCATCGCCGAAGGTCTGGCCAAGAAAATCGTCGATGGCGAGACGCCGGAAATCCTCGCCCATGCCACGATCTACAGCCTCGACATGGGCGCGCTGCTGGCCGGCACCCGCTATCGCGGCGATTTCGAGGAGCGGCTGAAGGCCGTGGTGAAAGAGATGGAGGATCACCCCGACGCGATCCTGTTCATCGACGAGATCCACACCGTCATCGGCGCCGGTGCCACCTCGGGCGGCGCGATGGATGCCTCCAACCTGCTGAAGCCCGCGCTTCAGGGCGGGAAGCTGCGCTGCATGGGAAGCACGACTTACAAGGAGTTCCGCCAGCACTTCGAAAAGGACCGCGCGCTGTCCCGCCGGTTCCAGAAGATCGACGTGAACGAACCTTCGGTGCCTGATGCCATCAAGATCCTGCAAGGGCTGAAGCCGCATTTCGAACAGCACCACGACCTGCGCTATACCAACGAGGCGATCAAGTCGGCGGTGGAGCTGGCGGCGCGCTATATCAATGACCGCAAGCTGCCCGACAGTGCCATCGACGTGATCGACGAGGCGGGCGCGGCGCAGCATCTGGTGGCCGCCAACAAGCGGCGCAAGACCATCGGCATCCGGGAAATCGAGGCCGTGGTGGCCAAGATCGCCCGCATCCCGCCGAAAACCGTCTCGAAGGACGATGCCGAAGTGCTGCGCGATCTGGAAAAGACGCTCAAGCGCGTGGTCTTTGGTCAGGACAAGGCCATCGAGGCGCTGTCTGCCTCGATCAAACTGGCCCGCGCCGGTCTGCGCGAACCCGAAAAGCCCATCGGCAACTACCTGTTCGCCGGCCCCACCGGCGTCGGCAAGACCGAGGTGGCCAAACAGCTTGCCAGCACGCTGGGCGTGGAACTGCTGCGCTTCGACATGTCAGAATACATGGAGAAACATGCGGTTTCCCGTCTGATCGGCGCCCCGCCCGGCTATGTCGGCTTCGATCAGGGCGGCATGCTGACAGATGGTGTGGACCAGCATCCGCATTGCGTGCTGCTGCTGGACGAGATCGAGAAAGCCCACCCGGATGTCTACAATATCCTGCTGCAGGTGATGGACCACGGCAAGCTGACCGATCACAATGGGCGGCAGGTCGATTTCCGCAATGTCATCCTGATCATGACGACCAACGCGGGTGCCTCGGACATGCAGCGCGCCGCCATCGGCTTTGGCCGCGACAAGCGGCAGGGTGAGGATACTGCGGCAATCGAGCGGACCTTCACGCCGGAGTTCCGCAACCGTCTGGACGCCGTGATCGCCTTCGCCCCGCTGACGAAAGAGACCATCATGCAAGTGGTCGAGAAATTCGTGCTGCAACTGGAAGCACAGCTCATGGATCGCAACGTCCATATCGAGCTTTCGGATGAAGCCGCGCGCTGGCTGGGCGACAAGGGCTATGACGACAAGATGGGCGCGCGTCCGCTGGGCCGGGTGATCCAGGAGCACCTGAAGAAACCGCTGGCGGAGGAGTTGCTGTTCGGCCGGTTGCAGAAGGGCGGCGTCGTCCGGGTGAAGGTGAAGGACGACAGGATCGACCTCATCATCGAAGAGCCTGGCAAGCCGCAGCTGACCGGGCAGAAACCCCCGCTGCTGACGGCGGAATGAAGGCCGCGCTTCTGGCGCTGCTGCTGGCCCCCGCTTCGGCGGGGGCTTTCGAACTTGTGCAGCCCATTGACTGCACCCTGGGTGAAACCTGTTTCATCCAGCAATATACCGACCGTGACCCTGGCCCCGGCGCACGGGATTTTACTTGCGGCTCCCTCGCCTATGACGGGCACAAGGGCACCGATTTCGCCCTGCCCGACGATGCCGCGATGCAGGCAGGTGTCACCGTGCGCGCCGCCGCCGCCGGTATGGTGAAGGGCGTGCGCGATGGCATGCCGGATATCCGCGCAGATGATCCCGCGGCCCCTCCGCTCGAAGGACGCGACTGCGGCAACGGGCTGGTGATCGACCATGGCGACGGCTGGGAGACGCAGTATTGCCACATGCGTCAGGGTTCCGTCCGCGTGCGCAGTGGTGACCGCGTGGCGGAAGGCGACATGCTCGGGCTGGTCGGCCTGTCGGGAAATACCGAATTTCCGCATCTGCATCTGTCGGTGCGCCATGCAGGCGCCGTCATCGACCCATTCGCCACGTCGGATCTGAGCACCTGTGGCGCCACGCAGGCCGATCTTTGGCGCGACGACATCGCCTATCAGCCCGGAGGCTTTGTCGCGGCGGGCTTTGCCACAGCGATACCCGATTACGCGATGATCAACGCGGGCACCGTGACCTCGCCCGATGTGCAGGCCCCTGCTCTGGTGTTCTGGGCCAATCTTTTTGGCACGCGGGCGGGCGACAGGCTGCATCTGGTGCTGACCGGACCCGAGGGCGAAATCGCGGCGCAGGATGTGGCGCTTGACCGCACGCAGGCTCGCGCGATGCGCGCCATTGGCCGCAAATTGCGCGGGGCAGGCTGGCCCGCCGGGATCTATGACGGGATCGCCAGCCTGCAGCGCGACGGGCGACAGATCGCCCGCATCTCAGCCCGGCTGACCTTGCCCTAGCATCGGCGCCGGTCCCAGCGGCAGCGGGCCAAGCATCATCCGCCCCGATTGCATGGCCAGCGGCAGGCTCAGCCGGTTGGCATCGCCTCCCTGATCGGCCAGGCTCGACAGCATGGACCGCAGCGCGACCCGGAACCGCTCGGGCACCAGTCCCGCCGCCTCCGCCGCCGCCAGCCCGGTTTGCCAGTTGTCCACCGTCACAGTGATCAGCCCCTCGGCCTGCCCTTGCGGATCGGCGACCAGTTCGCCCGCGGCTTTGGCACTGACCGGCCCCCAGACCAGATTGGCCTCGGTCAGATTGACCTTGCGCACCACGGGCGGCGCCGGATTGCGCAGCAGGATCGGCGCGGCAAGCTGCACATCAGCCAGCAGATCCACCCGCGCAATCTGCCCCGGCAGATCAGTCCCGGTTAACGCCGAGGTCACCGCCTGATCCGGCACGATTTCCAGCCCGCGCAGCGCCAGTTGCACCTGATCGCCCTCGCCCGCGATGACAGAAAGGTTAGCTGATCCCAGGGCCATCGCCCAACCGGCATCTGACCGCAGGCTGATGCCCTCGGTCACTGCATCCAGCCGGTCCAGCGGCAGATCGCCGGACGGTTTCATGAACAGGGAGGCCCGCATCCGCGTTGAGCCGATGGTGACCTTCTGCCCGGGCAGAGTGAGCACCTGATCCTCGGGCAGCGCCGCAATCAGCTTCCACGGGCTGTAGCTGAGCGAATAGACCTGCGCAAACGGTGCCTGCCAGCCGATGCCGCGCACGGGATCGAACAGGTCCGGTTCCGTGACGGTCAGGTCAAACCGGCTGGGAAAGCCCGCAATCGACACGCCCTTTTGCTGCACCTGCCAGCCCCGCGCCTGCATCTGCGCCAGTGCCGCTTCGGCCCCGCGCTCTGCCGCACGCGCGCCGACGAACCAGTAGCCGCCATACAGCAGCCCCGCCGCAAGAACGATCCAGATCAACACCCGCATGGCCGCCCCTTTCCCTTGCCTGTCCCTCCGTCTACACCAGACTGCGGAAGGAGAGCCAGAGATGTGGGTATTCGGTTACGGTTCGTTGATCTGGCACCCGGGTTTTCCCGTGGCCGAGCAGCGCATTGCACGCGCTGAGGGCTGGCATCGCAGTTTCTGCATGAGGTCGATCCATCATCGCGGTACCGAAGACGAGCCGGGGCTGGTTCTCGCGCTTGACCGGGCCGAGGGCGCCGCCTGCACCGGTGTCGCCTTCCGCGTGGCGGCGGGCGCGGAAGCCGAGACGCTGGCCGCGCTGCGCGAACGCGAGCTGATTTCCTCGGCCTATCTGGAAACCCAAGTGCCGGTTGAAAGCGGAGCCGACCGTTTCGACTGCCTCGCCTATGTGATCGACCCCGACCATGTGCAGTACTGCGGCGGGCTGGCGCTGGAAGAGCAGGCCCGCATCATCGCTCATGCCCATGGCGGCCGCGGCCCCAACCGCGAATACCTGTGGAACACCGCAAGCCACCTCGCCGATCTCGGCATCGCCGACCCTGATCTGGAATGGCTGTCCCGACGGGTACGCGAGCTGACCGCGTAACGGCACAGGCCCGACAGTCCGGTATGGATGCAAGGAAATGGTGCCCCCAGACGGACTCGAACCGCCGACCGTCAGTTTACAAAACTGCTGCTCTACCAGCTGAGCTATAGGGGCCTTGCACCGGCATTTAGCAATTCGGCCCGGGCTGCGCAATGGCGGACTGGGCAGCTTAATACTGCTTAATAAATGATCACTTCGCCCGGACAGCGGGCAATTGCCGCCCCTTGCCGCAAAGCCGTTCACCTCCATGCCCCCACCCCGTTGCCCTCGCCTGCTCGCGGGCAAACGATGAGACGTCGGGCTGCACAGTCAACCGGTAGCCGACAGGGGCATGGGGAGGGTACCGGGCAGGATGGCCGATGGGGGTTTTCAGAAAATCCGCATGCAGCGGAGCCAAGGCGAGGCTGCGCTGTCCGTCGCATGCCGGGACGGGCATCCGCGACTCGGGCTCTTGCGGCAGCGTGGCTCGGCCAAGATCATGCTGCCCCATGTTGCGGGTCCGGTCCCCGAGGCTGTTTTTCTGAACACATCCGGCGGACTGACGGGCGGTGACCGCCTTGGCTTCGATCTCAATCTGGGCGCCGGGGTATCGCTCTGCGCCACCACGCAAACGGCCGAGCGTGCCTATGCCAGCGGTGGCACCGCAGCCACAGTCCGGATCTGCGCCCGGCTGGACAGCGATGCTGAACTGGCCTGGCTGCCACAAGAGACAATCCTGTTCGAACACAGCATGTTGCAACGAGAAACTACAGTGTATCTGACGGGAAGCGCCCGACTTCTTCTGGCGGAGTCGGTCATTCTGGGGCGGCACGCCATGGGCGAGGCTCCGCTTCATGCGCAACTGACAGATCGCCGCCGCATTCTCCGCGATGGTCGTCCGGTCTGGGCCGAAACAACGCGGATCGACAGCCGGGTTCTGGCCGAAGCCGCTACGCCCGCCCTGCTGGGCGATGCGCGCGCCTTCGCCGTGCTGGCGCTGATTGCGCCGGGGGCAGAGGCTGCCCTACCCCGCCTGCGCGCCGAATTGTGCGAACCGGGTGTCGAGGCCGCCGCTTCCGGCTGGAACGGCCGTTGCATCGCGCGTCTCAGGGCGCGCGACGGCTGGCCACTGAAACGACAGCTCGCAAGGGCAATCCGCGCACTTCGCCCCGGCCCGCTGCCGCGGGTCTGGCAGATGAATGGAGATATCGCATGAACCTGACCCCGCGCGAACGCGAAAAGCTGCTGGTCAGCCTTGCCGCCATGGTCGCGCGCAACCGGCTGGCGCGCGGCGTGAAGCTCAACCATCCCGAAGCCATCGCCCTGATCACCGATTTCGTGGTCGAGGGCGCCCGTGACGGGCGCAGCGTCGCCGATCTGATGGAGGCGGGCGCCCATGTCATCACCGCAGAGCAATGCATGATGGGCGTGCCCGAAATGATCCATTCCGTGCAGGTCGAGGCCACCTTCCCCGACGGCACGAAGCTCGTCACCGTCCATCACCCGATCCGCTGATCCGCTACCCTGAGAGGCCGCCCATGAACCGCATTCTTCTGTCCGCAAGCCTGTTCCCGCTGTTCCTGCCCGGCATGGCGCTGGCGCATCCCGGCCATATCGGCGGTGACGTCTTCGCCGCCGGGATCGGGCATCCACTCGGAGGGGCCGATCACGTTCTGGCGATGGTTGCCGTCGGCCTTTGGGCGGCACTGATGGGCGGGCGGGCCATGCTGACGCTGCCACTGGCCTTCGTCACGGCCATGCTTGTCGGCGGCCTCGCCGCGGCGGCTGGCCTGCCGCTGCCAGGGGTGGAGCCGATGATCCTTGCCTCCATCGTTGCGCTGGGTGCCGCCGCAGCACTGGCACTGCGCCCAGCCCTCGCGCATGCAATGGCGGCGGTGGCATTGTTCGGCCTGTTCCACGGCCATGCCCATGGCGCGGAAGGCCCCGCAGCTGGACTGGCGCTTTATGCGGCGGGCTTCGCGCTGGCGACCATCGCGCTGCATCTGGCCGGGGTCGGGCTGGGCCTCGGGTTGATCCGGCTGTCCCGGGCAGCGGTGGTGCGCGGCCTCGGCGGCGTGACGGCCATGGCGGGCCTCGCGCTTGCCATCGCGGGGTAAGCCCATGATCCCCGGAGAGATTTTTCCAGCCGACGGCAGCATCATCCTGAACGAGCGCGCCGAAAGCCTGACCCTGATGGTCGCCAATACCGGCGACCGGCCCGTGCAGGTCGGCAGCCATTACCATTTCGCGGAAACCAACCCCGGCCTCAGATTCGATCGGGCGGCAGCGCGCGGCATGCGGCTGGACATCGCGGCGGGCACTGCTGTGCGATTTGAACCGGGGCAAAGCCGCGAGGTTCGGCTGGTGCCCTTTGGCGGTACGCGCCGGGTGTACGGCTTCAACCAGAAGGTCATGGGGGATCTGTGAATGGCGGTGAAAATCTCGCGCCCCGCCTATGCGGCGATGTACGGCCCGACCACGGGCGACCGGCTGCGCCTTGGCGACACCGACCTGGTGATCGAGGTCGAGCGTGATCTGACGATCTATGGCGAGGAGGTGAAGTTCGGCGGCGGCAAGGTCATCCGTGACGGTATGGGACAAAGCCAGCTGACACGGGCAGATGGCACACCGGACACGGTGATTACCAATGCGCTGATCGTCGATCATACCGGCATTTACAAGGCCGACATCGGCCTGCGGGGCGGGTTGATCGCGGCCATCGGCAAGGCGGGCAACCCCGACACGCAACCCGGCGTCAGCATCCCCATCGGTCCGGCGACCGACATCATCGCGGGCGAAGGCCGCATCGTCACTGCTGGCGGGATGGATGCGCATATCCACTTCATCTGCCCGCAACAGGCCGAGGACGCGCTGCATTCCGGCGTGACCACCATGCTGGGCGGCGGGACCGGCCCCTCGCATGGCACGCTGGCCACCACCTGCACCCCTGGCCCCTGGCATATCGGGCGGATGTTGCAGGCGCTGGATGCCATCCCGATGAATTTCGGGATCGCGGCCAAGGGCAATGCCTCGCTTCCCGCAGCGCTGGTCGAGATGGTGGAGGCCGGAGCCTGCGCCATGAAGCTGCATGAGGACTGGGGCACCACCCCCGCCGCAATCGACTGCTGCCTCTCGGTGGCCGATGACATGGACGTGCAGGTGATGATCCACACCGACACGCTGAACGAAAGCGGGTTTGTGGAAAACACGCTGGCCGCCATCAAGGGCCGCACCATCCACGCGTTCCACACCGAGGGCGCGGGCGGCGGCCATGCGCCCGACATCATGAAGGTGGTCAGCAGCCAGAATGTGCTGCCCTCGTCGACGAACCCGACGATGCCCTACACCGTCAACACGGTGGAAGAGCATCTGGACATGCTGATGGTCTGCCACCACCTCGACCGTTCGATCCCCGAGGATGTGGCCTTCGCCGAAAGCCGCATCCGCAAGGAGACCATCGCCGCCGAGGACATCCTGCATGACATGGGGGCGTTTTCGATCCTGTCGTCGGACAGTCAGGCCATGGGCCGGGTGGGCGAGGTCATCACCCGCACCTGGCAGACCGCACACAAGATGAAGCTGCAACGGGGGCGGCTGGCCGAGGAGACCGGCGCGAATGACAATTTCCGTGTGCGCCGCTATATCGCCAAATACACCATCAACCCGGCGCTGGCGCATGGCCTGTCGCGCCATATCGGCAGCGTCGAGGTTGGCAAGCGCGCCGATCTGGTGCTGTGGTCGCCTGCCTTCTTTGGCGCCAAACCCGACATGGTGCTGATGGGCGGCATGATCGTTCTGGCGCAGATGGGCGATCCCAACGGCTCGATCCCCGTGCAGCCGATGTATTCGCGGCCCATGTTCGGCGCCCTTGGCCGCGCCCGCTATGAAAGCTGTGCCACCTTCCTGTCGCAGGCGGCCATCGCCAACGGGGTCGGTGCGCAGCTTGGCCTTCAGAAACAGCTTCACGGCGTGGAGGGCACGCGCAAGGTGACGAAATCCGATCTGGTTCTGAACGCGGCGACGCCCCTGATCGAGGTGAACCCGGAAACCTATGAGGTGCGGGCGGATGGTGAATTGCTGACCTGCCAGCCAGCGGAAAGCCTTCCGCTTGCGCAGCGATACTTCCTGTTCTGATCCGTGATCCGGCATCGGCGCCCCCTCCCCTCACTCAGACAGCAAAAGGTTGAAAGACCATGAATATCCCCGTGGCTCAGGGCATTCTTCGCAGCGGCCAGTGGCTGAAGGCCGACGGCCGCGTCGTGCTGGGCTATGACGCGCGGTTCCTGCGGCGCAAGCGGCTGGTGGCGGAGAATGGCGGCGCCTTCCTCGTCGATCTGGCGGAAACCACGAGCCTCGATCAGGGTGATGCATTCCAGCTTTCCGACGGGCGGCTGATCGTCGTCATCGCGGCTGCGGAGGAAATCATCGAGGTGCGGGGCGATCTGCCGCGATTGGCCTGGCATATCGGCAACCGCCATACGCCCTGCCAGATCAGCGCCACCCATCTGGCGATCCGCTGCGATCATGTGCTGGAAAAGATGCTCGCCGGGCTGGGGGCGGAGCTAACACACTCCACCGCGCCGTTCCGGCCAGAGGGCGGTGCCTATGGCCATGGCCGCACCATGGGGCATGATCATGGGGGCCACGATCACGGCCCCTTCGGCCATCACCATGGCGACGGCAAGTTCCATGTCCATGGCTGAGGCGACCGACCGGCTGTATCTGGTGCAATGGCTGTCGCCCGCCTTTCCGATCGGCGCTTTCGCCTATTCGCAGGGGCTGGAATGGGCGATTGCCGAGGGCGGGCTGACCAGCATCGAGACGCTGCGCCCCTGGGTGCGGGCGGTGCTGCATTATGGCAGCGGGCGGGTCGATGGCATCCTGCTGGCGCGGGCCCGCACGGGCGACGACCCGCAGATGCTGGCCGATCTGGCGCTGGCCTTCGCCACCGCAGCCGAACGCGAGACCGAGATGCTGGAACAGGGCGCCGCCTTCGCCCGCGCCCATCGGGCGATGACCGGCATCGTCTTGCCCGAGGGCCTGCCCTATGCGGTGGCAGTGGGGCTAGCGACCCGCCCCCTTCGCGTGACAACGCAGGAGGTTCTGACGCTCTGGCTGCATGGCCTTGCCGCGCAGCTTGTGTCGACCGCCGTGCGCTTCGTCCCCTTGGGGCAAGGCGCGGGGCAACGCCTGCTGCACGAGCTCGGCCCCGGCCTCACCACGCTCGCCGCCGAACTGGCCAGCACCCCGCTGGACGACATTTCCGGCTTCACCCCCGGCGCCGATCTGGCGGCAATGCGGCACGAAACCATGGACATCAGGATTTTCAGAACATGACCAGCATGAACGGCCCGCTGCGGGTGGGGATCGGCGGTCCGGTGGGCGCAGGCAAGACAACGCTGACGGAAAAGCTTTGCGCCGCGCTGGCCGGCCGCTGCTCCATGGCCGTCATCACCAATGACATCTACACGCGCGAGGATGCCGAATACCTGATGCGCGCGCAGGTGTTGCCAGCGGATCGCATCCGGGGCGTCGAAACCGGCGGCTGCCCCCATACCGCGATCCGCGAGGATGCGTCGATCAACCTCGCCGCCGTGGCGGATCTGCGCCGCAATTTCCCCGACCTCGATCTGATCCTCATCGAATCCGGTGGCGACAATCTGGCCGCGACCTTCAGCCCTGAACTGGCGGATCTGACGATCTATGTCATCGACACCGCCGCCGGGCAGGACATTCCGCGCAAACGCGGGCCGGGGGTCACGCGCTCGGACCTGCTGGTGGTGAACAAGACCGATCTGGCGCCGCATGTCGGGGTGGATCGCATTCTGCTGGAGGAAGACACCGCCCGCGCCCGTGGCCCGCGGCCCTATGTGATGGCAGAGTTGCGCCATGGTCGCGGCGTCACCGATGTCGTGCGCTTCCTGCAAGAGGAAGGCGGTCTCGCACTGGCCTGAGCGGCGGGCGTGGCCCGCATGCGGCACCCGCTGCGAAATCCCGTCCTGGCGCTTGCCGCATGCGGCAGGCTCGTCTAATCAGGATGCCAACGAAAGGCTTTCCGAATGCGCATCCTGATTACGAACGACGACGGTATCAACGCCCCCGGACTTGAGGTGCTTGCCGCCATCGCCGCCGAAATCGCGGGGCCTGAGGGCGAAGTCTGGACCGTGGCACCCGCCTTCGAACAATCGGGCGTCGGCCATTGCATCAGCTATACCCACCCCATGCTGATCGCCAAGCTTGGCCCGCGCCGTTACGCCACCGAGGGCAGCCCTGCCGATTGCGTTCTGGCCGCGCTTTATGATGTGTTGCAGGGGGCTGCCCCCGATCTGGTGCTGTCGGGCGTGAACCGGGGCAACAATGCCGCCGAGAACACGCTTTACTCCGGCACCATCGGCGGCGCGATGGAGGCGGCGCTGCAAGGCATCCCCGCCATTGCACTGTCGCAGTTCATGGGGCCGCAGACCGCCGAACTGGATGACCCGTTTCAGGCTGCACGCCAGCACGGTGCGGCAGTGGTGCGCCGTATCCTCGACACCGGGCTCTGGCAGCCCGAGGCCGATTACCGCCTGTTCTACAACGTGAATTTCCCGCCCGTCGGGGGCGCCGCCGTGAAAGGCATCCGCGCCGCCGCTCAGGGGTTCCGCCGCGATGCCAGCTTTTCCGCTGATCCGCATATCTCGCCCTCCGGCAAGAAATTCCTCTGGATCAAGGGCGGCCCGCAACATCGCCCCACCGCGCCGGGCACCGATGCCGCCGTCAATCTGGACGGTTATATCTCGGTCACACCGATGCGGGCCGATCTGACCGCCCATGATGTTCTGGCCGATCTGGCGGCAGGTCTCGCATGACCACAGGGACGCCGGATCACGAGGACGACCCGGCCGAACGCAAGATGCGCTTTCTCTTTGCCCTGCGCTCGCGTGGCGTCACCGATGCCCGCGTTCTGACCGCGATGGAGCGGATAGACCGTGGCCTTTTCGTCAAAGGTCTGTTCGCCGACCGCGCCTATGAGGACATGCCGCTGCCCATCTCCTGCGGGCAGACCATTTCGCAACCCTCGGTCGTCGGGCTGATGACCCAGGCGCTGGGGGTCCAGCCGCGCGATGTGGTACTGGAAATCGGCACCGGCTCCGGCTATCAGGCCGCGATCCTCAGCCAGCTGGCGCGCCGGGTCTATACAATCGACCGCCACCGCCGCCTTGTGCGTGAATCCTCGGAACTGTTTCGCCAGCTCAGCCTGACCAACATCACCGCCGTTGCACGGGATGGCAGCTTTGGCTGGCCCGAACAGGCCCCGTTCGACCGCATCCTTGTCACGGCCGCTGCCGAAGACCCGCCCGGCCCGCTGCTCGCACAGCTGAAACCCGGCGGCGTTATGGTGCTGCCGGTCGGTCAATCCGATGCGGTGCAGAGCCTGATCAAGGTTACACGCCTGCCCAACGGTTTCGATTACGAAGAGTTGCGGCCAGTTCGTTTCGTTCCTCTGGTCGAAGGGCTTGCGTCCGAATAGTCTGGCGCGCACTATATGAAGCGTAACGCAACGCGACCCGGATCAACCGGGCAGGAACGAGGCAGAGCTATGCGATCGACCTTTCTTACCTTGCCCCCGCTCCGCGCCCTCGGCCTTGGCGGCAGCCTTCTGCTCGTCGCGGCCTGCGGCAATGGCGGCGGCAAACCCTTCGACTGGGATTTCCGGCCCGGTGGTGTCTCGACCGCCGATGCCGCCCGCGCCGCCACCGCTGCAAGGCCCAGCCCTGACGCGCGCGGTATAATCTCATATCCCGGTTATCAGGTAGCCGTTGCCAGGCGCAACGATACCGTGGCCAGCGTCGCCGCCCGCGTCGGCATCGACCCCGGCGAACTGGCGCGCTACAATGCCGTCAACCCGAACGACCCCGTGCGCGAAGGCGAAATCCTGGCTCTGCCGCGCCGCGTCGCGGAAGGTGCTGCGCCGGTCGCACCGGCCACCGGCGCCATTGTCGGTGCTCCGATCAAGTCAGGGTCCATCGACGTGGCCCCTCTGGCCAGCGCCGCCATCGACCGCGCCGCGCCGAAACCTGCCGCCGCGCCGCAGGGCTGGCAGAAAGGCGCCGATTCCGCTGCTGCGGCGCCCGGCGTAGAACCCGCCCGCCATCAGGTGAAGCGTGGCGAAACCGCCTTCATCATCGCGCGGGCCTACAACGTCTCAGCCAAGGCGCTGGCCGACTGGAACGGGCTGGATGCCAACATGACGGTGCGCGAGGGGCAGTATCTGCTGATCCCGGTCGCCGCCACCCCGGCCCCGGCCACCCGTGCGCCGGAACCTGTCACCCAGCCCGGTGCCGGTTCGCCGACGCCGGTGCCGCCCTCGGCCGCCAAGCCGCTGCCCGCCAAGGACGAGCCGCCCGTCGCCACCAAGAAGCCTGACGGCAGTGCGGCCCCCGCCCCGGCGCAGAAACCCGCCGCCGATCTCGGCGCGAACCGCAGCAGCGCCTCGGCTTCGAAGCTGGCGATGCCAGTCAACGGTCAGGTCATCCGCCCCTATGCCAAGGGCAAGAACGAAGGCATCGACATCGGTGCCAGCGCGGGCACGGGCGTGGTCTCGGCTGCTGACGGGACCGTGGCCGCCATCACCAAGAACACCGATGGCGTGCCGATCCTCGTGATCCGCCATGCCAACAACCTGCTGACGGTCTATGGCGGCATCGACGCGGTGGCAGTGGCCAAGGGCGCCTCGGTCAAGCGTGGCCAGCAAATCGCCAAAGTCCGCACCGGAAGCCCGTCCTTCCTGCATTTCGAGGTGCGCAAGGGCTTCGACTCCGTCGATCCCATGTCCTACCTCCAATAAGCATCCTGCCTGCAATAGACGCAAAGGGCGGGTGCCGCACAGCACCCGCCCTTTATCTTGGCCCAAATATCCCCGCCGGAGGTTCCGCCGCCCGCCATCCCGCATCAGGCCGGGCCACCTTCCGCGCCAGCCGGGGTGACGGGGGCTCGATGCTCCCGGCGCGCCGTCCCTTGGTTCAGGACGCCGGTTTCAGGATACGCGCACGCCGTGACGCGCCGCCAGATCGGTGAAGAACTGCCAGGCCACCCGGCCCGAGCGCGCGCCGCGCGTGGCTTGCCATTCGATGGCCTCGGCCCGCAGCACCTCGGGCGCCACCTCCACCCCGTAAGCCGCGCAATAGCCGTCGATCATCGCCAGATAATCGTCCTGCGAACACGGGTGGAAGCCCAGCCACAGCCCGAAACGGTCGGAGAGCGACACCTTCTCCTCCACCGCCTCGCTCGGGCTGATCGCGGTCGAACGTTCGTTCTCGATCATGTCGCGTGGCATCAGATGGCGGCGGTTCGATGTGGCGTAAAGGATCACATTCTCCGGCCGCCCCTCGATCCCGCCATCCAGCACCGCCTTCAGGCTCTTGTAATGCTGGTCATCATGGCTGAACGACAGGTCGTCGCAGAACAGCACGAACCGCGCATCGGAGGCGCGGAGGAGGTTCAGCAGACGCCCGACCGAAGGCAGATCCTCGCGCGCCAGTTCGACCAGCTTCAGGTCTTGCCCCTCGGCCCGCACGGCGGCATGGATTGCCTTCACCAGGCTGGATTTCCCCATCCCCCGCGCGCCCCACAGAAGCGCGTTGTTCGCAGGCAGACCCTGCGCAAAATGCCGGGTGTTCGCCAGCAGCGTGTCACGCGCCCGGTTGACCCCGATCAGCAGATCCAGATCCACCCGCGCCACTTTCGTCACCGGCTCCAACCGGTCGGGGCCGGTGTGCCAGATGAAGGCCGGGGCCGCGCCGATATCCGGCGCGGGTTGCGGTGGCGGCGCCAGACGCTCCAGCGCCTCGGCGATACGCAGCAAAGGGTCGGTCACTTGTAATCCTCGCCTTCGGGGTCGTCGTCTTCTTCCTCGACCCAGGTGCCATCGGCACGGGCTTGCGCCTCACGTTCGCGTTCGAACCGCGCGATAAGGAAGATCGAGATTTCATACAGCGGATAGATCGCCGCAAAGAGGATGATCTGGCTGAACATATCCGGCGGCGTCACCACAGCGGCCACGGCAAGGATGCCGACCACCGCGTATTTCCGCATGGCTTTCAGCCCCTTGGAGGAGATAAGCCCCGCCCGCCCCATCAGCGTCAGCAGCACGGGCAGCTGGAAGCACAGACCGAAGGCCATGACGAAGGTCATGGTCAGCGCCAGATAACTTTCCATCGAGCCCTGGAAAACCACCCCCGCCGGAGGCGCTGTCAGGTCGCCGCCCCCCAGATCGCTGGCGAACTGGTCCTGAAAGCCCAGGAAGAAGCCAAAAGCGAAAGGCAGGATGATGAAATAGGCGAAGGCCGCGCCGATCAGGAACATCGCGGGCGAGGCCACGAGGAACGGCAGGAAGGCCTTTTTCTCGGATCGATACAGCCCCGGCGCCACGAAGCGCCACAGCTGATAGGCGATGATCGGGAAGGCCAGCGCAAAGCCACCCCACATGGCGATGCGGATGGCGACGAAGAAGCCCTCCTGCATCTTCACGAGGATCAGCTGGCATTCCTGCCCGCGCTCGGCCAGCACGACGCACATCGGGCGGGCCAGAAAGGCGAAGATCGGCTTCCACAACAGATAGCCGATGATGAAGCAGACGGCGAAAGCCCCGATCGCATAAAGGATACGGGTCCGCAGTTCCTTCAGATGTTCGATCAGCGGCGCCGCGCTGTCGTCGATATGGTCGTTCGCACTCATGCGTCAGGGGCCTTTTCGGCGGGGGTCTCGCCGTCTTTCAACGCGCGAAGCCTGTCGCCGGTCTCGTTCAGGATGGCACGGCGCGCGGCCTGCTTTTCTGCCAGCGCCTGCGTTTCGGTGGCGGTTGCCGGCGGCGTGGGCGCGGGTGCGTCGGCGGGCGCGGCCGCATCCGGGTCGGGCTGCGCCCTGGCCGGACCTGCGGTCGGCTTCAGCGGGTCCCATTTCTCGAACCTGTCAGCCGCCTGCTTCACCGCATCCAGGCCCAGCGACTTGGCGCTGGTGGCCTTTTTCAGATCATCCGCCGCCTCTTTCACGCCTGCCTCGCGCGCGGCATCTTCCATCGCGCCCTGAAACTCGCGCGCCATGCGCCGCAGCTTGCCGGTGAACCGGCCAAGCTGCTGGAACATCATGGGCAGATCCTTCGGCCCGATGACGATCAGCGCCACGACGCCGATCACCAGAAGCTCGGTCCATCCGATATCGAACATCGCTTTCCCCCGTCAGAACCCGCCTGCCTGTTGCGCGGCTCAGACCTTGTCCTTGTCGGCCGGGGTCACGTCTTTCGCGCTGTCGGCCTTCACGGTGTCATCGGCGGCGTTCTCGATCTCGCTCGCGCCGTCCTTCACGCCCTTCTTGAAGGCCGTGATGCCCTTGCCGACCTCGCCCATCAGCGAGCTGACCTTGCCGCGGCCGAACAGAACCAGCACCACGACGGCGATAAGCAGCAGTTGCCAGGGTCCCATCTGCATGTCGAATTCCTCCAATGGGAAGTGTCTTTGGCCACAGGCTTACCCAAGCCGTCGCCCGGCGTAAGCCCCGAATCCGCTGCGATGCGGCGGATTGCTGACAGCTATATGTCAGTTGCCCTCTGCGAGAAAGCACCATCGCAACAACAGGAGATTCCCATGCGACAGACCCTATCCACCCCGGTTGCCATCGCCGAAATCGTGCAATTTCATCTGGTTGAAGGCACCGAGTCCGCGCAGTTTCTTGCGGCGGCAAAGGGAACCGCAGCGCTGGTGAAAGCGCAGCCCGGATTCCTCGCCCGGCATCTGATGCAGGGCGAAGATGGCAGTTGGACGGACCTCGTGCTCTGGGCCGACCTCACGGCGGCCCGGACCGCCGCCACAGCCGTGGTGAAAGACCCGGCCTTCGCCCCGTTCATGGCCCTGATCGACGGCGCCAGCGTGCGGATGCGCCATGACCGGGTGATCTGGTCTCTGGCGGATTGACGCCGGGGCGCCAAGCCGTCAGCCTGTGCCATCATGCGCCGCACCGACCGCCTTTTCGAACTTATCCAGATCCTGCGCGACGGGCGGCTGCACCGCGCCTCGGAAATGGCAGAGCGGCTTGAGGTTTCGGTGCGCACGATCTGGCGCGACATGGCCACGCTGATGGCTTCGGGCCTGCCTGTGGAGGGAGAGCGCGGGGTGGGATACATCCTGCGCGCGCCGATCACCCTGCCACCGATGATCCTGACCCCGCCCGAGATGGAGGCGCTGCGGCTCGGGGTGCGGCTGGTGGCGGAAGGTGCCGATCCGGGGCTGGCGCGCGCGGCACGCGGGCTGGCGGCGAAAATCGCCGCCGTGGTCCCTGCCCCGGCGACGCCCGAGCCCGACGATCTGTTCGTCTATTCCGCCGATGAAACCCAGCGCGCCGCGCCGCATCTGCCGGTGCTGCGACAGGCGATCCGCGCGCGGCAGCGGCTGGCCATCACCTATATCGACCCGCAGGGCGCCGAGACGCACCGCGACATCCGCCCGCTGCAACTGGAATTCTGGGGCCGGGTCTGGACGCTGGCCGCCTTTTGCGAGGCGCGCGCCGATTTCCGCAGCTTCCGCGTAGACCGGATCGTCGCCATCACCGAAACGGGCGAAACCTATCCCGACGAGCCGGGGCGAAGGCTGGAGGATTACCGCGCCCGCATCGCCGCCGAACTCACGCCCGCCGATGCGCCGGAAACACGAAACAGCGATCCCGCCGGATCATAAGCCACAGCGCCGTGCCCGGTTTCGGCAGAAACACCCCCGGCACGGCAGCGGTCAGGGTCGAGCCGTCGTAATCCATCACGAATTCCACAAGGCTCTCGCGTCCCATGAACCGGGCGCGCTGCACCGTGCCGCGTGCGGGCGTGCCATCCATCGGCGTCGGGTTTGGCCCGCGCCCGGCACGATCAAAGTCAATCTTCAGATGCTGCGGCCGTATGACGATTTCCACCTCGCCGCCATCGGTATGGCCGGGGGTCAGGAACTCGCCAAACGGGGTCAGGGTCAGCGCCCCGCGCGATACGCCCCGGATCACATTGACATCACTGAAGAAAGCCGCCGCCGCCCGATCCGCAGGCCGGGTGTAGACGTTGTAGGGCGATCCCTGCTGCACAATCCGGCCATCCCGCATCAGCGCAATCTCGTCAGCCATGCGCATCGCCTCATCAGGTTCATGCGTGACCAGCAGGACCGCCGCGCCCTCTTCCTTCAGCACCGCCAGCGTGGTGTCGCGGATACCGTCGCGCAGCCGGTTGTCTAGGCCGGAAAACGGCTCGTCCATCAGCATCAGCCGCGGGCGAGGCGCCAGCGCGCGGGCCAGTGCGACGCGCTGCTGTTCCCCACCTGAAAGCTGGTGCGGATGCTTGTCGCCATAGCCCGAGAGGTTCACCTTCTCCAGCAGTTCGTCCACCCGACGCGCCTGAGCAGCACGGTCGCCCTTCAACCCGAAGGCCACGTTGCGTGCCACTGTCAGATGCGGGAACAGCGCGAAATCCTGAAACATCAGCCCGATACCCCGCCCTTCCGGCGGCACCCGGGTCACCGTGTCGCAGACCAGACGCCCATCCAGATGGATGGTGCCGCTGTCCTGCATCTCGACCCCGGCGATGATGCGCAGCGTCGTGGATTTGCCGCAGCCCGAAGGCCCGAGAAGGCACGTGACCTGCCCCGGCATCACGGTCAGCGACACATCGTCCACCACCCGGCGGGCGCCGAAACGTTTCACGATGTCCCGGATTTCGAGACGGGGAGGCAGGCTGGTCACGATGGCGTCTTTCAGTCCGGCAGATTTCTCGACTGAAACGATTGGGTTTCCCTCGTCCCTTAGCAACCCAACCCCGCCAAGGCAACCCCGCCGGGGGGTGTCCCGGCGGGGCGCGGCTTACAGTGTCGCGTTGGTGGCGCCGCCGTCCAGCAGGATGTTCTGCCCGACGATGAAGCCTGCATGCTGCGAGGCAAGGAAGGCGCACATCGCGCCGAATTCCTCGCGCGTGCCATAGCGGCGGGCGGGAATCGTCGCCATGCGTTCGGCCCGCGCCTCGTCCCGGCTGATGCCGCGTGTCTGCATCACCCCGCCATCCAGCGCGGTCGCGCGGTCGGTATCGTGGATGCCGGGCAACAGGTTGTTGATGGTCACGCCGAAAGGCGCCACCTGCCGCGAGGTGCCCGCCACATAGCCGGTCAACCCGGCGCGGGCGGAGTTCGACAGGCCAAGCTGGGCAATGGGCGCCTTCACCGATTGCGAGGTGATGTTGATGACCCGCCCCCAGCGGCGTTCGATCATCCCCGGCAACAGGGCCTTCATCAGCGCGATCGGCGCCAGCATATTGGCATCCAGCGCACGGATGAAATCATCGCGGCTCCAGTCCGACCACAGGCCGGGCGGCGGGCCGCCCGCATTGGTGACGAGGATATCGACATCCTTCGCCGCCGCCAGAACCTCGGCCTGACCGGATTCGGTCGTCACATCGGCGGCAACCGTGGTGACCGGCACGCCAAAGCGCGTGCGGATGTCATCGGCAGTCGCAAGCAACGCCTCGGCCCCGCGTGCGTTCATCACCAGTTCGACCCCGGCGGCAGCCAGCGCCTCGGCACAGCCACGCCCCAGCCCCTTGGACGAGGCGCAGACCAGTGCCCTTTTCCCCTTGATGCCCAGATCCATCGCGCGTTCTCCGTTATAATGCGGCCCGACCGTAGCAAGCGGCCCCCGACTTGCCAAGGCGCACCAATCGGCCCTTACTTCTGCCCGAATGCTGGCACATTTCCGTGACTTGATGCAGAAAACTGCATAGCGGCCGGCCTGCGCCTGCCGTCCCTTTCGCACAGCCCCGGAAAGCCCTTTTGCCATGACCGACGTACCGACCCGCCTTCTGCCCGGACAGGCCTGCATGGTCTTCCCCGCCGATGCGGTTTATGTCGCGCATGGCGTGAACATGGGTGACGGGCTGGGTCTGCCTGACGATGTCTGCGCGGGCGATGTCTACGAATTAGAACCCGGCACCGAGCCGCTGCGCCTGGTGGTGGCGCGTGCCGCAAAGGCGCAGCAGGTGGCGACGGGCTCCGGTCTGGGGCAACCGGGCGATCCGGTGCGGGTCGTCGCGCGCTACACGCTGATGGGCGACGATGCGAACCGGGTCGAACTGTTGCTACTGGCGCTGGAGGGTTCGGGCGACGGGCTGTTCGCGCTGCCGCTGTCACCCATGGCCGCCGGGCTTGGCTATACGCTGGTCAAGGTCGAGGACGCGCCCGAGGAAACGCCGCTGTCCGATCTTTTGTGCGTGAGCTTTGCGCGCGGCACGATGATCACCATGGCGAATGGCTCGCAACGTCCCATCGAGACACTGACCGCCGGGGACCGGGTTCTGACGCGCGACCACGGGCCGCAGCCGGTCCGCTGGGTCGGGAATGCCACCCTGCGGGCCGTCGGGGCCTTCGCGCCGGTCGTCATTACCTCAGGCGCCATGGGCAATGCGGGCGATCTGATCGTCAGCCAGCATCACCGCATGTTCCTGTACCAGCGTCAGCGGACGCCGGGCCTGCCAACTTCGGAACTTCTGGTGCAGGCCAAGCATCTGGTGAACGGCGAAACGATCTTCCTGCGCGAAGGCGCCTTCGTCGATTACTTCAGCCTGGTGTTCGAACGCCACGAGATCATCTATGCCGAAGGCGTGCCCGCCGAAAGTCTGATGGTGACAGAGGCGGTGGTGAACCGCCTGCCGGTCGAGCTGTCGGCCGAAGTGCGGGCGCGATTCCCCGGCCTGAGCCAGAACCAGCATTTCGGGACCGAGGCCGGACGGCAGGAACTGGAGGAGATCGGCCTCGGTCGCCGCGAATCCGCAGGTGGAAAATAGGGAACCTGTCGCAGCCCCAGGGGCTTGACCCTGACGCGCCACAGACGATGCTGGCGCCAGAACCGGAGACCCCGCCGATGCGCCTGCTGCTGCCCGCCGCTTTGCTGATCGCCGCCACCCCGCTGGCCGCGCAGGATATGCAACCCGTCGATCCGCTGCCCGAAGGGGCACTTGTGATCCTGTCGGAAACCGAAGCGCCGGAATTTGTACTTGGCTGGCAGGGGGATCTTGATGGCGACGGTGATGCCGACCTGCTGGCGCAGGGCGCTTATACGGCGGGCGATGGCGGCAATGCCGCTGTGCTGCGGCAGATGGTGTTGCGGCGGGACGGCGAAAGCTGGACCATCTGGCAGGAGTTCGTGGCGCCGGACGGAATCAAATCCGCCCGGCTGGACACCACCGCCGCAGGCCGCGAACTGGTGCTGACGCTGTTCAGCTACCAGCCGGACGACCCGCATTGCTGCCCGTCCGGCAGTTCGGAGATGCGCCTGCCCCTGAAGTGAGGCAGGCGCGACGGCTCACTTCGCCGAAAGCATCTCGGCTACGTCCAGCAGGATCACTTCGTTATCCGCCGCCGTATCCAGCTTGCGCCCCGACGAGAACGGCAGGTTGTTGTCATTGGCCACCATGATCTGCGTATCGTTCACCCGCATCACATCCTCGATGGTGAAGAAGGGGAAGGTGTGCTTGCCGGTCAGATCGCGCGCAGCCTGGGTTTCCTGACGGTTCACGCCCTCGGGGTCGGCAATGTCCATCAGGTCGATATGGCCGATGCGGCGCACGAAACCTTCGGCATCGACGCTGGCGGTGTCGATCAGCACCACATTCTTCACCAGCGCGGGCAGCGGGAAGCAATCGGGCGCCGGATCTCCGGCGCATTTCAGCGACGGATCGCCCTCGCCGTTGTCACGCTCGATCACCAGCGCACGGGTCTCGTCGATGAAGTTGAAATCACCGATCGCGGTTGCGCCTTCCGCCAGACGGAACTTGAAGCCCAGCCCCGTCCACTTTTCCGCTGCCGTGTCAAAGGCCATAGCGCGCAGGAAAGCGCCTTCGGGCTGACCTTCCGCCGTCATCACCGGCTTTTCCAGCATGGCCCACAGAAGGGAAGTGCCGGGCTGGTGAGCCATGCCCTCATACCCGCCAGAGCGCGGCACGATCCAGTCCTTGCCGACGACCGAGCTGCCGGAGTTCGCGGGGTTGTCGACCGATTTGATGACCTCCTCGCCCTGCATTGTCGGATAGACCGCCAGCACCTTGCCATCAAGCGTGGCGCGGATCAGGAAGGGGCCAAATTCTTCACCGATCCAGAGCTCGCCATTGATGATCTGGATGCTTTCAGGGTCGAAATCCGCGCCGGTCAGATAGCGGCTGTCCGAGCCTTCATAGGCGATGCGGAACGGCACCTTGCGGTCGGGGTCGTGCAGGAACACGGTTTCTTTCACCTCGACCTTGCCGCTGGTGAAATCGGGCATGATCCGGCTGAAGAACAGCAGCGCATCGGGGCTGTTCAGCTTGGTGCCGAAGCCGTTGTCGGTCAGCACATAGGTGCTGCCATCCTCAGCCTGCTGCATGGCGAAACCGGAAAAGCCCTGAAGCGGCTGGCCGTTGAACGGCAGGTTCAGCCCGGTCGGGCGCTTGCCATGCATCGCGCCGGTATCGCCGGCCACGCTTTCGGCCACATCATTGCGGGCAGCGCCAGTGAACTTGCCCGATACGCGCGCATCCGCAGGGGCATCGACCGGCGGGTCGATCAGCGTCAGGGCGGGCAGCACGGCCTGTCCCTTCAGCACTGCCGGGAAGGTGGTTTCGGCGAGTGCCGGTGCGGCGATCAGCGTGGCGCAAAGCGCGGTGGCGGACAGAAGGCGCGACAGCATGGGAATCTCCTGCTTGGGTGTTGCTGCGCCGCTTCTGGCCGCACCGCATTGCAGGAAGATGGCGCACAGACAAAGCTTCGGTGACGGCTGCGTGACGGGCTTTCGCGCCAGTGGACGACCGGCCCGCTTTCGGCTAAAGCGCGGCCATGCTGGACAATCGCCCCACCCTCCCGCCCGAAATCGCCCGCCGCCGGACCTTCGCGATCATCGCGCACCCGGATGCGGGAAAAACCACGCTGACCGAAAAGTTCCTGCTGTTCGGCGGCGCGATCCAGATGGCGGGTCAGGTGCGGGCCAAGGGCGAGGCGCGGCGCACGCGGTCGGATTTCATCAAGATGGAACAGGATCGCGGCATCTCGGTCTCGGCTTCGGCGATGAGCTTTGACTACCGCGAGTTCCGCTTCAATCTGGTCGATACGCCCGGCCACAGCGATTTTTCGGAAGATACCTATCGCACACTGACGGCGGTGGATGCGGCGATCATGGTGATCGACGGCGCCAAGGGCGTGGAAAGCCAGACCCGCAAGCTGTTCGAGGTCTGCCGTTTGCGCGACCTGCCGATCCTGACCTTCTGTAACAAGATGGACCGCGAGGCACGCGATACGTTCGAGATCATCGACGAGATTCAGGAAAACCTGGCCATCGACGTGGCACCGGCAAGCTGGCCCATCGGCTCGGGGCGCGAGTTTCTGGGCTGCTACGACATCCTGAACGACCGGCTGGAACTGATGGACCGCGCCGACCGTAATCGGGTCGCCGAAACCATCGAGATCAAGGGGCTGGACGATCCGAAACTGGCGCAGCACGTCCCGGCCGGGATGCTGGCGCAATTGCGCGAAGAGCTGGAAATGGCGCGCGAACTCTTGCCCGCTTTCGACCGCAAGGCGTTTCTGGAAGGCCATATGACGCCGATCTGGTTCGGCTCTGCCATCAACTCCTTCGGGGTGAAGGAATTGATGGACGGCATCGGGAACTACGGCCCCGAGCCGCAGCCGCAACCCACCGCCAGCCGCAAGGTCGCGCCCGAGGAAACGCCGGTGACCGGCGTGGTGTTCAAGGTGCAGGCCAATATGGACCCCAAGCACCGCGACCGCGTGGCCTTCATCCGGTTGGCCTCCGGCCATTTCGAACGGGGCATGAAGCTGCTGCATGTGCGGTCGAAAAAGCCGATGGCGGTGTCGAATCCGGTGCTGTTCCTCGCTGCCGACCGCGAACTGGCGGAAGAGGCCTGGGCGGGTGACATCATCGGCATTCCGAACCACGGGCAGCTTCGCATCGGCGACGCGCTGACCGAGGGCGAGGATCTGCGCTTTACCGGCATCCCGTCGTTCGCGCCGGAACTGCTGCGCGGGGTGCGGGCCGCCGATCCGATGAAGGCCAAGCATCTGGAAAAGGCGCTGATGCAATTCGCCGAGGAAGGCGCCGCGAAGGTGTTCAAGCCGATGATCGGCTCGGGCTTCATCGTGGGCGTGGTGGGCGCGCTGCAATTCGACGTGCTGGCCAGCCGGATCGAGCAGGAATATGCGCTGCCCGTGCGGTTCGAGGCGTCGCAATTCACCTCTGCCCGCTGGGTGGCGGGTCCGAAGGCGGAAATGGACAAGTTCCTTAACGTGAACAAGGGCCATATCGCCCATGACCACGATGGCGACGTGGTGTACCTGACCCGCCTGCAATGGGACATTGATCGCATCCAGCGCGATTACCCCGAGCTGAAGCTGACCGCGACGAAAGAAATGCTGGCGTGACGCGGCAAAACCGCGTCTTGCCAACGGGCGAGATCGCGGCGCTGCCGTTTCGCGGCGCATGGATGGGCAATCGCGGGATATTGCACGATGCAGCGGGCCAGCCTGGCCCGGCGCGCTGGCGGCACAAGAACTGGATCTGCTGCAAGCTGGCCTTCAAGGGCCGCAAGCGCCCGCTCATGGCGCCTCATAGCTATACCGAACTGTTCTTCTATGACGAGCCGCAGGCGCTGGCTGCTGGTCACCGCCCCTGCGCCGAATGCCGCCGCGAGGATTACAACCGCTTTCGCGGGATCTGGGAACGGTTGTTCGGCCCGGCGGATGCGAAAGCCATCGACGCGGCCCTGCACAAGGCCCGGCTGGCCGGACGCCCGGCGCAGCAATGCCGCCATCAGGCACCCTCACCCGACCTGCCTGACGGCGCCATGATCCTGACCGAAGACCAGCCCGCCCTGATATGGCAAGGCGCCTTGCATCCCTGGACGCCCGACCACGGCTATGGCCCTGCCCGGCCCGTGCCAGATGGCCCTGCAACCGTGCTGACACCTGCCCCGCTGGTCGCCATACTGGCAGCAGGCTACCGGCCCCTCCCGCATCCCGGCCTGACCGGAGTGTGACCGGAGCCGCCCTTGCGGCCCCTGCCCAATCGCGCCAGACTGGCCGCGTCCGACAGGAGGTTCCATGTCCGCCCCCCGTGCCTTTCTGGTTGCCACTGCGAAGAACGAAGGCCCCTTCATTCTTGAATGGGTCGCCCATCACATGGAAGTCGGCTTCACCGACATCGTGATCTACCAGAACGATTCCGACGATCTGACGCAGGACATCCTGACGGCACTGCAAAAGCTGGGTGCCATCCGGTATTTCGACAACAGCGCCGCCGCGCGCGGCACCCATCAGGTGCGGGCCTATATCCGCGCTTCACGCCTGAAATCCTACGCCGAGGCCGATTTTGCCATGGCTCTGGATCTTGACGAGTTTCTGGTGATCAAGACCGGCAACGGGCGGCTGGAGGATTTCGTGGCGGCCAGCCCGCTCTTCGACGTGGCACAGATCAACTGGCGGCTGTTCGGCAATTCCGGCAAGCGGCTGCAAAGCTTCCGCATGCAGACCGAACGCTTCACCATGGCCGATTATGTGATGGCCGACGACGAACGGTTCAACGCCTATAAATGTCTGTTCCGCCCGAAATATTTTGAACGCCCGGGCGTCCACCGCCCCAATCCCCGCGAGGGCGTGGATGAAGACGCGTTGCGTGTCGTCAACGGTTCGGGGCTGGTGCCGGGGCAATATCAGATCAAGAATTACAACTCCACCGATCCGGGTGGACAAAGCCTTGCGCAGATCAACCATTACATCGTGCGCGATCTGGATACGTTCATGGTCAAGACCCGCAGGGGCTCCGCCCATCAGGATGACCGCGAGGTCGGGCTGAAATACTGGGCGCTGCGCAACAAGAACTATGTCGAGGATGACAGCATGGCGCCCTGGCGGGCGCGGCTGGTGGATCGGTTCAACGCCCTGAACGATGCGACCTATGACCGGCTGAAGCGGTTGCGGCGCCAGTCGGTCGCCATCCACAAGCGGAAGTTCGAAGAGGTCATGGAAGACCCCGAGGCGCGCCAGCTGCGCCGTGAATGCATGAAATTCGAAGGCAATATCCCCCTGCTGGGCAGTTACAAGGATGTGCTGGAACATGGCGGGCCAACTTGACGGCGGATCAAATTTCCGGTAGGGGGCGGAAGGCAGAGTATGCCATGACGCCGGGGCGCCCGGACAAGCAGCGTCCCTCCACCTCCCCGCGGGCCGATCCCGCTGTGACAGGACGTTGATGACCAAGTTCTCCGATCTCGCGCTCGATCCGCGCGTTTTGCAAGCCGTCGCCGAAGCCGGCTATGAAACTCCCACCCCGATTCAGGCGCAGGCCATTCCGCCCGCCCTTGAAGGCCGCGACGTGCTGGGCATCGCCCAGACCGGCACCGGCAAGACAGCGAGCTTCTCGCTGCCGATGATCACGCTGCTGGGTCAGGGCCGTGCCCGCGCCCGGATGCCGCGCAGCCTCGTGCTGTGCCCGACGCGTGAACTGGCGGCGCAGGTGGCCGAAAACTTCGACACCTATGCCAAGCACACCAAGCTGACCAAGGCGCTGCTGATTGGCGGCGTGGCCTTCGGCGAACAGGACAAGCTGATCGACCGCGGCGTGGACGTGCTGATCGCCACCCCTGGCCGTCTGCTGGACCATTTCGAACGCGGCAAGCTTCTGCTGACCGGCGTGCAGATCATGGTGGTGGACGAGGCCGACCGGATGCTGGACATGGGGTTCATTCCCGATATCGAACGCATCTTCAATCTGACGCCCTTCACCCGGCAGACCTTCTTCTTCTCGGCCACCATGGCGCCCGAGATCGAGCGGATCACCAAGACCTTCCTGTCGAACCCGGTGAAGATCGAAGTGGCGCGGCAATCGACCACCTCGGAAACCATCGAACAGGCGCTGGTGCAGTTCACGCCCAGCCGCAAGGACCGCAGCTTTGCCGAAAAGCGCGCCGTCCTGCGCGCCCTGATCCGGGCCGAGGGTGAGAGCTGCACCAATGCCATCATCTTCTGCAATCGCAAGATGGATGTGGATGTGGTCGCCAAGTCGCTGAAATCGCATGGGTTTAACGCGGCCCCGATCCATGGCGACCTGGACCAGTCGCAGCGCATGAAAACGCTGGATGGCTTCCGCGACGGGTCTCTGCAACTGCTGGTCGCCTCGGATGTGGCGGCGCGCGGGCTGGATATTCCATCGGTCAGCCATGTGTTCAACTTCGACCTGCCCTCGCATCCCGAGGATTACGTCCACCGCATCGGCCGTACCGGCCGCGCCGGGCGCAAGGGCAAGGCGTTCTCGATTGCCACGCCGCATGACGAGAAATACCTGACCAATATCGAATCGCTGGTGAAGCAGGAAATCCCGCGCGGCAGCCTGCCCGAGGGCTTTACCCTGCCCGAACCGCGCGAGCGGGATGACCGCCGCAAGGATGACCGGCGCCGCGACGACCGTGGCCCGAAGGGCAAGGGGCCGAAGCCGCAGCGCGACGCCACTCCGCGTGAGGCGCCGCCGCGCGAACCCGAGGTGGTGGAAGACCGTAAGCCTGCAAGCCCGGCGCCCGTCCCTGCCCAGGCGCAGGTCCATACCCATGGCACCGGGCATCATCATCATCACCACCGCGAGGACCGTCGCGACGACCGCCGCCGCAATGACCGCGACGACCGTGTTGTCGGTATGGGCGATCATGTGCCGGACTTCCTGATGCGCAGCTTCAAGCTGAAGGAACGCCCCGCAGACGAGACGGCAGAGCCTCAGGTGGAAGACGCCACCGCAGAATAAGAAAGGGGCGCCGCGCGGCGCCCCTTTTCATTTCCGGTCTGGCAGCGCCTGTCATTCCTCTGACAGGCGGCTGACCACAACGGTGACCTCGGGCTTCTTGCCGATCTCCTCGACCGCGACCTGACGGACGATCCGACGGATCGCCTCTTCGGTCTTTTCATCGTCGCGCATGATCTTGGGTGGCGCGGTTTCAAGGAACTGCGTCAGCTCCGCCTCCATCGCCTCGGCCAACGGCTGCCCGCGCTTGCCGGTTTCCGGCAGGCCCATCAGTTCCACCCAGGCCTCGCCCAGCGGCTCGTTCTGTTCATCCAGGATGACGTTGACCATGGCATGCCCGTTCAGCGCCATGCGGATGCGGTTGCGCACCACGCCATCCATCGCACCGATCAGCACCGATCCATCCAGATAAAGCCGCCCGGTCTCGATATATTCCGCGACCTCGGGGGCATCACCGCTCAGATCCAGCATCATGCCATTGGTGGCAATCTCACCGGCGATACCGCGCGCCTCCGCCAGTTTCACATGCTCGCGCAGGTGGCGGTGTTCCCCATGCATCGGCACCAGCATCTGCGGATGCAGGACTTCATGCATCTTTTCCAGATCCGGGCGGTTGGCATGGCCCGAAACGTGGTAGCGCCCGCCCGTATCATCCACCACATCGACGCCCATTTCCGAGAAGCTGTTCATGATGCGCAGCACATCACGTTCGTTCCCCGGAATGGTTTTGGACGAAAAGAGGAACATGTCGCCCTCTTTCAGCTCCAGCCCCAGATACTTGCCGCGCGACAGCTGCGCCGTCGCCGCACGCCGCTCGCCCTGACTGCCGGTGACGATCAGCATGAGGTTCTGGCGCGAGACTTCCGTGGCCTGTTCCGACGGGATGATGGTCGGGAAATCGGTCAGCACGCCGGTTTCCTGTGCCACCTTGACCATGCGTTGCATCGCGCGGCCCAGCAGACAGACAGACCGGCCTGCTGCCCGCCCGGCTTCGGCCAGCGTTTTCAGCCGCGCGACGTTCGACGCGAAGGTCGTCGCCACCACCATGCCACCCGCATTGGCAATCAGGCCATGGATCGGATCGGCCAGCGTCGCCTCCGACCGGCCCGGCGCAGGCGAGAAGATGTTGGTGGAATCGCACATCAGTGCCTTCACCGGCACTTCGTCGGCAATGGCGCGGAACGCGGCTTCGTTCCAGCCCTCGCCAACGATGGGGGTCGGGTCCAGCTTGAAGTCGCCCGAATGCACCAGCCGCCCTGCGGGCGTGTCGATCACCAGCGCCGAGCTTTCGGGGATCGAATGGGCGATCGGCACGAACTGCACGCGGAACGGCCCGGCCTCGACCACCGCGGGGCGCGGCTCGACCGTATGGATCACATCCAGCGGATGGCCCTGTTCCTCGAACTTCAGGCGACCAATTGCAGCAGTGAAGCGCCGGGCATAGACCCGCTTCTTCAGCTTGGGCCAAAGATGCCCCAGCGCGCCGATGTGATCCTCATGCGCATGGGTGATAAAGATCGCCTCGATCCGGTCGGCATGCGCCTCCAGCCAGGCGATATCGGGCATGATCAGATCGACGCCCGGTGTGGTGTCCATGTCCGGGAAGGTCACGCCCAGATCGACGACGATCAGCCGCTCACGCCCTTCCGGCCCATAGCCGTAGACATAGCAGTTCATCCCGATTTCGCCGGCACCGCCGAGGGGCAGATAGATCAGGCGGTTCTTCACGCTCATGCGGTTTCCAGTTCCTTGTTATGGCGGTGGATGAGAACGAGCCCATGCATGGTCAGATCGTCCTCCACCGAATCGAACAGGTCGGTGCCCTGCTGAAAGAGAGGTGCAAGCCCCCCCGTGGCAATCACTTTCATCGGCCGGTCACGTTCGGCGCGGATCTGCCGGACGATGCCTTCGGCCAGACCGATATACCCCCAATACACGCCCGACTGCATGCAGGCCACAGTATTCGTGCCGATGGCCGTCGCCGGTTTGGTGACATCCACATGCGGCAGGGCGGCGGCGGCCATATGCAGGGCCTCAAGGCTCAGGTTCACACCCGGCGCGATGACCCCGCCGATATAGGCGCCATCGGTATCCACCACGTCGAAAGTGGTGGCGGTGCCGAAATCCACCACGATCAGATTACCGCCATGACGGTCAAAGCCCGCCACGGTATTCACCAGCCGGTCCGGCCCCACCGTGGTGCCCTGATCGACGCGCGGCGCCACCGGCAGCGCGCATTCCGGCTTGCCCACCACCAGAGGGCGGCAATCGAAATAACGGTTGCAAAGCACGCGCAGGTTGAACACCACGCGCGGCACGGTGGATGAGATGATGGCCTCGTCAATCTGCGCCTCGGTCTTCGTCAGCATCATCAGCGAAGACAGCCAGACGAAGTATTCATCCGCCGTGCGCTTATGATCGGTGGCGATGCGCCAGGTGGCGATGAACTCGCGCCCGTCCCAGATCGAGAACACCGTATTGGTATTGCCGCAGTCGATGGCCAGAAGCATGGCTGATGCCTTTCAGAAAAAGACCTCGGCGGCGGGGATCGCCTCCCGCCGTCCGTCGATGTTCAGGACCAGCGCACCGCTGTCGTCGATTGTCTCGAAAATCCCGTGCCGTTCGGTCGTGCCGGTGCGCGCACGGATGCGCTCGCCGCGCCGCGCGGCCCGGTCCAGCCACGCGGCGCGGATGGGCGCGAATCCCTCGGCCTGAAAGCGGGTTTCCCACAGCGCGAAGGCCGCAGCCAGATGGGTCAGAAACCGTTCGGGTGTGATGCGCAGGCCGGTCTCCGCCAGCAGGCTGACCGGCGTCACGGCACCGGGTTCCACCGCCTCAACCGGCGGAGCGCCGATCAGGTTGACGCCGATGCCGATGATCAGATGACTGACACGCCCGCCTGCCCCGCCGCTTTCCAGCAGGATACCCGCCAGCTTGCCGCCATTCAGCAGCACGTCATTGGGCCATTTCAGCGCGAAGGCACCGGGCAGATCGGTCAGCCCTGCACAGGCGTCATACAGCGCCAGCGCCGCGATGAAGCTGCGCAGCGCCGCGGTTTCGGGCCGCCCCTCGGGGCGCATCACCAGACTGCCGTAGAAATTGCCACGCGGGCTGGACCAGGGCCGCCCGCGCCGCCCGCGTCCCGCTGTCTGCTCTCCCGCAATGACCCATGCCGGACCTGTCAGGCCCGGCACGAGGGAAAGCGCATAAGCATTGGTGCTGTCGACCGTATCGAGGGCATGGCGCGCCACGCCCTCGGGCCAGACCGGGTCCGCGTTACCGGACAAGGGCTTCGGCCGCCACGGCCGCCGCAGGGTCGATCCCGAACAGGTTGACCGCCCCGACCAGCATGATCAGCGCCGCCGCCACGAAAGCGATCCACTGCGGCGCGCTCATCCGGCTTTCAACGGTTTCGCCGTCCTTCCCGAAGAACATGAAGTAGACGATGCGCAGGTAATAGAAGGCCCCGATGGCCGAAGCCACGGCGCTGGCCACCACAAGCCAGGTCAGCCCCGCCGAAAGCGCCGCCTGCCACACCGCAAACTTCGCGAAGAAGCCGACGAAGGGCGGCACACCCGCAAGGCTGAACATCAGCGCAAGCACGGCATAGGCTTTCATGGGTTCACGCTTCACGAACATGTTCAGCGCCGCGATATCGGTCACCGGCTTGCCGTCACGCTCCAGCGACAGGATGAAGGCGAAGGTGCCGATATTCATGGTGACGTAGATCGCCATGTAGATCAGCATGGCCTGCACCCCGGCCGCCGTGCCCGCCGCGAGGCCAAGCAGCGCATAGCCCATATGCGCGATCGACGAATAGGCCATCAGGCGCTTCAGGTCGCGCTGGCCAATGGCCGCGATGGCACCGACGAACATCGACAAGAGCGACATCACCGCGATGACCTGCTGCCAGTCGCCCGGAATGGCACCGAAGGCGTCATAGGCCAGACGGGCCAGCAGCGCCATGGCGGCAACCTTCGGCGCGGTCGCAAAGAAGGCCGTCACCGGGGTCGGCGCGCCTTCATAAACGTCCGGCGTCCACATGTGGAAGGGCGCGGCGGAAACCTTGAAGGCCAGACCCGACAGCATGAACACCAGACCGAACAGCAGGCCCAGCGGGATCTCGCCACCCAGCGTCGACAGGATGCCCGAGAACAGCGTGGTGCCGGCAAAGCCATAGGTCAGCGAGGCGCCGTACAGCAGCAGGCCCGAGCTCAGCGCGCCAAGGACGAAGTATTTCAGGCCCGCCTCGGTGGATTTGGCACTGTCACGGCGCAGGGCCGCGATGACGTAAAGCGCCAGCGACTGAAGCTCCAGCCCCAGATACAGCGCCATCAGGTCGCCCGCCGAAACCATCATCATCATGCCGACGACCGACAGGGAAACGAGGATCGGATATTCAAACCGCGCGAGATCGCGACGGCTCATGTAGTCGAAGCTCGTCACCAGAACGGCGGCGGCCGACAGCAGGATGGTGATTTTCGCATAGCGGGCAAAGGGATCGTCGTTGAACATGCCGCCGAAGGCAGTGCGCGCGCCCTCGCCGTTGGTGCCGATCCAGAAGGCAAGGACGAGGAAAACCCCCGCCGTCACCCAGGTGATCAGGCCCGCAGCCTTGTCCTTGGTGGTGTAGACCCCGAACAGAAGCGCCGCCATGGCGTAGATCGAAAGTGCGACCTCGGGCAGGAGGATGTTGAAATCGGTGCCGGTCATGGGCAGGCCCTCAGTGCGAAGCCGCTTCCGCCACGTCGGCAGACGCAGGCAGGGCAGCATGGTAGTCGGAAACCAGCGTCTCGACCGAGGGACCGATGATATCGGTCACCAGCGACGGATAGACGCCGAGGAGAAGGGTCATCACCACCAGCGGCGCGAAGATCGCGCGCTCGCGGCCATTCATGTCGGTGATCGACTTCAGCGCTTCTTTGATCAGGTCGCCGAACACGACCCGACGGTAGAGGTAAAGCGCGTAGGCCGCCGAGAAGATCACGCCCGAGGTGGCGACCACGGCCACCCAGGTATTGACCTGGAAGATGCCCATGAGCGTCAGGAACTCGCCGATGAACCCGCTGGTGCCGGGAAGACCCACATTGGCCATGGTGAAGAACATGAAGATCAGCGCATAGGCGGGCATGCGGATCACAAGGCCGCCATAGGCGTCGATCTCGCGGGTATGCATGCGGTCATAGATCACACCGACGCAAAGAAACAGCGCGCCCGAGATGAAGCCGTGGCTCAGCATCTGGAAGATGGCGCCGTCGATCCCCTGCTGATTGGCCGCGAAGATGCCCATGGTGACATAGCCCATGTGTGCGACCGAGGAATAGGCGATCAGCTTCTTCATGTCGCTTTGCGCCAGCGCCACCAGCGAGGTGTAGACGATGGCGATGGCCGACATCCACAGCACGAGGCCCGACATCACGTCGGCGCCCACGGGGAACATCGGCAGCGAGAAGCGCAGGAAGCCGTAGCCGCCCATCTTCAGAAGGATCGCCGCCAGAACCACGGAACCGGCAGTCGGCGCCTGAACGTGGGCGTCGGGCAGCCAGGTGTGCACCGGCCACATCGGCATCTTCACCGCGAAGCTGGCGAAGAAGGCGAGGAACAGCAGCGTCTGCATGCCGCCCACGACGTGAATGCCCGCGATGTTCAGCGTGTCCGAGGCGAAAGTGTGGTTCAGCAGTTGCACCATGTCGGTGGTCCCTGCGTCGACATACATCGCCACCATCGCCACCAGCATCAGCACCGAGCCGAGGAAGGTATAGAGGAAGAATTTGAACGCCGCATAGATGCGGTCCTTGCCGCCCCAGATGCCGATGATCAGGAACATCGGGATCAGGCCCGCCTCGAAGAACAGGTAGAACAGCACCAGATCCAGTGCGCAGAACACGCCGAGCATCAGCGTTTCCAGCAGCAGGAAGGCAATCATGTATTCCTTGGTGCGATGTTCCACCGTCCAGCAGGCCGCGATGGTCAGCGGCATGAGGAAGGTCGTCAGCATGACGAACAGCACCGAGATGCCGTCGACGCCCATCTTGTATTTCAGGCCGAGGATCCAGTCGTATTCCTCGACGAACTGCATGCCGGTATTGGCCGGGTCGAAGCCCGACAGGATGGTCAGCGACACGAGGAAAGTGGCGGTCGTCGCGACCAGCGCCACCCATTTGGCGTTGCGCTGCGCGGCGGCATCATTCCCGCGCAGGAACAGCGCCAGAATGGCAGCCGCTACAGCCGGAATGAAGGTGATGATGGAAAGGACGTTTTCCATTAGTGCGCGCCCCCCGAGAGCGACATCCAGGTGATCAGGGCAGCGATGCCAAGCACCATGGCGAATGCGTAGTGGAAGATATAGCCGGATTGCATCCGGTTCACGACGCGGGTGAGCATCGGGATGAAGCCCATGGCCACGCCATTGATCGTGCCGTCAATCACCGCGCCGTCACCCTTCTTCCACAGGAAGTTGCCAAGCCAGCGGGCGGGCGCCACGAAGATCGCGGCGTAAAGCTCATCGAAATACCACTTGTTCAGCAGGAATTCGTAAAGCGGGCGCTGCGCCGTCGCCAGACGCCGCGGCAGATCGGGCCGACGGATGTAGAAAATCCAGGCGACGAAGAAGCCAAGCAGCATGGCGATGAAGGGCGAAACCTTCACCCAGGTCGGCGCCTCATGCGCCGCGTGGATGACATGGTTTTCGGCGCCAAGGAAGATCGCACCTTTCGGGGCGCTCGCCACGGCATGACCTTCGGTTGCCTGCTCTCCGGCAGCCGGGGCCGCATGGCCTTCCGTCGTCCCGGTCGCGGCAGCCTGGTCGCCCTCACCTTCCGTAGTGGCATGCCCGGTGTCGGCGGCCACATGCTCCATGGCCGGTTCCATGCCGAACCACGACCGCATCTTCGCCTCATCCCCGAAGAAGCTGTTGTACCACAGCATCCCCGAGAAGGCCGCCCCCAGCGCCAGAACGCCCAGCGGGATCAGCATGACAACAGGGCTTTCATGCGGCTCGTGGTGATGGTCATCATGGCCGTGGCCATGCCCGTGACCATGCGCCCGGCTTTCGCCGTAGAAGGTCAGGAACATCAGCCGCCACGAATAGAACGAGGTGAAGCAGGCCGCGACGACCAGCATCCAGAAGGCATACTGGCTGCCGACCCAGGCGCTTTCGATCACCGCGTCTTTCGACAGGAAGCCCGCGAAGCCGATATGGGTCAGCGGGATGCCGACGCCGGTGATGGCCAGCGTGCCGATCATCATGGCCCAGAAGGTCAGCGGGATCTTCTTGCGCAGGCCACCGTAGTTGCGCATGTCCTGCTCATGGTGCGTCGCGTGGATCACCGAACCGGCACCGAGGAACAGCATGGCTTTGAAGAAGGCATGCGTGAACAGATGGAACATCGCCACCGAATAGACGCCCACGCCCGCAGCCACGAACATGTAGCCAAGCTGCGACATGGTGGAATAGGCGATGACGCGCTTGATGTCGTTCTGCACCAGACCGATGGTCGCCGCGACGAAAGCGGTGGTCGCCCCCAGAACGGTGATGAAGGCCAGCGCCTGGGGCGCATATTCATAGATCGGCGACATCCGGCAGACGAGGAACACCCCCGCCGTCACCATGGTCGCGGCGTGGATCAGCGCCGACACCGGGGTCGGGCCTTCCATCGCGTCGGGCAGCCAGGTGTGCAGGCCGAGCTGCGCCGATTTCCCCATGGCGCCGATGAACAGCAGCACGCCGATCAGGTTGGCGGCATTCCATTCCGTCCACAGGAAGCTGAGGCTGGTATCGGCCAGACCCGGCGCGGCAGCGAACACATCGTCGAAGCGGATCGAGTCGGTCAGGAAGAACAGCGCGAAGATGCCGAGGGCAAAGCCGAAGTCGCCGACGCGGTTCACGATGAAAGCCTTCATCGCCGCCGCATTGGCCGAAGGCTTGCGGTAGTAGAAGCCGATCAGCAGGTAGGAGGCCACGCCCACGCCTTCCCAGCCGAAGAACATCTGGACCAGGTTGTCCGATGTCACCAGCGTCAGCATGGCGAAGGTGAAGAACGACAGATAAGCGAAGAAGCGCGCCTTGTAATGCTCGCCCTCCTTCCAGTTGTCGTCATGCGCCATGTAGCCGAAGGAATAGAGGTGGACGAGCGCAGAGACCGAGTTCACCACGACCAGCATGATGGCGGTCAGCCGGTCAAGCCGGATCGCCCATTCCGTTGCCAGCGAACCGCTTTCGATCCAGCGCATCAGCACGATGCGCTGCGTCTCGCCGTCGAAACCAAGGAAGATGATCCAGGACAGCAGTGCCGCAAGGAACACCAGCGAGGTGGTGATGACCTGACCGGCCGTTTCACCGATGAATCGCCAGCCGAAGCCGCAGATCAGGGCCCCGACAAGGGGCGCGAGGAGAATGATCGTGGCCATTCGTTCAGCCTTTCATCACGTTGGCGTCTTCGACGTCGATGGTGCCGCGCGTGCGGAAGAAGCTCACCAGGATCGCAAGGCCGATGGCCGCCTCGGCGGCGGCGACGGTCAGCACGAACATGGTGAAGACCTGCCCCACCAGATCGCCCAGGAAGCTGGAAAAGGCGACGAGGTTGATGTTGACCGACAGAAGCATCAGTTCGATCGACATCAGGATGACGATGACATTCTTCCGGTTGAGGAAGATGCCGAAGATGCCAATGACGAACAGCGCCGCCGCCACCGTCAGGTAATGTTCAAGTCCTACCATTCTCGTCCCTCCGGGTGTGTGCCCGTAATTGTTCCGCTTGCGGGACAGACCCGCGATCAGGGCGCATCATTGTGCGCCCCTCTGAATTGTCAGAGCCCCTGCCCCGGCTTCACGTCCTTCAGCTCCATCGCCTTGGCCGGGTCGCGCCACATCTGGTGCAGCACGTTCTGGCGCTTCACGTCCTTGCGGTGGCGCAGCGTCAGGGTGATGGCGCCGATCATGGCGACCAGCAGCACGAGGCCCGAGGCCTGGAAGAGGTAGATGTATTTGTCGTAGATCAGCAGACCCAGGGCCTTGGTGTTCTGCACATCCTCGATGGCCGGGGCCACCGCCTGACGCAGACCCAGCGCGCCTTCGGCCTGTGTCCAGGCAGCATAGGCCATGCCGAATTGCAGGATGATGATGACCCCGATCAGAAGCGCCAGCGGCATGGTGCGTGCCATCTCGCCCTTCAGTTCCGCGAAATCGACGTCCAGCATCATCACGACGAAGAGGAACAGCACTGCCACCGCGCCGACATAAACGATGATCAGCAGCATCGCCACAAACTCCGCCCCCAGCAGGACGAACAGCCCCGCCGACGACAGGAAGGTCAGGATCAGCCACAGAACCGAATGCACGGGGTTGCGCGATACGGTGACCATGAGGCCCGCCGCCACCGTCACCACGGCGAAGCAATAGAAGGCAATATCCGCAACGCTCATGCGTTCTTCTCCTCGGTTTCCGCAAAAACCGCCTGAGCCATCTCAAGCGCCTTCTGCATGGCGGGCAGCCCGCCGAACATGCTCATCTGCCAGATCACTTCCGCGATCTCGCGTTTGGTCGCGCCCGCCTCAAGCGCATGCCGGATCGCCAGCTTCAGCTGCGCCTCCGCATGGGCGCCCAGAACGGTCAGCGCGGCGATGGTGACCAGAAGCCGGGTCTTGGCATCCAGCCCCTCGCGATTGAACGTGCGGCCGAACCACATCTCCATCATGTCCTTGGTCATGGTGGGGATGTAATTTTCGAACCCTTTCACCGACATGTTTTCCAAGGACGGATTGAAGGCACGGACCATCTCCTGCCCCTGCTCAATCATCGTCTTGAAAAGTTTGGTGAAATCATCGTTCATGGGGATTACCGATAGGGTGCGTCGATTTCGAGATTGCGGGCAATCTCGGCCTCCCAGCGGGCGCCGTTGTCCAAGAGCTTCGCCTTGTCGTAGTAAAGCTCCTCGCGGGTCTCGGTCGAGAATTCGAAGTTCGGCCCCTCGACGATGGCATCCACCGGGCAGGCTTCCTGACAGAAGCCGCAGTAGATGCATTTCGTCATGTCGATGTCATAGCGCGTGGTGCGGCGGCTGCCATCTTCGCGCGGTTCCGCGTCGATGGTGATGGCCTGCGCCGGGCAGATCGCCTCGCACAGCTTGCAGGCGATGCAGCGTTCCTCGCCGTTCGGATAGCGACGCAGCGCGTGTTCGCCCCGGAAGCGCGGCGACAGCGGCCCCTTTTCATGCGGGTAGTTCAGCGTCGATTTCGGCGCGAAGAAATACCGCAGGCCCAGACCAAAGCCCTTGATGAAATCCACCAGCAGGAAATATTTCGCTGCCCGGTTGAAGTCGATTGCGCGCGTTTCGCCCATCTCAGCCCCCGATGGTCCAGCGTGCCCAGAGGCCGCCCAGAACTTCGTATTTTGCAAGGAATGCCACGATCACCACCCATGCGAGCGACAGCGGCAGGAATACTTTCCAGCCAATCCGCATCAGCTGGTCATAGCGGTAGCGCGGCACGATGGCCTTCACCATGGCGAACATGAAGAAGAAGAAGGCCATCTTGGCGACCATCCAGATCGCGCCATCCGGCAGGCCCGGAATGGGCGACAGCCAGCCGCCGAAGAACAGCAGCGAAATCAGCGCGCACATCAGGAAGATGGCGATATATTCGCCCGCCATGAACAGAAGGAACGGCGTTGCCGAATATTCCACCTGATAGCCGGCCACCAGTTCGGATTCCGCTTCGGGCAGATCGAAGGGCGGGCGGTTGGTTTCGGCCAGCGCCGAGATGAAGAACAGCGCCACCATCGGCAGATGCGGCAGCCAGTACCAGCCGAACAGGCCCCAGCCGGTATCCTGCGCCCGCACGATATCGCCGAAGTTCATCGAGCCGGTCGAGATGATGATGCCGATGATGATCAGACCCAGCGACACTTCGTAGGAAATCATCTGCGCGGCCGACCGCAGCGAGCCGAGGAACGGGTATTTGGAGTTCGAGGCCCAGCCGCCCATGATCACGCCATAAACCTCCAGCGAGGAAATGGCGAAGACATAAAGGATGGCCACGTTGATGTCCGACAGCACCCAGCCATCCGAGAACGGCACCACCGCCCAGGCGATCATCGCCAGAACGAAGGACAGCATCGGCGCAAGGAAGAACACCGGACGGTCGGCACCCGCGGGCACCACGACCTCTTTCACCACATATTTCAGGGCGTCGGCCACCGATTGCAGCAGGCCAAAGGCGCCCACCACGTTCGGGCCCCGCCGCATCTGGACGGCCGCCCAGATCTTGCGGTCGCCATAGACGAGGAACAACAAGGAGATCATCACGAAGGCGATGACCAGAAGACATTGCGCCGCGATCAGCAGTGCTGTCCCCAGACCTGTTTGCAGAAATTCAGCCATTTGCCTCTGGTCCCTCAGCCCAAGTCTTTTTCATACCGTCGGTATCCCCTGCGCGCCGCAATCGCGCACCGTTACCTCGGCGTCGATCGTCCGCAACCCGCGGGGCAGCGCGGCCGAGATCACATAGACCGCATCGCCGCGCCAGTTGTTTCCATCCTGTGCCACCGTGGTGCGCACATGCCGCGCGAACCCGAAACCCCGGATCAGCGCATATTGGGCCGCCGCGCAGCGCGCATAGGCCTCGACATCCCCGTCATTCCGTGCGCCGGTCATGGCGACGCGGAAATTGACCAGATCCCCGTCAAGCAGGATCGTCTCGATCCGCTCATACCGGGCCGAAGGCGGTGCCGCGTCACTGTCGCCCGCGCAGCCCGACAGCACCGCCGCAGCGGTTGTCAGGCCAAGCAGGGAGGCGGCGGCACGCATCATCCGGTTATTCCGCCGCCAGCGGCGCGTCGGTGCGCGCGGCGGCCATCGCCTGCAACTCGCCCATCAGGCTCGATGCACGGGAGATCGGGTTGGTCAGGTAGTAATCCTTCACCACCAGACCGAAAGGCGCATTCCCCAGCGCCGCACGCGGCAGCGCCGCGCCTTCGTTGCTGGCCAGTTCGTCAATCCGGCCCAGATGCGGATGCGCGGCCACGATGCGCGAGCGTAGCTCGGCCAAGCTGTCCCAACCCAGGGTCGAGCCGATCTCGGCCGACAGCGCCCGCAGGATCGCCCAGTTTTCCTTGGCCTCGCCCGGCGCAAACCCGGCCCGCATCGCCAGTTGCGGACGGCCTTCGGTGTTCACGAACAAGCCGTTTTCTTCCGTGTAGGCGGCGCCCGGCAGGATGATGTCGGCGCGATGCGCCCCGCGATCCCCATGGCTGCCCTGATAGATCACGAAGGCACCGGCCTCGATCTCCACCTCATCGGCGCCAAGGTTATAGATCACCTCGGCCCCTTCGGTCGCGCCTTTCAGCCCGCCCTCGGTGGTGCAGCCCACATCCATCGCGCCCACGCGGGCAGCGGCGGTATGCAGGACCAGCAGCTTCGCGCCGGTGGTGGCGCAATAGGCCTGCGCCTCGGCCAGAACGGCGGCGCCATCGGCCTCAACCAGCGCGCCCTGCCCGACGATCACAAGCGCGGGCTTGTCGGAGGCCGAAGCCTTGCCCACCAGCGCGGTCAGCGCGTTCCGGTCGGTGCCGAGATGCGCGTAATCATAGGTCAGATCGACCGCGCGGCCGATCAGCGCCACATCGGCACCCCGCGCCCAGGCCTTGCGGATCCGGGCGTTCAGAACAGGCGCCTCGTTGCGCGGGTCGGTGCCGATCAGCAGGATCGTTTGCGCCGCGTCGATATCCTCGATGGCGGCAGTGCCGACATAAGCCGCGCGGTTGCCTGCCGGAAGTTTCGCGCCATCGGTGCGGCATTCAACCGCGCCGCCCAGCGATTCCACGAGCGTTTTCAGGCTGTAAGCAGCCTCGACCGGCACCAGATCACCCACGATGCCGGTCACCTTGCGGCCCTTCATGGCAGCAGCGGCAGCGGCCAGCGCCTCGCCCCAGCTTGCCTTCCGCAGGCGGCCGTTTTCCCGGATGTAGGGCGTATCAAGCCGCTGGCGGCGCAGGCCGTCCCAGATGAAGCGGCTCTTGTCAGCCAGCCATTCCTCGTTCACGCCGTCATGGTTGCGCGGGATGATGCGCATCACCTCGCGCCCCTTGGTATCGACGCGGATATTCGACCCCAGCGCATCCATCACGTCGATGCTTTCGGTCTTGGTCAGTTCCCACGGACGGGCGGTGAAGGCATAGGGCTTCGAGGTCAGCGCGCCGACCGGGCAAAGGTCGATGATATTGCCCTGAAGGTTCGAGGCCAGCGTTTCATTCAGATAGCTGGTGATCTCGCTGTCCTCGCCCCGGCCGGTCTGGCCCATCTGGGTGATGCCCGCGACTTCAGTGGTGAAGCGGACGCAGCGCGTGCAGGAGATGCAGCGCGTCATCTCGGTCTTGACCAGCGGGCCGAGGTTCAGGTTCTCGCTCGCGCGCTTCGGCTCGCGGTAGCGGCTGAAATCCACGCCATAGGCCATGGCCTGATCTTGCAGGTCGCATTCGCCGCCCTGATCGCAGATCGGGCAGTCGAGCGGGTGGTTGATGAGCAGAAACTCCATCACCCCTTCGCGGGCCTTCTTCACCATGGGCGAGTTGGTCTTGACCACCGGCGGCTCGCCATTCGGGCCGGGGCGCAGGTCGCGCACCTGCATGGCGCAGGAGGCAGCCGGCTTCGGCGGGCCGCCGACAACCTCGACCAGACACATCCGGCAGTTGCCCGCGATGGACAGACGCTCGTGGTAGCAGAAGCGCGGAATTTCGATCCCCGCGACCTCGGCCGCCTGAATGATCGTCATCGCGGCGTCAACCTCGACCTCGATACCGTCGATGATGATTTTCTTGAGGTTGCTCACGTCAGATCTCCACTTGATCACGGGAGTTATTGAGAACAGGCCATTTTAGCATGGCCAGTATGGCAAGCGGTGCGATGCAGCCAAGAAGCAGAAAGATATTTCGCGCGATCTGGACCGCGATGAAGCTGCCGGGGGGGGCCACAATGAACAGCACCCAGAGGGGGGTCGACAGATCATCGTTCATGGCCTGATCGACCATGGTTTCCATGATCAACGGAAATACCAAACCACCCAATACCATCGACACCGGCGAAACGAGAGCCAAGCCAAGTAGCGCACCACGAACACCGGCACGGCGCAGAAGCAGGAATGTCAGAGCCGGGTTTATCACCAGAAAGGCAAAAGCAATCACCGCCGGATAGAGGTGCATCAGGGCATGCTGAAAGCTCATGCACAGCCCCCCTCGAATTCCCATGCGCCAGCGGCATACCCGCCCACAGCCTGCGGCTGGAAGCGGCCTCCGGCCTGCGTGCAGGCCTGCGCCGCCACATCCTTGGCGCGCTTGCCCTGATCCATGCCGAAGGGCGCCACGCGCACCATCGCACCGGAAACCGGCTGCGCGCCCGCGCGCGTCAGCGCCTTGCCTGCCCGGCCCGCACTGACCTGCGCCTGATACTCAGCCCCCTCCTGCACAACCGCATAGGCGCCCTCCTTCACGGAGGCCCCCTGCGGCGCGGGCGCGGCGACGCAGGCCGAAAGGCCCGCTGCCATGCCCGAAAGGAGGATGGGGGTCAGGTTCATCTTATTCCGCCGCCATCGCGCCCATGCGACCGGTCTTCTTGGCCTTGATGCGGTCCTCGATTTCCTCGCGGTAGTGCCGGATCAGGCCCTGGATCGGCCAAGCCGCCGCATCGCCAAGCGCACAGATCGTGTGGCCTTCCACCTGCTTGGTCACGCTCAACAGCATGTCGATTTCCTCGACCTCGGCCTCGCCGCGCACCAGACGGTCCATCACCCGCATCATCCAGCCGGTGCCTTCGCGGCAGGGCGTGCACTGCCCGCAGCTTTCATGCTTGAAGAACTTGGACAGCCGCCAGATCGCCTTGATGATGTCGGTCTGCTGATCCATCACGATCATGCAGGCGGTGCCGAACGATGATTGCAGCGCGCGCATCCCGTCGTAATCCATGATGGCATCTTCGCATTTGTCGGCCGGAATCACCGGGCAGGACGCCCCGCCGGGGATGACGGCCTTCAGGTTCTTCCAGCCGCCGCGCACGCCGCCGCCATGCTTCTCGATCAATTCGCGCATCGGGATCGACATGGTTTCTTCGATCACGCAGGGCGTGTTCACATGGCCGGACATGGCAAACAGCTTCACGCCCGCATTGTTCGGGCGGCCGAAGCTGGCAAACCAGGCGGCCCCCCGACGCAGAATGGTCGGCGCGACGGCGATGGATTCGACGTTGTTCACCGTGGTCGGGCAGCCATAAAGGCCGGACCCTGCCGGGAACGGCGGCTTCATCCGCGGCATGCCCTTCTTGCCTTCAAGGCTTTCCAGCAGCGCCGTTTCCTCGCCGCAGATATAGGCCCCCGCCCCGTGATGCAGGTAGACATCGAAATCATAGCCCGACTTGCAGGCGTTCTTGCCGATCAGACCCGCGTCATAGCATTCGTCGATGGCGGCTTGCAGCGCCTCTTTCTCGCGGATGTATTCGCCCCGGATGTAGATATAGGCCGCCACCGCACCCATGGCGAAACCGGCGACCAGACAGCCCTCGATCAGCGTATGCGGATCGTGGCGCATGATCTCGCGGTCCTTGCAGGTCGCGGGTTCGGATTCGTCGGCGTTCACCACCAGATAGGACGGGCGGCCATCCGATTGCTTCGGCATGAAGGACCATTTCATGCCGGTCGGGAAGCCCGCGCCCCCCCGGCCACGCAGACCGGAGTCCTTCATGATCTGGATGATGCCGTCACGGCCAAGCGCCAGCAGATCGGCGGTCTTGTCCCAGTGGCCGCGCGCCATGGCCCCTTTCAGGCTGCGGTCGTGCATCCCGTAGAGGTTGGTGAAGATCCGGTCCTGATCCTTCAGCATCTTGTGCCCTCAATTTCCCCGGTTGACGGCTTTGTGCCGCCGCCAGATCTGGTAAGTGACGACCAGCGCCCAGAAGAACGCGGCCAGTGCGGCGAGGTCGAACAGGAAGGCATAGCGGGCTTCCAGCCCCACCTGCCCGCCAACCCATTGCGCCCCCATCCACAACAGCATGGTCCCCGCGATCACGAAGGCAACCAGACGCGAGTCACGCGCCAGCCGCTTCTGTTCGGGGGTGGGGGTCGTCATCGCCGGCTCCTCAGTAATCGTTGGTCTTGGCGCGTTCGAGGAAGGCGTCCATCCCCTCAGTCACGATGATCTTCGCCTGACTGACCCATTTGTCGCGGGTCACACGCCCACGGAAGCCCTTCAGATTGCTGTCCATCCACGCGATTTCGGCTTCGCCCCATTGGGCGATCTGGTCAAAGTGGAAGATGCCAAGCTCATGGCACAGCTTTTCCAGCGCCGGTCCGATACCCTCGATCTTTTTCAGATCGTCAGCCTGGCCATCGCGCGCCGCCGTCAGGCCCTTCGGCTGCGTACCTTCCGGCGCCGCAGTCGTTTCAGGCTTGGCGGTCAGCACTTCGGCAGTGGCCTGGTCGATGCCACGCGCGGCGGGCGCCGGGGCTTCCTCGGTCACAGCCGGGGCTTCCGCCGCAGGCTTCTGACGCCAGGGTGTCAGGATCGGAACTTCGGTGCCGTCGATCCGCTTCACCGTATCGCCGACTTTCACTGCACGATCCACCGAGGCGTTATACTGCGTGCGACCGCTGTCATATTCCTTCAGCGAGGTCAGCCCGGTCGCCGGTTCCGACGAATAGCGCCCGGTTTGCGAACCCGGCACCGGCACCTCACCCTTCGAGAAACGGGCGATCATCTCGCGCAGCTTCTCGGCGCTCAGATCCTCGTAATAGTCCTTGCCGATCTGCGCCATCGGCGCATTGGCACAAGCCCCGAGGCATTCGACCTCTTCCCACGAGAACTTGCCATCCGCCGACAGCGTGTGCGGCGTCGGGGCGATCAGTTCCTTGCAGACCGCGATCAGTTCTTCCGCGCCGCAGATCATGCAGGACGTCGTGCCGCAAATCTGAATATTCGCAACAGTGCCAACGGGTTGAAGCTGGAACATGAAGTAGAAGGTCGCCACTTCCAGCGCCCGGATATGCGCCATGCCCAGCAGGTCGGCCACATATTCGATGGCCGCGCGGGTCAGCCAGCCCTCCTGTTCCTGCGCGCGGAACAGCAACGGGATGATGGCGCTGGCCTGACGACCCTCGGGATATTTGGAAATCTGCCCCTGTGCCCATTCCATGTTGGCGGGCGTGAAAGCAAAGGAAGCAGGCTGTTCTTTATGCAGACGGCGGAGCATTAGCGGTCGATCTCCCCGAACACGACATCCATCGTGCCGATGATGGCGGCCACATCGGCAAGCTGATGGCCCTTGGCGATGTAGTCCATGGATTGCAGGTGCGGATAGCCCGGCGCGCGCAGCTTGGCGCGGTAAGGCTTGTTGGTGCCATCGGCCACCAGATACACACCGAATTCGCCCTTTGGCGCTTCGACAGCGGCATAAACCTCGCCCGCCGGGACGTGGAAACCTTCGGTGTAAAGCTTGAAGTGATGGATCAGGCTTTCCATCGAGGTCTTCATGTCACCACGCTTCGGCGGGGTCAGCTTGCCGCGCGCCAGAACGTCGGTCTTCGCTGCCGGTTCGCGCAGCTTGGCGATGGCCTGACGCATGATCTTCACGCTTTCGCGCATCTCTGCCATCCGGCAGAGATAGCGGTCATAGCAATCGCCGTTTTTGCCGACCGGGATCAGGAAGTCGAATTCGTCATAGCACTCATAGGGCTGCGCCCGCCGCAGATCCCAGGCGAGGCCCGAGCCGCGCACCATGACGCCGGAATAGCCCCAGTTCAGAATATCTTCCTCGCTCACCACACCGATATCGGCATTGCGCTGCTTGAAGATACGGTTCTCGGTCAGCAGACCGTCAATATCATCCAGAACCTTCGGGAAAGTCTCGGTCCAGGCTTCGATATCGTCGATCAGCACGGGCGGCAGATCCTGATGGACACCACCGGGGCGGAAATAGGCGGCGTGCAGACGCGCGCCGCAGGCGCGTTCATAGAACACCATCAGCTTCTCGCGCTCTTCAAAGCCCCAGAGCGGCGGGGTCAGCGCGCCCACGTCCATCGCCTGCGTGGTGACGTTCAGCAGGTGGTTCAGGATGCGGCCGATTTCCGAATAAAGCACGCGGATCAGCGAGGCGCGACGCGGCACCACGGTGCCGGTCAGCTTTTCGATGGCCATGCACCAGGCATGTTCCTGGTTCATCGGCGCGACGTAATCCAGCCGGTCAAGATAGGGCAGGTTTTGCAGATAGGTCCGGCTTTCCATCAGCTTTTCGGTGCCACGGTGCAGCAGGCCGATATGCGGGTCGCAGCGTTCCACGATCTCGCCGTCCAGCTCCAGCACCAGGCGCAACACGCCGTGCGCCGCGGGGTGCTGCGGGCCGAAGTTGATGTTGAAGTTGCGGATCTTCTGTTCGCCCGTCAGCGCGTCGTCGAATTGTCCGTCCATCGTCTCACCTCATATCGACACGAGGGGCGCAGGCACCGCCGCACCCCTGACGCGCTCAGGCCTTTTTCTCGTCGCCGGGCAGCACATATTGCGCGCCCTCCCACGGGCTCAGGAAATCGAACTGGCGATATTCCTGCACCAGCTTCACCGGCTCGTAGACCACGCGCTTCTGCGCCTCGTCATAGCGGACCTCGGTATAGCCGGTGGTCGGGAAATCCTTGCGCAGTGGATGACCGCGGAAGCCGTAATCGGTCAGGATGCGGCGCAGATCCGGGTGGCCCGAGAACAGGATGCCGAACATGTCGAACACTTCCCGTTCAAACCAGTTGGCCGAAGGGTGGACCGACACGATGGACGGCACCATCTCGTCCTCGCGCACCGCCGCTTTCACGCGGATGCGCTGGTTCTGGTACATCGACAGGAAGTGATAGACCACGTCGAAGCGCGCCGGGCGTTCGGGATGGTCCACCGCCGTGATATCCACCAGCGTGGAGAAGCGGCAGGCACTGTCAGACTTCAGAAAGTCGATGAAGGAAACCAGTTGTGCCGCCGTCACCTCGACCGTCAGTTCGCCGAAGGCGATGGAGGCGCCGATCACGGCTTGCGGGCGCTTGAGCTGGATATGCTCGGCCAGTTGCGTCAGAGCTTCGGACATCTTCCCCTCCTCAGCGGACCAGCGTGCCGGTGCGGCGGATTTTCCGTTGCAGGGCAAGGATGCCATACATCAGCGCCTCTGCCGTGGGCGGGCAACCGGGAACGTAGATGTCCACCGGAACCACACGGTCGCAGCCGCGCACCACCGAATAGCTGTAATGATAGTAGCCGCCGCCATTGGCACAGCTGCCCATCGAGATCACATAGCGCGGTTCGGGCATCTGGTCATAGACCTTGCGCAGCGCCGGTGCCATCTTGTTGGTCAGCGTGCCCGCAACGATCATCACATCGGACTGGCGCGGCGAGGCACGCGGGGCAAAGCCATAACGTTCCACGTCATAGCGCGGCATGGCGGTGTGCATCATCTCGACCGCGCAGCAGGCCAGACCAAAGGTCATCCAGTGCAACGAGCCGGTGCGCGCCCAGTTGATGATGTCCTCGGTGGTGGTGAGCAGAAAGCCCTTGTCCTGCAAGTCGCGGTTCATCGCGACCATGCCGGCATCGCGGTCGTTCGCCGCCTGGTTCGCGCTGGTGCTCACGCCCATTCCAAGGCCCCCTTCTTCCATTCATAGGCAAAGCCGACGGTCAGAACGCCCAGGAAGACCATCATCGACCAGAAGCCCACCATGCTCATGTCCCCGAAGGCAACCGCCCAGGGGAAGAGGAAGGCCACTTCAAGATCGAAGATGATGAACAGGATCGACACGAGATAGAAGCGTACGTCGAATTTCATCCGGGCGTCGTCGAAGGCGTTGAAACCGCATTCATAGGCCGACACTTTTTCGGGGTCGGGGTTCCTGACCGCAAGGATCACGGCGGCGAGGATCAGCACGAGGCCAAGACCGACGGCAAGAACCAGAAAGATGATAATGGGAAGGTATTCTCGGAGAAGTCCGTCCACGAGTGGCTCCTTCGGCTGGCGGCATGGGGCACAGGACGCCCGGCGCGCGCGGATCGTTGCTGCGACCCGTTTACTCCTGCCCTCACGCGCGGTCAACCAAAGGCGGAACGAAAAACCTGAGGCCGGAGCGTGATTTCATTGATTGTATGCCACCGCATACCGCGATTATTCCGCAGCGCGGCATCGCGCGGGGAAATGCCCTCGCGGAAAGCCCGGTCAAAGGCTTTCCCAACGGAATCTCTCGGACTAGCCGCGACTCGCCCAGGCGGGCGGGCGTTTTCCGAAGAAGGCGGCGATGCCCTCAGCGGCCTCCGGGCTTTCCCAGCGGCGGATCAGCAGATCGGCCGTGTCGGAAATAAGCGCCTCATCTACCTGCGGCCCAAGCCGCGCCACCAGCGCCTTGGCATCCGCCACCGCACCGGGCGCACAGGCGAGGATCGGCGCCACCTCGGCCTCTACCGCCGCATCCAGTTCCTCTGGGGAAACCACGGCATGCAACAGACCGATGCGATGCGCCTCGGCACTGTCGAACAGCCGCGCCGCCATGAAATGCCGCCGCGCCGCCGCCGCGCCGATCCGCGCCACGACGTAGGGCGAGATCGTCGCCGGGATCAGACCAAGCTTCGTTTCCGTCAACCCGAAGCGTGCGCCGCCGACCCCGATGCACAGATCACAGACCGACATCATGCCGATACCGCCCCCGAAGGCCTGCCCCTGCACCCGCCCGATCAGAGGCTTCGGCAGGGTATCGAGCGCGTTCAGCATCCGCGCCAGCGCCAGCGCGCCCTCGCGCCGCATCACGGGCCCGCCTTCGATCTGTGCCCGCATCCAGGACAGATCGCCCCCGGCACAGAAGCTGGCCCCTTCCGCGGCCAGAACCACGGCCCGCACCGAAGCGTCCCCGCCCAGCCGCGCCGCCGCCTCGGTCAGTTCGGCAATCATGGTCGCCGACAGCGTATTGTGCTTCTCAGGCCGGTTCAGCACCAGCCGCGCGACGCCGCGCGTATCCTGTGCGATGGTGATGGTCTCGAACATATCCGTCCCTCCGTACCGCAAATTTCTTGCAAAGAAATTTGCAAATCTTTTGGTCACAAGATTTGCGCCTGGCCCCGCAGGCTGCGCGCAAATCCGGCGGCTTCGTCCAGCACCGCCGGGTCAAGCCCGGTGTCGAAACCCAGCGTTGCCAGACGCGCCGCCACCGCCTCGGTCGCGACATTGCCCGCCGCACCCGGCGCGTAGGGGCAACCGCCCAGGCCCCCGACCGCTGCGTCGAACACGCGCAGGCCCAGCGCCAGCGAAGCCTCGATATTCTCCAGCGCCCTGCCCTGCGTGTCGTGGTAATGCCCGGCGAGCCTTTCGGCGGGCAGTTCCACCAGCACAGCCTCCAGCATGGCGCGGATGGTGTCGGGCGTGCCATGACCGATTGTGTCGCCGAGGCTGATTTCATAGCATCCCATGTCGCGCAAAGCGGCAGCGACCTTGGCCACCTGAGCGGGCGGGGTCGGTCCGTCGAAGGGGCAATCGATGACAACCGAGACATAGCCGCGCAGCGGGATGCCATCGGTGCGCGCCGCTTCGGCCACAGGCGCGAAGCGATCAAGGCTTTCGGCGATGGTGCAGTTGAGATTGGCCCTGGAGAACCCCTCCGAGGCCGAGGCGAAGATTGCCACCTCGCTGGCGCGGGCGGCGCGGGCGGCCTCGTATCCTTTCAGGTTCGGCGTCAGTGCGGCGTAGCTGACGCCCGGCGCACGTGAGATCCCCGCCAGCACATCGGCGGCATCGGCCATCTGCGGCACCCATTTCGGGCTGACGAAACTGGTTACCTCGATCCGGCGGAAGCCTGCGCGCGACAGCATGTCCACCAGCCGGATCTTGTCTGCCGCCGGGATCAGGCGCTTTTCATTCTGCAACCCGTCACGCGGGCCCATTTCGAAGATTTCGGCGCGGTCGCTGGACATCGGTTCAGCCCTCGGGGAGTTCATAGAAGTCGCGGGTATAAAGGACATCCTCCCCCGACCGTGCCAGCGCGCGGGCATAGGCCGGACGTTCGGCGATCCGCGCGGCATAGGCGGCAAGATTGGCAAAGCCGTCGGGCCTGACGAAGCGGAAACAGGCGGTGACATTGAAGGCCATCATCAGATCGGCACCGGTGAAGCCCTTGTCCAGCAGCCAGTCGCGCCCCGCCAGCGCCGCCTCCTGCGCCTGCATGGTCTTGACCAGACGCCGGGTTTCCAGCTGCATCATGGCAGGGGAACGGGCCGAAGCCGGGCGCAGGAAGATATGCTGGATGTTCAGCGATTGCAGGATATTGGCCTGCGTTTCGGCGAAATGCACCCATTCCAGAAAGCGCGCGCGCTCTGCCGTGCCGGGGGCCACACCAAGGCCTGCCTCGGGAAAGCGTTCGCACAGATATTCGATGATGGCGCCGCTTTCAAAGATCGCCTGACCGTCAATCTCCAGCGCGGGCACGCGCCCTGCGGGTGACAGCGCCATAAGTTCCGGGCGGCGGGTGGAGCCGTCGTCCAGCCGGTAGCTCACCAGATCGTAGTCAAGGCCAAGCTCCTCCAGCGCCCACAGGACACGCATCGACCGCGAGCCGGGACAGTGATGCAGCCGGATCATGCCGCCACCTCGGCGGTTTCGGCCTCCAGCAGGATCAGCGCCGCCCCCGCCTCGACCTGGGTGCCGGGGGTGACCAGCACGTCGGCCACCACGCCATCGCGGGCGGCGGTCAGCGTATGTTCCATCTTCATCGCTTCCAGAATGGCCAGCCGGTCGCCCGCAGCGACGGCCTGTCCGGGGGCCACGAAGACCGCCTTTACCAGACCGGGCATCGGCGACAGCGTGGCATTCCCTGCCGCGCCGCCACTGGCCTCACGCGCCAGCGGATCGACCGGGGCAAAGCTGTGGCAGGCACCTTTGTCGAAGACATGGATCAGGCCGCCCGCCTGCACCACCGGCAGCGCGGGCGGGACGAGACATTCCCCCTCGACCGTGATGCGCGGGCCTTCGGCGTCGAGGGTCAGCAACCCTTCGGTGACCTCATCCCCTTGCCGCACCGCCAGACGCCGCGCCAGCGGCGCCCAGAGTGTAAAGCCCAGCGCAGGGCGTGCGGTCAGTCCGGCACTGGCCAGGAGCGCCGCCGCACGCACGCCTGCCGAAGGCGCGGGGTCGGAGACCAGCGCGTCCAGATCCCGCTCGATCAGCCCTGTGTCGACATCGCCCGCCGCAAAACCCGGATGCCGGGCCAGCGCGCCAAGGAAACCAAGGTTCGTCACCGTGCCCGCGACCTGCGTTTCCGCCAGGGCGCGGGACAGTTGTTGCAAGGCAACTTCGCGGGTCGGGCCATGCACGATCACCTTGGCGATCATCGGGTCATACCACGGGCTGATCGTATCGCCGGTCCGCACGCCGGTATCGGCACGCGCGCCCTCGGGGAAGGCGAGATGGGCCAGTGTGCCGGTGGCGGGCAGGAAGCCCGCAGGCACATCCTCGGCGTAAAGCCGGACCTCGAAGGCATGACCATGGATAGCAAGCTGATCCTGCCGCAGCGGCAGCGCCTCACCCGCCGCCACGCGGATCTGCCATTCCACCAGATCGACGCCGGTGATCGCCTCGGTCACCGGATGTTCGACCTGAAGGCGGGTATTCATCTCCATGAACCAGAAGCGGTCTGCGCGCAGGCCATCGGAGGCATCGACAATGAATTCGATGGTGCCCGCGCCCTTGTAGCCAATGGCACGCGCGGCGCGCACGGCGGCCTCACCCATGGCCGCGCGCATTTCGGCGGGCATTCCGGGGGCCGGGGCTTCCTCGATCACCTTCTGATGGCGGCGCTGCAAGGAGCAGTCGCGTTCGAACAGATGCACCGCATCACTGCCATCCCCGAACACCTGAACCTCGATATGGCGGGGCTTTTCGACATATTTCTCGATCAGCACGGCATCATTGCCGAAGGCGGTGGCGGCCTCGCCTTTTGCACTGTCCAGCGCGGTCGCGAAATCTTCGGCACGGGTCACCTTGCGCATGCCCTTGCCACCACCACCCGCCACGGCCTTGATCAGCACCGGCCAGCCGATGCGCGCAGCCTCGGCGGCGAGGTGGTCCGCCTGCTGATCAGCGCCATGATAACCCGGCACCACCGGCACACCGGCACCGGACATCAGGCGCTTCGCTGCATCCTTCAGGCCCATGGCGCGGATGGCTTTCGCGGAAGGACCGATGAAAGTAAGGCCCGCAGCCTCCACCGCATCTACAAAATCGGGGTTTTCCGACAGGAAGCCGTAACCGGGATGGATGGCCTGAGCGCCAGTCGCCTGTGCGGCAGCGATGATCGCATCGCCGCGCAGATAGCTGTCACGCGGGGCCGGGCCGCCGATGGCCACGGATTCGTCCGCCAGCGCGACATGGCGGGCATGGGCGTCGGCCTCGGAATAGACCGCCACAGTGGCAAGGCCCATGCGCCGGGCGCTGGCGATGATGCGGCAGGCAATCTCGCCGCGATTGGCGATCAGGATTTTCTGGAACATGTCAGACCTCCGGCGCGGGGTGATCGGGGGTGGACGGGGGGCTGTCTGCCCCCTGCGGGGCCTCTGGCCCCTCCCCCGGAGGATATTTGTGAACAGATGAAGAGCAGAGGCGCTGCGCGGCCTCGGCCGTGAGACGGGCGAGGATATCGGCGGCGGGGGCAATGTCATGGATCAGCCCCACCGCCTCGCCAGCAACCGGGGAGCCGTTGGAGGCATCGCCTTCGGCCTGGGCTGCGGCCCAGTCGGCGCGGGCATTGGCGGCGCCGGGCGCGCGCAGGGCTTGCGGATCGGCATGCCACCTGTCGGTGAAGGAGGAGCGCAGGACGCGGATGTCGAAAGGCGCGGGCCAGTCGAAGCCGCGCACCGCATCCACCGTGCGGGTGCGCAGGGTGGCATCGCCGTCGGCTGCGATTGCAGCGGCATGAAAGCCCGGCGGCACCAGCGCCTCGGTCGCGGCCCAGAAGCGGCTGCCGATCAGGGCGCCATCGGCCCCGAGCGTCAGGCTGGCGGCAAGGCCGCGCCCGTCAGCGATACCACCTGCGGCCAGCAGCAGTGTCCCGGGCGCGCGTACAGCGATGAGGTCGGCGAGTTCCGGCACCAGCGTAAAGGTGCCACGCGACTGGCCATGGCCACCCGCCTCAGCGCCCTGTGCAACGACCGTGCTGGCCCCGGCATCCAGCGCAGCGCGGGCATGATCGAGCGTCTGGCACTGGCAGATCAGCGGCACACCTGCCGCATGAATCGCGGCGGCGAAGGGCGCAGGATCACCGAAGGACAGCATGACCGCGCGCGGGCCGCGGTCAAGGCATTCGGCCAGCAGCGCGGGCGTCAACCGCCAGGTGATGAAGCCGATGCCGATGGGGGCGCCTTTGGCCAGCGCCCATTCGCGGGCGATCCAGTCCGCGTCGCCATAGCCGCCCCCCAGGAGACCCAACCCCCCGGCCTCCGCCACGGCAGCAGCAAGCCGCCCGCCAGTGGTGCCCGCCATCGGGGCCAGAGCGATGGGGTGGCGCAGGGCAAAGGCGCGGGTGAAGCGGGTGTCGATCAGGGTCTCAGCCATTTGGCACCTCCGCTGGCGGCAATCCGGGCGCACCAGTCGATGCGCTGCGCATCGTCATAAGCAACAGCCAGCCCCTCGGCGATCATGCGATCAGCGATATCCTCCCCCCCCGGAAGCCGCAGGCGGATCAGGCGGCGGCCGTATTTATCGGTGCCAAGATCGGTCATCGCAGGGGTCGCGGCGCGCAGCAGCCCGCGCAGCCGGTCGGTTGCTCGGGCGCCCAGCGTAGCCTCGGCGGCACAGCCGGGTTCGTGCGTTTCCGGCGCATCATAGCCCGCAAGCCGGGCCCGGTCGCGCCTGTTGCCGCAGATCAGCTCGACCGTATCGCCGTCATAGACATAGCCTGTCTTGCAGCCGACGAGACCGCCCGGCGCCTCGCGCGTCACCGGCTTCTGCGCCTCGCTGGACCGCGCAGCGACCGGCGCATAGCGATGCGCGGCTGACCACAAGACCAGCAGCGTGACGAAGATATAGGCGGCAAGTTCTGGATTGAGGCGCATCGGATCACTTTGCAGGGGCTTTGCCCTGTGATGCGCGACCCGGCGGCGCGGGGCAAGCGCCGCACCGCCGGTCCGGCCAGGGGGGAGCGCCCGCATCGCCATCACATCCGGAACACGCCGAAGCGCGTGGGTTCCACCGGCGCGTTCAGCGCGGCGGAAAGCGAGAGGAACAGTACCTCGCGGGTGCGACGCGGGTCGATGATCCCATCGTCCCACAACCGGGCGGAGGCATAAAGCGGGTGGCTCTGCCGGTCGAACATCTCGATGGTGGGGCGCTTGAACTCGGCTTCTTCCTCGGCCGTCCAGGCGCCGCCTGCGCGTTCGATCCCGTCGCGCTTCACGGTGGCCAGCACACCCGCCGCCTGTTCGCCGCCCATAACCGAGATGCGCGAGTTCGGCCAGGTCCAGAGGAAACGCGGCTGATAGGCGCGGCCTGCCATGCCGTAGTTCCCGGCCCCGAACGAACCGCCCACCAGCATGGTGATCTTGGGCACATTGGTGGTGGCGACCGCCGTCACCATCTTGGCACCGTGGCGGGCAATGCCCTCGTTCTCATACTTCCGGCCGACCATGAAGCCCGTGATGTTTTGCAGGAAGACCAGCGGGATATTCCGCTGGCTGCACAGCTCCACGAAATGTGCGGCCTTCTGCGCCGCCTCGGAAAACAGCACGCCGTTATTGGCGACGATACCGACAGGGCAGCCCATCACATGCGCAAAGCCGGTAACGATGGTTTCGCCGAAACGCGGCTTGAATTCATCGAAGCGCGAGCCGTCCACCACCCGGGCGATAACCTCCCGGATGTCATAGGGCGTGCGCAGATCGCCCGGCACCACGCCAAGAATTTCCTCGGGGTCATAGGCCGGAGCCTCGACCGACTGCCATTGCACCGTAGCGGGTTTCGCGCGGTTCAGGTGGCTGACGGCACGACGGGCCAGCGCGAGAGCATGGGCATCATCCTCGGCCAGATAATCCGCCACCCCCGACAGCCGCGTATGCACATCGCCGCCGCCCAGATCCTCGGCGCTGACCACTTCGCCCGTCGCGGCCTTCACCAGCGGCGGACCGGCGAGGAAAATCGTGCCCTGTTCCTTCACGATGATCGTCACATCCGACATCGCGGGGACATAGGCGCCGCCTGCGGTGCAGGAGCCCATCACCACCGCAATTTGCGGAATACCCTTCGCGCTCATCCGTGCCTGATTGTAGAAGATGCGCCCGAAATGGTCGCGGTCAGGGAAAACCTCGTCCTGGTTCGGCAGGTTGGCACCGCCACTGTCGACAAGGTAGACGCAGGGCAGATTGCATTCCTCGGCAATCTCCTGCGCGCGCAGATGTTTCTTGACCGTCATCGGGTAATAGGTGCCGCCCTTCACGGTGGCGTCGTTGCAGACGACCATCACCTCCTGCCCGTGGATGCGGCCGATCCCGGCGATCACGCCCGCACAGGGCGCGGCACCGTCATACAGCCCGTGCGCCGCCGTTGCGCCGATCTCAAGAAAAGGCGAGCCTGGGTCCAGCAGATCCGCCACCCTTTCACGCGGCGGCAGCTTGCCCCGCGCGACATGGCGCACCATCGCCTTGTCGCCCCCCCCGGCCGCGGCGAGCGCCGCCGCCTGCGCCACCGTGTCAAGCATGCCCAGATGCGCGGCGCGATTGGCCTTGAAGGCGTCAGAGCCGGTAAGGATGCGCGAGGTCAGTTTCATGTCGGTCAGTCCTGCTGGTGGTTCTGGACAGAAGGGGCAGCGGTATGCGCGGCCTGGGCAAAGCGATATGCAAGATTCATCTTGAACCCATAGATTTCAGTGACTTGCATGAAAAAATGTCGCACCCTGAACCTTTGCGAAATTGATCCACGTCAAGGTTTCCGGCGCCCCCGAAGGTGCAGGTTCGCCCGGTAAACAACCTGTGAGACCTGCGATGAAAACGCTTGCCTATGCCCTTCTGGCCACCGCCGCGCTGACGGCCCCCGCCCTTGCCCAATCGGCGGGCGACATGACGCTCGGCCTCGGGATCGGCTATGTCGCGCCGAAAAGCAACAACGGCACGCTGGCCGGGGCCCCCGCCGATGTCGGGGACAATGCGCGCCCGACCATCACCTTCGAATATTTCGTCCGCGACAATATCGGCATCGAACTGCTGGGCGCCCTGCCCTTCAAGCACAAGGTGAACGTGGGTGGGGCCTATGCGGGCAATACCAAACACCTGCCGCCCACCATCACGGTGAACTGGCACATCCCGACCAGCGGCCCGATCACGCCCTTCGTGGGCCTTGGCCTGAACTACACGACCTTCTTCGAGGAAAGCTCGCCCCTCGGTGACCTGAAGATCGACGACAGCTTCGGCCTCGCCGCCCATGTCGGCATGGATTACGCGCTGAACGACAAGGCCGCGCTGCGGATGGACCTGCGCTATATCGACATTGATGGCGATGTGAAGCTGAACGGTACCAAGATCGGCAAGGTTAATATCGACCCGGTGGTGGCCGGGATTTCCTACATCATGAAGTTCTGATCCCTTTACGGGACGGAAAGGTGCGGAGGGGTGCGGGTTCTGCCCGCGCCCCTTTTCCATAGCACCAGTTTCCCCTGAACTGGTCATCCCTGCGCCATCAGCTCGCGGCCGATCAGCATGCGCCGGATTTCCGATGTGCCCGCACCAATCTCCATCAGCTTGGCATCGCGGAACAACCGGCTGACCACACTGTCATTCAGAAAGCCAGCCCCGCCCAGCGCCTGCACCGCCTGATGCGCCTGCACCATGGCCTGTTCGCTGGCATAAAGCACGCAGCCCGCTGCATCGGCACGGGTGATCTCGCCACGATCACAGGCGCGGCCCGCCTCGTAGACATAGGCGCGGGCCGAGTTCATCGCGACATACATATCGGCGATCTTGGCCTGCATGAGCTGGAAATTTCCGATGGGCTGGCCGAACTGATGGCGTTCCTTTGCATAGGGAAGCACCTCGTCCAGACAGGCCGCCATGATGCCGGTTCCGATGCCCGACAGCACCACGCGCTCGAAATCGAGGCCGGACATGAGGACGCGCACGCCCTTGCCCTCCTGCCCCAGCACATTCTCGAACGGCACCTCGCAATTGTCGAAGATCAGCTCGCCGGTGTTCGACCCGCGCATCCCCAGCTTGTCGAAATGAACAGAGGTCGAGAACCCCTTGAAACCGCGCTCGATGATGAAGGCGGTGATGCCCTTCGGCCCCGCCTCGGGATCGGTCTTGGCGTAAACGATCAGCGTATCGGCGTCGGGGCCATTGGTGATCCAGTATTTGCTGCCGTTCAGGACGTAATAGCCATTCCGCTTTTCCGCCCGCAGCTTCATCGACACCACATCCGACCCGGCACCTGGCTCGCTCATCGCCAGCGCGCCAACCTTTTCACCGGACACGAGGCCCGGCAGGTATTTCGCCTTCTGCTCGGGCGAGCCGTTCAGCTTCATCTGGTTGACGCACAGATTGGAATGCGCACCATAAGACAGGCTGACCGAGGCCGAAGCACGGGCAATTTCCTCGGTTGCGATCACATGTGCCAGATAACCCATGCCGGAACCGCCATATTCCTCGGACACGGTGATGCCCAGCAGACCCAGTTCCCCCATCTCGCGCCAAAGCTCGGCCGGGAACACATTGTCTCGGTCCACCTGCGCGGCAATCGGCTTCACCCGCTCCTGCGCCCAGCGATGCACCATGTCCCGCAGCGCGGCGATATCCTCGCCCAGATCAAAGCGCATCGGCGATGTGAACATGGTTCCCTCCCAAGAAATGAACACATGTTCAATTAAGGCCGGTTTCCGAGTCGCGTCAAGCATTTCCTTCGGAACGCCGCGTCACCCTTGCGGGTTATTCCACAGCCCCCCAAATTCTGACCGTCAGGAAAAGGAGCCCCCCATGCGCCTGCCCACCACCGTCACCGCCCTCTGCCTGTCCCTCACCACCCTGCCCGCAACTGCCGATGTGGTCGGGAAGGTCAGTGTCGACTGGGTCGGCAATGACATCATCGTCGAGGCGATCCCCGATCCCAAAGTGCAGGGCGTCACCTGCCATCTGGCCTATTTCGACCGCTCGCTGATCGACCGGCTGAGCCAGGGCAACTGGTTCGAAGACCCCAGCTATTCGGCCGTCGACTGTACCCGGACCGGCCCGATCACCCTGGGCGACATCGACAAGGGCCGCGATGGCGAGGCGGTGTTCAGCGAAGGACGGTCGCTGATCTTCAAATCGCTGAAACTGACCCGGATCTACGACGCGAAGAACAATGCCCTGATCTACCTCGCCCATGCCAGCGAGGTGACGCAAGGGTCCGGCAAGATGTCCCTGTCGGTGGTTCCGCTGCCCTGAGGCAGGGGGCTGTCTGCCCCCTCTTGAGCCTGCGGCTCAATTCACCCCCGAGGATATTTCCCGACAGAAAATGCCTGGAACGCTCCGCCCCTATTTTCTGTCCGAAAATATCCTGCGGGGGAGGCTCCGAAGGAGCCGTGGGGGCGCAAAGCCCCCGGCGACAGATCAATCTGCGCGGGGTGTCAGGTCAGGGGCGCTGGTGTCGCCCTGGAACACTGCCGAAACCTCCGCCCGGATGATACGCGCGATCTGGGCGCAATCCTCAAGGCTGAAGGTCAGCGGCAGGCGCATGTCGATGATCCCGTGCAGGATGCGGTCGGTCGCGGGCATCGGGGCGCTGGGTGCGTAGGTCCAGCTGTCATAGCGGCTGGTGAACGCGACGGGTTCAGGGGCGCCAAACCACTTCAGTTCCACCCCCCGCGCGCCACAGCGGGCGATCACGGCGCGGATCGCCTCCGGCGTCCAATCGAGCAGCAGGAACTGGAAGGAGGAGGCGACAAAACCCTCCGCCGCAGGGCGCTGAATCCGGGTCAGGCCGGGCGTTTCGGCCAACCCCGCCTCGACCGCCCGGTAGCGCTCGTTCCAGCGCGCGCACTGGCGCGGCAGATCGGCCAGTTGCGGCCGCAGGATCGCCGCGCGCAGATTGTCCATCCGGCCCGAGATGTTGGGCGTCGTCAGCCGCAGGTCGGCAAAGGCCTCGGCTGGTGGCGCGGCGCGGTGGCGATTGTAAAGCATGTAGCTGCCGGACAGCAGCACCGTCCGTGCCATCAGCGCCGGGTCGTCAGAGATGATCAGCCCGCCCTCGCCCGAATTCATGTGCTTGTAGGTCTGGGTCGAGAAGCAGCCCATCGCTCCCCAGCGCCCGGTCAGCCGCCCGTCCCACGTCGCGCCCATCGTATGTGCGCAATCCTCGATCACGGTGATGCCGCGCGCGTCGCACAGGCGCATCAGCGCCCCCATGTCGCAGATATGGCCACGCATATGGCTGAGCATCAGCACCCGGACACCCTCGGCCTTGGCCGCAAGATCGTCGAGGTCGATCACCAGCCCCTCCGTGACGCCCACGAAAACCGGCACCGCACCCACCGAGGCGATAGCCCCCGGCACCGGGGCGAGCGTGAAGGCATTGGTCAGCACTCTGTCACCGGGTTGCACCCCCATGGCCCGCAAAGCGGTTGCCAGCGCGTAGCCGCCCGAAGCGACGGCGAGGCAATAGCGCGCGCCGGTGGCGGCGGCGAATTCCTCCTCCAGCAGGGCGGCCTCGGCGATCTCGTCCGGGGCGGTGTTATAGCGGTGCAGGCGGCCCGACTGCATCACCCGCAGCGCAGCGGCGATGGCGGCGTCAGGGATCGGTTCCTGCTGGGTGAAGCTGCCGGTAAAGCGTTCCATCCCTGACCTCTGCACCCGCGCCACGCGACTGTCAACGGCAGCACTGGCCCCCGGCCTGACTGGTGCGGCATGGCATAGAGAAGTTCTTGTGATGAAGATGAATGAGGCGATTCTCTTCACACGCATACGCAAGCGGGTTGGGAACAGCGCCCGACCAAGCGCAGCCCCGGCTCCGTCGCGAGAGCTGGGGCTCAATCCAGCATCGACACGCCCAGACCTTTCGGCCTCGCCATCATGTGTGGTTTCATTTGTATCAGTAGTTAAGTGAAATATGGCGTCAGAAGCCCCCGAAAATAAGGAAGCCTTAAACGGCGAAGCTGGACCCTTTGTCGATCCGGGCGTCAGGCGGCAAAATATTGAATTTCAGGCATGCCAGTTCTGCTTGCGACACGTTTCAATGGCGCATGACCCCTGCCCGGTCAGTGGTCGCGCAGGAAGGATTCCTCTTCCGCGCTGACGTCGATGCCCATGGCCTCCAGCCCCGCCTCAAGGTTTTCCGCCAGATGCGGCATGCCCATCAGATACTTGTCCGTGGGCACCGCGCGTTCGCGGTAGGCTGTGGCCAGCGCCTCGGCGTAATCGCCAGCCTCGTAGACCCCACGCCCGACCCAGGCGATCGCCACAAGATGCGCCTGCTCATCCTCGTTCAGCGCGCGGATGAAGGCGTGCAACTCGCGGTCGCCCATATCGCCCTCACGGGACTGATAGATCACATGCACCACCTTGGCCGGGCTAATCTCGATCATGGGAACCTCCTGTTGCGTCATGCTGCGCCCGTGTCCGGGCGAATGCAAGTGGCAGCATGGCCACCCTGGCACCGGCCCGCGATGTGCTGTCGAATTTCCAGACTTTCGCCCGTGAGGGGGCTGGAAATGGCCCGCACGAATAATCACCTTTGCAAGGTGCCACTGATGGACCCTCATGCAGCTTATCAATACCCTTCATACCGAAGCCGATTACCTTCTGTCCCGCCTGACCGGACGCAAGGCCCGGGCCCGACGCGCGGCCTTCGAGGCTTTCGAAACTGCCCTGTCCCGGCTTGGGCCCGGTACACTGGCGATTGATCTTGGCGCAAATGTCGGGGTCTACACGGAACGGCTGGCCGAAACCGGGGCGGATGTCATCGCCTTCGAACCTGATCCGCATGCCTTCTCACTGTTGCAGGCGCGGGTCGGAACCCGCCCGAATGTGCGGCTGATCCCTGCTGCGGCCGGTGTGGCGGATGGAAGGATCAACCTTTATCGCCGCACGGATTTCGATGCCGCGCCTGACCGGCGCACCAGTTCCTCCTCCATCTTTTCCGACAAGCACAAGATGGACCCTGGCCGCCCGCATGAGGTGGAGATGATCGGCTTTCCTCGCTTCCTCGCCGGGTTGAACCGCGAGGTTGCGGTGCTGAAAATCGACATCGAGGGGGCGGAAGTGCCGCTGATCGAGGCGCTGCTGCAATGCCCGGATTTCGCGCGTGTGGATCAGGTCTTCATCGAATCGCATGAACGGGTGGTGCGCGCGCTCGCGGCCCGCACCCGTGCCCTGAAGGCCCGGACCCGCAACCTGACGCGACCGAGGGTGAACTGGGACTGGCATTGACCGCGCAGGCCATGGACGGCGGCGGCCCGAGCCCTTAGGTTGGCCCGGCAGACGAAGGGAATGCCATGTCCGAAACCGCAGCGCAGGGCTATCAGGTTCTGGCCCGCAAATACCGCCCCGCCACTTTCGCCGATCTGATCGGGCAAGAGGCGATGGTGCGCACGCTGAAGAACGCCTTTGCGGCGGATCGCATCGCCCATGCCTTCGTGATGACCGGGGTGCGCGGTGTCGGCAAGACCACGACTGCCCGCATCATCGCCAAGGGGCTGAACTGCATCGGCCCCGACGGTCAGGGTGGCCCGACGATCGAACCCTGCGGGATCTGCGACCAGTGCCGTGCCATTGCCGAAGGCCGCCACGTCGACGTGATGGAGATGGACGCCGCATCGCGCACCGGGGTGGGCGACATTCGCGAAATCATCGAAAGCGTCCACTACCGCGCCGCCTCGGCCCGCTATAAAATCTACATCATCGACGAAGTTCACATGCTGTCGAACAGCGCCTTCAACGCGCTGCTCAAGACGCTGGAAGAGCCGCCGCCGCATGTGAAATTCATCTTCGCCACCACCGAAATCCGCAAGGTGCCGGTGACCGTGCTCAGCCGCTGCCAGCGGTTCGATCTGAAACGGATCGAACCCGAGGTGATGATGGCGCATCTGGCGAAGGTGGCGGAAAAGGAAAGCGCGAAGCTCGCCCCCGATGCACTGGCGCTGATTACCCGCGCCGCCGAAGGGTCCGTCCGCGACGCGATGAGCCTGATGGATCAGGCCATTGCCCACGGCGCCGGGGAAACCACCGCCGATCAGGTGCGCGCCATGCTCGGGCTGGCCGACCGGGGCCGCACGCTCGATCTCTTCGACATGGTGATGCGGGGCGATGCCCCCGCCGCACTGGCCGAACTGTCGGCGCAATACTCCGATGGTGCCGATCCGATGGCGGTTCTGCGCGATCTGGCCGAGATCACGCACTGGATTTCAGTCATCAAGATCACGCCCGAGGCGGCGGATGATCCGACCGTTCCCCCTGACGAACGCGCCCGTGGCCTTGACATGAGCCAGCGCCTGCCGATGCGGGTGCTGTCACGGATGTGGCAGATGCTGCTCAAGGCCATCGAGGAAGTTGGGCTGGCCCCGAACGCCATGATGGCCGCCGAAATGGCGGTGATCCGGCTGACCCATGTGGCCGATCTTCCCGATCCCGAGGCGCTGATCCGTCGCCTGCAATCCGGCCCGCCGCCCGCACCGGGGCCAGGCGGCGGCGCCCCGGCTGGCGGGGGTGGAGGTGGTGGCATGGTTCATGCCCCGGCCCGCATGATGGCGCCCGCACGAGGCCCTGCCATGGGAGCGACCATGCAGGGCGGTGCCGCGCTGGCGGTGGCCGAGGACCGGCTGACCGTCTACGCTACTTTCGATCATGTACTGGACCTGATCCGCGACAAGCGCGACATGACGCTGCTTCTCGCGGTTGAACGCCATGTGCGGCTGGCGAAATACGCCCCTGGCCGGATCGAGTTCGAACCGACGGCTGACGCGCCTTCCGATCTTGCCGCCACGCTGTCGCAGCGGCTGCAAGGCTGGACCGGCGCGCGCTGGGGTGTCTCGGTCGTCTCCACCGGCGGGGCGGCAACCGTAGCGGAAACCCGCGACGCGGACCGCCGCGCGGCAGAAGCGGAAGCCCTGCAAAACCCGCTCGTGCAGGCGGTGCTGGCGAACTTCCCCGGCGCGAAGATCACGGAAATCCGCACGCCCGAAGCCATGGCGCAGGAAGCCGCCGTTCAGGCCCTGCCCGAGGTCGAGGATGAATGGGACCCCTTCGAAGAGGATTGAGCCCGCCCCGGCGGCGCCCTATCTTCCACAGACAGAACAATGAGGATGCGATGCTGAAAGGTTTGGGCGGGCTTGGCGACATGGCCAAGATGATGAAAGCCGCGCAGGACATGCAGGCCAAAATGGCCGAAATGCAGGAAACGCTCGCCAACAGCGTGGTCATCGGCGAGGCCGGGGCCGGGCTGGTCAAGGCGCGCTGCACCGCCAGGGGCGACATCACCGGGCTGGACATCGACCCGGCCATCCTCGTGCCGTCCGAAAAGGAAGTGGTGGAGGATCTGATCGTCGCCGCGATCAAGGACGCGCAGGCCAGGGCGGCACAGCGCGGCCAGCAGGAAATGGCGAAGATGACCGAAGGGCTGGGCCTGCCGCCCGATTTCAAGCTGCCCTTCTGATGACCGCCCCCTCGGACATCGAGGATCTGATCGGGCTGATGGCCCGGCTGCCGGGGCTTGGGCCCCGTTCGGCCCGGCGCGCGGTGCTGACGCTTCTGAAGAAGCGCGGACCGCTGATGGCGCCCCTGGCACAGGCCATGGCCCATGTCGCGCTGACCGCGCGCGACTGCGCCACCTGCGGCAATATCGGCACTTCCGACCTCTGCCCGATCTGCGCCGACCCGAAACGCCAGACCGGCGAGATCTGTGTGGTGGCCGATGTGGCCGACCTCTGGGCGATGGAACGCGCAGGGGTGTTTCGCGGCCGCTATCACGTTCTGGGTGGTACGCTGTCCGCGCTGGATGGCACGGGCCCCGACGAATTGCGCATCCCCGCACTGGTGGCCCGCGTGCGGGACGAGGCAACGGCCGAGGTAATCCTTGCGCTCAATGCCACCGTCGATGGCCAGACCACCGCGCATTACATTGCCGACGCGCTGGAGCCGACAGGCGTGCGCATTACCTCGCTGGCGCAGGGCGTGCCGGTGGGCGGCGAGCTTGACTATCTCGATGATGGTACGATCGGCGCGGCCCTGCGCGCCCGCAGACAGGTTTAGAGGCCCCACATGGCAGACATCGACCGCATCGCCGCCAGCCTGACCGGGCAGGACGACCTTTACGCCGCCCTGCGCCGCGCCGGAACCGGCCTGCCCCCGGCTGAGGTCGAGGTGCTGCTGCCCGCGCTGCTGGCCGCCCTGGGCGACGCGCCCGAGGCGGCACGGCTGGCCTCCGTCGATCAGGGGCTTCTCCGTGCCGTGCTGCGCGCGGGCGCGGGCCTGCCCGCCACACGCAATGCCGCCGCCATACGCGACTGGCTGGCACAGGCCGAAGTGGCGCCCGTCTTCCAGCCGGAAATCGCCGCCAGCCGACATATCGCCCTGCTGACCGGCGGCCAGATGCCCGACATGCCCGCCTATTCCGACACAGCCTTCGACCGCTGGTTCGCGGCAACAGGCGCCGATTATGGCCTCGGCCCTTATGGCGAGAAACGCAGCGTCTATACCGCCGCGCAATTCGCCGATGCCGCCAGCGCCGAACGGCGGATGGTCCATATGGGGATCGACGTCTTTGCACCGGCCGGCACCCCGGTCCACGCGCCCCTGCCCGCCCGCGTTCTGTCCGTCACCTACAACGCCGACCCGCTGGACTACGGCCACACGCTGATCCTGGAACACGAGGCGGCTGAGACACGGTTCTTCACACTCTACGGCCACCTCGGCGCCAGCCTGCCCGGCCTCTGTGAACCCGGCCAGACCGTCGCCGCCGGTCAGATCATCGCCCATCTGGGCGACTGGCCCGAAAACGGCGGCTGGGCGTCGCATCTGCATTTCCAGATCATGTCTGACATGCTGGAACAGACCGATGGCAACTTCTTCGGCGTCGGACACGAAAGCCTTTGGGACGTCTGGCAGGACATCTGCCCCGACCCGAACCTGATCCTGCGGCTGCCGGAAGGCGCCTTTGCCCGCTGACCGCCCGGGGCGCCCCGGCCGGGTAATTTGAGTATTTTTACAAGAAGCAAATGGCAAAGCGCACGCCCTGTCCCCTGCTTCTTGCCCAAATACTCAAAATCCGACAGCGCCACCCGGCGCGGCGACGGGGGTCAGACCGTATGCAGGTAAAGGTCGAAATCAACCTCTGACACCGTGCGCGCAACGCGGGCATATTCGGCTGCCTTGATCGCGGTGAAGGTGCGGTGCATGTCCTCGCCCAGCGCCTGTTTCAGGAAGGCCGAGCCCTTTGCCACCTCGATTGCAGAACGCCAGTCCACCGGGATCGGCGGCGCGTCCTGCCCGCCCTCATAGCCGTTGCCGGTGGTTTCCGGGCCGGGGTCGAGCTTTTCGGCCAGCCCCTTGCGGATGCCAGCCAGCACGGTGGCGGCGACCAGATAGGGGTTGGCGTCCACCCCGGCGGGGCGGTGTTCGATCCGGCGGGCGCGGATGTCACCAGCCGGGATGCGCAACGCGACGGAGCGATTGTTCACCCCCCATGTCGGGCTGACCGGCGCATAGCTTTGCGCGGCAAAACGGCGCCAGCTGTTTGCGTGCGGGGCAAAGACCAGCATGCTTTCGCCCATGGTCGCCCGCAGTCCTCCCAACGCGTGCAGGATAGTATCGGACCACTGGCCTTCGACCGCCTCGACAAAGACGTTGCGGCCTTCGCCATCCTGCATCGAGACATGGAAATGCATGCCGGAGCCTGCATAATCCTCGTTGGGCTTGGCCATGAAGCAGGCGGTCACGCCATGTGCCCGCGCCTGCGCACGGACGATGCGTTTCAGGCGCATCAGATCATCCGCCGCCTGCATCACATCCTCGCGGTAATGCAGCGTCAGTTCGTACTGGCCGGGGGCATATTCGGAAATCAGGGTTTCCGCCGTGATCCCCGCCTTCCCCGCCGCTGCGTAGATGTCGGAAAACAGCGGCAGCATCCCGTGCAGGTGATCGACCGAATAGACCTCGGTCCTGGACGATGGCCGCCCGTCCAGCACATCGCGCGCCGGGACCATCTTGCCATTGGCGTCGCGGTCATTGGCCAGCAGGAAGAACTCCAGCTCGAAAGCGCCCGCCGGGTGCAACCCTTCGGCTGCCAGCGCGTCGACCTGCAGTTGCAGTGCGTGGCGCGGGTCCGAGGTCATCTTGTTGCCGTCGAGATCATACATCGACATGAAGACCTCGCCGCGCGGCGGGTTGGTGTTGTGCAAGGGCTTCAGCGTGCCGGGGATCGGCCAGGCGCGCAGGTCGCCGTCGCCCTGATCCCAGATCAGCCCGGTTTCGTGCACATCCTCGCCGCAGATGTCGAGACCCAGAATCGAGATCGGCAGATGCCGCCCGCCCTTGTAAAAGGACAGCAATTCGTGGCGGCGGATGATCTTGCCGCGTCCGATGCCATTGGCGTCGTGCAGCACGATGTCGAAGGCTTCAATCTCGGGGTGGGCGGCAAGAAAGGCTTCGGCCTCGGCAAGCGTCGAGCCGGAGGGGCTGTGGGTATCGGTCATGTCTCAGAACAATTCGGTGAGGATTTCGTCGAAGGCGGCAATCAGGCGGTCGATCTGGCGTTTTCGGGTGACCGGACTGACCAGCATCATGTTGTGGAAGGGGGCGATCAGGCTGCCGCGGTTCAGCAGCGCGGTGTGGATGGCCGCTTCCAGTTCGGGCTGATGGGCAGTCGCAGCTTCGGCGCCGTTCGTCAGCGGACCGGGGGCGCAAATGAATTCCACCCGCGCACCAACGCGAACCACATGCCAGGGGGCTCTGTGCGCCTCGATCACGCGGCGCAGACCGGCCGAAAGGCGTTCGGCGCCCTTTTCCATATGAGCATAAGCCTCGGGCGTCATAACCTCGGCCAGATTGGCCTTGAGGCAGGCGAATTGCATCGGGTTGGCCGAAAGCGTGGTGCCCATACCGGAATGGCCGGAGGGGCGGTGCGCGTCATATTCTGCGAAGCGCGCGGCCACCTCGTCCGTCATCCCCCAGACGGCGGTGGGCATCCCGCCCGCCACGCATTTTCCGGCCACGAAGATGTCGGGCGACAGCGAATGCACCCGGCTGTAACCGCCAAGGCCCGAGGAAATCGTATGCGTCTCGTCAATGATCAACAGGGCGCCATAGCGGCGGCTGAGCGTGCGCAGCCCGTCATGGAACTCCGCCTGCGGCAGCACCATGCAGGAATTGGTCATCACCGGCTCGGTCAGGATGGCGGCGATATCGCCCTTGGCCAGCGCGGCCTCCACGGCGGAAAGATCATTGAACTCTACCGCTTCAGCGACCAGAGACAGATCCTCGACCTGCCCGACCAGCCCCTGCCGGGCGTGTGTATGACCGTCGTGCAGCTCGACCATCGTGTCGTCCACGGTGCCATGGTAACAGCCGTTGAACACCAGCACCTTCGGCCGCCCCGTCACCGCCCGCGCCACGCGCAGGGCAAAGCGGTTGGCATCGGTGGCTGTGGTGGCGATCTGCCAGCGATAGGGGCCAAAGCGGCGGTTCAGCAGCGCGCCCGCCTCCAGCGCGGTTTCGGTCGGCAGCATATAGGTCAGCCCGCGCCGGGCCTGACGGCGGATGGCCCTTGCCACCGGCGCCGGGGAATGGCCGAACATCGAGCCGGTATCGCCCAGACAGAAATCGTCAATTCGGAAGCCGTCAACGTCGGTCAGCCGTGCGCCCTCGGCCCGTTTCACCAGCATCGGAAAGGGCATCGGCCAGTCCCGCATCCAGTGCATCGGCACATCGCCCAGATAGGCTCCCGCCCCGGCGTCCAGCGCCGCGCGGGTTTTCGGCCGGGCCGCAGCGTAGCGTTTCGCCTCGCGCGCGGCCATGGCCCGCAGCCGCGTCACTTTAACCCCAGCGATCCGCACGGAATCCGTCATGGTCCATCCTCCAGAATGACGGGGTTATGCGGCATGATTTGATCAAATTCAAGCGCCATTCCACGCCCTTCAAACGACACACGCGGCCCCGGGCAGAGGCCGCGTGATCAGGCAAAGATGAAAGCCGCCTTACTTGCGGGTGATGCGCCCATCGGTAAAGGGCGTGTAGGGCGCATTCTTCGCCAGATAATCTGCCGTCACATCCGCCAGATCCGGCCCGAAATCATAGGGGTTCTTGGCGTCAATGAACATCTTGTAGCCGTCACCACCGCCTCGGACATAGTTGTTCGTCACTGCCAGATAGTCTTTGGCCGGGTCGATGGGTGCCCAGGCGTCGCCCTCCTTCACCAGCACATCCGAGACGCGGCTGCCTGCGGGTTGCGCCGGATCAAAGGTGTATTTCAGCCCGGCCACCTGCGCGAAGCGACCTGCGCCTTCCTCGATCTGGCTCACCCCGTTTTCCAGCGCGGCGACAATCGTCGCACCATCGACGGTGAAGGTGGACAGCGTGTTCTGGAACGGCAGCACCGTGAGAACCTCGCCCATGGTCACGGGGCCGGCGTCGATCCCTGCCCGCAGCCCCCCGCCATTGGCAATGGCGATTTGCGCGCCCTGATCCTTCACACGGTCCAGCATGGCCTCGGCCACCAGATTGCCCATCTGGCATTCAACCGCCCGGCAGGAATCGCGCGAGCCGTCGATGGCTTCGGCGGTTTCGGCCACTACCTTGCCCTTCAGCTCTTCGATGGGCCCGGCGAGTTCCTTCACCCTGGCCTCGACCGCCGCATCCGGCACGACCGAGGCATCCAGCAGCACAGGTTCGCCCTTTGCCTCTTTCAGCACACCGGCATCGTCGAAGGTCAGTTCCAGATGGCCGAGGTATTTCGAATAGGCATAGGCCGTGACCACCGGCACCGCGCCGACCATGGTCGGATAGGGCCCCGCCGCCTTTTCATCGGTGTTGGACAGGAGCGTATGGGAATGCCCGCCCACCACCGCGTCAAGACCGGGCACCCCGGCCGCGATTTCCTGATCGCGCTTGTAACCCACATGGGTCAGCGCGATGATCTTGGTGACGCCCTGCGCCTCCAGTTCGGCCACGTCGCCCTTCAGACTGTCGATGTCATCCCTGAAGATCACGGTCGGCCCCGGCGAGGCGGTTTCGGGCGTATCGGTCGCCAGCGCCGAAACGATACCGATCTTCTCGCCCCCAACTTCCAGAACCAGATGCTTCTGCACCCGGCCCGAAAGCAGATTGTTCTGGCTGAAATCCAGATTGCCGGAAATCACCGGCACGCCCGCCCGCTCCAGAAACGGCACGACGCCCTCGGGGCCGTTGTCGAATTCATGGTTGCCCAGCGCCATGGCGTCGAATCCGATCTCTTTCATGAAATCGGCCTCGGCATCGCCCTTGTAGGTGGTGAACATCAGGCTGCCCTGCGACTGGTCCCCCGCGTCCAGCACGATGACATTGCCTCCGGCGGCGCGAATCCCGTCGCGCAGTTCGTTCACCTTGATCTTGATCCGCGCAACGCCACCGAAACAGGCATTTTCGGCGGCTTCCTCGGCACTACAGGTGCTGTCGTATTTGTTGACGGCCTCGATCCGGCTGTGGAAATCATTGATGTGCAGGATATGCAGCGTGTAATCGGCCTGCGCGGCACCTGCACCCAGCGCAAGTGTCGCTGCGCCAAGATAAAATCGTGCAAACATCCAAAGCTCCCTCTCAGGTTGATCGGTCCAGACTGCGCGGTGGGCGGACGCGTGTCAAAGCCTTCTGCCCTGCCTTGCCGCAGGAAGATCACGACAGCGTGACCACCAGCAATTTTCCGCGCAAGCCCGGCAGGCATTGACCAAAAGCCTTGCACGGTGCAATCAGGCCACATGCTGATCTACAAGATCTTCCGCCGCCCCGAATGGGATGCCTTCCGCGCCGCGGGCCAGACTGCGGGCGCCCCCGTCGATCTGGCGGACGGGTTCATCCATTTCTCGACCGCCGGTCAGGTGGTCGAAACCGCCGCCAAATGGTTCGCGTCGGAAAGCGATCTCGTACTGGTCGCCGTCAAGGGCGACGGCCTCGGCCCCGACCTGAAATGGGAAGCCTCGCGCGGTGGCGCGCTGTTCCCGCATCTTTACCGGCCTCTCCGCCTTGCCGATGTGGTGTGGGACAAATCCCTGCCGTTGGGCATTTCCGGCCATATCTTCCCCGAGGGCGTGATTTGAGCCTGATCGAAACCCTGGGCCTCGCCGCCCTGCATCGCTGTGACCCCGAGCGTGCCCATGGCCTGTCGCTGACCGCGCTGCGCAGCGGGCTTGTTCCATTGCCAGGCGTCGTAACCTCGCCGCGTCTGGCGACCGATCTGGCCGGGATGGCTCTGCCCAACCCGGTCGGGCTTGCCGCCGGGTTCGACAAGAATGCCGTCGCGCTGGACCCGCTGATGCGGTCCGGCTTCGGCTTTCTGGAAGTGGGCGCCGCCACACCGCGCCCGCAGCCCGGCAACCCGAAACCGCGCCTGTTCCGGCTGAGCGAGGACCGCGCCGCGATCAACCGCTTCGGGTTCAACAACGAAGGCGCCTGCGCCATCTCGGCGCGTTTGGCTCTGCGCCCGAAGGGGCCGGTTCCGGTGGGGCTGAACCTTGGCGCCAACAAGGATTCGGCCGACCGCGCCGCCGATTTCGGCGTGGTTCTGGCCACCTGCGGCCCTCATATCGACTTTGCCACCGTCAACGTAAGCTCGCCCAACACCGAAAAGCTGCGGGACCTGCAGGGCCGCGCTGCGCTGGCCGCACTGCTGGCCGGGGTGATGGAGGTGCGCGCCGGTCTGGCCCGCCCGGTGCCGGTTTTCCTGAAGATCGCCCCCGATCTGTCAGAGGGCGAACTGGAAGACGTCGCCGGTGTCGCGCTGGAATCAGGGATCAGCGGCATCATCGCCACCAATACCACCCTGTCGCGCGACGGGCTGGCCTCGCCCCATCGCGATCAGGCGGGTGGCCTGTCCGGTGCCCCCCTGTTCGAGAAATCGACCCGCGTTCTTGCCCGCCTCTCGGCGCTGACCGAGGGCCGCCTGCCCCTGATCGGCGTGGGCGGTATCTCCAGCCCGGAACAGGCGTGGGAGAAAATCCGCGCCGGGGCCACGGCGGTGCAGGTCTATACCGCCATGGTGTACGAGGGCATCTCGCTTGCTGCCCGCATCGCGCGCGGAATGGATGCCATCGCGGCCCGAGAAGGCTTCACCACCCTTGCCGGCGCGGTTGGCACCGGGCGCGACCGCTGGCTCTGAGCCGCAAATTTCTTCAAGAAGAAATTTGCGTCGCCCGGCGATCAGGCGCGCCCGGCAGAGGGCGACAACACCAGCGGATCGATTCCCATCGCTTTCAGCGCCGCCGACCACTTGCCACCGTCATCGGCCGCGAAGATCAGGCCTGGCGGCGGTTCGGTGGTCAGCCAGTCATTGCGCGCGATTTCAGCCTCAAGCTGCCCGGGCCCCCAGCCCGCATAGCCCAGGGCCAGCAACGCATCGCGCGGCCCGCCGCCCTGCGCCAGTTCCTGAAGGATGTCCAGTGTCGCGGTCATCGCATAACCGCCCGCCACCTGCATCGTGCCGCCAACCGCCCGGTAATCCGCAGAATGCAGCACGAAGCCGCGTCCCATTTCCACCGGCCCGCCGAAATGCACACGAATATCACGCCCCTCTGGCGCTGCAGGGATTTCCAGATGCTCCAGAAGCCCTGCGAAATCGAGTTCTTGCGAGGGTTTGTTGACAATAAGGCCCATAGCGCCCTCGTCACTGTGGGCACAGATCAGGATGACGCTTTTCTCAAAGCGCGGATCGCCCATGGCGGGCATCGAGATGAGCAAGGCTCCGGCGAGGTCCATGACGATCTCCCTTCGCCCTATCATATGGCGCGAAGCCCGGCGGGCCTCAAGCCCCCGGTTCCCGACATCGGCGCCAGCCGGCACGCGCCCCTGCGGCATGCAGGACACGCACACGTCACTGTCGCTGGAATGTGATTTCGCATTCTGCCCCCGATGCCTATCTTGGCGCCATGATGATGCGCCCGTTCCTCGCCCCCCTGCTCGCCCTGACCGCCCTGCCAGCCCTGGCCGAGGTGCCGACCCAGGCCGACATCCTGCAAGCCGAGCTGCGCCCCGGCTGGCGCGAGGCGGACGGACGCCATTTCGCGGCCCTGCATCTGCGCCTTGCGCCGCACTGGAAGACCTATTGGCGCAGCCCCGGCGATGCCGGAGTGCCGCCGGTGTTTGACTGGGCGGGTTCCAGCAATCTGGGTTCGGTCAAGGTGCATTGGCCGCGCCCCGAAGTGTTCGATTTTCTCGGGATGCAGACCATCGGCTACCGCGATGAGGTCGTGCTGCCGGTCGAGATCACCCCCGCCGACCCGAGCAGGCCAGTGTCCCTGCGCGCGGATATGGAGCTCGGGGTCTGCAATGACATCTGCATGCCCGCCACACTGGAACTCGGCGCCGACCTGACGGGACCGGGGGCGCCCGATGGCCTGATCACCGCCGCGCTGGCCGCACAACCCCGCCCCGCCACAGAGGCCGGGCTGACGGCGCTGCATTGTGAATTTACCCCCACCGGGGACGGCCTTCGGGTGACCGCCCGGTTGCACCTTCCCGCAGCCACATCTCCGGAAACCGTGGTGATGGAACCGGGCGGCAGCCTCTGGGTCTCGGATACCGAGGTGCGTCGGGAGGGCAACGAACTGGTCGCTGTTGCGGAAATGGAACCGCCGCGCGGCACACCACTGAGCTTCGACCCGGCAAAGCTGCGCCTTACCGTGCTGTCTGCCACCGAAGCGCTCGAAGTTACCGGCTGCCCGGTGGAGTGATCAGCCCAGCGCCGCCGCGATCCGCGCGGCAAGCTGGCGCGCCACGGCGTCCTTGCCCATGCGTGGCCAGACCTCCGCACCCTCGCCGGTGATCAGCACCACTGCATTCTCCGCCCCGCCCATGATGCCGGTCGACGGGCTGACATCATTGGCCACGATCCAGTCACAGCCCTTGCGCGCCCGCTTGGCCGTCGCATGCTCCACCACGGTTTCCGTCTCGGCCGCGAAGCCCACGACCAGCCGGGGCCGCCCCTCGGCAAGCCGGGACACCGTTGCCAGAATGTCGGGATTTTCCGCGAATTCCAGCGCAGGCGCCCGGCCTGAGCCATCCTTCTTCATCTTCTGCACCCCGGCATTGGCCACGCGCCAGTCCGCCACCGCCGCCGCAAAGATCGCGGCCTCAGCCGGCAGCGCCGCCTCCACCGCCGCCAGCATCTCGCGCGCGTTTTCCACCCGTACAACCCGCACCCCCGCAGGTGGCGGCACACTTGCCGGGCCGGTGACAAAGGTCACATCCGCCCCCAGATCACGCAACGCCACCGCCAAGGCCGTGCCCTGCGCCCCGGAGGAGCGGTTGGCGATATAGCGCACCGGATCAATCGGCTCATGCGTCGGCCCCGAAGTGACCAGCACATGCCGCCCCGCCAGCGGCCCACCGCCCAGCGCGGTCTCGACTGCCGCAACAATCTCCAAGGGTTCGGCCATACGCCCCTCGCCCGCCTCGCCCGCCTCGGCCATCTCGCCCCGGTTCGGCCCGATGAACATAACCCCATCCCCGGCCAGAACCACCCGATTGCGCCGGGTCGCCGGATGCGCCCACATGCGCGGGTTCATCGCGGGCGCCAGCAGCACCGGTCTGTCCGTCGCCAGCAAGACGGCAGACGCCAGATCATTGGCATGACCGTTGGCAAGTTTCGCCATCAGATCGGCGGTCGCGGGCGCCACCACCACCAGATCGGCCTCACGCGCCAGCCGGATATGCCCTACATCCTGTTCGTCCTGCCGGTCAAACAGATCGGTGAACACATGATCCGCTGTCAGCGCCCCCACGGACAAGGGCGTCACGAATTCCTGCGCCGCCGCCGTCATCACTGCCCGCACGCTGGCACCCCGCTCGCGCAGCCGCCGGATCAGATCCAGCGCCTTGTAAGCCGCGATTCCGCCGCCGACGATCAGAAGAATACGTTTTCCTGCCAGCATCGCGCCTCTCCAACCCGTTACCGAAGGTGTAGGGGGCAAAACCCGGAAACTCAACCGGGCGCCTCTGCCCGGCCGAAATCAGAACGGCAATGTCGCATGAGTATTTGGACAAGAAGCAAGGCCCTTTGCTTCTTGCAAAAATACTCCCGCCGGAGGCATCCCGGCGCAGCCGGAAGATGAAAAGGCTTGCGCGGCCCCGCAGGGCCGCGCTCCGCCTGACCGGCGTCTCAGGCGTGACGGGCGCGGTGGCCGATCTGGTAGTAATGGCCGGTCCGGGTGTCCAGATAGGGCTTCAGCGGGATGTCCTCCTGCTTCAGGAAGCCCTGTTGCGGCAGCGCGCCGCCGCGCACCATCTCGATCACCGCCACCACTGAAGCCGAGGTGGTCCAAGCGATCGCGGTGCGGGACTTGCCGCCAATCTCGACCGGATAGTAGCTGCGCACGAATTCCTTGCGACGCATCTGGCCATCCACCCGGCCCTCGGCGGCGACGTGGACATAGACCACATCCTCGTCCACCGGCGGTTTCGCATTGGTCAGGATGCGCCCGGCCTCTGCACGGTTCTCGCGCATCAGAAGCTCGTGGAAGAAGAAGTTCATCAGCTGCACATGGCCCGGATAGCGCATGGTCTTGTAATCAAGGTTCTCGATCTTGCCGAGATAGGTTTCACACATGGTGCCAAGGCCGCCCGAGGTGGTGAAAGCTTCAAGCTGCATCCCGTCGATATAGATGGCTTCCGTCCACTCCATCGCCGAGACGGTTTTCAGCACGCCTTCCTCGATCACCTCGCAATCATTGAGGTATTCATTCACCACGCCTTCGGGCGACCAGTTGAAGGCATAGCCCAGCAGGCCCGTCGGGTTCTGCGGCAGCGCCCCGACGCGCAGCTTGATGGAGCGCACGCTGTCGAACTGGTTCGCCAGATCGGCGGCCACGATCCCGACGAAGCCCGGCGCAAGGCCACATTGCGGCGCCATCAGACCCTTGGAGGTCTTGGCGAGTTCGCGGATGTGTTTCGTCGTCGGCACGTCTTCGGTCAGGTCGAAGTAATGCAGGCCCAGGCCATGTGCGACGGTCGAGACGCCAATGTTCAGGTGGTAAGGCAGGCAGGACAGCACCGCCTCCTGTCCTTCCAGTGCGGCTTTCAGCGCAGCGGTATCCGACAGGTCGACGGTTTTCGTCGCAAAGCCCGCCTTCGTGTCGCGGGCGTCGATGCCGGTGACGGTGAAGCCGCTTTCCACCAGCAGCTCGGCCGCCAGATGGCCGACCTTGCCAAGCCCCAGTACCGCGATCTTGTTGAAAGACATTGTATTTCCCTCATTCCTGCTCCGCCTTTGCGGAGGCGCATATCTGGCAGAATGACCGAGGGGAGTGCCGAATGCGCCCGGCATAGCGCCCGAAGTGAAGCGTTTCTTCGGCAGAATGCCGGGCGGACCGTCGAAATGACAGCCCGCCCGAAGTGATCAGAAGTCGAACTTCACACCCTGCGCCAGCGGCAGGGTGGCGCCGTAGTTGATGGTATTGGTCTGGCGCCGCATATAACCCTTCCAGGCGTCCGAACCGCTTTCGCGCCCGCCGCCGGTTTCCTTCTCGCCGCCAAAGGCACCGCCGATTTCGGCGCCCGAAGGGCCGATATTGACATTGGCGATGCCGCAATCCGACCCGGCGGCCGACAGGAAGGTCTCGGCCTCGCGCATGTTTAGCGTGAAGATGCAGGACGACAGGCCCTGCGGCACGTCGTTCTGGATCGCCAGCGCCTCGTCCAGCGTGTCATAGCCCATGACATAAAGGATCGGGGCGAAGGTTTCCTCGCGCACGGTGTCGGTCTGTTGCGGCATCTCGATCAAGGCGGGGGTGACGTAGGCGCCGCCCTGCGGCACGTCCTCGGTCACGGTCTGGCCGCCATGGACGGTGCCACCCTCGGCGCGGGCCTTCTCGATCTGCGCCAGCATCCGGTCGCGGCTGGCGTGATCGACCAACGGGCCGATCAGCGTGGTCGCGCGGCGCGGGTCGCCGATGGGCAGGCTGGCATAGGCCTTGGTCAGACGCTCAACCAGTTCGGCACGGACCGAGTTATGTGCGATCAGGCGGCGCAGCGTGGTGCAGCGCTGACCGGCCGTGCCGACCGCCGAAAAGGCGATGGCGCGCACCGCCATGTCGAGATCTGCCGAGGGCGCGACGATCATCGCATTGTTGCCGCCAAGCTCCAGAATCGGGCGGCCCCAGCGCGCGGCGACCTTCGGGCCAACGATGCCGCCCATCCGGGTCGAGCCGGTTGCCGACAGGATCGGCACGTCTTTCGACGCGACCAGCGCCTCGCCGATGGCCGGGCCGCCGATCACCAGTTGCACCAGCCCCTCGGGTGCATCGCCAAAGCGGGCCAGCGCGCGTTCCATGATCTTCATGCTGGCCATGGCGGTCAGCGGGGTCTTTTCCGACGGTTTCCAGATCACCGGGTCGCCGCAGACCAGCGCCAGCGCCGCGTTCCAGGACCACACGGCCACGGGGAAGTTGAAGGCCGAGATGATGCCGCAAGGCCCCATCGGGTGCCAGGTTTCCATCATCCGGTGCGAGGGACGTTCCGACGCGATGGTCAGACCGTAGATCTGCCGCGACAGGCCGACGGCGAAATCGCAGATGTCGATCATCTCCTGCACTTCGCCCAGACCCTCGGAGGTGATCTTGCCCGCCTCCAGCGTCACCAGCGCGCCCAGCGCCTCTTTGCTGGCGCGCAGTTCTTCGCCCAGCAGGCGGACGAGCTCGCCGCGGCGCGGGGCCGGAACGGTGCGCCAGGCACGGAAAGCTTCCTGCGATTTGGCAATGATCGCGGGCATGTCACCCGCGTCGGTCTCGTGGACATGAGCCACCACCTCGCCGTCGATGGGCGAACGCACGGCCAGCGTGCCACCGGTCAGTTCGGCCTGGCTCAGGCCATTGGCCTTCAGGATTTCGGCATGGGTCATATCAGTCTCCCTTGGTGACCTGACGGCGTTGATCCTCCATCCCCATGGAAACCAGAAGGGGATCGGCGGATTGCCGCGATTGGAAATCGGATTTGCTGCGCATCCCGCGCCAGTCGGCGAGGATGAGCGATTGCGCCACCGCCCCGCCCAATGTGGTGCCGGGGCCGGTGACGATGAAGAGGTCGGGCGCGAATTCGCGCGCCGCGTGGGCGATGGCGCGGGTGAAGTCGTAAGGCTCCACCACCTGATGCCCCAGCGTATAATCCCACAGCGTATGCAGGTCGCAGGCACCGGGCCACCAGATATGGCCGAGCCCGTCGATCATCGGGATCTTCGGTTGTGCGAACAGGCCCGGCGCCAGACGGGCGCGCCCCGCCTCGGCCACCGGGGCCTGCATGGCGGTGTGGAAGCCCGCGTGATTGGCGAGCCGCATCGGAAAGCGGCCCTGTACCGGCGGCACGGCGGCTTCGAACGCCTTCAGCCCCGCCTCGTTGCCAGCCAGAACCAACATGCCGCCAAGATCGATCGACAGGCCCAGCACATGATCGGGCCGGGCGCCGATATCTGCGACGACGGCCATGATCTCGGCCTTGCGGGTCGGGTCGGGCAGCCAGTCCTCGCCCATGAAGGGATAGATGATCTGGCCGCCGATCAGCCGTTCCTGCATCAGCGTGCCCATGGTGTTGACCACCTCGAACCCGCCTTCCGGCGTCAGCGCGCCGCCGCAGGCCAGCGCCGAATACCAGCCCATCGAATTGCCGGTGACGGCGACCACCTCCACGCCTTCAATCGCGCGAAAATCGGCCAGCGTCGCGGCATAGATCAGCGCAGAGGCATTGTCGCCCCGCGTGTGTTTCGCCACCGAATAGCTGGCCGCGCCATCCAGCGCCGACAGAGTTTCCTGCCCCAGCGCGGCGCGGCGGGCATCGAAATTCGCCAGCAGCGCCTTGTCATGGAAATGCCGGCCCAGCACGCCCAGTTCGGTCTTGGTATAGGTGCCCCGTCCGGGGCAGATCACGACCGCGGTTTTCATTTCATCATCTCCTGCGCGGCCGCGACGATCTGCGCGGTGGAGGGCATGGTGGCCGCATAGGCCGGGCCGGTGGCGATGAAACTGTCCTCGGCGGTCAGACGCGACAGCGGCGTGCCGGGGCAAGCCTCGTGGAAATGCGCCATCAGGGCTTCGGCAAAGCCGCCGGTATGGCGGGTTTCATCGACGATCAGGATGCGTTTCGCGCCCTTCACGGCCTCGGTCAGCGCCTCTTTCGGCAGCGGTGACAGCCAGCGCGTGTCCACGATCCGGGTTTTGATACCCGCCGCCGCCAGCACGGGTTCGGCCTGACGGGAAAGGTAAACCCCGTTCCCGAAGGTGACGATGGCCAGATCCTCGCCCGCGCCATGTGTGCCCACCTGCCCGAAGGGGATGATCTCGGACGGGTCGGGATAGTGGCACATCCAGCCGCCATCCTTGTCGCCATGCAAGTCGCGCATAGGATAGAGCGCGATGGGTTCCAGAAACACCACCAGCCGCTGCTCCTCGCGTGCCAGCCGCACGCATTCTCGCAGCATCCGCGCAGCATCGGCCCCGTTCGACGGGCAGGCGAGGATCAGCCCCGGAATGTCACGCAGCACCGCGAAGGAGTTGTCGTTGTGGAAATGCCCGCCGAAGCCCTTCTGATAGCCCAGCCCCGCGATGCGCAGCACCATCGGATTGGTATATTGCCCGTTGGAGAAGAAGGGCAGCGTCGCCGCCTCGCCGCGCAACTGATCCTCGGCATTATGCAGATAGGCGAGGAACTGGATTTCCGGCATCGGGATGAAGCCGTTCTGTGCCATGCCGATGGCAAGGCCCAGAATGCTTTGTTCATCCAGCAGCGTGTCGATCATGCGGTCCGGCCCGAAGCGGGCCTGCAACTTCTGCGTCACGCCATAGACGCCACCCTTGCGACCGACATCCTCGCCCATCATCACGATTTCGCGGTGGGCCAGCATCAGGTCGGTCAGCGCCCAGTTGATGAGGCGCGACATGATCTGCGGCTCGGCCATCTGCTTCATGTCGCTGCCGAAAGCCGCCGCACGCGCCTCGGACGAGGGCCCGTTGGTCGGCGCGCAATTGCGCTTCGGCGGGATCAGCGAAGCCATGACACCCGCCGCATCATGCAGACGCGGGCGCGTCACGGCCTCGGCGGCGATGCGGGCCACACGGGCATTGGTGTCGGTATAGACCTGCAAGGCAGCCTCGGCCGTCATCGCGCCCATCTGGTCCAGCCCGCGTACCATATGCAGCAGCGGGTCCTGCGCCTCTTCGGCCTCCACCTCCTCGCGCGGCATGTAGGTCGTGGGCATGTCGGCACCGGCGTGGCCGTAAAGCCGGATGGTGCGGATATGCAGGAAGGCGGGCTTGCGCCGGGTCCGCACATAATGCGCCGCCTCCTGCGCGGTGGCGAAAGTGTCAAAGATGTCCAGCCCGTCACAGGCGAAATACTTCAGCCCCGGACGGTTCTGGAAGCTCGCCCCGATCCAGCCTTTCGGCGTTTTGGTGGAAATACCGATGCCATTGTCCTCGCAGCAGAACAGCAGCGGCAGCGGGATCGACTGATACGAGGTCCATTGCGCGGTGTTGAAGGCACCCTGCGCGGTGGAATGGTTGGCCGAGGCATCACCGAAGCTGCAATAGACGATGGCATCGTCGGGCAGTTCGGCATGTTCGGGCCGGTGGCGCCGCGCGGCGCCGACCGCATAAGCCGCGCCCACGGCCTTCGGCAGATGCGAGGCGATGGTCGATGTCTGCGGCGGAATGCTCAGCGCCTTCGACCCCAGCACCTTGTGCCGCCCGCCGGAAATCGGGTCTTCCGACGAGGCCGCGAAGGACAGCAGCATGTCCCAGGCAATGCTTTGCCCCGGCACCTGCGCGCTTCGGCCGATCTGGAAGGCCGCGTCGCGGTAATGCAGGAAAGCCATGTCGGTCGGGCGCAGCGCGGCAGCCACCGCCGCCAGCCCCTCATGCCCGGACGAGCCGATGGTGTAGAACCCCTGCCCGGCCCGCTGCATCACCCGGCTTTGCCGGTCCAGCGCCCGGCTCAGACAGGCGGCGCGGTAGATTTCCACCGCCTGAAACGCCGAAAGCGCCCCCGAAGGAGCGCGGCCATGCGGAAAGTCCCGCGACGCGATGCGGCGCAGGAAATTGTCGTGAACGATATCGGCGCGATCCATGCCGGCCCCTGTTGTTGATCATTGGCCGGGGCGCGCGCCGCAGATCGCCGCGCGCCCCGGCTTCGTCTCAGAAGAACGCTTGCAGGCCGGTGACGGCGCGGCCCAGGATCAGGGCATGCACGTCATGGGTGCCTTCGTAGGTGTTCACCGTTTCCAGGTTCACCATATGGCGGATGACCTGGAATTCCTGCTGGATGCCGTTGCCGCCGTGCATGTCGCGGGCCCAGCGGGCGATATCCAGTGCCTTGCCGCAGTTGTTGCGCTTGACGATGGAAATCATCTCGGGCGCAGCATTGGCCTCGTCCAGCAGACGGCCGACGCGCAGCGAGGCTTGCAGGCCAAGGCTGATCTCGGTCAGCATGTTCGCAAGCTTCAGCTGGTAAAGCTGCGTCCCGGCGATGGGCTTGTTGAACTGCTTGCGGTCAAGGCCATACTGGCGGGCCGCCGACAGGCAGAACTCGGCTGCGCCCAGCACGCCCCACGAGATGCCATAGCGGGCGCGGTTCAGACAGCCGAACGGCCCTTTCAGCCCCTCGACGCCCGGCAGCAGCGCATCTTCGCCGACCTCGACATCCTTCATCACGATCTCGCCGGTCACCGAAGCGCGGAGGGAGAGCTTTCCACCAATCTTCGGTGCCGAGAGACCTTTCATGCCTTTCTCAAGCACGAAACCCCGGATCTTGCCGCCATGCGCCTCGGATTTCGCCCAGACGACAAAGACATCGGCGATGGGTGCGTTGGAAATCCACATCTTCGCGCCGTTCAGGACATAGCCATTGGCGGTCTTGCGGGCGACGGTCTTCATCCCGGCCGGGTCGGACCCCGCATCGGGTTCGGTCAGGCCGAAGCAGCCGATATATTCGCCCGAGGCGAGTTTCGGCAGGTATTTCATGCGCTGTTCTTCCGAGCCGTAAGCGTAGATCGGATACATCACCAGCGACGACTGCACCGACATCATCGAACGGTAGCCCGAATCGACGCGCTCCACCTCGCGGGCCACCAGCCCGTAAGCGACATAGGAGGCGCCAAGCCCGCCGTATTCCTCCGGCACGGTCACGCCCAGAAGGCCCATTTCGCCCATCTCGCGGAAGATGGCCGGATCGGTCTCTTCATCGGCGAAGGCCTTGATCACACGGGATTGCAGCTTGTCCTGCGCATAGGCGCGGGCTGCATCGCGCAGCATGCGCTCGTCTTCGGTCAGCTGGTCTTCCAGACGGAAAGCATCTTCCCAGTCGAAGCGGCCGAGGTCGGGGGCGTCTTTCGGTTTCAGGGCCATGTCTTTGCCTTTCGGGTGAAGCGGTTAGATATGTCTATAAGGGATTGTTCACCGACAGAATAACGATAGATTGACGTTATCCTATGCATGGAAAGCATACATGGCCACCCCTCGCCGCCTTTTGCCCTCGATCTCGCTGCTGATGGCCTTCGAATCCGTCATCCGCACCGGATCGACCCTTGCCGCCGCCCATGACCTTGCCCTGACGCAGGGCGCGGTAAGCCGCCTTGTGCAGAACCTTGAAGCACAGCTTGGCGTGCAACTGTTCCGGCGTGAGGGGCGGCGGCTGGTGCCCACCGAAAATGCGCTGGCCTATGCGCGCGATGTGGCCAAGGCGATGGACCTCATCAGCCGCGCCTCGATGCGGGTGCGGTCGACCACCGGAGGCGGCACGCTGGCGCTGTCGATCCTGCCGACCTTCGGCACGCGCTGGCTGGCGCCGCGGCTGCCACGCTTTCTGGCCGCCCATCCGGGGGTGACGATCAACCTTGGCACCCGGCTGCGGCCCTTCGATTTCGCGGAAGAAGGCTTTGACGCCGCCATCCATTTCGGGGATCGCACCTGGCCCGAGGCTGGCTTTGCGAAACTCTTCGACGAAAGGATGATCGCCTGCGCCGCGCCGGGCTTTCTGGCCAGCCACCCCATCGACAGCCCGCGCGACCTGATCGGCCTGCCGCTTTTGCAGCTGGAGACCCGGCCGAATGCCTGGGCCAGCTGGTTCTCGTTCCACGGCGTATCCGCCTCGATCCCGCTGGGGATGCTGTTCGACCAGTTCGCGCCGATGATTCAATCGGCCATCTACGGCATGGGCGTGGCCCTGCTGCCCGAGTTTCTGGCCAAGGCGGAACTGGCCGATGGCCGTCTGGTCGAGGCCTGGGGAGGGCCGGTGCCCAGCGTCGGCAGCTACTACCTCGTCTGGCCCGGCATCGGCGAAAACTACCCCCCGCTGGTCGCGTTCCGCGACTGGCTGATCCAGGAGGTTTCGGGCCGCGCGGCAGAAGAGCTTCTGGCGTGGTGAACGCGCCACGGATGCCAGATCCTTGCCGGACCGGATTTCCTTTCAACGATAATCGGCAGATACTCGCCCTGGTTGAATGGGGCGATCTTCATGGACGCATTGGCATATCTGGCGGTACTCGAAGCTCCGGCCTGGCTGTTGCCAGAAACGACAGACGGGCCCATCATCCCCAATGCCGCCGCCGAAGACATGTTCCCCGGCTTCACCCCCGCCACAGCGGCAGAGGTGATCGGGGCGGTGAACAGGCGGCTTGCCATCACCTGCTGGACCTTGCCCTTACGGCTGAACGGCAGGCGCCGCTCAATCCTTGTCGCGCAATGCGGGCATGAGAACCGCGCGGGCATTGCCTTGCGTGCCGCCGGGCATGTGATATTCGACTGGGACATGACAAGCGGCCGTCTGGACTGGTTTGCCCATGCCACGAAGGCGATGGGCTATGATACCACCCAATTCCCCGGCACGGTGCAGAACTGGCTGGGCCGCATCCACCCCGAGGATCGCCCGCGCATCGCCGCCGCCGTCCTGTCGCCCGTCCCCTCCGATCTGGAGACATGGGAGGAGGCCTATCGTTTTCTGCGCGCCGATGGCACGGCAGCCCATGTGATCGACCGGGGTTTCCTGTTGCGCGACGAGGCCGGGCAGGCCCGCCGCATGATCGGCACGATGATCGACGTCAGCGCCGTCCACGAGGCCGAGGCCCGGTTTCAGCTTGCCACCTCGGCCTCAACCGATGTGTTGTTCATCCACGATCTTGTCGAAGACAAGATCTGGTGGAGTGACGCGCTGTTCCGGCAATACGGCCATGCCGATGTGCCCGGCGTCGAAAAGACAGACTGGTGGATGTCGAGCGTGCACCCCGAGGATGCGCCACGCCTGCGCGAACGCTTTGAAGCGGCCCGAACAGGAGCCGATGACCACTGGACCGAGGAATACCGGTTTGCCCGCGCCGACGGCAGCTATGTCTGGGTCGTCGACCGCGCACGGTTCCTGCGCGATGCCGACGGCCGCGCGCTGCGCAGCGTCGGCTCGATGGTCGACATGACTGCGCTGCGCGAGGGGCAGGAACGCTTTCGTCTCGCGGCCGAGGCTTCGCAGGATGTGATCTATTCCTGGGAGCCGGAGACCGGCCGCACCTGGCGCAGCGAAAGCTACAGCCGCACCTTCGGGCTGGACCCGTTTGCCCCGGCATCCGGTCCGGGCAGCTGGCGCGCGGCGATCCACCCTGACGATCTGCCCCGTATCCTGCATCTCCGCGATACGGCGATCACGCGCGGGGATGACCGCTGGGAATATGCCTACCGGGTGATCCGGGGTGACGGATCGGTGGCGCATGTCATCGACCGCGCGCTGGCCCAGCGCCGCCCGGATGGCCGGTTGCACCGGCTGATCGGCTCCATCGTCGATGTCACGCGCCTGCGCGAAGAGGGGGAGCGCCTGCGCGCGGTGCTGCGGCTGGCCTCCGATGTCGTGTACGAAATTGACCTGCGCGCGGGCACCGTACTTTACAGCGAAGGCGCGGTGGTGATCTTCGGCGCCGAATGGGAAGGCGAGCAGCCGTCGCCCGGTATCTGGACACAGTCGCTGCATCCCGAGGATGCGCCGCAGGTTCTGCGCCAGTTCCGCACTTTCATCGCCGGACGGCGCGAGGACTGGCGCGCCGAATACAGGCTGCGCCGCTCGGACGGCAGCTATGCCCATGTCCGCGACCGTGCGCTGGCCCTGCGCGATGACGAGGGCGAGGCCTTTCGTATCGTGGGGGCAATCGAGGATATCACCGATGAGGTGGAGCTTGCCGCCAAGCTGCAACAGGCGCAGCGGCTGGAGGCCCTGGGCAAGCTGACCGGCGGGGTGGCGCATGATTTCAACAACCTGCTGTCGGTCATTCTGGCCAATGCCGAACTGCTGGCGGATACGGCTGAGGATGCCGAAACGCAGGCCCCGGCAGCGCAGGTCGTGCAAGCCGCCGAACGCGGCGCAGAACTGGTGCGCAGCCTGCTGGCCTTTGCCCGCCGTCAACCGCTTGCCCCGCGCGCACTGGCCAGCGCCAGCGTTTTGACCGAATTGCGCTGCATGCTGACCCGTACCCTGCCCGCCTATATCCGGCTTTCGGTCGTCACACCCGACGACCTCTGGCCGGTCGAGGCAGATCCGACGCAATTGCAGACTGCGCTTCTGAACCTTGCTGTCAATGCCGGCGATGCGATGCCCGACGGTGGCGATCTCGTCATCGAGGCCGAAAACTGCGTGGTGGACAGCAGCTATGCCGCCGCCAATCCCGACGCGCGGACGGGCGAGTTTCTGCGGCTGTCGATCACCGATTCCGGCACAGGCATGCTGCCGGACGTCGCGGCGCGGGCTTTCGACCCATTCTTTACCACCAAGCCCGTCGGGCGCGGCTCCGGGCTTGGTCTGTCGATGGTGCATGGTTTCGTCAGCCAGTCGGGCGGCCATGTCACGCTTTACAGTGAGGCGGGACAGGGCACCACCGTCCGCCTGTATCTGCCGCGCAGTCGCCAGGGATCAGAGGCCCATGTCGGCTCGCTCGCAGACCCGGCAGAGGCCATTCCCATGGGGGCCGGTCAGCATGTGGTCGTGGCCGAGGATGATCCCGCGCTTCGCCCGCATGTGGCGCGGCTGGTCGAAAGCCTTGGCTATCGCGTCACCGCTGTCGCGGATGGCGCCGCTGCGCTGGAGGCGATCCGCGCTGCCGGGGATGTGAGCCTGCTGTTCACCGATGTGGTGATGCCGGGTGAGATGAACGGGCTGGTGCTGGCCGAACGTGTGCTGGCCGATTTTCCGGGGCTGAAGATCCTGTTCACCTCGGGCTATTCGGAAAATGCGATCCTGCGGCGCGGCAGTCTCGTTTCCGGCGCAAGGCTCCTGTCGAAGCCCTACCGGCGCCGCGACCTCGGGCTGCGGCTGCACGAGGCGCTGCATGGGGATGCAGCGCCCCGCCCCTGAAGGTTCATCAGCCCTTGCGGGCGGTGTAGTGCATCGGCCCGCCACGCCAGCGCGGGAAGCCGTAGCCATGGATTTCCACAAGGTCGATGTCGGACGGGCTGAGCGCGATGCCCTCCGCAAGGATCGCCTCCCCCTCGGCGGCCATCTCACCGACAAGCCGTTCGGCAATGGCCGCACGATCCAGCGCCGGTCCCGCGGTGATGGCAACCGCCAGCACCTCGGCCACCCTGGCCGATGCCTGCGGCTTGCGGTCGCCCGGCGCATAATCATACCAGCCACCGCCGGTTTTCTGCCCCTTGCGACCCGCACGCACCAGCAGATCGCCGAGCGTTTCCGGCACGTCCTGCCCTGCCGCCCGCGCGCCCTCGCGTTGCAGGAAGGCAATGTCGAGCCCGCCCAGATCCTGCGCCTCGAAAGGCCCCATGGCAAAACCGAAGCCGCGCATGGCCGCATCAACCTCGGCAATCGCCACGCCCTGCCGCACCAGCGCCTCGGCGGCAGCGCGATAGCGTTTGAGGATGCGGTTGCCGATAAAGCCCTCGCAGATGCCCGCCTGCACCGGAATCTTGCCCAGCGCCCGCGCCAGCGCAAAGCCGGTGGCCAGCGTTTCCGGTGCGGTCTCGGGTGTCGGCACGATTTCCAGCAGTTTCATCACATTGGCCGGGCTGAAGAAATGCAGCCCGATAAAGCGACCGGGGTTCGCAAGCCCTTCGGCAATCGCGCGCGGATCGAGGTAGGAGGTATTGGTCGCCAGCACCGCATCGGCCCGGCAATGGCGGGCAAGGTCGGCAAAGACCGCGCGTTTCACGCCGATCTCCTCGAATACCGCCTCGATCACCAGATCGGTGTCGGCAAGCGCAGCGTAATCGGTGGCGCCGCTGACGCCCGCCACACGCGCCGCCGCCTGTTCGGGGGTCAGCTTGCCGCGCTTCACCCCGCCGTCGAAGATGGTTTGCAGGTTGGCAAGCCCCCGTGCCAGCGCCACGGCATCGCGCTCGATCAGCACGACCGGAAGGCCCGCATCGCGCAGTGCTGCGGCGATACCCGCCCCCATGGTCCCACCGCCGATCACCCCGGCATTGCGCAGGGGCAAGGGCTTGGCCTCGCCCAGATGCGCCGGTCGCGGCGCGGCACGTTCGGCGAAAAACACATGGCGCAGCGCGGCAGCCTGATCAGAGCCGCGCAGGTCAAGAAAGGTCGCGCGTTCAAAGGCCAGCGCTTCGGCAAAGGGCGCCTGAACCGCCTTCTGCACACAAGCCAGCGCGCGCAGCGGGGCGGCCTCGCCCTTCGCCCGCCTGGCAACCGCCGCCTGCTGTTCGGCCCAGAACGCCGCCCCCGGATCGGTGACAGGACGTTCCGAGGCGGGCAGCGGCAGCGGGGCCTCCAGCGCGGCTCGTGCGAAGGCGATGGCGCCTTCGCACAGATCGCCGGACAGCACCGCATCGACTAGCCCCATCGCCTGCGCCTTCGCGGCCTTCACCGGCTTGCCGGTCGTCACCAGATCCATCGCCGCCGCAGCCCCCGCCACGCGCGGTGTGCGCACCGTGCCGGAAGCCCCCGGCACGATGCCCAGCCCCACTTCCGGCAGGCCAACCGAAGCACCATCCAGTGCCACCCGGAAGCGGCAGCCCAGTGCCACCTCGAACCCGCCGCCCAGCGCGCTGCCATGAATGGCGGCGACCCAGGGCTTCACCGCACCCTCGATCCGGTTCACCACATCGGGCAGATGCGGCTCGACCGGCGGCTTGCCGAATTCGCGCACATCGGCCCCGGCGATGAAGGTGCGGCCCGCGCAGATCAGCACCACCGCCCGCACATCCGGGTCGGCGTCCAGCGTGGCCACCGCATCCCACAGCCCCTGCCGCAGCGCCTGACCCAGCGCGTTGACTGGCGGATTGTCCACGGTGACGACGGCGATTTCGCCCTCGCGTTCGATGCTTACAACGCTCATCTCAGATCCCCAGATAGGCTTCGCGAATGCGCGGATCGGCGATCAGCTCGGCCGCCGTCCCGCTCATGGTGATATGCCCTGTTTCCATCACATAGCCACGATCCGCAATCTTCAAGGCACCGAAGGCATTCTGTTCGACCAGCAGGACAGTGACGTTCAGCGCCTTCAGACCCTTCACCACGTCGAAGATCTGCTGCACCACGATGGGCGCCAGACCCATCGACGGCTCATCCAGAAGCAGGCAGGACGGCCGCCCCATCAGCGCCCGCGCCATGGCAAGCATCTGCTGCTGGCCACCTGACAGGCCACCCGCCGCCAGATTGCGCTTTTCCTTCAGGATCGGGAACATCTGGAAGGCGTCTTCCATGTCCTTTTCCACCCGGTCATCCGAGAACAGGAAGGCGCCAAGCCGCAGGTTTTCCTCCACCGTCAGATTGGTGAAGATCTGCCGCCCCTCGGGCGATTGCGCGAGACCGCGTTTCAGCCGCTTGTAGGCGGGCACCGGGGTCAGCGCCTCACCGCGAAAGGTGATGCTGCCGCCCGTGACCGGCTGCACGCCCGACAGGCAGCGCAGCAGCGTCGTCTTGCCCGCGCCATTGGCGCCGACCACGGTGACGATCTCGCCGCTGTCCACATGCAGGTCGATGCCATGCAGCACCTCGATGCGCCCGTAACGCGAGCGCAGCCCCTCAACCGTCAGCATTCTCGGCCTCCGTTCCCAGATAGGCCGCGATCACCGCCGGGTCGCGGCTGACCGTGGCCGGGTCGCCCTCGGCGATCTTCTCGCCATGGTCCAGCACCACGATGTGACTGGAAATCCGCATGACCATCTTCATGTCATGCTCCACCAGCAGGATCGCCACGCCGGATTTGGCGACCTCCGCGATCAGGTGGTCGATCTCCTCGGTTTCCACGGCATTGCAGCCTGCGGCGGGTTCGTCCAGCAACAGAACCTTGGGGTTCAGCGCCAACGCGCGCGCAATCTCCAGCCGTTTCAGCGCGCCGTAAGACAGGTTCCCCGCCTCGCGTTCGGCAGCGCGTTCCAGCCCCACCCGCGCCAGCAAAGCGCGCGCGCCTTCCTCGGCTGCCTTAGAGCGCCGCCGCGACGAAGGCAGGCCCAGAAGATCGGCCAGCACCGGCCCGCGTTCCTGCAGGTGATAGCCGGAAATCGCATTTTCCAGCACCGTCATGCTTTGAAAGATTTGCAGGTTCTGGAAGGTCCGGCTCATGCCGCGCCGGGCCAGAAGATCGGGGCGCATGCCCGTCACATCCTCGCCGTTCAGCACCACCTGTCCCGCGCCGGGCAGATAGACGCCCGAAATCATGTTGAACAGCGTGGTCTTCCCCGCCCCGTTCGGCCCGATGACCGAGACGATTTCACCGGGATTGACCGAAAAGCTGACCTCGTTCACCGCGCGCAGGCCACCGAAGGTGATGCCAAGACCCTTGATGTCAAGAAGGCTCATTCCCCGGTCCCCCGCAGCTTGCGCAGGATCGAAGGCAGAAGCCCCTCCCGCAGGAAGATCATCACCAGCATCATCACCAGACCCAGCACCATCTGTTCGTATTCGGCAAAGACGGTCAGAACCTGCGGCAGCAGCGTCAGAATGCCCGCGCCGAAGATCGCGCCCAGCACAGAGCCCGCGCCGCCCAGAACCGCCATGGTCACCATCTCGATCGAGTGCATGAAGCCCGCGACATCAGGGGTGATGAACTTGTTTTGCAGGGCCAGCAGCGAACCGGAAACGGAGGCATAGACCGCCGAGATCACGAAGGCCTGAAGCTTCAGGCGGCTGACATCCACACCCACGGTGCGGGCGGCGATTTCAGACCCGTGCAGCGCACGCAGAGCGCGGCCGGTCGGGCTTTGATGCAGGTTCAGCGCGGCCCATGCGCCGAGGATCATCACGATGCCGCTGAAAAAATACCAGAACTCGCCGTTCGACAGGTTCAGGCCCCAGTCCTTCAGCACGCCGCGCAGGCCGAGGTCGGGCACGTCGATCCCGTCAGGGCCGCGCGTCAGCCAGCGTTCGTTGTTCAGCACCATGGAAATCAGGATACCCATGCCCAGCGAGGCAACACCCAGGTAATAGCCTTTCAGCCGCAGGATCGGGCGCCCGACCAGCCAGGCCAGCGCGGCGGAAATCACCGCGCCCAGCACCACGGCCAGCGCGGGCGGCAGGCCCAGATGCACCGGCGCCAATGCGCAGGCATAGCCGCCGATCCCGGCGAACCCGGCGTGGCCAAGGCTCACCTGCCCGGCATAGCCGGTCAGGATCACGATGCCGGTCACGGCAAGGCCATTGACGAAGATCAGGGCGCCCACGCGGTAGTAATAGCCTGAGGGGAAGAAGAACGGGGTGATCGCCACAAGCGCGGCCAGCACCAGAAGGGTTGCGGTTTTCGGGGTCAGTTTCATGGCGTCACACCCGATCCGTGGATTTGCGGCCGAACAGTCCCTGCGGCATCAGGAACAGCACCGCGAGGATGACCACGAAAGCCGCCGCATCCTTGTATTGCGAACTCAGGTAGCCCGCCGTCATCGCCTCCAGGAAGCCCAGCAGCAGCCCGCCCGCCAGCGCGCCCTTGGGGTTGCCCATGCCGCCCAGCATGGCGGCGGCAAAGCCCTTCAGGGCCAGCGTCAGACCGACGTCATACGAGGTCAGCGTGATCGGCGTCACCAGAACGCCTGCTAGGGCCCCGATGCCCGCCGACAGCGCAAAGGAAAGCGTCATCACGAAATTGGTGTTGATGCCCACAAGCTGCGCCGCCAGCCGGTTGTTCGATGTCGCCAGCACTGCCCGCCCCAATAGCGTTCGGGTGAAGAACAGCCAGAGCGCCACGAAAACCAGCACCGCCCCCGCGATGACCCACAGGCTTTGCGGCAGGATCGTCGCGCCCAGAATGCGGATCGGATCGTCCCCCGAAAAGGCCGGGAAAGTATGGATTTGCTTATCAAATACCAGTTGCGCCGCACCGCGAATGAAGATCGAGGCGCCGATGGTGATGATGATCAGCGACACGACCGGCGCGCCGCGCGCGGGCTCGATAGCCAGCCGGTTCAGCGCCACCCCCACGGCAGCGGTGCCGACGATGGCGACCAGCGCCGCCAGCGGCAGCGGCAGCCCCGCGGCATGGGCGAAAACCGTGGCCATGCCACCCAGCATGACAAACTCGCCCTGGGCGAAGTTCACCACATCCGAGGCGTTGTAGATGATCGTGAAGCCCAGCGCGACAAGCGCATAGACCGCGCCGACCGTCACCCCGGAAAAGAGGAATTGCAATAGTTCCGACATGCAGGAGGCTCTCCGGCTGGCAGGGATCGCGGGGCGGCCAAAGACCGCCCCGTCCCGTCAATGAAAGTCAGTCGAGGGATGCCCGACGCTGGATCACTCCACGATGGTCCAGTCGCCGTTCTTGATTTCCAGCATCTTGAACGCGGTCAGGTCGAGACCAAGGTGGTCTTCTGCCGTCATGTTCACGATACCGCCGGTGCCGACATAGCCGGTGGTGCCTTCGATGGCATCACGGATCGCGGCAGGCTCGGCCCCCGCCTTTTCCAGCGCGCCTTTCAGGATCATGAACGCGTCATAGGCGTGGCCGCCGAAGGTCGAAACCGGGGTGCCGGTCTTCTTCTCGAACCCGTCGCGATAGGCGGTCACGACCGCTTTCTGCGGATCGCTGTCGGGCAGGATGTCGGCCACCAGAAGTGCAGCGGCAGGCAGGCGCACGCCTTCAGCCGCTTCCACGCCCGCGAGGTCGATGAAGCCTTTCGAGGCCACACCATGCGACTGATACAGCGGCAGGCCGACGGCAAGCTGCTTGTAGTTGCGCGTCACGATGGACGGACCCTGACCGAAGCCGGGGTTCAGCACGGCCTGAATACCAGCGGTGTTCTTGATGTTGGTCAGTTGCGGCGTCATGTCGGCGTCTTTGGGATCGTAGGTTTCATCTGCCACGATCTCGATGCCGTAATCCCCCACCACGCCCTTGCACTGCGCCTGCATCGAGGCGCCGAAGCCGTCGGTGCCCGAGATCATGCCGATCTTGGTCACGCCGCGCTTCTGCATGTCCTCGAAGATCTTCTGGCAGGCCATGCGGTCAGTGTGCGGGGTCTTGAACACCCAGGCTTTCACCGGGTCAATGATGTCCACCGCACCTGCCAGCGAGATGAACGGGATTTCCGCATCTTCCGCCACCGGGATGATCGACATGGTGGTGCCGGTGGTGGTGCCGCCGATGATCGCGGCAACCTCATCATCTTCGACGAGGCGGGTGGCGAAGGTGCGCGCCTTGTTCGGGTCGCCGCCGTCGTCATACATCACGAGTTCCAGCATCTCGCCGTTGATGCCGCCTGCGGCATTCACTTCCTCGACGAGCATTTCCAGCGTCTTGGCTTCCGGATCGCCCAGGAAAGAGGCCGGGCCGGTGGCCGATAGCGTGGCACCGATCTTGATTTCGGCCTGCGCCGCCGGGGCAAGGCCCAGCGCCATCAGGGTGGCGATTGCGGTGGTGGTCAGTCTGTTCATGGGGTTCCTCCTCCCAAAGAAACGAGAAAACGGTCAGGTCGCCTGCCGCAGGGGGCGGCGCCACATCACGCGGGTGAAGCGGCTGGCGACAAAGGCGGTGTCGGTCAGGCTGGCATTGCCCGCCGGATTGCCGCCGGTGACATGGAAGTCACTGAAAGCGGCGGATTGATTGACGAAGATATTGCCGGTCAGGTTGATCGACAGATTCACCCCCGCGCCTGCGAAAGCCCGGATCGCACGGGCGATGCGCGGCTCATCGGTGTCGTAAAGCGCGGCGGTGATGGCACCCTTGCGGCGGGCGATCTCCGCCGCCGCCGTGATGCCCGCATCGGCATCCGCGACCGCGATCAGGAAGGCGACAGGGCCGAAGCATTCGCCGTCCTGCGGGCCGGGCTGGCCATCCTCGACCGCCAGCAGCAGGGGCGAGCGCAGGCGGCCTTCGCCCGCGCTGTCGCGCACCACCCTGCCCTGCCCGCGCAGACCTTCCAGCCGGGCGGCGGTGGCCGGATTGGCCAGCGCGCCGGAGACGCCCGCCGCGCGGGCCGGATCGGCCAGCAGATCGTCAATGGCCCCGGCCAACGCCGCCGCTACCGCGTCAAAGCTCTTATGCCCCTCGTCGGTGTCGATCCCACCTCTGGGAATATAGATGTTCTGCGGCGCCGTGCACATCTGCCCGGAATAAAGCGACAGCGAGAAGGCGAGGTTGGCGCACATGCCCGCGTAATCATCCGTCGCGGCGAGGGTGATGCTGTTCACCCCGGTTTCCTCGGTGAACAGTTGCGCCTGCCGGGCATTGTCGCGCAGCCAGCCGCCGAAAGTGGCCGACCCGGTATAGTCGATCAGCCGGATCGCCGGATCGCTGGTCAATGCTTTCGTGACCTCGGCCCCCGGTTCATCCACTGCAAGAAGCACGGCGTCAGCGGGCAGACCCGCCTCGGCCAGAACCTCGCGCGCTACGCGCACGGTCAGCGCCAGCGGCAGGATGGCGCCGGGATGCGGCTTCACGATCACCGGATTGCCGGTGGCGAGGCTGGCGAAGATGCCGGGATAGGAATTCCACGTCGGGAAGGTGTTGCAGCCGATGGTCAGCGCCAGCCCGCGCGGCACCAGCGTCCAGTGTTTCTCCAGCACCAAGGGCGCGGCCTTGCCCTGCGGTTTTTCCCAGATCGCGTCACGGGCAAAGCGCGCCATCTCGGACCAGGCGACAGCGACCGCCTCCAGCCCGCGATCCTGCGCATGGGGGCCGCCCGCCTGAAACGCCATGGCGAAGGCCTGCCCGGTGGTGTGCATGGTGGCATTGCCCAGAAGAAAACTGATCCGATTCAGCCGGGTCAGGATTTCCAGACAGATCCCCACCCGCGCCTCCGGCCCCGCCTCGGCCAGCGCCGGGGCGGCCGCTTCAGCGGCGGCAATCAGGGCAGGCACGTCCGCCGCCGGATAGGTGATTCCCAAGGCGTCACCAAAGGGCGAAACCTCGGCCCCCGCCCGGCGCGATTCGGGGTGACCGGGCAGCGCGAAGGGCTGCCCCATCAGCGCAGCATAGGCGGCCTCACCATCCGTTTTCGCAGTTTCCCCATAGATTTTACCGCTGGGCACCTCCGGGAATGGGGTCCAGAAGGCACGGCTCTGGACGGCCTTCACGGCATCGTCCAGCATCTCGCGGTGGCGATCGAACAGGGCGGTCATGGCATCCTCCTCCCAGGCTGCGCTTTATCATTGACCGGCCGGTCGGTTTATGCAACATGAATTTTCGAGGGCCCCATGATTTCGGGGCAAGGGAGAGAGCGATGACCCAATCCGATACCGTTCAGGCCACTCTGGCCGACGGCGTGCTGACGCTGACGCTGAACCGCCCCGACAAGCTGAACTCGTTCAACGAAGAGATGCACCTTGCGCTGCGCGCGGGTTTCCAGCGGGCGCATGACGATGCGGAGGTGCGGGCCGTTCTGCTGACCGGGGCCGGGCGTGGCTTTTGCGCCGGGCAGGATCTGGGCAACCGCGATCCGCGCAAGGGCGGCCCCGCCCCCGATCTGGGCTATACGCTGGACACTTTCTACAACCCGAATCTGCGCCTGATCCGCAGCCTTGAAAAGCCGGTGATCTGCGCAGTGAACGGCGTCGCTGCCGGGGCTGGCGCCAATATCGCCTTCGCCTGCGACATCGTGCTGGCGGCGAAATCCGCGAAATTCATCCAGGCTTTCGCCAAGATCGGCCTCGTTCCCGATGCCGGCGGTACATGGAGCCTGACCCGCCTGCTGGGCGAGGCGCGCGCCAAGGCGCTGGCCCTGACAGCGGAACCGCTTATGGCCGAAAAGGCCGCCGACTGGGGCCTGATCTGGAAGGCGGTCGAGGATGCCGACCTGCTGGCCGAGGCGACCGCGCTGGCGCAATCGCTTGCCGCCGGGCCGACGCTGGGCCTTGGCATGACCAAGCGGCTGATACAGGCTGCGGGCAGCAACAGCCTTGACGAACAACTGGACATGGAGCGCGATTGCCAGCAAATCGCGGGCCGCAGCGCCGATTATGCCGAGGGCGTGACCGCCTTCCTCGAAAAGCGCAAGCCGGAGTTCAAGGGGGAATGAAGGACATGGCCGAAATGACCGCGCAGGACATCGCGCGCGCCTGCGCCGATGCGATGTGGAACAATGACAGCACTTCGCAGCGGCTGGGGATGGAGCTGGAACACATCGCCCCCGGCGAGGCGCGGCTGGCGATGACCGTGACCGACGCCATGTCGAACGGCCACGGCAATTGCCATGGCGGCTTCATCTTCACGCTGGGCGACAGCGCCTTTGCCTTCGCCTGCAACAGCCACAATCAGGTGGTGGTCGGCCAGCACTGCTCGATCACCTATATCGCCCCTGCCCGCATCGGCGACCGCCTTGTCGCCACGGCGACCGAGCTGTCACGTCAGGGTCGGTCCGGCATCTACGACATCCGCATCACCAACCAGCACGGCCAGCATATCGCGGAATTCCGCGGTCATTCGCGTGTCGTGAAGGGCAGCCATCTGCCGGTCGAAGCCTGACCGGACCCGCATTTCCAAGGGAGGACACCATGGAAGACCTGACGCCGCGCAAGCAGGATCTGGACCCGATCGAATACGCTTCGCGCGATGAAATCGAGGCGCTGCAATTCCACCGCATGAAGCGGTCGCTGAAACACGCCTATGAAAACTCGCCCTTCTACCGCAACCGCTTCATCGAGCACGACGTGCACCCCGAGGAGCTGAAGTCGCTGAAGGACCTGGCGAAGTTTCCCTTCACCACCAAGCAGGATCTGCGCGACACCTATCCCTTCGGCATGTTCGCCGTGCCGCAGACGAAACTGGTGCGCATCCACGGCTCGTCCGGCACCACCGGCAAACCGACCGTGGTGGGTTATACCGCAGCCGATATCGACCATTGGGCGAACCTCATCGCGCGGTCGATCCGCGCGGCGGGGGGGCGTCCGGGCGACATCCTGCACAATGCCTATGGCTACGGTCTGTTCACCGGCGGTCTGGGTGCGCATTACGGCGCGGAACGGCTGGGCTGCACCGTGGTGCCGATCTCGGGCGGGATGACCGAACGGCAGGTCACGCTGATCAACGACTTCAAGCCGCGCATCATCATGGTGACGCCGAGCTACATGCTGTCGATCCTTGATGAGTTCCGCCGTCAGGGCCTCGACCCCCGCGAATCCTCGCTGAAGGTCGGCATCTTCGGGGCCGAACCCTGGACCAACGCCATGCGCGAGGAAATCGAACAGGCTTTCGACATGCACGCGGTCGACATCTACGGCCTGTCCGAGGTCATGGGGCCGGGCGTCGCGCAGGAATGCGTGGAAACCAAGGACGGGCTGCACATCTGGGAAGACCATTTCTACCCGGAAATCATCGACCCGGTGACGGGCGAGGTGCTGCCCGACGGCGAGATGGGCGAACTGGTATTCACCACGCTGACCAAGGAAGGTCTGCCGATGGTGCGTTACCGCACCCGCGACCTGACCCGCCTGCTGCCCGGCACCGCCCGTTCCATGCGCCGGATCGAAAAGATCACCGGCCGCAGCGACGACATGATCATCCTGCGCGGCGTCAACGTCTTCCCGACCCAGATCGAAGAGCAGATCCTGAAGTGCAAGGGCCTCGCCCCGCATTTCCAGATCGAACTGACCCGCTCGGGCCGGATGGACAACATGACCGTCCACGTTGAATGCACCCCCGACATGACAGCCGAGGACGCCCGCGCGAAGTCGGCCAAGGAACTGGCGCATCACATCAAGTCGGTCGTCGGCGTCTCGACCAAAATCGAGGTGCGTGACCCGAATGCGGTGGCCCGGTCGGAAGGCAAGGCCAAGCGCGTGATCGACAACCGCCCCAAGGAATGACGGTGAATTTCCGCGGCCGGGGTGACTCGGCCGCGACTTGCCGCTAAAGCAGAAACGGGGGCCCTGCCCCCTTTTTTCGGCCAGAATGGCAGGAAAGCGAGAATATGGCTCGGACCAGAGCGACAGATTTCGAAGAAAAGCAACGTGGCATTCTGGAAAATGCCGCCGCCGTCTTTGCCGAACAGGGGATGGAGAAAGCCTCCATGTCCCAGATCGCCGCGCATGCGCAGGTGTCTAAGGCGCTGCTGTATCACTATTACCCCAGCAAGGATGCGCTGATCTTCGCGATCATCATGACGCATCTGGAGGGGCTGGAGACCGCCACGGAAGAGGCCGACGACCCCACCCTGCCCCCGGCCGACCGCCTGCGGCAACTGGTGGGGGCCGTGCTGGAAAACTATCGCGGTGCCGACAACCAGCACAAGGTGCAGCTCAATGCCGCTGCGGCTCTGTCTGATGACCAGAAGGCCGAAATCACCGGCGTCGAGCGCCGCATCGTCAAACGCTTTTCCACCGTGCTGCGTCAGATCAACCCGGACCTCGACAGCAGCGACCGCCCGCTGCTGATGCCCGTCACCATGTCGCTGTTTGGCATGATGAACTGGGTCTATATGTGGTTCAAGGAAGGCGGCCGCATCAGCCGCGACGATTACGCCGACGTAGCGACGACACTGATCCTCGAAGGCATCAAGGCGGTGCGGTGAAGCAGCGCCCTTCTGGGCATCACCTGACAATCATGGGTTTTCAATTGCCCTTCCAAGATGCGTGTGGCAATTTTCGCGCGCATTCCATTGAAGGCTTTCAACCCATGCGACGCATCCTCCGCGCCACCGCGACCCTGGCGGCGATCCTTCTGTCGGTCGGCCCTGCCGCCGCAGCCCCGTCGGGCGCTGAGATCTGCAAAAAGATGATCAGGGAGGGCCGCGCGAATGGCATGGATCAGCGCGAGTGCCTCTGTGCCCACCGCCTTGCCGAAGCGACACTTGACGACGACATCACAGCTTTGCTTTTCGACTCCTGGTATAGGGGCGTCAACAACATGTCGGCGATCGAGCGTCTGCCGAACCAGAGCCGCGTCAAGAAGCAGATCGCGACCATGGCTCTGACGCTTGAGACCAGATGCAAGTGATGCCACCCGCCTGCCGTCGGCGCCTGATCGTGACGGCACTCTCGCTTGCGGTACTGATCCCCTCCGGTGCGCTGGCAGAGGCTTCGGGCGCGTCCCTTACTCCGCTCTCGATATTCCGCGAATGTGATGCCTGTCCCGAAATGATCGTCATGCCGCCCGGCAACTTTATAATGGGGGCGATCCCGGGCGAATCCCGCGACCCGTTCTATTACGACAAGGCGAAAGACCAGTTCGGGCGCAGGAAACCGGGCGAGGTGAACATCCTGCCCGCCGAGCATCCGCGCCACCGGGTCGAGATGGATGTTCCCTTCGCCATGGCGCGGAACGAGGTCACCCATGCCGAGTGGATGGAATGTGTCGACGATGGCGGATGCAGCCGCATTCCCGATCATCGCATCGTCACGATCAACGGCTATGTCAGGCTGGGGCCGCAGCATCCCGTCATCAATATCTCGTGGCAAGATGCGCAGACCTATGTGGACTGGCTGAACCGGAAGGTCGGACAGCCGGTCTACCGGCTGCCGACCGAGGCGGAATGGGAATATGCTGCACGGGCGGGCACCGAGACACCATTCGCACAGGGCGATGCGCTGACATCGGATCAGGCGAATTTCTCGCGTCTCGGAACCGAGAACATCCTTGGCCACCCGATGCCCGAGCTGCGCGATCCGAACGGCCCCGTCACCGTCGATGAACTGGACGCGGCAAACCGCTGGGGGCTGCGGCATATGTCCGGGAACGTCTTTGAATACACCTTGTCCTGCTGGACGCCGGAACATCTGGGCCTGTCCAGCGACAGCGCCTATCTGGCGCAGGCACGCGCAACCGCCACCTGCCGCCGCGTGGAAAAAGGCGGCTCCTATCAGACTTCAATGGATAGTCTGCGCCCGGCACACCGCCGCTTTGGTTCCGAAGATTTCACCTTGCCGTCTTACGGGTTTCGCGTCATCCGGGAGTTGCGCGTGGAGGCGGGCGGAGGGTAGGCCCGCCCTACCCCTCGAACCCTGCCCGCGCCAGCACCAGCGGATCATATTCCGGTGCGGTGGTGCGGCGGCGGTCGGGTTCCGCTTCGGTCAGCGCCACTGCGGGGCGGAGCTTGTCGCGGGCCTCCAGCGCGAGGCGCTGATAGACGCCGGTGCCCTGCCGTTTCCAGGCGATTTCTTCAGGGCTGAGTTCCCGCACCACCTTGGCCGGCGAGCCGACAGCAAGGCTGTTGGGCGGGATCTGTGCGCCCGCCTTCACGAAGGCCATGGCGGCGATGATGGTGTTTTCGCCCACCACCGCCTCGTCCATCACCACGGCATTCATGCCGACCATGGCGTTCCTGCCGATTTGGCAGCCATGCAGCACCGCGCCATGGCCGATATGGCCGCTTTCCTCCACCACAACATCCTTGCCGGGGAAGGAATGCACCACGCAGGTTTCCTGCACGTTGCATCCACGCTCCAGCACGATGCGGCCGAAATCGCCGCGCAGCACGGCGCCAGGGCCGACGTAGACCGCCGGGCCGATGATCACATCGCCGATGACCACCGCCTCGGGATGGACAAAGGCCATGGGGTCGATCACCGGCACCACGCCGTCATAGGCGTAGACGCGGCTCATGCGGCGGGCCAGTTTTTCGCGACCATGGTCAGCACGTCATATTGCGCCACCACCGCGCCGTTCTGGTTGGTCACCTGGCAATCCCAGCGCACCTCGCCATGTTCGGCATTGGCACGCGGGTTGATCTCCTTGCAGGTCAGCCGCACTTGCAGCGTGTCGCCGAAATAGACCGGGGTGAGGAATCGCAGGTTATCGACGCCGTAATTGGCCAGAACCGGGCCGGGGTTCGGTTCTACGAACAGCCCCGCCGCGAAACTCGCGATCAGATAGCCATGCGCCACGCGGTCGTCAAAGAACGGGTTTGCCTTGGCGGCGGCCTCGTCCATATGGGCATAGAAGGTATCGCCGGTGAAATGGGCGAAATGCTCCACATCCTCCAGTGTCACCTCGCGTTTCTCGGTGACGAGCTGGTCGCCGATTTTCAACTCAGCCAGCGATTTGCGGAAAGGATGGATGTCATGGGTGACCGGCGCGCCTTCGATCCAGCGCCCCGTCACCGCCGACAGAAGGCGCGGGCTGCCCTGCACGGCGGTGCGCTGCATGTAATGCTTGACGCCGCGAATGCCGCCCATCTCCTCGCCACCGCCAGCGCGACCGGGGCCACCATGGACCAGCGGCGCGAGCGGCGAGCCATGCCCGGTGGAGGTTTTCGCCGAAGCGCGGTTGCCGATCAGCACGCGGCCATGGAACGGGGCAAGACCCAGCACCACCTCCTCGGCCACTTTCGGATCATCGGTAAAGACCGACGAGACCAGCGAGCCCTTGCCCATCGCGGCCAGCTCCGCCGCCTCGGCCGGGTCGTCATAGGGCATGACGGTGGAAACCGGCCCGAAGGCCTCCACATCATGCACCGCCGTGGCGGTGAAGGGGCGGTCGCAATACATCAGAACGGGGTTCAGGAAGGCGCCCTGCGTCGCATCGCCCGAGGCGACGCGCACATCGTCGGGGTTTCCAGCCACGATCTCGGCATCGGCTTGCAGGTCGCGGATGCGGGCGCGGACCTCGTCGCGCTGGTCGAGGCTCGCCAGTGCGCCCATGCGGGTGGCCTCATCCCCCGGCAGACCCGGCAGGGTCTTGCCCAGCCGGTCCCGCAGCGCCTCCACCAATGCCTGAACATGGGCGCGGGGGGCGATGACGCGGCGGATGGCGGTGCATTTCTGCCCGGCCTTCGCCGTCATCTCGCGCGAGACTTCCTTGACGAACAGGTCAAATTCCGGCGTGCCCGGCCCGGCATCGGGGCCAAGGATCGAGGCGTTCAGACTGTCGGCCTCCATCGTGAAGCGGACCGAGTTTTCCACCACCGCCTTGTGCGATTTCAGTTTGCGCCCGGTCCAGGCCGATCCGGTGAAGGTGACGGCATCCTGCCCCGTCACATGATCCAGCAGATCCCCGACCGAGCCACAGACGAGTTGCAGCGCACCATCCGGCAGGATGCCGGTTTCGACGATCCGGCGCACCATCAGTTCGGTCAGATAGGCGGTCTGGCTCGCGGGTTTCACGATGCAGGGCACACCGGCCAGCAGGGTGGGGGCAATCTTTTCCAGCATCCCCCAGATGGGGAAGTTGAAGGCATTGATATGCACCGCAACGCCGGTCAGCGGCGTCAGGATGTGTTGCGCGACAAAGCTGCCATCCTTCGACAGCACCTCCACCTCACCATCCGTCAGCACGCGGGTATTGGGCAATTCGCGGCGACCTTTCGACGCGAAGGTCAGCATCGTGCCGATGCCACCTTCGATGTCGATCCAGCCATCAGCGCGGGTGGCGCCGGTGCGGAAGCTCTCGGTATAGAACTCCTCCTTACATTCCATCAGCTTCAGGCCCAGCGCCTTGAGCATCCCGGCGCGGTCGTGGAAGGACATGGCCCGCAGGCGCGGGCCGGCCACGCGGCGGCCGTAATCCAGCGCGCCGGCGAAATCGAGCCCGGTGGAATCGATCATCGCCACCGGCGCCCCGGTGGCGGCATCGAGCAGCGTCTGCCCCTCGGCCTGCCCGGCCATCCAGCGGCCACAGAGATAGCTTTCAAGACGGCGCGGCGCGGCGGTCATGGCGTTTCCTTCAGATTTGTCGTTCATCAACGGGCGCGGCCCTGTTCCACCGCGCCCGCAGGTAGCGTGTCAGAGGCCCAGCGGGGCCAGCTTCTCGGCCACCAGCGCCTCCCAGCGGGACAGCAGGGCCTCGTTCGGGCTATGGCGCAGGCCGAATTTGCGCAGCGTATCATAGCGGCCGGAACCTGCGACGCCGAAGGTTGCGGCGACACGCGGGCGCCAATAGGCGATGGCGGCCTTGGCGTCAGAACGGCCCGCATCCGCTGCGGCGATACGCTCCAGCCCCTCCAGCCCCAGCTCAGTGTGACGCGCCTCGCGCGGGGCGATCTCGCGGAAGACCTCGGCCAGCGGCGCGTAAGAGACGCGGGTCAGTTCGGTCATCTGCACGCCGGTAGCAAGGCCCATCAGCACGTTCATCGCCACCGCATCCGCCCAGCCGGTGATCGGGTAATGGAACACCGACAGGCGCATGTCGCCCGCCTGCCGCGCCGCGCCCAGATCGGCGTCGCGACCCACACGGGCGGCCCAGTCATGCTGGCCCTGATAGCGTTTGGTATCGGTGCCGAAGCTGCCCATCACGTCCAGCACGCGCTCCGCATGATCGGCCTTTTCCAGCGTGATCCGGCTGGCACTGATGCGTTCCTTGATACCGGGGGCGAAGTTGATCGAGGCGGCAAAGCCCGCCGACCCGGCCAGCTCGCTGTCGACGAACGACCCCATCAGCCGCATCAGCTCGCCCCGATACCGTGCGGGAACGTTGCCCGGCGCGGTCAAAACGCCACCCTGTGCCAGATAGTCTTCGATATTCATCGTGTCGGACATTTCAGACCTCATTCATCATAGGTCACGACCACACGGTCGCTCAGCGGGATCGCCTGGCAGGACAGCACATAGCCCGCGCGGACCTCGTAATCTTCAAGCGCGTGGTTCACGGCCATTTCCACCTCGCCCTCCAGCACCTTGCAGCGGCAGGTCGAACAGACGCCCGCCTTGCACGAATAGGGCGCGTCCATCTGCGCGGCGATAGCGGCATCCAGTATCGACTGCCCCCCGCGCGGCATCTCGAAGCTGCGGGTCGCGCCGTCGAGCGTGACGGTGGCCTGCGTGCCGCTGCCCGGCGTCACCGCGACCTTGGAAACGGCCTTGGCACGCGCCCGGCCCGGCTGGCCGCTGGCGAACAGTTCAAACTTGATCTGGCTGTCGCTCAGCCCATGGTCGCGCAAGCTGGCGGCGATAGCCAGCATCATCGGCTCCGGCCCGCAGATGAAGGCGGTATCCACCGATTTCGCGTCGATCCAGTGCTCGAACAGCGCTTTCATCTTCTCGCCATCCACCCGGCCGGTGAACAGGTCGATGTCCTGCGCCTCGGCTTCCAACACATGCAGAACCGAGAGGCGGCCAAGATAGAGGTTCTTCAGATCCTCAAGCTCTTCGCGGAACATGATCGTGCTGATCTGGCGGTTGGCATAGACCAGTGTGAACCGGCTGGCAGGTTCGCGCGCCAGTACGGTCTTGATGATCGACAGAAGCGGCGTGATGCCCGAACCACCTGCAAAGCCAAGGTAGTGTTTCGCCGCCTCGGGTTCGAGCGCAGTAAAGAACTTGCCCATCGGCGGCATGGCCTCAAGCTCGTCGCCAGGGGCGAGGTTCTCGTTCGCCCATGTGCTGAAGGCGCCACCATCGACGCGCTTGATGCCGACGCGCAACACGCCCTCATCCTTGCCCGCACAGATGGAATAGCTGCGGCGCAGTTCCTCGCCGTCGAAATCGCGGCGGAAGGTCAGATACTGGCCTTGGGTAAAGTCGAACAGCGCGCGGTCCTCGTCGCGCGGGGCGAGGGTCACCACCACGGCGTCGCGCGTCTCGCGGCGGACCTCGGTGACCTTCAGGGAATGGAAGCGTGCCATGATGGGCTCCTGCCTATTGGGTCGGGCGCATCGTCAGATGCATTTGAAATAGTCGAAGGGTTCCAGACAGTCGTTGCAGACGTAGCTGGCCTTGCAGGGGGTCGAGCCGAACTGGCTGACCTTGCGGGTCTGGGTGGAGCCGCAGCGCGGGCAGGCGATGGTCAGATTCGACGTGCCCGAAAGCCGCGCGATCCTGCCCGCCAGCCGCCCGTCGGCGGCGGTGCCGTCGATCGGGGGGGCGATGCCATAGGCACGCAGTTTCTCGCGCCCCTCGGCTGTGATCCAGTCGGTCGTCCAGGGCGGCGACAACTGCCGCTCCAGCCGCAGATTGGTGATGCCACGGTCGCGCAGCGCCTTTTCGATGTCGAGGTTGATGACCCCGGTTGCCGGGCAGCCCGAATAGGTGGGCGTCACGGTGACAACCAGCGTCGCGCCCTGCCAGGCCACATCGCGGATGATGCCCAGATCGGTCAGGCTGATCACCGGGATTTCCGGGTCCGGCACTTCCGACAGCCAGCCCCGGATCTCCGCGACACTCGGGCGTTCCTCCCCCCCCTGCATCGCGCTTACCAGGTCGCGCCGGGATAGGCGCGTTGCAGGAACTGCATTTCGGCCAGGATATAGCCAAGGTGTTCGGAATGAACGCCTTTGCGGCCACCCTTATGCTGATAGGTCTCGCCCGGATGGGTCAGCGTGGCTTCAGCCAGCACTTGCGAAACCGTCGCATCCCATGCCGCCTTCAGGCTGGCCGGGGCCGGGGCGATCCCGGCGGCGACCACGGCCTCATCCGAAGCATCGGCCATGAACAGCTCCCCCGTATAGGGGTAAAGCGTATCCAGCGCCTTCTGCATCCGCGCCCGGCTTTCCTCGGTCCCGTCGCCCAGACGGATTACCAGATCGGCCGACCGCTCCAGATGATAGGCCACTTCTTTCACCGCCTTGGCGGCGATCTCCGCCACGCGGGCGTCGGAGGATTTCTCCAGCGCGCGCAGCAGTTCGATATGCCAGGCGTCGAACAGGAACTGCCGCATCAGCGTATTGCCGAAATCGCCGTTCGGACGTTCGACCAGCAGCACGTTGCGGAAGGCCGCCGCGTCACGCAGATAGGCAAGCTGATCGGCAGTGCGGCCCTTGCCCTCCACCTCGGCCGCGAGGCCAAGCCAGAACTGCGTCTGCCCGATCAGGTCAAGCGCCTGATTGGCCAGCGCGATGTCTTCCTCCAGAACCGGCGAATGCCCGCACCATTCCGAAACCCGGTGGCCAAGGATCAGGCAATTGTCGCCGATCCGGCACAGCCATTCGAAGAAGGCGGCCTGATTGACTGCGCTGCCCATCACATATGCCCCACTTCCGGCGGAATGTCGAAGAAGGTCGGATGACGATAGACCTTGGAATTCGACGGCTCGAACAGCGGCCCCTTGTCCGAGGGGCTGGAGGCGGTGATGTCATTCGACTTCACCACCCAGATCGAGACGCCCTCATTGCGGCGGGTATAGACGTCGCGCGCATTGCGGATCGCCATTTCGGCATCCGGCGCATGCAGGCTGCCGACGTGACGATGGTTGAGGCCGTGCTGGCCACGGATGAAAACTTCCCAAAGGGGCCATTCGCTGGACATGGGTTCCTCCCGGTGATGGGTGTCTGGCTTGGGGGGCAGGCGCCCCCCTGTTCGATGATTATTCGGCGGCCATGCGGGCCGCGGCGCGGCGGGCATCGGCCTTCTTCGCATGCGCCATCAGCCCGTCACGGAACCAGGCGCCATCCTCCCAGGCGGTCACGCGGGCCTCCAGGCGTTCGGTATTGCAGGGGCCGTTCCCGGCGATGACCGCGAAGAACTCGCTCCAGTCCGGTTCGCTGAAATCCCAGCCGCCCTTTTCCTCGTTCCATTTCAGCCCCTCGTCAGGGACAGTCAGACCAAGGTAATGCGCCTGCGGCACGGTCTGATCGACGAATTTCTGGCGCAGTTCGTCATTGGTGTTGATCTTGATCTTCCATGCCATCGACTGCGCCGAATGGACCGAATCCTTGTCGGACGGGCCGAACATCATCAGCGCCGGATACCAGAAACGGTTGAGCGCATCCTGCGCCATTTCCTTCTGTTCCGGGGTGCCCGCCGCCATCTTCATCATGATGTCGTAGCCCTGCCGCTGGTGGAAGCTTTCTTCCTTGCAGATGCGGATCATCGCGCGGCTGTAGGGGCCGTAAGAGGTGCGTTGCAGCGGCACCTGGTTCATGATTGCCGCGCCATCGACCAGCCAGCCGACCGCGCCGATGTCGGCCCAGTTCAGCGTCGGATAGTTGAAGATGGACGAATATTTCATCTTCCCGGCATGCAGCGCGTCCAGCAGCTCGTCGCGGCTGACACCCAGCGTTTCGGCGGCGCTGTAGAGGTAAAGCCCGTGCCCCGCCTCGTCCTGCACCTTGGCCAGCAGGATCGCCTTGCGTTCCAGCGTGGGGGCGCGGGTGATCCAGTTGCCCTCCGGCAACTGGCCGACGATCTCGGAATGCGCGTGCTGGCCGATCTGGCGGATCAGCGTCTTGCGATAGCCTTCCGGCATCCATTCCTTCGGCTCGATCTTCTCGCCCCGGTCAATGCGTTCCTGAAACGCGATTTCCTCGGGCGTCATGTCCTCGCGGGATTTCATCCCCTCGGATTTCACCATCTGTGCATACATGGGCCGGTCCCTCCCTGTTCAGACGCGTTCGATAATGATGGCGATGCCCTGACCCACCCCGATGCACATGGTGCAAAGCGCATAGCGCCCGCCGGTGCGGTGAAGCTGATACATCGCGGTCGTCACCAGCCGCGCGCCCGACATGCCCAGCGGATGCCCCAGCGCGATGGCCCCGCCATTGGGGTTCACATGCGCCGCATCGTCCGGCAGGCCAAGGTCACGCAGCGTCGCCAGTGCCTGACTGGCGAAAGCCTCGTTCAATTCTATCACATCCATCTGGTCGATGGTCAGCCCCGCGCGGGCCAGCACCTTTTTCGCCGCGGGCGCCGGGCCGATGCCCATAATGCGCGGCTCAACCCCCGCCGCCGCCATTGCGACGATGCGGGCCCTGGGCGTCAGGCCCTGCGCGCGTGCCGCCTGCTCCGACAGGATCGCCAGCGCCGCCGCGCCGTCATTCACGCCCGAGGCATTGCCAGCGGTGACGCTGAGATCCGGGCCGTTCACGCCCTTCAGCTTCGCCAGCGCCTCGGCGGTGGTGCCGGGGCGCGGGTGTTCGTCGGTGGCAACGATGATCGCGTCACCCTTGCGCTGCGGAATGGTGACCGGCACGATTTCATCAGCGAAGATCCCGGCCTCTTGCGCGGCGGCCCAACGGGCCTGCGACCGGGCGGCGAAGGCATCCTGATCGGCGCGGCTGACAGCGAAATCGGCGGCCACGTTATCGGCGGTCTGTGGCATGCTGTCGACGCCAAACAGCTTTTTCATCAACGGGTTGACAAAGCGCCAGCCAATCGTCGTGTCATAGACCGCATTCGAGCGCGAAAAGGCGCTTTCGGCCTTGGGCATCACGAAGGGCGCGCGGCTCATGCTTTCGACGCCGCCAGCCAGCACGAAATCGCAGTCGCCCGCCTTGATGGCGCGGGCGGCCATGCCGACCGCATCCATGCCCGATCCACAAAGACGGTTCACCGTGGTGCCCGGGACGCCGATGGGCATACCCGCCAGCAACACCGCCATGCGGCCCACATTGCGATTGTCCTCGCCCGCCTGATTGGCGCAGCCATAGATCAGGTCATCGACCGCCGACCAATCCACACCGGGGTTCCGCTCCATCAACGCTTTCAGGGGCAGCGCGGCAAGGTCATCGGCCCGCACCGAGGCCAGCGCCCCGCCATATCGCCCGATGGGCGTGCGTACCGCGTCGCAGATGAAGGCTTCCGTCATGGGCCTGTTCCCCCTCGCATGTATCGGATGAAGCTGGTGCGTCTCCCAATTCACCAACCGCTCGGTCAACGTATAGCGCGAAAGCATCACACTGTTAAGCGATTTATTGGATTCCTCGTGATGTTTTGATTGACAGCCTGCCGTCGGCCGGGAAACGGCGCTTTGACAAGGGTTTGGCGGGATCAGTCCTCGGACAATGCCAGCAGGCGCGCCTGCGTTTCGGCGGTTCGGGCAGGCAAAAGGCCTGCGCCGCCCTCGAACCGGGTGCCGATATACGAATCGGCGGCGGGCGACAGCGTGCGATAAAGCTGTGCAAACAGGGTCCGCGCCGCCTCGCCGGGCCAGTCGTCAGGCAAAGCGGCCTCGGGCAGACGCGGATCGCGCAGCAAAGCGCCTCGATAGGCATGAACCAACAGCAGCCGCGCCACCAGCGCCGTCTCTGCTGAAACCGGCAGGCCGGAGGCAAGCCGGTCCCCCAGCGGCGAGAATTGCGCGATCATGGCGCGATAGGCGGCCGCATGACGGTCCAGCGGCCACAATCCGGCGACATATTCGGGCAAAAGCGCGATCCCCGTCAGAGGCTCGCTGCGAAAGCACAATCCCGGCGCGGCAAAACCCGGATGATCGGGTCGCAACCACAGATCCCCCGCCATGCGTGCCAGCGCGCCGCGCCGCGCCGCCTCCTCCGTCAGACCCGGCGCATGATGAATCTGCCAGCCGGTCGCGCGGGCGGGCTTGCCATAAAGCAGACGCGCCGCCGCCGAAAATTCCTGTCGGGCATTCTCGGCCAGCCGGTAGAAACTGCGCCGCCCTTCCCGCTCGCCTGCCAGTTGCCCGGCGGCCACCAGCCGCGACACCGCCGTGCGCACCAGCGTTTCACTGAAGCCCAGCGCGGCGCCGATCTCGATGAGGGTGCCCATCCACAGCACCCCCCCGCGCGGCACCACCACATCACCATAGATCGTGACGATCATCGCGGGCGCCCGCAGCGCCAGCCCGTCCCGCAGGGTCGTGATGAGTGTTTCGGCCATAGCCTGCCCGCCTGAAATGGCCTGAAAAACTGGCGATCCCGGTAGGACTCGAACCCACAACCTAGCGCTTAGAAGGCGCTTGCTCTATCCGGTTGAGCTACGGGACCGGAGAATGCGGGACGAGCCCGCGCCCGCCCCTTTTGCCGCGCAGATCGCGGTTAGGCAAGGCTCCGCGTCATGAAATAGCTGTTCGGGTCATCCCAATAGCCCTCAAACGGCGGGCATTGCGCGAAGCCTGCGCGTTCATACAACCCGCGCGCCGGGCCGAACATATCCTGCACGCCGGTTTCGAGGCTGAGCCGGGTGAACCCCGCCGCCTGCGCCTCGGCCACCAGATGATCCAGCAAACGCCGCGACAGCCCGCCGCCCCGACGTTCAATGAGCACATGCATCGACTTGATCTCGGCATGGCTGTCGTCGATCCGCTTGAAGGCGCCCATCGCCACCGGCACGCCCGCATCGCGCATCACGAAGAAAAACACTTCGGGAATATCCAGTTCCGAGGCATCCATCATATGAATGCTCTCCGGCGGGGTATCCGCATGCATATCGGCGGTATGCCGTTCAAACAGCAGCGAAAGGTCGGCTCCGGTCGGGTTTTCCCGCGCGATGGTCAGCATCTGGCACATCCGTTCAGTCGTTATTTTCACCGCTTTACGCGGAAGATGCGCGGACTATAGGAGCGCCGTTTGCCAGCGTAAAGCACCCGCGCCGCGGCGGAAACAGGAGGCAGGGTTACACTTCAACCGCGACCACAGCCACGCAATCGCCCGGCTTCACAAGGCCCGGAAAATGCCGCGCCATGAACAGGCCCGCCCGGCGTGCCGTCACCGTCACCGGCGCAAGCCCGGTCCGGCCGGTCGGATATATCTGCGCGACGGGCTGCCCGGCCGTGACCCGATCACCCAGATCGGCCAGAAATGTGATCAGCCCGCCATCCTCGGCAAAGGTGAAGCAATCGGCATCGGGCATGTCGAGCCAGCGGGTCGGGCGGGGCACGACCGCGCCCTGCATCACCCCGGCGGCGACCAGCAGGTTGCGCAGCCCCTCCTTCGCGATAGCCGCCGTCCGCGCCGATGCCGTACCGCCGCCGCCCAGTTCGGTGGTGACGAAGACCTTGCCCATTTCCTCGGCGGCGGTGTCATACATGCCGACCGCGTCGATTTCGAGCATCCGGCACGACCAGGGTGCCCCGAAGGCCCGGACCAGATCGAAGGCGCGCGCCTCGACCGCCTTGTCGGGCAGAACATGCGCTGCACAATAGGGCAGGAAATCCAGCGTCTTGCCGCCCGAATGGAAATCCAGCACCACATCCGCCACCGGCAGCAGCACCCGTTGAAAGTAGTCGGCGATTTTCTGGGTCACCGTGCCATCGGGGCGGCCGGGAAAGCTGCGGTTCAGATTGCCTCTGTCAATGGGCGAGGTACGGGTTCCCGCCAGAAAGGCCGGGTAGTTCATCGCCGGAATGATGATCAGTCGCCCGCTGACCTCCCCGGCCTGCACCGTTGCCGCCAGATCGAACAAGGCAATCGGCCCCTCGTATTCGTCCCCGTGGTTCGCGCCGGTCAGCAGCACTGTGGGCCCGCTGCCGTTGTTCACCACTGTCAGCGGGATCATCACCGAGCCCCAGGCCGCATCGTCACGACTGTAGGGCAGCCGCAGGAAGCCATGACTGACGCCCTGTGCATCGAAATCCACCGTTGCGGTGACCGGCGACGGAGGAAGCTGTGACATCGGCTCAATCCTTCACGAAAAGCTGGCGCGGCACATTGGCCAGACATTCGACCCCGGTTTCGGTGATCAGGATGGATTCGGTGATTTCCAATCCCATATCCTCCAGCCAGAGGCCGGTCATGAAATGGAAGGTCATGCCGGGTTGCAGTTCCGTCCGGTCGCCGGGCCGCAGGCTCATGGTGCGCTCGCCCCAGTCCGGCGGATAGCTGACCCCGATGCCATAGCCGGTGCGGTTGTCCTTCACGATGCCGTATTTCGCCAGCACGCCGAAGAAGCCGCGCGCGATATCCTCGCAGGTATTGCCGGGTTTCGCGGCGGCAAGGCCAGCCTCCATCCCTTCCAGCGTCGCCTTCTCTGCCTCCAGAAACGCCTGGGTCGGCTTGCCCAGAAACACGGTGCGCGACAGCGGCACATGATAGCGGTGATAGCAGCCCGCGATTTCAAAGAAAGTGCCCATGCCACGCTGCATCGGCCGGTCATCCCAGGTCAGATGCGGCGCCGAGGCGTCGCGCCCCGAGGGCAGCAGCGGCACGATCGCAGGATAATCGCCGCCCGCCCCTTCCACGCCTCGAAGACCTGCATCCTGGATTTCGGCCACCAGATCGCATTTACGCATCCCCGGCTCGACCTTTTCCAGAATGCGCTCGTGCATCTTTTCCACGATCCGCGCGGCTGTGCGCATGTAGGCGATTTCCTGCGGGCTCTTGCAGGCGCGTTGCCAGTTCACCAGCGCGGTGCAATCGCTGAACCGTGCATTCGGCAGATGCTTTGTCAGGCTGGCGAAGGCCGCGGCTGTGAACCAGTAATTGTCCATCTCGACCCCGATCCGCGCCTTCCCGTGGCCTCGGTCGGTCAGGATCTGCGACAGCAGATCCATCGGGTGCCGTTCGGTCGACTGCACATAATGATCGGGATAACCGATGATGTTGTCGGGGCGCAGATAGGCGGTCAGCCGCGCGCCATTGGCATCCTGCCCCCGGCCATACCAGACCGGCTCGCCCTGCGGCAGCACCACGACACATTGATGGACATAGAACGACCAGCCGTCATAGCCGGTCAGCCAGTTCATATTGCTGGGATCGGTGACGATCAGCAGATCGACCCCTTTCGCCTCCATCGCACGCCGGGTCTTTTCCAGGCGGGCGGCATATTCCTCGCGGCTGAACTTCAGGATGACATCCGACATTTCCACGCCTCCGCTTCTGCGACGCATTCCCGCTCCGACAGCGCGTCACGCCGATGCAGGTTAGCTTGCCGGGAGACATTATCAAGCGCCTGGCCTTGCGGCTGGATCGGCAGGGCGCCTTGGTCTAGCCTTGGGGCAAAGCGCAGGGAAAGGACCGACATGGCCGACCACGACAACGAGCTGAATGCCTGGGACCGCGACCATTTCCTTCACCCCTCCACCCATATGGGCATGCATGCGCGGGGCGAAAGCGCGCGCCGGGTCATCGCCGGGGGCGAGGGTTGCCACATCACCGATACCGCGGGTAAGCGCAGCCTCGACGCCTTTGCCGGGCTGTACTGCGTGAACGTGGGATATGGCCGGACCGAGATCGCCGAAGCGATTGCCGAACAGGCCCGTGAGCTCGCATATTACCATGCCTATGTCGGGCACGGCACCGAGGCCAGCATCACCCTGGCCCGCATGATCATCGAACGCGCGCCTGCCCATATGAGCCGGGTCTACTTCGGCCTCTCCGGGTCGGACGCGAATGAAACGAACATCAAGCTGATCTGGTATTACAACAATATCCTCGGCCGCCCCGAGAAGAAGAAGATCATCTCGCGCTGGCGCGGCTATCACGGCTCGGGCGTGATGACCGGCAGCCTGACCGGCCTTTCGCTGTTCCACGCGCATTTCGACCTGCCGCGCGCGCCCGTCCTGCATACCGAGGCACCTTATTTCTTCCGCCGCGAGGATCGCTCGATGACCGAGGCGCAGTTCAGCGCCCATTGCGCGGCAAAGCTGGAAGAGCTGATCCTTTCCGAAGGCCCCGACACCATCGCCGCCTTCATCGGCGAGCCGATCCTTGGCACCGGCGGCATCGTGCCCCCGCCCGAGGGCTATTGGGCCGCGATTCAGGCCGTGCTGAAGAAATACGACATCCTGCTGGTGGCGGATGAGGTGGTGACGGGCTTCGGGCGCCTCGGCACCATGTTCGGGTCGACCCATTACGGGATGGAGCCGGACCTCATCACCATCGCCAAGGGGCTGACCTCGGCCTATGCGCCGCTGTCGGGATCCATCGTGTCGGATCGGCTGTGGCAGGTGCTGGCGCAGGGATCGGATGACTTCGGGCCGATGGGCCACGGCTGGACCTATTCCGCGCATCCGATCTGTGCCGCCGCCGGGGTGGCGAACCTGCGGCTGATCGACGATCTGGGTCTGGTGCAGAACGCCGGCACCATCGGCGCGCATTTCCGCAGGGGGCTGGCCGATGCGCTGGCCGGGCATGCTCATGTCGGTGAAGTGCGCGGCGACGGGCTGATGGCGGCAGTGGAATTTGTCGAAGACCGCGACGACCGCCGCTTCTTTGATCCCGCGCGCAAGGTCGGTCCCGCCATTGCCGCCGCGCTGCTGGATCGTGGCGTGATCGGCCGCGCCATGCCGCAGGGGGATATTCTGGGTTTCGCCCCGCCGCTCTGCCTGACGGAGGCAGAGGCCGATACGGTGATCGCCGCCGCCGCTGATGCGGTGAAATCCGTGCTCGGCTAACCTGCGTTAGGCATTCGTCAACCAATCGGCGCGCAAGGTGGCAGGATGCGAATCCTGCTTTTGCTCCTGCTCTGCGCCGGTTGCGGCGCCCAACCCGCGCCGCTGATGTTCGGCGGCGCGCGGCATGAAACCGTTGTCGACGGCCATCGCTACACCGTCTACCGAAAGGCCAATCAGGTGGAGGTCATCCGCGAAGGCTGGGCCGCGCCAGGGGAACATGCGAACATCCGGGCGACCATGATCGCCGTGGTTCCGTGGCTCACCGGCTGCGACGTGCTGCCTTCGACCGTGCGGGGTGACAGCGGCGAGATGCGCGCCCGCGTCACTTGCCCGAAGGGCCGACGATGATCAGTTCGTAGACTGCAACCGCGCCCGCCAGACCGAACATGACTGCCCAGCCGGTATTCCCCGCCGCCAGTTCCAGCCCCGCCCAGATCAGCGGCAGCACCGCCGTGAGCCAGCGTACCACGGGCCGGGCGAACATCGGATGGTCGGCGTCGATGAGGCGCATGTTTCCTCTGGCTTTTTCTGTTAGGCTGCCTGGGCAGGAGGAGCCAACCATGCCAGACATCCGCACCGCCTTTCAAGGCCAGACTGTCATCACCACCTTCGAACTCAGCCCCGGCACCGCCCATGACCTGATGGAGGCGCTGGAAGACGCCTATCGCGAATTCATCAGCAAGCAACCCGGTTTCATCGCGGCGGGCCTGCATATGAATGATGCGCAGACCCGGATCTGCAACTATTCGCAATGGCAGCGGCGCGAGGACTATCAGGCCATGCTGCGCAGCCCCGAGATGCGCCAGCGCAACAAGGTTATCGCCACGCTCTGCCGCAGTTTCGAGCCGGTGATGTACGAAGTGGCGGCTGTTCTTTAACGCCGCAACCCGGCGGGCGGGCCCTGCCCGTCCGGTGACGACTGTTCAGCGCCGCCGCTTGTTGCCGCCGCGCTGCCCCGCCCGCCCGGCGGTGGACCGTCCGCTTTGCTTCACCGCTGCATCGACGGCCTCTTCCACGGCTTCCTGCCGGGCCAGAGGATCGTCCGCAACGGCAAGCTCCACGGCCTCCAGACGCTTGACCTCGTCCCGAAGGCGCGCGGCCTCCTCGAATTCGAGGTTCTCGGCGGCCTTGCGCATCTGCACCCGCAGCGCTTCCAGATGCGCCGCGAGGTTCTGCCCGACCATGGGCTTGTCCACCCTGGTCGTGATACGCGCCTGATCGGTATCGCCCTGCCAGAGACCCGCGAGCACATCCTCGACGTTCTTCTTCACCGTCTGCGGCGTGATGCCATGCGCCTCGTTATAGGCCATCTGCTTTTCGCGCCGCCGATTGGTTTCGGCGAGTGCGCGTTCCATGCTGCCGGTGATCCGGTCGGCATACATGATCACCCGACCCTCGGCATTCCGCGCCGCCCGCCCGATGGTCTGGATCAGCGAGGTTTCCGACCGCAGGAACCCTTCCTTGTCCGCATCCAGAATGGCAACCAACCCACATTCGGGGATATCCAGCCCCTCGCGCAGCAGGTTGATGCCCACCAGCACGTCAAAGGCCCCCAGACGTAAATCCCGCAGGATTTCAATGCGTTCAATCGTGTCGATGTCCGAGTGCATATAGCGGATGCGGATACCCTGTTCGTGGAAATATTCGGTCAGGTCTTCGGCCATGCGCTTGGTCAGCGTGGTGACCAGAACCCGCAGCCCCTGCGCCGCGACGCGGCGGATCTCGTCCAGCAGGTCATCGACCTGCATTTCCACCGGGCGAATCTCTACCACCGGGTCCAGAAGGCCGGTCGGGCGGATCACCTGTTCGGCGAAGACGCCGCCGGCCTGCTCCATCTCCCACGCCGCCGGGGTGGCCGAAACGAAGATCGACTGCGGGCGCATCGCGTCCCATTCCTCGAACTTCAGCGGCCGGTTGTCCATGCAGGAGGGCAACCGGAAGCCGTGTTCCGCCAGCGTGAACTTGCGCCGATAGTCACCGCGATACATGCCGCCGATCTGCGGCACGGAAACGTGGGATTCATCGGCGAAAACAATGGCATTGTCGGGGATGAATTCAAACAGCGTCGGCGGCGGCTCACCCGGCGCGCGACCTGTCAGATAGCGTGAATAGTTCTCGATCCCGTTGCAGACGCCGGTCGCCTCCAGCATTTCCAGATCGAAATTGCAGCGCTGCTCCAGCCGCTGTGCCTCCAGCAGCTTGCCCTCCCCCACCAATTGTTCCAGCCGCTGCTTCAGCTCCAGTCTGATACCCTTGATCGCCTGCTGCATGGTCGGGCGCGGCGTGACGTAGTGGCTGTTGGCGTAGATACGGATCTGCTTGAACACATCGGTTTTCGCGCCGGTCAGCGGGTCGAATTCGACGATGCTTTCCAGTTCCGGCCCGAAGAAAGAAAACCGCCAGGCCCGATCCTCAAGGTGGGCGGGCCAGACTTCCAGACTGTCGCCCCGCACCCGGAAACTGCCGCGCTGGAAGCCCGAATCGTTGCGCCGGTATTGTTGGGCCACCAGTTCGGCAATCACCTGCCGCTGTTCATACATCTGCCCGACGACCAGGTCCTGCGTCATGGCTGAATAGGTTTCGACCGAACCGATGCCGTAGATGCAACTGACCGAGGCCACGATGATCACATCGTCGCGTTCCAGAAGCGCCCGGGTGGCCGAGTGGCGCATCCGGTCAATCTGTTCGTTGATCTGGCTTTCCTTCTCGATATAGGTGTCCGACCGCGGCACATAGGCTTCGGGCTGGTAGTAATCGTAATAGCTGACGAAATACTCGACGGCGTTTTCGGGGAAGAAGCCCTTGAACTCGCCATATAATTGCGCAGCCAGCGTCTTGTTGGGCGCAAGGATGATGGCGGGACGCTGGGTTTCCTCGATGATCTTGGCCATTGTGAAGGTCTTGCCGGTGCCGGTGGCGCCCAGCAGAACCTGATCATGCTCCCCCGCCTGCACGCCCCCCACCAGTTCCGCGATAGCCGTCGGCTGGTCGCCTGCGGGCTGGAAGGGCGAATGCATGACGAAGCGACGCCCGCCTTCAAGCTTGGGACGGGTCAGCACCTCGGGCCGTTCGGTCGGGGCGTTGGTATTGTTGTGCGGCATAGCGATTCCTTGGCTTGCCCTCAAGATGATCCGTTTTTGTTCCGGTTCAAGGGGCGAATACCTGCTGCCTTTCAGACAGCGTTAACCCTGATTGCCAGAGTCTGAAGATGGACGGATCAATTTTACAGAAAATTGATTGCATCGATTTCAGCTTTTGGTTGCGAAGCTTTGCAGAATGCCGCATCGTAACGGGGCAAGCAACGCACTGTCGGCTGGTCGCACCCCACACCCCAACCACACTCCCAGACCAGCCGACAGACCTTGCTCAGGCGGCGGATTTCGCTGCGGCGGCCCTTGCCTAACCTGCGGTTTTCGCCAATAAGAAGGCAGATCTGCAAGGAGCTTCCCATGCGCGCACGCATCTACCAGCCCGCCCGCAACGCCATGCAATCGGGCACCGCCAAGACAAAGGGCTGGGTGCTGGAATTTGCACAGGCCAGCGCGCGCGAGGTCGATCCGCTGATGGGCTGGACTTCGACCACCGATACCACCACCCAGGTCAAGCTGCGCTTCGACAGCCGCGAAGCTGCGGAAGATTACGCCCGTGACAACGGGATCGAGTTCGAAGTGCTGGAAACCCACAAGCGTAAACCCAACGTGCGCCCGTTGGGCTATGGCGAGAATTTTGCCACCAACCGTCGCAGCGCCTGGACGCACTGACCCTGCCGTGCCCTTGACCGGGCGCACCGCTGGTCCCATGTGATTTCCCGGACCGAAGCAAAGGACAGGCCATGCGCAACGCCGCTCTGGTATTGGGATTGATTGGCGGCATCTTCGCCATGATCGTGGGCTTCTTCAGCTTCGGCTATACCGAGGTCGTTCAGAATCACGCCGAAGTCGGGCGGATGTTCGGCCAGTTCGAGAATGCGCAGACCATCCGGCTTGCGAGTTTCCTCGCCCCGTTGCTGGCCATTGCGGGGGGCGCCATGGCGCGGGCGCGCGCGCTCTGGGGTGGTATTCTGATGCTGTTGTCGGCGGGTCTGATCTATCTGGCCTTCGGCTTTGGCGTCTTCACCATGTTCCCGATCGGCTTCTGCCTTGTCGGCGGCTTGCTCGCTGTGGCGGCGGGCAAACCCGATGAGCCCAAAGCACATTTCTGACGACCACAAATGAAAACCGGCCCCGAAGGGCCGGTTCAGGATCAGGCTTCCATCGCCTCAAGCTCGTCAATGAAGCCCGCGATCATGTCGAGCCCCTTCTGCCAGAAACCGGGATCGGACAGATCCAGCCCGAAGGGCGCCAGCAGTTCCTTGTGGTGCTTCGAGCCGCCCGCCCTCAGGAGATCGAAATACTTCTCCTGAAACTCCGGCAGACCATCGGCATAGGCCGCGTAAAGCGCGTTCACCAGCCCGTCACCGAAAGCATAGGCATAGACATAGAACGGCGAATGCACGAAATGCGGGATATAGGCCCAGAAGGTCTCATACCCATCCATGAAATCGAAGGCCGGGCCAAGACTTTCGGCCTGCACGCTCATCCACAGGGCATTGATGTCGTCGGGGGTCAGTTCCCCTTCCGCCCGCGCCGCATGCAGCTTGCATTCGAAATCATAGAAGGCGATCTGACGCACGACCGTGTTGATCATGTCCTCGACCTTGCCCGCCAGCAAGGTCTTGCGCTCGGCCGGGGTTCTGGCGCCGTCCAGGAGCTTGCGGAAGGTCAGCATCTCGCCAAAGACGCTGGCGGTTTCGGCGAGCGTCAGCGGGGTCGAGGACAGCAGTTCCCCCTGTGCCGCCGCCAGCCGCTGATGGACGCCATGACCAAGCTCATGCGCCAGCGTCATGACGTCGCGCGGTTTGCCAAGATAGTTCAGCATCACATAGGGATGCACCGTCGTCACGGTCGGATGCGCGAAGGCGCCGGGCGCCTTGCCGGGCTTCACACCTGCGTCGATCCAGCCCTGCGTGAAGAACGGCTCGGCCAGTTCGGCCAGACGCGGCGAGAAGGCGGCATAGGCATCGGAAACCGTCTTGCGTGCGGTATCCCAATCCACGGTTTTCGGCTGTTCGATGGGCAGCGGCGCGTTGCGGTCCCAGACTTGCAGCCGGTCGAGACCCAGCCATTTCGCCTTCAGCGCATAGTAGCGATGGCTCAGCTTCGGATAGGCGTCGACCACGGCGTCGCGCAGGGCCTGCACGACCTCGGGTTCCACATGGTTCGACAGATGGCGGCCATGCTGCGGGCTGGGCATCTTGCGCCAACGATCATGGATTTCCTTTTCCTTGGCCAGCGTGTTGTGCACCCGCGCAAACAGCTTGATGTGGCGGTCAAAGACCTCGGCCAGCGACCGCGCCGCAGCCTCGCGTTTCGCGCGGTCGGTATCGGTCAGCAGGTTCAGCGTGGCTTCGAGGTTCAGCTCCTCCTCCTCGCCCGCGACCTTGAACATCAGGCCTGCCATCGTCTCGTCGAACAGCTTGTTCCAGGCCGAGGCGCCGACGACGCTTTCGTCATGCAGGAAGCGCTCCAACTCGTCCGAAAGCTGGTGCGGGCGCATGGCGCGCATCCGGTCGAACACCGGCTTGTAGCGGGCCAGATCGGCATTGGCGGCCAGCAGCCGGTCCAGCGCCGCATCTTCCAGACGGTTGAACTCCAGGCTGAAGAACACCAGCGGCGTGGTGAAGGTGGTGACACGGTCCTGCGCATCGGCCATGAACTTGGCGCGCTCGCTGTCCATAGTGTTCTGGTAATAGCGCAGCCCGGCGTAAGACATCAGGCGCCCGGCGATCACGTCGATTGCCTCGTATTCCTGCACGCAGGCCAGCAACCCGGCAGCATCGAGGTCCGCCAGCTTGCCTTCATAGGCCGCCGCGAAATCGGCACAGGCTTTTTCCAGCCAGGCCATGTCGCGCGCAACTTCGGGCGCATCCGGCGCGGGGTAAAGATCGGTCAGATCCCATTCGGGCAGATTGCCCAGCCCGCCCCCGGCGGCATTGGCATCGAAAACCGGCGAAGGAAGCGGAAGAGTCATGGAGGAACCTCAAGCATGTTTGTTCCCATCTAGGTTCCCGAAGGGACCAAGCGCAAGCCTCAGGCCCTTCCGGGCCATGCAAATCTGATGCACGCGATAGGGAATTTTCGCCCGGATTCGGCCATCCGAAAGGCTTTGGCTCCCGCAATTCACCAGGATTTGCTCAAATATTAGGCGAATGACCCTGTTCCCGGCAGGTTTCGGGCCTTTTTGCCGCGAAAACCGTCACCGCCGCTTTCATGTCCGCCGGGGCGACGCTTAACTGAAATCAGCAAGATCGGGGGCGCTTCAGTGACGACCTATTTCAACGAAATGTATGATAACGGCGCAGTGCGCGCGCCTTATGCGCGGCTGGAAGACTGGATGCGGCATATGCCGGCCGAGCTCAGGCAGATGAAGCAGGCCGAGGCTGAAACGTTGTTTCGCCGCATCGGCATCACGTTCGCGGTCTATGGCGAGGGCGGCGACCCGGATCGGCTGATCCCGTTCGACATGTTCCCCCGCGTGTTCACCGCCCCGGAATGGACCCGGCTGGAACGCGGCATCAAGCAGCGCGCGCGGGCGCTGAACATGTTTCTGGCCGATGTCTATGGCCGGGGCGAGATCGTGAAGGCCGGGCGCATCCCGGCGCGTCTGGTGTATGAAAACGAGGCTTACGAAAAGGCCGTCGTCGGCTTCGTGCCGCCCAAGGGAGTTTACAGCCACATCGTCGGCATCGACCTCGTGCGCACCGGGCCTGACGAGTTTTTTGTGCTGGAAGACAACTGCCGCACGCCCTCGGGTGTCAGCTACATGCTGGAAAACCGCGAAATCATGATGCGGATGTTCCCCGATCTGTTCCGCGAGAACCGCATCCAGCCGGTCGACAGCTACAGCGAAAGGCTGCGCCGTACACTCGCCTCGGTCGCGCCCGCGAAATGCACGGGCGAGCCGCGCGTGGTTCTGCTGACCCCCGGCCATTTCAACAGCGCCTATTACGAACACAGCTTCCTCGCCGATCTGATGGGGGTCGAGTTGGTGGAAGGGCAGGATCTGTTCGTGGAGGGCGAATTTGTCTGGATGCGCACCACCGAGGGCCCGAAGAAGGTGGATGTGATCTATCGCCGGATTGACGATGCCTTCATCGACCCGCTGTGCTTCCGCCCGGATTCCATGCTGGGCGTGCCGGGGCTGATGGATGTCTACCGCTCCGGCGGGGTGGCGATCTGTTCCGCACCCGGTGCGGGCGTGGCGGATGACAAGGCGGTCTATACTTTCGTGCCCGAAATGGTGCGCTTTTATCTGGGGGAGGAGCCGATCCTCAACAACGTGCCGACCTGGCAATGCGGCAAATCGGATGACCTGAAATATGTGCTCGACAACCTGCCCGAACTGGTCGTGAAAGAGGTGCATGGCTCAGGCGGTTACGGCATGCTGGTCGGGCCGAAATCCACCAAGGCCGAGGTCGAGGCCTTCCGGCTGAAGATCCTTGACGATCCCGACAATTATATCGCTCAGCCGACGCTTGCGCTGTCCACGACGCCGACTTTCGTGGCCGAAGGCATCGCACCACGCCATGTGGACCTGCGGCCCTATTGCCTGGTCGGCGAAAGCATCGACCTCGTGCCCGGCGCGCTGACCCGTGTGGCGCTGAAAGACGGCAGCCTAGTGGTGAACTCGTCGCAGGGCGGCGGGGTCAAGGATACCTGGGTGCTGGCGGAGTAATCATTGATGCTGAGCAGAACCGCAGACAACCTCTACTGGATCGCCCGCTATATGGAACGCGCCGACATTGCGGCGCGATTGCTGGAAGTGGGATCGCGCATCACGCTGATGCCCTCCACCCATGGCTATCGCAACGAATGGGACAGCCTGCTGCAATCCTCGGGCACGGCCAACGGGTTTTCCCACAAATACGGTGACCCGGTACAGCGCAACCTTGAAAGCTGGTTGTTCTTCGACCGCGACAACCCCTCTTCCGTGGCAAGCTGCATCACGGCGGCGCGGGAAAACGGCCGCATCGTGCGCACAGCGCTGACCAGCCAGGTCTGGGACGCGCTGAACACCGCCTTTCAGGAGTTGCGGCAACTGGAACGCACCCCGCGCAGCGAGCTGGAACTCAGCCGCCTGACCGAATGGGTGATGCGCCACACCGCCATGGTGCGCGGCGCCATCGACGCGACGCTGCTGCGCAATGACGGCTACAACTTCCTGAATATCGGCTACTATCTGGAACGCGGCGACAACACCGCCCGGATGCTGGATGTGAAATATTACGTCCTGCTGCCACGCATCGAATTCGTGGGGTCCGGGCTCGACAATTATCAATGGACGACGCTTCTGCGGGCCATGGGGGCGCATCGCGCCTTCCACTGGGCCTATGGCGGCGAGGTGACGGCGGCCAAGATCGCGGATTTCCTGATCCTGAATCCGCAAAGCCCACGCTCGCTCATCACCTGTGTTTCCGGGGTAGGCAACCACCTGACGCGGCTGGCCAAGGCCTATGGCCGCACCATGCCTGCACAGGGCAAGGCCACCGCCATGCTGAACGAGCTGGAAACCACCAATGTCGAGGCGATTTTCGACGAGGGGCTGCACGAGTTTCTGTCGCGGTTCATCCGCGATTCCGCCGAACTGGGCACTGCCATCCATGAATCTTATCTGAGCGGGGATCTGCGCTGATGCGTCTGACCGTCGATCATGTCACCTGTTATCGCTATGCCGCGCCCGTGCGCGGTGTGGTGCAAAGCCATCGCCTGACGCCTTCGGTGTTCGAAGGGCAGACGGTACTGGACTGGAAGGTTACCGTCAGCGACGGACTTCAGGGCGGTAGCTTCCGCGACGGCGCGGGCGACCGGATCAGCGCCTGGTCCGTCATCGGCCCGGTCAGTGAAATTCTGGTGCAGGTCACCGGCACGGTCGATACCCGCGACCTTGCCGGGGTTCTGCGTGGCCATCGCGAGACGGTGCGCCCCGAAGTCTATCTGCGCGACACCCTGCCCACCCGCGTCGATACCGCGCTGGTCGATCTGTCAGAGGCGGCGGAAGGTGCCGACGGCCCGCTGGAGGCCGCGCACCGCCTTTCCGCTGCCGTGGCAGAGGCGATTGCCTATCGCCCCGGCGTGACCGAGGCGCATACCACAGCCGCCGAGGCACTGGGTCTGGGCGAAGGCGTCTGTCAGGATCACGCCCATGCCTTGATCGCCATTGCACGGCACCGGGGGATGCCCGCGCGCTATGTCTCGGGCTACCTGTTCGCGGATGCCGAGGGCAAGGCGCATGAGGCCGCCCATGCCTGGGCCGAAATCTGGTTGCCCGGTCTGGGATGGGTCGGTTTCGATCCGGCCAATGCCTGCTGCCCGGATGAACGCTACATCCGGCTTGCCTCCGGCTTCGACGCACAGGATGCGGCGCCGATCCGCGGCATCGCGCGCGGTCCCGGCGCCGAAACCATGGCAGTGCGCGTGGCCGTCTGCACGCAGGGCCAGCAGCAGGAACAGCAGTGACGAAGCGGTGGTTGCGCCCGCGCGGGCGCAGCCCTAGTGTTGCGTCAAACGCCACTCACGGAAACGAACATGACCTATTGCGTAGGCCTTCTGCTGAATGAAGGCATGGTGCTGCTGTCGGACACCCGGACCAACGCCGGACTCGACAATATCTCGACCTACCGCAAGATGTTCACTTTCGAAGAGCCGGGCGAGCGTGTCATCGCCATCATGACGGCTGGCAGCCTCAGCGTGACGCAGACCACCATCGCACGCCTGCGCGAAGCCATCGAAGAACCCGACGCCGACGGCGAAACCTCGATCCTGAAAGCGCCAACCATGCTGAAGGTGGCCGAGATTGTCGGCAACATGCTGGCCTCCGTCCGCAATGAGGTGGACGAGAAGATGAGCGCGATGCGCCAGAGCGCCTCTGCCTCGATGATCGTTGCAGGTCAGCGGCGCGGCGGCGTGATGCGGCTGTTCCTCATCTACCCCGAGGGCAATTTCATCGAGGCGACCGAGGATACCCCCTTCCTCCAGATCGGCGAACACAAATACGGCAAGCCGATCCTTGACCGGGTGGTGCGGCCTGAAACCTCGCTGGCCGATGCGCAGAAGGCGGTGCTGCTGAGCATGGATTCCACGCTGCGATCCAATCTCTCGGTCGGCATGCCGCTCGATATGTGCGTGATCGAACGCGATGCATGCCAGATCAGCATGCGGCGGCGGATCGAGGCCGGGGACGAACAGTTCCGCGCCATGAGCGAGGCCTGGTCCAGGGCCCTGCGCGACGGCTTTACCCAGATCGAGGTCTGAGGCGGACGCGCTTCATCTGCATGGCTTGTATCTGCGGCGTGGCAGGGTAAAATAGCGTCCGACCCCGCGCCCGGCCGTGCCGCGGGAGACCCAAGCCGGAGAACAGCATGTCGTGGACTGACGAGCGCGTCGAGACGCTCAAGAGGATGTGGTCTGAAGGCCAGAGCGCCAGCCAGATCGCCAAAGAGCTGGGCGGCGTGACCCGCAACGCGGTGATCGGCAAGGTTCACCGTCTGGGCCTGTCGAACCGTGTCGGCGGCGCTGGCGGCAAAGAGGATGAGGAAGAGGTCGCGGTCGAGGCTCCGGCCCCGCGCGTCGAAACCCCGCGCCCGGCCCCCGAACCGGCCCCGCGCGCGGCAGAGCCGCCGCGCCCTGCCCCGCCCGAACGCCCTGCCCCGCAACCGGCAGCGGCTGCTCCGGCGCCCTCGGCCCCGATCCCGCTGCGCAAGGCCATCGTTCCGGCAGGCCAGCCGCTGCCGCCGCAACCTTCGGCCAACGAGATCAGCCCCGAGGCGCTGGCCTCGGTGCGCGAGGTGGAAAAGCGCGCCCGCAAGCTGACGCTGATGGAACTGACCGAACGCACCTGCAAATGGCCGATCGGTGATCCGGCGACCGAAGATTTCTGGTTCTGTGGCCTGCCCTCGCAGGCGGGCAAGCCCTATTGCGACGCCCATGTCGGCGTGGCTTTCCAGCCGATGAGCGCGCGGCGCGACCGCCGCCGCTGACCCGGCCTTGTGAAATTCGAACGCCCGCCCCGCAAGGTGGCGGGCGTTTTCTTCTCAACACAGTCCCCGAGTTTCACATGTCTGACATTCCGCCCATCGCTGCCGATCAGCCTGCCTTCGCCCGCCTGCTGGGTCTGAGGATCGTGTCGGCCACGCCCGACCGGGTGGAGGCCGAACTTGAGGTGACCGAGGCTCTGGGAAACCGGAACGGCGTTCTGCATGGCGGCGCCATCATGGGCCTCGCGGATAATCTGGGCGGGACGGCGACCTTCCTCAACCTGCGCGAGGGTGAGGGGACGGTGACAGTGGAAAGCAAGACCGGCTTCTTCCGCCCCGTGCCGCTGGGCACCACCGCCCGCGCGGTGACCGAGCCGCTGCACAAGGGGCGCAAGACAATGGTGTGGCAGACCCGCATCCTGCGCGAGGATGGCAAGCTGGCGGCGATGGTTACGCAGACCCAGATGGTGCTGCGGCCCGAGGACAGGTGAAAACCCGACACTCAGAATGCAAAAGGCCCCCGAAACCGGGGGCCTTTTTGACATTTCGGAACCTCAGGCTTTCACAGGGCTGCGATAGCTCATCCGCCGCACCGATCCGGTTTTCGACCGCATCAAGAGCGTCTCGGTCGTCACCCAGCCCGGCTCGCGCTTGATGCCCGACAGGATCGAGCCATTGGTCACCCCGGTCGCGGCAAAGATCACATCGCCGGTCACCATCTCGTCACGGGTATAAATCCGGTTCAGATCGGTGATCCCGGCACTGGCGGCGCGGGCACGTTCGTCATCGTTGCGGAACAGCAGCTGGCCATAGATCTGGCCGCCCATGCACTTCAGGGCCGAAGCTGCCAGTACGCCCTCCGGCGCCCCGCCCGACCCCATATACATGTCGATGCCGGTCTTGTCGCTTTCGGCGCAATGGATCACGCCCGCCACATCGCCATCGGTAATCAGCCGGATCGCCGCGCCGGTGCCCCGCACCTCGGCAATCAGCGTCTCGTGGCGCGGACGCTCCAGGATGCAGACGGTGATATCACCCGGCGCACAGCCCTTGGCGCGGGCCAGCGCCTCAACACGCTCCGCCGGGCTCATCTCCAGCGTCACGGTGTCGGGCGCATAGCCCGGACCGATGGCCAGCTTTTCCATGTAAACATCGGGCGCATGCAGCAACGTGCCGCGCGGCGCCATGGCGATCACGGTCAGCGCGTTCGGCATGTCTTTGGCGGTCAGCGTGGTCCCTTCCAGCGGATCGAGCGCGATATCCACAGCCGGGCCGTTGCCGGTGCCGACTTCCTCGCCGATATACAGCATCGGCGCCTCGTCACGCTCGCCCTCGCCGATCACCACCACACCGGCAATGTCCAGAAGGTTGAGCTGATCACGCATCGCGTTCACGGCCGCCTGATCCGCCGCCTTCTCGTTCCCCCGGCCGATTAGCGTCGCCGAGGCAAGTGCTGCCGCCTCGGACACGCGGGCGAGTCCGAGGGAAAGCATCCGATCCTGAAACTGAGCCGCATCGGCCATGAAAACCCCCATTGTCTGCCCCGTATGGAGGCCGGTTAAAGACTTTGCCCTGTCCTAGCCGCCGCAAGCCCTGCCCGCAAGGATGGTTCCGCTAACGCACTGGCGCGGCCTGCCCGCTTACAGTTCCTCGATGCGGATGGCGACGGGCTGACCAACCAGCACGCCGGTCTGCGCAAAGCTTGCAAGTGCATGTGCCACATCGGCCGGGGCCGCTTTGTGCGTGACGAAGATGACGATCGCATCGTCATCTTCCTCGCCCGGCTGGTTGATCTGGCGCATCTGGTCGATGGAGATGCCCGCCTCGCCCAGACAGGTGGCGATCTTGGCCAGGGCGCCGGGTTTGTCGAGCAGCGTCATCCGCAGGTAATAGGGCGCGGGGGTCGCGGCCTTGGCCGGAACCGCCGGAACCAGCGTGGCGGCAGGCCGCCCGAAGGTCGGCAGTCGCAGACCGCGCGCGATGTCGATGACATCGGACATCACCGCGCTGGCGGTCGGGCCCTCGCCCGCGCCGGGGCCGCGCAGCACGATCTGGCCCACACTGTCGCCTTCCAGCATCACCATATTGGTGCCGCCTTGCAGCTGGCCAAAGGGGCTTTCGGCAGGCACAAGGCACGGGGTCATGCGCTGTTCCAGCCCGCGTCCCGACATCTGCGCCACGCCGAGGAGCTTGATGTGATAGCCCATGTCGTCGGCCAGTTCGATATCCTCGATCGAGACATTGCCGATGCCTTCAAGCTCTACCGCGTCGAAGGCGACGCGGGTGCCGAAGGCGATGGCGGCCAGCAGCGACAGCTTGTGTCCGGCGTCGATCCCGCCCACATCAAGGTTCGGATCGGCCTCAAGATAGCCCAGTTGGCGGGCTTCCTCGAACACGGTTTCATAGGGCAGGCCTGCGTTCTGCATCCGGGTCAGGATATAGTTGCAGGTGCCGTTCATCACGCCCATGACACGGGTGATACGGTTGCCGGCCAGACCTTCGGTCAGCGCCTTAATGACGGGGATACCCCCCGCCACCGCCGCCTCGAACCGGATCACGCGGCCCGCGGCCTCGGCCGCTTCGGCCAGCGCCTGCCCGTGATGCGCCAGCAGCGCCTTGTTCGCAGTCACCACATCCTTGCCCGCTGCGATGGCGGCCTCGGTCGCAGCTTTCGCCGCGCCCTCATGCCCGCCCATCACCTCGACGAACACGTCGACATCTTCGCGCTGCGCAAGTGCGACAGGATCGGTTTCCCAGGCATAGGCCGAAAGATCGGCATCGCGGTTCTTCGTGCGGTCCCGCGCCGAAACGGCGGTAATCACCACGGGGCGGCCAGTGCGCGCAGTGATCAGATCGGCATGTTGCTGAACGATCTTCACCACTCCGATGCCGACGGTTCCAAGACCGGCGAGCCCGAGACGCAGGGGCTGAACCATAATATGCTCCGTGATTTGTCTGTCCGTCTGTTAGCCCGTTCAACCGCCCTGCGCAATCGGGCTGGCGTCAGCCGTCCGTTGCCGGGGTCGGCTCCGGCGTCGTCAGACGCAGCGCGCGCAGGGCAGCCGCACGGGACTGCAGCGCGGCGGCACGACCCGCCAGACCATCCGCCGCGTTGACCGGCACAGCATCAAGCTGCGCCTCTGCCAGAAGCGTATCAATCGGCTGAAGCGCGGGGGCCGGTCCCGCAGGGGCGGCAGGCGGCGCCAGTTCCGGCATGGCCGTGCAGGCCGCAAGGGCCAGCGGCGCAACAAGGAAGGGGCGGAAAGCATTCATCGGCAGGTCCGGCGCTGGCATCGTGCCGCCTATCCTTACAGGGAGGCCGGGCCTTTCGGCAAGCCAGAGCCGCGGCCCGGAAAGGGCGGGCTTGAACTGAACATGCGTTCAGATAGCATGGACACATGGCACGCAAGACCGGCTCACATTCCGAAATCACCGGCCCCCGCATCCGCGCGGCGGCTGAACACCTGTTCGCCCGGCACGGCTATGCCGCCGTTTCCATGCGACAGATCGCAGCCGAGGTCGGGGTGCAGGCCGGGGCGCTGTATCTGTACACGCCCGACAAGCAAAGCCTGCTGGCCGATCTGATGCGCGACCATCTGGACGGTCTGCTGGCCGCCTGCGCCGCCCTGCCCCCTGTCAACCGCCCCGAGGCCCGGCTGGATCAGTTCGCCCGGTTCCATATCGGCTATCACATCGACCGGCCCGACGCGGTTTTCGTTGCCTACATGGAATTGCGCAATCTGGAGCCTGCCAATTTCACCGCCATCGAAGCCCTGCGACGCCGCTACGAGAATACGCTTGAGGCAATCCTGCGCGATGGCCGCGCCGCCGGGGTCTTTGCGGTGCCCGACACCAAGCTTGCCACGCTGGCGCTGATTGCCATGCTGACCGGGGTGACGAACTGGTATCGCGAGGGCGGTCGCCTTGGTCGCGCCGAAGTCGAGGCGATCTATGCCGCCATGGCGCTGAATGCGGTCGGAGCCTCCCCCTTGCCGACCCGCTGAATGCCCCCGATGCGCGGCGCTCTGCCACAGCGGCCGCTCCGCCACGGCACAATCCTCCCGTCAGTGTTTACACGCGCACGGTGATGGCCTAGCTGAAACGGGGCCGGAAGACCGCGACAGGCAGCATTTTCAAGATGATCTCATCCACTCTCACTTTCCTGCGCCGAAGCTTTCCGATCCTGCTGGGTATCGGGTTGTTCGGGCTGGGTCTTTATGCGCTGTATCACCTGCTGCGGCCGGTCGATCCGGCGGATGTGATGGCACATATCCGCGCAACCCCGTGGCACAGCCTGATCGGCGCGGTTCTGGCAACAGCGGTCGGCTATGCGGCGCTGGTGGGCTATGATGTCTTCGCGCTGCATTTCATCGGACACCGGCTGCCGTGGCGGGTGGTGGGGCTGGGCGGTTTTCTGGGCTATGCCTTCGGCAATACCATCGGCGTCAGCATCGTTTCCGGCGGGGCGGTGCGCTATCGCATCTATTCCGCCTTCGGGCTGAATGCCTTCGAGGTGGCGGCGGTTTCAGCCTATATCGCCATGGCGCTCGGCACCGGCCTGACGCTGATCGGCCTGGCCGCGCTGGCGGTGCATCCGATGGCGGCCTCGGACGTGCTGCCACTGTCCCCCGGCCTGGTACGCTGGGGCTCGCTGGCGGTTCTGGTGATCTCGGTAGCGGTGATCGTGTTCATTTCCTGGGGCAACCGCTCCCTAAAGGTCTGGCGGTTCGACCTGCGCCTGCCGCCGCCGCGTAGTCTGGCCGGGCAGCTTGCGGTGACGCTGATCGACGTGGTGGCAGCGGCCTATACGCTCTGGGTGCTGATGCCCGCCGGCACCCCCGATTTTGCATCCTTCGTGGCGATCTACGCCATCGCCATGATGATCGGCATTCTGAGCCACGTCCCCGGCGGCGTCGGTGTGTTTGAAACCGTGGTCATCGGCACCCTGCCTCCGGAAGTGCCCGTCAGTGAGGCTGCCGCCGCGCTGCTGATGTTCCGAATGATCTATTACATCCTGCCCTTCGTGCTGGGCTTCGTCATCGTTTCGGTCAACGAGGCGCGGATGGCGGGCGGGTTCATCACCCGGCTGATGGGGCGCCTGCCCGCGCAAAGCCGCCCCGTGACCGAGGCTCTGGGCGGCGTGGTGCCCTCGCTGGTGGGGCTGGTGACCTTCGGCTTCGGGGTCTATCTGCTGATGGCCTCGCTGATCCCGTCGGTCCGGGGGGATGCGATGGCGGACCGCGACGTCATCGCGGCCCTGCTGATCGAAGGCGGCACGCTGGCCTCCGCTGTGGCCGGGGTGCTGCTGCTGATCCTGTCGCACGGTCTGGCCCGGAGGGTGGAGGCCGCGTTCTGGCTGACACAGGCCGTATTGGCGGGCGGCCTGGTTGCCTCGCTGCTGAACGGGTTTGATGTGGACAGCGCGCTGCTGCTGGGGGCGGGCCTGCTGCTGCTGTTGCCGTTCCGGGGAGCCTTCCACCGTAAGGCCAAGCTGACCGAGGGTGTATTCAGCCCGGCATGGTTCGCACTGGTTCTGGGGGTCGTGCTGGCGGCGGCGGTGTTCTTTTTCTTCGTCCACCGCACCACGCCCTATTCCAACGATCTGTGGACCGAAATCGCCCATGGCGCCAATACGCCCCGCGCGTTGCGGGCCGGGCTGGTCGCCTCGGCCATCCTGCTGTTTTTCGGCATTTATCTGGCGCTGCGCCCGGTGCGCAGCCGTCCGGTACGCGCGCAAGATCCCGGCGTGCTGGAGCGCGCAGCGGCCATCGTGGCGGCGGCGGGCGATCCGCAGGGCTGTATCGGCCTGTCGGGTGACAAGCGTTTTCTGTTCTCGGATGCCGGTGGCGCCTTCATCATGTACGGCGTGCAAGGCTCGACCTGGGTCGCGCTGAGCGATCCCGTCGGCCGCCCGGAGGAGGTGCCTGACCTTTGCTGGGCCTTCATCGACCAGGCGCAGCGCGCCAATTGCCGTCCGATGTTCTACGAAGTCGGGCCGCAGCATCTGCCGGTCTATGTCGATCTGGGCATGGCGCTCCACAAGGTCGGCGAAGAGGCCGTCATCCCGTTGCAGAATTTCAGCCTGTCGGGCGCCGCCTTCAAATCCCTGCGCGCCACCCACAACCGGCAGGAGCGTGACGGCTTGCGGATGGAACTTCTGACACCGCCGCATGACGCCGCGCTGCTCGCGGAACTGGCCACGGTGTCGGAGGCCTGGCTCGGCGGCAAGACCGCACGCGAAAAGGGCTTTTCCGTCGGACGGTTCGAGCCGTCCTATCTGGCCCGCTTTCCGATCGCCGTGGTGCGGCGCGCGGCAGACGGGCCGATCCTCGCCTTCGCCAATGTGCTGGCTCCGGGTGACGGGCGGCGGGTGTCGGTGGACCTCATGCGCTATCTGCCCGATGAGGCTTCAGGCATGATGGAGTTCCTGTTCCTGACGCTGATGGAACATTACCGCGATCTGGGCGCGACCGAGTTCAGCCTCGGCGTCGCGCCGCTGGCGGGCCTGTCGGAGCGGTCTGTCGGGCGGCTGTGGAACCGTTTCGGGCGGCTGATCTATCGCCATGGCGGGGCTTTTTACAATTTCGCGGGCCTGCGTGCCTTCAAGCAGAAGTTCCACCCGGACTGGCAGCCGCGCTATATCGCTGTACCACCCGGACTTTCGCCCACACGGGCGATGACCGATGTTGCCCTGCTGATCGCAGGCGGGGCGCGCGGGCTGTTGCGCAAGTGATTGAAATAACATCTGCGCGACTTCACGCCATCAACGCCCCTGCGCGGCCCCCGGCGCATTGCGCTGTGCCCAAGCGCAGCCTAATCTGGCGTATCGGCCAGTCAGCGGAGATTTGAATGCGCCTCGGACCTACCGCCCTCGTCCTTGCCCTTGCAGCCCTTGCGGGCGCGCCGCTGGCACGGGCCGAAACAGCCCCCGCGCAAACGACCGAGACCGCACCCGCCCCGGAACAGCCGGTGGATGCCGGCGCCTATCTGGCCGCCCGTGTCGCCGCCACGGACAGCAATTACGCCGAGGCGGCAGGCTGGTTTGCCCGCGCGCTCGCGAAGGACCCGCAGAACACCGACATGCTGAATGGCGCCATCGTCGCCACCATGGGTTCGGGTGATTTCGAGGCTGCGGCGCGCTATGGCCAACAGCTTGTCGATCTGGGGGGCAAAAGCCAGTTCGCCAGCCTCGCCCTGCTGGCCGACGAGGCCAAACGCGGAGATTACGCCGCCATCGTAGCGGCCATTGCCAAGGGGCAAAGCACCAATACGCTGTTCGACCAACTGGTCGGCGCCTGGTCCGAGGCCGGTCAGGGCCGGATGACCGAGGCATTGGCTGCCTTCGACAAGGCCGCCGAGGCAAAAGGTGCCGCCCTCTTCGCGCGCTATCACAAGGCGCTGGCGCTGGCATCGGTCGGTGATTTCGAAGGGGCAGACAAGATCCTGTCGGACCCTGCCCTCGCCCCCCTGAAAACCGTGCGCCGCGCTTTGCTCGGTCATGCCCAGATCCTCAGCCAATTGGAACGCAATGCCGATGCCGTCGCGCTTCTGGACGGCGCTTTCGCGCAGGGGCAAGATCCGGCGGTCGATGAGATGCGCGCACGTCTGGATGCGGGCGAGCCTGTGCCCTATGCCATCGCAACCAACCCTGCCGAAGGCGTGGCCGAGGCCTTCTACACCATGGCCGTGGCGCTGAATGGTGAGGCGGACAACAGCTATACCCTGATCTATGCCCGCACGGCTGCCTGGCTGCGCCCCGATCACACCGAGGCGGTGCTGATGTCGGCGAGCCTGCTGAATGCGGAAGGCCAGCATGATATGGCCGCCGCAACCTTTGCGCTGGTTCCGAACACCGCGCCGGAATTCTATATGGCTGAACTGGGCCGGGCCGACACACTGCTGGCCAGTGACCGCACCGATGCAGCGCTGGAGGTGCTCCAGAACCTTGCCCGTACCTATCCGAAGCTTCTCAGCGTGCAGATCGCCTATGCCGACCTGCTGCGTCGCGAGGATCGGTTCGAGGATGCGACCAAGGGCTATGACGCCGCCATCGCGCTGGTCGGCACCCCGACCGCCCGCGACTGGCCGCTGTTCTTCAGCCGCGGCATCTGTCACGAGCGCCAGAAACGCTGGGATCAGGCCGAGGCCGATCTGCGCAAGGCGCTGGAACTGAGCCCCGATCAGCCGCAGGTGCTCAATTACCTCGGCTACAGCTTTCTTGAACTGAACAAGAACCTCGACGAGGCGCTGGACCTGATCAAGCGCGCCGTCGCCGCGCAACCCGACAGCGGGTATATCACTGACAGCCTGGCCTGGGCCTATTTCCGCCTTGGCCGCTATGACGAGGCGGTCGAGCCGATGGAAGCCGCCTCGCTGATGGAGCCGGTGGACCCGATCGTGACCGACCATCTGGGCGATGTCTATTGGGCGGTCGGTCGCAAGCTGGAAGCGCAATTCCAGTGGCGCCGCGCCCTGTCGTTCGACCCCGACGAAAAAGAGGCGAAGCGCATTCGCCGCAAGCTGGAAATCGGGCTGGACCGCGTGCTTGCCGATGAAGGCGCAGCCCCGCTGGGCAAGGTCGATGCTGCCGAAAACGATCACTGAATTCGCTCATGCCAAGATCAACCTCTGCCTGCATGTCACCGGACAGCGGGCAGACGGTTATCACCTGCTGGACAGTCTGGTTGTCTTCGCCGGGATCGGCGACGGGCTCCGCGCGACCCCGGCGGACGGGCTGAGCCTGCGGATCACGGGGCCTTTTGCAGCGGGCGTGCCTGCCGGTGACGATAATCTGGTTCTGCGCGCGGCGCGGCTGGTGGCGGGCGACATGGGTGCCGAACTGGTGCTGGACAAGCGCCTGCCCCCGGCCAGCGGGATTGGCGGCGGGTCGGCTGATGCGGCGGCGGCCATCCGCGTGCTGCTGCGGCTTCAGGCCATGGCAGGGCGAATGCCGGTCATGGCACAGGCGCAGGCCGATGCGGTGGCCGCGCTGGGGGCGGATGTGCCGGTCTGTCTTGCCTCGCATCCTGCCCGGATGCGCGGCATCGGAGAGAAGCTGGACTGGCTGCCGCCGCTGCCCGAAGTGCATGTGGTTCTGGCCAATCCGCGCGTCGAGGTGCCGACGCCTGCGGTTTTCAAGGCCCTGCCGCCACATAAGGAAAACCCGTCTCTGCCCGAGGCTTTGCCGGGATGGATCGACGCCGCCGCGCTGGCGGATTGGCTGCGCGAGACCCGCAATGATCTGGAGGCCCCCGCCCGGACCATTGCCCCGGTGATCGGCGATGTGGTCAGCGCGCTGGCGGCCCTGCCCGGTGCGCTGTTCGCGCGCATGTCAGGATCGGGCGCCACCTGTTTCGCACTGTTCGCGAAGGAGGCCGAGGCGATTGCGGCGTCCGAGGCTCTGGCAGCAGACCAGCCCGAGTGGTGGGTCGCGTCGGGCCTGATCTATCCGGGACGGGCCGATATGGCTCAGTTGATCCGCGCGACCACATAGGCAGCGAGATCCGACAGCATGCCGCGCAGCGGATGGTCGGGCAGCGTGTCGATGGCGGCCCGCGCCTTTGCGGCCCAGGCCAGCGCATCGTCGCGCGCCGCTTCCATCGCGCCATGACGGGCCATGATGGCCAGCGCCTGCTCCAGATCACCGTCTTCCTGACGGCCCTTTGCTATCGTGCGCTCCCAGAAGGCAAGCTCTGCCGCATCGGCCTGCGCCACGGCCTTGATCACCGGCAGGGTCAGCTTGCGCTCGCGAAAATCATCACCCACATTCTTGCCGATGGCGGCAGAGGTGCCGCCATAATCCAGCAGGTCGTCAGCAATCTGGAAGGCAATGCCAAGCGCATCCCCATAGGTATAAAGCGCCTGCACCTGTTCAGCCGAAGCTCCTGCGATGACGCCACCCACCTCGGTCGCGGCAGAAAACAGCGCCGCCGTCTTGCCGCGCACGACTTGCAGATAAATGCTTTCCGTTGTCGCAAGATCCTGCGCTGCCGTCAGTTGCAGCACCTCGCCTTCGGCAATCGTGGCGCTGGCGTTGGACAGAATCTCCATCACCCGCAGCGAGCCCGTCTCGGTCATCAACTGAAAGCTGCGGGCGAACAGGTAATCGCCGACCAGAACCGAGGATTTGTTATCCCACAGCAGGTTGGCCGTCGGACGCCCGCGCCGCTGGGTGCTTTCATCCACCACATCGTCATGCAACAGGGTGGCGGTGTGGATGAATTCCACCGTCGCCGCCAGATGGATGTGGAACGGGCCGTCATAGCCACACAGCCGCGCCGCCGCCAGCGTCAGCATCGGGCGTAACCGCTTGCCCCCGGCCTCCACCAGATGCGCGGTGACCTCGGGAATGCGCGGCGCATGTTCCGATGCCATTCTGGCGCGGATCATGGCGTTCACCGCCTCCATATCGGCGGCCAGCCATTCGCCAAGGCGATCATGCGGTTTCTGTGCAGCCTCGTCCAACCCCATATCGCCCCCGTTCATCCCCTCGACAAGCGCGCTTTTTGCCGACATTGCTGCGACATGAAGGAAATCCTGCGCAGCACAGACCCGACCGTCATCGCCTTCGCCACGACCCTTCTTGAGGGCGAGGGTATAGCGGTGTTTCCGCTCGACGTCCACATGAGCATCCTTGATGGAAGCCTTGGCATTCTGCCGCAGCGGCTGATGGTGGCGGACCGTGACCTTTTCATCGCGCGCGCCGTGTTGCGTGACAATGAGATCGACCCGGGGCGCTGATGTTTTCCGACGCGGACCTCAGTGATGACAAGTTTCTGTGCGGAAAGCTGCGGTTGTGGCAGCCGCTGAAAGGCTATCGCGCGGCGACAGATCCGGTGCTGCTCGCCGCCGCCTGTCCGGCAGAGGCGGGGCAGAGCGTGCTGGATCTGGGCTGCGGTGCCGGAGCTGCCTCCTTATGTCTGGGCTGGCGTGTGCCGGGCCTGCGTCTTGCCGGGCTGGAATTGCAAGCCGACTATGCGGATCTTGCCCGCCGCAACGCCGCCCGCAACGGCATCGCGCTGGAGGTGGCAGAAGGCGACCTGCGCGACATGCCGCGCGATCTGCGCCGCGACTTTGACCATGTGATCTGCAACCCTCCCTACTACCCGCCTGGCAGCACCCCCTCGCCCGTCGCCAGCCGCGCGCTGGCCATGCGGGTCGAGGCTGTCGCTATGGGAGAATGGGTCAGCACCGCCGCGCGCCGGCTGCGCCCGGGCGGCTGGCTGACCATGATCACTGGTGCAGATGCCCTGCCCGACCTGCTGTCGACACTTGGCACGCTCGGCTCGGCCAGTGTTCTGCCGCTGGCTTCCCGCGAGGGCCGCGCCGCGCGCCGGTTGATTCTGCGCGCCCGCAAGGGCGGGCGGGCACCTTTCCGGCTGCTCGCCCCCTTTGTCATCCATCACGGCGCATCACATGAGGGCGACCGCGAAAGCTATACCCCCGCCGCGAACGAAATCCTGCGCACCGGCGGCGACCTTTCGGCGCAGTTCGGCTAATTGCCCGAAAATGCCGCGCCGCAGCGGTGACATTTTGATGACAAGCGAATGAATCCGTGGTGCAATCAACCTGTCGAACACAAAACAGGAGGCTTTGATGACCGTCGCTTCGCATATTGTCGAGCTGAGGAGAAAGCACGAACACCTGTCCGAAATGGTTGAGCGCGCCCAGCGCGCCCCCGGAAGTGACGATCTCGAAATCGCGGCGCTGAAAAAGCAGAAGCTCAAGCTCAAGGAAGAGATTGAGCGGCTGTCTCACGCCTGACCGCGTTTCGCGCCGGGCCGCGCCGGTCTTGACCGCGCGGCCAGCGCAGCCCCTCCGGTGATCAGAACCGCCGAGACAAGCAGTGTCAGCGATGGGGGCGCGATACCGGCAATCACCAGCGCAAGCGTGGAGAGGAGCGGCGCAGCATAAGAGGCGACTCCAAGCAACTGGATGTCGCCTTTTTTCATGCCGATATCCCATGTGAAAAACGCCAGCCCCACTGGCCCAAGCCCCAGCGCCAGCACCGACAGCCAGCCTGTCGCGGTTGCGGGCCAGACCGTCTGTTCGATGGCCAGATGCGCAATCGCGGACAGCAGCGCCGTTGCCAGGCAATAGACTGCCACCGCGGCCGTCGGCACCTGCCCGAAGGCGCGTGAAGCGACCGAATAAACTGCCCAGGTGATCGCGCAACCGAAGGCCAGCAGAAGCCCCGTCACATTGGCCTGCCCGCCGTCGCGGCCCAAAACGATCAGCGCCGCCCCGGCGAAGGCGATCAGCGCGCCGAGGATATGCCCCGCGCGCAAACGCTCGCCCGGCAGAAGGCCCGACAGCAGCACGATGAAGAGTGGCCAGAGATAGGCGATCAGCCCGGTTTCTGCAGAGGGCGCGATGCGGAAGGCGGTGAAATAGAGGGCGTGATACCCGAAAAGCCCGATGGTGCCGAAGAGATAGACATACCACGGCACACGGCGCAGCACCGCGCCCTCGCCGCTGGCGAGAACGCGAACCAATCCAAGGCCACCGCCAATGGCGAAGCAGATCGCATTCAGCAGAAAGGGCGGCACCGGCGCCGAACCGATAGTGAACAGCGCAAGCAGTGCCCAAAGCAGCACTGCACTGAATCCAATGGCGGTCGCCCTGCCCTGTGTCATCTGCCCCCGCAAATTTCTTGCAAGAAATTTGCAAAAATCTTTCAAAGATTTTTGCGTCCGACCGCAGGTCTAGGCAAAGAAAAAGGCCCGCGCAAGCGGGCCTTTGAGCGATTGTGTTAACGGGTCAGACGAAGAACTGGCCGCCATTGGCGCTGATGGTCGCGCCGGTGATGAAGCCTGCGTCCTCGGCCGCAAGGAAAACCACGCAGCGCGCGATTTCTTCGGGCTCCCCCAGACGACCGACCGGGATCTGCGGGATGATGCGCTCGTTCAGCACCTTTTCATCAATCGCGCGGACCATCTCGGTGCCGATATAGCCCGGACAAATTGCATTGACGGTGATGCCCGCCCGCGCGCCCTCTTGCGCCAGCGCCTTGGTGAAGCCCAGATCGCCCGCCTTCGCCGCCGAATAGTTCGCCTGCCCCGCCTGGCCTTTCTGCCCGTTGATCGAGGAGATATTAATCACGCGCCCGAATTTGCGGTCACGCATTCCCGACCACAGCGGATGGGTCATGTTGAACAGGCCGGTGAGGTTGGTATCCATCACCTCCTGCCATTGCGCACGGGTCATCTTGTGGAACATCGCATCGCGGGTGATGCCCGCATTGTTCACCAGAACCGATACCGGACCCAGTTCTGCCTCGACCTTGGCGATACCGGCCGCGCAGGCATCGTAATCGGCGACAGACCATTTGTAGGTGGGAATGCCGGTTTCCTTGGTGAAGGCGGCGGCGGCATCGTCATTGCCAGCGTAATTCGCCGCAACGGAATAGCCCGCATTCTTCAGCGCGACCGAGATCGCCGCACCGATGCCGCGCGACCCGCCGGTGACCAGAGCAACTTTCGACATGATTCCTCCTTGAAATGTCTGCTTGGAATCTTGCTATCGGACAGAGCGCGCCTTCGCAACAATGTTGCGAAAGTTTTTTCGCAATTGCAGCAAAATTTCGCAAAGGATCAAAAGACAAGCGGCGCACTGTTGCCAGTGCGCCGCCGGAAGTTTTTAAAGTCTGAAATATTCAGACGCGCTCAAGGCACATGGCGACGCCCATGCCGCCCCCGATGCAAAGCGTGGCAAGGCCCTTTTTCGCGTCCCGGCGCTGCATTTCGAACAGCAGTGTGTTCAGGATGCGGCAGCCCGAAGCGCCAATCGGGTGACCGATGGCAATGGCACCGCCGTTCACGTTCACGATCGACGGGTCCCAGCCCATGTCCTTGTTCACCGCGCAGGCCTGAGCCGCAAACGCCTCGTTCGCTTCGACCAGATCGAGGTCCGCAGCTTTCCAGCCCGCCTTTTCCAGCGCCTTGCGGCTGGCATAGATCGGGCCGACGCCCATGATCGCCGGGTCCAGACCCGCCGTCGCGTAGGAAGCGATGCGCGCCAGCGGCTTCAGACCACGCTTCGCGGCTTCGTCCGCCGACATCAGCAGCACCGCCGCCGCACCATCATTGATACCGGAGGCATTGGCCGCGGTAACCGAGCCGTCTTTCACGAAGGCCGGTTTCAGCTTCTGCATCGCATCCATGGTCGCGCCGTGACGGATATATTCATCGGCATCCACCACGATGTCGCCCTTGCGACCCTTGATCGTGAAGGGAATGATCTCGTCCTTGAAGCGGCCGGCTTTCTGTGCCGCTTCGGCCTTGTTCTGGCTGGCCAGAGCAAATTCGTCCTGCATGTCGCGGCTGATCTGCCACTGGTTCGCGACATTCTCTGCCGTCTGCCCCATGTGATAGCCATTGAAGGCATCCCACAGCCCGTCCTTGATCATCGAATCGATGAACTTCATGTCACCCATCTTGTGACCCGCCCGCAGATGCGCGACGTGGGGCGACAGCGACATGTTTTCCTGACCGCCTGCCACGACGATGCTGGCATCGCCAAGCTGCACATGCTGCGCGCCCAGCGCGACTGCGCGCAGGCCGGACCCGCAAACCTGATTGAGGCTCCAGGCAGAGCTTTCCTGCGGCAGCCCAGCCAGGATATGCGCCTGACGGGCCGGGTTCTGGCCCTGACCGGCGGTCAGCACCTGGCCCAGAATGGTCTCGGAAACTTCGGATTTGTCGATCCCGGCACGGGCCACCACGCCCTCAATCACCGAAGCGCCCAGCTCATGCGCCGGCGTATTGGCAAAAGACCCGTTGAAGCTGCCGACGGCAGTCCGCCCGGCAGAAACGATAACGACATTCGTCATGGCTGTAGTCCTCTCCCTTGGCCGATGCGGCGGAGGGGCTCCTCTGCCGCCTTGCAGCATGGGGTAAGCAAGTTTCGGGCGCTGAGCAAGAAGATTGCGCGGCGACGTGCCAATTTTGGCGATTCGTCGCAGATGTCAGGCAAGCTTGCGATCCTCGGGCAAGAAAGCGGGCTTCAGCGTCGGCGCCCCGAAAAGGTAGCCCTGCATACAGTCAATGCCCAGAGTTTGCAGAAACTGCGCCTCTTCCACGGTTTCCACCGCCTCGGCCACGGTAAACATCTCAAACTGACGTGCGATGGAGATCAGCGCCCGGGTCAGCGCCTGATTGTCGCGGTCTGTATGGATGTTGCGGATGAACTGGCCATCAATCTTCAGGATGTCAAAGAAGAACTCCTTGAAGTAGCGGAAGGCGGTATAGCCCGCCCCGAAATCGTCGAGCGCGAAGGCAATGCCCTCACGTTGCAGATCATCCATGAAGGCCGTCACGGTTTCCGGCACCGCAATCGCCGAGCTTTCGGTGATTTCGAGGATCAGCCTTTCCCCTATGGTCGGGGATTGCCGCAACCCGCGTTTGAGAATGCGCATCCAGCGGGGATAGCCGATGGAACGGGCCGACATGTTGACTGACAGACGGATATCCGTATGGCGCGCCAGCGTCCGCAGCCCCAGATCCAGCGCGGCACAATCAATTTGTCGCCCGAGTTCCTGCGTTTCGACGGCGCCCATGAACTCCCGTGCCGGGATCACCCGCCCGGCAGGGTCCAGCAGGCGGATCAGCCCTTCGTGGAAGGCGATTTTCCGGGTATCCGCCGCGATCACGACGGGCTGGAAAGCCAGCCGCACCCGGCCATCGCGCAGCGCCTCCTCCACCATGGTCATGGTCTGCCGGTCCAGTTCGGATATCGCAAAGCTGAGCGGATCGGACAATGGCCCTTTCGGTTTGGCACCGCCTGGCTGCCGGAACTCCATCACCACCCCCATGCTTGCTTCCGCTCGACAGATTGCGTGGCCAAAGGTAAAGACCGGATGAAAGTTCACATTTAGTTCTAATTTTGCGGAGTTTGTCATGGAAGGCAGATGCACCTGGTGCGGCACCGAGCCGCTTTATGTCGCGTATCACGATACCGAATGGGGGGTGCCCGAACACGACAGCCGCGCCCTGTTCGAAAAGCTGATCCTCGACGGGTTTCAGGCCGGGCTGAGCTGGATCACCATTCTGCGCAAGCGCGAGACCTTTCGCGCCGCCTTTGAAGGTTTCCGCCCGGAGGTCATCGCAGGCTGGGGTGAGCCCGAGGTGCTGCGCCTTCTGGCCGATCCGGGCATCGTGCGCCATCGCGGCAAGATCGAGGGCACCATTGCAGGCGCCCGCGCCTGGCTGCGCATCGAGGAACGCGAGGGGTTTTCGCCCTTCCTGTGGCGCTTCGTCGGCGGCAACCCCATCGTGAACCGCTTCTCCAGCATGGCCGAAGTGCCGACCGAGACGCCCGAATCGCGGGCCATGTCGAAAGCGCTGAAGGCCGAAGGGTTCAAGTTCTGCGGCCCGACCATCGTCTACGCCTTCATGCAGGCAACCGGCATGGTGAACGACCACATGGTCACTTGCCCCTGTCATGGCCGGCTTGCCGCCGGAATACCGCCGCGCTAGACTTTGTGCAGGGTCCGCAGTTCACCCAGGCGTCACCAGCCGAAAGGCCAGCTAAACCTGCCGTCCCGCCAGCCATGGTTTCCCCATGCCCGGCCGTCAAGGGTGACCCGCGCCGTTCCGGGCCAGACATGAGGGTGCCATGACACGCCTTTCCCTGCCCTATCGGGCAGAAGACATCTCTGTGCTCGCGCGCCGTCTTGGCGCGGAGCTCGCCGGACATGAGGGCCAGCCAGGCCATCTGACCTTGCTGAACATGCTGGCGCGCGGTGCAGGCTTTCGGAACTTTCAGCATTTCCGGGCCCAGGACGCCGCCCGGCTCCGGCTTGATCCACCGCTCCTGCCCGAGGTCGACCTGCGTGCGGTCGAAAAGGTCCGGCGGTATTTCGATGCGGAGGCGCGGCTGAAAAGCTGGCCCGCCAAGACCTCGGCCCAGCATCTGGCGCTGTGGGGGCTCTGGGCACAGGTGCCAAAGGGTCAAAGCTGGACGGAGCGCGCGTTTTCATCCCTGCTGGACCGGCTGCACCTGTTCGGAGATGCCGCCATCCTGCGCCGCACCATGGCGCAGAGCGGCCTGATTGCCAGGCAGCCCGACGGAACCGGTTATCGGCGGATCGAACAGGCTCCCCCGGCCGAAGCAGTGGCACTGATCCGGTCGCTTCGGCTCAGCGCATCAGCGCGGTAAGGACGGCCCGCGCCTCGGCGCTGTTCCAGTCGGCATCGCCGATCAGGCGGCCAACCTCCTCGCCCTCGGGGTTGAGGATCAGCGTCACCGGAAGGCCCGCGATCCCGACATTGCGGGCCAGCGCCGATTTCGGATCGCGCAGCGCGGTCAGATGGGTGACACCCGCCTCTTCGAAGAACTCTTCGATGGCCGGAACGGCATTGCGGCCGGTGGCGACAGTCACGACCTCGAACTCCGGCCCGCCCATCACCTGTTGCAAGGCTCCGAGCGAAGGCATCTCGTGGCGGCAAGGCGGGCACCATGTGGCCCAGAAGTTCACCACCGTCCATTTGCCGCGAAACTCAGACAATGCGCGGGGGCTGTCGTCCAGCCCGACCAGCCCGATTTCGGGCAGTTCCTGAGCCTCGGCGAAGTTCAGCTTCTTCATGTCACCGTCGCGCAGCGCATCGGCGGCGGCAATATCGGCAGCAGCCGGGTTTGCACCGAACAGCAAGGCCGTATAAAGGACGGCGGCACGGACAGGCAGCATTTTCCCTCCACAAAGGCAGGCCCAGAATGAGCGCAGACGACAAGACCCAGACTTCCGCAAACGCCCCGGATACGGCGAATGCCATGTGGGGCGGTCGCTTCAGCAGCGGGCCGGATGCCATCATGCAGGCGATCAACGCCTCCATCGGCTTCGACCAGCGGCTTTACGCCCAGGATATTGCCGGTTCGCGCGCCCATGCCGCGATGCTGGCGGCGCAGGGCATCCTTACCGATAAAGACGCCGGGGCGATCCGGGAAGGGCTGCTCACGGTCTTGTCAGAGATCGAGGCCGGAAACTTCACCTTCAGGGTCGAACATGAAGACATTCATATGTCGGTCGAGGCCCGCCTGACCGAGATCGTGGGCGAGGCCGGCAAGCGGCTGCACACGGCACGGTCGCGCAATGATCAGGTCGCCGTGGACTTCCGGCTTTGGGTCCGCGACCAGTGCGATGCAGCGATTGCCGGAGTGACTGCGCTGATGAAAGCCTTCCTGTCGCAGGCCGAAGCAGGCGCCGACTGGATCATGCCGGGCTTCACCCATCTGCAAACCGCGCAGCCCGTGACCTGGGGCCATCACATGCTGGCCTATGTGGAAATGCTGGCGCGGGACCGTTCGCGGTTCGAGGACGCGCGGCGCCGGATGAACGAATGCCCGCTGGGCGCCGCGGCGCTGGCCGGAACCTCCTTCCCCATCGACCGCCATGCCACGGCGGCAGCTCTGGGTTTTGACCGGCCGACAGCCAACAGTCTCGATTCGGTCAGCGACCGCGATTTCGCGCTGGAATTCCTGTCGGCCTCGGCAATCTGCGCCATGCACCTGAGCCGCTTTGCTGAAGAGCTGGTGATCTGGTCCTCGGCCCAGTTCCGTTTCGTGAAGCTGTCGGACAAGTGGACGACCGGCTCGTCCATCATGCCGCAGAAGAAGAACCCCGACGCGGCAGAACTGCTGCGCGCGAAACTCGGGCGTATCCTCGGCGCGACGGTAGCGCTGTTCACCGTAATGAAGGGTCTGCCGCTGACCTATTCCAAGGACATGCAGGAGGACAAGGAACAGGTGTTTGACGCCGCAGACACGCTGATGCTGGGTCTGGCTGCGATGACCGGCATGGTCAGCGACATGCAGGCGATGACCGAAAACCTGCGTGCCGCCGCCGCCTCGGGCTTTTCCACCGCGACCGATCTGGCCGACTGGCTGGTCCGGGAACTGGGCCTGCCCTTCCGCGAAGCGCATCATGTGACCGGCACGCTGGTTGCGCTGGCCGAGAAGAAGGGCTGTGACCTGCCCGAGCTGACCATGACCGAAATGCAATCCGTTCACGAAGGTATAAACCAAAGTGTATATTCGGTGCTGGGGGTCGAGAATTCCGTGATCTCCCGGCAGTCATATGGCGGAACATCGCCGGTTCAGGTGCGCGAACAGATCGCGCGCTGGCAGGGGCTGTTGCGCTGACGCTCGCCGCCTGATTGCCTGCGGCGCATGTGCCGCGACAGGCGGCGGAAAGTCTTGGAGACGAAAATGACGAATGCAGGCAAAGGGTTGATCGGGCTGGCGCTGGCCGCGCTTCTGGCAGGCTGCGGGGCCGACGGCCCGCCGAAGGCGCCCGAGGCCCAGACCGGGGTTACGCTGTCCGGCGACGCCCGTGCCGGACTGACCCATGTGAGCCCGTGATGCGAACAGCCGCCGTTCTCGGGCTGATCCTGCTGGCCGCCTGCGCCGCCCCGGTGCCGGAGCCGCAGACCAACCTGAACGTTCATGCCACGCCCACCGGCGTGGCGGTGACACCCTCTGTCAGCACGCGGGTCGGAACGGCTCGGGTCGGCGTCACGCCTCATGGCGCGCGGATCGGAACCCGGATCGGCGGCATCGGAATCGGGATCGGCCTCTGATGTCGGCGTTGCGCCTTCTGTATCTGGCGCTGGCACTGGCCGGGGCGGTGGCTCCCCTGTCACAATTACTGGCGGGCGGGCTGCCCGCCGCCCTCGCCCGCTTCACACCCGGCCCGTCGGACATGCTGATCACCGCCATCGCGCTTGCCCTCTGGGCCATCGCGGAAACCTGGGTGCGGCGCAACTGGCTGGCGCTGATCGCCCTGCCGGTGACCTTTCTGCTTGGCCCCGGCTGCGGTCTGCCGCTCTACCTGTTTCTGCGCACCGCGCCGGTGCGGTAACCCTTTGCGCCGCGATTGCGAAGATGCTGTGTTCTGCTATAGGCGGGGCGACTGCTTGAGGAGGCGCGCATGGATCACTTCATCTACCGCAATGGCAGCCTGCACGCCGAGGATGTGCCGCTGACCGAAATCGCCGCTGCGGTGGGTACGCCGTTCTATTGCTATTCCGCTGCGACGCTGACCCGGCATTACCAACTGTTCAAACAGGCGCTGGACCCGCTGCCGAACATGGTCTGCTTCGCCATCAAGTCGCTGTCCAACGTGGCGGTGCTGAAGCTTCTGGGCGATCTGGGCGCGGGGATGGACGTAGTCTCCATCGGGGAATATCTGCGCGCCAAGGCCGCCGGGGTGCCGGGGGATCGCATCGTGTTCTCGGGCGTCGGCAAGACGCGCGAGGAAATGCGGATCGCGCTGGAAGGCGGCATCCGCCAGTTCAACCTGGAAAGCGAACCCGAGATGCGGGCGCTGTCCGACGTCGCCGCCTCGATGGGACTGCGCGCACCCGTCACCGTCCGGGTAAACCCGGATGTGGATGCCCGGACCCACGAAAAGATCGCCACCGGGAAAAGCGAGAACAAGTTCGGCATCCCGATCGCGCGCGCGCGCGAAGTCTATGCCGAAATCGCACGGCTGCCTGGGCTGGAGATCGTGGGTATCGACGTGCATATCGGCAGCCAGCTGACCGATCTGGAGCCGTTCGGCCAGGCCTTTGACAAGGTGGCCGACCTGACCGCCGCGCTGCGGGCCGATGGCCACACGATCCGCCGCCTTGATCTGGGCGGGGGTCTGGGTATTCCCTATACCCGGTCGAACGAGGCGCCGCCGCTGCCACTGGATTACGGCGCACTGATCAAGCAGAAACTGGGCCATCTGGATTGCGAGATCGAGATCGAACCCGGGCGGCTGATTTCCGGAAATTCCGGCATTCTGGTGTCGAAGGTGATCTATGTGAAACATGGCGAGGGCCGTGATTTCCTGATCGTCGACGCCGCGATGAACGATCTGGTGCGCCCGGCGATGTATGGTGCGCATCACGACATCGTCGCGGTGGCAGAACCCGCCCCCGCCACGCCGACCCAGCCTTTCGACATCGTGGGTCCGATCTGCGAAACCGGCGATACGTTCGCCAAGGCACGCGATCTTCCGCTGATGGCAGAGGGAGATCTGGTGGCCTTCCGCTCGGCCGGGGCCTATGGCGCGGTCATGGCCAACGAATACAACTCGCGCCCTCTTGTGCCCGAGGTTCTGGTGCGCGACGATCACTTCGCCGTCATCCGGGAACGCCCGAGCTATGACGAGATGCTGAGCCGCGATAAGCTGCCGTCATGGCTGTGACTTCGCGGCCCCAACTGTGACGGAGGCAATGCAGGCGAAACCCGCGCCCGAGCTGTTTCACCGTATCCGTTGGCCGCTTCGGCTGACGTGGGCGGGGCTGTGGGCCGAACGCCTGTCACGCGCCTTTTGGCCGCTGTGGACCGTGCTTCTGCTGGTCCTGTCCGTGCTGGCCTTCGGGCTTCAGGATATCCTGCCACTTGAAGCGGCCTGGACCGGGCTGGTCGCCGCCTGTGTCGGTGCAGGCTGGGCCCTGTGGCGCGGGTTACGCCGCTTTAACGCCCCCCGGCGGACCGAAGCTTTGGCGCGACTGGATGCTTCGCTGCCCGGCCAGCCGATTTCGGCGCTGACCGACGAACAGGCGGTGGGTGGCTCCGATCCGGCCTCGGTCGCGGTCTGGCTGGCCCATCGCGCCCGCATGACAGCCCGCGCCGCCACCGCCCGCCCGGTGCGGCCCGACCTGCGTCTGGCGGAGCGCGACCCGTTCGGGCTCCGCTACATGGCGTTGACCGCCATGGTGATGGCGCTGCTGTTCGGCTCCATCTGGCGGGTCGCCAGCGTGTCCGGCCTCGCCCCCGGCGCCGCCGAGGCCATGATGGCCGGCCCCTCGTGGGAAGGCTGGGCCCAGCCGCCGCTTTATACCGGCAAGCCGGCGCTTTACCTCAATGACGTACCCGCCGGCCCGCTGGAGCTACCGCAGGGCAGCAAGGTCCAGATCCGGCTTTACGGCGATGTCGGCGCGCTGACGCTGAACGAAACCATCTCGGGCAGCACCCGGCCCGGTGCCGCCTCGGACCCGGCGCAGAGCTTTGAGGTGATGCAAAGCGGCGCCCTTTCGATCAGCGGACGCGGCGGACGCGAATGGCAGGTGGCCGTCAGCCCGGACAAGGCACCGGGCGTTTCAGTGACGGGGCCGGTAACCCGCGAACGCGATGGCAAGATGAAGCTGCCCTTCTCCGCGGAGGACGATTATGGCATTACCTCGGGCAGCGTCAGCATCACGCTGGACTTGCCGCAGGTTGACCGGCGGTATGGCCTTGCGACCGAGCCGGAACCGCGCCCTTCCCTTACGCTTGACCTGCCGCTGCCGATCAGCGGCAACCGCGCCAGCTTCGAAGATGCGCTGGTCGAGGATATCTCGGAACATCCCTTCGCCAACCTGCCCGTGCAGGTGCAGCTTGAAGTGACGGACGGACGCGGACAGACCGGCCAGACTGAGCCCCTGAGTCTCGTGCTGCCCGGCAAGCGCTTTTTCGATCCGCTGGCCGCCGCAATCGTCGAGATGCGGCGTGATCTGCTTTGGAACCGCAGCAATGCCCCGCGCGCCGCGCAGATTTTCCGTGCGATCACCTATCATCCCGACGGGTTGATCCGCGACGAAAAAACTTTCGACCGGCTGAAAACCGCGATGGCAAAGCTGGATACCAATGCCGCAACGCTGACCCCGGAACTGCGCGATGAGCTGGCGAAAGAGTTCTGGGAGATTGCGCTGCTGGTCGAGGAAGGCGATCTGGCCTCAGCCCGCGCCCGGCTGGAACGCGCACAGGACCGGCTGAACGAAGCGATCCGCAACGGCGCCGATCCGGCCGAAATTCAGGAACTGATGGAAGAGCTGCGCGCCGCAACGCAGGATTATGTGCGCATGCTGGCCGAACGCGCCCAGCGCAACCCGGATGGGCAGCAGGCCGAAAATCAGGAACGCATGCAGATCACCGGCAACCAGATTCAGGAAATGATGGATGAAATCCAGCGCCTGATCGAGGAAGGAAAGATGGCCGAAGCCGCGCAGGCCATGGCCATGTTGCAGCAATTGCTGGAGAATTTGCAGATCACCGAAGGTGGCGCGGGCGATGATGGCTTTTCGGTACCCGGCATGGGGGCGCTTCAGGAAACGCTGCGCGACCAACAGGATCTGTCAGACGAATCCTTCCGCCAGTTGCAGCAGGGCGATCAGGGTCAGGGCGAAAAGGAAGAGGGCGAAGGCGGCAGTCTGGCCGAGCGTCAGCGCGCTTTGCGCGAACGGCTGGAAGGGCTGGGCAATCGCCAGCTTCCTGGCGAGGGCAGCGAGAAGGGTCAACAGGGACGGCAGGCGCTGGATGGGGCCGAGCAATCCATGGACGAGGCGGAACGCGCGCTGCGCGACGGCGATCTGTCCGGCGCACTGGACCGGCAGGCCGAGGCGATGGACCGGCTGCGTCAGGGGATGCGGGCGCTTGACGAAGCCGCGCGCGAAGCCCGGCGTGCCGATCAGGCCGAGCAGCAGCCTGGCGGCAACGATGAGCCCGGCCGCTCCCGCGATCCGCTGGGCCGTGAGCAGGGCGACAGTCGCGCCATCGGTTCGGACAGCAACATGGCGCAGGGGCAGGATGTTTACCGCCGCGCGCAGGATCTGCTGGACGAGATCCGGCGCCGGGCGGGCGAGCAACAGCGCGCCGACAACGAACTTGGTTATCTGAAGCGGCTGCTGGATCTGTTCTGAAGCCGGGCGTCAGCCCTGCAAGGCGGCAATTGCCCGCTGCATCAGCCCGTCAAGCCAAAGTCGTGCCGCATCGACGCCTTCGACATAGCCTGCCAGAGGTTTCGCAAGCGCCGGGATTTGCTGGGCAATCCGGGGCGCCATCACATAGGCCAGCGCAAGGGCGACCGCGACCAGCAGCATCAGCGCAAAGCCGCTGCGGAACGAACTGCCCTGCGGCTGCGCCGCCGACGAGACCTCTGCCTCGTTGACACCGCGCTCGCTTGAGGGGCGGAGCGTGGAATTGATTTCCTCGATATCGGGCAGCAAATCCCGGCCCTTGGCGATACGCGCCGCGGCGGCTTCGCCCTCGGCGTCCTCCTGCGAGTCGGTCTCGATTCCTTTCAGCCGGGCCACGCGCTGCGCAGCGGCAGGCACAACAGCCCCCACGGAATCCAGCCCGAGATCACCCTGCACTTCCAGCCCGCGTGGCTCTTCCCTCGCCCGAGCCTGCGCCTCACGCTCCGCCTCTTCGCGCAGGACGGCCATCAGGCTGTCGTCCAGACTGCTGCGGCGGGGTGGTGCTGCGACGGGCGGGACTGGGGGTTCCGGAACAGGCTCGACAATCGGCGGCGGTGGCACAGGCGCCGGTTCCGGCTCCACCAGCGGCGGCGTCCCGGTTTCCAGCACGGGATCGGGCAGCGTCAGCGCGGCTTCCAGCGCATCGGCCTCTTCGCGGGCTTCAAGAACCGACGGGTGCTCCTGATACCAGGCGTGGCCACAATTCGAACATTGCACATCGCGGCCCTCGGTCGGAATGGCATCATCCGCGACCTCGTACTGCGCATCGCAATTGGGGCAAATCAGCCGCATCCTGTCCCGCTCCCGCCCGCCGTTTCCGGCTTGTTACTGGCCCAGTTGTAGCAACGATATGTTGCTTGTCCAACCCCAAGTCGGACAGGATTCTCCGCAAGTCGTCGCGCATGTGGTTGAATCCGCCGCGCCACTGGGCGAATGTGCGCGCCATGCGACAATGGGGCATCCGGTGATTTCCTTCGAGAACGTGGCCTACAGTTACGGCGGGGGCGAACTGCTCTCGGACATGACGCTCCGGCTGGCACCGGGGTCTTTTCATTTTCTGACAGGCCCTTCGGGCGCGGGCAAATCGACCTTCCTGAAGCTTTGCTATGCCGAGCTTCTGCCCACGGCAGGCCATGTCACGCTGTTTGACCGCGAAGTCCGCAGCCTTGGCCGCGATGACGTGGCGCAGATGCGGCGACGCATCGGGGTGGTGCACCAGGATTGCCAGTTTCTTGACCATCTGCCGCTGGCCGCCAATGTGACGCTGCCGCTGACCGTTTCGCAACGCGAGATCGACAACCGCGATCTGGGCGATCTTCTGGCCTGGGTCGGGCTGAAACATCTGGCCGATGCCTTGCCCCCCTCGCTGTCCGGAGGTGAGCGGCAGCGGGCGGTTCTGGCCCGCGCCATCATCATGGACCCGGAAGTCATCCTAGCGGACGAGCCGACCGGCAACCTCGACTGGGAAATGTCGCTGCGGCTTCTGACCCTGCTGGTCGAACTGAACCGGATGGGCAAGACCATCGTTGTCGCCACCCATGACATGAACCTGATCCGGCAGGCCAAGGCCCAGATCGCGGCACGCGTGCTGCGGATCAGCAATCGCCGGCTGCAACTGGCCGGGGCGGATCTGTGATGCGCGCCCTTCTGCCCCAGCTTCTGCGTCGTGACCGGCAATCCGACCGGGTTGTGCCACGGTCAGGCCATACCGCATGGCTGACCTCGTTCACCGCAGGCGCCATGACGTTCCTCGCGGTCTTCGCACTGGCCCTGTCGATGGCCGCCGGCCGGATGGCAGACCGCTGGTCCGATGCGCTGGCCCGAACTGCGACGGTGCGGATCTCTGCCCCGGCCGATCAGATCGAGATGCAGACCCGCGCCGTTCTTGACGTGCTGGCCACCACACCCGGCGTCGAAAGCGCCCGCGCGCTGAGCGACGAGGAACAGCGCAAGCTGCTGGAGCCGTGGTTCGGGCCCGACCTGCCGGTCGACAGCCTGCCCCTGCCCCGTCTGGTCGAACTCACCGAGGATTCCACGGGTTACGATGCCGACGGGCTGCGACAGCGGCTGCTGGCAGAGGCACCGGGTGCCGTACTGGATGACCACACGCGCTGGCGCCGCCCGCTGGCGGTAGCGGCGGGGCGGTTGCGGCTGCTGGGTCTGGTGTCGATCCTGCTGATCGGCGGCACCATGGCCGGGATGATCACGCTGGCCGCCCATGCGGCACTGGCCGCCAATGCACAGGTGATCCGCGTGCTGCGGCTGGTCGGTGCGCGTGACAGCTATATCGCGCGGGCTTTCGTGCGGCGGTTCACCCTGCGGGCACTGGCCGGTTCCGCCGTCGGCGCCCTGCTGGGCATGATCGGTGTGGCGATCCTGCCCTCTGCCGACACGGCGGGCGGCTTTCTGACCGGCCTCGGCTTTACCGGCTGGGGCTGGCTTCTGCCTGCTGTCCTGCCCCTGCTCGCCGCTGCAGTGGCCTTTGCCGCCACAAGGTTTGCCGCCTTCTCGCGCCTCAAGGAGCTGACCTGAATGCGCCGCATCCTGCCCCTGCAATGGCTGTTGTCGCTGATCTTCAGCATCCAGATGTATCTGGCGATGTTTGTCATCGGCGTCGTGCTGCTGATCCCCGCCCTGATAGATCGCCGCTATGCCCATACCGCCTGCCGCAGCTTCTGCGCATGGGTGCGGTTCAGCCTGCGGCTGCTGACGGGGCTGAATACCGAAGTGCGTGGCACCCCGCCGCAGGGCGAGGTGCTGATTGCCGCGAAACACCAGAGCTTTCTGGATATCATTCTGATCTTCGGCGCGGTGCCGCGTGGCAAGTTCATCATGAAGCGCGAACTGGTCTGGGCGCCCGTGCTGGGCTGGTATGCGCTGCGCATCGGTTGCGTGCCGGTCAACCGTGGCAAGCGGGGCGCGGCGATCATGAAGATGATGGCCGATGTGAAATCGGGCACCAGCCTGCCGGGGCAGCTGATCATCTATCCCCAGGGCACGCGTGTCGCACCCGGGGTGAAAGCCCCTTACAAGGTCGGGTCTGCCCTGCTTTATAGTCAGCTTGGTCAGGATTGCGTGCCGGTCGGCACCAATGTCGGCCTGTTCTGGCCCAGGCGCGGCGTGCTGCGCAAGCCCGGCACCGCCGTGGTGGAGTTTCTGCCCGCCATCGGCCCCGGTCTTGGCAATGGCGAGTTCATGGCCCGGCTGGAACGCGAGATCGAGGCCTCCTCTGACGCGCTGATGATCGAAGCCGGGTTTTCCGCATGAGCTGGGTTGAGGATCTGGACGCGCTGCATGCGCTCTACGGCACTCCGGGCGAAGCTGCGCGGATCAAGGTCACCCCCATACTGACCCCGGCCTATCGCGCTCATATCGAGCGGTCCCGGTTCTGCGTGCTGACCACCGTAGGGCCGGAAGGCACCGATGGCAGTCCGCGCGGAGACTGCGGGCCGGTGGTGCGCATCGCGGATGCACGCACCCTGCTGATGCCTGACTGGAAGGGCAACGAACGCATCGATTCCCTGCGCAACATCGTGCGTGATGGCCGGGTAAGCCTGATGTTCCTCGTCGCCGGCAGCTCCACGGCGATGCGGGTGAACGGCTCCGCCCGCCTGAGTGCGGCGCCCGAGCTGTGTCAAAGCTTCGCCCGCGATGGCAAGGCCCCGCGCACGGTCATCGTGATCGAGGTTGCGGAGGTCTATTCCCAATGTGCGCGTGCATTGATCCGGGCCGAACTCTGGACCTCGGGCGACCAGTCGGCGGGCCTGCCCACTATCGGGGATATGCTGCGTGAAATTACCGAAGGCCGGTTTGACGGGGCCAGCTATGATGCCGAATGGCCGGGCCGGGCGGCGAAAACCATGTGGTAACTCAGGCAGCCAGCACGGCCGCCTCGCGCGCCGACAACACGGGCCGCGCACTGTCAATGATGTTCCGCTGCTGCCGAAGCTGCGGGAACAGCCGCAGAATTTCTTCCCGCGCGGCCTCTTCCACTCCGCCCAGTGACAGGCCGGTGGGCAGAAAGCTTTCGGCCAGACATCCTTCAACCTCGACGATTTCGTGCCTGTCAAACAGGAAGTGCACATAGGTCACCGCCTGATCGGGTCGTGCAAGCCGGATACCCTTGCCGTCGATCAGAGCTTTCGCAGGCACCAGCACCTCGCTTTCTCCGAAATAAAGCTGGCTGCGCCAGTCGCGCAGGCACATGCGATGCTGCTGCGAAACGCGAATCCGGTGCGCGGGCTGACCCTCGCCCAGCGTACCCGGCTCGAATATCACCGGGCGCAGAGCGGGGGTGGCGCGTTGCTGTGCCTGGCTGATCCGGCGCTGCCCCGACCAGCGGACGGTCTGCAAGCCATGATCCGCGGTCCATATCCGCATGCCGGGTTCGACCGCCTCGACCGGAACCATGCCGGTTTCGGCACGGATACGCGCGCCAGCGACGAAGCACACCAGCAGCGACACGTTGTCCAGCACCGAGCCGAGGCTGTCATCCGCCCCCGAAGCGGCTTCGGTGAAGCGCACGATGTAATTTCCGGCGCTTGGGAAGGTGACGGTGTAGCTCTGGTTGACCCAGGTGGTCGAGGTCGGCGAGATCGTGTGCGACAGGATCACGCTGCCCGTGGTCGCATTGATGATCTGCACATTATAGGCACCGGAGGACGGATTGCCGGTCAGCGCCGAACGCAGGGCGGTATCAAAGCTGAAGGTGCCGGTCTGGCCATCACGCGCAACAGTGACGGTCTGTTGCAGGACGGTGCGATAGCCGCTGCGGCCATCCATTTCGGTAACCGTTCCGGCAGACGGGTTGGAGCCGCCCGATACCCCATAGGAGGTATATGGGTTCAGCTCGATATCGGTGCCGGTCCAACTGGTGCTGCCAGCCGAAAAGCTTCCGTTCTGGATAAGCTGGTTGGGCGCCATGAACCATTACCTTCCGTCCGATACACATGGACGGAAAGGCTGGATCATGGCCATGGCCGCAGTCGGTCGCAAATGCGGCCATCCTGCGGCAGCCACGCGGATGTGATCAGGCCGCGAGGCCCTTCGAACCCATTTTGAGGAACTTTTGCCGCCGGTCGCGTACCAGAACCTCGCGCGACTTGCCCGAAAGCTCTTTCAGCATCATCTCGACCGCCTTGCCAACGGCATCAATCGCCTCTTTCTTGCCGCGCTGCGCACCGCCCAGAGGTTCCTTGATGATGCGGTCGATAACGCCCAGCTTTTGCAGATCCTGCGCGGTCAGGCGCAGCGCCTCGGCCGCCTCGCGCATCTTCTCGGCATCCTTCCAGAGGATCGAGGCACAGCCTTCGGGCGAGATCACCGAATAGACTGCATGTTCCAGCATGGCGATCCGGTCGGCCGTAGCAAAGGCCACCGCCCCGCCGGAGCCGCCTTCGCCAATGATGACCGACACCAGCGGCACACCGATTTGCAGGCATTTCTCGGTCGAGCGCGCGATGGCCTCTGACTGGCCACGCTCTTCCGCGCCCTTGCCCGGATAGGCACCGGGCGTGTCGACCAGCGTGATGACGGGCAGGTTGAAACGGTCGGCCATATCCATCAGCCGCACCGCCTTGCGATAGCCCTCGGGACGGGCCATGCCGAAATTGTGCTCGATCCGCGATTTGGTGTCGTTGCCCTTTTCGTGGCCGATCACCACCACCGGCATGTCATTGAACCGCGCGAGGCCGCCCATGATGGCGTGATCGTCGGCAAAGTTCCGGTCCCCGGCCAGCGGTGTGTATTCGGTAAACAGCGCGTCGATGTAATCGCTGCAATGCGGGCGGTCCGGGTGGCGGGCAACAAGGCATTTCCGCCAGGGAGTCAGATCCTTGTAGAGGTCTTTCAGAAGCTGCTCGGCCTTGCGATCCAGCGCGGCGGCCTCTTTCTCGACATCCATCTTCTCGTTCTGCCGGGCGAGGGCGCGCAGCTCTTCGGCTTTGCCTTCGATCTCCGCAAGGGGCTTCTCGAATTCGAGATAGGTCATTGCTCTCTCCGCATTGCGATTGCGGCTTATATGCAGGCGGTTGCGAGGAATTGCAACGTGACTGAGCTGCGACAGGCCGAAACTCCGCTTGCGGAAGCATTGAAAGCGGGGGCCGGGCGGGGCAAGGCGCCACCAGGCCAGAGGCTGAAAACAGCAAGACCCCGCGATCAGATCGCGGGGTCTGCTCCTCCCGTGATGCCGCCGGGGGCCTCCTCTCCCCGCTGGCGGCGCGGGTATCGCTACGGCGAGCGATGAATTGTTACGCTTTCGTGAAATCAGATTGCGACCAAAGGCAGCAGTTTGTCAACGATTCATCACGATGCCGCGATGATATCGGCCTGGCGCACGATCACCTCGGCTTGGCGCATTGATGCGATGTCGACCAGACGCCCCTTGTAGACGGCGGCGCCCTGCCCTGCCGCCTTGGCCTCTTCCATCGCGGCAAGGATTTCCCGCGCCTCCGTCACAGCCTGTTCCGATGGGGTAAACACCTCGTTGGCCAGCGCGACCTGCTTGGGATGGATCGCCCATTTGCCGACCATGCCCAGCGTGGCGGACCGGCGGGCCTGCGCACGAAAGCCCTCGTCATCGCTGAAATCGCCGAAGGGGCCGTCGACCGGAAGGATACCATGGGTGCGGCAGGCGGCGACGATGGCCGTCTGTGCCCAGTGCCATGGGTCCGACCAGTATTTCGCGCCGTCGCGATACATATAGTAGTTTTCCTGCGTACCGCCGATGCCGGTGGTCTGCATCCCCATCGAGGCCGCGAAATCGGCGGCACCGAGGCTCATGGCCTGAAGGCGCGGCGAAGAGGCGGCGATTTCCTCGACATGGGCGATGCCGGCGGCGGTTTCGATGATGACCTCAAGGCTGATCGGCTTGGTCCGGCCCATGTTCCGTTCAATGGCCGTCACCAGCGCATCCACCGCATAGACATCGGCGGCGCAGCCCACCTTGGGGATCATGATCTGGTCGATCCGCTCGCCCGCGCCTTCCAGCACCTCGACGACGTCGCGATACCAGAACGGTGTATCCAGCCCGTTGATGCGCACCGACAGGTATTTCTTGCCCCAGTCGATCGTGTTGATCGCCTCGATGATGTTCTTGCGGGCCTGCGGCTTGTCCGCAGGTGCGACCGAGTCCTCCAGATCAAGGTTGATCACATCCGCCGCCGATGCCGCCATCTTCTCGAACAGCGCGGGACGCGAGCCGGGGCCGAACAGCTGGCAGCGGTTCGGGCGGGCGGGGGCAGCGGGCTGGATGCGGAAGCTCATCGACGTCTCTCTGCAAGTAAATTTCAGGGATGGTTGCGGAATGGTTAGATTGTTGCGCAGGCGTTGGCAAGCAGGATTTGCGAATGCAGCATTGCGTATGCGGCATAGCGGCGAGGATGAATGCTTGACCTGCCCTGCCATCTGCCGCACACCGCTGGGGGTTCCGGGCAAGATTCAAAGGAAATTCAAGATGAGCCGCACCGTCTATGTGAACGGGGATTACATGCCGGAAGAAGAGGCGAAGGTCTCGGTCTTCGACCGTGGCTTCCTGATGGCCGATGGCGTCTATGAGGTGACCAGCGTGCTGGGTGGCAAGCTGATCGACTTCGACGGTCATTGCAAACGCCTGGCCCGCAGCCTGACCGAGCTGGAGATGACCAACCCGCATTCCGATGCCGAATGGCTGGCCATCCACCGCGAACTGGTGGCGCGGAACGGCATCGACGAGGGGATGGTCTATCTGCAGGTGACCCGCGGCAATCCGGGCGACCGTGATTTCGCCTATCCCTCGGCCGATACCGCCCCGACCGTCGTTCTGTTCACGCAGGCCAAGCCCGGTCTGGCCGACAGCCCGGCGGCAAAGACCGGCTGGCGCGTGATCTCGGTGCCCGACATCCGCTGGCACCGCCGCGATATCAAAACGGTTCAGCTCCTCTATCCCTCGATGGCCAAGATGGCCGCCAAGAAAGCGGGCGTGGATGACGCCTGGCTGGTCGAGGACGGGTTCGTGACCGAAGGCACCTCGAACAACGCCTATATCGTGAAGGGCAACAAGATCATCACCCGCGCCCTGTCTTCCGACATCCTGCACGGCATCACCCGTGCTGCCGTGCTGCGTTTCGCCAAGGAAGCGCAGATGGAAGTCGAGGAGCGCAACTTCACCATCGACGAAGCACAGAAAGCGGATGAGGCCTTCATCACCTCGGCCTCGGCCTTCGTGATGCCTGTCGTGGAAATTGACGGCGCGGCGGTTGGCACCGGCGCGGTTGGCCGCGTGGCCACCCGGATGCGCGAAATCTATCTGGACGAGATGCGCAAGGCCGCCGTCTGACCCCCGCGCGGCGCGGCCTCAGCCCCGCGCCGCATCCAGCAGGTCGCCGTTGGCGGCCTGCTCTTCCTCTTCGGTCCCGGCATGATCATCGTCTGAACCGGAGTGATGGCCCGCAAAGCTCATCCCCACGAGGGCGAGCGGCAGTGTCAGCAACATTCCAAGCAGTTCCATGGCAAGTCTCCGGTTCAGAACACCACTGTGCCGCCCTGCCCCGGTTTCGTCAAATTTTTGATGTATTTAGCTGTCGGACGGGAAACACCGCCGGATCAGGCGCCGGATTGTCGCCGCCTAAAGCCCCGACAGGACCGCAGACAGAATCGGCGCCAGACGCGCAGCCCAGTATTCCTGTGCCTCCGCCGTCCCGATCAGATCATTGCGCAGTTCGATCAGCGTGTTGTGCCGCCCCGGCTGCAAGGCATGACGATCAACCGAGTCACCGGGCAGATGGCCGGAATAAGGTTCATTGTCGCCGATGCACAGATCCGGTTCCGCCTTCAGACGGTCGATCAGCGGGCGTGACAGCCGGTCATCCAGGTGGCTGTAAAGCACACCCACCTGCCAGGGCCGGGGCGCCCTGCCCCGCAGACAAGGCGTGAAACTGTGAATCGCCAGCAACACCGTATCGTCGCGCCGCGCAGCCAAAGCCTCCAGCGCGTCGTGATAGGGGCGGTACAGCGTGTCGAGCCGCCGCTCCACCTCTGCCGCACCGACAGGGCGATTGGCGGGAATGATGGTGCCGTCATACAGCTTCATCACCAGCGTCGGGTCATCTTCGCCCCGGTTCGGGTCGATCACCAGGCGCGAGAAATCGGAACAGATCACGGGGCTGTCCAGCGCCAGGCCCAAAGCCCGTGCCAGACCGGCGGCGCCCACGTCATAGGCGATATGGCGGGCCATATCCTCGGGCGCGATCCCCAGATCGCCGCCGCAGATATCCTGTGGCACCCGATTGGTCGCATGGTCGCAGGTAATCAGCCAGCGGCCGGGCCGCGTGGCGCCTTCAATCGAATAGGGCTGCACTGTCATTCTCGCGTCATCCTGTAGCGTCATTTGCATTAGGGGATTGGCCCGCGAAAGGGAATGGCGAAGCGGATTTGCCGCCTTTTCCCTTGCTGCACGCCAATGTTAACGCTAACATGTGCAGCATTGCCCGAAGACCGGAATTCGGCCATAAGGGACGCGGCCCGACGCAAACGACCGCCGCCGAGACGCGCGCGAAGAACCAAGGACTTGCTGGAATGAGACGCATGCGCAATGTCAAGATCGTGGCCACCCTGGGCCCGGCCTCGTCGGATTATGAAATGATCCGCAAGCTGTTCGAGGCGGGTGCCGATGTCTTCCGCCTGAATATGAGCCATGGCGCGCATGAAGATATCCGTGCCCGGCATCAGATCATCCGCCAGATCGAGGCCGATACCGGCCGCCCCATCGCCATTCTCGCCGATCTTCAGGGGCCGAAACTGCGGGTGGGCACCTTTGCCAATGATTCCGAGGAACTGGAGGAAGGCGCAAGCTTCCGTCTGGACCTGAGCGATGCGCCGGGCGATGCGACGCGCGTGCAGCTCCCCCACCCCGAGATTTTCGCGGCGCTGGAAGCCGGAGCCTCGCTTCTGATCAACGACGGCAAGATCCGCCTCAAGGTCGAGGCCTGCGGCAAGGATTTCGCCGATTGCACCGTGACCGTGGGCGGCACGATTTCCAACCGCAAGGGCGTGAACGTGCCCGACGTGGTGCTGCCGCTGGCCGCGCTGTCGCAGAAAGACCGCAAGGATCTGGAATTCGTCTGCGAACTGGGCGTGGACTGGCTTGCGCTCAGCTTCGTGCAGCGCCCCGAGGATGTGATCGAGGCGCGTGCATTGGCCAATGGCCGAGCCGCCATTCTGGCCAAGATCGAAAAACCCGCCGCTGTGCAGGTCTATGACAGCATTCTGGCGGTGGCCGATGGCATCATGGTCGCGCGTGGCGATCTGGGCGTGGAACTGCCGGTCCATGCCGTGCCGCCGATCCAGAAACGCCTGATCCGCAAGGCCCGCGCCGCCGCCAAGCCCGTGATCGTGGCGACGCAGATGCTCGAATCCATGATCGAAAGCCCGGTGCCGACGCGGGCCGAGGTCTCGGACGTGGCAACCGCGATCTATGAAGGCGCCGACGCCATCATGCTGTCCGCCGAAAGCGCCGCCGGAAGCTATCCGATCGAGGCGGTGACCACGATGAACAACGTGGCCATCAGCGTGGAAAGCGACAGCACCTACCGCGACGTGATCGAGGCCAGCCGCAAGGTGGTGCGCACATCGGTTGCCGACGGGATCGTTGCCGCCGCGCGCGAGATTGCCGAATCCGCCGACATCAAGGCGATCTGCTGCTTCAGCCAGTCGGGCACGACGGTCAGCCTCGTGGCGCGGGAACGCCCGCGCGTGCCGATCATCGGTCTGACCCCGCTGGTGGACACCGCACGCAGGCTGTGCCTGACCTGGGGCACGCATTGCGTGATCACCGAGGAACAGGACCGTTTCAAGGGCGCCGTCATCTCGGCGGTTCGCGCAGCGCGCGAGCAGGGCTTCGCGACCGAGAAGGAACATATCGTCGTCACGGCGGGTGTGCCCTTCAACGTGCCGGGCACGACCAACATCCTGCGCGTCGCCCCCTGTGATGAACGGTTGATTCACCGCGCCGAGGCCGAGTAATCTGCCCCGGTAACCCGGAGGTGGCCGCGTGAATCCCGATCTGTTGCTTGTCATTGGCATCGTGCTTGCGGTTCTGGCCGTTCCGGCGATGGTTTCCGCCTTCAGCGATGGCCGCGCCCCGCGCGCGGCCTCCATCACCGTGCTGATCGCAGGTGTTCTGATTGTCTTTGCCTTCACCAAGAAGCCCGGCGGCTACGAGGTGCGCGACATTCCGAACGCCTTCTACCGTGTCATCGGCCAGTTCCGGCACTGACCCACTTGCACTTTTCCCGACAGGGCCCTATACGGCCCGCTCTATCCCCGCGCGGCCGGCCGGTGTGGCATTGCCGAGTCGCGCGTTCACCCTCAACGAGGAGATGGAAATGCCCAAGATGAAGACCAAATCGGCGGCCAAGAAGCGCTTCAGCTTCACCGCTTCGGGCCGTGTCAAGGCTGGTGTGGCAGGCAAGCGCCACGGCATGATCAAGCGCTCGACGAAGTTCATCCGCGATGCATCCGGGACCATGATCCTGTGCGACGCAGATGAGAAGATCGTCAAAAAATACATGCCGTATAACCGCTAAGGAGCGCCAGATATGTCCCGCGTCAAATCCGGCAAGGTCACCCACGCCCGCCACCGCAAGGTCATCAAGGCCGCGAAGGGCTACTACGCCGCCCGCTCGACCAACTTCCGCACCGCGACCCAGGCCGTCGACAAGGCCAACCAGTATGCGACCCGCGACCGCAAGGCCCGCAAGCGCAACTTCCGCGCCCTGTGGATTCAGCGCATCAACGCCGCCGTGCGTCTGTATGACATCGAGATGACCTATTCGCGCTTCATCAACGGTCTGGCGAAAGCCGGGATCGAGGTGGACCGCAAGGTTCTGGCTGATCTGGCCGTGCACGAGCCGGAGGCGTTCAACGCCATCGCCGCGCAAGCCAAGGCCGCGCTGGCCTGATCGGTTCAGCCCTGCTGAATGCAAGCCCCTGCCGGGTCCCGGCGGGGGCTTTTTCATGTCCGAAGGCCAAAAACACTCCATCACCTCTCGGCCAGATGGCGAAAACCCTTTGCTTGCCTCTGCCAAAGGGTGCATCCCGGTAACAGGGAGCATGGTTTCGCCGCGCTGGCCCCGTGGCGACAAAAGCGAAAGGACAGTTCGCATGACAGCAATCATCGGGTTTCTGAACACAATATTCTGGGGCTATGTCCTGATTTATGGCCTTCTGGCTGTTGGTGCCTTCTTCACTGTGCGACTCGGCTTTCTTCAGTTTCGACATTTCGCCGAGATGTTCCGCTGCGTGATGGGCTCGGGCGCGACCGACAGAGACGGGATTTCGCCCTTCCAGGCGCTGACCGTGAGCCTCGCCTCGCGCGTGGGCACCGGCAATATCGCGGGTGTGGCGGTTGCACTGTATCTGGGCGGCCCCGGCGCGATCTTCTGGATGTGGATGGTGGCGCTGGTCGGTATGGCGACCGCTTACGCCGAAAGCACGCTGGCCCAGCTTTACAAGACCCATGGCGCCGAGGGCGGCATTTATCGCGGCGGCCCGGCCTTCTATATTTCGCGCGGGCTTGGGCTGCCGTGGCTGGGTGCCATCTTCTCGGTCTGTCTGATCATCTCGTTCGGGCTGGTGTTCAATGCCGTTCAGGCCAATTCCATCGCCGACGCCTTCGCAGGCGCATTTGGCCTGCCGAAGCTTGCCACCGGCCTGCTTGTCGCGGTGCTGACCGGCGTCGTGATCTTTGGTGGCGTGCGCCAGATCGCCCGTGTGGCCGAGATTGTGGTGCCGTTCATGGCCGGGGTCTATCTGCTGCTGGCCATCGTGGTTCTGGTCATGAACATCGGCGCTGTTCCCGGCGTGCTGGGCCAGATCTTCGCCAGTGCCTTCGGATTTGGCGCGGCGGCGGGTGGCTTCGCAGGCGGAATTGCGGCTGCGGCGCTGAACGGTATCAAGCGCGGCCTCTTCTCGAACGAAGCTGGCATGGGGTCTGCCCCGAACATCGCGGCCACCGCCAGCCCGGCGCCGCACCACCCCTCCAGCCAGGGCTTCGTGCAGTCGCTGGGCGTGTTCATCGACACGCTGCTGGTGTGCACCGCAACCGCCGTGATGATCCTGCTGTCGGGCGTGCTGGATCCGACGAACGGTGTAACAGGCACAGCGCTGACCCAGGCCGCGCTGACCCATCACTTCGGCAGTTTCGGCGCGATCTTCGTGGCAGTGGCGATCTTTTTCTTCGCCTTCACCTCGATCATCGGCAATTACGCCTATTGCGAAAGTGCGATGGAGTTTCTGGGCCTGGGCCACAAGGGGGCCCTGACCGGCCTGCGCGGTCTGGTGCTGATCATGGTGATCTGGGGGGCGCTTCAGGCGGTTGCCACGGTGTTCGACTTCGCCGATGCCTCAATGGGGCTGATGGCGACGATCAACCTGATCGCCATTGTCGCCCTGTCTGGCGTGGTCGCCGCGCTGACCCGCGACTACCTTGCGCAGCGCAAGGCGGGGCAGGAGCCGCGTTTCCATATTGCCGAACATCCGGGCCTCGCACGCGGGGTCGAGCCGGAAATCTGGAAGTGACACCACATTGCAGGGGCGGGGCACGGCGCCTCGCCCTTGCAAATCCGCCCCTGCCCCGCTAGCACGATGCCGCAAGAAGCGGAGGCGGACATGGACCTGAGCGAACTTCGTGGCAAGTATATCGAGGCTGTCGCCGGTGCCGCCGACGAGACCGCGCTGGAAGAGGTGCGACTGGCTGCCCTTGGCAAGAAGGGCGAGATTTCGGCGCTGATGGCGACGCTGGGCAAAATGGACCCGGAAGAGCGCAAAAGCTCCGGCGCCGCACTGAACGTGCTGAAGACCGAAATCGACGCCGCGCTGCGCGCCCGCAAGTCGGCGCTGTCCGATGCGGCGCTGGATGAACGGCTGAAAGCCGAGTGGCTGGACGTCACCCTGCCCGGCCGGCCGCGCCGTACCGGCACCATCCACCCGGTCAGCCAGGTGATGGACGAACTGACTGCAATCTTCGCCGACATGGGGTTCTCGGTCGCCGAAGGCCCGCAGGTCGAAAGCGACTGGTACAACTTCGACGCGCTGAACATTCCGCCGGAGCACCCTGCCCGGCAGGAGCATGATACCTTCTTCATGCACCGCGCCGAGGGCGACAACCGCCCGCCGCATGTGCTGCGCACCCATACTTCGCCGGTACAGATCCGCGCCATGATGGATCAGGGCGCCCCGATCCGCGTCATTGCGCCGGGCCGCGTCTACCGCATGGACATGGACCAGACCCACACCCCGATGTTCCATCAGGTCGAGGGGCTGGCGATCGAGCGCGACATTTCGATGGCGAACCTCAAATGGGTGCTGGAGGAATTCTGCCGCGCCTTCTTCGAGGTCGACAAGGTCGAGTTGCGCTTCCGCGCCAGCCACTTCCCCTTCACCGAACCTTCCGCCGAAGTGGACATCCGCTATTCCAACGTCGGCGGTCAGCTGAAGATCGGCGAAGGCGACAAGTGGATGGAGATTCTGGGCTCTGGCATGGTGCATCCCAAGGTGCTGGCCGCCGCCGGGGTGAACCCGGACGAATGGCAGGGCTTCGCCTTCGGCATGGGGATCGACCGCATCGCGATGCTGAAATACGGCATCCCCGACCTGCGCGCCTTCTTCGAGGCCGATCTGCGCTGGCTGCGCCATTACGGCTTTGCCGCGCTGGATCTGCCGGACCTGCCCGGTGGCCTCAGCCGCTGAGACAAGGGCGCCCACGGGCGCCCTTTTCATTTGCAGTCAGATGATCTGGAAGTGATCGGCATTGAGCCGGGTGCCATCCGTCACTTCGGCCACCAGCACCTTGACCCGGCCGCCCACCCCGTCCGCATCATACCAGAGCCTGCCGCTCGCCCGGTGATAGATCAGGTGATCATCGGCATCGCGGGCGCGCAGACCGAAGGTCAGCATATCCTCCGGCAGGCTGCCGCCGATCATGCTGAATGCCCTGAAGACATCATTGTCGAGCAGGATCATGTCGCGCGAAGACTGGAAATCCTGGATCGTGTCAAAATGCGCGTCCCCCGGACGGGTATCGAAGACGAACTGATCCGATCCCGCACCGCCAATCAGCGTATCATGCCCCGCACCGCCGGACAGGGCATCATTGCCGCTGCCGCCTGACAGACGATCATTCCCGGCCTCCCCGACCAGATTGTCGCTGCCCGCCTGCCCCAGCAACGTGTCGCTGCCTGCGCCGCCATAAACGCGATCATCGCCGCCCCGCGCCTCAACCCGGTCGCGCCCCCCGCCAGCAAGAAGGGCGTCACTGCCTGCCCCGGCGATGATCGTGTCATTCCCGGCAAGAAGCTTGTTCACCGCTGCTGCCGAATCGTCGCGGATCAGATGATCTGCAAACTGCGCCGCCGGGATGCTGAGGCCGCTCAGCTTCAGCACGGTATCGCCATCGACCTTCCATGTAATCCCTTGCAGCCGCCCGCCGATAACGGCGACCAGATTGGCACCGGAAAACTGATAAGCCAGCCCCCGCCCCGAAAAGGTCAGCGAATCCGAGCCGGAATCGTAGACGGTCAGCGCCGTGCTCTGGGCATTCACGAAATCATAGCCAAAAACCCGCTCAGAAAAAGACGAGCGGATTTCGAACATATCGAAATAGGGAACCGCCCGATTCGGAGTAAAAACCAGTCGCGCCATCACGCCCTCCTGAAATATCGGAGCGAATGGTCGCGCCCCGAGGGTGATGCGTCAACTGGTTTTACCCCGATTTCCCCTGATCAGGTAAAACGGTTGTCGCGGGGGAAGCCACGGGGCGCCATGGCGCCCGCAGCGGCTCGGCCACCCTTCCACTGGGTCAGATCGGTTTCGGTCCTCGTGCGACCTGCCGGATCTTTCCAGCTCAGGCCGTCCGCAAGCGAGAAGGTGATGGCATCGCTCAGCCCACCATCCTTGTACTTTTGCAACCTGACGCCCTTGCCCTTCGCCATTTCCGGCAGTTCGGACAGTGGGAAAACCAGCAATTTGCGATTTTCGCCCACCACAGCGACATGATCGCCCCGGATGCGGCGGCAAAGCGCGGTGCGGATGCCATCCTTTACGGTCAGCACCTGCTTGCCCGCGCGCGTCTGGGCCACCACCTCGTCCGAAGGCACGATGAACCCGTCTCCGGCGGTCGAGGCCACCAGAAGCTTTTCCCCCCCGCGCCACACCATGAGATCGGTGATATCGGCGTCGTTCGGCAGGTCGATCATCAGGCGCACGGGTTCGCCCATACCACGTCCGCCCGGCAGATTGGCCCCCAGCAGCGTGTAGAAGCGGCCATTGGCGCCAACGACCAGAATCCGGTCCGTCGTCTCGGCATGGAAGATGAAGCGGCCCTCGTCGCCATCCTTGAACTTGGCGTCGATGTCGAGCGGCTGGTGGCCTTTCATGGCCCGGATCCAGCCCATCCTGGAGCAGATCACCGTGATCGGCTCGCGCTCGATCATGGCCTCCAGCGGCACTTCCTCGACCTCGGCCATATCGGCGAAGGTGCTGCGACGGCGGCCTGCCTCGGTATTCTTGCCGAATTGCACCTGCACCCCGGCCAGATCACGGCCGATACGCTGCCATTGCAGGCCCGGATCCCCCAAAAGGGCCATCAGATCCTCGCGTTCGGCGCGCAGTTCATCCCGTTCGGCAACAAGTTCCATCTCTTCCAGCCGGCGCAGACTGCGCAGCCGCATGTTGAGAATGGCTTCGGCCTGCACTTCGGTCAGTTCACCCTTGCCGGGTTTCGGCGGCACATAATCGGCCTCAGAGGTCGCCCGCCGGTGCTTCTTGCCCCAGCTTTCGGCCATCAGCGCCGCCTTCGGGTCCTCGTCATAGCGGATGATGTCAATCACCCGGTCGAGGTTCAGGAAGGTGATGATGAACCCTTCAAGGATTTCAAGCCGGTGGTCGATCTTCTCGATCCGGTGCTGCGTGCGGCGGGTCAGAACCTCGCGCCGGTGATCGAGGAAAGCGCGCAGCACATCCTTCAGGCTGCACACTTTCGGCACACGCCCGTCGATCAGCACATTCATGTTCAGGCTGAAGCGGACCTCAAGATCGCTGTTCTTGAACAGCATCCCCATCAGCATGTCAGGGTCAATGGTGCGAACGCGCGGTTCCAGCACGATGCGCACATCCTCGGCGCTTTCGTCACGCACATCGGCCAGAGCGGGCACCTTCTTTGTGGTGATGACCTCGGCCAGACGCTCGATCAGCTTGGATTTCTGCACCTGATAGGGGATCTCGGTCACGACGATCTGCCACTGGCCGCGCCCCAGATCCTCCACCGCCCAGCGGGCGCGCAGGCGGAAAGCCCCGCGCCCCGTGCGATAGGCGTCAAGGATGCTGTCGCGCGGTTCCACGATCACACCGCCGGTCGGGAAATCGGGGCCAGGCACCAGCTTCACCAGTTCCTCGTCCGACACATCGGGGTCGGCAATCATCGCCAGACAGGCATCGATCAGCTCGTGCAGGTTATGCGGAGGGATATTGGTCGCCATACCGACCGCAATGCCGCTGGCGCCGTTGGCCAGAAGATTCGGGAAGGCCGAAGGCAGCACCGCAGGCTCTTCCAGACGGCCATCATAGTTCGGGCGGAAATCAACGGCGGTTTCGTCGATCCCTTCCATCAGCGCCTCGGTCAGCGCGGTGATCCGCGCCTCCGTGTAACGGCTGGCGGCGGCATTGTCGCCGTCGATATTGCCAAAGTTGCCCTGCCCGTCGACGAGCGGATAGCGCATGTTGAAATCCTGCGCGAGCCGCACCATCGCGTCATAGATCGCCGCATCGCCATGGGGGTGAAAGTCCCCCATCGTATCGCCCGCGATCTTGGCGGATTTCAGAAACCCGCCCGTCGGGCTGAGCCGCAGCCGCCGCATCGCCCAGAGAATCCGCCGATGCACCGGCTTCAGCCCGTCGCGCGCATCGGGCAGCGCCCGGTGCATGATGGTCGACAACGCATAGGTCAGATAGCGCTCGCCGATGGCGCGACGCAGCGGCTCCGACACGGTGACGGGCTCGATCTTGGGGGTCTCGGGTTCCTTGCTCATGGATGTGGTGTAATCGCGGCCCGCGCGCCGGTCCAGCCGGATTTGCCGTCAGGGGGAAAACCGCCGCTTTTTTCCACACGAAACCGTAAACTTCTGTGATAATGCGGGCAGGTCCGAGTGATTCAGGTTGGGATTTGTGATGCTGCGGCTGCTGGCTTTTCTTTGCGCGGGAATGTTCGCCATTCTCCTTATCGGAGGAGAGGATCACGGCCAATTGCGCCCTGGTCTCGTCGCACAGGACAGCCTTGCCCAAGCGCCCGCCCCACGGATCACAAGCCCGGCACAACCGGCTGCGGTGATTGAAGCCGCCTATACCCCCGAGGCCGCGGCACAACCCGCCGCCGCCCATCTTCCTGTCGTGCTGCCTCTGATCAAACCCGTGGCCGAACTGCCCGAACCGGAAGCGACCGAGCCCGAGGCAGAGATTCGCTATGTCAGCGCCCGCGCGGTGAATGTGCGCGAAGGGCCATCCACGGAGTTTCCCGTGGTCGAACGTCTGACCCGTGGCGAGGCGATCCGCGTCATGTGGGTCGAGGATAACGGCTGGGTTCATATCGTGATCGAGGGGGACGGGATTTCCGGCTTCGTCTCGGGCGATCTGCTGTCCGCTACCGCCCCCTGACTCCAAGCGCATTGCAATGCGCCCGGTCAGCGCCTAATCCGGGGAAAAACCCCGGAGCAGCGCATGACCACCCCCCGTACCGTCCTGATCACAGGCTGTTCGTCCGGCATCGGGCTTGATGCAGCGCGGGGTTTGAAAGCACGCGGCTGGCGCGTCTTTGCCACCTGCAGGCAGGAGGCCGATTGCGCCCGTCTGCGCGGCGAGGGACTGGAAAGCTTCGTGCTGGACTATGCTGACGAGGCCAGCATCGCGGCCGCCGTGGACGAGGTAAAAAGCCGCACCGGCGGACGGCTGGACGCGCTTTACAACAACGGCGCCTTTGCCTGTCCCGGTGCGACCGAAGACCTGCCCCGCGCCGCGCTGCGCGAAATTTTCGAGGTCAATCTGTTCGGATATCACGATCTCAACCGCCGGGTGATCCCGTTGATGCGAGCGCAGGGACATGGACGAATCGTCAACTGTTCCTCGGTCCTCGGACTGGTCGGGATGAAATGGCGCGGCGCCTATGTTGCCACGAAATTCGCGCTGGAAGGGCTGACCGATGTGCTGCGGATCGAGATGCAGGGCACCGGCATCGAGGTCATCCTGATCGAGCCGGGCCCGATTCCCACCCGCATCCGTCAGAACTCGATCCCGCATTTCGAGAAGTGGATCGATTGGGAAAATTCGGCCCGCGCCGAGGAATATCGCACGCTTCTTGGCCGCCTTTACAACGAACGCACCAGGCCCGACCTGTTTGAACTGCCCTGCTCCGCCGTCACCGCAAAACTGATTCACGCGCTGGAAAGCCCGCGCCCGCGTCCGCGCTACTATGTCACCAAAGCCACGCATCTGATGGGCGCCGCGCGCCGGATCCTGCCGACGCGGGTACTGGACTGGCTGATCGCCAAGGGCTGAAATCAGGCCCCGGGACAAGAAAGCCCTCGCCTTTCGCGCCGGGGTCGCTACATCTGCGGCAAGCTCAGGAAGGAAATGCCATGCTTCTGAAAGACCCGCTTTTCCTGCTTGCCGCCGGGGCAAGCTTTGTCGTGCTGATCGTGCTGATGATCGGTATTGGCGGCTTTGCCAAGGGCGGCGATTTCAACCGCAAACATGCCAACCGCCTGATGCGCTATCGCATCATCGCGCAAGCCATCGCGGTGCTGCTGATCGTTCTTTTCGCATGGCTGCATCAACGTGGAGGCATGTGATGGTCGTTCTGTCGAAAATCTACACCCGGACCGGCGACGCGGGACAGACCGCGCTTGGAAACGGTGCGCGGGTTGCCAAGCATGATGCCCGCGTGCAGGCCTATGGCACGGTGGATGAAACCAATGCGACCATCGGACTGGCCCGGCTGCACGCGACCGGCGACATGGACGCGGCGCTGAAGCGCATTCAGAATGATCTGTTCGATCTGGGCGCCGATCTGTGCCGCCCCGATATGGCGAAGGATCACGAGGCCGGCTATGTGCCCCTGCGCATCATCGCCACCCAGGTCGCCCGGCTGGAGACCGAGATCGACGCGATGAACGCGAAGCTGGAGCCGCTGCGCAGCTTCATCCTGCCGGGGGGCAGCGCGCTTGCCGCCTGTCTGCACCTCTGCCGCACGGTATCGCGCCGGGCTGAACGGCTGGCGGTGGAACTTGCAGGGGTCGAGGATGTGAACCCGGAAGCCGTGAAATACCTCAATCGCCTCAGCGACTGGTTTTTCGTTGCCGCCCGCATCGCGAATGATGATGGCCGGGCCGACATCCTCTGGGTGCCAGGCCAGTCGCGTTAAGCGCGCGGGGGGCCTGACCTAACGTCAATGACGCGGCGTCGTGCGCCATCACCGCGTCGCTTTTGGATTGTTTTCCGGATGCGGCACGGGCTAACAACGCTGCGGAGAGCTTGGAAAGACCCCGCGGGGTCGGGAATCTGGGAGATTGCCGCTGATGAAGGTTTTGGTACCTGTCAAACGCGTGATTGACTACAACGTGAAGGTTCGCGTTAAAGCGGACGGTAGCGGGGTTGATCTGGCGAATGTGAAGATGTCGATGAACCCGTTTGACGAGATCGCGGTGGAAGAGGCGATCCGTCTGAAGGAAAAGGGAACCGCGTCGGAGATCGTCGTGGTGTCCATTGGCGTGAAGCAGGCGCAGGAAACGCTGCGGACGGCGCTGGCAATGGGCGCGGACCGCGCGATCCTGGTCGAGGCGGCTTCGGACGTGCATACCGACATCGAGCCGCTGGCGGTTGCGAAGATCCTCGCAGCCGTGGTGAAGGCCGAAGAGCCGGGTCTGGTTCTGGCCGGCAAGCAGGCGATCGACAATGACATGAACGCCACCGGCCAGATGCTGTCGGCTCTGCTGGGCTGGTCGCAGGCGACCTTCGCCAGTGAACTGGCAGTGGACGGCGACAGCGCGACGGTGACGCGCGAGGTCGACGGCGGGCTTCAGACCATCAAGGTGAAGCTGCCCGCAGTTGTGACCGTGGACCTGCGCCTGAACGAGCCGCGCTATGCCTCGCTTCCGAACATCATGAAAGCGAAGAAGAAGCCGCTGGAAGAAAAGACCGCTGCCGATTTCGGCGTCGACGTCACACCGCGCCTGACCGTGGTGAAGACCGTCGAACCCGCCGGGCGGAAGGCAGGCGTGAAGGTCGGTTCGGTCGACGAGCTGATCGCGAAACTGAAAGACGAAGCGGGGGTGATCTGATGGCTGTTCTCCTTCTGGCCGATGTGAATGGTGGCCAGCTTGCCACCGATTCGGTTGCGAAAACCTTGACGGCCGTAGCCGGTCTGGGCGAAATCCACGTTCTCGTGGCCGGTGAAGGCGGCGATGCGGCAGCGACCGAAGCTGCGGGCCTTGCCGGCGTGACCAAGGTACTCTTCGCCGACGGGCACGACTATTGCCATGGCATGGCTGAAGCGACGGCGGCTCTGGTTGTGGGTCTGGCCGGCAACTACAGCCACATCTGCGCCCCGGCGACCGCTGCGGCGAAGAACGTGCTGCCGCGCGTCGCGGCGCTGCTGGATGTGATGGTGCTGTCGGATGTGACCGCCGTGGTCGACGCCGACACGTTCGAGCGTCCGATCTATGCGGGCAACGCCATCCAGACCGTGAAATCCGGCGACAAGGTGAAGGTCTTCACCGTGCGGACGGCGGCTTTCGCGGCGGCGGGCACCGGCGGTTCGGCATCGGTCGAGAAGGTCTCGGGTGCGACGGCCGAGGGGCTGTCGTCCTGGGTGGAAGACAAGGTGGCGGCGTCGGATCGCCCGGAACTGACCTCGGCGAAGATCGTCGTCTCGGGCGGCCGCGGTGTCGGCTCGGAAGCCGATTTCGCGCTGATCGAAAAGCTGGCCGACAAGCTCGGCGCTGCTGTGGGCGCCTCGCGCGCGGCCGTCGATTCGGGCTATGCGCCGAACGACTGGCAGGTGGGTCAGACCGGCAAGGTCGTCGCCCCCGCGCTTTATGTCGCCGTCGGCATCTCGGGCGCCATCCAGCACCTCGCCGGCATGAAGGACTCGAAGGTCATCGTCGCCATCAACAAGGATGAAGAAGCCCCGATCTTCCAGGTCGCAGACTACGGCCTCGTCGCGGACCTCTTCACCGCCGTCCCCGAGATGACCGACAAACTCTGATCCCGAAAGGGATGTGAAGGAGAGGCCGCGCGATCTGCGCGGCCTTTTCATCTCTTATCGCGCCAACAAGGCCGCCAGATGCGCCGCGACCTCTGCATGCGCAGCAGGCCCCGGCAACAGCCGGGCAGCGGGCAGATCCAGCGCGGAAAACAACATTCCCTCCGTGCCCTGCGCCCGCGCCTCTGCGCTGATGATGACCTCGGCATAGGCCGCTGCCGCGGGCCGCAGCGCATCCACCATGGCCCGTGTCACCAGCAGCGGGTCGGCTGCCATGTCCACACCGCCGTCCGGTGGCGGGTTCTCCCCCGCCCATAGCAGCGTCACCGGCACCGCCAGCACTTCGATCAGCGCGTGCATCCGCTCCAGCCAGGCAGCGCGCAACTCATCGGCAACACGCTCGAACCGAAGGGGAGAGATCCGGCGCAATTCGGTCAGCATATGCCGGGTGAAGTTGAACTCGGTAAAGTCGACCTCGCGGAACAGCATCCGCAGCAAAGGGCGCGCGGTCAGAAAGCGATCATTGCGCCGGGGATGCACCCGGTAGTAACGATTGCTCAGATTCTGCGCCCCTGGAATCTGAAGCACCACCGCCTCGGCGCCTGCCGCGATGGCAAGCACTTCCGGGTCCCCCAGATAGGCGTCGACGCCCGCGTTGGGGATCCCCAGATTCACCACAGTATGACCTGTCGCGCGGGCAACCAGCGCCGGATAGGCATGTTCGACGAATTTTCCGTAGGTCATCGTCCCGCCCAGCATCGCCCAGTAGGGTTGATCCAGTCGCGCGGCTGGCCCGCGGAAGCTCAGCTTCGACGCGCCATACCGGCATGGCGCATAATCCGGCGCACCAGCGCCCGGTCCAGTAAAACTCATTGGTCCCACCCATGTCTTTTACACCCGCGTCCAGATTGCGCCGCAGTTCTTGCCAAACCGCTAACCCCGGCATTCGCTTCAAATTTCTTGTATCCGTTCCCGGCTTGCGCCCATCCCGTTCCCGCGCATAAGGTTCCGGGGACACTGGTGGAGGCGTGAATGACAATCGAGACGGTGGGCGTGATCGGCGCCGGACAGATGGGCAACGGGATCGCGCATGTGTTTGCGCTGGCGGGCTATGAGGTGCTGCTGAACGACATCAGTGCCGAAAGCCTTGAAAAGGCTGTCACCACCATCGACAAGAACCTTGAGCGTCAGGTCGGACGGGGCAAGGTTTCGGCCGAGGACAAGGCCGCCGCCATGGCGCGCATCAAGACCACGCTGACCCTGACGGATCTGGGCCAGACCGATCTGGTGATCGAGGCGGCAACAGAGCGTGAAACGGTCAAGCAGCAGATTTTCGACGCGCTGCTGCCGCATCTGAAACCTACGACAATCCTGACCTCGAACACCTCGTCCATTTCCATCACGCGCCTCGCCAGCCGGACCGACCGCCCGGAAAAATTCATGGGGTTCCACTTCATGAACCCCGTGCCGGTGATGCAGTTGGTAGAGCTGATCCGTGGCATCGCCACCGACCAGCCGACCTATGAGGCGCTGTTGGCCGTGGTGAACAAGCTGGGCAAAACCGCCGCCTCGGCCGAGGATTTCCCGGCCTTCATCGTGAACCGCATTCTGGTGCCGATGATCAACGAGGCGGTCTATACGCTGTATGAGGGCGTGGGCAACGTCCGCTCCATCGACGAATCGATGAAGCTGGGCGCCAATCACCCGATGGGTCCGCTGGAGTTGGCGGATTTCATCGGGCTGGATACCTGCCTCGCCATCATGAACGTGCTGCATGACGGGCTGGCGGATACGAAATACCGTCCCTGCCCGCTGCTGACGAAGTATGTGGAGGCGGGCTGGCTGGGCCGCAAATCCGGCCGGGGCTTCTATGATTACCGGGGAGACACGCCGGTCCCGACGCGCTGAGCCTTCGGCTCAGCGTCCAAGATCGAGGGTCAGCTGCCGCAGCCAGGCAAGGAAGCCACGCGGGTTGCTTTCCCATTCCTTCAGCGCCTCGGGCGGGATCGGCTGCCCGATGAAAGGCCGCTGCGGCTTGAACAGCGCGCGCTTGATTTCATAAAGCAGCAGCCCCTGCCGGAGCGTCGCCGACAACTTGTCGGCAATCTGATAGGCGCGGCTGTTCTGCCCGGTGAAATGGATCGGCACCACCGTTGCGCCGGAACGCATGATCATCTTGTGGGTGAAGGGGTTCCATTCCGGCTCGATCGCCGGACCGAACCAGCCCTCTGATACCGCCACCTTGCCCGCCGGGAACAGGATGACCAGCCCGCCACGCTTCAGATGCGCCATGGTCAGCGCCCGCATCTCCAGCCCCGCCTCGCGCGCGTTTTCCTCATGCGGGAAGGGGACCGGGATCATGAACTCCTCGATCTCGGGAATGCCGGTCAGCAGCGAGCGGGTCAGGATCTTGAAATCCGGCCGCACGCGCGACACCATTTCAGCCATCACCATGCCGTCGACCAGACCATGCGGATGGTTGGCCACCACGACCACAGGGCCGGTCGCGGGAATACGGGCAATCTCGTCCGGCGGGGTCTGGATCTCGATCCCCATCTGGCGGATCGCCTTGGGCCAGAACGGGGCGCCAAACGGGGCACCCGAACGCTCGAACTGACGGATCAGCCGCAGGAGCGTGATCTTGGCCGTCAGCCATTCAATCGCGCGGATCGTGCCAGCCTTGAACGGATTCGTGAAAGTGCCTGCATAGGACAGGCGGCGCATGTCATACTGGCGCTCGTCCGTCGGGCGCGGGGTGGGTTCGGTCACGGTTTTCGGCCCCGTCACCTGTCTTCGCCAAAGCGGTTGGCGACCAGAGCCGACAGGGCCTCGCACAGCGCCTCGGCCTGCGGGCCTTCCGTCACGACAGAAATCGACGTCCCGCGCGAGGCACCCAGCATCAGAAGACCCATGATCGAGTCACCTGAAACCGTCATTCCGTCTTTGGAAACCTCGGCGCGCGCATCATATTCCTCGACACATTCCACGAACTTGGCCGAAGCGCGGGCATGCAGCCCCTTCTCGTTGACGATGCGCAACTCGCGACTGATCATGCATTCCCCCCCTGCCCCGGCGCGGGTTCCCCGCCCAGATCAAGGCTGTTGATATACTTGCGCCCGGCGTCCAACGCCAGACTTACCGCTTCCGCAAGCGGAAGGTCGCGCGATTTGGTCAGCTTGATCAGCATGGGCAGGTTCGCACCATAAAGGATGCGCCGGTTGCGCGCGGCACAGGCGGGAAGCGACAGGTTCGACGGCGATCCACCGAACATATCGGTCACCACCACGACGCCCTCGCCCCGGTCCACTGCGTCGGCAGCAGCGCAAATCTCGGCCGATTTGGCGCCACGGTCGTGTTCGTCCTCGATGGCAATGGCGCTCATTGCCTGCTGCGCGCCCACGACGTGTTCGACAGCAGCGAGATACTCCCGTGCCAGACCGCCGTGCGCCACGATCACAATACCGATCAAACCCCGATCACCCAGATCATTGCGGTCGCCCCCCGGCGGACCGTCTTTCAAGTTCCCTGTGTCGTTTTGACACCGCCCAGCCGGCTTCTGCAAGTGCATTGGCCATGAATTCCGCTACGGCGACAGAACGATGTTGCCCGCCGGTACAGCCGAAGCCGATACTCAGATGCGCCTTCCCCTCGGCCGTTTGTTCCGGCAGAAGAAACAGGATCAGATCGCGCAATTTTGACGTGTATTCCTGAAATCGCGGATCGTCGGCCACATAAGCCGCAACCTGCGGATTTCTCCCGTCCAGAGCGCGCAATTCGGGCTGCCAGTGCGGATTGTTGAGAAACCGGCAATCAAAGATCATGTCCAGCCCGCGCGGCACCCCACGTTTGTAGCTGAAGCTTTGCAGCGAAACCGCAAGTCCTGGCGCCCCTTCGCCACGAAACCATTCCGCGATCTCGGCCTTCAGATCATGCGGTGACATCTCGGTCGTGTCGATCAGATGGTCGGCGCGAACGCGAATCGGTGCCAGCAGATCAATCTCGCGGTCGATGCCCAAGGCCGGGGTTTCCGCGGCGGCAAGCGGATGCCGCCGCCGGGTTTCCGAATATCGGCGGATCAGTTCGGCCGGTGCGCAATCCAAATACAGAAGCTCCAGATCCACCCAGGGGTCGGCGGTCAGCGTATCGACCAGCTCGATCAGCGCCGTTGCACTGAACTCGCGGTTGCGCACGTCAATGCCCAGCGCGATGGGCCGCCCCAGCGGCGGGCCATCCAGCACGCGCGGGATCAGGCTCAGCGGCAGGTTATCGATGACCTCGTAGCCCAGATCCTCCAGAGCGTGAATGGCCGTGGACCGACCGGCACCCGACGGGCCGGTCACCAGCACGATGCGGAAATCCCCCGATTTGGCGGTGGCGCCGTCCATCATCCAACCCTTCCTTCGCCCCGCAACCATTGCAGAAGCGCATATTCAAGATGAGGGTTACCGCACCCCAACACAAGGTCGAGCGCACGACCAAGCACGGGGATGTGTCGTTGCGGCGGCAGCCGATCCGTCTCGGGGCGCGACAGGTCGGTCACCAGCCGCAGTTTCACCCCACTTACATGCGCCGCATGCAGAAGGCCGACGCCACGCGCCTCGATCATGCCGGCAAGACGGGGGGGCGGAGAGGCGATCACATCCTCCCCCTCACACCGCATCTGAACCTGGTCATCGGCGACCAGCGTGGCCCCCGATGCCATCATACGCAACGCGAGGCTGGATTTGCCGCTGCCTGACGGCCCAAGGATCAACAGCCCCTGCCCGCCGACCGCAACACAGGAGCCATGGATCAGCCCGGACGGCGCCGCGCCCCCGCCGTCAGACCGGGAGGCCGACGACAAAACGGGCCCCCAGTGGCTCGGAGGTGATATCGGCGTCGGTCGGGCGGATGTTCTCGGCCCAGATCACGCCGCCATGCGCCTCGACGATCTGCTTGGAAATCGCAAGACCAAGGCCAGAGTGATTGCCAAAATCCCCCTGCGGCCGTTCCGAATAGAAGCGCTTGAACACCTTGGTCAGCGCCGCTTCGGGAATGCCCGGCCCGGTATCTTCTACCACCACCAGCACGCGGTTATCCCGCCGCCGCGCCCAGACCCGCACGGCATCACCTTCGTCGCAGAAGGAAATCGCATTGGTGATCAGGTTGACGAAAACCTGCGCCAGTCGGCCTTCGAGGCCGCGAATGATGATCGGGTCGGGTGGCAGGTCGGTGATGAACTCGACCTGTTTCGCCACGGCCTCCTGCGACAGATATTCGGTCAGGTTCGACAGGGTTTTGAGAAGATTGAACTCTTCTTCGTCTTCCTTGACCAGTTCACTGTCCAGCCGCGAGGCATTGGAGATGTCGCTGACCAGCCGGTCGAGCCTGCGTACGTCATGGTCAATCACCTCCAGCAGGCGGACACGCTGGTCATCGCGCTTCGCCAGATGCAGCGAGGCGACCGCTGAACGCAGGCTGGCAAGCGGGTTCTTGATCTCGTGTGACACATCGGCCGCAAACTGTTCGTTGGCGTCGATCCGGTCGTAAAGCGCCGCAACCATGCCGCGCATGGCAATCGACAGACGGCCGATTTCATCCGGGCGCGCGGTCAGGTCCGGGATGCGGACACGCCCCGGCGCCATCTTGCGGGCATCGCGGTCGCGCCCCAGTTCCGCCGCGGTTGCCAGATCGTTGAGCGGATTGGCAATGGTCGAGGCAAGAACGAGGCTCAGCCCGACCGAAACCAGCAGCGCGATAATGAACATTTGCAACACCTGCTCACGTTCATAGCGGACCAGCCGGTCAATCTCGCCCTCAGCAGAAGTCAGGGCCAGAACCCCCACAACGGCGCCGTTCTGGCGGATCGGCGTGGCGACAGAGAATACAGTGCCGCCCTCCGATGTCCGCGCGGTATCCACCGCCGTCTCCCCCGCCTGCGCGACCGGCAGCAACGCGCGCGCCAGGGCCTCGCCATCCGGCGCTCCCGGTTGCGGCTCATGCGTAGTCAGAAGATTGGAGACCCAGTCCCACGACCGGTTCAGAAAATCGGTGATGATCGTTGCCCGCGCATCCTCCAGTACCGGAAGCGCGGTGCCCCTGCCCCGTGCCACCACCGCCCCGGTGGCGTCGAAGACATGCATTTCGACCCCCGGACCAAGATCAGGCGCGACTGGCAGCGCCGCATCCAGCACGCCACCATCCGCCAGCCTGGCCTCGAACACGCGGGCCGAAAGCTGTGCCTCAGTCACCAGCCCCTGTTCGCGTTGCAGCACCAGGCTGTCGCGGAAAGGATTCAGGAACAGAACCCCGGCGACCATGATGACCAGCGCCATCATGTTGAAGATCACGATCTTGCGGGCCAGCGGAGAATGGTTCAGCGCCACAAGCCCGCGCCGGGAACTGCGGGCCCGCAGCTCCAGCTCGGCCAGAGCCTCGGGCTTTTCCCAATCTTCACCGATCAGCACCTCGCTTTTGCGCGTGCCGTTTTCCTGCCGGTTCGTGCCGATCCGCTGCGCGACGGTCATGGCCGACGCTCACTCCTCATTATAGCGGTAGCCGATGCCATACAGCGTCTCGATTGCCGAGAAGTCGGGATCGGCCGCGCGCATTTTCTTGCGCAGGCGCTTGATATGGCTGTCGATCGTGCGGTCGTCGACATAGACCTGATCGTCATAGGCCACATCCATCAGCTGATCGCGGCTTTTCACGAAGCCGGGCCGCTGGGCAAGCGCCTGGAGCAGCAGGAATTCGGTCACCGTCAGCGACACGTCCTGCCCCTTCCAGGCCACCGCATGCCGCAGCGGATCCATCCGCAGCTGCCCGCGCTCCATGATCTTGTTTTCCTCGGTCACCGCGACCTCGCCGGTGGCGATCACCTCCTGACGCCGCAGCAGCGCGCGGATACGCTCGACCAGCAGACGCTGGCTGAAGGGCTTCTTGACATAATCGTCAGCGCCCATCCGCAGGCCCAGCACCTCGTCAATCTCATCGTCCTTGGAGGTAAGAAAAATCACCGGCATGCTGGTCTTCTGCCGCAGCCGTTGCAGCAGATCCATACCATCCATCCGGGGCATCTTGATATCAAGCACCGCCATATCGGGCAGGCGCCGGTTGAAGGCATCAAGCGCGGATTGACCGTCATTATAAGTTTCGACCTCAAAGCCTTCGGCCTCAAGAGTCATGGAAACCGACGTCAGGATATTCCTGTCGTCGTCCACAAGGGCGATCCTGGACATCTAGGGTTTTCCCGTACTGCTCGTTGTTATGAATTTTGACAACATTGTGGTTTTTCCTTGTTCCAGAATCAACAGGAAATCACGAATCAGGACCGCCAGCGCCCCAAGCATCGGCCCGAAAGGTTCAAGGAATGACTAATATGTCTCACCTTGAGGTTCCGACGACAAATGGTTGCGCTAAACCGTACTTGGTTGCGCTAACCGATGCAAAGGGCGCTGTTCCGTCACGAAACGGTCGTGTTATAGCGCGGGTGTCGACCCGCCCGTCCGGGCCGACCGGTAGTCTTTTGGCCCTGACTGCCGACGTGAACCTGAAGACGCCGCGCTTGCGGCACCGGGAGCTTGCACAATGACGCATGGACGCGTGAACCCCAGCCAAACGCTGGAAACCCAAGGCATCAGCGGTCTGGGAACGGTCTATTACAACTTCATCGAACCCTCGCTTGTCGAAGCGGCGGTGCAGCGCGGCGAAGGGCGTCTGGGCAAGGGCGGTGCATTCCTCTGCACCACCGGCCAGTTCACCGGCCGCTCGCCCAAGGACAAGCATGTGGTCCGCACCCCCGGGGTGGAAAACACGATCTGGTGGGAAAACAATGCCGCCATGGCACCGGAGGCGTTCGACCGCCTCTATGCCGACATGCTGGAACACATGAAGGGCCGCGACTATTTCGTGCAGGATCTCTATGCCGGGGCCGACCCCGAGCATCGGCTGGATGTGCGCGTCGTGACCGAACTCGCCTGGCATGGCCTGTTCATCCGTCACCTGCTGCGCCGCCCCGACCGGGCCGAGCTTGACAGCTTCGTGCCGGAATTCACCATCATCAACTGCCCCAGCTTCAAGGCCGACCCCGCCAAACACGGCTGCCGCTCGGAAACCGTGATCGCGCTGAACTTCGAAAAGAAGCTCATCCTGATCGGCAATACCGCCTATGCCGGCGAGAACAAGAAATCGGTCTTCACCCTGCTGAACTACATCCTGCCCGAAAAGGGCGTGATGGCGATGCATTGCTCGGCCAACCATGCGATTGGCAACCCCGAGGATACTGCCGTGTTCTTCGGCCTGTCCGGCACCGGCAAAACCACGCTTTCCGCCGATCCGTCGCGCATCCTGATCGGCGATGATGAACATGGCTGGTCGGACAAGGGCACCTTCAACTTCGAAGGCGGCTGCTACGCCAAGACGATCAACCTCTCGGCCGAAGCCGAGCCGGAGATCTATGGCACCACCTCGAAGTTCGGCACCGTGATCGAGAACATGGTCTACGATCCCGAGACGCTGGAGCTGGATTTCGATGATGCCAGCCTGACGCAGAACATGCGCTGCGCCTACCCGCTGGATTACATCTCGAATGCTTCGGACAATGGCATGGGCGGCCATCCGAAGAACGTGATCATGCTCACCTGCGATGCGTTCGGCGTGCTGCCGCCCATCGCGCGGCTGACCCCGGCGCAGGCGATGTATCACTTCCTGTCGGGCTTCACCTCGAAGACGCCGGGAACCGAGCGTGGCGTAACCGAGCCGACCCCGACCTTCTCGACCTGCTTCGGTGCGCCGTTCATGCCGCGCCGCCCCGAGGTTTATGGCAAGCTGCTGCAAGAGAAGATCGCGCAGCACGGCGCTGAATGCTGGCTGGTGAACACCGGCTGGACCGGCGGCAAGCACGGCACCGGCAAGCGCATGCCGATCAAGGCGACCCGCGCACTGCTGACCGCCGCGCTGGACGGCTCGCTCTCGAAGGTCGAATTCCGCAAGGACCCGAACTTTGGCTTCGAGGTGCCGGTTTCGGTGCCGGGCGTCGATGCGACCCTGCTGAACCCGCGGGAAACCTGGGCCGACAAGGCCGCCTATGACGCGCAGGCCGCCAAGCTGGTGTCGATGTTCGCCGAAAACTTCGGGCAATATGTGCCCTATATCGACCAGGACGTGAAGGCCGCCGCCATCGGCTGAGGCCCACCCGATCTTGAAGAAAGGCCCGCCGCTCTGGCGGGCCTTTTCACATGATGGCCCGCCGCATCAGATTGGCGCCCGTCAGCACCAGAAGCACCAGCGTCCACCAGCGGAATCGCTGCTGGTCCAGCCGGTCCTGCACCCATTGCCCGGCAACCATGCCCATCACCGAGGGCAGGATCAGCGCCATCGAAAACGGCAATGTCCGCGCATTCAGCACCCCCGATTGCAGATGCGCCGTCGTCAGCACAACTGCGCCGATCAGGAAGATCACGCCCTGAACCCGCACCATTTCGCGCTTGTCGGCACCGACCGACAGCAGGAACACCAGCACCGGCGGCCCCCAGACCCCGGAAATCCCGCCGTATAGCCCGCCCACCATGCCGAAGGCCCATTCCGCTCGGTTGCGGTGACGGAGGTTCAGCGCAAGGCTGCGCCCGGCAAGCTGCACCAAGGCAAACAGCGTGATCGGCAGGCCAAGGCAGAACAGGAACAGATCCTGCGGAATGACCCGCACGAATTGCGCCGAAATGACGATGAACACCACCGTCGCCGTGATCATCCGCCAATAGGCACGGCAGGATTCCAGCGCCGCTTGCCATCCTTGCCGGAATGCCTGACCAAGATTGGCCACCACGGTCGGCAGGATCAGCCCGGCCAGCGCCAGTTCAGGCGGCAGGAAGCTTGAAAAGGCCGAGATCATGATCATCGGCATCGCAAAACCGATGGCGCCTTTCACGAAGCCCGCAAACAGCGTCACCACCATCGCGGCCCAGAACACCGCCTCCGTCTGCCCCGCCATCAGGAAATCCATGCCCGCCCTCCTGTTTTTCCTTGCTTACCCGTTGAGGGGGGCAACTGCACGGCCTATTCGGATGCGACACTTTCCTACCCACAACACGCATGCTTTGAATTTTTGTTGCGCTGCGACTGCGAAAAGACTACGTCTTTCGCAACCGCAGAACCCCGAGGAATCGCCATGCCGCATGATGGACAAGCCGCGCCGAATTCGCCCCGTCTCGCCGATCTGACGGCGCTGACCGCCGCCGCCCTGCCTGAGGTTGAGGCACTGTTCACTGACGCGCGCGAGGCGCTGCGTGCCCGCGTCACCGTCGGCGGCAAGATTTCCGCCGCCGCGCTGGAAACCGAACAATTCGCGGCCCATACGCTCAGCTGGCTCGCCACCTATGTGGAAAGCCTCCGCCAATTGAACGCCTGGGCCGCGCGCCTGTCCGACCAGGGCAGCTTCGGCGAAATGGAGGCCCTGCTGCTCCAGATCGGGTTTGGTGAATATCTCTCGCAACTCGCGGGCGGCATTCCGATGTCGCAGAACGAAACCGCGCGTCTGTCCGACCTCGGGCTGCACTGGGCGCCGGGCGAGGCCGCGCAAACCCTGATGGCCAGCGGCAACAGCCCCGTCGCGCGGGCAGCGCTGGTCGCGCTGATGCGCGACAATCATGGCCGTGCCACCTTCGGCGCCACCGGCCTTGAGGAAGAACTGGAGATGATCCGCGACCAGTTCCGCCGCTTCGCCGATGAACAGGTCATTCCCAACGCGCATGACTGGCACCTGAAGGATGAACTCATCCCGATGGACATTATCGGGGCGCTGGCCGAAATGGGCGTCTTCGGCCTGACCATCCCCGAGGAATTCGGCGGCTTCGGCCTGTCCAAGGCCTCGATGGTCGTCGTCTCCGAAGAACTGTCGCGCGGCTATATCGGCGTCGGCTCACTGGGCACCCGGTCCGAGATTGCAGCGGAACTGATCCTCTGCGGCGGCACACCGGAACAGAAGGCGCAATGGCTGCCGAAACTCGCCAGCGGCGAGATCCTGCCCACCGCCGTCTTTACCGAACCGAACACCGGCTCTGATCTCGGCAGCCTGCGCACCCGCGCCGTCCGCACCGAGGACGGCTGGGAGGTTACCGGCAACAAGACCTGGATCACCCATGCCGCGCGCACCCATGTGATGACGCTGCTGGCCCGCACCGACCCCGACACGACCGACTGGCGCGGCCTGTCGATGTTCCTTGCCGAAAAGACTCCGGGCACCGACGAAAACCCCTTCCCCACCCCCGGCATGACAGGCGGCGAGATCGAGGTACTGGGCTATCGCGGCATGAAGGAATACGAACTCGGCTTCGACGGGTTCAAGGTGAAGGCCGAAAATCTGCTGGGCGGCCAGCCCGGCCAAGGCTTCAAGCAGCTGATGCAGACCTTCGAATCCGCCCGCATCCAGACCGCCGCCCGCGCCATCGGCGTGGCGCAATCGGCGCTGGAAACCGGCATGCGCTATGCCGAGGACCGCAAGCAATTCGGCAAGGCGCTGATCGAGTTTCCGCGCGTGGCGGGCAAGCTCGCCATGATGGCGGTTGAAATCAACATCGCCCGGCAACTGACCTATTTCAGCGCCTGGCAAAAGGATCACGACAAGCGTTGCGATCTTGAGGCGGGCATGGCCAAGCTGCTGGGCGCCCGCGTTGCCTGGGCCTCGGCTGACAACGCGCTGCAAATCCACGGCGGCAACGGCTTCGCGCTGGAATATCAGATCAGCCGCATCCTTTGCGACGCACGCATCCTAAACATCTTTGAAGGGGCCGCCGAGATTCAGGCCCAGGTCATCGCCCGCCGTCTGCTGGACTGACGGGATGAGAGCGGGCGCAGCCGGATGGCCCCTGGCTGTGCCTACACCCCGCCTCGGGATGGCCGTACCGCCCCGAGGCGGGGATGCAGACGCCCTGCAATGAAATAGGCGGCAACGAATCCCAGACCGCTGGCCAGAAACACCCCTGACAGCGGTGCCACCAGCAGCACGGCCCAGGCAACACCGGGTGTCAGCACGCCGGAAACGTCCCGGAAGCTGGAATAGACCGCCGCCATCTCGACCCGTTCCGATGGTTTGACCGACAGCATGAAGGGCAGACCACCCGCAGCGTCCAGTGTCACCAACCCGATCGAACCTGCCAGCAGGCACAGCACGGTGACCCATGGCCAGCCCGCCAGCAGACCGGCTGCCGTGAAGGTGATCATGCACAGCGCGAAAGCTCCCCGCACGGTGCGCCGTACCGAATGGCGCTGCACGAACCGCAGCATCAGCGGCGTGATGAACAGCAGCCCGTTCGACAGCGACAGGGCCACGCCACCCACCTTGTCGCCCAGACCCGCCTCGATACAGAAGATCGGCAGGTAGACGACATAAACCCACCATCCACAGCTTCGCAGCACCGCAAACAGCCAGCCGGCAATCAGCCGGGGCTGTCGGAAGAACCGGCCCAGATAGGCCAGCGGGTTGATGGCCGGGCCGCGCGCGCGCTGGATCTGCTTGCCGTTGCCCAGACGCAGGATCCAGAAGGTGACCAGCAGCGCAATGGCAAAGCCGCCTGCGATCAGGAAAGGCAAGGGCCGCCAGGCATCCCGCAACCAGACGCCAAGCAGCGGCCCCAGTGCCCAGGGGGCGGCGGCATAAACCATCTGGAGACTTTGGGTTCGCCCCAGGTCAGCCCGCGCCACATAGTCCAGCACATAGGCGTTGAAACACACGAAACAGGTCGCCGTGGCCAGCGCCATGGCCAGCAGCGCAAGCGGCACCGCCACCGGGCCACCGACCAGCGCCAGCGTCATCGCCACCAGATAGGACAGCGCCCCCGCCGTATAGACCCAGCGGCGGGCCACAAAACGTGTGGCCCAGGGCACCATCAGCCCCCAGAGCATCGAGATCAGCCCGACCACGAAATAGGCCCGGCTGACCGCCGCCGCATCCTGAAGTGCGTCATACATCACAAGGGGCATGACCGAGATGAGCGTGCCACGCACCGCCGCCTCCAGACCGGCCAGCAATGCGAAATTCTGAATCCGCGGCGTCGGCGAGTGCCGCAGGAACAGCGGTATGTATTTGTTGGCCATGCTCGTCTCCCGCCCCGACCTTGGCCGCGTTCCGGTGGGCAGGTCTTGACCGGAGGCGACACCGGATGTCGCGTGTAGCATTCCACCAGAGAAGGCAGCAGGCCCGCTATGAGCTTTCGCGCGCCAGAAGATCAATCAGCCGCGCCCGCGCTTCGGGCAGTTGCCGACCATGATGCAGGGCAGAAAGCTCCCGCAACAGGAAATGCCCTGTGATCGCAAAGCCCTGCGCCAGCTCCGTGCCTGACATGGCCCCCTGCCCCAGCAGCCCCTGGGGAAGTGGCAACAGGCGCGGCGTCCAGTCCCCGGCTCCGCCCCGGCTGACCGCCCGCCCCGTGCGCGGGCTGACATAGACCAGATCCTCGCGGCTGCCCGTCACCGCACAACGCGCAAGATCAAGCCCGAACCCCGTCTCCTCCAGCAGCAGCATTTCCCAGCGCAGATAATCCGCCGCCCAGCCTGCACCGTCCAGCCGGGACAGCAGATCCTGTGTTCGCCCATAAAGCAAAGGATAGGCGGCACGTTCCGGCAGGGCAAACCGCAGCATGGCGCATATCGCATTCAGCCCCGCCAGTGCCAGCCGATCCGCCATCAACCCGGCCCGGCTGCGCAGAGGCTCTGCCTGAAAGACCCCGAGATGATCGTCCAGCCGCGCGCGCCAGTTCACTGTGACCTGACTGCCCGGTTGCAGCATGGCCGCCACCTTCCGGGAAGCGCCGCCCCGCAGCACCCCGGCATGGCGCCCGTGTTGCGCCGTGAATACCTCGATAATAGCCGATGTCTCGCCATGCGGGCGCGAGCCGATCAGCGTGCCTTCATCCTGCCACTCCATCCCTTCACTATCCGATGCGTCCAGAATGGCGGCAAGATGCCAAGAGGCGGTTAACGCGGGTCGTCAATCCAGCCCCGGTTCCTCCAGAAGGCTGCGGCCAGCGCGATCTTCCAGCTCGATCACCCACAGATCGGGGTCGCCCCGCCGCGCGCGCGTAATGGCGGCATCGACCTCCGGCTCTGGTCCTGCGGCCAGAATCACCCAGACCCGCCGGTCGGCTGTCAGGTCATAACTCCGTTGCCAGGCCTGCGCCTGCCCGTCCAGCGTGGCACATTTCACCACAACGGCCCCCGCTGTGGCATCGCCTTTCGCCGTCACATAGACGGGAATATCGGCCAGCCGGAGCCGCGCAAGATAGGCGGAGACCCAAAGATCGGTGGCAAGCCGCGGCTGCATGGCTCAGTCGCCGTCGCGGAAATCCAGACCCATCTCGGAATAGCGGTCAGGCTCGTCAAGCCAGTTCGGCCGCACCTTGACCTGAAGGAACAGATGCACCGGGCGGTCGAGGAATTCCATGAGATCGGCCCGCGCTGCCTGACCGATCGCCTTGATCGTCTCGCCCTTGTTGCCCAGAACGATTCCCTTGTGGCCGTCGCGAGCAACATAGATCACCTGGTCGATCCGGGTAGAGCCGTCCTTGCGATCTTCCCATTTCTCGGTCTCGACGGTCAGCTGGTAGGGCAATTCTTCGTGTAAACGAAGAGTCAACTTCTCGCGCGTAACCTCGGCGGCGATCATGCGCATCGGCAGGTCGGCGATCTGGTCCTCGGGGTAAAACCACGGCCCCTCTGGCAGTTGCCCCGCCAGCCACTCGCGCAGCTTGTCCACACCATATCCGCGTTCAGCGGAAATCATGAAGGTTTCGACAAAGGGAAACGCCGTGTTCAGCTCCTGCGCCAGCGCCAGCAGGCTTTCCGCCTTCACCCTGTCGATCTTGTTGATCGCGAGGGCAATCTTCTGGCCTTCGCCGCGTTCTTTCAGGGCGTCCAGAATCGCCTGCACGCCATCGGTCAGCCCGCGATGCGCCTCGATCAGCAGCACCACGATATCGGCATCCGCCGCGCCGCCCCAGGCTGCGGCCACCATCGCGCGGTCAAGGCGACGACGGGGGCGGAACAGGCCGGGCGTATCGACAAACACGATCTGCGCCGCCCCCTCCATGCAAACGCCACGAATGCGCGCGCGCGTCGTCTGCACCTTATGGGTGACGATAGAGACCTTCGCCCCCACCATCCGGTTCAGCAATGTGGATTTTCCGGCATTCGGCTCGCCGATCAGCGCCACGAACCCCGCCCGCGTGTCAGCCATGTCCGTTCTCCATCCGCGCCAGCAGCGCCCTTGCGGCCGCCTGTTCGGCCGCCCGTTTCGTTCCGGCCTTCGCCTGTTCGCTCTCGCCGCTTTCCAGCCGCACCTCGACGGTAAAGACCGGTTGATGATCCGGCCCCTCGCGGCCAAGTGCAAGATAGTTTGGCGGCACCTGACCGCGCGCCTGCGCCCATTCCTGAAGTGCGGTTTTCGGGTCGCGGGCATCGGTTTCCACGGTCTCGATCCGCCCGCCCCACAGCCGCAACACAAGGTCTCGGGCTGTCTCGAAACCGGCATCGACATGGACAGCAGCGATCACCGCCTCCATCGCATCGCCCAGCAAGGCCTCTTTCCGCCGCCCGCCCGACATCATCTCGGACCGGCCGAGCTTCAGCACATCACCCAGACCGATCTGCCGGGCCACGGCGGCACAGGTTTCCTTGCGGACCAGCGCATTGAAACGAGGCGCCAGCGTGCCCTCCGCCGCCCCACGGTCGGCCGCCAGCAGCGCCTCGGCCATGGCCAGCCCCAGAACCCGGTCGCCCAGAAACTCCAGCCGCTGATTGTCAGGCCGGGTGGCAGAGGCGATGGAGCCATGGGTCACCGCCCGCACCAGCAGTTCCGGGTTGCGGAAGTGATAACCCAGACGTTCCTCGAACGCACGGAGATCGGCAGCCAGTTTCACTCGATAGCCTTGAAGAAACGGTCGGAACGCCAGGTCCAGAAATACAGCATCGACCGCCCGGCGGAGGAGAAGATCACCCGGTCGGCACGACCGATCAGATATTCCGCGGGCAGCATGCCCACACCGCCCACAGCCTGGCTATAGCGGCTGTCGGTGGAATTGTCGCGGTTGTCGCCCATGAAGAAATAATGCCCCGGCGGCACGGTGAACACATCGGTGTTGTCGCCGAAGCCGTTGGTGTCGATGTTCAGCACATCATGTTTCACGCCATTCGGCAGCGTCTCGATGAAACGCGAGCGTTTGCAGATGCCGCCAGCACCGACCGGGCCGTTCTCGCAGCGCGGAAGATTGCCCATCGGCCCCTGCGGCTCGTAGATTTCTTCAAAGGTGCCCGCCGGTTCCTGCGGCACTTCCTGGCCATTGATCCACAGGATGCCATTCTTCATCTGGATCGTATCACCCGGCAGACCGATCAGCCGCTTGATGAAATCCGATCCGTTCACCGGATGGCGGAACACGACGACATCGCCACGCTCCGGCTCGCTGGCCAAGATCCGGCCCGAGAAGGGGCACATCGCGAAGGGGCAGGAATACTGCGAATAGCCATAGGCCATCTTGTTGACGAACAGGAAATCGCCGATCAGCAGCGTATCCTTCATGGATTCCGAAGGAATCCAGAACGGCTGGAAGAACAGCGTGCGGAACACACCTGCGATCAGCAGGGCGTAAACCACCGTCTTGATGGTCTCGACAATCCCGCCGTCCGATTTCGCCTTGCGTGCCATGCCTGCGCCTCTCGTCTGTTGCCGGCGCACCGGCGCCAGATGGTATCGCCGCTACATGCGCGCGGGTGGGCCGGGAGTCAAGTTTGCGGCGGCGCCCCGGCGGCCATCGGCCGGGCCTCGATCACCACGAAAGCCTGCGCCCAAGGATGATCATCCGTCAGGCTGACATGCACTACCGCCTCATGCCCAGGCGGGGTCATACCTGCCAGCCGCTCCGCCGCCCAGCCGGTCAGATGCATCACGGGCTGCCCCGTCGCCAGATTGGATACCGCCATGTCGCGCCATGAAATGCCCATGCGAAGCCCCGTCCCCAGCGCCTTGGAGCAGGCCTCTTTCGCCGCCCAGCGTTTCGCATAGGTTGCGGCCTCAGCCCGGCTGCGCCGCGCCGCCTTGGCCTGTTCGCGCGGCGTGAACACGCGGTCGCGAAACCTGTCGCCATGCCGCTCCAGCACGGCGGCAATGCGGTCGATATTGGCCAGATCGGTGCCAACGCCGAGGATCATCGCCACCCTCGGACCGCAAATCCCTTCAAAGGAATTTGCAAAATTCTCACAAGAATTCTGGTGCCCGGCGTCACGCGCGCGCCTCGTCCAGGCGGCGGCGCATTTCCTCGATGGCGGGACCAAGCCCCATATAGATCGCTTCCCCAATCAGGAAATGGCCGATGTTCAGCTCAGCCAGTTCAGGCATGGCCGCGACAGGGGCCACGTTGTCATAAGTCAGCCCGTGTCCGGCATGGACCTCCAGCCCCAGACTGGCCGCCAGGCGCGCGCCCTCGCGCAGTGCCGCAAGCTCGGCTTCCGCCTCGGCCATCCGCCCTTCGGCATGGAGGTCAGAGTAATGGCCGGTATGCAGTTCGACCACGGCAGCGCCGATCCGGGCAGAAGCCTCGATCTGGCGGGGATCATGGCCGATGAACATGCTGACCCGGCATCCGGCGGAGGCCAGCGGGGCAATATATTGCGTCAGCCGCGCCTCGTCGCCTGCCACATCCAGCCCGCCCTCGGTCGTGCGCTCCTCACGCCGTTCCGGCACCAGACAGACGGCATGAGGCTTCAGCCGCAGCACGATCGCCTGCATCTCGTCCGTTGCCGCACATTCGAAGTTGAGCGGAATGCCGATACCGGCGCGCAACGCATCCATATCGGTGTCGCGGATGTGACGACGATCTTCGCGCAGATGTGCCGTGATCCCGTCGGCCCCCGCCGCCTCGGCAAGAAGCGCCGCGCGCAGCGGGTCTGGCCAGGCCGAGCCGCGCGCATTGCGCACCGTCGCCACATGGTCGATGTTCACACCCAGCCGCAATTTGCCCGAAGTCATCATGCATCTCCTTGCCATCGGCGGCACCTTAGGCTGCGCTGGGCGTGTCGTCATCCCCTGATGAGGGCGATTTCCCTGCGGCACGCCGCGCAGGAAGAAGGCCCTTCATCGCCTTCCGCCGCTCTGCCCCTTCGCGCAGCCGTGCGGCACGCAGTTTCTGATAGGCGTTGATCAGCGGCAGGGTCAGGTAATAGCCCGCGGCGCTGGCCGCCAGCCCGGGGAGGATCGACCCCACAGTGTAGGGCCAGAAGATGAACCAGAAGAAGTTTTCCAGCTTGTCCCAATGCGCCACGTCGCCGGTGAAGATGGCACTGAAATTGTGCCATAGCTGCACCCCGGCCTCGGTAAAGGCGGCATAGACCGTCATAAAGGTCATCGGGGCCTCGATGCCCAGCATCCAGTGGCCCAGCTTCAGGCACAGCATGGCGATGAAGGGCGTCGTAAGCGGATTGGAGATGAAGGTCGCCAGCAGTGCAGCAACGATATTGCCCCGGATCACCCAGGCCAGGCCCGCTGCCAGCAGCATCTGAAGCCCGAAGACCGGCGGGAAGTTCACGAAGGTTCCGGCAAAGATGCCGCGGGCGATGCGGTGCGGCTGATCCGGCAGGCGGCGCATCCGGTGCAGCACATACTGGATTGACCTGCGGATGCCCCCGCGCGGATAGACCAGATCGCGGACGATCTGTGCGTAGCTTCTTGGATTGCGCCGTTTGAAGACCACGCCCCCGCCTTTCCCGGCTTGCTCAGGGCTTCCGGCCCAGATCCCTGTAGCGCGAAACCTGCGCCACGTCGCTTTCCGCCTCAAGGGCGGTCATGACCATATGCAGGTGCTCGACATCCCGCAAATCCACATCGACCAGCAGGCGGAAGAAATCCGGCTTGCGGTCCACGAAGTTCAGATCGGAGATATTGGCCTTCTGCTCGCCAATCAAGGTGCAGATCCGCCCCAATACGCCCGCGTCATTGGCAATGGTGACATCCAGCGTCACGGTATTCACCGCCGCATGGCGCCCGCTTTGCCAGCGCAGGTCGATCCAGCGTTCCGGCTGCTCCTCGTATTCGGCAAGCGCCGGGCAGTCGATGGCATGGATCACCACGCCTTGCCCGCGATAGGTGATGCCCACGATCCGTTCGCCCGGAACCGGCTGGCAGCAGGGCGCACGGCGATAGCTCTGGTCGGCCGTCAGGCCCTGAACCGGGCGCTGCACATCCACCTCGTCGGGCTGCGCGGTCTGCAATTCGGGGTAAAGCGTTTCCAGAACCTTGCGCGCCGTCGTCTCGGCCGAACCGATCTGGGCCAGAAGCTCGGTTTCATCGGGCAGGCCCATCATGCGCGCGGCGGTACGCAGCGCCTTGTCCGACACCCGCTTACCCGCGTGATCGAAGGCCACACGCGCCAGTTCCAGCCCCAGCTTGACGAACCTGCCGCGATCATCTTCGCGCAGGCCGCGCCGGATGGCCGCCTTGGCGCGGCCCGTCGCCACCAGATCGACCCAGGCGGCCTGCGGACGCTGGCCTTCGGCGGTGATGATCTCGACCGACTGGCCGTTCTTCAGCCGCGTCCACAGCGGCACGCGGATGCCATCGACCTTGGCGGAAACCGTGGAATTGCCGATCCGCGTATGGATCGCATAGGCAAAATCCAACGGCGTCGCACCGCGCGGCAACTGGATCACATCGCCCTTGGGCGTGAAGCAGAACACCTGATCGGTGTACATTTCCAGCTTCACATTCTCCATGAAGTCGTCGTGATCTTCCTCGCCCAGACGCTCGGTCAAGGCAGCCACCCATTTCGCCGGATCGACCGCGAACGGGTTCTGGACCCGCACCCCCTCGCGGTAGGACCAATGCGCGGCGACGCCCGATTCGTTGACCTCATGCATCTGGCGGGTGCGGATCTGCACTTCGACCCGCTTGCCGTCACGCCCCGAAACCGTGGTATGGATCGAGCGATAGCCGTTGGATTTCGGCTGGCTGATGTAATCCTTGAATCGCCCCGGCACCGCGCGCCAGCGCTGATGGATCACGCCAAGAATGCGGTAGCAGTCCGCCTCGGAGGCGCAGATGACGCGGAAGCCGTAGATGTCGGACAGACGCGAGAAGGCCAGATCCTTCTCCTGCATCTTGCGCCAGACGCTGTAAGGCTTTTTCGCGCGGCCATAGACATCGGCCTCGATCTGCGCCTTTTCCAGTTCGTTGCGGATATCGGCGGTGATCTTGTGCACCACATCCCCGGCCTCGCGTTGCAACGCGATGAAGCGGCGGATGATCGAATTGCGCGCCTCGGGGTTGAGAACCCGGAAGGCGAGGTCTTCCAGCTCCTCGCGCATCCACTGCATCCCCATCCGGCCGGCGAGGGGCGCGAAAATTTCCATCGTCTCGCGCGCCTTCTGCACCTGCTTGTCAGGGCGCATGCTCTTGATGGTGCGCATGTTGTGCAGCCGGTCGGCCAGCTTCACCAGAATGACCCGCAGGTCGCGCGACATGGCGACGAACAGCTTGCGGAAATTCTCGGCCTGCTTCGACTCGGTCGAGGTCAGTTGCAGATTGGTCAGCTTGGTGACGCCATCCACCAGTTCGGCGACTTCCTCGCCGAATTTGGCGGCGATATCGCCATAGCTGGCCTTGGTATCCTCGATCGTATCGTGAAGCAGTGCCGTGACCAGCGTCGAATCATCCAGACGCTGTTCGGTCAGAATGGCGGCCACGGCTACCGGATGCGTGAAATAGGGCTCGCCCGACTTGCGGAACTGCCCTTCATGCATGGCCTTGCCATAGGCATAGGCCGTGCGGATCAGATCGGCATTGGTGCGCGGATTGTAGTTGCGGACGAGGGCAATCAGATCCTCGACGTCGATCATGCTGCCCTGCCCGCCTGTATCTGCCCGCCGATCAGCGGTCGCCTTGCGCTTCCATCAGGGCGCGCAGCAACTTTTCTTCCGACATGTCGTCCTGCGCCGGGCGGTCGACCATCTCGCCATTGCCCATGAGCATGGCCATCTGGTCGTCTTCCGGCTCGTCCACCTCGATCTGGGTCTGGTGGCTTTCGATCATCCGCTCGCGCAGATTTTCGGCCGACTGGGTTTCCTCCGCGATTTCGCGCAGCGCCACGACAGGATTCTTGTCGTTGTCACGCTCGACGGTCAGAACCCCGCCCGAAGCAATCTCGCGGGCGCGATGCGCGGCCAGCATCACCAGCTCGAACCGGTTGGGAACCTTGTCAACGCAATCTTCGACCGTCACGCGGGCCATGGGTGTCTCCGTCAAGGATGGGGCATGGAACGGTCTCTTTAAGCCCAAGTTTGCCCCTTGACAAGAGAGGATCGTCCGAGGCGCCCAAGGTCAAATCACCGTGATATCCGTCAGATCACTGGCGGGCAGCCGCGCCAGCATCTGCCGCGCGCTCTGTCCCAGTAACGGATGCAGCCAGTCGGGCGCCACATCGGCCAGCGGCACCAGCACGAAGCCCCGGTCCTGCATGCGCGGATGCGGCAGGATCAGGCGGTCCGGGGCCTGCCGGGCCTGATCTTCCGGCGGCAGGTTGCGCCAGGCCGCCTGTGTCGCGGCATCCGGCAGCACCTGCGTGCCCATCGCCAGCAGATCCAGATCCAGCGTCCGCCCGCCCCAGCGCGTCACCCGCTCGCGGCCGAACCGCGCCTCGACCGCATGCAGGGTCGCCAGCACCTCCGCCGCAGTCCTGTCGACGCAGTCCAGCACCGCCGCAGCATTCACATAATCCGGTCCGGCCCCCGCCGGAAAGCACGGCGTCCTGTAGAACCGGCTGACCGCTGTAGGTGGCAGACCGCATCCCGCAAGCTCTGCAAGTGCTGCGCGCAAAACCTCAACCACAGGGAGATTTTCGGCAGGAAGATTTCCGCCCAATGCAATCAGAGCTTGATTTGCCTTTATCATATTCAATGATAGTCTCTTAAGTATAGGTTGTGCAAATCGCGGACAGCTTGGTATCGATTATCGTTTCCCGCGGCAGCCTGCCGGACAGCCTTACCTGTTTACACGTTGTTTGCGCGAGACATTTGAGGGGAAAATGATATGTTTTACAAGGACGAACGGCTTGCGCTGTTCATAGACGGATCAAACCTTTATGCGGCGGCCAAGGCGCTCGGGTTTGATATCGACTACAAGCTTCTGCGGCAGGAGTTCATGCGCCGGGGCAAGCTTTTGCGGGCCTTCTACTACACCGCGCTGCTGGAAAACGACGACTATTCGCCGATCCGGCCGCTGGTGGACTGGCTGCACTACAACGGCTTCACCATGGTCACCAAACCGGCCAAAGAATATACCGACAGCCAGGGGCGCCGCAAGGTCAAGGGCAACATGGATATCGAGCTGACCGTGAACGCCATGGAACTGGCGCCGCGGGTTGATCATATCGTGCTGTTCTCGGGCGATGGCGATTTCCGGCCGCTGGTGGAAAGCCTGCAACGTCAGGGCGTTCGCGTCTCGGTCGTCTCGACCATCCGCAGCCAGCCGCCGATGATCGCCGATGAACTGCGTCGTCAGGCCGACAATTTCATCGAGCTGGATGAACTGCGCGAAGTGATCGGCCGCCCCCCGCGCGAGCCACGCGCGGTTGAACGCGAGGATCTGCCGCAAGCCAGCGGCCAGTGACACGGCTCCGGCCCCCTCCCCAGAAGGGTGGCCGGCCTCCTGCCCGGATCTGACACCCGTGTTCCTCGCCCTCGCCGGCCTTATGCTGGCCGCCTTTCTGGCGGCCACGCCCCTGCCGATGCAATCCGAAGCCGTTTTCGTGGGTCTGCAACTGGCAGGCTCTGCCCCGGTTGTGCCGATGATCCTGCTGGCCGGTCTGGCCAACACCTCAGGCTCCGCCGTGACCTGGGCCATGGGGCGCGGAGCGCGCACGCTGGAACACCGTCTGCGCCTGCCTGCCGAAAAGCTCGCCCGAGCTGAAGGCTGGTATCGGCGCTGGGGCAAGCTGAGCCTCCTGCTCAGCTGGGCGCCGCTCGGCGATGTGATCTGCCTGCTGGCCGGGGCCTTCCGCGTGCCGCTGTGGCAGTTTCTGCTGATCGTCGGTTTTGCCAAGACAGCGCGCTATGCGGTTCTTGCCGGTCTGACCGCCGGTGTCATCTCCTGGGGCTGGACGTGATGGAGGGCTGGACCTGAGCCGTCCGAGGGCTTAGCTGGAAGCCAGACGCGAACGAGGCCCCCGATGACCGACCCGAAGCCGCCGCTGACCCTTTACCTTGCCGCCCCGCGCGGCTTTTGCGCGGGTGTGGACCGCGCCATCAAGATCGTCGAGATCGCGCTTCAGAAATGGGGCGCCCCGGTCTATGTGCGGCACGAGATCGTGCACAACAAATTCGTGGTCGACGGACTGAAGGCGCTCGGCGCCGTTTTCGTCGAGGAACTGGACGAGGTGCCCGACGACCGTCCCGTCATCTTTTCTGCCCATGGCGTGCCAAAATCGGTCCCGGCCGCTGCGCAGGCACGCGAGATGATCTGGGTCGATGCCACCTGCCCCCTGGTCAGCAAGGTGCATATCGAGGCTGAACGGCACCATGAAAACGGTCTCCAGATGATCATGATCGGTCATGCGGGCCACCCGGAAACCATCGGCACCATGGGGCAACTGCCTGCGGGCGAAGTCCTGCTGGTGGAAACTGTTGCCGATGTGGCCGAGGTCCACCCGCGCGATCCCGAAAAGCTCGCCTTCATCACCCAGACCACGCTGTCGGTGGATGATACCACCGACATCATCGCGGCACTGCGAGCGCGGTTTCCGGCCATCATCGGGCCGCATAAGGAAGACATCTGCTATGCCACCACCAACCGGCAGGCCAGCGTCAAGGCCATTGCCGGGCAGATCGACGCGCTTCTGGTGATCGGGGCTCCCAATTCCTCGAACTCGCGGCGTCTGGTGGAGGTGGGCCGCGCCAATGGCTGCGCCTATGCCCAACTGGTGCAGCGTGCCACCGACATCGACTGGCGCGCGCTGGAGGGCATCCGCGCCGTTGGCATCACCGCAGGCGCCAGCGCCCCCGAGGTGCTGGTGAACGAGGTCATTGATGCCTTCCGGGCACGGTTCGACACCACGGTCGAACTGGTGGAAACCGCGAAGGAGCATGTGGAGTTCAAGGTGCCCCGCATCCTGCGCATGGCCGAGTGAACCCGCATCCAAGGGCTTGCCACCACCGCGCGAGTGCCTAGTCTGTCGCAAACAGCGGAGGTTTCCATGTCGCCCGAATTTCTCGTGACCGCTTTCATCGTCTGCATCAGCCCCGGTATCGGCGTGGTCTACACGCTGTCCGTCACCCTTGGCGGCGGGTTCCGTGCCGGGGTCTGGGCCGCCACCGGCTGCACGCTGGCCACCATCCTGCACATGATCGTCGCGCTGGCCGGTCTGGCGGCGATCCTGCTAACCAGCGCGGTGCTGTTCCAGACCGTGAAATATGCGGGCGTCGCCTATCTGCTGTGGATGGCCTGGGCGGTCCTGCGCGGACGGGGCGGGATGGATATTGCCCCCGCCGCCCCGGCCAGCACGGCCCGCATCGTCGCGCGCGGGGTGATGCTGAACATCCTCAACCCCAAGCTGCCGCTGTTCTTCGTCGCCTTCCTGCCGCAGTTCCTGCCGACCAGCGGTGCGACGCCGGGACAGATGATCGAACTTGGCCTTGGTTTTGCCGCCATGACCTTCGTGACATTCCTGCTTTACGCCATCATTGCCGCCTCGGGCCGCCGCGCCATTCTGGGCAGTGCACGGGTGATGACGTGGATGCGCCGCGCATTTGCCGTGTCCTTCGCGGGCCTCGGCCTGAAACTGGCCATGGAGCGGGCGGCATGATCCCGCAGCCGGTCGCCGTTCTGGGGCTTCTGGGCCTGACGCCGTTTCTGGCCGGGGCCTCGCTGGCGCGCTGGCCGGTGGCGCATCCGCTGCTCGCGATGCTGGCAGATGGCAACCGGATGCTGGTGCATTACGGTGTCGTCATGCTGTGCTTCCTGTCCGGCGCCCTGTGGGGCTTTGCCACACGGGCCGAAGGGCGCGAGGCCTGGGTCGCCTATATCCTTTCGGCCTTGCCCGCGCTCTGGGCCTTTCTGGCGCTGGCGCCGGGGCACCCCTATCCGATCCTTGCCCTGATGGCCGGATATGGCGTGCTGCTGGTGTTCGATTTCTGGTTCTGGAACGAAGGGCTGGCCCCGGCCTGGTGGATGCGGCTGCGGCTCTGGCTCACCGTCGGGGTTCTGGCATCCCTGAGCGCGGCGCTGTAAGGCGGGCGTCCAAGGAAAGGAAACCCGATGCCCCAGCTTTTCGCCTATACCGACGGAGCCTGCTCCGGCAACCCCGGCCCCGGCGGCTGGGGGGTGCTGTTGCTCGCGCGCGAGGGCGAGGTGGTGGTGAAGGAACGCACGCTGAATGGCGGCGAGGCCGATACCACCAACAACCGGATGGAGCTTCTGGCCGCCATTTCCGCGCTGGAGGCGTTGAGCCGTCCCTCCGAAATCATCGTCGTCACCGACAGCGCCTATGTGAAGAACGGTGTCACCGGCTGGATCTTCGGATGGAAGAAGAACGGCTGGAAAACCGCTGATCGCAAGCCGGTGAAAAATGTCGATCTGTGGCAGCGGCTGGACGAGGCGCAGGCACGGCACAAGGTCGAATGGCGCTGGATCAAGGGCCATGCCGGGCACGCCGAGAATGAACGCGCCGACGAACTGGCGCGTGAGGGCATGGCCCCCTTCAAGAAACAGGGCGCGGCATGACACTGATCGGGGCGCTGGATCACGCCTCGGTTCTGGTCTTTGCACTGACCGGGGCGCTGGTTGCCAGCCGGGCGCAGCTTGATCTGGTGGGTTTCGTCTTCATCGCCTGCCTGACGGCCCTTGGCGGCGGCACGTTGCGCGATGTGCTCATCAACCGCGAGGCCGTGTTCTGGATCGCCGATCCCGGCATTCTGGCGGTGCCCACACTTGCCGCCGTTCTGGTGTTCTTCACCGCGCATCTTCTGGAAAGCCGCTACAAGGCGCTCCTCTGGCTTGATGCCTTCGCGCTGGCCGTGGCGGTGCCTGCGGGCGTGGCTGTGGCGCTGGATGCCGGGCTGGGCTGGCCGGTCGTCATCCTGATGGGGGTCGCCACCGGCTGCATGGGCGGCCTCATGCGCGATGTGGTGTGCAACGAGGTGCCGCTGGTGCTGAAACAGGGCGAGCTTTACGTCACCGCCGCCTTCGCGGGTGCGCTGGCTGCCGTGGCTCTGGCAGGCACGGGTCGTGAAACTGCACTGATCGGCTGCGCCGCCGCCACTTTCGTTCTGCGGGCCGGATCGGTGGCGCTGGGATGGCGCCTGCCGGTCTATCGTCCCCGTCCGCCGCGCGACGGTTTGCGCTGAGGCTTTTCCTTTACAATCCTGTGGCTATGATCGGCACATGGCCCGCAGAAAGATCATCCCCGATACTGATGTCTACGCCGAAATCCGGCGCATGATTGCCCGTGAAGGCGAACGCGCGGTCTCGTTCCAGACCGTTGCCCGCGCCACCGGGCTTGCCGCGCCGACGCTGGTGCAGCGCTTCGGATCGCGCGAGGCGATGGTGCACAGCGCCCTGGCCGCCGGGTGGGAGGCGCTGGAGGCCGCAACCGAAGCCGCCGAAGCCGACGCGCCGCTGAACGCCAAGGGGGCGCAGGCCTTCCTCAAGGCTCTGGGGGCCGATACGCCGGAAGCGGCCGACCTGTCTCATCTGGCTGCCGATTTCCGCGATCCGGTGCTGCGGGACCGCGCCGACCGCTGGCGTCAGCGGGTCGAAACCGCCATTGCCCTGCGTCTGGGTGGCGGCGCCAAAGCACAAGAGGCTGCCGCGCTGCTGTTTGCGGCATGGCAGGGCCAAAGGCTCTGGCAACCCGCAGGTGGCAAGGGGTTCCGCCTGAAGGACGCGGTCAAACGGCTCAGCGGCTGAAGCGCTGCCACAGCCAGATCAGCGCCATCGCGCCCGCCACGGCCAGCACGAACATCAGGCCCGAGCTTGCCAGCCGCGTCAGCAGCCGCACGATGACCCAGGCCAACCCGGCGCCGACCGTGCCGATGAACACGGTGGTCGGTACATCAGCCTGCACGCGCATGAAGCGGGTGGCAAGAAACCCTGCCGCCGCGCCGACGATCAGGATAAGCAGAAAGTTCATGGCCATGCCTCGCAGCGGATCATCCGGCCTCAGCTTGGCGCAAGGGCCAGCCCATGTCCATGCCACAGCCCATGGCCCCCGCGATACATGCGAAATCCGCCGCCGTCAGTTCACGCAGGCCATAGCGGAAAGCCATGCCCCAGGACGCAAGCCCCCGCGTCAGGTCAAGCCGGTCCAGCAACAGGCGGATCGGCGCAGGCCGGGCCTCGCGCCACAGCATCCGGCGCCGGAACGGATGAAAACCACCGCCCATATCCACCTGCCAGCTGTCACCGTCCGCCACCCGCCCCAGCGCAGTGAAGGCCTGCAATGGCGCCCCGCCGGTAAAACGATCCCGCGGGCTGTAGATCACCACCCCGTCGCCCGGACGCATCCGGCGCAACGGGGCCACCTTGCCATGGCAGGTCTGGACAATACCCAGTGCGCGCCCGGTGGCCGCATGATCGGCAGAGGCGGTGATGACCCAGTATCGTGGCTCTTGATGTGACATGGTTTTCCCCTTTAGGGGACACCCTGCCAGACCCATGCTGACAGAAGCTGTCAGGATCAGTCGACTCTTTCCGGCAAAGTGAAGCCGCGCAGGAAATCCTCGGGCGCCATGGCGCGCTTGCCCTCGCGCTGTGCCAGCGTGATTTCCACCGCGCCGCTGCCGCAAGCGATGCGCAGGCCGCCCAACACCTGCCCCGGTGTGCCCTGCCCTTCGGCCAGACGGCTGCCCAGCAGTTTCACCCGCTCGCCCGCCACCTCGCACCAGGCACCGGGAAAGGGCGAAAGTCCGCGGATCAGCCGATCAACCTCGGCTGCCGGAGCGGACCAGTTCACCCGCGCCTCGGCCTTGTCGATCTTGGCGGCATAGGTCACACCGTCCTCGGGCTGCGGATCGGGGCGCAGTTCCGCCAGACGGTCCAGCGCCTGAAGGATCAGCCGTGCGCCCATCGTGCTCAGCCGGTCGTGCAGCGCGCCGGTAGTTTCCTCGGGGCCGATCACCGTCGCCTCGCGCAGCAGAACCGGGCCGGTATCCAGCCCCGCCTCCATCTGCATGATGCAGATGCCGGTTTCCGCATCCCCCGCCATGATGGCGCGATGGATCGGCGCCGCCCCACGCCAGCGCGGCAAAAGCGAGGCATGGATGTTCAGGCAGCCATGGCGCGGCGCATCCAGCACCGCTTGCGGCAGGATCAGCCCATAGGCCACCACCACAGCGACATCGGCCCCCAGCGCCGCGAACTCCGCGTGTTCCGCCGCGCCTTTCAGACTGACCGGATGGCGCACCGGAATGCCCAAAGCCTCGGCCCTGGCCTGCACCGGCGAGGGGCGGTCTTTCTTGCCCCGGCCCGCCGGGCGCGGCGGCTGGCTGTAGACACAGATCACCTCATGCGCCGCTGCCAGCGCCTCCAGCACGGGGACCGAGAAATCGGGCGTCCCCATGAACACGACCTTCATCCGTGCCTCCGCAGCTTTTCTGCTTTTTGCAGCAGCATCTTGCGTTTCAGCGGTTTCAGATGGTCGAAATACATCCGGCCGTTCAGATGGTCGATCTGATGCTGCACCGAGGTCGCCCAGAGGTTCACGAAATCGCGCTCCTCCATCTCGCCTTGCGTATTCACGAACCGCACCGTTACCGCGCGCGGGCGGCTGATGACGGCAGACACACCGGGCAGGTTGGGGCTGGCTTCCTCGTGCTCACGGAACTGCACGCTGGCATGCAGCACCTCGGGATTGGCCATCAGCACGACCTTGCCACGCTCTTCGCTGCAATCCACCACGGCGAGCCGTTGCATCACGCCGATCTGCGGCGCGCCAAGGCCATAGCCCGGCATTGCCTCCATCGTGTCCACCATGTCGCGCCAGATCGCGCGCACCTCGTCGGTGATCGCCTCCACCGGGGCGGCGACCGTTTGCAGGCGCTTGTCGGGCCAGGGGATGCAGCGGCGGGCGGTCATGTCTCATACTCCGACAGCGCTCGGGCGCGGGCTTCAGGGGAAATGCGGTCGAAAATCACGATCCCGTCCAGATGGTCGAATTCATGCTGGGCGCAGATCGCGTCGAAATCATGCAACTCCTGTTCGTGCAGCTTACCGTCCAGCCCGGTCCAGCGCAGCCGGATCGCCTGCGCGCGGCGCACCTGCATGGTGACGCCAGGGATGGACAGGCAGCCCTCCGGCCCCTCGGCACGGGTGTCTGACATCCACAGAATATCGGGGTCGATGCAGACGCGCGGGCTGCGCGTGCCTTCCTTCCAGGTCGTGTCCAATACGAAGATGCGCCGCAGCACCCCGACCTGCGGTGCGGCCAGCCCTCGCCCCGGCGCAGCGTACATCGTCTCCAGCATGTCGGAGGCCAGACGCGCCGTCGCATCGTCCACCGGACCCACCGGCATGCAGCGGGTCGCCAACCGCACATCGGGCCAGCGCAGGATCGGCAGAACGGCCATTCAGCCCTGCCGCGCGCGTTCGCGCTTCAGCTTTTCCATCTTGCGCGTGATCATCTGCCGCTTCAGCGGGCCCAGAAAATCAATGAACAGCTTGCCGTTCAGATGGTCGATTTCGTGCTGCACACAGGTCGCCCAGAGATCGGAAAACTCTTCCTCCTGCGCGCTGCCATCCAGCGCGGTCCATGCGACACGCACACGGGCCGGGCGCGCGACCTCGGCATATTGCTCGGGGATCGACAGGCAGCCCTCTTCGTAGGTCGACAGATCCTCGGAGGCCCATGTAACCTCGGGATTGATCATCACCAGCGGGCGCGGCTCATCCGGCGCCTTGGCGCAATCCAGCACAATCACCCGGCGCATCACACCGATCTGCGGCGCAGCCAGCCCGATGCCCGGCGCATCATACATGGTTTCCAGCATGTCCTCGGCCAGCGCCGCAAGATCGGGCGTGATTTCGGTGACAGGTTCGCAGGTCTTTTTCAGACGCGGATCGGGATGAATAAGGATGGGGCGCTTCATGGCTCTGATTTACGCGCAGTCCGCCCGCCGCGCAACCATGGCAAAGGGAGGTCGTGATGCGAAGCGGGTGCCCGCCCGCCCTTCATGCAGAACAATGCCCATCATTCGCATGATGATTGAGAATATTTCCCGACATGCAACATCAGTCCGCAACATATGATCACTTCAAAGCGATGGATTGCCCGTTCCTCCCACCCGGCCTAGTCTGCCCCGCAAGACCGCCCGAACGGAAGGAAACCGCATGAGCACCGCCCCGAACTTTGACGAGATCATCAACCGCCACGGCACCCATTCCGTGAAATGGGACATGATGGAAAAGCTCTATGGCGTGCCGGCCTCGGAAGGGATCGCCATGTGGGTCGCGGATATGGAGTTCCGCCCGCCGCATTGCGTGCAGAAGGCCGTCGAGGACATGGCCGCCCATGGCCTTTACGGCTATTATGGCGATGACCGCGCTTATCTGGAGTCGATCCGCTGGTGGATGGCACATCGCCATGGCTGGGAGGTTCCGGCCGAGGCGATCTTTACCACCCATGGCCTTGTGAACGGCACCGCCCTTTGCGTCGATGCCTTCACCGCGCCCGGTGATGGCGTGGTGCTGATGAGCCCGGTCTATCACGCCTTCGCCCGCGTCATCCGCGCCGCCGGGCGCGAGGTGGTGGAATGCCCGCTGAAGACCGAGGCCGGGCGCTATGTCTTTGACACCGCCGACTGGGAGGCGCGGATCACGCCGCGCACAAAGATGTTCGTGCTCTGCTCGCCCCACAATCCCGGCGGCCGGGTCTGGAGCGTGGCGGAATTGCAGGCCATCGCCGCTTTCTGCGAAAAGCATGACCTGATCCTCGTCTCCGACGAGATCCATCACGATCTGGTCTATCCGGGCCACAAACATACCGTGATGCCGCTGGCCGCACCGGGCATCGTGGACCGGCTGGTCGTCATGTCGGCCACCACCAAGACCTTCAACATCGCGGGGTCGCATTCCGGCAATGTGATCATCCTCAACCCGGAACTTCGGACACGCTTCGCCGCGCGGATGAATGCGCTCGGGATTTCGGCCAATTCCTTCGGTCTGTTCATGGCGACCGCCGCCTACAGCGCCGAGGGCGCGGCCTGGGTCGATGCGCTGATGGCCTATCTGGACGGGAACCGCCGCCTGTTCGACGAGGGCGTGAACGCGATTCCGGGTCTTGCCTCGATGAAACTGGAAGCCACCTATCTGGCCTGGGTCGATTTCGCGGGCACCGGCATGGCCCCGGCCGAATTCATTGCCCGTGTCGAAAAGGGCGCGAAGATCGCCACCAACCACGGCGCGAGCTTCGGTCTGGGCGGCGACAACTTCCTGCGCTTCAACCTGGCCGCCCCCCGCGCTCAGGTGGCCGAGGCGGTGGCGCGTCTGCAAGCGGCCTTCGCCGATCTGCAATAAGGCTCAGGCGCGGCGGCCCAGCGGGATGATCTCGGGGGCCGTCGCATGCCAGGGGGTGCCAGCCCAGTCGCCCCACCATTCGTCGACCTCAAGCCCCGCCGCCGCGATCTGCGCGGCGATTTCCGCCTGCGGGGCGAAGGCGATGCGGCATTCGGCCCGCTGCGCCGGTTGCCCCTCGGGCTGGTAGAAGGTCCAGTAAGTAACGATGCCGGTCGCCGCATCGTGGGAAACATCGTTCCACACCCGCACATCGCCTGCCTGCGGATGAGTAAACCGGCTTTCTGATCGTTCGGGCACCCAGTCGCGCCATTCCTCGCACACCGGGTTGCGGCTGTCGAAGATGAAGCGCCCGCCGGGGCGCAGGTGGCGGGCAATGCCACCCAGCACGGCGGCGCGGTCTTCCACCGTCAGAAAGACCTGAAAGGCATGGCCGGTCAGGATCACCAGATCGAAGCTTTCTCCCAGATCAAGCTTCCGCGCATCGCCCTGAACCCAATGCACCCTGTCGCCGCCGGGCCTGCTGCGCGCCACCTCCAGCATGGCCTCCGCCGGATCGACCCCGACGACACGCGGCACGCTTTCCGCAATCGCTGCCGCAACCATGCCGGTGCCACAGCCCAGATCCAGCACCGAGGCGCAGCCCCGCGCCAGCCGCAGACAGGCCGCACTGTCGGCGGCCCAGCCGTTTTCATGGTCATAGAACCGCGTGAAAGCGGGATCGTGATACAGCGCCTCCGGCCCGGTCAGCGCCACGGCAGATAGCCGGAGGGCGCATTCTCGTCGCGCGGATAATCCAGCGGCGGAGTTTCGCTGACACGGTTGCTGCGTTTGAAGGTGCAGACAAGACGCCCGTTCTCGACCTGCGCCGCGACGATCAGCCCCTGAAGGATATGACGCGCGCCATCATAGACATCGACCATACCACGCAGGCGGGGCACTTTGGCCGCATCCAGCACCATTGCCTCTTCACTGAGGCTCAGCACCGGAAAGACCGCCTCGCCCAGTTGAACCCGCAACCGGCTGCGCCGCGCCCTGCGCGACTGTGCAAGGGCAAATCCCTCGCGAAGTTCCTGTGGCAGAAATTCCAGCATGGCGTTCCTCCCGTCGCCGTCCCTTGATCATTACGCTGCCAGAAGTGATTGACAACAAGGCAACAACCGACATTTGCGAAACAATTCCGCCATCGTGGGCCGCAAGACACGACGCGCACTCGGAATGGTTGCGCTTGGGCGCCAAATCGGCCATCCCTGCGGGCCGGAGGTGCGGGAATGGCAGAAGCTCAGGCAGATCACGGGGGCGGAATCGACGCGGCGGCGCGGCGGTTCAGCGGCGCGCGCGCCGATTGGCTGGACCTGTCGACCGGCATCAACCCCAACCCCTTCCCGCTGCCCGCCCTGCCCTCTGACGCCTGGACCGCGCTGCCTGACCAGACGGCGCTGGACCGGCTGATTGCGGCGGCACGGCAGGTCTGGTCGGTGCCGGACGGAGCTGCGGTTCTGGCCGTCTCCGGTGCCTCGGCCCCCATTGCGCTGGTGCCGCATCTGCGGTCTGCGGGCCGCGTGCATATCCCTGGCCCGACCTACAACGAACATACCCGCGCCTTCCGTGCGGCCGGGTGGGAGGTGGTCGATACCGGCGCCACTGCGCAGGTTCTGGTGCATCCGAACAATCCCGATGGTCGCTTTCACGCGGCGCCCGGCGCGCTGCCACTGACGGTGATCGACGAAAGCTTCTGCGACATCGCGCCCGACCGCAGCCTGATCCATCTGGCCACCCGCCCCGGCACACTGGTGCTGAAAAGCTTTGGCAAGTTCTGGGGGCTGGCCGGGCTGCGGCTCGGTTTTGCCATCGGCGATCCCGAACTGATCGGGGCGCTTTCGCAGCGGCTCGGGCCATGGCCGGTCTCCGGCCCCGCGCTGGAAATCGGCGCCGCCGCGCTGGAAGATACCGAATGGGCCGAGACCACCCGCCTGCGGCTTCTGCGTGACGCGGCGCGGCTCGACGCCCTGGTGCGCGCGCCGCTGGTGGGTGGCACGCCGCTGTTCCGGCTTTACGAGGTCGATGACGCCGCCCGCTGGCAGGAGGCTCTGGCAGAGCGGCAGATCTGGAGCCGGATTTTCCCCTACTCCCGCCGCTGGCTGCGGCTGGGCCTGCCCCCGGCGACAGGGTGGGACCGTCTCGCCGCCGCATTGCAAGGGCTTCACGCATGAGCGCGGCGCTGCTCGTCCCCGCCATGCTGCTGGACGCCGCGCTGGGCGAGCCGAAAGCGCTGTGGAACCGCTCTCCGCATCCCGCCGTGCTGATGGGCCGCGCGGTCGGGAAGCTGGACCATGCCCTGAACAAGGGCCGGATGCGGCGCGCGCGTGGCATCCTTGCCATGGCCCTGCTGGCCGGGGGCGGCTGGCTGCTGGGCCTGCTGATCTCCGCGCTGCCGGACGCTGGCCTGATCGAAGTGCTGGTGGTCGCCGTTCTTCTGGCCCAGCGCAGTCTGGTCGATCACGTCCGCGCGGTCGGGGATGGCCTGCGACAGTCGCTGCCCGAGGGGCGGCGCATGGTGGCGCGGATCGTCGGGCGTGACACCGCCACGATGGATGCCCCTGCCGTGGCGCGTGCCGCCATCGAAAGCGCGGCTGAAAACCTGTCGGATGGCGTCATTGCGCCGCTGTTCTGGTATCTGGTCGCGGGCCTTCCGGGCCTGCTGCTTTACAAGATCACCAATACCGCCGACAGCATGATCGGCCATCGCACCCCGCGGCACGAAGCCTTCGGCTGGGCCGCTGCGCGCTTCGACGATCTGCTGAACCTGATCCCCGCACGGCTGACCGCCTTCCTGCTGGCGCTGGCGCATTGGCGGCCCGATGCGACGCGGATCATCCTGCGTGACGCCCCGCTGCACCGTTCCCCCAATGCAGGCTGGCCTGAGGCGGCGATGGCCGTGATTTTGGGCATCGCCCTCTCGGGTCCGCGCAGCTATCACGGCGAGATGCGCGATTTCCCCTGGGTCCATTCGGAAGGCCGTCGCGACCCCGGCCCGGCGGAAATCGAGGCGGCCTGTGACGCTCTCTGGCGGGCGTGGGCAGCCATGCTGGCCGTTGCGGTGCTGCTGGCGCTGTTCTGACAGGGGCGCGATACGGCCTTCAGGCTTGCAGCCAGAGCCAACGCCAAAGCCGCCCGGCGCGCAGCACCCTTTTCCCCGGAATCGGCATGTTTGCGCAGTTATGCACAGAAGATTTGCCCTGAAAGTTCTTTACAGGCTTCCCCTTTGGCGACACCATATCTAGTAAGGGGCCACAAAGTGTTCCGCAGTTACCTGCCTGAACCACATGAGGTTGTGGGGCGAAGCTAACGCAAGCAGTGAATGAGGTCAGGGATGTCGCTCGCAGAAGATTTCTTGGTGCATGATGACCTGCACCCGATCGACATGGCCGAAACGCTTGCAGCAGACCATGCTTGGGAATTCGACCGCCTGACCGACAACCAGATCGCCATGTCGGTTGAAGGGTTGTGGCGTACCTATTCGCTGACGCTTGCCTGGTCGCCGCAGGACGAGGAGTTGCGGCTCATCTGCACCTTCGAGATGGAGCCGCCCGCCCCGCGCCTGCCCGCACTTTACGATGTGCTGAACCGCTGCAACGATCAGGTCTGGGCCGGTGCCTTCACCTTCTGGGCCGAACAGCAACTGATGGTCTGGCGTTATGGCCTGTCGCTGGCAGGCGGCCAATATGCGGGCAGCGAACAGATCGGCCGCATGATCGAAGCGGCCATCACCGCCTGCGAACGCTATTACCCGGCCTTCCAGCTGGTTGTCTGGGGCGAGCGTGACCCGGCCGAGGCCATGGGCGTCGCCATGGCCGAAGCTTACGGTCGCGCCTGAACCACCCCAAACCGGCCATTGCCCCCGCCCGTCCGGCTGCCTAAGCTGCGCCCGAACATGGGCAAGACGCGGGGGATGCGATGCTGGATAGGGTGAAGGACCGGGGGCTTGTACTGCTGGGATGCGGCAAGATGGGCTCCGCCATGCTGGAAGGCTGGCTGGCGCAGGGCGTGCCCCCCGGTTCAGTCCATGTGATCGAGCCCTATCCTTCGGACTGGCTGAAATCCACCGGGGTTCACCTGAACGAACCTCTGCCCGCCGCCCCTGCCATCGTGTTGCTCGCGGTGAAGCCGCAGATGATGGGTGCCGCGCTGCCGCAGGTCGTGGCTCTGGGGGGTGGTGACACGCTGTTCCTCTCCATCGCCGCAGGCACCACCATCGCCAGTTTTGAGGAAACCTTCGGCGCCGCGACACCGATCATCCGCGCCATGCCCAACACCCCCGCCGCCGTGGGGCGCGGCATCAGCGCGATCACCGGCAACCCGCGCGCAACCGAGGCCGATCTGCAACTGGCCGAGGCGCTGCTCTCCGCCGTGGGTCAGGTTGTGCGGCTGGAAGGCGAACATCAGATGGATGCCGTTACCGCCGTCTCCGGCTCCGGCCCCGCCTATGTCTTTCACCTGATCGAGGCGCTGGCAGCAGCGGGTGAGGCCGAGGGCCTGCCCGCCCCCCTCGCCATGCAGCTTGCCCGCGCCACGGTCTGCGGTGCGGGTGAACTGGCTCAGCAGTCGCCGGAAACCCCCAGCCAGCTGCGGATCAACGTCACCTCCCCCGGCGGCACCACCGCCGCCGCGCTGGCGGTGCTGATGGATGCCGAAACCGGCTTCCCGCCCCTGTTGCGGCGCGCAGTGAAGGCAGCGGCGGATCGCGGGCGGGAACTGGGCAAATGACAATCACCTATGACGATTTCACCAGGGTCGACATTCGCGTCGGCGTGATCACCCGCGCGGAACCCTTTCCCGAGGCGCGCAAGCCCGCCATCAAGCTCTGGGTCGATTTCGGGGCGGAGATCGGCGAGAAGCGCTCCTCCGCGCAGATCACCGTGCATTACAAGCCCGAGGAACTGGTCGGCCGTCAGGTGCTGGCGGTGGTGAACTTCCCGCCGCGTCAGATCGGCCCGGTGAAATCCGAGGTGCTGGTGCTGGGCGTCCCCGATGCGGCGGGCGAGGTCGTGCTGATCGGGCCGGGGCATGACGTGCCACTGGGCGGGCGGCTGTTCTGATGCGGCTGCTGATCACCCGCCCGTTGCCCGACGCGGTCATGCAGGCCGCCCGCACCCGGTTCGACGTGACCGCGCGGGAAAGCACCCTGCCGCTGTCGCCCGAAGAACTGCGCGCCTCGCTGCGTGACTTCGATCTGGTGCTGCCGACACTGGGCGATCTTTACGCGGCGCCGGTCTTTGCCGATGTACCGAAGCCCCGCGCGCGGCTCCTGGCCAATTTCGGCGTGGGCTACAACCACATCGACTTGGCCGCTGCCCGCACCGCTGGCCTTGCCGTGACAAATACCCCCGGCGCCGTGACCGATGCCACCGCCGACATTGCGCTGACGCTGATCCTGATGACCGCCCGCCGCGCCGCCGAAGGTGAACGGCTGGTGCGTTCGGGCCAGTGGCAGGGCTGGCATCCGGTGCAGATGCTGGGCCTGCATGTGACCGGAAAGCGCGTCGGGATCATCGGGATGGGCCGCATTGGCCGCGCCATCGCCCGGCGCTGCCATTTCGGCTTCGGGATGGAGGTGGTGTTCCACAACCGCTCGGTCACCGATCCCGGCCTGCCCGCCCGTCAAGTGCCGCTGGCCGAGGCGATGGCAGCCGATGTCGTGGTGATCGCCGTGCCAGGCGGCCCCGCCACCCGGCATCTGATCGGTGCCGAGGCGCTGGCCGCGATGCAGCCCCACGCCATCCTCGTCAATATCGCGCGCGGCGATGTGGTGGACGAGGCGGCGCTGATCGCAGCTCTGGAACAGGGCCGGATCGCCGGTGCCGGGCTGGATGTCTACGAATGCGAGCCGCTGGTGCCCGAGGCGTTGCGCGCGCTCGATACCGTGACGCTGCTGCCGCATCTGGGTACCGCCGCGCTTGAGGTGCGCGAGGCGATGGGGATGATGGCGCTCGACAACATCATCGCCTTCGCGGAAGGCCGCGCCCTGCCCAACGCCGTCGCATGATCCTGTCGCGCGGGCGCCGCTTCATCTTTATCCATATACCAAAGACCGGCGGCACCGCGCTTGCCCTCGCACTGGAAGCGCGGGCGATGAAAGATGACATCCTGATCGGCGACACGCCCAAGGCCCGCGCCCGAAAAGGCCGCTGGCAGGGGGTGCAAAGTCACGGGCGGCTCTGGAAACACTCGACGCTGGCCGACATCGCAGGTCTTGCGAGCGACGATGAAATCGCCGCGTTCTTCACCTTCACACTGATCCGAAACCCGTGGGACCGTGCCGTCAGCTATTACCACTGGCTGCGCGGCCAAAGCTTCGCCCATCCGGCGGTGAGCCTTGCCCAAAGCCTTGATTTCACCGCTTTCATCGCGCATCCGCAAACCCGGGCGGCCTTCCGCGCCAGCCCCGCCCGCAGCTACCTGACCGACCGCTTCGGACAGGAACGCGCCTCGGCCTATGTGCGGCTGGAACATCTGACCGAAGACCTTGCCCCGGTCGAAGCACATCTGGGCTTCCGCCTCGGCCCCCTCCCCCAAGCCAACGAAAGCAGCCGCGCCCGGGACTGGCGCGGCTATTTCACCTATGATACCGCCCAGATGGTCGCCACCGACAGCGCCGAGGATATCGCCCGCTTCGGCTATTGCTTCGATCCCTGAGCAGCTTTCATCTTGGCAAAAATATCCCGCGGGGGTCCGGGGGCGCGAAGCCCCCGGTGCCACCTCAGGCCGCCTGGGCGGTGGCGCCGGGATAGAAGCTCTGCCCCTTCGCCGCCATGTCCCGCAGCAGTTTCGGCGCCGCGAAGCGCGCGCCGAAACGCTCGGTCAGCACGTCACAGATCTCGACGGCGCGCGCAGCGCCAAGGATGTCCAGCCAGCCGAACGGCCCGCCCGACCAGGGCGCAAAGCCCCAACCGAGGATCGCCCCCACATCGCCCTCGCGGATGTCGGTCAGCACGCCTTCCTCCAGCGCCCGCACAGCTTCCAGCACCTGCGCCATCAGCAGACGATGCTGCACCTCGGCCAGTTCCGGCTGGGCTTCCGCCACCGGATAGCGCGCTTCCAGCCCGTCCCACAGGCCCAGACGCTCGCCCTTGTCAGAATAGGCGTAGAAGCCCGCATTGGCCTTGCGCCCCATGCGGCCCTGATCAGCCATCCAGAAGATCACCTCGTCCACCGCCCCGTCGGGATAGGCGTCGCCCATCGCCGCCTTCGTCGCCTTGGCAATCTTCACCCCCAGATCAATCGAAGTCTCGTCCACCAGTTGCAGCGGCCCCAGCGGCATGCCGACGAGCTTTGCCGCATTCTCCACCAGCGCCGGTTCCACCCCTTCGGCCACCATGCGGATGCCTTCGTTGATATAGGGGATGATGCAGCGGTTGGCGTAGAAGAAGCGCGCGTCATTCACCACGATCGGGGTCTTGCGGATCTGGCGCACGAAATCCAGCGCCTTGGCCACGGCGCGGTCACCCGTCGCCTTGCCACGGATGATCTCGACCAGCATCATCTTGTCGACGGGCGAGAAGAAGTGGATGCCGATGAACTGTTCCGGCCGCTGGCTGGCCTTCGCCAGCGAGGAGATCGGCAGGGTGGAGGTATTGGTGGCAAAGATACAATCGGCACCAACGACGGCCTCGACCTTCGCAGTGACCTCGGCCTTGACCTTCGGATCTTCGAACACGGCCTCCACGATCAGGTCGCAGCCCGCAAGCGCCGCGTAATCGGCTGTGGCGGTGATGCGGCCCAGCACTTCGGCCTTTTTCTCGGCGGTGACCTTGCCGCGCTTCATGCCCTTGTCGAGCAGGCTTTCCGAATGGGCGCGGCCGCGCTCCGCCGCCTCTTGCGTCGCATCAATCAGCACGACCTCAATGCCGGCATTGGCGGCGACATAGGCGATGCCCGCCCCCATCATCCCTGCGCCGATCACGCCGAGCTTCGCCACCTTCTGATCCGGCACCTGCGGGCGGTTAGCGCCTTTCTCCAGCGCCTCCTTGTTGATGAACAGGCTGCGGATCATTGCGGTGGCCGAGGGGTTCATCAGCACAGAGGTGAACTGCCGGGCCTCGATCTTGAGCGCGGTGTCAAAAGGCACCAGCGCACCTTCGTAAACCGCGCTCAGCAGCGCCTTGGCGGCGGGGTAAACCCCTTGGGTCTTGCCGTTCACCATGGCCGAGGCGCCGACGAAGGTCATGAAGCCCTGCGCGCTGTAGGGCGCACCGCCGGGCATCTTGTAGCCCTTGGCATCCCACGGCTTCACCAGATCGGCGTCAGTCGCGTTCAGCACCCAGTCTTTCGCGCGGGCGAGCAGTTCCCCGGGTGCCACCACCTCGTCCACGATCCCGGCGGCCTTGGCCTTCTTCGGGTCGCTCAGCTTGCCTTCCAGCAGGAAGGGCGCCGCGACCATGGCACCCATCTTGCGCACCAGCCGCGTTGTGCCACCCGCGCCGGGGAAGATGCCGACCATGATTTCCGGCAGGCCGATCTTGGCCTTCGGATTGTCGGCGGCGAAGATACGGTGGCAGGACAGCGGCAATTCCAGCCCGATGCCCAGCGCCGTGCCCGGCAGCGCAGCCGCGATGGGCTTGCCGCCCTTCAGCGTCTTGGGGTCCATGCCTGCGCGTTCGATCTTGCGCAGGATGCCGTGCATGTTCATCACGCCGTCAAAGATCGCCTTTGCGCCCCCGGCCCGCATGCCGGCGATGACATTCAGATCCATCCCCCCGGCGAAATCCTTCTTGCCGGAGGTGATGACGATCCCCTTCACGCCCGGATCGGCAAGGGCGGCATCGACAAGGGCATTCAGCGTGGCGAAGCCCTCCATCGACATGACGTTCATGCTTTTGCCCGGAACGTCCCAGGTGATGACGGCAACGCCGTCGCTGTCGGTCGTGCTGGTGAAATCGGTCATCGTGTTCCTCCTCTCGGGCCGCAGGACCCGGGGCTTCGCGCCCCCGGACCCCCGCGGGATATTTTTGCCAGGGTAAATGGCAGGGGTATCACCAGGGCGTGCCGTCGCGGTGCAGATAACGGCGGGCGCTGCCCTGTTTGTGGGTGATCAGGTCATGGTCGGTGTAGTGGATCACATCGGCCTCCTTGCGGGTGCCGATGACGAGGTAGCGCGCGGGCGCGTCGGACCGGTTGTCGAGCCGGTGCCCCACGGGCTGCCCCGCGGGCCAGCAGGCGGCGTCCCCGGCCCGCAGCAGGGTTTCGCTGTCCTCGACCAGCACCACCTCCCCCGCAAGCATCAGGATCATCTCGTCCTCGGCCTCGTGCCAGTGGCGGCGGCCGGAGGTTGAGCCGGGCGGCAGTTCCTCGATGAAGGCGCCGAACTGCGTGAGACCGCCGGGATCGGACAGCAACTGATAGCGATAGGGACCGATGCCGCCGCCCAGAACCGGATGAACGGTGTCGTCTTCGGTCACGAAAGCGGGCAGATCGACCTTTGGCATCAGCGCGGCCCCGTCCAGTCGGTGCCGTCACGGTAGGTGAAGCGCGCCTGACCGCCTTCCATTTCCACCCGCAGGTCGACATCGGAATAGGTGGCAACCTCGCGCGGGGCCTTGGTGCCCACCACGAGGAAGCGCGCCACCACATCGCTGCGGTTGATGAAATGGTGCCCGTCCGGCGTATTTGCCGGGAAGGCCGCGCAATCGCCCGGCCGCATCACGGTTTCGCCCGCGTCCTCGACCAGCACGCATTCGCCTTCCGTCACCATCACGAATTCATCCTCGTTCAGGTGCCAGTGCCGCAACGAGGACAACGCGCCGGGTTCCAGCGTCACAAGATTGACACCGAACTGGGTCAGCCCGCCCGCCTGCCCCAGCCGCAGGCTGGAGCGGCCCTGCATCATGGACGCATAGGGCTCAGGGTAGATGGAGCCGGTTTTGAGGGGCACCTGCGACAGGTCGAGCTTCGGCATCACACCCTCTCGATGATCGTGGCGGCCCCCATGCCGCTGGCGATGCAGAGCGTGGCGAGGCCGGTGGATTTGCCGGTGCGTTCCAGCTCGTCCAGCAGGGTGCCGATGATGATGGCGCCGGTCGCGCCCAGCGGATGCCCCATGGCGATGGAGCCGCCGTTCGGATTCACCTTTGCCGGGTCCACATTGAACGCCTGCATGAAGCGCAGCACGACGCTGGCAAACGCCTCGTTCACCTCGAAAAGGTCGATATCCGAGATGGACATGCCGCTGTCCCTCAGGATCTTTTCCGTGACCGGAACCGGGCCGGTGAGCATGATCGTCGGGTCGGTGCCGATCTTTGCGGTGGCACGGATGCGGGCGCGGGGTTTCAGCCCGTGGGCCTTGCCGAAATCGGCATTGCCGATCAGCACCGCGGCGGAACCATCGACGATGCCCGAGGAATTGCCCGCGTGGTGGATATGGGTAATCCGCTCCAGATGCGGGTATTTCATCAGGGCGATCTTGTCGAAACCCGGCATGACCTCACCCATATCCCTGAAGCTGGCCTTCAGTGCGCCCAGCGTCTGCATGTCGGTGCCGGGGCGCATGTATTCGTCATGGTCGAGGATGGTCAGGCCATTGCCGTCGGTCACCGGCACGATGGAGCGCGCAAAGCGCTTGTCCGCCCAGGCCGCAGCGGCGCGGCGCTGACTTTCCACCGCCAGCGCATCGGCCTGATCGCGGGTGAAGCCGTATTCGGTGGCGATGATGTCGGCCGAAATGCCCTGCGGCACGAAATAGGTCTTCATGGCAAGCGAGGGGTCTACCGCGATCGCGGCGCCGTCACTGCCCATGGCGACACGGCCCATCATTTCCACCCCGCCCGCGATGTAGGCGGCACCTGCACCGCCCTTCACCTGATTGGCGGCGAGGTTCACCGCCTCCATTCCGCTGGCACAAAAACGGTTGATGGCAAGGCCGGGGATCGACTCGTCAAGGTCCGAGGCCAGCACGGCAGATCGCGCAAGGCAGCCGCCCTGCTCGCCCACCTGGGTGACATTGCCCCAGATGACATCCTCGACGGCATGGCCCTCCAGCCCGTTGCGGTTGCGGATCGCGTTCAGCATCTGGGCCGACAGCGCGACCGATGTCACCTCGTGCAGCGCGCCGTCCGGCCGCCCCTTGCCGCGCGGGCTGCGGATCGCGTCATAGATGAAAGCCTCGGTCATGATCTCCTCCGGTATCTGACGGGCGTCCGGGCAAAGACTTGCCCCGACGCTGCTTTAGGGAAACCCTAGCAGGGCCTTCCCCATCATGTGTAAATGCCGTCACGTCGCGAAAAGATTGACGTGCATATCACGTCGCGTCACTTTGCAGCGCGGTCCGACGGATGGCCAGGCATCAGGTCATAGGGATGCTTCCAGCCCGGCAGCGCGGCAATATTCTCCAGCCAGCGGTCGATATTTGGTCGCGCCTTGCGGTCAAAGCCGAAGGGTTCGGGGTAGTAGAGGTAACCGCAGCAGGCGAAATCGGCGATGGAGGGGGCGTCGCCCACCATCCAGTCGCGCCCGGCCAGATGCCGGTCAAGCGTGCCCAGCGCGGTCTGCACCCGCATGGAAAGCCAGTCAATTGCCGGCTGCGGCCGTTTCTCCGCAGGGACAAAGTTCATCAGAAACCGCAACCCGCCCTGCTGGCCCGAGCCCTTCTGGGCGTCCCAGAACAGCCAGCGCAGCACCTCGTTGCGGTCGCCGCCCAGAAATTTCCCTGTCCGCTCTGCCACATGCAGCTGGATGACGCAGGATTGCGTGAGGGTCAGATCGCCCTCCACCAGCACCGGCGCCTCGCCCATTTCATTCAGCGCCAGAAATTCCGGCGTGCGTGAGGCGCCGTTAAAGAAATCGACATAGACGGGCTGCCAGTCATAGCCCGAAAGCTGCATCGTCAGCGCCGCCTTGTAGGCATTGCCGCTTTCGCCAAAGCAGTAAAGTTGCGCGGTCATCCTGATCCTCCTGCCTGATTCCATGAGGGAATCGCCCCGCTGCGGGGCGCGCAGGGCCAGTTAAGCAGGCAGAGAGCAGGGAGGCGAGGAGTCAATCCGCATGAAACCGCGACCCGCGCCGACGGCGCCTGAAGGATTAGAAATTTTCAGGAAGATGGTGGGCGACCCTGGAATCGAACCAGGCACGAGTCGCCTCGGCGGAGTTACAGTCCGCTGCCGCACCTTGCAGCACGTCGCCCACTGGCGGCGGATGTATCCAAGGGGGCGGGGGGCGTCAAGAGCGAATTCGCGGGTTTTTCACTTGCGCCCCCGCGCGGCCCCTGCGCATTCTGCCCGCCTGAAATCGAGGGACACGAAAGATGAGCGGCGGAGCCAAGAAACCGGCCTGGGTAATCGACAAGGAACGCGCGAAACGCGCGGCGGCCAGCGAAACCGTCTGGCTGTTCGGCCTGCACGCGGTGCGCGACGCGCTGCTCAATCCCAGGCGCGAGAAACTGCGGCTGGTGCTGACGAAGAATGCCTATGACAAGCTGGCCGATGCGGTGGCAGAGGCCGGGATCGAGCCGGACATCGTCGATCCGCGCAAATTCAGCGTGCCGATCGACGAAGGCTCGGTCCATCAGGGCGCCGCGCTGGAGGTGAAGCCGCTGAACTGGGGCAAGCTGGCGGATGTGGCGATTTCGGGTGAAGGCGCGCCGCTGGTCGTGCTGCTGGACCGGGTGACCGACCCGCATAACGTGGGGGCGGTGCTGCGTTCGGCCGAGGTGTTCGGCGCGCGGGCGGTGATCGCGCCGCGCCACCATTCGGCGCCGGAAACCGGCGCACTGGCCAAGACTGCCAGCGGGGCGCTGGAACGTCAGCCCTATCTGCGCGTGACCAATCTGTCGGATGCGATGGTGGAACTCCGCGATATGGGCTTCGTGCTTCTGGGGCTGGATGGTGAGTCGGAAACCCCGATTGATCAGGCGGTGGCCGAGGCAGGCAGCCGCCCCATCGCGCTGGTCATGGGGGCCGAAGGGCCGGGCCTGCGCGAGAAGACCCGCGAGACCTGCGACCGGCTCGTGCGCATCCCCTATGCCGGAGGGTTCGGGTCACTGAACGTCTCCAACGCCGCCGCTGTCGCGCTTTATGCCGTCAACCGCCGTTGATTTTCACGCTTTTGCGACTGGCCCTTTAATGGTTCGGCAACCCACCCATATCATTCTCACAAGGAGCGGGTCAGGAACTCCCGTCCCTTCCCTTACTGTCCCTCGTTCCACACCTGGCGCCCGGGCCCTCTGTCCCGGGCGCTTTTTTGTCTGAGGCCCGCCATGACCGAACCCACCGATGCCGATATTCGCGAAATCCTGACTGAAACGAAGGTGATTGCGCTGGTGGGCTGGTCGCCCAAACCCGACCGGCCGAGCCACGGCGTCGCGCGCTTTCTCAAAGACCGGGGCTATCGGGTGATCCCCGTCAATCCGGGCCATGCCGGAGAACAGGCCCTGGGGGAAACCGTGCGCGCCTCGCTGTCGGAAATCGACATCCCGGTGGACATGGTCGACATCTTTCGCCGGGCGGAGGATGTGCCCCCCGTGGTGGCCGAGGCGCTGGCGCATCTGCCGGGGCTTAAAACCGTGTGGATGCAACTGGGTATCCGCAATGATCCGGCGGCCGAAACTGCCCGCGCCGCCGGGGTGAAGGTGGTGCAGGACCGCTGCCCCGCCATCGAAATCCCGCGCCTCGGTCTGTGACGGCTCAGTTCAGCGCGAGGCACTCCCCGCCGCGATGGCAGGTCAGCAGGCGATGCAGATCGTCCTTTGACGGCTGCGCGATCAGCATGTCGCCGCAGAGCGATTCAAACAGCACCAGCCGGTCATCTTTCTTCTGCACGAAGATCAACTGTTCGCCCCGGGGCACATAACTGGCATCGCAGGCGGGCTCGGCCGTCAGGCAATGGCGCACCAGCGTGATCTGGCCGGTGAACGCCGTGCCGAAGCCGCTGGCCCCCAGTTGTTTGCCGGTAAAATTCAGCACCGGGCCGGTCTTGCCCTGCCTCACCGGCGCCTGATCGAACTGGCCCAGCAAGACAACATAGTCCTCCTTCGCCTTGCGCGCGGTTTCATAGGCGCGTACCGCATCAGGGATCAGGCAGGACAAAGCCATGGCGCCCTGCGGCAGGATCATCAGACCCAGAACGGCCGCCAGCCTCGCAATACGCATCTTTTGCTCCTTCCATTTCCCCGCAGGACGCAGATCATTGAGCGTTCCTTGGTGTCAGCCCGCCGTTTCCAGCACCTCGGCCAGTGACAGGCCCAGATCGGCGAAGCGCTCCATCTCCCCCACGGACCACAGATCGCAGCGCAACCGCAGGCGCAGGCCGCCGGGGCCAAGGATCACGATGGGGAATTGCCGCTCTGCCGGATGATCGCGCCGCCAGGCCGCCAGCAGCGGGTGCAGCCGGGTCGCATCCGGCAGGGGCACGCTTTCACTGGAACTGAACACCGTGCCCCCGAAGCCGGTTGCCTCCGGGCGTGGCACCAATGGCCCCATTTCACCTGCGGTCAACAGGGACATGGCGGCGGCCCCGCCCGTCAGCCGCGCGGCCAGCGCCGCCTCTGCGCCGTCCAGCGTCGGGCCGATAACCACATGGCCCGGCCATGGCACACCCGGCGCCTCGAACTCGGTCGCAAAGACCGATGTGCCGGTTTCACCCTGAACATAGCGCCGGGTCTCTGCCCGCCAGCCGGGACCGGACAGCCGCAGCTTACGTGCCTTTCCGCCGGTTTCCTCGACCAGCGCCGCCTGCCAGCCACGCCGCGTGGCCAGCGCCGCCGCCCCCTTGCGCAGCCTCGCACTTCCCCGTCCCGCCGTTAGCAGCAGGATCGCACCAAAGGCGACAATGATCAGCGCCAGCGCCACCAGCCCGAGGGCATCCATGCCCGGTTCCGCTTCCATGATGCCCCCCGGCGCCGGGACAGGCGCCTGATCCCCATTCAGTAACAGGATCAGCGTAAGCCGCCCCTTGCCTGGGGTGCAAGCGCGACGCGCTGGCCCGGGCGCGGCGGTCGTGCTAACCACAGGCAAAGTGCGAAGGAACAGCCCATGTCCGACAGGTCTTACCGTTTCACCCATGCGATCACCCGCAAGCCTGCCGCCTCGATCATCGCGGGTCTGCGCGCGGTGGATACCGGCACACCCGACCTTGCCACGATGCAGGCTCATCACGCCGATTACATCGCGACCCTGCGCGAAACCGGCGCCACGGTGATCGAGCTTGAGGCGCTGGAGGCCTATCCCGACAGCGTGTTCGTGGAAGATACCGCGCTTTGCCTGCCTTCCGGCGCCGTCGTGATGCGCCCCGGCGCCCCCTCGCGCCTGGGCGAAGCCGCCGAGATGGCGCCGCATCTGGCCGCCCTTTACGGCGACATCCGCCGCATCGAGGGCGCGGACAGCTTCATCGAAGGCGGCGACATCCTGATGACCGAGACGGAAATCCTCGTCGGGCGGTCGGCCCGCACCAATGCGGCAGGCATCGCCGAACTGGCCCGCCTAACCGCCGATTGGGGCGAGGTGGTGCGCGAGGTCCATACGCCCCCCGGCGTACTGCATTTCAAGACCGACTGTTCGCTGCTGGATGCTGAAACCATCCTGTCGACCACGCGCCTTTCGGCCTCCGGCTGTTTCAAGGGCTATCGTCTGATCGACGTGGCCGAGGGTGAGGAAGCGGCCGCCAACACCATCCGCTTCAACGATCTGGTGCTGATGCCCGCAGGCTTCCCCCGTACCCGCGACCGGCTGGTGCAGGCGGGTTACGATGTGCGCGAGATCGGCAACAGCGAATGCGCCAAACTCGACGGCGGGATGTCCTGCCTCAGCCTGCGTTTCACGCCGAAGCCCTAAGGCATCAGCACCGCCGCACGTTCATAAGTGGCACTGTCGGCGGTGCCGTCGTCATAAACGACCATCACATCCACCCGCTGCACCGATCCTGCCGGCAGCACCGCATAGGGCAGCCGGTCGGCCCCGATGGCATTGGGCTGCGCCGTGCCCTCGCGGCAGGGCTCCATCGCCCAGTCGGTCAGCGGGCCGCCGTTGATGGCATAAACCACCCGGTCCAGCCCGCAGCGCCAGCTTTCCAGATGGGTGAAATACAGAAGATCCTGCCCATCGTAATCACGCAGGGCAATCCAGTTGCCCCTGGTGGCCTGAAGGATCGGCCGCACCTCGGCCGCCGTGGTCATCTGCTGGGCGAACACCGGGGTGGCCGCCAGAAAAACAAACGGAAGAACGATCCGCAACATGATGAAAACCCTTTCAAAACGAAGATTTTGACGCCCGCGCACCTGTTCTGTAGGGTGGCCGGGCAAAACCAGACGAGTATCCGCATCATGGCAAAGGTTCCCGGCGCGGGGCAATCCTTCAATATTCTCGCCATCATGCAGGCGGGACGCCTGCAATATGAGGCCGTGTTGCTTGCGGCCTCCTTGCGCCACTGCAACCCCGGCTTCCGGGGCCAGCTGTTTCTGGCAGAGCCGCAGCCCGGCCCGCGCTGGCAGGAGGATCCGCGCGTGACCAACAGCGCCTTGCGCGAGCTTCTGGCCGAACTGGGCGCAGTGTTCCTGCCCTTTGAAAACAAGGTGTTCGGCCAGTCCTACCCCTATGGCAACAAGATCGAGGCGCTGACCGCGCTGCCGGACGAACCATTCCTGTTTCTGGATACCGACACGCTGATCACCGGCAGCTTCGACACCGTTGGGTTCGATTTCACCCGCCCTTCGGCCTCGATGCGTCGGGAGGGCACATGGCCCGAGCTGGAGCTTTACGGTCCCGGTTATGCGGCCACCTGGAAATCGTTGTATGACCGTTTCGGGCTGGAGTTCGACAGCACGCTGGACCTGAGCCAGCCTGACGAATACTGGCAGCGCTACCTCTATTTCAACGCGGGCTGGTTCTTCCATCAAAGCCCGCAGGCTTTCGGGCAGCGTTTTCTGGATTACGCACGCGAAATCCGCGACAACCGTCCCGATGCGCTGGTCTGTCAGACGCTGGACCCCTGGCTGGACCAGATCGCGCTGCCGCTGGTCATCCATTCCTTCGGGGGTGGCCGTCCAGGGCCGGAGCTGGCGGGGCTGGATGGCGATGTGACCTGCCACTATCGCACCCTGCCCCTGCTCTATGCCCGCGAAAGTGACCACGCCGTCGCGGTGCTGGAGGAGGTGTGCAACCAGAAGCCAGTGAAAAAGGTCTTGCGGGAGTATGAAGCCTTCCGGCGCATGGTGTTCCAGCCCAAGGGCCGCAAGGCACGCGCGCTGTTTGACCGCAGCGACCTGCCTCACCGCGAGCATGTGATCCGCAACACCCTGAAGCGGAACGGCTTCTGGTATCGCTGACACAGCAGATGGCACCGCCTCTCACCCCTGCCCTGCTGTCGCCGCTTGCGGCCTTTGCCACCGCGCATCTTGCGGGGGAACCTGCGCCGCTGCCCGATCTGCCGGCAGAGATCCGGGATCAGCGGCTGGTCCATCTGACCCTGCGCCGCAAGGGCAGCTTGCAAATGGCCTTCTGGGCGCAGGGCGCCGGGCTGGCTGACGCCCTTGCGCATGGTCTTGCGCAGGCCCGTGCCGCGCTGGCGGCGGGGCGCCGGTCGCCCCCCGACATGCTGCTGCTGGATATCGCCGGGGCACCCGAGCCTCTGGACCCCGATGACCTGCGCCGGGGGCGCTGCAATGCGTTTCGCGGGATCTTTGGGCTGGAATTGCGCGCGGCGGGGCGGCTGGCGCGGATCGCACCATCCCTGATGATCGCGCGCAATCTGACACCAGCGCGCGCGCTTGAACTTTTACAAGCGGACCTGTCCCAGCCGCCTGAGGCGCCGGTCGAGGCGCTGCGCCTTCCCGCCGTCCAGATTCTGCTGGAACTGCCGAAGGGCCGGGCACGGCCACTGATGCGCGGGCAGCCGGTGGTGCCACAAACGGCGATCACCCGTGCCAGGGTGGCGGAAATGGCCGCCTTGATGACCGGCTGGATGCAGCGCGGCGTATCACCTTCGGGCCGGGCGACCTACAAATACTGGCCCTCCTCGGGGCAGTATGCGCTGTCCAACAACATGATCCGACAGTTCATGGGCAGCGCCTGCCTTGCCCGCGCCGCCGCACGCCCCGAGGCACCTCAGGGGCTGGCCGAGGCGCGCGACCGCAACTTTGCCCATAACTTCCATCATTGGTATCGCGACGAGGGCGCCTTTGGCGTGATTGTCGAGGGTCCGAAGGTCAAGCTGGGGGCCGCCGCCGTCGCGCTGGGGGCCATCCTCGATCTGCCCGCCCCTGCGGCCTATGCCACCGAGCTGCGGGGGCTCGCCGCCTTTCTGACGGCGATGCAGCACCCGGAGGGCCGGTTCACCTGCTTCCTGCGCCCCCCGGGGCGTGAGGATGATTGCCAGAATTTCTACCCCGGCGAGGCGTTGCTGGCGCTGATGCGGCTATACCGTCATACCGGCGATCCTGCCCTGCTGGATCAGGTTGCGCGTGGCTTCGCCCATTATCGCGACTGGCATCGCGCGCAGCCGAACCCGGCTTTCGTACCCTGGCACAGCATGGCGCTGGCGCTTTATCACGCCGAAACCGGCGACACCGCAGCCGCTGCTTTCGTGTTCGAGATGAACGACTGGCTTCTGGGCATGCAGCAGGGCGATGAGGCCCCCGCCGATGTGCAGGGCGAGTTCTTCGACCCTGCCCGGCCGGAGTTCGGCCCCCCCCATGCCTCTGCCACAGGCGTGTATCTGGAAGGGCTGGTCGAGGCCTTCGCGCTGGCGCGCGCCCTGGCTGACCGCGACCGGGAAAGCCGCTATCGCCGCGCTATCCTGCGCGGGCTGCGGTCGCTGCGGCAATTGCAGTTCCGCCATGCCAGCGACATGGGCTATATCTCTCGCCGCAGTGCCGTGCTGGGCGGGCTGCGCTCCTCGGCCTTCGACAATACGCTGCGCATCGACAATGTGCAGCACGGGCTCATGGCGATTTTTCGTATCCTCGACCTGTTTTCGGATGCGGATTATCGAATGTGACCCTGCCGCCCCGATCCTCCGTTGCCTGCCGCGCGGCTGTCCCCTAACCTTCGCCGCGACTGCATTCCGGGGAGGAGACCCATGACCGACAAACCGCTCGGCTTCGATACGCTTGCCATTCACGCCGGCGCCAAGCCAGATCCCGCCACCGGGGCGCGGCAGGTGCCGATCTACCAGACCACCGCCTATGTGTTCAAAGACGCCGACCATGCGGCGCGGCTCTTCAACCTTCAGGAAGTGGGCTACATCTATTCCCGCCTGACCAACCCGACCGTGATGGCGCTGGCCGAACGCGTGGCGGCGCTGGAAGGCGGCGCGGGCGCGATCTGCTGCTCCTCCGGCCATGCGGCGCAGATCATGGCGCTGTTCCCGCTGATGGGGCCGGGACGCAACATCATCGCCTCCACCCGGCTTTACGGCGGCACGATCACCCAGTTCAGCCAGACCATCAAGCGTTTCGGCTGGTCCTGCAAATTCGTCGATTTCGACGATCTGGCGGCGCTGCGTGCGGCAGTGGACGACGACACCCGCGCCATCTTCTGCGAAACCATCGCCAACCCCGGTGGCTATATCACCGATCTGGACGCCATCGCGGGTATCGCCAACGAGGTCGGCCTGCCGCTGATCGTCGACAACACCACCGCAACGCCCTGGCTGTGCAACCCGATCAAGCATGGCGCTACGCTGGTCGTGCATTCGGCCACCAAATACCTGACCGGCAATGGCACCGTCACCGGCGGCGTGGTGGTGGATTCGGGCAAGTTCGACTGGTCGGCCAGCGGCAAGTTCCCCTCGCTGTCGGAACCGGAGCCCGCCTATCACGGGCTTGCCTTCCACCCGGCGCTGGGGCCGATGGCCTTCACCTTCCACTCCATCGCCGTCGGCCTCCGCGATCTGGGCATGACGATGAACCCGCAGGGCGCGCATTACACGCTGATGGGGATCGAGACGCTGGGCCTGCGCATGCAGCGCCATGTCGAAAACGCCCGCACCGTCGCCGAATGGCTGGAGGCCGATCCGCGGGTCGAAGCCGTGACCTGGGCCGGGCTGAAATCCTCGCCCTGGCATGACCGCGTGGCGCGGATCGTGCCCAAAGGGGCCGGGGCATTGTTCACCGTCGCGGTGAAGGGCGGTTACGAAGCCTGCGTGAAGCTGGTGGATAACCTCAGGCTGTTCAGCCATGTCGCCAACCTTGGCGACACCCGCTCGCTGATCATCCACCCGGCCTCGACCACGCACCGCCAGTTGGACGAGGCGGCGCAGGTTCGTGCCGGGGCGGCACCGAATGTGGTGCGCATTTCCATCGGGATCGAGGATGCCGCCGATCTGATTGCCGATCTGGATCAGGCGCTGAGCGCCGCAACTGCCTGAAACAAGAAGGGGCGCCACCGGGCGCCCCTTTCAATTTTACTGGCCGATTTCCCAGACGATCGTCACCTGCATCGCGGTTTCGACCTCACCTCCCGCCATCGGCACCGGGGCCGCCTCGGCCGCCATGCGGAACATCGGCGCCGGGTAATTGCCGCCGCCACCGCCTTCGGTGATCGTCACGATGGGACCAAGCGTCACACCCGCAGCCTCGGCCAGAACAGCAGCCCGCGCCTTTGCGTCGGCGACCGCACGCTTGCGCGCCTCGGCCTCGACCGGGGAGGGATCGGCCAGACCGAAATTCACCCCGTTCAGCGTATTGGCGCCGTCCTTCACGGCCGCATCCAGCACATTGCCAAGACCATCCAGCGCGCGCACCCGCACGGTCAGCATGTTGGAGGCGATATAGCCGGAAATCCGCGACCCGCCGGTCGAACTGTCATTCTGCCAGTTCGGGTTCAGCGACAGCCCCGAGGTCTGAAGATCGCCGGGGGCGATTCCCGCCTGCGTCAGCCGCGCCATGACCGCCGCCAGCGCGGTCGAATTTGCCGCCAGCGCCTCGGCTGCGGTCTTGCCTTCGGTGGTTACACCGAGGCTGACGCTGGCCATGTCAGGCGCCTGCGCCACACGCCCTTCGCCGGTAACGGTCAGCGTCGCCGGGGCAGCCGCGGCAAAGCCGGCAAAACCGGCCACCATGGCAGCCGCCAGAAGGGTCGAACGGAAAGCTTGCATCGTGATCTCCTTGTCCTGATGCGACATTCGCCTGTTATGACGTCCGGCAAAAGCCGATCCTTGGCGTTCACGGGGGTGTTTTTCTTTCATTCGGCGGAAAGCTGCTATAGTGACTTCGGCGGGCGGCGGCTGCGACTCCCCGCATCCTGCCAAGAGTGCTAGACCTCGTGCAATGAAACCAAATTTCGCCCTGAACTTCTCTGACGACGGCATCAGCCTGCTGCATCGCACCGCGCGCGGCTGGCTGGAAGTGGGCTCCACCGCGCTGGACGCGCCCGATCTCGGCGAAGCACTGAATTACCTGCGCCGTTCGGCGCTGGGGCTTGCCCCGCATGGCGTGACCTCCAAACTGGTCATTCCCAATTCGCAGATCCTCTATACCGAGGTGGATGCTCCCGGCCCGGATGATGCGCACCGGCTGCAACAGATCCGCCGCGCGCTGGAAGGGGTGACGCCCTATGCCGTCGACGATCTGGCCTTTGACTGGTCGGGGGACGGCCCGCGCGTTCAGGTCGCCGTGATCGCGCGCGAAACGCTGCAAGAGGCGGAAGGCTTCGCCGCTGAATACAGGTTCAACCCGGTGTCCTTCGTCGCCATCCCCGACGAAGGCCGCTTTACCGGCGAGCCGTGGTTCGGCCCCTCGTCCATCGCGCCCGAGGTCTTGCCTCAGGGCGAAAGCGTGGAACGCGACGCCGAGCCGGTGCTGATGATCAGCCGGGAAACCCGCGCGGCCGAAGCCCGGCATGAGGCTACCAGTCCGCCGGAGCCCATTGTTTCGGCAGCGCCCGAGCCCGCCCCCGTGCCGAAGCCCGAGGTTGAGCCCGTGCCAGAACCGGCCCCGGTCGAACCGCCTGCGCCTGTGCCTGCACCTGTCGAGGAGCCCGCCCCCGCGCCGGAGCCGGAAATCCCCGAGCCGGAACCCACTCCTGCGGAACCGGAGCAGCCGGAACCCGAGGCCCCGCAGCCGGACCTGCCGGAACCCGCCCCGGACCTGCCTCCCGAGCTGCCGGAACCGGAGCCGGAACCCGATCTGCCGCCCGCAGAGCCGGAACTGCCCGAACCTGCCGAGCCGGAAATCCCGCTGCCGGAATGGGAACCGGAGGTCGAACTGACAGCGGTTCAGGAGGTCGTGGCTGCGGCATACGAGGCCGCGCAGCACGAAGCTGCGCCTCCGCCCGCCGAGGTTGCGCAACAGCCCGAGCTGGATTTTTCGCCGCCACCCGCTGCGCCTGCCCCGCCGCCGCAGCAGGTGGCGGCGGAAAGCGTGCCCGAAGCGCCCTTCATCAGCATCGACATGGAGGAAGCCGAGGAACTGCCCGCCCGCCGCCGTGCCGTGCCGCCACTCGCGCGCAGCCCGGAGGTGATTCCGCCGGTTGCGCCGGGCAAGCGGAGCACTGGGCGCCGCGTGGCCGATCCGGGTCTGCCGGAAGAACCCCCGGCCTTCGCCTCGCGCCGCGCCGCCGGGCAAGAGCCGCCCGTGTCTGCCGAAGCCCCCAAGCTTTCCGTGACCAACGTCACAGCCCGGCGCAAGGCGCCTGCCGCACCGCTCAGCCCGCCGCCGCTGGCCAGCACGGCCGCCGAGGCCCGGAGCTATGCGCCGCCCGCCGAGGACACCGCAACCGAGGATGATGTGCCGCCGCCGCTGGCCCCCGCGCTTCAGGCGCGTCTGGCAGCGCAACGCGCCGCGCCCGTCGCAAGCCGTCCGACCCGGACTGAGGCCGCCAAGCCTGCCATCGCCAGGGATGCCGCGGCCAAGGCAGCAAAATCTCTTGGCGGGATGGTGACGGCCCCTGGCATTCCTGGCCTGGCAGCCGGACGCAAGGCAAAGCCCGCGCGCCAGATGTCGCCGCAGGCTGCGGCAGAAACGCTGGTCGCCCCGCCGCCGGGTGCGGTGGGAGAGCCGCCTTTCGGCATCGGCCGCCCGGCACGGCGCGGCAAGCCGCGGTTCCTCGGGCTGATCCTGACGGCGGCGCTCCTGCTGCTGTTGGGTCTGATCGCCGCATGGTCCAGTTTCTATCTGGCGCGTGGCGATGATACGGCCCCCGCCGAGGTTGCCGGCACGGATGGCACTCCGACGCTGGCCGCGCCCGACAGCGGGGCCGATCCGGCTTTCGCCGAAGCCGCGCCGGAAGACACTCCGACGACCGAGGACGAGGCCGCCGCAGATGGTGTGCCCCTGCCCGAGGATGAGGCGGCTGCTGACGGGCAGGCCCTTGCCCCCGAAGCGGCGCCGGTCACCGAGCCTGCGCCCGAAGCCGCCTCGGGCACCGGCGCCGCCCCGGTGCCCCTGCCGGGCAGCCAGGATGAAATCATCCTGTCCACCATGGATAACCCGCCCGAGGCACTGGATGCGCTGGCACTTGAGGCGCCGCAAACCACCGCTGATGCCGGGCCGGTTGCCCCTGCGCCGCCACCGCCCTTTGGCACGCAATATGAATTTGGAGCCGACGGGCTGATCAAGCCCACGGCGGAAGGCATCGTGACGCCGGATGGCGTGCGGCTTGTCGCCGGGTCGCCCCCGCGTGTGCCACCAACCCGCCCCGAGAGCATCGCGACGCAGGCCGCTGCGGCTCAGGCAGCGGCCGCACCTGCGGCAGAAGCAACGCCCGCCGAACCGGCACCCGAAGCAGCAACGGCGACGACAGCCGAACCACCGCCCGCCGCCGACCCGGCACTGGAGGGGTTCCGCCCGAAACCGCGCCCGGAAGGGCTGGCCACTGCCGCGCCTGCGCAGGATGATGCCGCGCTGGATATTCCGGCGGATCAGCGCATGACCAGCCGCCGCCCGCGCGAACGCCCCGCAAGCATTGCCGCGCAGGTGGAACAGCGGCGTCTTGATGAGGAAGCCCGTCGCGTAGCCGAAGCCGCCTCGCTTTCCGCCGCTGCCGCAGCCGAAGCGCTTGCTGCGACCGCGACGCAAACCGAGACGCCCGCTGTTGCGGATCGTGGCCCGGTCAGCCCGCTGGCCGTTGCCATCTCGCGCCGTCCCGCTGCCCGCCCGAAAGACCTGAGCCGCGCCGTCGAGGCCGCAGTGGCCGCAGCCGCCCGCCCGGTGAAGGAAGCCCCGGCTAAGGAAGCGGAGCCCGAGCCGAAACGTGTGGCCCGCAGCGCCATTCCGGGCGAGGATGAAGAACCTGACAACGTTCCCGCCGCGCGCGCACCGAAGATCCCGACCAAAGCTTCGGTCGCCAAGAGCGCGACGTTCGTCAATGCGATCGACCTGCGCAAAACCAACCTGATCGGCGTCTATGGCACACCCGCCAAACGCTACGCACTGGTGCGCACCGGCTCCGGCAGCTACAAGAAGGTCCGCGTGGGAGATCGTGTGGACGGCGGCACCGTGGCCGCCATCACCGACAACGAACTGCGCTACAAAAAGGGCAGCCGGATGATCGCCCTGAAAATGCCGAAGGGCTAAGCTCTATTCTGCTGCGAGCACTCCGCGTTCGATCTGGTCCCGTTCGATGCTTTCGAACAGGGCCTTGAAATTGCCCTCGCCAAAACCCTCATCCCCCTTGCGCTGGATGAACTCAAAGAAGATCGGCCCGACCACGGTCTTGGAGAAAACCTGAAGCAGTATCTTGGTCCGGCCGCCATCTACCACGCCCTCGCCGTCAATCAGGATACCGTGACGAGCCATGCGGTCTATCGGTTCGGAATGGCCCGAAACCCGCGCGTGGCTGTCCTCGTAATAGGCCATCGGCGGCCTTGGCATGAAGCGCAGGCCGCGCCCGTGAATCTCGTCCGCCGCGTCGTAGATCGCTTCGGTGCCGATGGCGATGTGCTGGATGCCCTCGCCGTTGTAGCGGCGCAGATATTCGACGATCTGCCCGGTCTCGCCCTTGTCCTCGTTGATCGGAATGCGGATGCGGCCGCAGGGCGATTGCATCGCCCGGCTGTAAAAGCCGGTCAGCTTGCCCTCGATGTCGAAAAAGCTGATCTGCCGGAAATTGAAATGCCGCCGGTAGAACGCGACCCAGGTTTCCGAATTTCCCTTGTGGACGTTGTGTGTCAGGTGATCGAGATAATAAAAGCCCACGCCTGCCGGACTGGCCTCGGCAATCCAGTCGAAATCCGCATAGGCGCCGTGATCGTCAACGAAATAGATCAGCGAGCCTCCGATCCCCACGATGGCCGGAAGATCCAGAGCACGGTCACCGGCGGTATAGGCGACGGCCCCCTGAGCAACCGCATGGGCCAGCGCCTGTGCCGCATCCACGACCCGCCACGCCATAGAAGGCGCGCAGGGTCCGTGTTCCCCGACAAAGCGGCGGGCATGGCTGCCTGGTTCGTCATTCAGCACATAGGTCACATCACCCTGCTGCCAGAGTTCGATGGCCTTGTGCCGATGACGGGCGACGCAGGCAAAACCCATGCGCGAAAACACCACACGCAACTCATCCGGTGCCGGATGGGCAAATTCGATGAACTCTATGCCATTGGTTCCGGCGGGGTTTTCGGCAGTGATTTGCCCTGCCGGGGCTGAATGGGGGAACGGACCCAAGGGGCACCTCACACATTGACGCAAGGATGCCAGAATAAGGCCAAAATGTGTCTAAAAGGTGCCTCAAATGAGATCGCGGCGAGGAAAGACCGTTTCCCTCGCCGCAACATTTTCCAAAAAGTTCAAGATGTTACCGTTGAAAATGCAACCTGGTTATTCCGCCGCCGACAGAACCCCACGCTCGATCTGATCGCGTTCGATGCTTTCGAACAGCGCCTTGAAATTGCCCTCGCCAAAGCCGTCATCGCCCTTGCGCTGGATGAATTCAAAGAAGATCGGACCGATCACGGTTTTCGAGAAAATCTGAAGCAGGATGCGGGTTTCGCCGCCATCCACCACGCCTTCACCGTCGATCAGGATGCCGTGCTTCGCCATCTCCTCCAGCGGCTCTTCATGGCCGACCACGCGGTCGCGCGACATCTCGTAATAGGACATCGGGGGCTTCGGCATGAATTTCAGCCCGCGATCCGCGATGGCATCGGTGGCGGCATAGATATCATCGGTACCAACGGCGATGTGCTGGATGCCCTCGCCGTTATAGCGCTTCAGATATTCGACGATCTGCCCCTTTTCGCCCCGGTCCTCGTTGATCGGGATACGGATGCGACCACAGGCCGAGGTCAGTGCGCGGCTGTAGAGGCCGGTGAACTTGCCTTCGATGTCAAAGAAACGGATCTGCTTGAAGCCAAAGATGCGGCCGTAGAAATCGAACCAGACATCCATATTGCCCTTGTGGACGTTGTGGGTCAGGTGATCGAGGTAGTAAAAGCCCACGCCTTTCGGCCGTTCAGGCGTCAGGAAATCGAACTCCGCCCAGGCGCTGCCTTTGCGGTGGCCGTCGATAAAGTAGATCAGCGACCCGCCGATGCCGACAATCGCGGGCACATCCAGCGCCTTGCCGTCAGCGTCATGCGGCTTGGCGCCGCTTTTCACCGCATGGTCATAAGCGTGCTGCGCATCCACCACGCGCCAGCCCATTGAGGGGGCGCAGGGGCCGTGTTCCTCGACAAAGCGGCGGGCGTGACTTCCGGGTTCGTCGTTCAGGATATAAGTGATATCGCCCTGCTGCCACAGCTCGATCACCTTCCGGCGATGGCGGGCGGTCAGGGTATAGCCCATGCGGCTGAACAGCGCGCGCAATTCCTCGGGTTGGGGATGGGCAAACTCGACGAAGGCAAAGCCCTCGGTTCCGGCCGGGTTTTCAGCCGAAATCACCGCCGGCGGGGCATTGTGCGGAAACGGACCCATCTTATCCTCCTGTTCGTTCGCGTTCCCGCATTATAGCGCGGAGGCTGCGCCGAATTTGCGCGAACTTGAGCACATCTCTCGACATAAATGCGTAATTCACGCACACTCAAAGAAAAACATACGGAAAACCCGCGATGCTGGATGAAACCGATTCCCGCCTTCTCGCCGCGCTGCAACGCGACGCCCATCTGACGGCCGAGGCATTGGGCCAGATGCTCAACCTCTCTCCCAGTCAGGCAGGGCGAAGACGGCAGCGGCTGGAGGCCGAGGGCTATATCACCGGCTATACCGCGCGGCTGGACCCGGCCCGCGTCGGCCTGGCGGTGCAGGCTTTCGTACAGGTGCAGATGGCTGCGCATTCACCCGAGGCCGCGCGCGGCTTCGCAACGCTGATCGCCACCCTGCCCGAGGTGATCTCTGCCTGGACCCTGACCGGAGAGGCGGATTACCTGCTGCGGATCTGGTGCGCCGATCTGCCCGCGCTCAATGACCTGATCCACCATCGTCTGCTGCCGCATCCCGCCGTGGCGCGCGTGCAAAGCCAGATCGTCATGGATCAGTTCAAGGCCGATGCACCGTTGCCCGTGCGCACCTGAGACACGGCATGTTACAAGTGCCGCGCAAAAGGTGAGCCAGCGCCCGTTGCCTCTGCCCCGCTGCCGCCGGATAGTCGCGCCATGGAAAATCTGCTGCTACAAGCCACCTTCTATCTGGGCGCCGCCGTCCTGATCGTTCCGATTTCGGTACGGCTCGGGCTGGGGTCCGTTCTGGGCTATCTTGCGGCGGGCCTGCTGCTTGGCCCTGCCCTTGGTCTTGCCGGGTCCGAAACCCACGACCTGCAACATTTCACCGAATTCGGTGTGGTGCTGATGCTGTTCCTGATCGGGCTGGAACTGGAGCCGCGCACGCTGTGGGACATGCGGCACAAGTTGCTGGGCCTCGGTGGGCTTCAGGTCACGCTGACCTCGGCTCTGGTCGCGGCCCTGCTGCTGGCGATGGGAGAGCCGTGGCAGATCGCGGCAACGCTGGGCATGTTGTTTTCTTTGTCCTCGACGGCCATCGTGCTGCAATCCATGACCGAAAAGAACCTGCTGCGTACGGCGGGCGGACGCTCCACCTTCGCAGTGCTGCTGTCACAGGACATCGCGGTGGTGCCGATGCTGGCGCTGATCCCGCTGATGGCCCTGCGCAGCCCCGCGCACACGCCCGAGGAGGGCGCCGCGCAGCCCATCATGTCGCTGGTCGAGGCGCTGCCCGGCTGGGCGGTCACCGGGCTGACGCTGGGCATCGTTGCGACCATCGTTCTCGTCGGGCATTTCCTGTCGCGCCCGGTTTTCCGCTTCATCCATGCCTCGCACCTGCCCGAGATGGGCACCTTCATCTCGTTGCTCATGGTCATCGGAATTGCCTTCCTGATGATGCTGGTCGGTCTGTCGCCTGCGTTGGGAAGCTTCATCGCCGGTGTCGTGCTGGCCAACTCGGAATTCCGGCACCAGATCGAGGCCGATATCAAACCCTTCAAGGGTATCCTGATGGGCCTGTTCTTCACCACTGTGGGCGTGAACATCGACACCGGCCTCCTGGCGGATCAGCCCTTGCGTATTCTGGCGCTGACCCTGCTTCTGATGCTGGCCAAGACGGCCGTGCTGTTCCTGCTGGCCACATTGTTCCGTCTGCGCGGCCGCGACCGCGTGCTGTTCACGCTGGCGCTGGCGCAAGCGGGCGAGTTCGGCTTTCTGATCGTCAGCTTCGCCTCGACCCAGGCGATCCTGCCGGAAATGGTGGCACAGCGCGCACTGCTGGTCATCAGCCTGTCGATGTTGCTGACCCCGCTGCTGTTCATCCTGCATGACCGGCTGGCGCGCCGCCCCCAGCGCGGTGGCGACCAGCCCGCCGACGAGATCGAGGAGAAAGGCACGGTCATCATCGCCGGGATCGGGCGCTTCGGGCAGGTGGTCAATCGCATGGCCCGCTCCGCAGGGCTGAGCACGGTGGTGCTGGATTCCGATGCGGCCGCCATCGAGCGGCTGCGCCGTTTCGGCATCAAGGGCTATTTCGGTGATCCTTCGCGCCCGGACCTGCTGCAAGCCGCCGGTCTGGCAGAGGCCGAGGTTCTGGTGGTCGCAGTCGACAGCCCGGAAAACGCCACAAGGATCGTGGAGTTCGCTCGTCGGCAAAGGCCCGACCTGCATATCGTTGCCCGCGCCTATGACCGGGTGCATGTCTACGAACTGTTCCGTGCCGGGGCGAATGACATCCTGCGCGAAACCTTTGACAGTTCGGTCCGCGCAGGGCGCTATGTGCTGGAAAACATGGGCTTCACCGAATACGAGGCCGCGAAGCTGAGCCAGACCTATTACAAGGTTGACCGCGCGGCCCTGCGCGATCTCGCCGAGCTCTGGGTGCCGGGCCAGCCCATCCACCAGAACGAGGCCTATGTCGCCCGCGCCCGGCGGCTGGACGAGGATCTGCGCACGGCGCTGCTGGACGATCAGGACGACATCGCCGTCGACCGCGCCGTGCAATAGGGCGTTCGGGGCAAAGCGACGCCCCTAACCACCGCAGGCTCAAGCGTCGGACACACCGGCTTCGGCGAAGGTCGCCATGCCGGAATGGCAGGCAACTGCACCTTTCAGCACGCCGATGGCCAGCGCCGCCCCAGAACCTTCGCCCAGACGCAGGCCCAGTTCCAGCAGCGGCTGCTTGCCCAGCTTCGACAACAAGGCGCGATGCGCCGCCTCGGCACTCGCATGGCCCGCGATGCAGTGATCCAGCGCGCCTTCCGCCGCCTGCGCCAGCACGGCGGCGGCAGCGGTACAGATGAAGCCGTCAAGAATGACCGGAATACGCGCGTGATGCGCGCGCGCGATGGCCCCCGCCATGGCGGCAATCTCGCGCCCGCCAAGGCAGCGCAGCACCTCCAGCGGCTCGCGGCCCGGATTCGTCGCCAGCCCCTCGGCCACAACCTGCGTCTTGACCGACAGCCCCTTGTCATCGACGCCGGTGCCCCGCCCGGTCCATTCGCCGGGCGTCCCCCCGAACAGTGCGCAGGCAATGGCGGCGGCCGGGGTTGTATTGCCGATTCCCATCTCGCCCACCACCAGCAGATCGGCAGCCGCATCCACCGCCAGCCAGCCCGCCGCAAGGGCAGAGATCACCTCGGCTTCGGTCATCGCGGCGGTTTGCGTGAAATCGGCGGTCGGGCGATCCAGTTCCAGCGCCAGAACATCCATTGTGGCGCCGAAAGCCTTGGCAAGCTGGTTAATCGCCGCCCCGCCTGCCCGGAAATTCGCCACCATCTGCACCGTCACCTCGGCCGGAAAGGCCGAAACTCCACGGGCTGCGACGCCATGATTACCTGCAAAGACAATGACCTGCGGGTGTTCCAGCCGGGGCCGGGCATCGCCGCGCCAGCCGGCATACCAGATCGCCAAGTCCTCCAGCCGCCCCAGGGCGCCGGGCGGTTTGGTCAATTGCCCGTTGCGGGCCTGCGCTGCCGCGACCGCCGCCGCATCGGTGGCCGGAAGCGCCTGCAACAGGGCGCGAAACTCGGACAGGCTGGAAAACGGCGCAGTCATGGCGCACTCCTCGATTGAACCTCGGCTGCGCCTTGGCTAGCGAGGATCACGGGTGAAAACCATCCCGGAAAGGGCATTGCGATGTATCAGAGCGACCCAGAGACCCTTGCGGCGCGCCTGTGGACCGAGGCGCGCGCCGGGCTGAGCCTGCTCAGCCGCCTGCCCCTGCCCGCCCCCACCCGTTTTCCCAACCCGCCTGCCGTCTGGGCCTGGCCTGTGGCCGGGCTGGTGCTGGGCGGTCTGGCAAGCCTTGGCGCGGCGCTGGGTGGCTGGTTCGGTCTGCCCGCCAGCCTTGCAGCAGCTGTCTTCCTCGGGCTGGGCACGCTGATGACGGGCGCGCTGCACGAGGACGGGCTGGCCGACAGTTGTGACGGGCTCTGGGGCGGCTGGACGCGCGAACGGCGGCTGGAAATCATGAAGGACAGCCATATCGGCAGTTATGGCGTCATGGGGCTGGTACTGGTGACGCTGGCCCGGTGGAGCGCAGTCACCGCGCTGATCAGCACCGGGGCCTGGGGCGCGATGATCGCCGCCGCCATCCTGTCACGGGCGCCGATGGTGGCCCTGATCAGCTTTTTGCCCAATGCGCGTGGCAGCGGGTTGAGCCAGTCCGTCGGTCGCCCCGATGCCACGGCGGCCCTGCTGGCCATGCTCGTCGCATTCGTTCTGGCGCTGGGGGTGGCCGGGGGCCAGGCCCTGATCATGGCACTTTGGGTCGCGGCCATGACACTCGCGCTGGCCGTTCTGGCCTGGCGCAAGATCGGCGGGCAAACCGGCGATATTCTGGGGGCCAGTCAGCAACTGGGGGAGCTGGCCGCGCTGGCCGCCGCCTGCACACTGCTGTAACGCAAAAGGCCGCGCATCAGCGCGGCCTTTCAACGGATTTCAGGCAGGTCAGGCCGCGCGCGAGGTCAGCACCTGATCAACGGTCTTTTGCGCCTGCGCTTCGTCAACACCGGAAACGGCGGCGACTTCGCGGGTCAGACGCTCCAGCGCGGCTTCATAAAGCTGACGCTCGGAATAGCTTTGTTCGCGCTGGTCATCATTGCGGTGCAGGTCGCGCACCACTTCGGCAATCGACAGCAGATCGCCCGAGTTGATCTTCTGGTCATATTCCTGCGCCCGGCGCGACCACATGGCGCGCTTCACCCGCGCCTTGCCCTTCAGCGTGTCCAGCGCCTTGTTCACCACATCCGGCGTCGAAAGCTGACGCATCCCGATTTCGGTCGCTTTGTGCGTCGGCACACGCAGGGTCATTTTGTCCTTCTCGAACGAGATCACGAAGAGTTCGAGATGGATACCGGCGATTTCCTGCTCTTCGATCGAGATGATCTTGCCGACACCATGGGCCGGGTACACAACAAACTCGTTCGGGCGGAACTCAGGCTTCTTGGTCTTGGTCATTCCAGCGGCTTCCTCATGCGCAGGGCCAACCCGGGCGCAACAAATTCCCCCGCCGGATGCCAGAGCATCGGCAAAATGGGGGAATGTCACATGGATGACCGTCTCAGGCGAGCAGTCCCGAGGCGGAAAGCGGGCAACCGTGCTTTGTTTGTTTCAGAGATATAACACAAAAACGACCTGATTCCAACTGCGACCATACACGCAGCAGGTTCGCCGACGCGCCCAAACGCACAAAAAGGCGCGACCTTACGCCGCGTCACCCCTTCCGTTCGCGAATCGGGGGCCGTCGCCGGATCAGGAGCCTTCGCCCGGATTCGGCGAGAAGTATTTCTCCAGCTTGCCGCTTTCGCCGTCGCGCGCCTCGGCCTCGGGCAGCGGATCGCGCTTCTGGGTGATCACCGGCCAGAGTTCGGCATATTTGCGGTTGAACTCGACCCATTTGTCCATATCCGGCTCGGTATCCGGGCGGATGGCATCCGCCGGGCACTCCGGTTCGCAGACACCGCAGTCGATGCACTCATCGGGGTGAATCACCAGCGTGTTCTCACCCTCGTAGAAGCAATCTACCGGGCAGACCTCGACACAGTCGGTGTATTTGCAGGCGATGCAGTTGTCAGTCACCACATAGGTCATGACTCAAACCCCGGTCAGTCGTTTCTGGGCTGTTGCTCTAGTCCAACGCGCCCGCTCATTCAAGCGACGAAGTGTCATCCCCGGCAGAAGCGTCCTCCGCTCCGGCGGGCTGCGGATCAAGATCGAGGTAAAGCGTCTGCGCCTCGGTCGCGGGTCCGCGCCGCTGGCCGGGGGCAAGCACCCGGATCAGACGGATGCGGCGGCCCTGCGGGAAGGTGAGCGTGTCGCCCTCCCCCACCTGCTGCCCGGGCTTGAGACAGCGATTGCCATTCAGCCGCAGGTGCCCTTCGGCGATCACGGCACAGGCAAGCGGGCGCGATTTGAAGAATCGCGCCTGCCAGAGCCACTTGTCCAGCCGGATGGTCACACGCGGCGGTGCCGCATCGGCTTTCCGGGCCGCTTCGGAACGGTGCTTGGCCAATCAGACCTTGCCCTTCAGCGCCAGCAATGCCGCAAACGGATTGTCAGGGTCGATGGGCTTTTCAGCCCGGGGCGGACGCGCCTCGTAGGATTTGGGCTTGTGGCCCTGGTCCTTGCCGGGTTTGCCGCCCTTGCGATGCTCGTCACGGCGACCTTCGGGCTTACCGCCCGGCTTGCCTTCGCGACGCGGCGCATCACCACGCGGACGATCCTCGCGCTTGCCGCCCTCGCGGGCTTCCCGCGGCGCACGTTCAGGACGGTTGCCCTGCGTCTCGCCCGCCTCGCGGCGCGGACCGCGATTGCCCTGCCCCTCGCGGCGCGGACCACGGTTTTCATTCCGCGGACGCGGTGCCCAGGTGAACGTGTAAAACACTTCCATCTCGGGAGCAGCTTCGCCTTCCGCCGCCTCGGGGGCTGCGGTGTCCTCGGCAGGGGCCAGAACCGAAACTTCTTCGGGAATCGGCGCCACGCTGCCTTCGGTCACCTGAGCCGGAGCTTCGGCGCGGCGCTGCTTGGCGCGTTCGCCCTTTTCGCCCTTGTAGCCCAGACCGCCCATCAGATCCGCGAACTGTTCCAGCGTCATGCCGGTGATCGACAGCATGTCGGGCGTGGCCTCAAACCCCGCACGGCTGTCCTTGGCGCGCAGCAGATCTGCCAGACGCTCCAGCATGTCGATGCGGATGGCGCGGGTGCCCGCCGGACGATAGCCGGCCAGCGTATAATGCTCTTTCGGCACATCCGGGATGTTCGGAATGGTCACAAGGCCCGGCGGCGGGCTTTCAGGAAACTCCTGAAGCCCCTTGGCCAACGACCACAGAACCAGACGCAGCCGGGTCGGCGCGGGTTTCAGCAGCAACGGCAGGAAGATCGTATATTGCCCGAAGCGCACGCCATGCTTGCGCAGCGACGACCGCGCCTCCTGGTCCAGCGCTTTCACATCATCGGCCACGCTTTCGCGGCTGACGATGCCCAGCCCTTCGACCAGACGGAAGGCAAAGCCGCGCGCCAGCCCTTGCAGGCTTTCGTCGCGGTTGAGGTTCGTGAGCGGTTCGAACAGCGCAGCAACCTTGCGGTCGATGAAATGCTGAAGACGACGCTTGACCTTCTCGGTCACCTCAGGCCCGGCCTCTTCGTCAACGAAGGCCTCGACCTGCGGTTTCATCGCATCCGAACCCGCCACCAGCTTGCCGACGGCAGCGCTGCCCCACATGAGGCCACCCTGTTCGGTGAAATCCATCTCGGTATCGGGGGCGTTGTAGAAGCGATCCGCCCGCAGATGGAACTCGGGGCGCAGCGCCTCGTAGGCGGCCTGCCGCATCACCCGCGCCTCTTCACCCGAAGCCGAGGCATCCTGACCGAAGCGGAAACCCTCCAGACGGCCGACGAATTCGCCCTCCACCGTCACTTCACCCTTGTCATTCACCTCAGCCACAAGGCTCTCCTTCTGTTTCAACCGCCGCATCAGGACCGATGTGCGGCGGTCGACAAATCTCTGCGTCAGCCGCGCGTGCAGCGCATCCGACAGGCGGTCTTCTACAGCGCGCGTTTCGTCGCGCCAATGGGATTCATCCTCGACCCACCCTTTGCGCTGCGCAACGTAAGTCCAGGTGCGGATATAGGCCAGACGTTTTGACAGCGCGTCAATATCGCCGTCGCTGCGATCAATGCGCGCAACAGCTTTTTTCAGCCAGTCAGCCGGGATACGCCCGTCTTGGAGGAAGCCGAACAGCCGGTGCAGCAGCCCCACATGATCGGAGCCGGTGGTCGAGCGGAAATCGGGGATGCGGCAGACATCCCACAACAATTTCACCGCACGCGGCCCGGCGCGCAGCCGGTCGGCCATGTCGGGCATCTGCGTCAACGCCTTCAGCGCCATCAGATCGTCGGCCTCGCGCGTGCGCATCAGCCATTCATTGCCGGTCGGCGCCTCCAGCGAGGCGATCAGCCGCTCGGCCGAGCCGAAGTCCAGCGCGTCGTTTCGCCACATCAGCTTGCGGACAGGCGCGAAGCGGTGCTCCTCGATGGCGGCGACCAGATCCTCGTCCAGCGGGCTGGCCTCGCCCGTCACGCCAAAAGTGCCTGCCTCCATATGCCGCCCGGCACGACCGGCGATCTGCCCCATCTCGTGCGGGAACAGATGCCGCATCCGGCGGCCATCGAACTTGTGGGTTGCAGAAAAGGCGACATGCTTGATGTCGAGGTTCAGCCCCATGCCGATGGCATCGGTGGCGACCAGGTAATCGACCTCGCCATTCTGATAAAGCGCGACCTGCGCGTTCCGGGTGCGCGGCGAAAGCGCGCCCATCACCACTGCACAGCCCCCCTTCTGGCGGCGGATCAGCTCGGCGATGGCATAGACATCATCAACAGAAAACCCGACGATGGCCGAGCGTGGCGGCATCCGGCTTATCTTTTTCGAACCTGTATAGCTGAGCGTCGACAAACGGTCACGCCGCACGAACTGTGTCTGCGGGATCAGCGCGGCAATCGCCGGGCGCATCGAATCGGACCCGAGGAACATCGTCTCCACCAGTCCGCGCGCATTCATCAGCCGGTCTGTGAAGACATGGCCGCGCTCGGGGTCGCCGCAAAGCTGGATCTCGTCGATGGCCAGGAAATCAGCGCCGATGTCCGTCGGCATCGCCTCGACCGTGCAGACCCAATATTGGGTCCGTTCCGGCACGATGCGTTCCTCGCCGGTGACCAGCGCCACCACCGAAGGCCCGCGCGCCTTGACGATACGGTCATAGACCTCGCGCGCCAGCAGGCGCAGCGGGAAGCCGATGACCCCCGTCCGATGCCCCAGCATCCTTTCAATGGCGTAATGCGTCTTGCCGGTGTTCGTCGGTCCCAGGACCGCCGTGACCCGTCGCTGAAGGACCATAGGTTCGTTGTCTCAGATGCTTTGCCCGGAGGTTTCGGTTTCCAGGCGTTTCACTGCTTCCAATACCGCCTGCATATGCGGATGTATAGCAAGAGCCGCCCGATAGACTTCCAGCGCCTGAGGTTTTCGGTCAAGCTGCTCAAGAATCATCCCAAACCCGGCCAGCGCGCCGAAATGGCGCGGGTTCAGCGCCAGGACATGCCGGATGTCACTGACCGACTGCCCGTAGCGACCGGCCAGAAAATAGGCCGTGGCCCGCGCGTTCCAGCCTTCGGCGAAATCGGGGGCGTGATCGGTCAGCGCGGTCAGATGGTCGATGGCAGTTTCCGCATCGCCCTGGTCAATGGCCTTGCGCCCGCGTTCCAGCAGCAGATCCATCGAAGCCGAACCGGAACGCGACCAGATCCGCTGGATATCGCTTTCGATGGCACGCGCCCCGGCATCATCCGTCGTCTTCAGATCGGCAAACAGCCGGTCCAGCGTCGCTGCATCCTCGGCAGGCCCCGCCTGCGCCGCAGCGTCACCAAGCGCCAGCGCGAAAACTGCCGCCACGGCAAGATTGAGAAGCGTCAACAGGACTTTCATATCTACACTCTATCCAAGGCACGGGGAAATGCCATAACCCTCGGGTCACATTCCGGGGATGGCACAGCGAGGAGGCAAGAATATGAGCGACGTGATCAATGCAGCGGTCGAGGCCCTGTCAGCCAAAGTATCGGGCTTCGACGGTGTGGCGAAGTTCGTCATTCCGGGGGAAGGCGCCATCATGATCGACGCGACGGGCGTCCACGCGGGCGATGAAGAGGCCGATGTTACCCTGACCGCGAATACCGAGGTATTTCGCGCCATTCTGGACGGCGAGATGAACCCGACCACCGCCTTCATGACCGGCAAGCTGAAGGTCGACGGCAGTATGGGAATGGCCATGAAACTCGGCTCCGTGCTGAGCTGACCATGACCGCCGCGCCGTTTTACGCCGATATCGCGCAGGGCCCCGAAAGCGGCCGTGCGGTCTGGCTCGCGGCGGGCGATGGCACAAAACTGCGCGTCGCCCATTGGGCACCCTTCGGGGCGGCGCGCGGCACGGTCCTGCTGTTTCAGGGCCGGTCGGAATATGCCGAGAAATATGGGCCTGCTGCCGTCGCACTGACGGGTGCGGGCTGGCATGTGCTGGCGCCCGACTGGCGCGGCCAGGGCCTGTCGCAGCGCCGCCACCCCGATCCGATGCTGGGCCATGTCGAGGATTTCGACGAATACCAGCAGGATGTCACGGCGGTGCTGGATTTTGCTCGGGCCGAAGGACTGCCTGAACCCTGGCATCTCCTCAGTCATTCCATGGGTGGCTGCATCGCGTTGCGGGCGCTGTTACGCGGTTTGCCGGTGAAAAGCGCCGTGTTTTCCGCCCCGATGTGGGGCATCCGGCTGTTTCCGACGGTGGAACCCGTTGCCGTCACCCTGTCGCGTGTGCTGCATGAACGCGGGCATGGCCATCTGTTGACCCCCACGACCACACGGCAGACCTATGTTTTGCACGCGAAATTCCGCGGCAACATGCTGACCCGCGATCCCGCGATCTGGAGCTGGATGCGCCAGCAGGCCACGGCCCATCCCGATCTGGCACTTGGCGGCCCGTCGCTGACCTGGCTGCATGCCGCCTTCCGCGAGATGCAGGCGCTGCAAGCCCTGCCCGCCCCCGCCACACCCGCGCTCACCGCGCTTGGCACCTCGGAACGCATCATCAGCCCCCGCGCCGTGCGCCGTCGCATGGCCGCCTGGCCGCAAGGCCGGCTGGAGCTTTTCGCGAAGGCGGAACATGAGGTTATGATGGAGCTGCCAGCCCATCGCGGCCGCTTCCTGACCGAGACCAACGCCTTCTTCGCCGCGCAATCCTAGACGGCCGGCGCCTCGGCCAGTTGCACCAGCACCGTCATGGCCGCATTCAGCGGAACCGGAATGCCCAGAAGCCCGGCGCGCCGGACGATCTCGCCATTCAGAAACCCGATCTCCGTCGCACGCCCGCGCGCCATATCCTGCGCGGTCGAGGACATTTGCCCCGCCATCGTCTCGGCAATGCGATGCACATCGTCCTCCAGCCCTTCGGGCAGGGTGATCCCGCTGGCGGCCGCCACCGCCCGGCATTCTGCAACGAGGCCAGAAACCACCCCCTCGGCCCCCGGTGCGGCGAGGATGCGGCCATAGGGCTGCTGGGTCAGCGCAGAAATGGCGTTCCAGGCACAGTTGATGGTCAGCTTGACCCAAAGCGCGGTTTCGGCACCTGCGGAGACTTCGGTCGGAATGCCCGCCGCCGCGAACCGCGTGGCCAGTGCCGCACTTTGCGGCGCATCGCCCAGCACCAGATCACCACGTCCGTGGTGGCGCAAATGTCCCGCCGCCGTCATCCCGACCGCGACATAGACCACCGCCGGAATCACAGGCCGCCCCAGAATCGCCGCCAGCCTCTCTGCATTTCCCACGCCGTTCTGAAGGCTCAGCACCACCGCATCGGGCGCCAGATGCGGCGCGATCTGCCGTCCCGCCGCCTCGGTATCCTGAGATTTCACGCAAAAGAGCACAAGTTCAGCCCCGGCTATCGCCCCCGGATCGGTCGCCACCGGCAGGTGCACCACCTCGCGCCCCGTCGCCCGGTCGATGATCAGCCCCTGACCTGCAACAGCGCTGGCCAGCGCGGGACGGCCGATCAGCACAACCTCCTCGCCCGCCTGCGCCAGCATTGCGCCATAATAGCAGCCGACAGCCCCCGCCCCCATCACCGCGATCCGGCCCATTCCTGCCTCCCTGTCCGCAGAAACGAAAACCCCGGCACCTTGGCCGGGGTCTCACGATCAGTTGTCGTCTTCTTCTTCGTCGTCATCGCCATGTGGCAGATTGAAGAAACTGTCCGCATCCGAGTAATCGGCGGGGTTTTCCTCTTTCTCCACCTGCGTGAAGGCCTCCAGACCGGCCAGCGACCCCGGCATCTTCGGCTCGGGCGCCATGCCCAGCGACTGTTCGGTCGACACGAGCTTGCGACGCTCGTCGTCGCTCATCACGCCGCCCTCGGCCGCTTTCTTGCGCACGGCGGCCTGCACGGCGGCATCCAGTTCAGACTGACGGCAAAGCCCCAGCGCGACCGGGTCGATCGCCTGCATATTCTGGATGTTCCAGTGCGTCCGCTCGCGGATCGACTGGATGGTAGGCTTGGTCGTACCGACCAGCTTGCCGATGGCGCCATCCGAAAGCTCGGGATGGAACTTCACCAGCCACAGGATCGCATTCGGACGGTCCTGGCGCTTCGACAGCGGGGTGTAGCGCGGCCCGCGACGCTTGTCCTCGCCCACGGCAGCAGCGTTGAACTTCAGCTTCAGCTTGTAGAAGGGATCTTTCTGCCCCTTCTCGATCTCGATCGGGTCCAGCTGGTTGTTCGCCACCGGATCGAACCCCTTCACGCCGGTCGCCACATCGCCATCGGCAATGCCCTGCACTTCCAGCTCGTGCATGCCGCAGAAATCGGCGACCTGCCTGAAGGTCAGCGTCGTATTGTCGACCAGCCAGACCGCGGTCGCCTTGGCCATAAGGGGTTTCGACATGAGGATCACTCCTTTACAAATCTTTCCCGCGCCGGGAAAACGGCTGCGGGCGAGGCCCGCGATTTCCACGTTTTCGGGGAAGTCTGGCGCGCCTTATAGTGCGATTTTACTGCGGGGGAAAGAGAAAATGCGCATCTTGCTCGGGGCCACTCTCGCTTCCCTGATCTCCACCGCCGCGTTTGCCGGGGGCGAGAAAGCCGGCGACTTCGACTACTACGTCATGTCTCTCAGCTGGTCGCCCAACTGGTGCGCGCTGGAGGGGGACGCCCGCGGCGCCCCGGAATGCCGCAAGGGCGCGGGACGCGCCTTCACCCTGCACGGGCTCTGGCCGCAATATGAGGAAGGCTGGCCCAGCTACTGCCGCACCACCGAACGCGATCCTTCCCGCGCGGAAAGCGAGACGATGGCCGACATCATGGGCGCCTCGGGACTTGCGTGGTATCAGTGGAAGAAACATGGCCGCTGTTCCGGCCTGTCTGCGCGCAGCTATTACGACAGCCTGCGCCGCGCTTTCGCCACGGTGAAGATTCCAAAGGTCTTCCCGATGATCGACAAACGCCTGAAAGTCCCCGCCGATGTGGTGGAAGGCGCATTTCTGGAGGCCAACCCCGGCCTTTCCCCCGACCAGATCACAGTCACCTGCGACAGTGGCATGATTCAGGAAATCCGCATCTGCCTGACCAAGGATCTGCGCCCCCGTCGCTGCGGCGCTGACGCGATCCGTGATTGCCGACTGAAGGATGCGGTGCTGGAACCCATCCGCTGACCAGCCCACCTGCGCAGCGTCGACCGGGCAAGACGAGTATTTCTGCAAGAAGCAAGGCAAGGCGGACAAGGGGATGCCAAAACGGCTCTCTGCGTCCTGTATTGCTTCTTGATCAAATACTCAAACTCCTCCCGCGCCGTCGCTGAAACGCTGTATCGAAAGCACCAGCGGCACCGCCGCCCATGGCAATGCCGCATGACGATGGCCCCGCCGGGGCCTGAGGAGGGCGGCACTTGTGTTCAGATCAGCCCGTGGCTGCGGAACATTTCCTTCAGGTCAGCCTCGGGACGTGCGCCGATGTGGCTGATGACCTCGGAGGCGGCAAGGCAACCCATGCGGCCCGCCATTTCATAGCCATGGCCGTTGGTCAGCCCCCAGAGGAAGGCCCCGGCAAACAGGTCGCCCGCGCCGGTCGCGTCGACAATCCGCGTCGGGTACGCTGGCGCGTGCCAGCGCTGGCCCTCGGCGAGGATATGGGCGCCCTTCTCGCTTTCCGTACAGGCCACGATGGCGACATCGGCAGCGGCGGCTTGCAGGGCAGTCTCGAAATCGTCGGTTTGATACATCGACATGATCTCGGCCCGGTTGGCGAACAGCAGGTCAACGTCATCGTGGATCATCTTGCGGAAGTCATCGCGATGGCGTTCGACGCAGAACGGATCCGACAGCGTGACCGAGACGCGGCCCCCCGCCCACTTGCAGGCGCGGATCGCCTTGGCGAAGGCGGCGTGGCTTTCCGGGCCATCGAAGCGATAGCCTTCCAGATAGATCCAGTCCGCCTCGGCCATCTGGGCCTCGTCGATGTCGGCGGGGGTCAGGAACTCGGACCAGCCAAGATAGGTATTCATCGAGCGTTCCCCGTCCGGCGTCACCAGAACGATGCAGCGGCCGGTTTCCTGTTCGCTGTCCGCCGGGGCCAGCGCGGTTTCATAGACCGCGCCCTGCGCCCGCAGGTCGTGGGCGAAGATGCGGCCAAGCTGGTCGTCCTTCACCTTGCCGACATAGGCCGTCCGCCCGCCCAGTGCGGCGATGCCCGCAATGGTATTGGCCGCCGAACCGCCCGAAATTTCCTTGGCCGGGCCGATCCGGTCGTAAAGCGTCACCGCACGCTCCATGTCTATAAGCTGCATAATGCCCTTGCCGATACCGTTCGTTTCAAGAAACGCCTCTTCGGCATGGGACAGCACATCGACCATGGCATTGCCGATGCCGACGACCTGAAACTTCTTCATGCAGTTTTTTCCTCGTAGGGGCACAGATCGCGGATCAGGCAATCGGCGCAGCGCGGTTTGCGTGCGGTGCAGATGTAACGGCCGTGCAGGATCAGCCAGTGATGGGCGTGTTGCTGGAACTCAGCCGGAATATTGTCTTCGATCGCGCGTTCGACCTGATCGACATCCTTGCCGGGACAGATCCCTGTACGATTGCCGACACGAAAGATATGGGTATCCACCGCCTGAGCAGGCACATGCCACCACATGTTCAGCACGACATTGGCGGTCTTGCGCCCCACGCCGGGCAGGGATTGCAGCGCCGCGCGGGACGAGGGCACCTCGCCGCCATACTGGTTGACCAGAATCTCCGACAGGCGGATCACGTTCTTCGCCTTCTGGCGAAAGAGGCCGATGGTCTTGATCGCCTCGGTCAGCCCCTCGAGCCCCAGATCCAGCATCTTCTGCGGCTTATCCACGGTGGCGAACAGGGGCCGTGTGGCCTTGTTCACCCCGGCATCAGTGGCCTGGGCGGACAGCGCGACCGCCACAAGCAGCGTATAGGCATTGACGTGATGCAGCTCACCCTGCGGTTCGGGTTCTGCCGCCTGAAACCGGCTGAAGATCGCGTGGATCGTATGATAGTCGAGTTGCTTCGCCATGCCGCCCTCCTAGCGCGCCCGATGGCCGCTGCCAAGCGAAGCCGCATAATCCGGGTCGAATGGTGTGCTGTTGCCGCCTATTGTGACAGTTGATCCGTTGGAGTGTGCCATGAACGACCAGAGCCAGAGCTATCATTACCGCGTCATTGCCCGTGCGCTGGCCGAGATTGACGCGATGCAGGTCACGGGCAGTCCGGCACCCACCCTGGACGGGCTGGCGGCGCGGATGGGGATGAGTCCCGCGCACTTCCAGCGCACTTTCTCGCAATGGGTGGGTGTCAGCCCGAAACGGTATCAGCAATATCTGACGCTGGATCATGCCCGTCGCCTGCTGGCGGAACGGCATTCGGTGCTGGAGGCCTCGCTGGCCAGCGGGCTGTCCGGCACCGGGCGGCTGCATGACCTGTTCGTCAAATGGGAAGCGATGACGCCGGGCGAATTTGCCCGCGGCGGCGAGGGGCTGACCGTCCATTGGGGCTGGTTCGAAAGCCCCTTTGGCCCGGCGCTCGTCATGGGGACGGATCGTGGCATCTGCGGCATGGGCTTTGCCGCCGAACAGGACGAGGCCGAGGTGATGGCCGATCTGATCCGCCGCTGGCCCAAGGCGCATTTCGTCGAAGACCCGATGATGCTGCGTCCCTGGGTACTGGATGCCTTTGGCGCCACCGGCACCGCGCCACTGTATCTGATCGGGGCGCCATTCCAGATCAAGGTATGGGAGGCGCTGCTGGCGGTGCCCACCGGCCATGTCACAACCTATTCCGACATCGCCCGCGTCATCGGCCATCCGGCGGCGGTGCGGGCCGTAGGCACGGCGGTCGGGCGCAACCCGGTCAGCTTCCTCATCCCCTGCCACCGCGCGCTCCGCAAATCAGGCGCGCTTGGCGGCTATCACTGGGGCCTGCCCGTGAAGCGGGCCATGCTCGCATGGGAGGCCGCCCGCGCGGATGCAGGCGGTGCGGCGCCGGTTCCGGTGCCGCAAACGTGATGCGCGGAATACTGCGCATGCGCACGCAACCAATTCCGGCCTCGTGCGTTGCTGCGGTATGGTGGAGCGAGGCTGGCCCGGTGCCGGCAAAGAGAGAGGCGAGAAAATGACCTTCAGAACCCCGGTTATCCTTGGCATCGCGGGTATTGCCCTGCTGGCAGGCTGTGTGCAGGACCCCTATCGCTATGAAGACCCGAATGCCCGCACCAAGGGTGGCGCAGTTACCGGCGCGGCTATCGGTGCGCTGATCGGCGCCAAGTCGGGTGGCGATGACAAGCTGGCGAAAGCCGTGGTCGGCGCGGCTGTCGGCGGCGCCCTCGGCGGGGCCATCGGCAATGCGATGGACCGTCAGGCCGCCGAACTGCGCGCGCAGATGAGCCCCAACACCACCATCACCAACACCGGCAACGCGCTGGTTGTGACCATGCCGCAGGACATCCTGTTCGCGACCGACAGCGCGAACCTGCGTCCCGACCTGCAAGGCGACATCCGCGCCGTGGCCGCCAACCTCGTGCGCTATCCCAACAGCCGCGTCGAAGTCGTTGGCCACACCGACAACACCGGCTCGGCAGCCTACAACCAGGACCTGTCAGAGCGCCGCGCGCGTTCGGTCGCGGGTGTCCTGATGTCCGGCGGTGTGCCCGGCTCGCGGATTTCGGCCTATGGCCGGGGCGAGGATCAGCCCATCGCCTCGAACCTCACAGAGGCGGGCAAGGCGCAGAACCGCCGGGTCGAGATCATCATTCGCCCGAACTGAGCGGCACTTATGTCGGAAAGGGCGGCCTGCTGGCCGCCCTTTTTCATTGCTGAAACCGACAGTTGGTCATATTTTCTGACCAGTCGGGGGAAGCCATGCCATTCGAAAAGATCGTGTCCGAGAAACTGTCGCAAAGCGTTGCCCGCCAGATCGAACTCCTGGTCCTGCGGGGCATCCTGCGGCCGGGCGAGCGTTTGCCTGCCGAACGCGATCTGGCAGAACGCATGGGCGTGTCACGCCCCTCTCTGCGCGAAGCGCTGGAGGCGCTGGAACTGAAGGGGCTGGTAATCAGCCGCCCCGGCTCGGGCGTGTTTGTTGCCGATGTGCTGGGCTCGGCCTTCTCGCCCGCGCTGATCGAGCTGTTTTCCAGCCATGACGAGGCCGTGTTCGACTACCTCGACTTTCGCCGCGATCTGGAAGGACTGGCCGCCGAACGCGCCGCCCGGCTGGGATCGGATACCGACCTTGCTGTCATCGCCACGATCTTCGGCAAGATGGAGGCCGCGCATCAGAAGCGCGACCCGACCGACGAGGCGCAGCTGGATGCCGAATTCCACATGGCTATCATCGAGGCCAGCCACAACGTCGTCATGCTGCACATGATGCGATCCATGTTCGATCTGCTGAAACAGGGCGTGTTCTTCAACCGCATGATGATGTTCCGTGACCGCATGACCCGTGACCGGCTGCTGGACCAGCACCGCGCCATCAATACGGCGATCCAGTCCCGCAATCCGTCCGCCGCGCGGGCGTCGATCTGTCATCACATGGATTACGTCGAACAGGCCCTGAAAGAACAGCAGCGCGCCGCCCGGAACGAGGCAGTGGCCCGCCAGCGTATCGAACACGAACGTCAGCGCTGAAACGCAAAAACCCCGGCAGCGCCGGGGTTCCGCGTCACCGATCCGGGATCGGATCAGTGAAGTTTGGCTTCGACCTGCGCAATCGCCTCGTCGATGGAGGCTGCGGTGGTTTCGGCCGACATCTGCTTGGTCAGCACGTCACCGGCCGCCGCAATCGCCACATCCACCGCACGTTCGCGCACTTCGCGCACCGCGGCAGCTTCGGCCGAGGCAATCCGTTCCTCCGCCGCAGCCAGACGGCGCGCGATGGAGGTCTTGAGATCCGCCTTGGCCTGTTGGGCCGCCGCGAGAGCCTCTTCCTTGGCCGCCGCCACGATCCGCTCCGACTGCTCCATCATCTCCTTCTGCTTGCGCTCGTAGGAGGCGAGGATGGTCTTGGCTTCTTCGCGCAGCAAACGCGCTTCTTCCAGTTCCGCCTTGATCAGCGCGGCCCGGTTGTCGAGCATCGCCCCAAGCTTGGCCGGAACCTTCAGATACAGAAGGATCAGGACGAAAACGACGAAGGCCAGCAGGACGATGAAGTTCGAGTTGCGCAGCGAGACGAACGGGCCGTCCGCCGCCAGCGCGGGGCTGGCCGCCAGAGCTGCAACGATCAGGATCAGCTTCTGCATGATCTTATCCTTTCAGCCGGGCGTTGATGGCCGCCGTCACGCTGCGTGCATCGGCCTTGCCACCGAGTGCCGCAACCAGTTCCTTCGCCGTATCCTTGGCCACCTCGGTCACGCTTTCCAGCGCGCCCGCGCGGATCTCGCCGATCCGGGCTTCGGATTCCGCCGTCTTGGCCGCGATTTCGGCATCGGCCTTCGCCGTCGCCTTGTCGAGATCAGCCTGGATTTCGGCTTTCGCCTCGGCCACGATCCGGCCGGCTTCAACCCGTGCCTTCTCGAGCGCCTCGTTGTAAGCCTTTTCGGCGGCCAGCGCCTTCTGCTTCAGCTCTTCGGCTGCCGCGAGGTCGTTGGTAATGGTGCCGCTGCGTTCGGCCAGAACCGCCCCGATCCGGGGAAGGGCCACGCGCCACAGCACGAGAAAAATCACGACAAGCGCGACCACGAGCCAGAAGATCTGGTTGCCCCAGGTCGAGACGTCGAGTTGCGGCATACCGGCGGAATGACCCGCCGCGCCAGCCGCTTCATGCGCTTCGGTCGCCATGTGATGTCCTCACGTCGTCAAAAACCTGGCCGGGGGACGAAGCGCCCTCCCGGCCGAGAAGATGCGAAGCGTCAGGATCAGACGGCGAACATCAGCAGCAGGGCGATCAGGAACGAGAAGATGCCCAGAGCTTCGGCAAACGCGATGCCGACGAAGAGGTTCGCGGTTTGCGAAGCAGCAGCCGAGGGGTTGCGCAGCGCGCCGGCGAGGAAGTTGCCGGCGATGTTGCCCACGCCGATGCCGGCGCCGCCCAGACCGATGGCCGCCAGGCCAGCACCGATGTATTTGCCCATGAGCGCGAGTTCGACCATTTGAGTTCTCCTTGGTGGAAAGTCAGATTGAAGGGTTGAGGTCCGGACCTTAGTGGTGGGCGCCGCCCACCGCGTCTTTCAGATAGACGCAGGTCAGAATGGTGAAAACATAGGCCTGCACGACCGCGACAAGCAGTTCCAGACCATAGATCGCAGTCACGGCGCCCACGGCCACCGGCGAGATGACAGCCATCGAGGCAAAGCCCGCGAACACTTTCATCACCGCGTGGCCCGCCATCAGGTTGCCCGCAAGACGAATGGAATGGCTGACCGGACGCACGAAGTAGGAAATCACCTCGATCACCGCCAGCACCGGGCGCAGCGCCAGCGGCGCCGACGAGACCCAGAACATGCCGAGGAAGCCGATGCCGTTCCTCACGAGACCCAGGATGGTCACGAACAGGAACACGAGCAGCGCCAGCGTCACGGTCACCGCGACATGGCTGGTGGTGGTGAAGCTCATCGGGATCAGACCGAGCAGGTTCGAGAACAGCACGAACAGGAACAGCGTCATCACGAAGGGGAAGTATTTCACCCCGTCATGGCCCGTCACATCCTCGACCATCTTGTAGATGAAGCCGTAGATCATCTCGCCGACCGACTGGATGCGCGAAGGGATGATCGCCCGACCGCGCGAACCGAACACCATCAGCGCGATGATCACCAGAACCGTCGCAGCCATCCAGACCGTGACATTGGTGATTTCGAACGCACCGATGTTCGAGGTGCAGTCCGCATGCGCGGGATCACAGAAAAACCGTTTCACGATGAACTGATCCATCGGGTGGATCGCAAATCCGGTCTCGGCCACGTCTGTTATCCTTCGGTTCCGGCGGAACGTTCCGCCTGTGTCTCGGTCGCCTGTGCCCGCAACTGGCGCTCCTGCATGTCACGGGCGGTGCCGATGACGGTGCGGATACCAGCTGCAAAGCCGAGCAGAAGGAAGACGATCAGCAGGATGGGCTTGGTGCCGGACAGATAGTCCAGCCCGTAACCGATGCTGCCCCCGATCATGATCCCCGAGGTCAGCTCCAGCACCATCCGCCAGGCCACTTCCGCCTGCGAAAAATCCTTGCCTGCCGCAGCGGGCTTCGCCTTGCTCCCCTTCGCCTCGGCCAGACGCGCTTCCAGCGCGCGAAGCCGTTCCGGATCGGGTTCCTGAGCCATGCGGTACGCCCCCTGAACAGTCGGCGCGAACCTACGCAGAGGCGCGTATTGAGTCAAGCAACACCGCGCCCATCAACTCATTGATAAGGAATGATTTTGCAAAATCATTCAGGCCCCGCCGAGGCCGTTTGCGCTCTCACGGCGGCGTGAGACATATTCAACCCCTCAGTTGACGATCACGCGCCACTCCGCCAAGGATGCGCCATGACCGACCCTCTGTCGCCCATCTTCTCGGCCCTCGCCGACCCGACGCGCCGCGCCATTCTCGGCATGCTGCTGGAGGATGACATGGCCGTCACCGACGTGGCGGAACCCTTCGCCATGTCGCTGGCCGCCATCTCGAAACATCTTCAGGTGCTGGCGGATGCCGGGCTGATCAGCCGCGAGAAACGCGGCCGCGTGATCTGGTGCAAGCTGGAACCCGACGCCATGCGCACTGCCTCGGTCTGGATGCAGGGCTTCGGCCAGTTCGAACCCGTGGATCTAGATGCGCTGGAACGGTTTCTGGAAACCGAGCTGCGTGATGTGGCCCCTGCCCCGCCGGATCAAGGGACGCCCGAAGTTGATTGAGTATTTTTACAAGAAGCAGGACACATCGGTCTGCTCTTGCTTCTTGCCCAAATACTCAAAAGCTTCAGCTACACCGCCTCATCATCGGGCAAGGATGGCAACCGATACGCAGGCCATGGCAATGCCGCAAGACGATGGCCCCGGAGGGGTCTGAGGAGGGCGGCGCCTCTATGCCGGTCAGGCGGTGAACCAGTCACGATACTGGTCGCGCAGCAGGTTCTTCTGCACCTTGCCCATGGTGTTGCGCGGCAGGGCCTCGACCACGACAGCGGCTTTCGGCTGCTTGAAGCGCGCCAGACGGTCGCGGATGGCCGCAAGTGCGGTCTCGACCTCCAGCACCGCCCCCTTCTGCGGCACAAGGACCGCAAAGACCGCCTCGCCGAAGTCCGGGTGCGGCAGGCCGATCACCGCGCTTTCCAGCACACCGGGCACCTCGTCGAGCAGCAACTCCACCTCTTTCGGATAGATGTTGAACCCGCCCGAGATCACCAGATCCTTGGCGCGGCCGACGATGGTGACATAGCCGTCCGCGCCCTGCACGCCCAGATCGCCAGTGATGAACCAGCCATCCTCACGCAGTTCCTCGCGGGTTTTCTTGGGCATCTGCCAATAGCCCTTGAAGACGTTGGGGCCGCGCACCTCAAGCGTACCGACCTCGCCGCGCGGCACTTCAACTCCGTCCGCCATCACCCGCAGTTCCACCCCCGGCAGTGGCAGGCCGACGGTACCGGCGCGGCGCTCGCCCTCATAGGGGTTCGAGGTGTTCATGTTGGTCTCGGTCATGCCATAGCGTTCAAGGATCCGATGGCCGGTGCGGGCTTCGAAGTCGCGGTGCGTTTCCGCCAGCAGCGGGGCGGAGCCCGAGATGAACAGGCGGAAATGCCCGACGAGATCGCGGGTGAAGCGCGGATCATCCAGCAGGCGGGTGTAGAAAGTCGGCACCCCCATCATGGTGGTTGCTTGTGGAAGCAGACGGATCACGGCCTCCTGATCGAAACCGGGCAGGAAGATCATCTTGCCGCCAGTCAGCAGGACAAGGTTAGAAGCCACGAACAGCCCGTGCGTGTGGAAGATCGGCAGCGCATGCAGCAGCACATCCTCAGCCGTGAAACGCCAGAGGTCGCGCAGCACTTTGGCGTTGGACAGCAGGTTGAGATGCGTCAGCATCGCGCCTTTCGATCGGCCTGTGGTGCCCGAGGTATAAAGGAAGGCGGCCAGATCCTCGGGACCACGATCCACGGGGGCGATGGTTTGGGGCTGTCCGGCCGCGTGGTCCGTCAGGCTACCGCTGCCATCCGCGTTGAGGGTCAGCACCGTTGCGCCGTGGCGCGCCGCGACCGGCGCAAGCGCTGCCTCTTTCGTGCCGTCACACAGAAAGACCGCAGGCGTCGCATTGCCAAGGAAATAATCAACTTCATCAGGGGTATAGGCTGTATTCAGCGGGAGGAACACCGCCCCCAGCGCCACTCCCGCACCATAGACCGCCAAAGCCTCAGGGCTTTTGGCAATCTGCACTGCAATCCTGTCACCAGTTCCCAGACCGGCCGCACGCAGGGCATGGGCCTGCTGCGCCACCATTGCCAGAAACGCGTGACCTGTGATCTGGCGCCCGTCCGGCAAGATCAGAAAAGCGTCGTAACGATCCGCAAGCGGCGCGAAAAGGGCATCGAACAGCGTGTTTGGCATGGGCACCTCCGTCACCTTCCTGCCATGCGGCAGGCGCTGCCTCAAGGCTGTGGAGCGGATTGGGTCCGGTTCGGAAACGGTCCGTTTAACCCAATCTTGTGATTTTGCCGGGGCGGACCGCTTGCTGCCGCAATTTTGCCGCGAGTGCCCCTGAGGCTCGGGGCAACCAGAAAGGAGGATCACATGAGCTTCGTCACCCGCATGATCCAGATATTCCGCAAGACGCCCGCGACGCAAGAGGCCACGATGGATGACCTTTTCGATATCCGCATCCGCAAGATGCAGGGCCGCCAGCGCCTTGCGCCGCGCGCCACCCCGTTCAGAAATTCACGGCTACATTCGGCAGCCTGAGTTCGGCCACCAGATCGCGCAATTCCTGCCGGGCCGCGATGTTCGACAGGTTCAACTGCTCGACCCCGGTATCCTTGAGGTCCAGCAGGGTCAGCCCGCGCGGAAAAAGTTCGCGGAAGATCACGCGTTCGGTAAAGCCGGGCGCCACGCGAAAGCCGATGCGGCGCGAAAGATCGGTCAGCGCCGCACCAACCTTCTTCTTGTTGTGCATCTGTTGCGCGCCCAGACGGTTGCGCAGCACGATCCAGTCGATCGGCTTCAACCCGGCCTGCGCCCGAAGCTGACGTGCGTTCCACACCATCTCGGCATAGATTGACGGCCCCTTCACCTTGTTGGTTTCCGGGTCGATCCGCGCCAGCAGGTCGAAATCCACGAAGGAATCGTTCAGCGGCGTGATGAGCGTATCGGCCAGGCTGTGCGCGACCTGGCTCAGCCGGGTATGCGAGCCGGGACAGTCAATGATGATGAAATCACTGATCGGTTCCAGCGCCGAAACCGCGACAGACAGCCGGTGGTCATAGGTATTCTCGCCCGGCGCAAGGGTTTCGGCATCGGCCTCGGGCAGTTCGCGGTAATCCGGTGTGGGCAGGTCCACCCCGTTCGCCGCCATCCAGGCGCGGCGGTTCTCGACATATCGGCCAAAGCTGCGCTGCCGCAGATCAAGATCCAGCGCGCCGACGCGATGACCCATCCGCGCAAGGGCCGTGGCGATATGCATGCAGGTGGTCGATTTGCCCGAGCCACCCTTTTCATTGCCCACAACGATAATATGCGCCATGGCCCGCTACCCTTCCGCTGGTCTGTGTGGCGGCCTTCATAAGGCCTGTCCCCGCCAGAGGGAAGCGGGAAGCCGCCGATGTGACACGCTGCGCGCGAATCCTGCAAGACAGACACCATGTCACCGGGCGAGTTGCCCGATGACGGGGCACTCTGATGACCGGCCAAGAAAAAGGCGCATCCGAAGATGCGCCTTTTCCGAAATTCGCAGAGACGTGGATCAGAAACCCAGGCCCGCGTATTTGTTCTTGAACTTCGACACACGGCCGCCGGTGTCCATCAACTTGGCGGTCTGGCCGGTCCAGGCCGGGTGCGAAAGCGGGTCGATGTCCAGCGCCATCGTGTCGCCTTCCTTGCCCCAGGTGGTGCGGGTGCGGAAGGTGGTGCCGTCGGTCATCTTCACTTCGATGAAGTGATAGTCGGGGTGGATGCCCTGTTTCATGGCGCCAATCCTCACTCAGCTTTTTCTTTGTAGTTGGTGACTTCGGCGATACGGGCCGATTTGCCGCGACGCGAACGCAGGTAGTAGAGCTTCGCACGGCGCACACGGCCACGACGCACCACCTCGATCGAGTCGATGTTCGTCGAATAGAGCGGGAACACACGTTCCACGCCTTCACCGAACGAGATCTTGCGAACGGTGAACGAGGCCGAGATGGTCATTCCGCCCTTGCGGCCGATGCAGACGCCTTCATAGTTCTGCACACGCGACCGGGTGCCTTCGGTCACTTTGTAGCCGACGCGGATGGTGTCGCCGGCTTTGAAATCCGGGATCTTCTTGCCGAGGGCAGCAATCTGCTCGGCTTCAAGCTGCGCGATCAGGTTCATGCGCAAGTCCTTTCGTTGCTTGCGGTTGTTCCGCAAAGGTGATGCCGTGTCAGAGCTCCTGGCCTTCGATCGGGTCCCCACGCATCCGCGCAAGCCCGCCGGAGATGAACCGACGCATTTTGTGCCGCCCCTGTCGCCGAAACCCGGTGAAGAAGCCGGGCCTGTGGCAAAGGGAATCTGGTCCGGCGGGCATTTCGCCCCCGGACTGCGCGCGTATAGGGGGAAGGCGCGATCCGGTCAAGGGCAGCGGGGGCTCAGCCGCCCTTCTTCGCCTGATGTGCGGCCCACAGATCGGGGCGGCGCGCGGCGGTCAGTTTCTCGGCCTCGGCCCGGCGCCATTTCGCAATCTCGCCATGATGGCCGGATTGCAGCACCGCCGGGATTTCGTGCCCTTCCCAGACAGTCGGGCGCGTGTATTGCGGGTGTTCTAGCAGCCCGTCGGCAAAACTTTCCTCCTCGGTGGAGGCCATGTTGCCCAGAACACCGGGAATCAGCCGGACGGTGGCGTCGATCATCGCCTGCGCAGCGATTTCGCCCCCGGTCATCACGAAATCGCCAAGGCTGATTTCCTCGATGCCATAAGCGTCAATCACGCGCTGGTCCACGCCCTCGAACCGACCACAAAGCAGGGTCAGCCCCTCGGTCGCGGCCCATTCATGCGCCTTGGCCTGGGTGAACGGTCGCCCGCGCGGGCTCAGGAAGACGATGGGCCAGCGGGCACGGTCGCGCGGTGCGCCCTGCATCGCCTGATCGAGCGCCCGCGCCACCACATCGGCGCGCAGCACCATGCCCGCCCCGCCCCCGGCCGGGGTGTCATCGACGTTGCGGTGCCTGCCCTCGCCAAACGGCCGCAGGTCGATTGTTTCCAGCGACCACAGCCCCATATCCAGCGCCTTGCCCGTCAGCGACAGGCCCAGCGTGCCGGGGAAGGCATCGGGGAACAGCGTCACGATCTTTGCGCACCATGCCCCTTTCACCCGCTGCGGCGCCATCAGGTCGCGCGGTTGCAGGCTTGCCGAAATGCTCAGCCGGCCATGGCTTTTCGGTTTCGGGGGGATGGTCGGTTCGCTCATGCCCCCGCTTTTAGGGCAAAGCCTGTGCGGCGCAAAGGGGCGTTACAGCGGCAGGCCCGCGCGAAACTGCGCCAGAAGCGCATCTTTCGCCGCCTGCCGGTCCTCCCGCGGCATCGTCTGCCGGTTCAGCGCGACGAAGGCCGCCACCAGTTGGGCCGGGGCGCCGCGATTGGCGGCAGGCACGGGCGCAAGATGCGCGCGCAGATCCGCTCCCAGCCCCGCCGCATCATAGATTGCCTCCACCGGGCCAAGGCGGCGCTGTGCCTGCTCTTCCAGCGGGGCTGCATGGACGGGTGCGCCAGTCGCACGGGCCACGGCCTCCAGCACCGGGCCTGTGCACACCGCGCCCGCCATGCGATCCGCGAAAGCGGCGGCATCCTCCAGCATCGTGTGCCGCTTGGCCTGCTGCCAGTGAAGCGAAGCCAGCCAGGCCCCCGGCGCGCGCGTCCCCAGCACGACGCGCAGATCGGCGCCGGGAAAGGCTGTGTGCAGACCCCGCGCAAGCTCGGCCAGCAGGCGGGGCGCGGCCCCGTAATCCGTGATACCGAAATCGCCGGGCATATGCCCCGCCAGATCCTCGCTCGACACGATCAGCCCCTGCCCCGCCGCCAGATCGAGGCCGCCGAGCCATTGCGCCAGCGCCTGACGGTAAAGCCGCATCGCCATCGGGCGCCGCTCCGCCGACCACAGACGCGCTGCCCGGGTCAGCGTTCGGAAGGCCGGGCCGCGCGGCAGTTGAAGCGCGAAGACGGGGGCCAGCGCCTCCCGATGCGCAGCCAGCGCGGCCTGAACCGATGTCGTGCCGGTCTTGTGAAATCCGGCATGGATCACCACCACCCGGTTGCCCGCAGGATCAGCCTGCCCGGACGACACCGCGACCATCGCCGTTCAGCGGCGCGAGCCGCAGGTTGAGCGCGGCAAGCGCGCGCAGGGTCCGGGCCGCCTCGGGACCGGACCGCGCCGCGACGGCCTCAAGCGCCGCTGCATTGGGGCAATCGCCCCAGACATCGACATTCTGCTGCAACAGCGCGGAACAGCGGGTGGCGAACAGTATCAGCAACGCGTCATCGCCTGCCGCGATCTGCAAAGCCCTGACCGGCGCCGCCTGCCCGGCGCAAAGCTCTGCCCCATGGGCATCGGTGGCCTGAAGGATGAAGGCCTGCCGCAGATGGCGCGGGGCCTCCGGGGCCTGGCCCCGCTCCCACAGGGCGCGCAGCAGAAGATCCGGCGGCAGATGCGGCGCCAGCGCGGCCAGATGCGCCTCGATCTGGCCAAGGGCGGTTTCCGCCGGAAGATCGGCCAGGGGTTGCGTCATGCGAAAGGCCAGATCCGGGTCGGACGGCAGGGAGGCACCGCTGTCGCCCGCTGTCGGCGAAGCGTCAGGCGAGGCGCTGCGCGGCCCGGGCGTCCAGATCAGCCGCGCCAGCGGTATCGCAAGGAAGGACAGACCCACCGGCAACATCACGGGGATCTGCGGGGTGCTGCCCATGACACCGCCAATCCCCCGGCCCAGCCCGAACAGCAGGGCAACCAGCAGCACCTGCACCACCAGACGCCCACCCGCGTTCAGCAGGCTGTCCGGCGCCCGCCATTCCGCGCCACCGCGCGGCCAGTCCGCCGGGTTCATCACAAACAGCCAAAGCGCGAAGATCAGGGTGAATGCGGGCACGACCCGCCAGCCAAACCCGCCCAGACCTGCCAGCAGCGGCCCGAAATACATCAGCCCGTTGGCAAACTGCAAAAACCGCAGGCGGTTGGTCATTCCGGTGCCCCCTGACGTGGCTTCATGCCCTTCTTGACGCACAGATTGCGCCGACTTCCCCTGCGCGTCCAGCCTGATACGAGGGGCCTCAGCCCCTTACGCCTGCTCCTCCGGCGGATCGACCACCAGAATCCCGGCGGCAAGATCCACGGTCGGCACATTCGCCTGCGTGAACGGCAGCAAGAGACCCTGTTTCAGACCCGGCCCGGAGATTTCCAGAAAATCGCCCGCGCCATGGTTATGCACCGCCTGCACCCGGCCCAACACCGCGCCGCCGGTATCCTGCACCGTCAGCCCGACCAGATCGGCATAATAGAACTCGTCATCCGGCAGCTTCGGAAGGCGGGATTTGTCGGCGTAAAGATGTACACCCTTCAGCGCGTCGGCCTCTTCCTTGGTGGCCACGCCTGACAGCCGCGCGCCCAGCCCGCCCGCCAGGGGCCGGGTCAGGCGCAGCTTGAAGCTGCGGCTGCCATCCTCGGTATAGAGCGGGCCATAATCGGCGATGGCGGCGGGTTCGGCGCAGAAGCTTTTCAGCCGCACCTCGCCCTGCACCCCGAAGGCACCGGCGATGGCGCCCACACAGATCCGGTCAGCGGCGTCGGACATCTCAGCGTCTCTCCATGATCAGCGCGGGTGCGCGGGCCTCCCAGCCCTCGCGTTCCAGCTCGGGGGTATCATCGGTCGTTTCGGGCCAGCCGAGGCACAGATAAGCGATGAAGCGCCAGCCCTCGGGCACCGCCAGATCGCGGGTGAGCCGGTCGGGATCGAGGATCGAAACCCAGCCGAGGCCAAGCCCCTCGGACCGCGCGGCAAGCCAGAACAGGCTGATCGCCCCCACCACCGACCAGGCACGGGTTTCAGCCATGGTTCCGGCCCCGAGACCCGCGCCCTTGGCGGTTTCCTCGTCGCAGAATACGGCCAGATGCACCGGCGCCTCGCGCATGCCAGACAGTTTCAGCCGGGCATAAAGCGCAGCCTTGTCGCCATCGTAGGCTGACAGCGCATCCGCATTGGTGCATTCGAAATTGTCAATCGCCGCCGCGCGCGCGGCCTCGCTTTCCACCCGGATCAGGCGCCAGGGTTCGGAAAGTCCAACCGAGGGGGCAAGCGCAAAAGCGCGAAGGCAGCGGTCAAGCACCGCTGCCTCCACAGGATCGGTGCGAAAACGGCGCACATCGCGCCGCCAGCGCATCAGATCCAGAAGCTCTGCCCGGAACTCCGGGCCATAGCTGCCCTGCATGGGCGGCCGATCACTCTTCCGCCGGGGCGGCGTTGCGGGCGGCTTTCTTCGCGGCGCGTTCCTGCGCGGCCTTGCCCGGCACGGCTGCCTTCGGGTTGTTGCGCACGGTTTTCGCCTTCAGGCCAGCGGCCTCGAGGAAACGCGCCACGCGGTCGGTCGGCTGCGCGCCCTGACCCAGCCAGTATTGCACGCGCTCGACATCCATCTTCACGCGGTCTTCGCTGTCCTTGGCCAGCAGCGGGTTGTAGGTGCCCAGCTTCTCGATGAAGCGGCCATCGCGCGGCATGCGCGAGTCCGACGCGACGATGGCGTAGTGCGGACGTTTTTTCGAGCCGCCACGGGCCAGACGGATTTTCATGGACATAGGTTTTCTCCTTCAAGTCCGGTTTGACGGGCGCATCAGCCCCCGCCGGGATGGGTGTTACTTTTGCAGTTGCTCGTGATGCCTGATGACTTCGGAAATGATGAAGTTCAGGAATTTCCGGGCGAATTCCGGGTCGAGATCCGCCTCTTGCGACAGCCGTTCCAGCCGCTCGATCTGCCGCGCCTCGCGCGTGGGGTCCGAAGGCGGCAGCGCATGCTCGGCCTTCAGACGACCCACCGCCTGAGTATGTTTGAACCGCTCGGCCAGCGTATAGACCAGGATCGCGTCCAGCCGGTCGATCGATTCACGATGTTCCTTCAGCACGGCGGCGGCCCGGGTCGCTGCGTCGGTCGTCATGCGTAAGCCTCCATTCCGCCATCGCTCAGCGTATCGGGCGCCGGGTGACGCCAGATGCCGCTTTCGCCGAATTGTTCATGCACGAATGTGCCGTCGGGCTCGCAGCCCATGCGCCGCGCCAGCGCCTGCGACCGCGTGTTGTTCGCGGCAATCAGGCTGATGACCGTGGGCCAGCCCAGAACGTCATAGACATATCCACGCGCGGCCAGTGCCGCCTCATATGCCAGGCCCTTGCCCTCTGCCTCCGTCGCCCAGACCGACCAGCCGATCTCCGGCTCGGGCCAACCCTCGGGGAACCATGGCCCACACATGCCCAGCGGTGCGCCGCTGGCGCGGTCGGTGAAGATGAACATGCCGTAACCGCGATGGACCCAATGCCCGGTCATATGACCAAAGGCCCGCCAGGCCAGCGCCCGGCTGATCGGCCCGCCGATATGGGCAGAGCGGTCAGAGGCCATGAACTCCGCAAGAGCCTCGAAATCCGAGGTGACCGGCGCACGCAGGATCAGCCTTTCGGTTTCCAGCACCGGGGTGGGGCCGTAGCTCAGCACGGCAGCCCCCTGCCCCAACGGGTCGCCCCAATGATATGGACGCGACTCCGGCTCATTTCTTCTTCATCAGCCCCGACAGGCCCGAAGGCAGGCCCATGCCACGCGGCAAGCCCGGCATGCCCCCCCCAAGGCCCGGCATCCCCGATTTCATCGCCCGCGCCGCTTCCTCAAGCTGCGCCGGGTCCATGTTCTTCAGGTCCGGCATGCCGCCGCCCTTGCCCATCATGGCCTTGGCGACCTGCTTCATCATGCCGCCCTTGCCCATCTTCTTCATCATGTCGGCCATCTGCTTGTGCTGCTTCAGCAGACGGTTCAGCTCAGCCACTTCAAGCCCCGCCCCTTGGGCGATGCGCTTCTTGCGGCTTGCCTGAAGAAGGTCCGGGTTTGCCCGTTCCTTTTTGGTCATCGAATTGATCAGCGCGATCTGGCGGCGCAGCATGCGGTCGTCAAAGCCCGCATCCTCGGCCATCTTGGCGGCCTTGCCCATGCCGGGCAGCATACCCATGACGCCCTGCATCCCGCCCATCTTGAGCATTTGATCCAGCTGCATCTTCAGGTCGTTCATGTTGAACAGACCCTTGGCAAAGCGCTTGGCCATGCGTTCGGCCTGCTCGGCCTCGAAGGTCTCGCGCGCTTTCTCGACCAGCGCCACGATGTCGCCCATACCGAGAATACGGCCAGCCACACGCTCAGGCTCAAAGGCGTCCAGCGCGTCCATCTTCTCGCCCAGACCGACAAAGCGGATGGGCTTGCCGGTCACCGCGCGCATCGACAGCGCGGCACCGCCACGGCCATCGCCATCCATCCGGGTCAGCACGACACCGGAGATGCCGACCTTGCCGTCAAACTCGGTCGCCACATTCACCGCGTCCTGCCCGGTCAGACCATCGACCACCAGCAGGGTTTCGCGGGGCTGGGCGATGTCGCGCACCGCCTGAACCTCGTCCATCAGCACTTCGTCGATGTGCAGACGGCCCGCGGTATCAAGGAACAGCACATCATAGCCGCCCAGATTGGCCTGAGTCTTCGCCCGTTTGGCGATCTGCACCGCCGACTCGCCCTTGACGATCGGCAGGCTGTCGACGCCGATCTGCCCGGCGAGGATCTGAAGCTGCTCCATCGCGGCCGGGCGCTGCGTATCGAGCGAGGCCAGCAGAACCTTCTTGCCGTTCTTTTCCTTCAGCCGCTTGGCCAGCTTCGCGGTCGTCGTGGTCTTGCCCGAGCCTTGCAGACCCACCATCAGGATGGTCGCGGGCGGGTTGTCGATCTTCAGCGCATCGGCGGCGCCATCACCCGACAGCACGCGCACCAGCTCGTCATGGACGATCTTCACCACCTGCTGACCCGGCGTCACCGATTTGGTAACCGACTGCCCGGTGGCCTTGGCCTTGACCGCCTTCACGAAGTCGCGGGCGACCGGCAACGAGACGTCAGCCTCCAGCAGCGCCACCCGCACCTCGCGCAGCGCGGTTTCCACATCCGCCTCGGACAGCGCGCCCTGACGGGTCAGCCGCTCGAACACACCTCCAAGGCGTTCCGACAGGTTCTCGAACATCGCGCGCCCTCCTTGGCCGTTGCGGTTCTGCCGGATATGGGTCCGGCGGCGGATGAAGCAAAGCCCAAGGGCACCCGTGGGCGCAACGCGCTGACGGATGGCGATCCCGGCTCATGCCATGGGACCGGAAGCGACGAGCCTCCGGGGAATTGGACCTGCCTCTAGGCCAAACCACACCCTGAGTCAACACAGAGCCCCCTTTTACCCTGGTCCCAATATCCTCGCCGGAGGCACGCCGCGCCGGACCGGCGCAGCCGGACGGCAAGACAAAGCCGTGCGGCCGCAAGGCCGCGCCGCCTGAAAACCGCCCGGAACCGCTCTCATGCCGGTGCCCCTTGCCGCCGCGGCCCCAGCCGCTAATCTCGCACCGAACAGCAGGAGCCCGCGCATGGAAAACTGGGATGAGGTCCGCACCGCCTTTCAGGTCGCCCGGCTGGGCACCGTCTCAGGCGCGGCCGAGGTGCTGGGCGTGCACCATGCGACCGTGATCCGCCATATCGACGCACTGGAAAAGCGGCTGGGAACCCGGCTGTTCCAGCGCCACGCGCGCGGCTACACCCCGACCGAAGCCGGGCGCGACCTGCTTTCGGTTGCGCAGGCCACTGAGGAACAGTTCAGCCAGCTCGCCTCACGCATCAAGGGTCAGGGCGAAACCGTGACCGGAGAGCTGGTGGTCACCTCGATCACCGGCCTCGCCTCACTGCTGACGCCGGTCATGGTGTCATTCCAGAAAACGCATCCGGGGCTGATCGTGCGCTACCTCACCGACATGCGGCTGTTCCGGCTGGATTACGGCGAGGCGCATGTTGCGATCCGCGCGGGCGCCATCCCGGAAGAGCCCGACAATGTGGTGCAACCCCTGCTGCGGATGCGCACCGGGCTTTACGCGGCGCGCAGCTATGTCGAGCAGCATGGCCACCCCCGAAGCCCGGATGAATTTGCCGGACATCTGTTCATCGGGGCTGACAGCAATCTCAGCCGCGCGCCCTTCCACCGCTGGCTGCACGATACGGTGCAACCCGAACAGATCAGCTATCGTGCAACGGACAGCGCAGCATTGGAAGCAGCACTGCGCGAGGGCGCGGGCATCGGCTTCCTGTCGCATTACATCGCCGCCCGTGACCCCGGTCTGGTCGAGATCATGGCGCCGCGCGATGAATGGGCCGCCCCGCTGTGGCTGGTGACCCATGTGGATCTGCATCGCACCGTGAAAGTACAAAGCTTCCTGTCACATCTGAAAGCCGCTGCCGCAAGCTGGGCCGACGTATGACATCGGCGGGGTTGAGCGCATTGAGCCCGGGCCAGCGCGGACATCTGGCGATGCTGGGATTTTCAGCGCTGGTTGCCGGGTCGTTTTCGCTGGGCGCGATGGCAGCCCCCCATATCGCCCCCGCCGCGCTGACCGTGCCGCGGTTCGCGCTGGCTGGCGCGCTGGTGGGGATTGCGGCACATCTGACCACCGGTATTCCGCGCCGCGCCTTCGTGGCCCCCTGGCGCTACCTGATTCTCGGTGCGCTTCTGGCCGCCTATTTCGTGCTGATGTTCGAAGGGCTGCGCACGGCCGCCGCCGTTCCGGCCGCTGCCGTCTTTACCCTGACACCGCTGATGGCGGCAGGCTTTGGCTGGATGTTGCTGCGCCAGCGCACGACCCCACGCATGGCGCTGGCGCTGGCCATCGGGGCCGCCGGGGCTGTCTGGGTGATTTTCCGGGGCGATCCGGCCGCCCTGATGCGGATGCATGTCGGGCGCGGCGAGGCCATCTATTTCATCGGCTGCATCGCCCATGCGCTTTATGCCCCGATGATCCGCCGCCTGAACCGGGGCGAACCCGCCGTGGTCTTTACCTTCGGCATGATGCTGGCGGGCTTCGGCTTGCTATGCCTTTACGGCTGGCGTGACGTACTGGACACAGACTGGGCCGCGCTGCCCGCGATAGTGTGGATCTGCCTTGTCTATGTCGCGGTCGCCGCCAGCGCCGCCACCTTCGTTCTGCTCCAATACGCAACCCTGCGCCTGCCATCCGCCAAGGTCATGGCCTATACCTATCTTGTGCCAAGCTGGGTGCTGATCTGGGAGATCGCGCTGGGGCACGAGGTGCCGCCCGCCATCGTGCTGGGGGGCGTGGCGCTGACGATCATCGCGCTTCTTCTGCTGCTGAAGGACGAGGAAGGCTGAACCTTCTGTGCAAAGCAAGCGACTGACTGTGCCCCCATGCAGGGCGACATTGACCGCCCGGCTGCTTACCTTGGCGGCAACGTGAAGGAACAGGAGGCAGACCATGGAATTCGGTCTCGATACTTTCGGTGACGTGACCCGTCGCCCCGATGGCAGCCTTAAGGCGCAGGACGAGGTGCTGCGCGATGTGGTGGCCGAGGCGGTCCTCGCCGATCAGGCGGGCGTTGATGTCATCGCCCTGGGGGAACATCACCGCGACGATTTCGCCATTTCCGCGCCCGAGATCCTGCTGGCCAATATCGCCGCCCGGACAAGCCGCATCCGGCTGGCAACCGGGGTCACGGTTCTGTCGACCGACGATCCGATCCGGCTTTACCAGCGTTTCTCGACGCTCAATGCCCTGTCCGGCGGTCGGGGCGAGGTCATCCTCGGCCGGGGATCGTTCACCGAAAGCTATCCGCTGTTCGGCCAGGACCTGCATGATTACGAGATGCTGTTCGAGGAAAAGCTGGACCTGTTCGCCGCCGTCAACAAGGGCGGCCCGGTGAACTGGAAAGGCCGGCACCGTGCGCCGGTGAAAGTTGGCGCGGTCTATCCTCCGGCCGGGCCGCAGGGCATCGCGGCCTGGATCGGCGTGGGCGGTAGCCCGGAATCGGTCGTCCGGGCGGTCCGCTATGACATGCCAATGATGCTGGCCATCATTGGGGGTGACGCGCGCCGCTTCCGCCCCTTCGTCGACCTTTACCATGACGCCTATGCGCAGATCGGCGGCACGGCAAAACCTCTGGGCGTGCATTCGCCCGGCCTGATCGCCGATACCGACGAGGCCGCCCGCGAGATCGCCTATATCGGCTACAAGGCGCTGCATGACCGGCTGGGCCGCGAACGTGGCTGGTCGCCGATCACCAAGGCTGCCTTCCTGCATGAGGTCGAACAGGGCAGCCAGTATGTCGGCAGCCCGGAAACCGTGGCGCGCAAGATTGCCGGGAGGGTGAAAGCGCTGGGGCTGAACCGCTTCAGTCTGAAGTATTCGGCAGGCACGACCCCGCACGAAGACCTGATGCGCTCGGTCGAGCTTTACGGCACCCGCGTCATCCCTCTGGTGCGCGGGATGCTGGCGGAAGGCTGATCGGGAAAAGCGGGAAAGCCGGTGCGATCCCGGCTTTCCTTTTGTCCGGCGTTCAGCCGCAATAGGCCAGCCGCAGTTCCGCCATCAGCGCCTCCACCGCTTCGCCGCGCGCGGTCGGAGCGGCATAGAGGCAGACCGAAAGACTCCCCAGATCCGGCAACCCCTGCCCCGAAACCTCGACCGTGCCATCCGGCCAGCGGCCGCGAAGCCGGGCACTGACCGCCAGATCGGCAGCAACCAGCGCCTCAGCCGCCTGCTCGCTGTCGCCCTCGAAGGCAAGCTCCCACGGGATACCTGCCGCATCCAGCGCCGCCTGCGCAGTCGGGCGGAAGATGCAGGTATCCTTGAACCCCAGCCGCAACGGGCGCTGGCTGGCCGCCGTGCCGCCGTCGGCACCGATCCAGACCAGTTCCTGCCGCGACAGAACCTCGCCCCCCGGCCCGGGCCGGTCCTCGGTCGTCAGCATCACATCCACCTCACCCTTGTCGAAGGCAGTGAGCAGCAGCGTGGTGAAAGATGAGGAGAGGTTGATCCGCAGCCGGGGATATTGCCCCGACAGCCGCTTAAGAATGCCGGGGATCGCGGGATAGACGATGTCATGCGGAACACCCAGCCGGATCTGGCCCTCGAAGGCATCCGAGGCCAGGCGTGCCGTCGCCTCGTCATTCAGATCCAGCATCCGGCGCGCAAAGCCCAGAAGCTGCATCCCTTCGGGCGTAAGGCTCAGCTTGCGGGCGGCACGCTGGAACAGCGATATGCCCAGGCTTTCCTCCAGCCGCTTGATCTGCATGGAAACCGCGCTTTGCGTCAGGTTCAGCAGGCCCGCCGCCCGCGTCACACCGCCCGCATCTGAAACAGCAACGAAAGCGCGCAGCGCCGTAAGGTCGAGATTTCGCGGCATATCACGATCCTTGATATGATTCCCAACGATCATTCGTTTCCATGAAGATGCCAGATCCCGCATGATCCATCAAGAGATCTGATTCATCTTGCCACTTGCATCAGGAAGGAAACTGAAAATGGCACAATCACAAAGCCTCCGCCGCGCCCGGCCCGCCCCGCGCCAACCCTTGCTGCGCCGTCTGTTCGCGCTTGTCCTGCTGTCGCGCCAGCGCCGGGCGCTGGCCCGTCTGGATGCCGCATTGCTGAAGGATATCGGCCTGACGCAGGACGAGGCGGCGGAAGAGGCCCGGCGGGCCATCTGGGACGTTCCGGCGCACTGGCGGCATCCGCTGTGAAACCGGCATGGTTTTCACTGCGAAGCGCTTGAAATCATGTGTGACACTTCCGATATTTGCGGCATAAGGCGCGGCTGGCAGCAATCGGCCGTGCCCCGATGTAACAACCGGAGGCACTCATGGCTGAATACGATACCATCCGAACCGTCGGCGCAGGCGCAAGCGCCGCGCGGATCGACCAAGGGCTTCGCGCCCATATGAACAAGGTCTATGGCCTGATGTCGGTGGCAATGCTGATCACCGGCGCGGCTGCCTGGGCCATTGCGGGTCTTGCTGTCACCACCGATCCCGCTGCGGGTGTCGCGCAGATCGGCGCCGGCGAGTATCTGACCAATTTCGGCGCTCTGCTTTACACCTCGCCGCTGAAATGGGTGGTGATGTTCCTGCCGCTCGTCATGGTCTTTGCCTTCAGCGCCCTGATCAATCGCCTGTCGGCCCCGGCCGCGCAGCTGTTCTTCTACGTCTACGCCGTGGCGATGGGCGTCTCGCTCAGCTCGATCTTCCTCGTGTTCACGGGCACGTCGATCGCGACCACCTTCCTGATCACCGCGATCGCTTTCGCGAGCCTCAGCATCTACGGCTATGTGACCAAGCGCGACCTGAGCGGCATGGGCACCTTCCTGATGATGGGTCTGATCGGGCTGTTTGTCGCGATGATCGTCAACATGTTCGTGGGTTCCGACGCGCTGCAATTCGCCATTTCGGTGATTGGCGTGCTGATCTTCGCGGGCCTGACGGCATACGACACGCAGAACATCAAGAACACCTACATCCAGCACGCCCAGTATGGCGATCAGGAATGGCTGGCGAAATCGGCGATCATGGGGGCACTGAACCTCTACCTCGACTTCATCAACCTGTTCATGTTCCTGCTGCAATTCCTCGGCAACCGCGAATAAGCGGCCCGACGGCACGGCAATCAGGGCCGGGGGAAACCCCGGCCCTTTTCATTGGCGACCTCTTGCAGAAACGCCGTGACGGCCCGGCGGCCTTGCAGATGACGGACTCGTTTGCCCGCCGGAGCCGAAGCAACCAGCCGCGCCATGGCCGCGCGGGAACTGCGTCGGGTGCGCCAGATGAAGCCCAGGAACTCCGGCAGGTTTGCAAGCCGTTCAGGGCATCCTTCGGGCAGGTCGGGGCGGTTGCGCCCCAGACCCATCAGCGTGCGGCGCAGGACACGCCAAAGCCGCAGCCACAGCGGCATATCAATCCAGATCAGCGTATCCGCCCGGTCCAGCCTGTTGGCCCATGTTGCCGAATGCCCGCCTTCGAAGATCCAGCGCGGCTGCGCCTCGACCTCTTGGCACAAGCGGGTCTTTTCCTCGCGTGTCCGCTCCTGCCAGCCGGAGCACCAGTGAATCAGGTCGATATGCACTACAGGCAACCCGGTCAGCCCACCAAGCTGGCGCGCCAGAACGGATTTCCCGGCGCCGGGCTGGCCGACAATCATCACGCGCTGCATCACACCCACCCCGCAAAAGCAAAAACCGCGCCGAAAGGCGCGGTTTCGATCCAGAAAGGAGCGGCAGATCTTACTTGATCTTGCCTTCCTTGTATTCGACGTGCTTGCGCACCACCGGGTCATACTTGTTGACCGTCATCTTCTCGGTCATGGTGCGGGCATTCTTCTTGGTCACATAGAAGTGCCCGGTGCCCGCCGTCGAGTTCAGACGGATCTTGATCGTCGTCGGCTTCGCCATAGTCGTCTCTCCTGCATCAGGCGAAACAGCGTCGCCCGCTCAATCCTTTGAAGCCTGCCTTTTAAGGATGCGGGCGGCAGAGTCAACAGCGAAAAGCCGGATTCCCTGCCGCTTTTGCAGGGTCAGACCAGCGGCTTGCCTGCGCCGGTGTGAATCGCCGTCACGGTTGCCGCATCCAGCCCCAAAGCGGTGGCCAGTCCGCGCAGATAGGTGCGTTCGGCATCCGTATCCACGGTAATCGCCATCAAAGCCGCGGCATAGACCTGGCTGCGCGCAGCCTCGCCCACATCTGCGGCCAGCCCGGCATAATCGACCGGCGCATCAAGCTGAGCCTGAACGAAGGCAATCTCCTCGTCGCTGGCATCCGACAGATGCGAGAGAATCGCCGCCCGCTCCGCCGGATCAATCTCGCCATCGGACTTAGCGGCCTGAATCATCGCGCGGATCATCAGGCGGGCATTTTCCTCGGCCATCGGGCCAGCCGGGGTGGCGCCGGTCAGCGCCCCCATCATTTCGCCCATGTTCTTGGCGCCCGCCGTCGCGGCGCCGGTCATGGCGCCCATCAGGCTGCCGAGGCCCGCCTCGGCCTGCTCGGTCGCCTGTGCGGCGCCGGCGCCCCACTTGCCCATCATCTCGCGCATGGCGGCGCTGCCGCCGGGGATGCCCAGCTTGTCGGCCATGGCCCCCATCTGGTCAGCCATGCCGCCGGGCTGCCCCGCACCGCGCAGCGCGTCCTTCATGCCGGTCAGACCGCCGTTCTGCTGGAACTTCTGCACGCCTTTTGCGGCGGCGAAGCCCACGGCCAGCGTGGCGAGGGTGCGGATGAAACTCATGATGCGACTCCCTTCTGTTTCCCGCAGCATAGCGCGATTCGTTGAAAGGGAAGCATCGGATTGCCGCGAGGCGGGTCAAAGGGCAGAAAATTGCGCGGATAGCCTGTAAGCCGGATTCTGTCCAAGGCGTTGCCGCCTCTGGATGACCATTCCTCTGCGCGCCGCGTTACCACGGCGCTCTAGCTGCCAACCCGGGCGCTCTTGGGCTGAAGCATCCCTTGCGGAGGTCTCCGACAGCCTTGCGGCTGAACGTCGGACCTTTCCGCGCGAGGCCCCTATTCGGCATTGCTCCGGGTGGGGCTTGCCTTGCCGGTCCTGTTGCCAGTCCCGCGGTGGGCTCTTACCCCACCGTTTCACCCTTACCCTGCAAGCAGGGCGGTTTGTTTTCTGTGGCGCTTTCCCTGGGGTTGCCCCCGCCGGGCGTTACCCGGCACCCTTACTTCATGGAGTCCGGACTTTCCTCGCACGTCTTGCGACGCACGCGGTCATCCAGCCATCCGCGCGACAGGCGGCTTACGCCTGCGCCACGGGGGCGTCAACGGGAAAACGGGTGGCAAGGTCCAGGACCATGGCCAGATCGGTGGCATCCACCGGACCGGAGGCATTGGGCCGGAACCGCGCACGGAAAGCTGCCAACAGCACATCCTCGGCCGCATCCGGGTAGCCAAAGCCCCGCGCTGCCGCCACGAAGGCGCCCGGTTCGGGGTCCGGCCCCGCCGTGATTGCGGGCCAGACCGACAGACCGCGCGCAGCAAAGCGCTGCCAGTCGAAGTCCGGACCCGGGTCGGATTTGCGCGCGGGCGCCATGTCGCTGTGGCCGATGACCCGCTCAGGCGGAATCTGCCAGCGATGCATCAGATCGGCCAGCAACACCTCAAGAGCCGCCATCTGCGCCTCGGGGAATGGCCCCGTGCCGGGATGATCCAGCTCGATCCCTATGGACCGCGAGTTCACATCGCTGACGCCCCCCCAGGCCCCTGCCCCGGCATGCCAGGCGCGCAGCTCCTCGGGCACCAGCGCGATGACCTTACCCTGTTCCGAGATCAGGTAATGCGCCGAAACCTCGGCACCGGGGTCGCAAAGCCGGGCCTGCGCCTCTGCGCAACTGGCCATTGCGGTATAGTGCAGCACGATCAGATCGGGCTGTGCCCCGTTGCGGCGCGGGCCGCAATTCGGCGAGGGATGATCGCCAAAGGCCAGCATCAGATCAGTTCACCGCCGCGCGGAACGGCGCAGGGTTCCACGAACAGGCATAGCCATCGCCATCGGGATCAAGCCCCTTGCGGTCCTTCTCGGGTCCGCCCGCCTGAAGGAAAGCGATCTGCGCCTGATCCGAGGAGGAGAAGGCGGCACAGGCGCGGTCGGCGTTCTTCAGTTGCAGTGAGGATCGCGGATACATCGGCGTGCCGACCGCATGCGAGGTGGACAGCGCGAACTGCACGATGTTCGGCCCGCTGGAACTTTTCTGCACCGGCAACGGCATGGTCACCGCCGGGGTCACGGGTTGCGGTGCGGGCGCCGGGGCAGCCACCGGAGCCGCGCCAATCATCGCGCCCTGCATCGGCTCGCTTCCGCCCGAGGCGCGGTCGATGGCCGCCCCCACACGCTCGGCCGAGAAGCCGGGCGAGGTTGCGGTGGTGGTGCCTCCCAAAGGCTGCCCCGCCGTCACGCCGCCCGGCATGATCGGCTGCGCGCCAGTCGCCACCATGGGGGTGCCGTTGTTCAGCGCCGCCTCGCGCCGCGCGGCATAGCTGCCGTAATCCTCAAATCCCACTCCGGCGCCGGAATCCGGCACGGAAGGCCCACCGCAGGCCGAAAGAATCAGGACAGGGGCACAGAGGATCAGGGCAGGCAGCGAGCGGCGCATGGCATCCTTCCAGAAAGACAGGACCGGCCCGAGGGGCCGGTCGCAAAGATTTCGCGGTGGATTACCACCATTTCCGGGGTTTTTCCACAAATCCCGCGGCACGTTCCAGCACATAGGCGTGATTGAGCAGATCGCCCTCTTCCCAGGGCCGCCCGATCAGTTGCAGACCCAGCGGCAAGCCCTCGCGGTCCAGCCCCATTGGGACCGACACGCCCGGAAGCCCGGCAAGGTTCAGCGTCACGGTAAAGACGTCATTCAGATACATCTCCACCGGATTGGCGCTTTGCATCTCGCCCAGACCGAAGGCCGGGCTGGGCGTAGTGGGCGCGAGGATTGCATCCACCCCGGCGGCAAACGCCTGTTCGAAGTCGCGCTTGATCAGCGCACGCACCTTGCGGGCACGATTGTAGTAGGCGTCGTAGAAACCGGCTGACAGCACATAGGTGCCGATCATGATGCGGCGCTGCACCTCGGCGCCGAAGCCTTCGGCGCGGGTCTTTTCATACATCTCGGTGATGCCGTCGCCCGCCCCCAGCTTGGCACGGTGGCCATAGCGCACCCCGTCATAGCGGGCGAGGTTCGACGATGCCTCGGCCGGGGCGATGACGTAATAGGCGGGCAGCGCGTATTTTGCATGGGGCAGCGAGATGTCGACCACCTCGGCGCCCGCGTCGCGCAGCATGTCGGCACCCTTCTGCCACAGCGCCTCGATCTCCGGGCGCAGGCCCGGCAGGCGGTATTCGCGCGGAATGCCGATCTTCTTGCCGCGGATATCGCCGGTCAGCGCCGCCTCGAAATCCGGCACAGCCAGATCGGCACTGGTCGAATCCTTCGGGTCGTGCCCCGACATCGCGCCCAGCAGGATCGCGGCGTCACGCACCGATTTGGTCATCGGCCCGGCCTGATCCAGCGACGAGGCATAAGCGATGATGCCCCAGCGGCTGACACGGCCATAAGTCGGCTTGATGCCGACGATACCACAGAAAGCGGCGGGCTGACGGATCGAGCCGCCGGTATCCGTGCCGGTGGCCGCGATGCACAGATCGGCCGCGACGGCGCTGGCCGAACCACCGGACGAGCCGCCCGGCGAAAGCTCGCGGTCATCAACCCGCCAGGGATTCACCGCAGGCCCATAGCAGGAGGATTCGTTGGACGAGCCCATGGCGAATTCGTCCATGTTCAGCTTGCCCAGCATCACCGCACCCGCATCGAACAGCTTGGTGGTGACGGTGGATTCGTATTCCGGCTTGAACCCCTTGAGGATGTTTGACGCTGCCTGAGAGGGAACGCCCCTGGTGCAGAACAGATCCTTGATGCCCAGCGGGATGCCGCAAAGATCGGGCGCATCCCCCTCTTTCAGCCGCGCGTCCGCAGCCCGCGCCTGATCCAGCGCCATTTCCGGCGTCTTGTGGACATAGGCGCCCAGCGCATCGCCCGCATCCATCGCCGTCAGGCAGGCCATCGTCAGATCGGTGGCGGACAGATCCCCCTTGCGCAGCGCATCGCGCGCATCGGCAAGCGTCAGTTCGTTGGCGTTCGTCATTCCACCACCTTCGGCACGGCAAAGAACCCCTCGCGGGCATCGGGGGCGTTCTTCAGAACCAGCTCCTGGATATTGCCATCCGTCACCACATCGGCGCGGCGCTTCAGGCGCATCGGCGTGACCGAGGTCATCGGCTCCACCCCAGTCACGTCGACCTCGTTGAGCTGCTCCATGAAGCCGAGGATATTCGAAAGCTCCCCGGCCAGCGCCGGCAGGTCGCTTTCATCCACCTGGATACGGGCGAGTTTCGCCACCCGCCGCGCGGTTTCAACGTCGATCGACATTGCCCGATCTCCCTTCGCATCTTTGCCCACCGTTTAACGGGGCCGGGGCAGGCGCGCAAGGCGCAGGGGTCAGACCAGGATGGTATCCTCGCTGGCCAGCAGGTCGGCCAGATCAATCCCCCGCAGAAGGATGCTGGCCTGCCGGATCGTCAACAGCGTGCCATTGTCCACCTGCTCCGGCCGGAGTTGCGCATTGCCGATCATGTCGATCACATCGACCCCGATCACGAAATCCATGACGACATCACGACCACCCCCCGCACGCAGCACGAAAGTATCGGCCCCGGCCCCGCCTTTCAGCACGTCATTGCCGGAGCCCCCTTCCAGCCGGTCGCGCCCGGCGCCGCCCTCCAGCCGGTCCCTGCCACTGCCACCGATCAGCGTATCATGCCCGCTCCCGCCAAAAACCGTATCCCGGCCCGCGCCAGCCCGTGCCACATCATTGCCGGCGCCCAGGCTGATGCGGTTGTCGCCCGAAAGATCCAGCTGCGCGAAAGCCGAAAACAGGGAACGGTCTAAACGATCATTGGCCCGCGTCCCGTCGATCCGCAGGTCATCCTGCCCCAGCAGAAGCCGCGCCAGCCCGGCGCCGTCCTCGCTGTTGACAATGGACAACACCACATCCGCCGGATCAACCGACAGGCCATCAAAGCTGATGATACTCCGCCCGCTGAGCGCCGAAACCAGTTCGATGGCCTTGACCGAACCGAGGGCCTGGTTCGACAGGGCCTGCAAACCGCCCTTGTCGGCATCAAACCGGGTTGCCGTGCTGAACCGGCCGGTAATCTTCAGGTCGAACAGGCCGTCGCGGTCATAGGTCCATTCCCGCAAGCCGCCCTCCAGCACCTGCTCCGACGGCGCGGGCACATTCGGCCGCTCGCCCGTGCGTTCCAGAATGAATTGCATATCGTCGAAAAGACCCGCGAGCTTGCGGCCAAAAGCCGCCGCGAAGGAAAGTCTGGGCATGAAATCTCTCCATCAGCTTCAAAATTGCTTGGCCCCGAAAAGTTAAACCCAAACACAGCTTCGGGCAACGAAACTTGCCAGCGCGGCCGCAAACGCCCACATTCGGACAGATAGAAGAAAGGACCATCCCCATGAAGATCATCTGGCTCGGCCATTCCGGTTTCCGCATCGAGATCGAGGACGCGGTGCTCCTGATCGACCCCTGGCTGACCGGCAATCCGGTCTTTCCCGCCGACCGCCGGGCCGAGGCGCTGGCAGGGGCCACCCATATCCTGCTGACCCATGCCCATGGCGACCATGCCGCTGATACCGCTACGCTGGGAGCCGGGCTTGGCATCCCGGTCGCCTGTATCCACGAAGTTTCCGAATGGCTGAATGCCGATGGCAAGGTGCAGACCATCGGCTTCGGCAAGGGTGGCACCATCCGCCTCGGCGGCGCGGCGGTGACCATGGTCAACGCCACCCATTCCGCCTCCATCGACTTCAAGACCGGCGGTTTGCAGCCCGCAGGCTCCGCCGCCGGTTTCATGATCGCAGGCGAAGGCCATACGATCTATGTCTCGGGCGATACCGACATCATGGCCGACATGGGCTGGATGGGCGATTACCACAAACCCGACATCGGGATCCTGTCCTGCGGCGGCCATTATACGATGGACATGGCCCGCGCGGCCTATGCCGCCCGGCGCTATTTCAACTTCACGACCGTGATCCCCTGCCATTACAAGACCTTCCCGATCCTTGCGCAGGATGCGGCACCGCTGATCGAAGCGCTGCCCGGCGTGCAGGTGATCGAGCCGCAGGTGATGACGCCCATCATCCTCTGACCCCGGCGGCGCCCCGACGGGGCGCCCCGTTTCAGGGCTTCAGATAGGCATAGCCCTCGTATTGCAACTCCATCAGCCGCACCGCCCCGGAGGGCACCACCTGCGCATCCTCCAGCAGCGGCACGTCCTTGTTGGTCCTCTGCCTGATGGATTCCACCGTGTTCAGACAGGCGGAAAAGGTCAGGTTCTCGTGCTGCAAGGCCAGATCCCCCACGCGTGAGGCGACCGGCGAAATATCCGACCGCAGCATGGTCAGCCCCGGGCCATAAGTCACGATCTCGACTACAGCCTCTTTGCCAAGCGCCTGATAATGCGCGATGATATTGACGGCATTGTTCAGCGCCATGTTCATCACAGCCGGATCGTCCTGATCGACATGGATCGCCACTTTCGGCACTTCGGGAACCTCCGCCTTCGCGCCGTGCGCCACAGGTGTAAACGCCAGAACCGCCGCCACGGCCAGACCGCGCAGCCCTTGCATGAAACGCATCCCATCCTCCCTTATGAGATTTTTCATATATATGAATATTGCGTTCATCCAGGCCGCGAGACAAGCCCTTTACGCGGAGCCTCGCCGCTGCGCGAAGAATCTCCGCAACAGCCCCTCCGCCTCGGCCCCGGCAATCCCGTCATAAACCTCGGGCACATGGTGGCATTGCGGATGCGCAAAGACCCGCGCCCCCACCGCCACGCCCCCGCTTTTCGGATCAGCGGCGCCATAATACAGCCGCGCAATCCGTGCCGCCGAAATCGCAGCAGCACACATCGGACAAGGCTCCAGCGTGACGTACAGGTCATACCCCGTCAGCCGCTCCTGCTCCAGGGCGGCACAGGCAGCGCGGATCGCCAGAATCTCGGCATGGGCGGTCGGGTCACACAGTTCGCGCGTCCGGTTCCCTGCCCGCGCCACCACCCTCCCTGAAAGCGCAACGACAACGGCCCCCACCGGCACTTCGCCCCGGCCACCCGCCGCCCGCGCCTCTGCCAGCGCCAGCTCCATATACGACCGGAATCCGCTCACCGTTGCCCTTTCCCCTGCAAACCCGTAATTTGCATCTTGCAGAAATACTCTCGGGGGTCCGGGGGCAGACAGCCCCCGGGGCCGCCGCCCCCCGCCTCCTCCTACATGCCGGGAAACCCATGTCAGAACAAGCCAGGCCCAAAGCGCCGAAATCCGCGGCCCAGAAACCGGCGTCCGGGAAACCGGCCCCCGAAGGCGAGCGTATCGCCAAGGTGCTGTCGCGCGCAGGCGTCGCCTCGCGGCGCGAGGCGGAACGGATGATCGAGGCTGGCGAGGTCAAGGTGAACGGCAAGGTCATCACCTCGCCCGCCCTGAACGTGACCGCGAAGGACCGCATCACCGTGCGGGGTGAGCCGCTGGCCGAAAAACAACCCGCCCGGCTCTGGCTTTACTACAAGCCCGAGGGGCTGGTCACCTCGGCTGCGGATGAAAAGGGCCGCGACACGGTGTTCGACCATCTGCCGGAAGAAATGCCGCGCGTCATGTCTGTCGGGCGGCTCGACCTCAATTCCGAGGGGCTCTTGCTGCTGACCAACGATGGCGGGCTGAAGCGGCAGCTGGAACTGCCTTCAACCGGCTGGCTGCGCAAATACCGGGTCCGGGTCCATGGCAACCCGACCGACGCGGATTTTGAACCGCTCCGCAAGGGGATCGAGGTCGAGGGTGAACGCTTTCAGCCCATGCAGGTGACGCTTGACCGCGTTCAGGGGGCGAATGCCTGGGCCACCGTCGGCCTGCGCGAGGGCAAGAACCGCGAGATCCGCCGTGCCATGTCGGCCATCGGGCTGACGGTGAACCGGCTGATCCGGGTTTCTTATGGCCCGTTCCGCCTGAACGAGCTGCAACCCGGCGAGGTCGCCGAGGTAAAAGGCCGCATCCTGCGCGATCAGCTGGGCTTTGATCCCGACGGCGGCGAGGATCTCGCGATGCCCGAAAGGCCCCGCGCGAAACCCGCGCCCCGCCGCGAAGGGGCGCCGAAGGCCCCGGCAAAACCCACGCCACGATCCGCCGCCAAACCCGGCACCGCCGCCGCACGGCTGGCGCGATCCGCCGATCAGTGGCTGGATGGGGCCGAGGTCCGGGCGATCCGCGCCGGGAAGGCCGCGCCCGGCAAATCAGCAGCAGGCAAACCCCGTGCCACACGCCCCGAGGCCGGTGCCTCTGCCGAAGGTAGCGCCGCGCGCAAACCCGGCCCCGCCCGCAGCGGCCCGCCGTCAGGCAAACCCCGTCCGCCGCGCAGCCGGGGCTGACCGGCAGGGGATCAAGGGGGAATTTCGTGCAGCCGCAGCACTGGAATGCAGGCCCAGCCTTCCCTATAATCAGTGGCGTGGCGCCCGCCACGCTGGCTTGACCCTGCCCCCGGAGGCCCGATGCCCGCATCCGCCATCCAAAGCTTCAGCTTCATCCTGTTGATGGCGCTTGTGCTTTATGTTGCATTTGCCGGAGGCGCCTGAGATGGCGCAGCGTTTCGGTGGCAAATATTCCCCGACCGGCGAGGTGCAGCGCGATCACGCCGCCGCCCCGCCGCAACAGCCCGCCAATCCGTTCGACAGCCGCCGCCCGGTGCGGGCCGGCGCGCGCTCGAACCTTCTGTTCGCGGTGCCGGTGATCTTTGCCTTCCAGGCTTTCCGCGCCGATCCGGCCGGGCTGGTGTTCGGCCTTGCCGCGACCGGGTTCAGCCTCGGCGCGGCCTGGCTGACGCGGGAAGGCATCCGCGCGCAGGAGGCCTATGACCAGCGCCGCGTCGCCAAACGCCCCGCCTTCCCGCGCAAGATCGCAGGCGCCGTGCTGACCGGGCTTGGCCTTGCCGCCGCAGGTATGATGACCACCGGCGCACCGCTGCTGGCAGTCGTGTTCGGCGTCATCGGCACTGCGCTGCATCTGGGCGCCTTCGGGCTTGACCCGCTGCGGGATAAAGGCGCCGAGGGGATCGATGCCTTCCAGACAGAACGCGTCGCCCGCGCCGTGGACGAGGCCGAGGCCTATCTGGCAGCCATGAAAGACGCGATCCTGCGCGCCCGCGACCGCGCACTGGAAGCGCGGGTGGATCGTTTCACAGCCGCTGCGCGCCAGTTGTTCCGCATGGTCGAAAACGATCCCGGTGACCTGTCCGCCGCGCGCAAATACATGACCGTCTATCTGATGGGCGCGCGCGATGCGACGGTGCGCTTTGCCGATCTTTACGCGCAGAACCGCGACCCGAAGGCGCGCGGCGATTACGAGGCGCTCCTGGCGGATCTTGAAACCAATTTCGCGGGCCGCACCAGGGCTTTGCTGGCAAATGACGCGAATGCACTGGATGTCGAGATTCAGGTGCTGCGCGAGAGGCTGGAGTACGAGACGCCCAAAGCGGACCGCGCCTGACGCAAGACCGTTGAGAAGCCGCGGCACCCTCCGTATAACCGCCACAGTAGCCCGTATCACCGTTTCAAACCCCGTGAGGCCAGAATGACCGAGACCGTTCGCACCGAAGCCGCCGCCGCCCTGGCGGAAGTGGAGAAAGTCACCGCTGTCGTCCTGCCCGAACCGGGCACCGAGGTCGTTCCGCTGCAGGCCGCCCCCCCGGCCGAGGCCGCCGAAATCCGCAGACGGATGGACGAGCTGGACATGACCAATACCCAGTCCATCATCTCGTTCGGCTCTTCCGCTCAGGCCGAGCTTCAGGTCATCAGCCAGCAGATGCTGGCCGATGTGAAAAACAAGGATGTCGGCCCGGCGGGCGACGGGTTGCGCTCCATGGTTTCGACGTTGCGCGGCTTTTCGGTGTCGGAACTGGACGTGCGCCGTGAGCGCAGCTGGTGGGAGAAACTGCTGGGCCGCACCGCACCCTTCGCCAAATTCGTGGCGAAATACGAAGAGGTGCAGAGCCAGATTGACCGTGTGACCACCGACCTGCTGGAGCATGAGCACAAGCTGCTGAAGGACATCAAGTCGCTTGACCTGCTTTATGCCCGCACGCTCGACTTCTACAACGAACTCGCGCTTTACATCGCGGCGGGCGAGGCCAAGCTGGCCGAACTGGATGCGACTGTGATCCCTGCGAAAGAGGCCGAGGTTGCCGCCGCGCCCGAAAACGATCAGGTTCTGAAAGCGCAGGAACTGCGCGACCTGCGCGGCGCCCGTGACGATCTGGAACGCCGCGTGCATGACCTGAAGCTGACCCGTCAGGTGACGATGCAATCGCTGCCGTCGATCCGACTGGTGCAGGAAAATGACAAGTCGCTGGTCACCAAGATCAACTCGACGCTGGTGAACACCGTGCCGCTGTGGGAAACCCAGCTGGCGCAGGCAGTCACCATCCAGCGCTCGCGCGAGGCGGCGGGGTCGATCAAGGCGGCAAATGACCTGACGAACGAGCTTCTGACTTCGAACGCCAAGAACCTTCAGGAAACCAACCGCATCGTCCGCACCGAGATGGAGCGCGGCGTCTTCGACATCGAGGCGGTGAAACAGGCCAATGCCACGCTGATCGCCACGATCAACGAAAGCCTCGCCATTGCCGACGAGGGCAAGGCCAAGCGCGCGGCGGCCGAGGCAGATCTGCACAAGATGGAGGCGGAGCTGCGCGACACGCTGGCTTCGGCCAAGGCCCGGCGCGACGGGCTGGGCACCGCCACCGGCACTTCGGTCTGAGTTCACATTGTGGCAAAGGGGCTGCGCCGTTTTCTTCTGAACCGTTCCGGCCTCGCCGCGCTGGCGCTGGCGGTCCTGTCGGCTTGCGTGCAGGCTCCTGTCACGCCCGCCCCGCCTGCCACCGGCCCGGCGCCACGCCCCGCCCAGCCCCCTGCCCGCCCAGAGGTTTCGGCGGAAAGCCGGGCGCTGGAACATTACTATGCCCAGGTGCAGGCCGATCTTCTGTCGCAGCATCTGCTGCGCACCGATGGCGGCGGGGTGGATACGCCCTTCACCGATACGATGCTGACGGAAAACTTCATCCGCATTGCCCTGTTCGATGAATACCGGCGAGGGCCGGGCGGGTTGGTTGCGCAGGAAACCGCCAGCCGGTTGCGCCGGTGGGATGCGCCGGTACGAATGAAGCTGGTGTTCGGCGCCTCCGTCGCGCCGGACCGCCGTGCGACCGACCGGGCGCGCATCGCCTCCTATCTGTCGCGGCTGTCCGCGATCACGGGCCACCCGATCGGGCTGGCAGACAGCAACCCGAATTTCTTCGTCTACATGGTGAACGAAGATGAACGCCGCGCACTTGGCCCCGTCATCAGCGCCACCCTGCCGGATCTGTCCGGCCCGGAGGTTGCGGGGCTGACCAACCTGCCGCGTTCGACCTATTGCATTGTCTATGCGCTGTCAGAGGGGCATTCCTCGACCTACTGGAGGGCTTTTGCGGTCATCCGGGCCGAACATCCCGATCTGCTGCGGCTGTCCTGCATCCACGAGGAAATCGCGCAGGGGTTGGGGCTTGCCAATGACAGCCCGCTGGCACGCCCGTCGATCTTCAATGACGACGAGGAATTTGCCCTGCTGACCCGGCAGGACGGGCTGATGCTGAAAATGCTCTATAACCCAGCCCTGCGGCCGGGGATGAGCGCGGCAGAGGCCCGGCCCATCGTGCGCGAGCTGGCGATGCGGCTGGTCGGCGGCCCAAGCTGAACCAGCAGGGCTGCGGGTGCGACGCAATTCCCCCGCAAACCCCCTTCAAACCTCTGTCGCCTCGGCTATGTTACCCTCATGCAGGACGGGCCCCGTGGCCCGCCCAGGCGCGGCTCTTGCGCCCGGTAACGGAAAGGTTTCGTCATGGTCTTCGATTTTCTGAAGGGCGAATTCATCGACGTCATCGCCTGGCTTGATGACAGCCGCGATACGATGGTCTGGCGGTTCGAGCGGCGCGGTCAGGCGATCAAATACGGTGCCAAGCTGACGGTCCGCGAGGGGCAGGCGGCGGTTTTCGTGCACGAGGGGCAGTTGGCCGACGTGTTTGGTCCCGGCCTTTACATGCTCGAAACCAACAACATGCCGATCATGACCACGCTCCAGCACTGGGACCACGGGTTCCAGTCGCCGTTCAAGAGCGAGGTCTATTTCGTCAACACGACCCGTTTCAATGATCTGAAATGGGGCACCAAGAACCCGATCATGTGCCGCGATCCCGAATTCGGGCCGGTGCGGCTGCGCGCCTTCGGCACCTATTCGATGCGCGTGTCCGACCCGGCGGTATTCCTCAAGGAAATCGTGGGCACCGATGGCGAGTTCACCGCCGACGAGATCAGCTTCCAGATCCGTAACGTCATCGTGCAGGAGATGAGCCGCGTTCTGGCCTCCTCGGGTATTCCGGTGCTCGACATGGCGGCAAATACCGCCGATCTGGCCAAGCTGATCGCCACAGCCATCGCGCCGAAGATCGCCGAATACGGTCTGGTACTACCCGAATTTTATATCGAGAACGTCAGCCTCCCCGAAGAGGTCGAGAAGGTGCTGGACAAGCGCACCTCGATGGGGATTGCGGGCGATCTGAACAAATACATGCAGTTCAACGCCGCCGAGGCAATGAATGCGCCGGGTGGTGCCATGGGCAGCGCGATGGGCGCCGGGATGGGCGCGGCTCTTGGCATGGGCATGGCGGGCCAGATGCAACCCGGCCCCTGGGGCGCCGCCCCGCAGGGTGCGGCGGCGGCCCCGCCCCCGCCTCCCCCGCCGCCGACCGCGAAACAGTGGCATGTCGCCGAGAATGGCGCGACGAAAGGTCCGTTCACCGAAGCAGAGCTGCAAGCCATGGCGCTGTCGGGCGGGCTGTCGCGCGACAGCATGGTCTGGACCGCCGGTCAGGACGGCTGGAAAACCGCCGCCGACACCGAACTCAGCCGGCTTTTCGCGCAGGTGCCCCCCCCGCCGCCGCCCGGAGCCTGAGCCTTGGACGGAACTGAACGGCATTTCCCGTGCGAATCCTGCGGGGCGGATCTGCGATTCGCCCCCGGACAGACGCAATTGCGCTGCGATCATTGTGGCCATGTGCAGTCCATCCCCGAGGCCGCGCCGGAAGGCCGGACGCGGGCCCTGGGAGAACATGACCTGACCGCTGCCCTGCGTGACGCCCTGCCCCCCGGCGCGATGGAGGAGGTGCGCACCACCCCCTGCCCCTCCTGCGGCGCGCTGGTCGAGTTTCGTGGCGCCGAACATGCCACCGAATGCCCGTTCTGTGCCACGCCCGTGGTCATCGGCACCGGCACCAACCGGCAGATCAAGCCGCAGGCGCTGATCCCGTTCCAACTGGATGAACGTACGGCCCGTTCGGCCATGGGCAAATGGCTGGGCAGCCTGTGGTTCGCCCCGAACGGTCTTGTGGAATATGCCCGGAAGGGCCGGGCGCTGAACGGGCTTTATGTGCCCTACTGGACCTTCGACGCCGAAACCCGCAGCGCCTATACCGGGCAGCGCGGCGAATATTACTATGAAACCCGCACTGTGACCGTCGATGGCAAAAGCCGTCAGGAACAGGTGCGCAAGACACGCTGGTATCACGCAAGCGGCCGGGTACGGCGGTTCTTTGACGATGTGCTGGTGCTGGCTTCGGCCTCGCTGCCCCGCCGCTATACCGATGCGCTCGCCCCTTGGGATCTGGGTCGTCTGGAACCCTACCGCGAGGATTACCTCGCCGGGTTCACCGCCGAAGGCTACACCGTCGGGCTGGAGGAAGGCTGGGCTCGCGCGCGTGAGGAGATGGCGCAGGTCATCGCGCAGGATGTGCGCCGCGACATCGGCGGTGACGAACAGCGCATCACCTCGGTCGACACCGATTATTCGGCGGAAACCTTCAAACATGTGCTCCTGCCGATCTGGATGGCGGCCTATAAATACAACGGCAAGAGCTATCGCTTCGTCGTCAACGGCCAGACCGGCAAGGTGCAGGGCGAACGGCCGTACAGCGCCTGGAAGATCGCCTTTGCCATCCTGATGGCGCTGATCGTGGCCGGGGCCTTCGCCTGGGCCAACCAGAAAGGCTATCTGGGATGAGGGGGCACAAGGTTGACAGCCCCCCGCCCGCGCGCGATAGGCAGCCAACCCGCGACCGGAGGCCCCCATGCGTGTTCTGACCGAAGCCCGTATCCCGGAACTGCCCAGCCCCTATTTCGGCAAGGTCCGCGATTGCTATGACCTGCCGCCGACGCCCGACTTCCCCGAGGGCCGCCGCATCCTGATCTCGTCTGACCGGATCTCGGCCTTCGACCGGATTCTGGCGGCGATCCCCTATAAGGGGCAGGTGCTGACGCAGGTCGCGCGCTGGTGGTTCGACCGCACCGCCGATATCTGCGGCAATCACGTTGTGGCCTACCCGGATGCCAATGTGGTGATCGGCAAGCGGCTGACCATCCTGCCGGTGGAGATCGTGGTGCGCGGCTATCTGGCGGGCACCACCGGCACCTCGGTGCTGACGCTTTACAAGAAGGGGCAGCGGCAGATGTATGGCCATACCCTGCCCGACGGGCTGCGCGACAACGAGGCGTTGCCGCAGGCAATCATCACGCCGACGTCGAAAGCCTTTGACGGTGGCCATGACGAGCCGCTGACGGCCACAGAGATCGTGGAACAGGGCCTGCTGAGCCAGGCACAATGGGACGAGGTTTCCACCAAGGCGCTGGCGCTGTTCGCGCGCGGACAGCAGATGGCGGCCGAACGCGGGCTGATCCTCGTCGATACGAAATACGAATTCGGTGTGGATCTGGACGGCAATATCCTGCTCGCCGACGAGATCCATACCCCGGACAGCAGCCGCTATTGGCTGGCCGACGGCTATGAGACTGCCCTGCGTGACGGAACGCGGCCGCCAAGCTTTGACAAGGATGTCATCCGCGCCTGGGTCGCGGCGCGCTGTGATCCCTACAAGGATGCCATCCCCGAGATCCCCGCAGAGATGATCGAGGCGACGAGCGCCGTCTATATTCAGGCTTTCGAGGCGATCACCGGCGAGACTTTCGTGCCCGATCTGGAAGGCGCCACCGTGCTGGACCGGGTGCGCACCCATCTCGCGCCGTATTTCGGGGCGTGAGGCGCCGAGGGGAGGCTGCCTGCCTCCCCCGCCAACGTCTCACGACGGATCACACGGCGTCAAATTGTATCTCAATATCATTGAAACTAAACGAATTTTCTGATCCCATTGTCTCACGCCGCATCATGGCGTCGCAGAGAAGCGCAGCGATTTGGCGTAAAAATCGGCACGAAATACGCCACCTCCGGGATGAGACACGCACATGTTGAGCGATTTGAAAATTCGAAAGTTGAAGCCCGAAGCCGAGGCATTCAGGGTCTTCGACGGCGAAGGGCTATATCTGGAAGTCACCCCGAGCGGGACGCGATCTTGGCGGATGGATTACAGATTCGGCGCGCGACGCAGCAGCATGGCCTTGGGGCGATACCCCGCCATGTCGCTGCGGGAAGCACGCGAGGCGCGTGATGCGGTGAAGGACGATATTGCGGCGGGCCGCGATCCGCGCCAGCGCAAAGCCCCTGCCCCGGCGCCCGAGGCCGTAGTGACGTTCCGTAGCGTTGCGGAACGCTGGATTGAGAACAATGAAACTGCTTGGGTGCCGGAATACACCAAGCGGATCGTTGCCCGCCTTACCGGAGATGTATTCCCAGCAATCGGGCACATTGCAATCGACGGTGTTACGGCGAAGCAAATCATCGCCGTGGCCCGCAGCGTCGAGGACCGGGGTGCCATAGATATGGCTCGCCGCGTGGTGCAGATGATTTCAGGCGTCTTTGTCTTTGCCGCGTCGGAAGAACTGGTGCAGGTCAACCCCGCTTCAATCGTAACGCCAGCCCTCGCCAAGCGGCCCGGCAAAGGGCGCCGCAATTCCTTGGCGGCGCCTGAACTTCGGACGATTTACGCGCATGTTCTTGCGCGGGAAACGGTAAACATCTCACTCAAATGCGCCCTGCGTTTTACGACGCTGACCTTCGTTCGCACCGCAGAAACGCGCTTTGCTACTTGGGACGAGTTTGACGCGCTGGACGGGGATGAACCGCTGTGGCGCATTCCGGCTGAGCGGATGAAGATGCGCCGGGAACACCTTGTCCCACTGTCCCGGCAGGCCGTGGCCGTGCTGAATGAAATGCGATCCATTTCGGGGCGCGGCCCTTACGTCTTTCCGTTGCACGAGATGGACCTTGGCAGGCCACTGGCAAAAAATGCAATGCTGGGCGAACTATACGCCATGGGGCTGTTAGGCAAAGCCACGGTCCACGGCTTCCGGCATACCGCCTCGACATGGCTCAACGAAGCCGAGTTCAACCGCGACTGGATCGAGATGCAACTGGCCCATGTCGATGGTGGGGTTCGTGGGGTCTACAACTCGGCGCAATATCTGCGGCAGCGGCGCGGCATGATGCAGGTCTGGGCCGACTTTCTGGACCAGCGGGAATCACCGGCCGAGGAAGCCGTGGCCCCGCCTGACAAGATCGAGATGTTCCGCGACTTGTTAGGATAAGAGGCCCGGCGCAGGTTCGGACAAGCGCCGGGCGAGTTTGCGAAGCAGGCGCCCCTTTCGGGACAAGGTGGAAGCATCGCTGCCCCCATGGAGACGCAGGTTTGCCGGGTTGCCCCGGAAACGCGGCAGATAGGCCCATCTCGCTGCACAAGTGGTCAACTATTTATTGAACAGGCAACCTTGACACACATTTGCTCCACTTTGTATTGAATAGATACCAAATGATGCAGCTTGCGACAGGGTGAGACACATGGCCGAACCGAGCTACCGATTCATGCGCATCAAGGAGATTGAGGCGCTGACCTCGCTCAGCCGGGCCACGATTTACCGCATGATTTCCAGCGGCTCCTTCCCGGCACAGATCAAGATCGGGCACAACTCCGTCTGGCGTGACGACCTGGTGCAGCGATGGATGGATGAGGCCCAGGCATGACGAACACTTTCGCTGATCTGCTGGGCGCAGAGCCGGAGGACGACTTCGACCCCGGCACGGAATACGCGCCGCCCGCGCCAAGCGGTAAGGACTTCCGCACGCTCAAGCCCAGCCATGTCCACGAACTCGACCGTGGCGTGACGATCAACTGGCTGGCTCAAGCCTTCCTCAAGCCCCGGAAGGATGTGGAAAAGCTGCTGGCGCGCTGCCCCATTCTGCGGATGGGGCCGAACAGTTCGAAGATTTACGACTTCCGGGTTGCGGCCGCATTCATGGTGCCGCCGCGTGTCAGCGTCAAAGACTACATCAAGAACCTCGAACCGAAGGACTTGCCGGAACGCCTGCGATCCGAGTTTTGGAGTGCGCGGCTAAAAGAGCAAAAGGCCCGCCTCATTGCGCGCGAATTGTGGCGATCAGAAGATGTTCAAGCCGCGTTCGGTGACGTGCTGAAACTGATCAAGGATACCGTGCTTCTGTGGACCGACACCGTGGAAGAAAGTTCGGGCATCACCGACGAACAGCGCGCCATCCTTGACGAATTGTCCCGTGACCTCTTGGCCCGTGTCGGGGACTCAATCGACAGCTATTGCACCGGATCGGCACAATTTCCGAGCCAAGAATCCGAATTGGAAGATGGGGGTGAACAATGAGATTGCGCCATACAATTCAATCGCTGATCCGCAGCACGATCACGGCGGTAAGGCCCGCTGAAAAACTTACCGTTTCTGAATGGGCGGAAAAGTATCGCTACCTGAACAACACAGGTTCGTATGTCGGTCTTTGGGACCACGACAAAACGCCTTACATGCGCGAACCCATGGACGAACTGACCTCGCTCGATTTCACCGCGATGATTTTCGCCGGGCCAGCGAGAACCGGCAAATCGGACATTGCGTTCAACTGGCTGGGATATAGCGCGGCCTGTGACCCGTCAGACATGTTGTATTACGCAATGACGCAAAGCGTCGCAAGCGAGTGGTCACAGCGCGATCTTATGAAGGTGATCCGCGCCAAGAAACCCGGCGAAAAGCAGAGCATATTCCAAGCCATGCTGCGCCCCGGCAAGAACAACATCTTCGATAAGTGGTTCAAGTCCGGTATGCAACTCATGGTCCGCTGGCCTTCGATCACCGAATTGTCTGGCAAGACCGTGCCCCATGTCTGGTTGGCGGATTACGACCGCATGGAACAGGACGTGGAAAAGCAGGGCAATCCCTTCGATCTGGCCCGAAAGCGCACCACGACATACAAGCGGTTCGGCATGACCGTGGCCGAGGCGTCGCCCGGCTTCGAGGTCGTGGATCAGAACTGGATCGCGGCAACGCCGCATGAAGCGCCGCCGACGAAAGGCATTCTTGAACTCTATAATCGCGGCGACCGGCGCCGCTGGTATTGGCGTTGCCCGGCCTGCGACACGGCCTTCGAACCGACCTTTGCATTGCTCAGCTATCCCGGCAGCGGTGACATAATCGACCGGGCCAATGGCGCCGTCATGGTCGCGCCGTGCTGCGGTGGCATCATTACGCCGGATCAGAAATATGATCTGAACCGGAACGGGCGCTGGCTGAAGGAAGGCCAGAAGTGGAACCCGGATGGCTCTATCAGCGGCACGGCACGCAAGTCCGACATTGCTTCGTTCTGGCTCAACGGCGCGGCCGCAGGGTTCCAGTCCTGGGCCGGTCTGGTCACGTCCTACCTTCAGGCCATGGAAGCGTGGGATAATTCCGGCGATACCGGCGCACTGAAGAAGTGCCTTAACACCGACTTGGGGCAACCCTACGAGCCGCCGAAGAACAAACACGCAAGGCTTCCCGAGGAACTTCGCACCAGGGTGGAGGATTGGGGCGGCGGCCACCGTTACGAAGACCGGGAACCCATGGTGCCGCCGTGGGTGCGCTTCCTCATCGCAACAATCGACGTGCAGGCCGATGCTTTCGTGGTGCGGATCACAGGCTTCGGCCCCGGCAACGACATGACGCTGATCGACACGTTCAAAATCCGCAAATCGAACCGTCTCGATCCGCACGATTTGCGCGGCACGCAATACGCGAAGCTGGACCCGGCGTCATACCCCGAGGATTGGGACTTGATCGTGGAGCAGGTGATCGAATCGTCTTACCCTCTGGCCGATGGCTCGGGGCGCCGCATGGCAATCAAGGCCACGGGATGCGACTCCGGCGGCAAGGACGGCGTGACGACGAACGCCTATACCTTCTGGCGCAAGCTGCGCGACGACTCGGAAGGCCGTGGTTATCACCGCCGTTTCCATCTCGTCAAAGGCACGACGACCCGCGACGCGCCGCGCCGCAAGACCAGCTACCCGGACTCGAACCGCCGGGATCGCAACGCTGGTGCCCGTGGCGATGTGCCGGTGCAACTGTTCAATTCGAACCTGCTGAAAGACCAGTTGAACGCCCTGCTGGGCCGGGCTGAACCCGGTGGCGGCATGATGCGCTTTCCGGCTTGGACCCCGATCTGGGTTTTCAAGCAACTCACCGCCGAGGATCGCGGGCCGAAGGGCTGGGTGAACCCGTCCAACCGTCGCAACGAGGATTGGGACTTGTCGTATTACGCCTTGGGCCTGTGTCTTCACCCCGACATTAACCTTGAGCGGATCACCTGGAACGACGGTGAACCGGCATGGGCGAAGCCGTGGGATGAGAACATCTTCGTGTTCGCCCCCGAGGAACCCGGCCCGATCAGGGTTGACGGTGGGCCGCCCATCAATCTGCGGCGCATCGCTGACGGCTTCCTCTAAATTCAACATTTAGTTGACCAATTCTGTATAATCAACTATTTGTTGCGCAGTCAACAGAACTCGGGCTATATCGGGGCATTGCTCTGATCATGGACCGGGCCAATGGCTGTCACGATGCAAATGCTAACCGAGGCGCGCGAGGCGTATCACCGCCTCGTGACGGGTGACGCCGTGGCTGAGTTCAGGGATCAGAATGGCGAACTGGTTCGCTACGCCCAAGCCAACGCCAACAAGCTGGCGGCCTATATCAAATCCTTGGAAGACGCGCTCGGCCTCACCCCCGTCGCGGCCCGTGCCCCGATGAGGGTTTGGTTCTGATGGGCTGGCGCCTCGATCCCGAAAGTCTCGAATTGCTAGGCGGTGGCCTCTCCCCTGCCGCCGAGTCCGTGGGCGAGTTCCACGGACCCGCGCCTGAAGGTTTCAGGGTGCCAGACGGCGCGGGCAACGAACTCGCCATCGCGGGCGATTCATTTAGCGGCGCGTCGCGCTTTTCCCGCGAACTGGCGAACTACGTCCCGGCGATGCGCTCTGCGGATCAGGACATTGCCCCGGCGAAGCGCATGGCCGACGTGCGGTCCCGCGATCTGGGCCGCAACGATGCGTTCCTGCAAGGCGGTATCGACTCCCGCAAAGACAATATCGTGGGCAGCTATTTCATGCTGAACGCGAAGCCAAACTCTGCGCGGCTTTTCGGGAAAGAAGACACGACCTGGGAAGATGAGTTCCAAGAGGAAGTCGAAGAACTGTTCGCGGCCGATGCCGAGTCCTTCGAAGCCTATATGGACGCCTCGGGCCGGAATACCCTGACCGCCATGGTTCGCCTGGCCGTGGAGCAGCATACGATTCACGGTGAAATCCTCGCCGCCGTGGAGTGGTTGCCTGAACCGGGGCGCCCGTTTGCCACGGCGATCCAGATGATCGACAGCGACCGGCTCAGCACGCCACCGAACATGCTGGGGGACGCCAGCGTTTCCCTCGGTGTGAAGCTGAACGAACGCGGCGCGCCCATCGGCTATTTCATCCGCAAGGCCCACCCCAGCGAGTTCCGCAAGCCGGAAGCGCAGAAATTCACCTATGTCGAGGCGCGCCACAAGCATGGGCGCCGGAAGATGCTGCACATTTTCGAACAGCGTCGCGCCGCCCAAAGCCGTGGCCTCGGGGCAATGGTTGCCGCGATCCCCGAAATGAAAATGTCGAAGCAGTTCCGCCAGATCGTGCTTCAGAACGCCATTTTCAACTCGACGTTCGCCGCGACGATTGAAAGCGACACGCTGGACCCCAGCACCGTGTTTCAGATGCTTGGCGGTAGCGACGCCACGCCGGAAGCCGTGCAACGCCTGCTGACGGGCTACATGGCCGGTCACTATCAGACCATGGGCGAACTCATGGGCGGGTCGAAGAACCTGAACATCGACGGGGTTCGCATTCCGCATCTGCCGCCCGGCACGAAACTGAACCTGAACGGCGCAGGCAAAGGCGGCCCGCTTGGCACGAGTTTCGAAATCGCGCTGAACCGCGTTATGGCCGCAGCCTTGGGCTTGTCCTACGAGCAATTCAGCCGGGATTACAGCAATACCAACTATTCGTCGGCCCGCGCCGCGATGAGCGAAACCTACAAGGGGATGCTCTCGATCAAGCGCGCCGTCGCAGACCGCTTCGCCAGCGAAATCTATCGTCTCTGGATGGAAGAAATGCTGAATGACGGCGCAATCACGTCGATCCGGCGCCGGATGCCAAGCTGGTATGAGGGCCGGAACAAGGAGTGGTATTCCGCCTGCGATTGGGTCGGGGCTTCACGCGGCCAGATTGACGAACTCAAGGAAACTCAGGCCGCAATCCTGCGGCTGAACAACGGCATTTCCACGCTGGAAATCGAGAACGCCCGCCTGGGCCAAGACTGGCGCAAACAGCTTCGCCAGTTGAAGCGGGAACAGGAATGGAAAGACGCCTACCAGGTGCTTCAGGGCGAAAAGAACCAAGACACGTTGAACGCGCTGAGCGGCAACAAGAACGAGAAGGAGGTGGGCGATGAGTAACCCGTTTCTCGCACGCTTCGACTGCGAACCCGCATTGGTGAACCCGGAGGCCCAGGGCCGGTTTTCGGCGCTGCTGAACGGCATCGCCTCGCATGAACTCGCCCCCGTGGTCATGTCCACCGAGTTTGCATCCAACGGCGATTTCTGGACCGAACTTGGTGAATACCGCACCAAGTTGATCCGGCCCTACGCCGTGAAAAACGGCGTGCTGCATATCCCCGTGAAGGGCGTGCTGCTGAAGGATTTCCCCTATCAGTTCTTCGGCTATGCCACGGGCTACGAATACATCCGGGCCGCGTTCGACCGAGGCATGGCCGACCCCGAGGTCAAGGGCATTGCCTTGGTGTTTGACACGCCGGGCGGCATGGTCGCGGGCAATTTCGACCTGGTGGATCACATCTATGGTGCCCGAGGCGAAAAGCCCATCGCGGGCTTCGCCATGGAACACTCCTATTCTGCGGGCTACAGCCTGCTTTCCGCCGCCGATCCGGGCCGGGTCTATGTCGCGCGCACCGGGGGCGTTGGCTCCATTGGCGTGGTTACATCCCATGTCGATGCGTCTGCCGCCATGGAGAAGTGGGGTTACAAGATCACCCTGATTTACGCGGGGAAACACAAGGTCGATGGCAACCCCTACGAGGCGCTGCCCGATGATGTGAAGGCCCGCATCCAAGCGCGCGTCGATGACCTCTATTCCATTTTCGTTGCCACCGTGGCGCGAAATCGCAGCCTCAAGGAGAAGGCGGTTCGGGACACCGACGCCCTGACCTTCAGTGCTGCCGAAGCTGTGTCGAATGGGCTGGCCGATCAGATCGGCACGCTTGACGACGCCATTGCCGCTTTCGCGGCTGACCTGTCCAAAACGGAGGACGACCAAATGACCACGAAGGACACGGCGGCAGTCGATCAAGCCGCCATCGAAACCGCGCGCACCGAGGGCCACGCCGCAGGCAAGACCGAGGGCCACGCCGCCGGTATGGCCGAGGGCGCTAAGGCGGAACGCACTCGCATCACCACCATCCTCGGCAGCGATGAAGGCAAGGCCCGGCCCGCCATGGCGCTGAAGATGGCGACGAACGAGAAGTTCGCCGCGCTGGACGCCGACACCATTGCCGAGATGCTGGCCGAGATGCCGAAGGAACAGGGCGCCTCATCCGCCTCCGACGACAAGACGCCCAAGGGCAAAGAAGGCGCGGCGAATGACTTCCGGGGCGCCATGAACTCGGCGGAACACCCGAATGTCGGCGCCGACGGCGGCCGCGAGACGCCGAAGGCCCAGCAGCGCGCTCAGCGCGCCCTGTCGATGATCGGCCACGGCCCCAAAGCCAACTAAGGCCCCCACACCAGCAAAGGAAAGGCGCAGAACATGCCCATCACCGCCCCCCATCTCGCCCATCAAGCCGGTGTGCCCGGCCAGTGGAGCGACACCATCAGCCCGACGCCGGAAGGTCTGATTGCCGGGGATACGCCCCACGTCGTGACCGTGGACCGGCAGTTCGCGGCCAGCCAGACCATCGCAGCCTACACCCCGGTGGGTGAAGATGCCTCGGGCAATCTGGTTCCCGCCCTGACCGGCTCCGTCGATCCGGCGGATGACATTCAGGCCATCGGCATCACCTTGGCCCCGATCACCGTTGGCGCTACGCCGCTTCTGGGCGGGCCGGTCCTCATCGCGGCGTCCGTCGCGCTGGACATGCTCAACTGGCCCGCGTCGTTCGACACGGATGCCAAGAAGCTGGCCGCGTTCAACGGCGCCCCGACCCCCACCAACATCGTGGTCCGCGTGCGGTATCGCGGCGCAACCGTCGCTAACCCGTAAGCGTATCGACCCAGCGCAAGGAACTCCCCAATGTCGATTGAACTCTGGACCCCCAACGACCTTTACGAACTCCGGCGCGATGACCGCATGGACGACGTGCCGTCGCACTTCCTCGACACCTATTTCACCGCCGGGCCGTATGCCGAGGACGGCGAAATCCGCTTCGGTGATCTGGAAGAAGCTGACCGCTTCTTGGCGCCGTTCGTGCTGCCCTATGAACAGGGCCGCCCGATCAGCTACAGCGAAGCGGAAAGCGTCGAAGCGTTCCGCCTGCCCTACATCAAGCCGAAAGGCGTGGTGCGGCCCGAGGACGCGCGCAACCTGAAGCCGTCCGAAATCTTCCGCAACGGTGGCGAACCGCCCTCGCTGCAAGAACGCTTTGACGCGCGTGTCGCTGAACTGGACCGTCGGTTCCGCCGCATGATCCACATGCGGAAAGCCTGGATGGCGGCACGGGCCTTCATCGACGCCTCGGTGCAGATCGACTACGAGCGGGATCAGGGCGCGGCCAACCCCAGCGTCCTGCTGAACTTCGGCCGTGCCGCGAACCAGAACCTCACGCTGCTGGCCGACTTCTGGGATGACCCGGCGACGCCGATCCTGGATGACCTGGAAGAATGGCTGAACATCATGTATCTGGCGGATGGCGGCGGTTCGGGTTCTGACCTGATCGTCGGCGCCAAGGTCGCGCCGCTGTTCCGCAAGAACAACCAGGTGAAGGACATGCTCGACACCCGCTATCGCGGCGGTGAAGATGTGTCGATCAACCGTGGCATCCAGCGCATCCACCAGCCGATGCAATACATCGGCCAACTGGACTCGGGCCTGAAGGTCTGGACCTACAAGGACACGGTGGACATTCCGACCGTCGGCGGCGGCAAGGCCCGCGTGGACCTGTTCAACGAGAAGGACATCCTCCTTGTCGCGCCGGGTTCGCAGGGCATCGTTGCGACCGGGCCGATCTATGACACCAAGGCAAACGAGGCCGGGATGGTGGCCGAGGAAGTCTTCGTCAAGATGTGGGAAACCGAAGACCCCGGTGAACGGCACCTGATGGCGCAGGCCAGCTTCCTGCCGATCAACACCAAGCCGAACCGGCAGTTCAAGGCCCGCGTGCTGGCCTGATCCACGGCCTTTCTGAACGGCGGTTCACGGGCCGCCGTTCAACAAAATGTTGCAAAAAGGGAACCTGACCATGAACCTCATCGCCCTGACGGCTGTTGCGCTCGGCCGCAAGCATTCGCCGTCCACCGTTGAACCCGGCGCGGTATTCGCAGCCCCGGACCACATCGACGTGAAGCGCGCCATCTCGCTCGGCGCGGTGCGCGAAGCGACCGACGAAGAAACCAAGATTGCCCAGCTTCGCGGCAAATACTTCGGCCGGGCCGAACCCGAGTCGGACCCGGAAGTGGCTGAACCCGCCCCGGTGCAAGCGAAAGCCGCGACCCAAGCCAAAGCGCCCGCCGCTGCCGCTCCGGTGCAAGCGAAAGCCGCGACCCAAGCCAAAGCGTCCGCCGCTGCCCCGGCGAAGGGCGACGGCGATCTGACGATCTGAGGTGAACCCAATGGCGAAGATGATTGCGATAACCACCATCCTGACGCGCGGCACCGATGGCAAAGAAGTTCAGATTGCGCCCGGCACCTACTTCGAATGCAAGCCCGCTGAAGCGCGCCAGTTCGACGCCCTGGGCGCGGCCCGCCAACCGCGCGCCGATGAACTTGCGGCGGCTGCCCCGGCGCCGAAGGTCGAAAGCGTGGCAGCGGCCCCAGCGACGAAGGTGAAAGACACCTGATGCGCTCGATCCGCCAAATTCAGCGGAAAGCCCGCCGCGACCTGCACGAGCGTGCCAAGGTCGCGGCGCTCTATTTGGCGAACCCCAACGCGGTGCCGGTGGCTCTGACGGTTCGCATCCACCAGACCATTGACCCCACCGGCATGGACACCCCCACGAAAAGCGGAAGCATGGTCGAGCGTCGCGTTCCCATCCCGCGCCTGGTGTTCCTCATCGAAGAACTTGAGGCGCTGGCCGTGGTGTTGCGCCGTGGCGGCATCGTCTCGGTGGAAGACGGTGAAGCCTATGAACTCGACAATTCCGAGCCGCGCGACGACCTGACCCAAACCTGGGCCGTGACGCCGCTGGATCAGGAATACAGCGCGGGCCTGCCGGTGCCCGCTGTCCTGTGATCCGGGGGCGCCATGGCCGAGAACTTCATTCTCGTTGTCGAAGGACTGGAAGCGATCCAGTCCATTGACGAACTTCCTGCCAAGATCGCGGAGTCGGCGCGCCGCGCGGTGAACGACGCGGCCCGGCGCGGCCGGAAACTGGCGGCCGACGAAGTTCTGCGCAGCGTGAATTTCCCGAAGGATTACGTCGCGCCCCGCAATGGCCGCCTGGAAATCAGCCGCTATGCCACCCGAAGCAATCTCGAAGCGACGATTAGCGCGAGGTCGCGCAACACCTCGTTGTCCCGTTTTGCCAAGGAAAGCTATACCGCTGGCCGCAAGAAGGCCGGGGTTCATGTCGAAGTGGCCCCCGGATCAGTGCGGCTTATGAAGGGCGCGTTTCTGATCAGGCTACGGGCCGGTAACGCCGATCTGGACGCGAAATCAAACCTTGGCCTTGCCGTAAGAACGAAGAACGGAAAGGCGCCGCCCGGCTATAAACCAACGCGGTTGGGCAATAATCTATGGTTGCTTTACGGGCCGTCGGTCGCCCAAGTCCTGCACTCCGAAAAAAACGCAGGCGGCGTTGCGACAGATATTAGCCCGCGCGTAGCCGCAATGTTGGAAGCCGAGTTCTGGCGACAAATGGAGATTTGAAATGCCCGCAATAAATCCCCCGTTCAGACTCAAAATCCTCACGGCTTTGACTGAGGTTTTGAAAACCATCACCCCGGCAAACGGCTATCAGATGGACCTGTCCACCGAAGCCGATGGAACCAAGCGCGTTGTGCGCGGCCGCCTGTTCATTGGCGACGATGATCCGGGCACATTGGTATCGCTGGTTGAACCGCCAGTGGCCCACGACAATGGGAAACGCCGCGCCCCGGACAACCACAACCGGGATTCGCAATGGGAAGTATTGATCCAAGGTTGGGCCAAGAATGATCGTGACAATGAGCCGTGCGATTGGGCCTATGTTCTCGCCGCCGATGTGCAACGTGCCTTGGCCCTCGAATTGGCAAAAACGCAGACCCGCAGGCCGGGCGCGCCGGATATTCTTGGCATGGGCGGGCGGCTCTTGGAAATGCGAATCGGTGCGCCGGTCGTCAGGCCGACCGAGGAAGTATCGAACTATGGCGTCTTTTATCTGATCCTCGACATTAAAATAGTTGAGGACATGGCAAATCCTTTCGGTTAAATTGCCAATCAACTAAATGTGGATTAGGAAATGCGTAGGCCGCTAGGCCCAGCATTGGCTTGCACCAATGTTCACCCTTTTGTTGATCACGCGGAAGGAACCGTAAAATGCCGATCACGAACAACTATACCCTCGGCCGTGGCGAGATTTACTTCGCCCGACGCGATCCCGTCACCAAGGCCCTGGGCGGCGAACGCTATCTGGGCAATACCCCCGAGTTCAACCTGACGTTCGAGTCGGAGAACTTGGAGCATTTCTCGTCCGACCGTGGCATCCGCGAAAAGGACCGCAGCGTGATCCTTCAGATCACCCGTTCGGGTTCGCTCGTGACCGACAACGTGGAACCCCAGAACGTCGCGCTGTTCTTTTTCGGTTCGACCGACGCGCTGACCGTGGCGCAGGCCACCACCACCGAGACGTTCGACGGGGTGGAGCCGGGCATGTTCTACCAGCTTGGCATGACCGCCCTGAACCCCTCGGGTGCGCGGGAAGTCATCTATCCTGGCGTCGCAGGCCCGCCCGACACCACCTTCGTTGTCGAGAAGGTGGCGCTGCCCAGCAACATCACCCTCGCCGCTGGCACGGATTACGTTCTGAATACCGCTCTGGGCCGCATCGAAATCCTGGAAGGCGGCGCACTGGCTGCGGGCGACTCCATCGAAGTGACGTTCACCGTGGCGGCATCGACCCGCACGCGGATCATCTCGGGTTCCTCGCCCATCGAAGGCGCCCTGCGTTTCGTCGCATTCAACCCCACAGGCGACAATATCGACTACTTCCTGCCGTCCGTCTCCCTGTCGCCCAATGGCGATTACGCCCTGAAGTCCGACGAATGGCAGCAAATCCCGTTCACCGTCGAGGTGCTGAAGCCGGATAGCGGTGAAGCCCTCTACGCCGACGGCCGGGCCGTCACGGCGTAACGCGGGGGAAATGACATGGCGCTGAAATACACCCTGAAGCGCGCCGAGGTCATTGACGGTGGCGACGTTGTTGCCACCGTTCGCGGCCTCTCGCTGAACGACATGACCGATCTGATGCAGATCAACGCCGAGGCAATGGACCTGCTGTTCGAGCAGTTCCGGGGCCGCGAACCGGATTCGATCAGCGAAATCGAGGTGAGCGGTATCGGGGTCAGCCTGCTGAAAAGTGCCCCGGTCATCGTTGCCCAGATCATCGCCACCGCGACCGACGCCTATTCGGAATACGAGGAAGCCGAGGGGCGCCCAACGCCGATGGATGTGATCATGGCGATGCCGACCGGCACGCAAATGGCCTGCCTCGAAAAGATCGGTGAACTCACGTTCAACGCGGGGTTCGACCCAAAAAAGCTGATCGCTCTGGCCCTCAGCGTAATGAAGGGCGCGGGCCAGGGCTGAAGCGCCCCGAGACGCTGGCCCATTGGATTTGGGACTTGCGACGTAACGTCAGCCTCTTGGTCAGCCAAGGCCATGCCGCAGCCCCGGATTACCCCGTGTCCATGGTCTACGAGGAAGCCGGGATTTGCGTCGAGCGGCTGGATCGTGACCGGGCCAGCGACGCGATACTGATGCAGGCCGCGATAACCACAGCCGTCGCGGCCTTCGGGAAAGACGGCGGGAAAGCTGCGGTCAAGCATTTCTCGTCACTCGTCAAACAGTTGAGCGGCGAAGACGACCCTGGGTCTTCGAAGATCGACATGGGCGATCTGGTTCGGAAGGAGAAGGGCCGTCATGGCGCGCAGAGACGTTGAAATCAAGATCAGGGCCAAGGATGATGCGTCGAAGCAGGCGCGGGCCATTTCTGACGCCCTGAAACAGATCGAGATTGACGCCAAGAAGGCAGCCGACGGCTTCCGGGCAATCGGTAATACGGACAAGAATATCGGCCGGATTTCGGCTGATATTCGCAAGCTGGAAACCGATGCCGCCAAATTGAAGATTTTCAACGAGGCTGCGACCCACATCAAGGCGTCCGGTGATGCCGTGGAAAAGCTATCCGCCAAACTGTCGAACAACCAAACTTCGTTCAACAGGCTGCGCGACGAGGCCGCAAAGTCGGCCGCCGCGTTGAAGGAAATGCGGGACGCCCAAGACGCGCTGAACCAGCGTCTCGCTGCTGCGAAGTCCCGGCAAGCCGAAATCCGCACCGAGACGAAGCGGCACAAAGACGAGGTGGCAGCGGCAAAGGCTGCGGTGGATTCCTATAACGCCGCACTGGCAAAGACGCCGAACTCCGGCCCGGCCGCAACTTCGGCCGGGGTTTTCCTGCGTTCGGCTCACAAGCAGGCCGTGGCCGACAAGTCGGGCTATTCCGCAGGCGTTGCGAACGAGTCCAAAGCCCTGACGGCCGAAGTGAAGTCGCTCAACACCGCCATCACAACCGTCACCCAGCGGGTGAACGCTGCGGCGAAGGCCCACCAAGGTCTTGAAACGGAGGTTGCGAAAGTCGGCAATGCCACCCTGTCGCTGCGAACCGACATTCGCGCGGAGAACACGGCCCTTGCCGCGCTGCAAAACGATTTGCGGGCCGCTGGCGCTGGTGCCGCCACCCTGAGCGGGAAGCAGATCGACCTTGCGCGGGACACGGCAAAGACCACGGCCGAACTTCAGCGCAACCAAGGCGTTGTCGCGGCGCTGGGGAAATACAGCAATGGCTCTGGCGGCTTCGCCCAACCCAAAGTCGCGGAGGCGATGCGGAAGACAGCCGAAGCCGTGGCAGAACAGCAGCGCACCGCGCAGGCCGCGAAGCAGGAATGGAAGCTGCTGGAGTCGGAAGCCGCTAGGCTCGGTAATGCGCTCAAGACCCTGAGCGGCAACGCCACGGAGCAGGTGAATGCCTTCAAGGGCATCATCGCTGCGGCCCGCGAAGCGAAGAAGAATTACGTTGAACAGCAGGCCGCCGCAGACCGCGCCGCCGCAGCAGCGGCAAGAAGCGCCGCCAACCTGGCGGCAAGCGGCAATGCCAGCACCACGGCGGCCCGGAACGGCGCGGCGGCGGAAGGTGCGCTGAACGCGGCCCGTCTGCGGTCCACCTCATCGGCCCGCGATGCGGCCGGGGCGACGAACCAATACACGGATTCCATCAACCGGGCGACGCAGGCCAAGCGCGAGGCGGCGGGCGCTGCGTCGCGCTTGTCCGCTGAAATCTCCGGGCTGGTGACGGGCTATCTCAGCTTCAACAGCGCAATAGGGCAAGTCAAGGAATCTGTGACCGCCTTCCGCAGTCTCGAAAGCGTTCAGTCCCGCCTCGGCGCGGTGTTTGCGCAAGACACGGCGCGCGTGGCGCAAGAAGTGCTGTGGCTGCGGAACGAAGCCGAACGCCTCGGCATCGCCTTCCCCACTCTGGCCGAGCAATACGGCAAGTTCGCCATCGCAACCCAACAGGCCGGTTTCGCGCAAGAAAGCGTGCGCGAAATGTTCATCTCCGTGGCAGAGGCGGGGCGGGTGAACAAGCTGTCCGTCGAACAACTCAGCGGCACCTTCACCGCACTGGAACAGATTGTCTCCAAGGGTAAGTTCTCTGCCGAAGAAGTTCGGCGCCAGTTGGGCAACCGGCTTCCCGGTGCGTTCTCGATCCTGGCGAACGCCATCGGCAAGACCACGGGCGAACTCGACAAGATGATGCGAGAAGGCGAGTTGTTCGCCACCGAAGGCAACATGCTCAAGTTCACTCGTGAAATGGCGAACCGCTTCGGGCCGCAACTCGCGGCTTCGCTCAACTCACTTACCACCGACATTGGGCGCTTCGAAAACAGCGTCTACAACGCCCGCATCGAAATGGCGAAAGGCTTCATCCCGGCGCTGCGCGAAGCCCTTCAAAACTTCAACGCCTTCGCGTCCAGTGCTGACGGCAAGGATTTGTTCCGGGGTGTGGGCGAGGCCGTTGGCGCGTTCGCCAATGCACTCGTGATTGCCGTCCAGCATATCGACCTGATTGCCCAAGCAGCGGCCGGTTTGTTCGCCGTCGGCCTTGGCAAGTTCTTCCTCGCAATCACGGCGCGCGTGCAAGGCGGTATTGCCGCCCTTGGCGGGTTCACGGCGCAGATGGTGGCAGGCGTCGCGGCTGTTGGTCACATGAGCCGGGCGCAGCGCATCTTGTTCTTCGCGGTCAACAATACCATTGGCAGGCTCGACGCTCTACGGGCTAGATTGGCCGCCACCGCCGCAGCCAGTCACGGCATGGCCCTTGGGACGCGCGCCGCCGTGGCCGGGCTGACCCTGCTGCGCGGCGCAGCGGTCATCACGGCAGGCGCAATGCGGGCGCTCTGGGCCGCGATTGGTGGCCTGCCCGGCCTCGTGATCACGGGCATCATCACGGCCGTGGGGGCGTGGATCACCAGCGTTGACGACGCCAGTGCGGCAATCGAGACGCACAACAACCTGCTGACCGAAACGCAGGAAGCCTACAACTCGGCCAAGACCGAGGCCGAGGGCCTTCGGAAAGTCGCGCAATCCATCTCCCTGCCCCGCGCACTGGAAAACCTCGACACGCAAAGCGCAGCCTGGGAGGCTGCGATGAAGCGCATGAGGGGCGCCCTCTATGTGCTGGACGACGCCATTTCTAACTTCAACGTAGGCACGTTGATTGGCAACAGCGACAAGGCCCGCTTGAAGGCTGATGCCAAGGCGGTTCGGGAAATCACAGCGGCCTTTACCGGCGGCGGTGTTTCGCTGGAAAAATTCACCGAGACGCTGAACCAAGTTTACAGCAGGACGGACAACGATTTCCTGAAAAAATTGATCACCAATCTCCTGTCTATTGCCGACGGTGGCGGCGAAGCGGGGCAATCCATGGCTGAAATCCGCACGCGCATGGAAGAAGCTGGTGGCATCGTTATCGCCCTTGGCGGCAAGATCAGCGACACGGTGAAGGAGTTGCTGGGCTTCCGCTTGGCTACGGATGAAGTCAATGAGGCCCTGGACAAGACCCAAAAGGTTACGACCTACACCGATGCGCTGAACGCGCTGAAGGAGAAAGTCCCCGGTCTGACCGAGGAAATGAACAAGCTGAAACGGGTGACGGAACTGAATGCCGCCGCCATGACCGCCTTTGTTGCTGCGGCGAAATCCGGCGACTGGAACAAAATCAAGGAGGTGTTCAGCCTGTGGGGCCAAGGCGCATCAGGCATTGGGCAAGAGCATATTGACGGCGTTATTAGCGGCGGCGCCAACGGGTCGTTCGTTGACCGCCTGATTGCTATTGAATCTGGTGGGAACCCCAACGCCAAAAACAAGAACTCCACAGCAACGGGTTTGGGACAGTTCATCGAAAGCACTTGGCTCAGCATGTTCAGGCGCTATTTCCCTGATCGTGCGAAATCCATGTCGGAAGCGGCGATTCTCGAATTGCGAAATGAATCCGAGATTTCGCGGACGATGATCGAACTATACGCCAAGGAAAACGCGAGGGTTCTCCAAGGCGCTGGCGTGGCGATTACCGACGCCAATCTCTACCTCGCCCACTTCCTCGGCCCCGGTGGGGCGGCAAAACTCATTTCGGCGGCCCCCGGCACAAAGGCCAATGACGTTCTGGATAGCGGCCAGATCAACGCCAATGCCAGCATCTTGGACGGGAAGACGCGCGAGGAAGTTATTGCGTGGTCCGCGAAAAAGATGGGGATCAATAAGACCGAGATTGCGGCGATCACGCAGTTGAACAAGCTGGATGAGGAACGTGCGAAACTGGCGAAGGACCAAGCCGAAGCCACGGCAAAGCGGCTGGCCGATGGCGCCTTCGAACTGGATCAGCAGGGCCGCATCAACGCTGGCAAGGAGCGGGAAGCCGCAATCCAAGCCGCGATCCGCGACGCGAAGGCCGAGAACCCGAAGATCGGCGCCAAGGAACTTGAACAAGTCCGGGCGCAGGCTGCCGCGCTATGGGACGCGCAGAACGCATCGAAGGGCCGCCAGGACGCCGAAGAACGGGTAAACCAGCTTTACGACCTGCGGCAAAGCCTCCTGGAGCAGCAGCAGATGATGCGGGAACAGGGGGACATGACCGGCGCGGCGCGGCTTGGCGAGACGCTTCAAGGCGTGAACCAGCAGCTTCGGGAAGCGATCACCAACGCCATTGCGATGTGGACCGCGATTGGCGGCCCGGAAGCTGACGCGGCCATCGCCAAGCTGGAAACCCAGCGCATGAGCCTGTCGGCTGGCAATGACAAGATCATAGCCTTCGGCCTGAACGCGCAGCAGTTCGAAGGTGCGGTTTCCAGCTTCGCGGACGGGCTGACCGGCGCCTTTATGAGTTTTGCGGAATCGCTGGCGAACGGTGAAAAGGGCTTCAAGGCCCTGGGCACGGCGTTCCTGAAATTCGCTTCGGACTTCCTGATCCAGATCGGGCAGATGATCATCAAGCAAGCGATCCTGAACGCGCTGGCCGGGATCAGCGGCCCCATCGGAACGGCGGCCAGTGCGCTCGGCGGCAAGGCCACGAGTGCGGCACCGGCATGGTCTGGCAAGGCGTTCGTCTATCACGAGGGCGGCATTGCAGGGTTCAAGCCCGGTGAAATCCCCGCCAAGCTGAAGCGCGGCGAGGAAATTCTGACGGAGGACAACCCGCGCCACATCGCCAATGTCGGCGCGGCTCAGCCCAACATGAGCATCCTGAACGTGTTCGACACGGACAGCGCGGCGCAAGCCATTCTGTCGGCGCCGTCGGCCGACAAGCTGTTCGTCAACAAGATCAGGATGCTGGCGCCGCAAATCAAAAAGGCACTGGTATGACAATCGGCACGGCCAAAGCCCGAAACGCCAACATCGTTCCGCTTGCGTTCAACTGGCGGAACGGCGTCGAACTGCAACTGGACTACAAGACCGAAATCCGGCAGTTCCGCGACGGCAGCGAAGAACGGGACTGCCTCCGGCCCGTGCCACGGGCATCCCTTCGCGGGCAGGCTCGGGCCACCAGGGCGCTGGCACGGCAGTTTCGGGCCGACATGATCCGGGGCCGCAACGACGAATGGTCCATGGCTTTTCCCGGCCCATACCGCGCCCTGGCCGCCGCTGCCATGGCTGGGTCGCTGACAATCGAACTGGACGCCGTTCCGCATTGGGTCGTGCCCGGCGCCTCGCTGATCCTGAGCGATGCGACCGCGACCGAGGCCCGCACCGTGTCATCCGTGGCTGGCGCAATTGTGACGCTGGACGCCGCCTTGGTGTTTGGCTTCGCGGCCGGGGCGAAGGTGCATCGCGCCTATCCCGTGAGGTTCACCCAAGACCCGGCGATGGAGAACCGCACCGACGAAACTTTCACCCTATCGGTCAACGCGGCAATCGTTCCGGGCCGGTTTTCCATGCCAGACACGGGCCACGTCTTTCCGCAATACTCGGGGCGCGACCTGTTCCTGAAGCGCCCCAATTGGGGTGAAGCGATCAGCCACACCGCAACGGCTCTGGCGGAAGTCATCGACTTCGATATTGGCGTGACGCAGACCGTCGATAGGTTCGGTTTCGTGGCTGATACCGTTTCAGCTACGTTTTACGGCTTGGGTTACGACGAGGTTGACGAACTTTTCCAGTTTGTTGCGCGTCGCCTGGGTCGGCGCAATTCATTCTGGGCGCCATCGCCAGAGAACGATTTCGAACTGATCGAGGCTGTGCCGGGAACATCGGTGCTTGGCGTTGCTGGGGATTGGTTCGAAGCCACTTTCGCCGGGTCCATTACCCACAACCGCATCATCGCGTTCTTCGATGACGGCAGCTATGCGATCCACAGCCTTACCGGCGAGTTTCCTGCCGCGCCGGAGGGTCAATCCAGGTTCGGCGTTACGCCAAGCCTCGGGGCCAAGTTCAATGCCAACACCAAGGTTCGCTGGCTGAATCGGCGGCGCTTGGCATCGGACAGCATCACCTTTTCCTTCATCACAGACAGCAACGCCTCGGTGGTTCTACCCATGAGCGTTCTGCCGACTTCGGGGGCTTGAGCCGTGTCGTATAACGATTACGAAGCATCGCGGGTCGGGGCAAACCCGGTCGAATTGTTCCTGTTTCGATACGGTGAAGCCGCCGAAGCGTTCCGCGCCTATACCAATGCGCTTGCGCCGATCACGTTCAACGACGTGGAATACCAGCCCATCCCGATTGATCGGGACAGCCAGAAGATCAGTGGCGCACTCGATTCAAGCAGCGCCGAAATCGAAGTCCGCTTGCCGAAATCCACGGATATAGGGCGGCTGTTCGCATACTTTCCGCCAAGTTTCATGGTTCGGCTGACCGTCTTCAAAGGCAATGTCGCTGATCCTGCCACCCCATCATCGTGGCAAACCGGGGAGAATTTCCCCGTGGCCTTCATCGGCAAGGTCAACGAAGGTTCGCTGGACGGCGAGATGCGCAAACTGTCGTGCAGCCCGCTCGGCAACTCGCTGAAGCGGCCCGGACTTCGGCGGAACTACCAGCTTTCGTGCCCCCATGTCCTCTATGGCCCGCGATGCCTGGCTGACAAAGGCGCCGCAATGACCACGGGCGCGGTGGCAGGCATTGCGGGCACAACGCTGAGCCTCGATCCGGGCTGGATGAAGCCCGGCGTGACGCCTTCGGACTATATCGGCGGCGTCGTGGAATGGAATGGGGACAGCGGCACGGAATACCGCGCGATACTCGCCGCATCGGAAAACACCGTCACCCTTATGGGGCCGACCCGTTATTTGACCGCTGGCAATACCGTGTCGATTTATTTGGGTTGCCCGCACAGCTTTTCGGCGTGTTCCGAATTGCATGACAACGTGCAGAACTATGGCGGCCAACCCTTCATTCCGATTGAAAACCCCATCGGCAAAAACATATACGACTGAGGCCATGAAATGCCCCTTCCATTTCTCACCAACCTGATCATCGGCTTTGCCTGGTCCTTCGTGGGGTTCCTGCTTCAACCCGGCGTGAAGCAGGAAAAGCCACCCGCGACGGAAGACCTCGAAGACCCTACTGCGGAAGCCGGTCGGCCTATTCCAGTGGTGGTCGGCAGCGTGAGAATTTCCGGGCTGAACAACCTCGGCCATTGGGACAAGCTGTCGGTTCACCGCAAAGCGGACACCGGGTCGAAGAAATGACGGAGGTTCGGGTTCATCCGCGCCACAGCCGAACGGCGGAATACGATTTCTGCTTTCGCGGGCTGCGAAGAAAGGCAAGAGAACTTGGGATAGACTTCAAACGATTCGTGCAGGAAGGTATCCCGGCGTCCGAATTGGAGCATATCGAAGATGCCGGTCTTAAAATGATGATCGAGACGGCTAAAAAAGAGGCGGCACAAGCAAATGGGCGGTAAGAACAGCGTCAAGGTCTACGACTACCAGCTTAGCGTCCACTATGCGATCTGCCACGGGCCGATTGATTCGATCAACCAGGTCCGCATCAAGGACAAGCGGGTTTGGTGCGGCGCCGTCACGGAACGCCGCGATGTGTGCATTGATCTGCCGGAAGTATTTGGCGGTGACGGGAAAGAAGGCGGGGTTCGCGGCATTGTCGAATGCTATCCCGGCACCTTCGATCAGGTGGCATCCGAACCCCTCGCCAAGCGCATGGGGCTGACCCCGGCAACGGCGCCGGGCTATCGCGGGATTGCGTCTCTGTTTTTTCGCGGCATGTTCGAAGCCGGTTTCAAATGGGTGACGAATAACCCCTATGTGCCGTCGCTCGACGTTTCGGTTACGAAGCTGTTCCGCGAACTGAATGACGATTACGCCGCGATCTGGCCTCTCGGTGAGCCGGAACCCGACATGACGAACGGGTGGAATATCCCACTGGTTCCCGACGGAAACACCTACGAAATGCCCGTGATCCTGTCGAACGGGATCACCATTCCTGGGATCGGGCCTGCCGAACCAATCGGATCGTTCAGCCGCATTTCCACCTATGAAAATGTGTATTGCGGCGTGGAGTTCGAGAACCCCGGCTTCATCCAAGGCGAGTATTACCGCACCAAGGTTCCGGCTGACGGGGATACCGCTGAGCCGCTTTCCGTCACGAACGACAAAAGGCCGTCGATTGAGGAAATCGACGCTGGCCTTGCGCACCTCGACGTGTTCCTGGTTTCGGAGTTCCAGAGCAACAGCGGAAGGGTCGATGGCCTCGGCGTAACGCAATACTATGTCTGGTTTTACGGCGGCGAAACCAACCCTGAAACCGGCGCGTTTGAACCCGGCGAACTGATCAGCACTTATCCGAAATTTCATGCCGCAGTTGGTCGCAACAGCGGTGGCAAAAATACTATTGATCGTAATTGGCCCATTCCGCCCGGAACGAGGTTCATCCGACAATACTATGGATACAACCCGTGGCCCGGCAGTTCATACGTCTCCACGCCAGAGAAAACCGTAAAGGTCAACTGGTCCGGGCTGGAATACACGCATTGCGCAATTGCGGAAGGCGGAATGCTGCCAGACGCCAACCCGGCGAACTTCCTCTGGGAATTGTTCATCAACAAGGATTGGGGCCTTGGTGAAGATGTGTCTCAGATGAATGAGGCCAGTTTCCAAGCCGCTTCGCAAACCCTATTCAACGAACGCTTCGGCATCAGCTTCAAATGGATGGAACAAGCCGATGGCGAGACAATCGCCAAGGAAGTGATTGACCACATCAAGGCGCTGATGTTCCAAGACCCGGTTGACGCGCGTTGGAACATCAAGCTGCTGCGCGACGATTACGACATTGGCGATCTTACGATCATCGGGCCGTCGGAATGCGAAATCACCGATGGCCGCAGGCGCCTTTGGAGCGAAGTCACGAACGAAATCGTTGTGACCTATACCGACCCGGCCACCGAGGAAAGCGCCACGGTCACGGCCCACAATAACGCTGCGTTGGCGATCCAGAGCGGGATTTCCAGCGATAGCCGGAATTACTACATGGTGCGAAACGCCAATCTGGCCCAAGCCCTCGCTGACCGCGACGTGGCCGAGGTTGGTTATCCGCTGTGGAGCGGAACGCTGCGCCTGAGCCGCAAGTTCTGGGCGGTTCGGCCCGGCGCGGTGTTCCGCCTCAATTACCCCGACGAGGAAATTGAGGACATGGTGATCCGCGTGATGACGGTGCAGCCCGGAACGCCGCAGGACCGCAATCTCGTTGTGACCGTGGTGGAGGACATTTTCAGCGTCAGCCACACCGTGTATCGCACGCCGCAGGACCGGCTTTTGCCGGAGGCTCCGCAACGCCCCGTGCCGATGATCCACCAGACCGCCATCGCCCTGCCCTACCCCATGGCGATCCTCGGTGGCGCGACCCCGGAACAGATCGAGCAGAACGCACCGGGGCAGATCGTTGTTCCCATGGCGTCGCACCCCGACATGAACCCCAACGATATTGAGGTGTGGATTCACACCGACACCGAACTTGTTTCGGGCTTCCCCTACTGGCGGAACTCGGGCCGGGTCGGTGAGAGCGAGGCGCGAGAACTGCCGTTCGCCATGGCCGAAGAAGTTGAATCGGTATTGCCCCGCGAACTGATTGACGAAATGGGCCACGGCTTCATCTTTCCCGGTGACTTCCTCATGCTGGGCCAGGGCGATCTGGGGTCCGAAATCATCCGGCTCGATTCCTTCAACATCTCGGCCCAGGAATGGGACGTGACACGCGGCATGTTCGACACCATCCCACGGCAATGGGACGCCGGGACTCTGCTGTGGCGCCTGCCGTCTAGCGCGAGTGACGCGATTGACACGCTGTTCATCCCCGGACTGGATGGCCTCGATCTGCGCTTCCTGCCGCGCGTAGCGGGCCAACGCCTGCGTCTCAGTGAAGCCGACACCGTGTTTTACGGCGAGGTTCTGCCCAGGCTGCACGCCCCGATCCGGCCCGCGAACTGCCAGGTGATGAACGGCGGAACGGGCTTCGGGTTTGCGCAAGCCCTGTTTGAAACCGAGCCGTATCCCACCAACATCACCGTGTCGTGGTCGAACCGGAACAGGCTTGACGAAGACGCGCTTCAGCCGCGTTGGGACGCGCCGTCCACCGGCATCGAAGCGGGCCAGACCACCACGATCCGCATCTACGACCTCGGGGGCAGCCTGCTGACGGAATACCCCGGCCTCACCGGGACGAGCCACACCTTCCCCGCCGCCGACTTCGGCCCGGCCGGGAAAGGCTGGGTCGAGTTCGTGGCGGTGCATGACGGTTACGAGTCGATCCAGAACGCCCGGCGCTATGTCCGCATCGGCATTGCTGCGGGCTGGGGCCTGGATTGGGGCAATAATTGGGGCTGATCCAAGCCCGAACTGAAACTTGGAGCGTGAAACACCATGGCAAGACAATTCCCCGGCCTGGGCCTGACCGGCGCGTGGCTTGAATCTGAAGATGGTTGGGGCGACGCGATGAACGCCAACCTTCGAACCGTGTCCATCCTGTCGGCCCTCAGCGTCAACGGCGTGGGGGATGAAGCCGATCTGCCGGGCGCGCCGACCGACGGCATGATCTACATCGTGTTGGACGGCGCCGACGCCATGAAGGTTTGGGCGAGAGACAACGGGGTCTGGGTGAAACTCAGCGCCCCGCCCGGCATCACGGCCTGGGAGACGCCGACCAATACGTTGTGGCGCTTCTCCGGCGCGGCGTGGTCCGTCCAGGCCACCGATCTTCCGGCCTTCGGTGTGCCGCAAGCCGGGATGGTGCTACGGATCACCGAGACAGGCGACGCGCTGGAATGGGTGCCCGCGAACCCCGAGATTCCGGCCTATGGCGCGGGTCAACTCGGTTGGTTCCTGAGTGTCACGGGCGACGGCACCGAACTGGCATGGGCCAGCCTCACCGGCCTGCCGTCCTACGGCGCGCCCCAGATCGGGCAAGTGCTGCGGGTCAATGGCACGGGCGACGCGACGGAATGGTTCAGCCTCGAAGCCGAACTGCCGTCCTACGGCGTGCCACAGGCGGGGCAAGTGCTGAAGGTCAATGCCACGGGCAACGGCGTGGAATGGGGCGTTGACGGCACGGGCGACACCCTGCCCTCCTATTCCGTGTCGGAGGCGGGCCGCGTGCTGAAGGTCAATGGCACTGGCGATGCGACGGAGTGGGCCGTTGACGGCACGGGCGACACCCTGCCGTCCTACGGTGCGCCCCAGATCGGGCAAGTGCTGCGGGTCAATGCCACGGGCGACGGCGTGGAATGGGCCGCCGACGAGACGGGCGGCGGGGGCACGACTTTGCCGGGCTATGCCGGGAACACCGGCAAAGTCCTGAAGGTCAACGCGACCGAGGACGGGGTGGAATGGGCCACGGATGAAACCGGGGGTGGCGCTGCACTTCCCTCCTTCACCGGAAACACCGGGAAGCATCTTGCGGTCAATGCGACCGAGGACGCAGCGGAATGGGTTAATCCTCCTGCGGCTCTGCCGACATACGGCGCACCGGATGCCACGAAGCGTCTCGCGGTCAACGGTGCGGGCAATGGGCTGCTCTGGGTCGATCCACCCGCCGACCCTGCGCTGATTGCCACCACTATAAGCACAGCCACGACGCACACCATCACCGCATCAGACCTCGGGGCACTGATCCACTATAACACGGGCACATCCACCACGATTACCGTGCCAGCCGATGCCACGGAAAACCTGCCGACCGGGTTCAGTGTGATGGTTCGTCAGCATAGCACCGGGGGGGTTACGTTCGTCGCAGGGAGCGGCGCCACGCTACAAGTCCCGGCCGATTTCAATGCCGCGACTCGTGCCACGGGTTCGGTTGTCACGCTGGTGAAAATCTGGTCCGACCTCTGGGTGATGTTCGGTGACTTGGAGGCCACGGTATGACCTTTCCCGCGATCTACGGATGCGTGGCGGCGTCTCGTATGCTGGCGGGGGCACCGCCAGTCAAGACGACGTGGAAGCATTGGGGGGTTGAACTACGTTCAGGCGTGGAAGGATCGCCTGAAACGCTTAGGATGCGGTCGATACAGTGGAATTTCGTCTCAGGGGTTCACACGCAAAACCTGGCATCGGCCAGCAATATTCACTCAGACATTGGCCCGTCAAATAACAGCCTGACGGACCTCTATACCAACTCCACGACATACGTTCAGTGGTTGAGCAGTTCGCTACCGTCAAACGCTAGGGTGAAAATATGGGGCACATTCGCCAGTGAAGTGACAGTCGCGGCGATGGGCCTTATGCCGCAGTCCTTCACGCTATACATGCCGGAAACCTTTCGGTTCATTTGGTCCGATGACGCGGTAACATGGTTCGGGGGGACCGAAACTGCGCGCGGCTCTTGGTCCACGACGGATTACAACTGGTTCGACACAGGATTCTGATCCCCGTGCCACGGCCACTTCGCTGTGGCGCAAGATCAACCTTATGTGGTATGAACACCAAAAAGATGATCAAGAGGTGGCCGCTATGGCGTCGAGACGCGAAGGCATTGGACTGATCCAGCGGGGCTTGCGGCTCGAAGGCTATGACCCCGGCCCGGAAGACGGCATCTGGGGACCGGATACCCTGGGCGCGATTGACGCGCTGCGGCGCAACGGCGGCGCAGCCGCAAAAGACCTTCTCGATCCGCCGTGGATCACAGAGGCCAAGACCGTGCTGGGGCTTCACGAGACGCGGGACAACGCCGCGCTGAAGGCGTGGCTCAGGAGCGACGGCAAGACGCTGGGCGACCCCAAGGCCCTGCCGTGGTGCGGCGATTTCACCGAGACGGCGATCAAGAACGCGCTGCCCGACGAGCCGTTCAGCGGCGCGCTCGGGGCCAACCCCTATTGGGCGCGCAATTGGGCGCTGTTCGGCACGGCCTGCGAACCTTGCTATGGCTGCGTGCTGGTCTTTGAACGCAGCGGCGGCGGGGGCCATGTCGCCTTCGCCGTGGGCCAGGACGACGCCTATTTCTTCTGCCTCGGCGGCAACCAGAACAACGCGGTCAACGTGAGCCGGATCGCCAAGTCCCGGCTGCTGGCGTCCCGCTGGCCCGCGACGGCCGCCCCCGCCACGCCGAGAACGCCCCTGCCCCGCATGACGGCGGGCGCGGCTGGCATCACCACCAACGAGGTCTGAACCAATGCTGGAAACCTTCCTTCAAGCCGCCGCGCCGCACATCACCGAAGTTCTCGTCGCCGTCACGCTCGGCGTGCTGGTCAAAGCCGGTATGGCCGTGGAACGGCTGCTGGACCGCTGGCTGAACGTCAAGCTGGAACAGAAGGACAAGGACGTGCTGCACAGCGCGTTGGAAACCGGGCTGCGGGCCGCGCTGCGCTCCGGGTTTACCGGCGACACGGCCATCGCTATGGCGGTGAAGCACGCCAAGGCTTCGGTGCCGGATGCTCTGGGCCGCCTCGGGCCGACCGATGCTGTGCTGCGGACCCTGGTGCAGTCGAAGTTCTGAGACACGCGGCAGACGAAGGACCGGCGCATTGGATAACGGGAACTCCCTTTTCGACACGATTCTGATCAGCGGCAGCGCCTTGGCGGGCTGGCTGTTCGGTGAAACGGGCCGTGCCATGACGGCGGGCGCGGCTGGCGGCCTGATCCGGCACCTGATGGACGAGAAGTTCCACTTGGTCCGGGGCCTGCTGGCCGTGCTGACCGGCTCGATCTGCGCCACCTATTTCGGCCCGGCCGCGATCCGGTTCATGGAACAGAACCCGTTCTATCCCATCGACTCGGCCGGGCTGGAAGGCTCGGCCTATTTCGCCGTGGGCATCCTTGGCATGTCGAGCGGCAAATTCGTATTGGCGGTTTTCAACGCCACCCTGCGCCGCGTGGATAGCCGCAAGGAGGGATGACCATGACGATCCGCAGAACGGACTATGCCGACCGGCCGATCCGCACATGGCTCGAAGGTGAAGCCCGAACCTGGGTCGTCGCGTCCCTCATCATCGTGGTGGGCCTGCACATGCCGAGCGGCTGCGTCTCTGCCACGGTGCGGGCCGTCTGGGGCGTTGGCCCGTATTACGCCCCGGTCGAGGTGGATCGGGGCGCGCAATAGGCTCACCTCAGCCCGAATTTGCGCCGGGCCTGATCCAAGGCACTGGTTTCCTCGTCGCAGGCGTCACAATGGTGTTGCCATACCCCATCGCGCCGCGTGACACGCCAGCCATCAGCCTTTGCTTCATCCACCAAGTCCTGAAACTCGTCGGCGTCGCGGCGCGGCGTCGTCGTGCCGCAGGCGTCGCACACCAGAACAACGGTATTTGAATACCTCTCAACGCTCATCCCAGAAGTTCCTTGAACATGGTTTCGGTGGACCGGGGCGCGGCAGGATCGCGGCCCAGAAGATCGGAAAAGTCGAACGCGGCGCCGGGGCGCGGCACTTCGAAACGCTGGCGCAGGAAGTCGCAATACTCGGCTTCGGCTTCCATGAGGATGCAGTCAAAGCCCTCGCGCCGCGCCGCTTCGGCTGTAGTGCCGCTGCCCGCAAAGGGATCGAGGACCGTGCCGCCGGGCGGGGTGATGTGCCGCACCAAGTATTGCATCAGGGCCACGGGCTTCACCGTGGGATGCTTCGATCCGGCCCGGTCGGCTTTCCCGGCTTTGGCGTGATAGATCACCGGATCAGCATCGGGCGGGAAGTGGTGGAAGAAGCGGGCCGCTGAGCCTTCGTCACCGTAACCAGTCAACTCCGTGCCATGCTCTTTCCCAAGAACCCAACCTTTCGCTTTTCGCGTCCCAACGGGCTTCCCACTCTTGCCCGTGGGAAACAGCGCCACCACTTCCGGCGAACCGTCGAGGATCAGGTTGGCGGGATAGCGGCCCTTGGTGTTATCCGGCACAAACTCTGTGCGCTCCGCATCGTTCTGCGTCTTGCCTGCCAGCGCCCCAACTTTGGCTGTGGCCCGGCCCTGGGGCACGGCACGGGCTTGATCCGCAGCCCCGGTATAATCCACCCTGCAACCGTCGATGTTCACCGCGCCAACGCCGTGCTTCAGCAGGTTTGCCGCGCCGGTCGCCTCACTGAACGGCTTCTGGGCCAGATAGATCGGTTCCAGCGCAGGCTTCTGCGCTTGGGTGCCGTATGCCCACCCTTCCCATTGCGCGGCTTCTAGGGTGGCGGGTGCGGTGATGTCGGGCGCACCAGTGTTCGATCCGGCATAAACACCATCGTAGTTCACGCCGGAAATAGCGCGATGGTTGGGGTTCTTCCCAACCACGGTGCGATCCACCCCGAAGTGTTTGTCGATGGCCTTGTCGGCGGCGTGCGCTTTCGGGAATCCGGTCCCGAAGACCCAGCCGTGCATGGGGTGCATGACGAAGCCCGCCAGTTCCATGGCGCAAGCCTGCCAATGGCCCGTCCTGCTGCCGCTGAACGCGAAGCAGAACCCGCCGGGCAGCAAGATTTCCCAGATCAAGCGCCAGAACTCGGGGTCACGCTCAATCTCGGTCGCGTCCCACGCCTTGCCCATGAACCCGCCCGACAGACGGCCGAAGCTGCCGTCATTACCATCGCTGCGGGCCGCCTTGGCACCGGCTTTGCCGAACCGCTTCTGGATCGACACGAGGCCATAGGGCGGATCGGTAACGACGGAATGAACCCGAACGCCTTGGTCGATCAGGCGGCGCAGCGTGGCGCGGTTGTCGCCTTGGTGCAGGCTCACGGAAGTCATGTCAGGATCACCCCAGAAGATCGTCAAACGCGCCGCCGCTGGCCCGTGTCGTCACGGCTGGCCGGGGCGCCTTGGGCGCGGCTTTCGTTTGGGCCGCAACCGTGGCGGCGCGTTTCCCGGTCAATGCCATTGCGAGGGCCGTGGCGGGATCGGCGTGCCGCACGACCCGAAAGTCTTTGTCCCGCGTTCCGCGATAGCTTGCTTCGAACAGCCCGTCCGCGACGCAAAACGCGAGGCTGACATAGTTCAGATCGCCCCGCTTGGCGGCGTTGCGCAGCGCCTCGTCAATCATCCCAGCAAGTCCTCGAACGTCGAAAGCAGGGCCGTGGGCCGGGCCACGTCTTCGCCGCCATTCAGCACGGCCAGCTTGCCCTTCAGGTCAAACTTGCTCCGGGCCAGCGCATCAAGGCCCATGTATTCCCGCATCAATTCCAGCTTGGCGCGGGCCAGCGCCGGAGTCGCGCCATGCACAACGATGTAGCGGTTCAGGCTGTGGATCGTGAACTGAGCGATGAAGCGACGATGTGCCGGAACATCGCTGTCCCGGCACTCGTAAATCAGGGCACGCGGCTCGGCCCGTTCCATCATTCGACGCGCCAGGCGCAAACGCCCTCGACGCCGTTCTCCGTCACGCTGCGCACCGCGAACTTCCGGCCTTCGAGGCGCTTCTGAGCCGTGAGCCGCGACGACGAGATGGTGCTTTCGCTGACCCCGCCGATGAAGAACGACTCGCCCACTTCCATGTCGTCCCACGGGTATTTCGCACGGCGACCCGAGACGACTTCCGGCATGGGGATGCCCCGGCGCAGCGAAACGCCGGTCGCGGCATGGACGCGGTGCGTCACTTCGGTCGGCGGAACATCCGCCTCGCCTTGGGCATCAGTTTCGTCCAGCCCGAGGCCCGTGTCATCGGTCGCGGATTCACCGAGGCCGAGGTCCAGATCGGATTCGGTCTGCGGCTCGTCCTGCGGATCGAGGTCGGTTTCGCTTTCGGTCGCGGTGGTCTTGGCTTTCTTGCTCATCCAAATAGTCCTTCGAATGGATCAGGTTTCAGGGCTTTGACTTTGGCCCGTTCCGCGTCGAACGCGGCGCAGGCCGAACGGATCGCATGTTCTGGCGTTTCGCAGATTTCACCCATGGCCCACCAAGCCCCGTTGCGGGCCTCGACTTGCCAGTGGGACGCGCCGCGCCGCGCCAACGTGATGCGATCAATTCCGGCTCCGATAAGCCTCGCCCCTATTTCATCGGAGCCGGAGTCACGGTTCAGAGACATGGCGAAACGCTCCGCTCCGGCCTCAGATGTTCTTCAGGATTTCCATGCCGAGGGCCTGGCGATAGATTTCCAGAACCGCAGCTTCTTCGGCCAGATCATCGGCGTCGCGCTTCCGTTCCGCGATGATCTTCTTGAAGATTTTCGGGTCAAACCCACGGGCCTTCAGTTCAGCCAGAAGTTCTTTCTGCTGATCAGCGGTTTCCCGCTTTTCGGCTTCCAGTTGCTCGTAGCGTTCGCAGAACTGACGGAGTTCGTCTGACACCATGTCATACGGCTCGGCGCCATCGTCGGCCTTGGCCTTGCGCTTCTTGTTGCCCGGCGTCTTGCCGCTGTTATGCCCCACGCCCGGCGTTGCGCTGGTTTCATCCAAGTCAAGATCGGAGGGCGCCATTGCGATTCATCCTTGTGTTGCTTGCTCAACATATTGTTGATTATTGAGTATTTCGCAAGCCGAAATTTTGTCGTTCCGGCTAAATCGGCAGGCGGCCCGCGACAATCCCGGCGTAATACATCGCCTGATCCATGAACTCGTCCAACGACCCGTCGTTGTGGATCACAGCGTCATAGTTCATGCTGTAAACCCCGGCGTCGCTGGGATTGCTGACTACCTCCGGCACGTCAGGATTTTCGATGAAGACAGACAGGAAGGTATAGGGCTGGTATTGCGCCACCAGGCCGGTGTTGAGCCGGGCCTTCACCCGTTCCCAGATCGCGGGTTCGCGGATGAACAGGAACACAACGCCGCGCCGCCCCGCTGTTCGACGGTGTTGCTGAACCTCATCGGCGCACCGCGCGGATCGGAACTCGGAGTGATCCTCCACCGCGTCGCCCACGGTGGACAAGAGTTTTCGATCCGCCTCGGTCTTTTGCGCCAAATCGAAACCCGCATGGCCCAGCATATCGCGGATCGGCTCGATGCTGCTGAAGCGCGCCACCGGCACGCCGAGGTGCTGCAAGCCCTGGGTCATGGCATCCACGAACGTGTCTTTCCCGGCGCGCGGCTTGCCGTTGATCAGGATAACGGTGGTCATTGCGCAGCCTCGACAGAAGTAGTTGCGATTTCAGCAATCTTGCGAAACTGATCCCAGCCCGTGAAATTGCCCCAGCGGGACGTGTCCATGTCGTTCGGATCGGGTGCCTGGCCTTGGTGTTCAAAGGGGGACATGTGCCGGGATTCAAGCAGCCTGCGGGCCAAAGCGAGGTCTTTCGCAACATCGGGCGCCGTCCCATCGTGGTTCAGGTAGGACACGCGGGCACAGCGCGCCGCGCTGATCATGGCAAGCGTCCTGAAGGGGTGCGGGCCACCGTTCGGGCCGCCGATGAGGCTGAAGGCATAGTCCCAATCCCGCACCATGGTATAGGGCAAGTGCCACCGTTGGGTTTCGAGGCCGACGGCTTCTGTCGGCTCCGATTCCGCAATCGCGGCCCGCATTGCCTCGGCCAAGGCCCGCATCGTAGGATCGGCATCGGCGTGGCAGCGCAGGGCGAAGAAGTTATCCCATTCAGTCGCGGTGACGACGACGCTGATATGCCCGAAGGGTTCCAGCAGTCGGTTCACGATCTGCTTGTGTGCGCCGAGGTTGAGCATTTCTTTCGCGCGGCCCACGGCAGCGTCGCGGGCGTCAAGCCAGCAGTCGCGGGCCAAGGGCCAGTGGGCTAGTTCGGCCCCGGCCTGCATCCCCGGCTTGTTGCTGCCCCACGCCACCGGCATTGCGGGATCATCCAGCACATCCTGGATCATGCGCTCAACGGGGACGGCGCGGCTGCTGCTGGCATTCCGGCTCAGGTTCTCGTCATCCATCAGCGAGATTTCCTGTAGGAACTCATATTCCGCATCATCAATGCGGATCAGGCGATGGGTCTTGGCCTCGGCATGGATAAAGCGGGGATACCGCAATTGCAGCGTGATCAGGTCGGGATAATCGCCCGAGGCTTGGCGGCTGTGCTGGATCACTTTGGCGGTGATGGTCATAGAAGGTATTTCCTCATCCAGTCTTTCAGGGCTTCGACTGTTTCAGCACTGTCGAATTGCCGTTGTTTCAGTTCCGCAAGGCGCTTGGTCCGCGCCTCGGTTTGGCAGGAACGACAAAGGGTATCACCATTGTCGTTTCCGGTTTTCGTCAACTTTTCCCCGCAGGTTTCACAGCACCGCAGCGTGGCTCGGACGGCGAGAAATTCCCGCTGCTTCCGTTTGTATTCCGCGAGGTGGGCGGGGCAGTATCGCTTTGCGGCAAAAGTGACAGCTTCTTCCCGGCAATTGCTAAGTTTGCACTTCGCCATTTCCCCTACCCTATTTCACTTCCAAGAAGCGGCCGTCCATGAACTCGGTCGCGTCGCGGGTGAACCGGAACGGCGCGCGACGGCCGGTGTTATGCGCCTCATAACGCAGCGCCCATTGGTCAGTTGAAGCGTTGAACACCACGTCAACCACGACGTAGAGAGTTGCGGTTTTGACGTGCAGAAAGGTTTTGCCGACGAGGTGGTGCGGCGAATGAAAGCCCCTGGCGTCCTTGTGCCAGAACTCGGTGACGCGAGGCGCCTTGCTCGGGATCGAAGTCACGTCTCACTCCACCCCGAGGGCTTGCGCCATGATCAGGAATTGCGACTTGGCCCGTGCCGGTTCCCAGCATTGGATTTCAACGCCAAGCGCAGGCCCCGGCACGTTCCACGGCAGGGGGTGCGGCATCATCAAGGCCCGCGCCTCATCCAGCAGGACGGCGTTGTCGGCCAGGCCCACTTCGGCCGGAACGTCGGGATTGAGGCCGAACCGCGCCGCGACACAGTGCCACAGCCGGTCTTCCCAGACCCGGTATTCCGGCATGAAGCGTTTCACGGGCCGGGGCACATCCACGAGATAGGCTTCCGTCGCGTCGTGAAGCAGGGCGTAACGCGCCAGTTCGGGGGTCGGCATGGCCGCCGCCATCAGAACGCAATGCTCGGCAACGCTGTAGAACTTCGAGACGTGCCCAGCATAGCGGCACTGGTGCGCCAAGGCGTGCGCCACATCAATGAGGTGGATTTCATCGGCCCTGGGATCGAGGGGCCAGAACGCAACACCGCTGAAGGTCTGCATCCATGCGCCGAACCGCTGCGGCGCAGCCACTTCCGTTTCGACGGCTTTCAGGTTCGCGGCGTTCATTGCTGGGCCTCGCGTTTCGCGGTTTTGTCCCGCATGAGTTCCGCGTCAGCGAAGGACCGAAGCACAAGCAAATCCTCGGCCGGGACAGCGCCGAACGACTTCCAGACCAGTAGGGCTTGCTGCTCATCGAACTTCTCCGACTGGCGCGAGATTTCACGCCACAGTTCAAACCCCCCGACTGTGCCAGCCATTTTGCGGTGAATAGCCCTGCCGATCCTGAGCCAGCAGTCGCGGTCATCCACATGCGTTTCAACGCGATGGCCGGGCACAGCGCCGGTTCGCTGCATCCCCGAGGCGCGAAGCAGGTCCAAGAGGCCGAGCCGCGTGACGCAATAGATCGTGGCATCACCGTCAACCGGGACGGCGCGGCTGATCTGGATCGCAGCCTCCACGGCCCGCCAATCCCGATCCGGCATCGGCGCGATACGCGCCGCGTCAACGGCGGCCGCTTCCGGGTTCAGCGGATTGGGGAAATACGGATCATCGCGTTCCACCGTGACGCCCGTGATCGGCATGAACTTGTTGCCCAAGCCCTGAATCCGGGCCATGGCCGTGGCGAAGTCGGAACAGTCGTTGGTGAGTTTGACGATCTGGTAATCCGTGGAAACCAGCTTCGTCATCAAGTCACGACGCTGAGCCTCGCGCCGGGCCAGGGCTTCGGCCGTGCTGCGGTGCCGTTCCTGAAGCACGGCGAGGCTGACAGCGGTGAGCCGCGTTTCAGTTTCGTGGTTCTGTTGCTGAGTCATTTCTCGTCGCCCCCTTGGTTGGGATTGGTGGTGTGGCCCCTCGATCCGGGCTTGCGCCGCCGCCCTGCCGTGTTCCCGCCGCTGCACGGCGGCATGAAAACCAGCGCGACACAGATAAGCAGGCACATGATGATCCAGGCATCGGAAAACGTGATGATCCACATTGGATTTATCCGTCATCAATTTGTTGAACTATGTAGCAAGCCCAGCCGTGGCCTGCCGGTGTGCTATTTCAGGCCCCAGATCAGGAAGCCGAGGAACACGCCGCCACACAGTGCCGCAGCGCCGTATGACCAGATCAGGAGCAGTTCGTAAGACATGACTGTTGCGCCCATTCCGCCGTCTCAGAACGCCTTGCCGCCATGGGCAAGCCGGTTCTCGCGCTTGTGGTCCGCACGGTGCCGGTTGTAGGCCCGCTTTTCCTGGATCGCCCCGCTGAGGTCGAGGCCGTGGGCCACGGCGATGGCGCAGATCACCCAGGCCGCTTCGCCCAAGGCTTCATCGAAGCGTGCCTTGTTGGCCTTGCGGTATGCCTCCATCGCGGCGCTGAGGCGGCTGTGAACCGCCATCAAGCGCGCCATGGCATCAGGACCATAGATCGACGCCGGGGCGTTGTGGTGCGCCTCGGTGATGGCCCACCCGAGATTGACCTGAGTGCCACCGGCAAGGTCGAAGATGCGGATCACCGCATCGGCCAGTTCGACTTCGAACATCATCCTGTGGGTCAGTTTGTCATCGGGAAGCCGCTGGCTCATCCCGTCGAAGGCTTCAGAAATCTCGCTGTGGATCAGGCACAGCATTTCGGGCACGTTGCGCTTCCCGATCAACGACTCGCCCGTTTTGAGGTCAGTCCACCAGCCCGCAGCCACGTTGTCGGCGTGGATTTCAGCGACAAGCGCGTTGATAGCATCGGCGGAATACAGGCGACCCGCGTTGAACATGTGGCGCAACGTGGTTTCGGTGTGCATCGTCATTTTGGTGATTCCCTGTTGACTATTCAACACTACGTTGAATTTTGGACCACGGCAAGACGGTTTTCTGCCGTGGTCCCGGTGCCGTTTCGGCGTCAGATCGAAAGGTCGGGATCGGCGTCGAACCCAAGGCCGTCATCAAGGCCGAGGTCCGACCCGCCATTCGGCTCGTGGCCCAAACCGAGGTCCAGATCGAGGTCTGCGGCTTCAGCTTCAGCTTCAGCTTCAGCCTGATCCACGGCCGGGGCGGCGTTCAGGCTGAGCCTGGCGCTGTTCGGATCGAAGTGAATGCCGGTTGGCACGGTCTTGCCGCGCGGATCATCGGCAAATGCTTCGACCAAGGCGTCGAGCAACGGCGTCTTTTGCAGCGGTAGCCAATAGGATTTCCCCGGCGCCAGCGTGACATAGACCGAGACGTGGCCCTTGTGGTTGCGGATCGCGGCCCGCAGCTTGTCGAGGTTCATGCGCGATGCCCCCGGAACAGGCGGGGCCGGAACACGATGGCCTTGCCGTTGCCCATGTCCAGGCGGAAACGCCGCGCCCTGGGGTGACGCGGGCGGGCCGGGGTGCCACGCGGGGCGTGAGGCGCCTTGTAGTCCACGGCGCGGCCTTGGGGATCGTCGCTGAAGAAGCCCATGGTGAGCCGCTGGGCAGCGTTGAGCGGGACGGCCTGAGCCGCAGCGCCGCCACTCGCAAAAGCCGCCAAGGCCCCGCTCAAAAGATTCAGGATACGCATAGCGTTGTTCACTCCGTTGGTTGGAAGTCGGTCAGAGCCGGGTGAGTTGCGCGTGCGGGCCGCAAAGCCGACACTGTTCAACCGCCTCGCATTCTGATCAACATTTTGTTGATCATTAGTCAAGGAAAAAGGCGCCACCCATCTCTGGATCGCGCCCCGTTTCGAAGCCGTCTCGCGCGCCTCAGATCGCCAGATCGCCCAGGGCTTTGCCTTGGGCCAGCGCATCAATGACCCATCCCGGCTTTCGGCCCCGCCCGCTCCACGTCTGGCTCGGGTCGGCGGGATTGGCGTATTTCGGCTTGGCCGGGGCACGGGTATTCGGTGCAGCATCTTCAAGCCCGAGGTCGTTGAAGGTGAAGCCGTGTTGTGCCGCAAGGGCCTTCATTTCGGCCAGCGCCTCGCGCTTCTTGCGGTTCTCGTAATCGCCAATTGCTTTTGCGACATGGCGTTCCAAGACCCGCAATTCGCTGAGGGTCATTGCGCTGAGGTCAATCATGCTTGGTTCCGGTTCAATTTCAGGGTGCTATAATTAGCGCATAGATCGGCGTTTTAAGCAAGGCGGATTAACGGTTGATCCTGTTCGATTTGGCTGCCTTGTGTCGCAGTTTCGCCATTGCTGTGTCGAACCCGGCCGTGAAACGTGAAAGCAGGGCGCCAAGATCGAGCGTGACACAGGCGTGCCCCGTATTCTCTGGCGAGACGCGGCTTTCCATGCCATCGCCAATCCCGGTGAAGCGGAACACATGCCCATATCCCTTTGGGGTTTTTCGCTTGAGCCGGTGGATCACGAGTTGAACTTGGGCAGGTTCAACGCCGCGCCGGATTGCGGCAATTACAAGCCCCATTGCCGTTGGGCCGGTTGGGTCGTCGCGCTGGATAAGGGCGCGCCGCAAGGACCGCAGCACCTCGCCGTCGAAGCCGAGTTCCATCAATTCGTGGAACACGATGCAGCGGCACGCCTGTTCCAGATCGAGATAGCCTTCGCGGACCCCGCCCGCGCCCCTCTGGGCCACGACGAGTCCGCGTGCATCGAAGCTGCGGATGCGCCGCAACAGGAGGTCGGGGCCATCGCCTTCCTTTGGCGCATCGGTCGATCCGAAAATTTTGGAAACCTCGGAGAAGGTCATGGTTTCGGCCGTCATTTGGAACGGCTCCATTCCGGTCTGTAAAAGTCCGGGTTCCGCGCCCGTTCCATAGCGAAACGCCGCATCAGCGCCTCGCATTCCAGATAGGCGGCCATGGCCTCGAACCCGGATTTCGCTGCCTGATACTCATCGCTCAGCCTGCGGAACGGCTTGAGGGTTTGCGTCTTGCTGAACCCGCCCAAGCGGCTCAGCGCGCCGTGTTCCCAACTCATTTCTCAGTGCCTTTCCCGGCGAATGTGAAAATGATTGCGAAAATGGCCGATGCAATGCTCATTGCAGCAAGGCCATCGCTTTGTTGTTGAACCGCGCCAGTGAAAAGAACGCCTGCGACGAACCCGGCGAACGCCGCCATCACTTAGCCGCCCGCTTCAACGCGCTCTGGATGGTCTGCTCCAAATTGTAACGCGCCACCTTCAGATTCATTTCAATGGCTGCGTGATCCTCGGGGTGTTGCGTGCCTTTGAAGGCCCACGCTTCCACAGCGCGCATGTATGCCGTGATCTTGGCTTTGATCGGGACGGGGCAATCCGTCGAAAGGTTGTGGTCGAAGTCGGGTCGGGTGGTCATGCGTCACCCCTGATGGCACGGAGTGCGGTGAGTGTGGCCTTCGCGGTATCAACATCAACACAGACGCCATAGTCCCGCAGATCAATTCGTTCGCCGCAATCAGCATCGTCCGACATTTGCATTTCCGCTTCGCAGATCAGCTTGCCCCAGCCCTCGATTAGCGCAGAAATCTCTGGCGCGCTCTCCGCATCTCGCGCGATTATCGGTTTGTCGCCCATCGGCGAAAGTGGGATCAATGGGCCACCGCCCGTCTCGATGGCGCGCAACAAGTCGGACATTTCCGTAATCGGGCTGACCGCATCCAATTTGTGATGCGAAACCCATTGCCCGTTGGGGTGCTTCACCATCATCCACCCGTCCCAGCGACCACCGACGCAAACGCCACGATCCGATGCTATCAGCAGGACTTTGGGCACTATCACCAGATTCGGTTGCTGACAGTTGTGGCCGGGTTGATTGCCAGCAACGATGGCGCGTCGCAGGCCGCATTTCGTGCAGACCAAGACGGTCGGCGCGCCAAAGGTGATATGCTCGATCCAGTTGTGATCGTCGCAGTCCGATGTTTCGTCGTCATGCGTCATTTCGGATGACCCCTCTGCCCCACCTGATTCTAGATTGCTCAACATTATGTTGAACTGAGGGGCGCCGCAATACCAAAACTTTGGTTGGCTTTGCGTTTTTCCAGTTTTGAAACGTCGAAAGATTTGGCGGAAAAGTTTGGAAACATCGGAGAATGTCATGGTTTCAATCATCGCAGGTCCAGCGGTTTGCGCAGACCGGCTAGTTCGATAGCGGACTTGTCACATGCGTTCCAGAGCAAAGCGAGTCGCGCCTCACGCTCAGTTCTGAAAAGCGGACCACGGGGCAAGCGGCTTGTCCACGGCCCGCCATCGCAGGAGAATTTCCATGTCTTATGGGATGGCGGGCATTCACCGTTGTTCCGAGCGATTTCGATGCGGGTCACACGATCATAGGTGATGCTATGGACCACACCTTCTTCGGCCTCGCCGTAAGGGTTGTCATATGCACCCCAGCCGAAGGGAAGCGCCTTGGGCCGCGCCTCGGTGGGCCAGGCCAATGCGGCGCGGATATTGGCCGCAGCCAGTTCTTGTTCCACAGCGGTCTTGACCCACGACGGGATTTTGGATTCGCGCCAATTGCGATTATCTGCGGTCATTTGGACCTGATCCATTCCGGTTTGTAAAAGTCAGGGTTCCGCGCCCGTTCCATAGCGAAACGCCGCATCAGCGCCTCGCGCAGCTTATGTTCGGTCGTCATTTGGTGGACTCGCTGTTGAATTTGGTGGCCTCGCTGTTGATTGCGTCGCAGATGATTTGCGACAGGCGTGACTGCGTGTTCTTGTCGCGCAGTTCGTCAGAATGGCAAAGGAACGCGATCTGGCCGACCATTTCGCCGCGCTCGCCAATCAGAAGAACGCCGCCCCCGACGACGCTGGAATATGCTTGGATTTCGGCCTTGAGTTTCGTCACCCTTCACCCCGCTCGATCTGGTTGGCGCGAATTACCTCTCTCGCCGCAATCATGGCGTCCGCATATTCGTAACGTAGCATTGCCATGACAGCGAAAAGCGTCACCCTCTGAGCGTCTGTTGTCAGCGCCTCTCGAAGATCAGAAAAACCGCAGGCCATAGCTGCGTCTCTGAGTGTGATTGGTGCGGATTGTGCAAACCAATCTGATGCGTGGACCCCGGTCGAATGGACCTGATTTCCTGCGGTGATCGGGTATGCGGGATGGTCGCCCATCATTCACCTCCACCCCGCAGCATTGCGTTCAGTTCGCTAAGCCTGGCTTTGGCCCGGTCCTTCCAGCCCGGCTGAGCCGAGAGATAATCCAGAAGCCGATCACGTTCGTGTTCCGCAGCACGGTGATCCGCGTTGAACCGGCGCACGATTTCATGGACCACATCGGGGCACAGCGGCGTCCCGTCTTCACGAGTCGCGGGGCAAAACACCAGGTTGTCGGCCCGGCCATCCGCGATGCACACATCGCCGTCGCCGTCGATGAAAAGCGTGCCGACCACGGGGGTGGCGCGGGCCTTCGCCGGGTCGGCGCCGCGCCGGTTCGCGGCTTCGGGTTGATCCATCGCGCCGCAGACGCAGCACACCTTCGCAAGCACTGTCCCGCCGATGGCGATTTGCTCGATCCAGGTGTGCCCATCGGCGCAGCTTCGCGCCGCGCTGGATCGCTTTTCATGGTTGATCGGCGGTTGCCTCGGCCCCAGCCCGCCAACGGGCGTGACGCGATCATTCGTCATCGGGATTCGCTCCTGTGTATCACGGCCATTCGTTCAACATTATGTTGATCACTCACCAATTGCAAGCCCGGCTGCGCCGCGATTGGCTTTGCGTTTCCCCGGTTCTCCGGGGCCGCAGGATTTGACGGAAAAGTTTGGGACTGGCGCGTGCCATGTTCCAGAATCAGCGGTTGTTCTGTATTTGTTCGAAATGCGTATCCACGAACCTGTCTTTCCCGAGGGCTTGGCGCTTTACATCGTCTGGCTGAGCGACTGGAACGGCCGCCGCTCCCTGCTTGCCACCTCGGAGATAGGGGTGGCCCGGCTGGCATGGCCCAGCCTCGTTGCGGCATACCCCGACCGAGCCATCACTTTGCAGCAGGGCGCCAGGGTGATCCTGCGTCATCCAGAGTAATCCGGCCCAAGTTGGCTTTGCGTTTTTCCGATTCTGAAACGCCGAAAGATTTGGGGAAAAAGTTTGCGGCGGGCGCCGCGTGCCAGCCCCGAGGCGCGATCCACGGCAAGGCTCATCACGGTGGGCCAGAGTCGTGCCACATTTGGGTCATTGTTTGCCGCCATGAGCGGTATAGACCGGCACCATTGGCGGGTGCGCATATCTGCGACGCAGTTTCACAACGGTGTTTCTCATTACCACTTTGCCGATCCGTGGCCCGGCCTTGATTTCGTGGCTCGGCCATGGGCTTCGCGGTTTCGATTAACCAAAACATTACGAGGATGTGATGAACCATAACCTAAGAATTTGCGCCGTGCTGGCCCTGGGTTTCACGCTGGGCGCATGTGGCGCAGAACCTCAACCCGAACCACGGTTCGATCCGGCTGTGCCTATCACGCTCACCCAATCCCAGCGTGCGGCGGTAACGGCCAGCGTCAGTCAGTTTCTCAAAGACCCTTATAGCGCCAAGTTTCAAGGCATAAGCGCGGCAAGAGATGTTAAGGGCGTCATAACGGTTTGCGGCTACATCAACGCCCGCAACTCGTTCGGGGCCTATACCGGGTCGCAACCATTTACCGGCGTGCTTTTCGATCATCCCGGCGTGCCGCTCGACAAGCGTTTCGCCTTGGCCGGAGAACCGGGGGACACGCCGGAGCGGGCATTTGCAATCCTGAGCGTCTGCCGTAAATCCGGCGTCAGGATGTAACGCGCCTGCGCCGGGGCGCCCCGGCGGATCAGAGGTCGGCGGATCAGAGGTCGGCGGATCGGGGCGCCCGGCGGATCGGGGCGCCCGGCGGATCAGGGCGCCCGGCGGATCGGGGCGCCCGGCGGATCGGGGATCGGGGATCGGCGCGCCAGCGGGTCGAGGATCAGGCGCCAGGCGGATCGGGGATCAGGGCGCCAGCCGGTCGAGGCGCCAGGCGGATCGGGGATCAGGGCGCCAGCCGGTCGAGGCGCCAGGCGGATCAGGGCGCCAGCCGGTCGAGGCGCCAGGCGGATCAGGGCGCCAGCCGGTCGAGGCGCCAGGCGGATCAGGGCGCCAGCCGGATCGGGGATCAGGGCGCCAGGCGGATCGGGGCGCCAGGCGGATCAGGGCGCCAGCCGGTCGAGGCGCCAGGCGGATCAGGGCGCCAGGCGGATCGGGGATCGGGGCGCCAGGCGGATCGGGGCGCCAGGCGGATCGGGGATCGGGGCGCCAGCGGGTCGAGGATCGGGGCGCCAGCCGGAAATGCAAAAACCCGCGCCGTAAGGCGCGGGCCAAGGTTGACGGCTTGGACCGTCACGAATGGCTTGTTAAATCCGCACAAGACGCTGGATTGATCAACTGACGGGTTGACAAGTCAACATTGCGTTGATTACGATTCACCTTGCGTTATGCGTTACGCCGTGGCAAGTTTGATTCGTCGGTCCAGACACGGGGCCGATGCGGATTAGCAGCCGCTTGTGACGGGAAACGCCCCAAAAGCGCCCCAGTGGCGCTTTTCCTATGGGGTTGCGCTGTGGGGGGCTTCGGCCCGCCGGTCAATGCGTAAGCCGTCGCCGGTCTGCTAACCCGCTGTCGCAACCCCGCCACGCCAAGATTAGCAGCTTGGATTGGCGGCTTGGCCCGAAAGGCTAACCCAATGACGGTTTACAGCACGATCCGCCACACCCATACCGTAACCCGGACGTTCCACAACGCGGAACCCCTGCCCCGCCCCGCGCCGAAGCCCCGCGCCGCTGACCTTGCCGCCGAAGTGCTGCGGCTCGCCGCTGAAGGCATTAGCCCCACCGCCATTTCCCGGCGCTTGGATGTGGGCCGCACCACGGTTTACCGCATTCTTTCCGCAGAACGGCAACGCGGCTACGCCGCAGAACGCCAGCGCGCGGCACGCGCCGAAGCTGAAGCCGAAGCGGCGCGGAAAGCCGAAGCCGAATTTGACGCGGCAGACGATGCACAAAACGCGCTGTTCGATCACATCGAATTGCCGCATGAAACGCTGGCCCGCATTCGCCACTTGGTGCGGACCCTTGCCGGGATTCAGGGTTGCAGGGCTAACCCGCCGGAAGTAGTGGCCGAATTTGAAAAGGTTATTTGGCGCGACATCGGGAAACTGATTTACGACGACGCCGCAATGTAAGGCCGGGATGATCAGGAAACGCAAAAACCCGCGCCTTGCGTGGCGCGGGTCATGCCTTGAACCTGGGTCGGGTGTCGGCCCGTAGTGTTTCAGCCGCCGGGCCGGGGCGGGTTGAACATGAAGACCAGGCCAAGGGCCAGAGCCACGCCAGCAAGCCAAGCGCCAAGCCCCGCCCCGACGATCAGCGCGACGCCAACGACAGGCGCGGCAACGATCAGCGCCGCAAATGCAATCGCCCCAGCGTCGCGCCACGGTTCGGCGCTAATCGGCGCGGCCGGATCAGCGGGGCGCGACGCTGGCGCCAGCGTCATCGCGGGCACAGCGTCGCAAGGCGCCGTGCCACAATCCGGCATGGCGGGACATACAATTTCCGGCGCCGTGGCCCGGCCCGTGGCGCGGTCCAGCGTCACAAGTTCGGCCCGACCGATGCCTAGCGCCCTATCATGCCTGATACGGCTGGCGCATTGTTCCGCCACGATGGCAGGAACGTCAGACTCCATCTGACTGGCAAGGATCAGGGCGACGCCTTTGGAGCGGATAAGCCGGGCCGTCTGTTCCGTCTGGCGCAGCAACGCCGGGCCAGCTTCAGCAAAAAGGGCGTGCGCCTCATCTATTGCCAGAGCAAACCGGGGCCGGGCCGCGTCGCCCCGCTCGGGCAAGCGGCGCCACAATTCCCGCAAAAGCCATAGCATGACGGCGCCGTAAAGCCGGGGCGATTGGAATAGGCGTGTAGCGTCAAGAATAGTAACCCGGCCCGGTTGATCCACCAGCGCCGCAATGTCGAATCGGGCCGGGCCGAAGATCGGGGCCGCCCCGGCACGTTCCAGCCGCAGCACGCCGCGCTGGATAACGCCAAGGCTGACTTGCGAAACGTAGCCATAATGCCGGGAAACCGCGTCACGCTGGCCCAGCACGCGGGCCAGCGCGGCCCGAAGATCGGCCAGCGTGTCGAGCGGTGCGGCCGTGTCATCGGCCCATGCAAAAACAATTTCAAGAGTCGCGGCTTGGGCTTCGCTTAGTTCCATGGCGCGGCCCAGAAGATCGGCGCCCAAGTCCCAAAGCGGTATTTGCGCCGCGCCGCTCATCACGTCTAGCCGCGTGACGCCCGGAACGCTGCGCGCAATGGCGCTAAGATCGCCTTTCACATCGGGCAGAAGCAGCGGCACACCGGCCCGCGAAAGCTGTTCCGCGACGCTCAACAGCGTTACGGTTTTGCCCGTGCCGGTCTGGCCCGTAACAAGGGCGTGCCGCGTCAGGAGGTGCAGCGGGATTCCGGGGGCGTTGCGGCCGCCTCGGCCCAGAGCAATGGCTTGCGGTGCGGTCGTCATGCGGAAAAGCCTAGACCGGGGCGCCGCTTCGCGCCAGTCCCGGCCCGGCGTCACGTTCCAAATGATCGGCGGCCCGGCGTGCCAGTTCCGCCTTGTTCTTTTCCCGCGCGGCGCGCGCTTCGCATTCCGTGGCGTATTCCCGAAGCGAAGCGACGGCGGATTTACCCGGCGAAAGGCGAATGTCTGTCTGGCCCGCGTCATGCGTGACGCAAGCATAGGCATTCGCCCCGATGATCAGCTTGACGGAAAGAGTCATTCGGCGGGTTCCCATTCCAAATATGCCACAATCGCGCGTTGCGTGGCGGTCGGCAGATCGGCCCATGCCACGCGGCGGCGGCTGTTCCTGGCACGATAGGCGCGCGCCTCATGGCGGGTCAGGAAAAAATGCGTGCCCCGCGTGCCATGGGCGCCGAAGTCCAGGCCAAGCACTTCGGAGTCGGCCGGATCGGGCTTCAGGATCAGATCAAAATCCAGCGGCGCGGCCGGGGTGATGCGGAACAGGTCCAGGGCTTGCGCCGCGACAATTGGCGGGGCGCCGTCGAGATAGCGGCGCGGCATTTGGCGGGGTGCCATCATTGCAGCGACTCCTTGATCGGGTTGCGGGTCGAGATGCGCCGCGCCCCGGCGTGCCCCATGCCGGGCAGGGTGACTTGCAGGCGGTGCCAATGGCGCGCCACGGCGCGGCGTTGCTTTGGGCTAAGGTCGTCGTCGGGGTGCAACATCGCGGTTATTCCTTTTCAAATGTCGAGATGAACGAATGGCGCGTCGCCATGGGTCACATGGTTGCCGAAAAAGGGATTCAATTCGCTGTAGCGGCACGCATACGAAAGTTTTTCGCCCAGATCATCGGCCCGCAATTCTTCGCGGTCCCAAAAGCCGACTCCGTGGCCGTTGCGGGTAAACCAATAATCCCGCCCGGCTTGCGCCTCATCATATCCCGGCCTGTCATATGCCAGGGCCAGAAGATCAGCGTTTGCGGCTTGCCAGGCTTCGCAATCCGCCCGAATCCGGGCCAAGCTATCGGGGTGCAGATTGGAATAACCCGCATCGCCGGGAAGCTCGGCCCATTGCCCGGATTCCCGCATGGCTTCGGCTTCCGGGTCAAACCATTCCGCGACACAGGTTCCGGGTTCGGTTTCGGTGAAAAACATTGCTTCGATGAAACCAAAAACGAATTGGCTTTCCCGGCGTGCCGCTTCGTCGCGGCCTTCCATCACAAATTCCGGCATTACGGATTCCCCTATTGGAGTTTCAAAGATAGGACAAGGCGGCGCGGATCAGCGCCACTGCGTAGGGCGCCCCGAAGGGGAAACCGAAGACCAGAACGAAGGCCGCGAAGCTATCGGCCAGCCATTGCGCGCGGGTCACGCTTTCACGCCCTGTTGATCAGGGCGAAAAATTCGCGGCCCGCTTTGGAGTCAATGTCATCAATCGACAGGGCGTAGCCATTGCGGGGATAGGCGCGCCAGACATAAGCCCCGGCGCTATCGGTGGACTCGTAGATCCGCAGATCGGCGGAAATGGCGGCGCCGTATTTCGTGGTGACGCTGATGTAATGCGGCTTGTCGGGCTGTTCCGCCTTGATCCGCAGATCGGGGTATTTGCGGATCAGCTTTTCCAGCTTGGCGGCAAAACGCGCGGCGGTTTCACGGTTCGCCCTGTCCCTGCTGTTTTGCGCCTTGGTCAGATCGTCCAGCTTGGGCAGGATGCGGCGCTTTATTTCCTTGGCGATGGCGGCCGCGCCACGGTCAAGCGCCGCACCGGCTTCAACGCTTGGGCCGCTGCGGTTGTCTTCCGACACGCAATAGGCTTGGAATTTCACACGCTGAAACCCGGTCGCGCCCCAAGATTGGCACGTCAGCCAAATACGGGCCGGGCCTTTCCGCAGCGAAACCCGGTCGGAGTTGAGCGTGGCGGGTTCGTTGTCATAGGTGGCGACGGTCCAGCCCGTCAACTCGGGCTGCAATTCGGTCAGAATGTCGCGGGCCAAGGCGAAAGCCGCGAAACGCGCGCCGGTCACATAGCCTTCGCGGTGGTATTCATTCGGAGTCTTCCAGCGGGCGACGTAGTTTTCCGCCGTCACGTCAAAAGCATTTTCCGGGGCCATGGCTTTGGCATCGTCAAGCGTGAAAGTCATCGTTCGGGTTTCCTTGCTTCAGGATGTGTTGCGGGTTTCAATTGCCGGGCCGCAACGGCAAGTCGGCGCCGTCACAAAACGCGGCCCGCAAATCGGCGCTGGGGTAAAAGCAGAGCCGCGAGTCATCGCCCCGCGCCAATTCCGCCATGCGTTCCCGCGCCTCGCTAATTTCATCGGCCAGGGCCAAAAGGTTTTCGCGGATCGTGGCACAGATCATTTCAACGCCGGGAATGACTCCAAGCCTGCGGCGCATCATTCGCCGCTCAGCGTTCAAGGCGTAATATTCCCGGCGCGCGTCTTTGATCCGTTCCAGGGTTTCGCGCCATTCGGTCCCGGCGCGCCACGCAGTTTCATGTTCCCGCGCCTGTTCCGCGCCGCGTTCCGCGATGGAGTCGGCCGCGCTGGCCGCGTCGCGTGCCGCGTCGAGGTCGCCCGGCGCGGCGTAATAATCGCCCCGCCCATCGCTAAAGACCCGGCCCAGATCAATGGTTGCGCCAGATCCGCAATCGCCCCCAGCGACGCGGCCCGCGACGAACCGCGACTCCCCGTTGCGGCCCGGCAGTTGATACACCGCGCCGAAGATCAGCCCGGAACCGTCGCGGGCCGACTCGCTATAAGGGTTGTCGAAATACCCGCAGTCCCCGTCATGCCAGACGCGGTCATACCGGAAATCGGGCCGGACATATCCGACAAGCCGAAGGCCCATTGCGGCCGGGTTCTCGACATAGCGCAAGCCTTGCTCATCCCGCGCCCCGGCTTGGGTGGTGCCATGGCCGGGCCAGCGGGCCGTGCCCTGTTCCAAGTCCTGACGCGCGTATGCAAGACTCGCCGTGGCGCTGATACGCAAGGCGCGCGGCCCGACCATGCGGCCGCGATGAAACCGGAAAGCCCGGACCAAAGCGATATTGCGGGGCGCGGAGTCGGCGCCGACGTAGGGCGAAGCGTGCCACGCTTCGGAAAGCGTGCAATCCGGGGCCGTGGCGCGTTGCCATGGTGTTTTGTTCGTCATCGTGTTTCTTGCTCCACTTTTTGTTGATCAAATGGCCCACTAAAGGCGCGGCGCGGCCCAAGTTGCGAAAAGCCCGGCGCAGATCACGGCAAGGGCCAGTCCAGCGGCGAAACTCATTTGGCGCCCCTTTCGGCTTTTTCGCGTTCGGTCTGGGCCAGCCGGGCCGCCTTGGCGCAGGCCACGCATTGCCGCGTCGCGGTGTAGCGAGTCCCGTCATGCCCGGCGTGACACGGATTCCCGGCGTAGGTCATCGCCCCAGCGGCGCGCGCGGCTTTCCGGGCCGCAATGATGACGGGGCGTGGCTTGGCGGCGCGGATCAGCATTTCACGACTCCCAAGGCTTTGCCGCAACGCAACGCGGCGCACGCATCGCGCAACGCGGCCCGATTATAGGCCGCACTGGCGCGGCAATTGTTCCGCGACGCAAAATTGCGCCGAATGTATTCCGCAGCGATACCGGCCCGCGCGGCGTTAAAGCCGCTGGCATGGTTCGCAAAAGGCAAAAGGTTATCCATTCCCGCATTCCTTTCAGGCGCGATTCGCCGTGTATTTAGATTGCCGGTTTCAGGTTATGCGGTCAACCTTTTGTTGACCACGCAATAACGGGTTTTGACACCAGGGCGCCAGCCGCTCGAGGATCAGGGCGCCGGGCCGGTCGAGGATCGGGGCGCCGGGCCGGTCGAGGATCGGGGCGCCGGGCCGGTCGAGGATCGGGGCGCCGGGCCGGTCGAGGATCGGGGCGCCGGCCGCTCGAGGATCGGGGCGCCGGGCCGGAAAAGCAAATGGCCGCCCTATGTAGGGCGGCCCGGCGTGCTGGCGTGCTGGCGTGCGGATCAGGCGTAGCGTGACAACGCGGTATCGGTCAAAACAATGGCCCAGCGTGCTGTGACGCCATCGGCCAGCGTGTAACGCGCGGCACGCGGCTTTTCCGCCGGGCTTATCTCCCCTTCACAGATCAGCGACTCAATCCGTTCTTCGGGCGCGTCGCGCGACGCCTTGCCGCGCGAATAAACGTATTCATCCGTTGCCAGTTTCGGGCCGGTGATCAGGGGGCGCATTCGTCAGCCCTCCAATTCACGGAGTGCAGCACAATGCGCTTCATGCACGTCACGCCACCATTTCAAATAAACTTCTGCCGAAGATTGCCCGATACCGTAATATTGAGCGAAACCGGCCATAGTGAGAAAATTATTGACGTAATCCAGATATGCGGCACGTTGTGCAGCTTCGTTACCCTGGATTGCAAGCGCAACCATAGCGGCGCCTTTTTGGTCATAGGCCATTTCTCATCTCCCCTCAAAACATGACGCTTGTGAAACCGATGACATTGGCAAGCGCTATCGCCATGCTTGCGCAAATAATGGTTTCCCAATCGACGCGACGACGACGGAGTTTGATTTTAGCGGCCCGCGCCGCTTTGACGTGCAAATTCGTGATCATTCCGATTCCCCTAGATTCGCGTCATGCCTCAATCTGGCATTGTCGCGTTACGCGGTCAACCTTTTGTTGACCCTTCAATAAACGATTCATGGCGCCGGGCCGGTGATCCGCTCGAGGATCAGGACGCCAGCACGCCAGGGCGCCAGCACGCCAGGGCGCCAGGGCGCCAGCCGCTCGAGGATCAGGACGCCAGCACGCCAGGGCGCCAGCCGCTCGAGGATCAGGGCGCCAGCCGCTCGAGGATCAGGACGCCGGGCCGGTGATCCGCTAGGCGCGGCGCGTCGCCGGTGATCCGGTGCCCCTTCGATCCGTTCCCCCGTCGATCCGCTGGCCCGTCGATCCGCTGGCCCGTCGATCCGCTGGCCCGTCGATCCGCTGGCCCGTCGATCCGCTGG